>Ga0268281_1000001_pt1 | contig 587784 bp, 551 predicted proteins | sample saktaG_10_FD_190134 | JGI IMG/M metagenome (GOLD analysis project Ga0268281, IMG submission 190134) | Saline water microbial communities from Sakinaw Lake, British Columbia, Canada - sak_2011_5_24_50m | ecosystem: Environmental > Aquatic > Non-marine Saline and Alkaline > Saline ...
TCGGATGGTCTTCTAAAGACGACAGAGAGTTCTTTACAAAAGAAGAACTTATCAACCTCTTTACCCTTGAAAGTGTTAACAAAGCACCTGCTATATTTGATATTGATAAACTTAAATGGATGAACCACCATTATATGGAGAATCTTTCAACAGAAGAAATTATTGATCGTGCAAAACTTATTAATATTGACTTTAGCGGGAAAGAAATGGATTGGTGGAGAGAATTCGTAGGAACTGTAAAAGAACATCTTATTGTTTTGAAAGATATAGGAGTTCTTTCCAGGCCATTTTTTGAAGAATTAACATTTAGCAATGAAGTACTGGCAAAACTTAAAGAAATGGATGCACTGCCTTTGCTTGGAAAATTTAAGGACAATTTGTCTGGTATTTCTGATTGGAGCAAGGAAAGCGTACTTGCAACAATAAGAAGCACCGGCAAAGAGACGAAGATAAAGGGGCGCAGTTTATATTTTCCTTTACGACTTGCAATTACAGGGAGTGAGGAAGGCCTGGAAATCCACGAGTTTATATTTTTCTTAAAGAAAGAAGAGGCAATAAAAAGATTGAGTTATGCAATAGAGGAGTTATCAAAAAATGATTAAAGTATATAATACGCTTACAAGAAAACAAGAAGAATTCAAAACAAGAGAAAAAGGCAAGGTTTATATCTATGCATGCGGAGTGACACCCTATGATTTTCCTCATATAGGCCATGGTCGCTCGGCCGTGATATATGATGTAATGCACAGATATCTTGAATATAAAGGATATGAAGTAATCCATGTTTCTAATTTTACTGACATTGATGATAAGATTATCAATCGTTCTAATGAATTGCATTTAAATTATAAAGAGCTTGCAGACAAATATATTTCAGTTTATTTTGACAATCTTGATATGCTGAATGTAAAAAAGCTCTATCGGTACCCGCGCGCTACGGAACATATACCACAAATCATTGAGATGGTAAGGGTGCTTAAAGAAAAGGGATATGCATATGAAATATCCGACGGTATCTATTATGAAGTTTCTAAATTTAAGGAATATGGCAAGCTTTCTCGTAGAGATATTACTGAGCTACGCGAAGGAGCTCGTGTTGAGGTAAACCCTGAAAAGAGAGATCCACTTGATTTTGCCTTATGGAAAAAAGCTAAGGAAGGAGAACCTTCCTGGAATAGTCCCTGGGGTAAAGGGCGTCCAGGTTGGCATATTGAGTGTTCTGCAATGAGCCTTTATTATTTGGGGAGTTCTTTTGATATCCATGGCGGAGGAGATGACCTTATTTTTCCACATCATGAAAATGAAATTGCTCAATCCGAGGCATATACAGGGAAAGTGCCGTTTGTGAGATACTGGCTTCATAATGGAATGGTCATAGTAAATAGAGAGAAGATGAGCAAGTCCTTGAATAATTTTTTTACGATGAATGAATTATTCAAGCGGTATGATGGGGAGATTGTAAGGTTGTACCTTATATCTATTTCGTATCATAAGCCTCTGAGTTTCGATTTAGAAAGCCTTGAACAGTCAAGTAAAAACTATGAATATTTTAACCAGAGCTATATAAGGTTTAAACAGTTATCCGGCCAAGATAATAGCCCATCTTCAATTGAATTGGCAAAGAAATGGCGAGAAGGGTTTGAAGATGCAATGGATAATGATTTTAATACTGCTTTAGTTGTTGCCCTTTTGTTTGATATATTCAAATTTGTTAATGTCAAAGGGAGTCAATTAAATAGAGAATCACTAACAGAAGTAGATAAACTTTTGCAGGATATTTTTTTGGTGCTTGGAATTAAAAAACTTGGTAAAATAAAAGAAAAGATAAATGTCTCATTTAAGGAAGAGCTTATGGTGTTAGTTGAAGGGCTAAAGAAAGAAAAAGAGTTAGCAGAAGCGATTTCTTCTATTCCCTTGAGGGAGGAAGTCTCTGATATAATTAAGAAGCTCATTGATATCAGATTGGATTTAAAAAGCAAAAAGGAGTTTAAATTAACCGACTTGATTAGAAATCGTTTAAAAGATATAGGTGTTGTTTTAGAAGATACAAATACAGGGACGACGTATAAACTTATTTATACAAGAGGAGTAGAAAATGAAAAATAAGGATAAGGCTAAAAAAGATCAATTTATTGTAGGAAAAAGAGCAGTTCTTGAAGCTTTACGAGTTCAATATCCCGTGAAAGTTTTAGTTGTTGAGAGTGCAAAGGCAGAGAATAGAGATGAAATTATGCGGAATATCTATCGTCTTGCAAAAAGGCAAGACGTAAAAATTTTAGAAAGAGATGAAAGTTGGTTCAGTAGAAGATTTCATGTGTTGAACCCGCAAGGTGTAGTAGGCGTGGGCGACCCTTATAAATTTGCAGAAATCGAGGACATAAAGATATATAAAAATTCTATCATACTTTTACTTGATAGAATACAGGATCCTCAAAATTTTGGTGCTATCATAAGAACGGCAGAGTGTGTAGGCATCTCTAGTATAATTATTCCTGAGTACGAGGCAGCAGACATTACAGATACGGTAATATCTGTTTCATCTGGTGCAATTTTTCATGTAAAAATTGCAAAAGTAGCAAACCTTGTCCGTGCTATTGATTATTTAAAAAAATATAATGTTTGGATCGTAGGTACAGATCCTAGCGCCAAAACAATTTATTATGAGATGGATTATAAAAATGTGCCATTTGCTATCATAATGGGCAATGAAGGAGAAGGAATTAGAGAAGGGATTAGAAGAAAATGTGATTATCTTGTTTCTATTCCGATGCGAGGAAAGGTAAGCTCATTAAATGTATCTGTTGCAACAGGTATCGTATTATTTAGATTGATGGAAGAAAAAGCTAAGAACAGTGAATATAAATGAGTTGATCAGAAAGGCCCAAAAAGGGGATAGGAACGCAATGAATGAGATTCTTCATATTTATTCCCCGTTTGTTAAGAAAATTGTGCGTTATTATTCCATTATTTTGAATAGGGAAGATAGAGAAGATCTTTTTATTGATGGGTTAATGGGGCTTTATCGGGCAGTAAATAATTTTGATTTTAATAAAGGAAGAAATTTTGATGATTTTGCGTATGTATCAGTAAAAAATGCTGTATTAGATTATCTTAGGAAGAGAAAAGAAGTTTGCACCGTTCCTTTTGATTTTACATCTTTCACTGTTGATGGCGAAGAAGAATCAATTTTACTGAAGCAAGATCTCGAGAGCTTTGCTAAAAGGCTTTCGTTATTTGAAAAAGATGTTTTTTTGTTGCTCATTAGAGGGTATAAAATAAGAGATATTTCGAATAAATTGGACCGGTCATATAAATCTGTGGATAACGCCTTGCAGAGAATCAAAAAACGGTTAAAGAAGTCGCCAATTTCCTCTTGACAAATATAGTCCCCTCAATATAATGTAACTCGGAGAAGTTGGGACAGCCGACGTAGCTCAATGGTAGAGCAACTGATTTGTAATCAGTAGGTTAGCCGTTCAAGTCGGCTCGTCGGCTCCAAAGTGGGTAGGTGGCCGAGTGGTTAAAGGCGACAGACTGTAAATCTGTTGACGGATGTCTACAGGGGTTCGAATCCCTTCCTGCCCACCATTGCGGGAATAGCTCAGTGGTAGAGCGTCAGCCTTCCAAGCTGGTTGTCGCGGGTTCGATCCCCGTTTCCCGCTCCATTAATAAATTGCGGGATGGAGCAGTCAGGTAGCTCGTCGGGCTCATAACCCGGAGGTCGTTGGTTCGAATCCAACTCCCGCAACCATTTTTGTTTTTATATGCTTCTGCCCATGTAGCTCAGTTGGCAGAGCGCATCCTTGGTAAGGATGAGGTCACCAGTTCAATTCTGGTCGTGGGCTCCAGGTAAGATACCTGGAAAAATATTTGAAAGGAGATAGAATTATTTAAGGAGGTTTAACATGGCAAAAGAAAAATTTGAGAGAACTAAGCCGCATGTAAACATTGGCACCATTGGTCATATTGACCATGGCAAAACAACTCTCACCGCAGCTATTACCAAGATATTAGCTACTCTTGGTGGTACTAAAGAAATGAAGTTTGATGAAATTGACAACGCACCTGAAGAAAAAGCAAGAGGGGTTACAATTAACGTTCACCATTGCGAATACGAAACAGAACAAAGACACTATGCACATATTGACTGCCCCGGACATGCTGACTATATCAAAAACATGATCACCGGTGCAGCTCAAATGGATGGAGCAATTCTTGTCGTAGCAGCAACTGATGGACCTATGCCCCAGACAAGGGAGCATATCCTTCTCGCACGTCAGGTAAACGTACCGCGTATTGTTGTATACATCAACAAGACAGATATGGTAGATGATCCTGAACTGATAGACCTTGTAGAGATGGAAACAAGGGAACTTCTCACCAAATACGGTTTCCCGGGAGAAGAACTTCCAGTAGTTAGAGGTTCAGCTCTTAAAGCTCTTGAAGCAGAAGGTGATGTTGGAAGAGGCAAAAACGAATGGACAAATTCATTATGGGAACTTATGGATGCAGTAGATTCATACATCCCAACACCTGAAAGACCTATTGACAAACCATTCCTTCTCCCCATCGAAGATGTATTTACCATTACAGGTAGAGGAACTGTTGTTACGGGAAGAGTTGAAAGAGGCGTTGTAAAAATAGGTGACCCTGTAGAGATTGTTGGTCTTTCAGCTGAAAAGACAAAAACAGTCGCAACAAGTGTTGAAATGTTCAGAAAGATTCTTGATGAAGGTAGAGCCGGAGAGAATGTTGGCGTTCTTCTGAGAGGTATTGCTCATGAAGGCGTAAAGAAAGGTCAGGTCCTTTCAGCACCTGGTTCTATTCATCCTTACATGAAGTTTAATGGCAGAGTATATATCCTTTCCAAAGAGGAAGGTGGTAGACATAAACCATTCTTTACCGGTTACAAGCCTCAGTTCTTCCTTCGTACCACTGACGTAACAGGCAGCATTAAACTTCCCGAAGGCATGCAGATGGCAATGCCTGGCGATAATGTCGATATAGAAGTTGAACTGATCTATCCTGTTGCACTTGAAGAAACTCAGAGGTTTGCTATCCGTGAAGGCGGTAGAACAGTAGGAGCAGGTGTCATTACTGCAGTGATGGAATAAGGAAAGGGTTGCAATAATGAGAGATATTATTCTTCTTGAGTGTACTGAATGCCGGCGAAGAAATTATTCAACTACGATAAATAAAAAAACAAACAGAGAAAAGCTTCAAGTTAAAAAGTATTGTAAGTATTGTAAAAAGCATACTCTTCATAAGGAGGTAAAGGCATAAATAGGTCCGTGGCTCAATTGGTAGAGCATCGGTCTCCAAAACCGAGGGTTGGGGGTTCAAGTCCCTCCGGACCTGCCACTTATTATGGCTAAAAATAGAAAAGCAAAAACAAAAGCAGCACGACAGATGCAAACTGTTAAAGCAAAAAGAGAGGGCTTCCGAAGCCTTGTTTCTGGAGTGAAGGTGGAGCTTTTACATAGAGTTCTCTGGCCAAAATGGAAGGAAATGAAAAGCTATAGCATTACTGTGGTTGGCTTTATTTTATTTTGGGCTTTGTATATTGGGCTATGGGATTTCATCTTTGCTAAGGGGATGGAAACGCTGGTAGCGAAATAAATGGAAGAAAGCAAAACTCCGAAGTGGTACCTTGTCCATACATATTCAGGTTCTGAAAAGAAGGTTAAAAATAATCTGGAAGACCACGTAAAAGCATATGGCTTTGAGGATAAAATCCTTGAAGTAATCCTTCCCGTTGATTATTATAGTGTTGTTGAAAAGGGCAAGAGAAAAATAAAGCCTTTAAAGGTATTTCCTGGCTATATTGTTGTAAAAATGATACTTGCTGATGAGACATGGCTTGTGGTAAAAAATATTTCCGGAGTACTTGGTTTTGTTGGAAGTGGCGGAAAACCTACGCCTCTTACAGAAAATGAAATTAAAACAATTCGCACAAGGATTGGAGAAGAAGAGGCAGAAGAGAAGCTGAATTTCGATATAGGCGACAAGGTAAAAATACTTGCTGGTCCTTTTAAAGAAATGGAAGGCACTGTCGAAGAAATTAATCGGGAAAAAGGTAAGGCAAAAGTGATTCTCCAAATGTTTGGAAGAGAAATGCCTGTAGAAATAAAAACCGATTTTATACAGAGAATTTAAGAGGTGAAATATGGCTAAAAAGAAGAAAAAAGTTATGGGAATTGTAAAGCTTCAGATTGAAGCTGGGAAAGCAACTCCTGCGCCTCCTGTTGGTCCGGCATTGGGACAGAAGGGAGTCAACATCATGGAATTTTGCAAGAAGTTTAATTCTCGAACTCAAAAGCAATCGGGATTGATTATTCCTGTTGTCCTTAAGGTTTACGAAGATAGGAGTTTTGATTTTATTACTAAAACTCCTCCGGCTTCTTCTCTCATTAAGAGAACTCTTAAGATTGACTCTGGATCTGCTCAACCTAACAAAATAAAGGTTGGAACGATACGAAGAGAGCAGTTAAAAGAGATTGCAAAGATGAAATTACCTGATTTAAATACCGATGATCTTGATCAGGCAACAAAAATTATTGAAGGCACAGCCCGTAATATGGGTGTGGATGTAATTGGATGATTTTTTTGTGGGAGACTTAGGTCTATCACCACAAGGAGGTAAAGATGAAAAGAGGCAAGAGGTACAAAGAATTAATTAAATTGGTAGAACAAGAAAAAGCATATACAGTGGATGAAACTATTGCTATATTGCCAAAACTGAAAAGTGCAAAATTTGATGAATCCATTGAAGTTGTATATGTATTGAATGTTGATCCAAAACATGCCGATCAGAATGTAAGAGGAGTAATCACTCTTCCCAATGGGACAGGAAAAAAAGTAAAGGTACTTGTATTTGCAAAGGGAGAGGATGCACGAGTAGCTGAAAATGCAGGAGCTGACATAGTGGGAGCAGAAGAACTGATAGACAAAATTGCTAAGGAAAACTTTTTAGATTTTGATGTTGCTATTGCGACAAAAGAGATGATGCGTGATATTGGAAAAGTCGCAAAAATATTAGGACCTAGAAAATTAATGCCTAATCCAAAAGCAGGAACAGTAACAGACGACGTTGCTAAAGCTGTAAAAGATTTTAAAGCAGGTAAAATAGAGTATAGAGTTGATAAAACAGGAGTAATTCACACAATTATTGGTAAAGTTTCTTTTACTGGGGAGCAAATTAAGGAAAATTTGCTTACATTAAATGAAGCAATTTTGAAAGCAAGACCTGCATCTGTTAAAGGGCAATATCTTAAGAAGGCATTTATTTCTTTAACAATGTCGCCCTCGTTGTTGATTGATGTACAGGATTTATTGAAATTGAAAAAGTAAATAAGCAACCCAAGACAGTTGGCGGGTAAAGCCCTTAAATAAATGTGCCAGCCGAGGTTTATCAAATATAGAAGAATACTATAATTGATTTTCCCTGGCAAGCACATAAAAAGCCAGGGTTTTTTGTTTAAGGAGGAATTTATGAGAAAAGAGCAAAAGGTAGAAGTAGTTAAAGAAATGACAGAAAAATTAAAAGGGCAGAAGAATGTTCTGCTCGTCGATTTTTCTGGCATTAAAGGAAATGAAGCTGCTGCATTTAGGAAAGCACTTAACAAAGAAGGCATTTATTACAAAGTAATAAAAGCTTCTTTGTTAAAAAGAGCTATGGAGGGGGCAGGTTTTGAAGATGTTGATGAGAATTTGTTTACTAAATCTGTCGGTGTGGCTTTGTATGAATCTGATCCAGTTGTATTAGTTAAGAAATTTGTTGAATTTAAAAATGAGGACGACCAACCTGTTTTTAAAATTAAAATGGGATTCGTTGATGGTAAATGGACTGTAAGAAGCAATATAGAGAAAATTGCAACACTTCCTTCCAAAGAAACGCTTCTTAGTAAACTTGTTTACCTTATACAATCACCTCTTTCAAGAATGGTTACTGTATTACAAAAGCCAGAAAAGGATTTGGTTATTGTTTTAGGACAAATTAAAGATAAAAAAGAAAAAGCCGAAAAGGCTGCTTAAAAAATTTTAGGAGGATAACATGACTAAAGAAAAACTTATTGAAGAAATTGAAAAAATGAGTGTTTTAGAACTTTCAGAGCTTGTAGAAGCTCTCGAGGAAAAATTTGGAGTAACTGCTGCGGTACCAATGGCAGCAATGGCAGGGCCAGCTGCTGCAGCACCTGCAGAAGAAAAAACAGAATTTGATGTGGTAATAAAAGGGTTTGATGAAAAGAAGAAAATCAGTGTCATTAAAGTAGTCAGAGAAGTTATGCAGCTCGGGCTTAAAGAATCTAAAGAGTTTGTAGAATCTAGCGCAAAGGAACCACAGCCTGTCAAAGAAGGTCTGCCAAAGAAGGATGCAGAAGAATTAAAGAAAAAACTTGAAGATGCAGGAGCAACGGTAGAGCTTAAGTAAGTATTTTTCAATTGATTTTATATGGGGGATGTGTTCTGCATCCCCCATATTTATTTGTATGCTATCTTGTTTCTGTAAGTATTGTTTTAATGCCTGTTGTTTTTAGTTTGGTTTGCGCTTGTTGTGCCTCAGATATATTGTCAAAAAGAGCAAACAAAGCTGAACCTGACCCGGTCAAGTGGAATTTTTTGCTTGTTTTTTGTTCTAAATTTCTCAAGGTAGATGTAAAATTTTCATCTATATTTAGATACATTTTTTCAAAATCATTATGAAGACAGTTTTCTATTTCGCTTAAATCGTATTTCTTTTTTTCTAGAATAGATATGAGTTTTTTTGTGCTATTTGTTGTGTTAAGCTTGAACCCGTTGATTTGTGAGTAAGAATTTTTCGTGGAAAATGAAAAAGACGGTATTGCAAGTAGAACATACAGTTTTTTAACGGGGTTTATTTGATGTACTCTCTCTCCTTTTCCTTCTACGAGTGCTGTGCCATTAAGAAAGAAAAAAGGTACATCTGATCCGATTGTTTCTCCTATTTTTATTATTTCATCATTTTTTAGCGGATAGCTGAAAAGCTTGTTTAACAATAGCAGTGTTGTTGCAGCATCAGAGCTTCCTCCGCCTAATCCGGATTTTATGGGGATCTTTTTTTTAATTCTCATTTTTGCACGTTCTTTTACTATTGTTTTCTCGAAGAATAGTTCTGATGATGTGTGGACTGTGTTTTTTTTCGTATCTATTGAAGGAATAAACTTGATATCCAATGTATTATTTTTTTCTATTTCTATTTCATCACACAACAAAATTTCTTGAAAGATCGATTCAATATTGTGAAATCCATCCGGACGCTTTCCAACAATTTCTAATGTAAGATTAATCTTAGCATATGCGTTTTGTTTCATAATATTATTATATACTTTTTCTGGTTGTTGCGCGAACTTTTGCAAAATGTTCATAAAATAAAGGAACATATGCGTATAACGGCAGAGAAAAAGTATATTTAATATGGTTTGTACAAGCAAATAGAATAATCGGATTAAAATCTGCAGATTCTTTTATATGATTTTTACGAACAAAATTTTTAATTGACTTTACTTTACTTCCGTGTAAAATTGATAATCAAATGGGGGTTTGTTATGGAAGACAAAATCAAACAAATAAAAGAGGAGTTCAAAGAGAAAATAAAAAATAAATCTCTGAAAGAATTGAAAGAACTTGAAACTTATTTTCTTGGAAGAAAAGGTAAAGTAAGTATTCTTTTTCAGCTTTTTAAAAATGTGCCAAAGGAACGGAGAAAGCATTTTGGTGCAAAGATTAATGAACTTAAAAGTTTTATAGAAAAGGGTATATCAGTAGAAATTCAAAGAACTGAATCGATAGAAGCAAACCACAAACTGGAAGAAGAAAAAATTGATGTAACACTCCCGGGTATAAAATTGCATACAGGGGGGCTGCATATTCTTTCTCAAACAATATCTTGTGTGGAAGACATCTTTCTTTCCATGGGGTTTGACGTAATGATTGGCCCCGAAATCGAAGAAGATTATTATAATTTCGAAGCGCTAAATATTCCTGAGTTTCATCCGGCCCGAGCTATGCAAGATACATTTTATTTATCTAAAAAAATTATTCTCAGAACACAGACATCTCCTATTCAAGTAAGAACAATGGAAAAATACAAGCCTCCAATACGAATTATTGCAATGGGCAGATGTTATAGAAAGGATGCTCCTGATAGTTCTCATTTCCCTATTTTTCATCAAGTAGAAGGGCTTGTTATAGACAAAAAAGTTACATTTGCAAATCTTAAAGGGACACTTTCTCTTTTTGCAAAAAGAATGTTTGGAGAAGCGGTAAAAGTGAGATTTACTCCCTCTTATTTTCCGTTTGTTGAACCCGGAGCAGAAACATCGATCAGCTGTGTAATTTGTGGAGGCAAAGGCTGCTCTGTATGCAAAAATACAGGATGGCTGGAGATGGGAGGTTCTGGAATGGTCCACCCAAATGTGCTAAAAAATGTGGGTATTGATCCTGAAATTTATCAAGGTTTTGCATTTGGTTGGGGGATAGAACGTATTGCGATGGTAAAGCATAAAATACCCGATATACGCATGTTCTACCAGAATGATTTACGATTTTTAAGGCAATTTAGAGGATAGAGAGGTGGTGCATGCTTACATCGATAAAAATGCTGAGAAGTATTATTCAATTTGATTATACTCCGGAAGAACTTGGAGAGAAGCTTTCAATGATGGGACTTGAAGTGGAAGGAATCACGAAAGTCAGGCACAGATTTGATGGCATTATAAGCGGAAAAGTTAAAACAATTCATTACATTGCTGATACAAAGCTTAATAAAGCTATTATTAACGTGGGCGATGAAAATGTCCAGATTATTACTGCTGCTTCAAATTTAAAAAGTGGAGATGTTATACCTGTAGCATTACCGCATAGTAAAGTTGTATCTGGTGCGGATATTTTAAAAAAGGATTTTAAAGGGATTACGTCAAATGGAATGCTTTGTTCTTATTCTGAACTAGGGCTTGATCCTGAAATTTTAAGTGGCGAAGAAAAAGAAGGAATCTTAATACTCCCAGCTGATACACCAGTGGGAGAAAAGATTGAAGATATTTTGCCAATCGATGATGATTATCTTGAACTCTCCCTTCTTCCTGATAGAGCAGATGCTTTTTGTTTGCGAGGTGTTGCACGCTGGATCGAGATTATAAAAGCAAAGGAAGAGGACAGGAGGGCAAATTTTTCTCAATTAGAAGAAGCGGTTTCTTTAAAAATGGAAGGCGTTACGAATATTCCCATCATTATAGAGAATAAGGAGCTCTGTCCTTTTTATTCCGGAAGATTTATTAAAGATGTCACTGTCTCAGCTTCTTCGCTTTCATTGCGCCAAAAACTTTTTATGCTGAGAATGCGTCCTGTAAACAATGTTGTCGATATCACCAATTTTGTGCTGGGTTTTTATGGGCAACCTCTGCATGTGTTTGATGCAGATATTATCAAAGGAAAAATATATATAAGGCCTGCAAAAAAAGGAGAAAAGATACAGACACTTGACGAAATTGAGAGAAGTTTATCTAATGTAAATCTTGTTATTGCGGATGAATTAGGGCCTATCGCTATTGCAGGCGTAATAGGGGGATTTAAAACGGCTGTTACTGAGAAAACGAAAAACGTTCTTTTGGAGAGCGCTTACTTCTCTCCGAGATGTGTTGCAAAAAGCGCAAGGAGTTTGGGCATTGTTACTGATGCATCTACTATCTATGAAAGAGGCGCAGATCCTCTCTTTCCTTCGAAAGCTTCTATTATTGCAGCTAATCTTATAGCGAAAGAGACTTACGGGGTTCCGACAAAAGATAATGCAGTGTCGTACCTAGTGCCTAAAAATCCTATAAATCTGAGAATAGCTCGCATTGAAAAGATATTGGGTGAAAAGGTAGATAAGAAAAGTCTCAGGAAATATTTTAGTTTTGAAGGTTTTGACTTTGTAGAAAAGAAAGATTATTTCATAGTAACTGCTCCTTCTTTCAGAGCGGATATTAAAGAGGAAATAGATCTTATTGAAGAAATTGTGCGGATGAAAGGGTATAACGAATTTGGGGAAGCACTAATTGTAGGCGAACTAAAAGGTGCTAAACGAACTGAATATGAAAATTTTATATGGGATTTAAAAGAAAAACTTATTAAATTAGGGTTAGACGAAATACAAACTATTTCTCTTGTTGGCGAATCTTCTTTTGATCTTGTTGGATATGCGGATAAAAAGAAGTTAATAAAATTACTTAATCCTCTTTCAATAGATATGGCATTTATGCGTCCTTTGCTTCTTCCGACAATGCTTTCTGTGTTAGAACGGAACAAAAAATCTGAGAATGCAAATGTTTCTATATTTGAAGTAGGAAAGGTATTTTACAAAGAAAAGTTATTTAAGGAAACAGACGAATTGGGGATATTGCTCTCCGGTGCAAGGACTAACAAGAACTATCTTGGAGTACATTTTCCTTACAGTTTGTTATATCTTAAGGGGCTATTTGAAGAATTGTTTTTATATTATGATGTTCCTGTTACTTTTGAGGCAGAAAAGTTTTCATTTATGCATCCGTATCAGTCTGCCGGTATTTATCATAAGGAAGAAAAAATTGGCTACTTAGGCACAATAAGCATGACTGTATTGAATAAGCTTGGTTTGACAGATGAAGTTTTTTACGGCGCAATTAATGTTGAAAAACTAACGAAGTATTATGGCGGGGAAATTAATTTTAAAACATTTTCATTATATCCTTCTGTGAAGCGGGATATTGCTATTATTGTTGATGAAGATACTGCTGAAAAGGATGTGAGAAACGCAATTCTTTCTGTCGCCCCGCATGAGCTTAAAAAGATAATCCTTTTTGACATTTATAAAGGGTCTCCGCTGCCTCCCGGAAAGAAAAATCTTGCATATTCTCTTGAATTTTCATCTGTTGATAAGACGCTGAAGGGGGAGGAGATTAACCAATTCATTGAAATTCTTGAAAAAACTCTTCAGAAAGAGGTAAAAGGAAAGCTTAGAAAAGAATGACGAATTGGAACATTGCCTGTGTTTTGTTAGACGCAAGGGACCTACTCCTTCTTAAGGGTGAAAAATTTCTTGCATCTATTTATGAAAAGAGTGCTTACTCAGTGAGTGCGTTGGAATTTCCTTTGAGTAGTTCATATGAGATTCCTCTTTTCTTGCCTCAAAATATAAGAGAAGATATACGGGAAATTTTGAATACAGGCAACTTTACTTTAAAGGGAAACCTTGAGAAAGAAGTTCCCAAAGGAATGCAAGTTCTCTTGAGGCTTCCCGGTATGTATCCTGAAAATGTAGCAAAACTTTATACAAGAGCAGATATAGATTCTGTATCTGATCTCTCAAAAGCAATACGTGATGGAAGAATTCGGAAAAATCGAGAATTTGGATTAAGAATGGAAGAGCAACTCAGGAAAAGTTTACTATTGTACCAGAATAATACACGAGAATTAACTCTTTTTGACGGATATACCTATGGAAACAGTATAGCGGCTTTACTAAAAACAAAAGGTGTTAAGAGAATTGAAATTGCTGGAAGTGTTCGCAGAGGGAAAGAGCAGGTAAACAATATTAATTTTGTTGTTTTGAGTGACGGCGAGAAAACAAAAGAAATAATTAAAAAAAGCCTCTCTTATAAAAGAATAGAAAAAGAAGTGGATGACTATATATCTTTAAAAGATAAGAGAAATATTTTGCTTAAATTTCTTATTGCGGATGAGCCATATTTTTCTTCTGCTATGATTTATTATACTGGCTCTAAAATGCACAACATCAGGATTAAAGAGATAGGAAAGGCGAAAGGATTTGAATGTGCAAGAAGAGGGTACCTTCTTGTTCAAGGAGAAGGTGAGGAGAATGTTTACGAGAAGCTTGGAATGCAATATATCCCACCCGAAATAAGAGAAGGTGAGGAAGAAATAGATTTATCTCTTCGCTTTTCATTGCCGTTTTTGATACAGGAAGAGGATATAAGGGGAGACCTTCATGTGCATACGAATTTTAGTGATGGGATGAATAGTTTAAGGGAGATAAAGGAAGAAAGTTTTTTTCATAAATACGAGTATGTAGCAATTACAGACCACTCCTCATCACTAAAAATCGCAAATGGCTTATCTTCAAAAAGACTATTGAAACAAATGGAGTTTATTGATAGAATAAATAGAGAAAGAGATTTTCCAGTTTTATTAAAGGGAAGCGAAGTTGAGATACATAAAGATGGATCATTGGATTTTGGAGACGAGATACTTTCCAGGCTGGATTTTGTAGTTTGTGCGTTGCATAGTGGATTTGACAGCAGTGCAGCAGAAAATACTGCCAAGATTGTTAGCGCTCTTTCAAATAAATTTGTAGATGTATTTGCTCATCCTACGGGGAAAATGGTTGATGTAAGACAAGGTTATGCTGTTAACCTGTCAAAGGTGTTTGAGGTAGCTGCTAAAACTGGTGTAGCAATGGAGATAAACCTTTTTCCAAAAAGGATGGATCTTTCTTCGGGGCTAGTGAAGCAGGCGAGGAGGATGGGTGTAAAATATTTTTCTGTTGGCACAGATGCGCATAATATAGGGCATCTTAACATGATGGGTTACGGGATTAAAATTTTACGTCGGGCATGGTTAAAAAAAGGAGATGTGGTGAATACACTTAATTTTAAAGAATTAAAGGAATTTTTGTGAACGAAGAAATCATAAAATCATTAGGATTTGATAAAGTAAGGAAACAACTTGAAGATCTTTGTGTTTCCGAAAGTGCTAAATTTATGGCAAGAAATTTGCTGCCATATGATAATATTGAATTGGCTGAAAGAGCCATGCATGAAACAACTCAAGGGAGAGATTTTTATAAGCAGGAAGGTGCTTTGCCTTTCTTAGAATTTGTTGGCATTTACCCTATTATTGATAGGATAAAAGTGCTTTCACCCATATCTGGCGAAGAATTACTACAAACAGCATCGGTGCTTGAAACAATTGGTGAAATCAAAAAGATGCTTTCTTCATGCAAAGATGATTTCCCACTTCTTTCTTATTATTCTAATTCGCTCAAAAAATTTACTGAGATTGTTTCTAAAATCAGATTAGCTATCGGACCTGACGGAAAAATTGTAGATAGTGCTTCTCCTCTTCTCTCTATCTTAAGAAGAGAGATTCATACTACCCATATGAAGATTCAAACTATTTTGCAAAGAATTATTTATTCAAAACAGTACGAAAATATTGTGCAGGACCAAATTATCACAACAAGAAATGACAGGTACGTTATACCTATCAAGCAGTCGGGAAAAACAAATTTCCCTTGCGTTGTCCAGGATGAATCAAGCAGTAGACTTACACTTTTCGTGGAACCCTTATCTGTTGTTGAATTAAATAATAAATTGCGAGAGCTCTCATTAAAAGAGAAGCAAGAAGAAGAGCGGATTATTATCGAGATAGAAAGGGAAATTCTTACTCGGATGGATGATTTACTCTCGTCATTGGGTGTCATAGAAAAGCTTGATTTTCTGTTCGCAAAGGGTAAACTCTCTATATTTATGGATGGAAGCGAAGTGATACTTACTGACAGAAAAAAAATACGAATTGTACAGGGCAGGCATCCATTTATTCAAAAAAATAGTGTTGTGCCTATTGATGTAGAGGTAGGCGATAGCAGTGGGTACCATATGTTAATTATTACAGGTCCCAACACTGGAGGGAAGACAGTTACATTAAAAACTACAGGACTGTTTGTCCTGATGGCAGAGTCCGGACTACATTTGCCTGCGTATTCAAATTCAGAGATAGGATTCTATAAAGATGTGTTCGCTGATATTGGTGACGAGCAGAGCATTCAGCAGAGCTTATCTACATTTTCCTCTCACATTAAAAGAATCATAAATATACTCTTGAATGCAAACAAAGACAGTCTTGTGCTTTTAGATGAACTGGGTGCCGGAACAGACCCAGAAGAAGGGTCTGCACTTGGTTATGCTATACTTAAGGACTTGTATGATAGAAACATAATAACACTTGCATCGACACATCACAGCAAACTCAAAGAGTTCCCTTACGAATTTACTTTTGCGCGAAATGCATCTGTTGGTTTTGATGTTGAGACTTTACAACCTACTTATAAACTGTATATTGGTGTCCCCGGGGGCAGTCATGCGCTTATTATCGCCGAAAAGCTTGGCATGCCAGAAAAAGTGCTCAGCGATTCCAGGAGAGAGCTTTCTGAAGAACATGCTATGGCACAGGAAATGCTCTCTAAAATTTCATTAGACCGGGAAAAAATTGATAAATCAAAAGTAGACATAGAGAACAATCAAAAAGAGGTAGAAACGTTGAAGGAAATTTATGCCAAGAAACTTGAGGATCTGGAGAACAGGAAAAAGGAAGAGATAAAAAAAGCGCATAACGAGGCACAAAAAATTGTTGAAGATACACAGTCTAGAATGGACAACATCATGAACAATCTCGAAAATTACATAAAGAGCCAAAAAGCGGTTCAGGAAGCAAAAAAACAAGTTGAAGAAAAAGGAGAAGAAGTAGAAGAGAAATTAGAGCAAGCTAACAGAGATGGAGATGTGCGCATTAAAATGGCAGATATTGGGGAAGGTGATATGGTTTATCTACCTTCTTTTAAAAAACATGGGCTTATCTTACAAAAATTAGAAGATAAAGGCAAAATAGTAGTTCAGGTAGGTAGCATTAGAGCAACTGTTTCTCTTGATGTTATTGAGAAAGCTAAGTCGCTTCATGAGGAAAGTAAGCGTCAGGATGTAGAAGGCCTGTTTGAAGAAGAAGTTTCGATGAAATTGGATTTGCATGGCTGCAGGGTAGAAGAAGCTATAGGAACACTTGACAAATACCTTGATTCTGCGTACCTTGTGGGTCTTCCTTTTGTATATATTGTGCATGGAAAAGGCACTGGGGCATTGCGTAACGCTATCGTTGAGTATCTTAGAAAGCATCCTCATGTGTCAAATTTTTATACTGGGAAACCAGAAGAGGGTGGAATCGGCGCAACGATTGTGTATCTTAAATAGAAGGAGCTTTAGTGGCTAAAGACGATCTCATTCTTATTTTTTTTGATCTTGAAACTACAGGACTAAACATTGAGACAGACGAAGTAATAGAAGTAGGGGCTATAAAAGTAAGAAACAATCAAATCATTGAGAAATTCAACACTTTTGTCAGGCCTTCGTGTGACATTCCACAACTTATTACAAATCTTACCGGTATTACCTTTGAAGATGTTGAAAAAGCGCCTGATGCAGAGGATGTGAGAAAGCGGCTTAAGGATTTTATTGGAGGTTATCCGCTTATTGCTCATAATGTATCTTTTGACAGGGCATTTCTGGAAAAGTTATTGGGTGAAAAACTTGAAAATGAATTTTTTGATACACTTGAGCTTTCCAGGTTTTTTTTTCCTTCACTTACATCGCACAGCTTGCAAAATCTTGTGAAGACGCTGTCCATTGAAAAAGATGAAGCACATAGAGCTCTTTCAGATGCGATGATGATGTACCTCCTGTTCCAGCGAATTGTAAGTAAACTGGAAGAAACTGATCCATATCTCCTGCACAAATTAAAGGAAATATCACAAGGCATAAGAAACTATGAATTGATATTCGGTGAAAATTGGGAAAAGAAAGGGGGAAAAGAAACTGGTTTTAAATGGGAGAAAAAAGCTGTGTTACCTGAGGCAAAACATCTGCCTGATTATTTGGAAGAGAAAGAGACAGGCATTGATAAATATTTTACTGGCATTTCCTTTATTCAAGCATCGCTGGATGATGATTTATTACGGCAGTTTGTTCATGCTTCTTACAAAAAGCCATTGATCATTTCGACTTATGATGATTCCTCAAGGTCAGATATAACATCTGTTTTTAGAAAATTCGGGGTGGCCGTGGCAAGTCTTGATGACATGGGTAAATTTGTGTGTCCTGCTAAAATTGATTATCTTTTGAAAAATACACATCTTATTCCTCCATACTTTAAAATGTATTTTGCTGCACTTGTTTTTTATTTTTATAATACAAAAGATTTTTTTCTTCATAATGCCCCGGTTTATATTCAAAAAAATGCTTTGCTTCGTCTCATTTCTTTTTGTGACAAGAATTGGGATAATTGCGAATATAAACAGGTATGTCCCCTTGTTGATGCCGTAAATGCAGCTTCGTCTGCTTCTGTCATTGTGGTAAACCATTCTTTCTTTTTTAACAAACAAAATTATGAATGCTCTTTTTTGGATAGGAACGTTATTTTCCTGGATGCTTTTAGATTGCCGAAAGTATTTTCTTCTTTTGCAACACGATTTTCTTTGGATGATTTAAAATTCTTTGCATCTTATTATCAATTTTCTAAGGAAAAGATAAATATTATTTTGACTGTCTTTGAGCAGGTTGCTGATCTCTCAGCGAAAGAAGAAATTCCTCCAAACCTTATCAAAATGCTTAAAGAAGCATTTTCAGGCATTAACAATAAATCGTTCGAGGTTTTTTTTGACGGAGATTTTTTCTGGAGTGAAAAGAGAAGAGGGGCACTAGTTATTTGTTCTACTTACAGTGATACAAGTATATTTTTTGAAAAACTTCAAGACATTGCAAAGTCTATTGTTTTTGTATCGCCTGAATTTGGCATCGCTGGGAGGCATAATCTTATTTCTGAATTTTCAGGGTTAAGGGGTAGTATTGTCAAACTTCCTGGCACTCAGGAGAAAGATAAAAAAGTTTTTTCTGTAGTGCCACTGTTTTTATCTTTATCTAATAGAGATTTTTTCATAGATGAATTTACGGATTTTTTTGGAAAAGTGCACAAAAAGGGAGAAAAGAGTTTAATCCTATTTTCATCGCTAGATATGTTGCGCAAAACCTATTTTTCTCTAAAGAGAAATGGATTTGATGCCAAGGCACGAGGGATCGATTTAAGCGAAGAAGAGGGCGAAATACAGATGATGTTGTATGATGTTGTTCCTGCTTGTGCCGGGTGGAGTGAGATCTATTTTGTTAAAATGCCTACTTTTTTTTCATATGAATCTTTAGGCAGAGAAGAATATCTCATTATTTCTCTTTTTACATTGAAAAACATTGCGATCGAACTCTTGAAAGATAGCACTTACTGTGTTTTGTTTTATATCAATGGAAGGTTTGGAAATAAAAATTTTAGAGAAAAAGCAGACGATATGTTTGTTTCTTTTCCGTTCTATGCAGAACAAGAAAATGCCTTACCTTCAATAATTGATAATTGGAAGAAAAGAAATAGGATTAAACCGAAACTTTGACAAAATGCAGTATATTGCCTATAATGATTATAGGCGCCCATAGCTCAATTGGATAGAGTGACGGTCTACGGAACCGTAGGTTGCAGGTTCAAGTCTTGCTGGGCGCACCAATTTTAGAAAAAAAAGGAGGGTATTGTGAAAAACAAAACAGAAACTTTGCGTGTCTTTTATCTTTATGGCGTGGGCATTGTTACGCTTGTCATGCTTGTTTTTGGTATCATTGCATTTACATCCGGGGTACTTAACTTAGTATTTTTAAGGGGTGAAGAAGTATCCGAATGGGCTTATTCCATACAGAGCATCGTAAGGAATGCATCGCTTATTGTGGTAGGTGGGCTGATGTTCTTATATCATTGGAAAATTATTAGTAGAGAAAGACGTACCAAAAAAGAGGTGAAAAGTGATGAATGAAGAAAGAGCTGATTTTTGGAGAAATTTATTTTTTTATATCGTTTCATTTATCGGGCTTATGATTTTTATCTTTTCCATTGTAGGCGTTAGTAGCAGTTTCTTTAGTGTGGGTTATCCTAAGATGCCTGCGCCAGAAATGGGCAGTATGCCTGCTCCGTACCTCCATGTAGATGTACGTTCTTTGATAAATAGTGGCACTGGGGCAGTTGTGGGCTTTTTTATGTGGTTTTTCACCTGGCGTACCATTCAAAAAGAAAGGGATATAATGTAGACGATAAATGAATATAACTAAATTTATTTCGATTCTTAATAACGTTGCTCCTTTTTTTCTTCAGGAACAATACGATAACAGTGGTATCCAGATTGCAGATCTTGATGACGATATTCAAAAAGTATTAATTTCGCTTGATTTAACCAGCGATATAGTGGATGAAGCAATACAAAAGAAGGCAAATGTTGTTCTTTCCCATCATCCTATTATGTTTTCTACTGTAAAGAATATTACAAAGCAAAAGAACCCTGCGCTTTTTAAGGCGATTGTAAATAATATAAACCTTATTGCGATGCATACGAACTTCGATCTTGCAGAAGATGGCTTGAATGATTATGTAGGAAAATTGTTAGGCATAAAAAAAATTACATCGATTAGAAAAAGCGCCGAAAAAACATATAAATTTGCAGTGTACGTGCCGGTTGATTATGCGGACAAAGTGAGAGATGCTTTGTTTGATGCAGGTGCAGGTAAAATAGGGAATTACGGAGAAACATCTTTTAACTTGCAGGGTAACGGAACATTTATGCCTCTTGATGGGACGCATCCTTTTATTGGGAAAAAAGGAAGGAGAGAAAAAGTCAAAGAAATAAAAATAGAAACAGTTATCTTTGAAAGAAACATTAACAATGTATTGTTGGCAATGAAAAAGGCACATCCTTATGAAGAACCTGCATATGATATCTATGAAATTAAAGGCAATCCGACTTCAGGGATTGGCATGATTGGAGAAGTAAAAGAACAGTGTCTCAAAGATTTTGCAAAGTTTGTTAAAGCAAGGCTTAATGCAAAACATGTTCGCCTTATAGGAGCAAAAGATGTGTCTGTAAAAAGTGTTGCTTTATGTACTGGGGCAGGAACGTCGCTGTTAGACGAAGTACAAGATTTAGGTGTTGATATATACATTACAGGGGATATTGCGCACCACGTGGCATTAAGTGCACGGGAAATGGATTTAAATTTGCTTGACGTAGAGCATTTTGATACGGAAAAGTTTTTTGTGGATGCAATATATGAACGTCTCGTTGATAGCGGAATACCTAAAAAGTTTTTATTAAAGAGTAAAAAAATGCAATCTCCGTACACAGTTTTGTAGAAAACACTATGATGAGTTTATTTTTCCTCCCTTTCCTTTGGAGATAATAATAAATCCTACAAAAATAATCAATCCCGCAAAGATAAATTGATATTTTAAACTTTTGAACAGCAGGACAATAACTCCGGCAATAAATGGACCTGTAATGTTTCCCAGGCTTATTGAAGAAATAAGTATACCTGTTGCTGTTCCTGTTTCTTTATTATTTTCCATAATTTCATTTAAACTGCCTGCAAACATAAAGGCCCACCCAATCCCTGTAATAGCTTGCAAGGGCATAATTTGAAATGGATGTCTGGCAAGAGAAAAAAATGGAAATGCGAGAGATAATATGAGAATTCCAAGGCCTGTGCTCCTCCACTTTATTCTGTGTACAACAAACTTAAGCGTTAAAAATTCAAATAAAGGGTTTATGATTGTGATGTAACCTACCATAAAAGGTGTTGCTCCTAGTTCGGACAGGAAAAGTATCCAAAATGTCCATGTCACATTTATACCCGTGAATGTAAAGAATATTGCAAGGTATAAATTTATATTTTTTTTGATTATCTCCTTTGGAAACAGAGGTATGGTAAAGGGTTTTATATCTTCTTCTTTTAATTTTGAAACAAGAAGCAGGGAGATGAGATATAGCACGCCTACTGATACAAATATCCATCTAATGTTGACAAGAGTAGCGATTACGCTAGAGAGCCCCAGAAAAAAGGCAATGCCCAGTGCGCCCCATGCTGTATAATCATCCATTTTACCGCTGTTTTCATTTACATACGCAGCAAGTGCTCCCGGATATATTCCAATTGAGATTCCCTGGAATATTCTTAATATAAAGAAATTTGGAAATGATGCAGAAAAAAATGAAACTGCATAGAATAGTCCGGCAGATATACATCCAAGTGAGATAATTTTTTTGCGTCCTAACTTGTCAGAGATTCTTCCAAAAACTGCTGCAGAGATAAACATTGATAATGCAAATGCAGTACCAAGGATACCTATTTCAAATCGCGTGGCTCCTAGCGTTTCTGCGAATTGAGGAATAAAAAGATCCGCCATGAGTGGTGCGCCTGAAACAATAAATTGGACAATGAATCCTATTTTTAGATTTTTTCGTTTTGTTTGCATTACTTATTATATTGAAAATTAATAATTCTCCTATATATTTTGAATTATTCTCATCCAATCTTACCGTCATTTATATTTTTGTAATTTGCTTTATTTTGTTATTATTAAGGTGTTATTCAAAAATGCATATGGAGGCAAATTTATGACAGAGAAAGACGATGGTCTCGTAGTAGTATGGACAAGTGGGGACAGGGAAGTCGCATTAGAAATTGTTTTTATGTATACTCTAAATTCAAAATTGAAAGGTTGGTGAGAAGACGTTTGCTTAATTGTTTGGGGGCCATCAGCGAAGTTACTAAGCGAAGATGTAGAACTTCAAGGATATATAAAGAAGATGAAAGATGCGGGAATAGTTTTAGAAGCCTGTAAAGCTTGTTCTGACAGCTATGGAGTTTCGGAAAAACTGGAAAAGCTTGGAGTTAATGTAAAATATATGGGTGAGCCTTTTACGGCGTACATAAAAAAGGGTAGAAAAATAATTACTTTTTGAAAAGATGAAAAAAATTAAAAACATACCAAAATTTGATAGACCCAGAGAGAAACTGCAGAAAAAAGGTGTCAAAGCACTTTCAAACCTTGAACTGATGGCTGCTATACTAGGGAAAGGTGTAAAAGGCAGAGATGTATTCCAGGTAGCAAAGGATGTATTGAAGGTGGCCGAGAATAATTTTGATAACTTAACAGTTGAAAGGTTAGAAAAAATAGATGGAATAGGTTTAGCTAAGGCCTGTCAGATATTATCTGCTATCGAACTTTCAAAAAGGTTGTTGATAAAAGATCAGGTAAAAATCAAAGATGCCGGAGACGTTGTAAAATTAGTAGAAGAATTAAAAGAAAGAAAACAAGAATATTTTCTTACCTTAACATTGGATGGTGCAAGCAATTTGATACAAAAGAGGACGGTATTCATCGGAACATTAAATCAAAGTCTTGTCCACCCAAGAGAAGTCTTTGCAGATGCCATAACAGACAGAGCAGCAGCTATCATTTTTGTGCATAATCACCCCTCAGGAAATCTTACTCCGAGCAAAGAAGATAAGCTAATAACAGAAAGATTAATAAAGGTAGGAAATATTGTTGGTATTAATGTTCTTGACCATATTATCATAAGCAAAAACGGACATTTTAGTTTTAAAGCAGAAGGAATTCTTGAAGAGGGAAATAATGATGGATAATGATTTACATTTTTAAATAAGCAGAGTGAAAACGAAAGATTTTTGAAGGGCAAGAAAACTAAGCATTAAAATTAGACTTAAATCGATATTTAGGAGGGATCGGCATGTTTAAAGATTTAATAAAAAAGAACAGGAGTTATCGCAGATTTTACCAGGAAATTTCAGTAAATCGAGAGATTTTGGAAGAGCTTGTTGATCTTGCAAGGCTTTCTCCATCTGCGCGAAATGCTCAACCACTGAGATATATTCTTTCTTGCGATCCTGAAAAAAATGCTTTAATATTTCCGTTTCTTGCCTGGGCTGGATATCTTAAAGATTGGGCAGGGCCAGAAGAAGGCGAGAGACCATCTGCGTATATTGTTATTCTTGGAGATACTGAATTGAGCAAATTCTTTGCTTGGGATTTAGGGATAGCAGCTCAAAGCATCCTTTTAGGTGCTACCGAAAAGGGCCTGGGTGGATGCATGATTGCTTCGATAAATAAAGATAATTTGCGTAAAGATCTAAGTGTGCCGGTTCGATTTGAAATACTTCTTGTTATTGCTCTTGGGAAACCTAAAGAAACTGTGGTGATTGAACCTATTGGCCCGGATGGAGATATTAAATACTGGAATGATCGTGGAGAGGTACACCATGTGCCAAAGCGTTCACTATCCGAACTTATAATTGGTTAACCGAAATAAAACGGAGATAAATAGAATGGCTTTGAAGGAAAAATTGTTTGGCAAGGATTATAAGTATTCTTTTGACTACAAAAAGATAAGAGAAATGATAAAAGAGGAAACTGAAAAGGTAGATTATTCTTTTTCAGTGCATCTTTTGGAGCATTAGTTCGAAAATGAAGTGGATTCTATGCAATAACATTGTAAGAATCTTAAATTTATGGAAAAAATCTTGACTAGTTACTTATCTTGTGTATTACAATTTACCTAAAGGGAGGAGAAAATATTATGAATGACGATAAAGCGATATCTCATCATAGAGTAAATAACAGAGATCAACACAAAAATTATTCAAATGAAACGATGAAGTTACTTTTGGAGAGGGCAAGCTGCAGGAATTTTTCGAAGAAAAAAATCCCTCACGATATTTTGCAATATATCCTTGAAGCGGGAATCCATTCTCCTACAGGCGGTAATTTACAACCTTATTCTATTATAAAAGTGGAGAATAGTGAGACAAAGCAAAAATTAGCTGAACTTTGCGGAAAGCAAAATTTTATATCTGCAGCTCCTGTAGATTTGTTATTTTGTATTGATTGGCATCGTATTGAAAGGTGGGCCAAACTTAAAGTAGCCCCATTTACTGCTACCAATTCTTTTCGCCATTTTTGGATATCTTTTCAAGATACAATTATTTGTGCACAAAATATTTGCACTGCAGCAGATTCATTAGGGTTAGGTTCAGTTTATGTCGGTACTGTTCTTGAATCTTTTCTCGAGATTAAGGAGCTGTTTCAACTACCGAAGGGTGTATTTCCTGTTGTACTGCTTTCGCTTGGATATCCCGAGAGCAGAACCCTTCCTAGGCGAAAACTTGGCGTAGATATGATTGTCCATAATGAAAGATATCATGAAATAGCAGACCAAAAGCTGGTAGATGCTTTTAACGAAAAGTATTATGGTTTAAAAATGAAAATAACCGAAGAACGACTTGAAACAGTTGCAAAGGTTGCTGGAGAAGTTCATGGCGAAGAGTTTGCCAAAAAGTGCATAGAGCAGATTAAAGAAGATGGATATATAAATTGGGCACAGCGGTATTTTGGTCTTCATTATCCTGCTAATTATATGCCGAAAGGTAACGATATCTACATGAAACTAATGGAAGAGTTTGGATTCAATTGGTTTAAGAAATATTATCCACTTGAAGATAAAGAAAAATAATAGCAAAAACTTCATTATTGTTTTAGTTGCTTTATTTTAATAACTGAAATTACCGTATATCTTTCTTACAATACGGAACTTTTTTGCAAGTCGTCTGTCTAAAAGAAAAGGAGGTATTGGATATGAGAAGAAAGATAATTAGTATCCACAAAATAAGGTTTGCCATTGTGGTACTTATTGTGGGTATGATGTTGATCAGTGGGTGTGGCAAGCAGCCAGCGTCCAATCAAGAGCCATCTGCGCTAAAGACAGAGCCTGTTGATTTGTCTGATATACAAACAGAAAAATTAAGTTTTGTGAAACACTACTTTTTGGAGCCCCTTAATATAACAGTACAGGTTCCTCAGTACAATTTGCCACTTGAGACAAGCAGGATTTCTAACTTTAATAGCTTTCTGTCAGAGATTTCATTAAGCAACGAAGCGCTTACAAAATTACAAGCGAATGGTTTTGTTGTTATTGACAATCCATTTAACCTTAACGAAGAAGATATTACAGAGCCATATAAGAACTTGAAAGAGGTAGAAGTGCCTATTTTTATTACATCTGATTCTTTGCTACATCTTTACCATATCCAGTTTGATGAAACTTTAAGGCAGATAGAAGAACGAGAATTTTACGGTGATATATGGAATATCAGCAAAATTTTATTGGAAGATTCGATTGAGAAATATAAGAACTCTACAGGAGACCTGAAGGAAGCGTCGAGGAGAAGCGTTGCATATTTTGCAGTTGGCCTTGAGCTTTTAAGGCCAAAGATAGACCAGGTTGAAAGAAACGAGGAGGGTATGCAAGATGACGCATTTTTTACTCCTGAAGAAGAAAAAGAGTACACTTTTGCAGTTCCTGATTTTATAAAAAGAGATGTTGAGGAAGAATTAAAATTAATAGCAAAGCACGAAGGATTCCATGAATCTCCAATTTTTATTTACAATGAAGATTATTCGCAGTACGTGCCGAGAGGGCATTACACGCGATCAGAAAAATTGAAGAATTATTTTAAGGCATTTATGTGGTACGGAAGGATAAGCATGATACTCAAAGGAAGCCCGGATATACCTCCCGGGGAAACGGATCAGAATGACAAAAAAGGTTTTATCTCTGCTTATGATGCTAAAATTCAAACAATGCAGGCCTGTCTTATTGCATCAATGTTTGCTGAAAATAAAGAGGTGAAAGATAAATGGGACAGGATTTATTCAGTAACAGCCTTTTATGTTGGTTTGTCGGATGATCTGGGTCCTTATGAGTATCTTGCGGCAATGAATGATGTGTTTGGTGATAAATTTGATCCAAACGAACTAACTGATGAAAATATCATAAAACTTAAAACAAAACTGGCAGAGTATAGGATTCCTGAAATTTATGGCGGAACCGGGATGCAATATGTGAGTGCTGCTGGTGGTCCTGATGAAGTTCTGGCGAACACCCAGGGTTTCAGATTAATGGGGCAGAGATTTATTCCGGATTCTTATATGTTCCAGAACCTTGTTTTTGGATATGTCACTAGGTATCTTGGCAATGAAGAACCGTTTACAATGGTTTTTATTGATGGTGTTGGTCCTGCCAGAGGATTTCCACGAGGGCTGGATGTGATGTCCTTACTTGGGTCAAAGAGAGCGATGGAGATTTTACAAGAAGGAGACGATACGAATTATGAAGGTTATGCGGAGCAGTATGCAAAATTAAAAGAGGAATTTGATGGTTTTACTCCAGAGGAGTGGAATAAAAATCTTTATTGGTCCTGGCTTTATGCACTAAAACCTCTATTACAAGAGTATGGGAATGGTTATCCGACGTTTATGCAGACAAAAGCGTGGCAGGATAAAGAATTATCTACCTGCCTATCTTCATGGGCAGAGTTGCGGCATGATACTATTCTTTATGCAAAGCAGAGCTATACTATGTTTGAAAAGTCTATTGTTCCTCCACCATCTGAGAAGCCTGTTGTTGGCTATGTCGAGCCGGTACCGGAATTTTATAACAGGTTATTAACTTTGACGCGGATGACGAATAAAGGTTTAAGCGATATGAATGTTCTGGACAATTTTGCAAAATACCGCTTGGAAAGCCTGGAGAAGATACTTGAAAGGTTAAGAGATATATCTGCGAAGGAATTAGAGAACAAAGAATTAACCGAAGAAGATTACGAGTTCATCAAAAATTTTGGAGAGGAATTAAACGGAGTCATACAGGATGTTGATGACAAAGCCAAGAAAACAACTATTATTGCAGATGTCCACACAGATGGCAACACAGGGCAGGTTCTGGAAGAAGGGAGTGGTTATGTTAAGTTAATCATTGTTGCATACAAAGTTCCCGATGGCAGGATTCTCGTTGGCGCAGGGCCGGTAATGAGCTATTACGAGTTTAAGCATCCAATGGAAAATAGACTGACAGATGAAGAGTGGCGAGAGATGTTAAACTCTAATCCCCCCGAAAGTCTGAGATGGATTTCTAATTTTTCAGATTAACGGCAAATTAGCTAATAAAGCATGTTTATCGAGTGTCACACTGGTGCCTGGCACCAGTGTGACATTTTAGAAGCCCCAGTTTTTATATAATCTTGTTAACACCAAATCCAAAAAAATTTCTTAATGTTTGATGCCATTTAAGCATTTTATAACTTAAATAAGGTTTATATTAAAGAATTGTTTTATGCGGCTTATATATTTGTTGACACTATAAAAAATAGTTTGTATAATAAAATATTGTAGAACAAAGACGAAAATTTTTGTAAGAAAGAATGAAACTGCAAGTGTGCAGGATATGCTCAAATATATCTTTACATTGGAATGATGTTTTACTAGACTTTTTAAGACAGATATATGTTGAGCACCTTAGGGGGTAATAAATGCATGTTCAACGATATTACGATGTAAGAGAATTTATTCAAAATGTTGAAACTTTTCTTGAAAGAAATGAAGCAGTCAACAACTTACCATTAGGAATTCTCTTTAGACTTAAAAAAGAATCAAAATTGACTGAGCAAAAATCTGAACCATTCTTTGCCTTGGTTAAGCACGGGCAAGACATCATATTTGTAATGTTAATGACTCCACCTCACAATATGATTATTTACGGGGAGGGGAATAATCTAGATGCGGCAATAGATCAGTCTATTTTGTTCCTTCGGAAAGAAGAGATTTTGATTCCCGGGGTTATTGGCCTACGCGAGATGGCAACAAAATTTGCATTTTCATGGGCTCAGGCAACAGGCCATATACCGATTATTAAAATGGAACAGATGATATACAGACTGGATGAAGTAAATGAAATTGAGCTTAGTTCCGGAAGGTTAATCCTTGCGGCGCAAAAAGATATTGACCTTGTGGGAAACTGGATATTCGAATTCTCTAAGGTTACACTGGAAACAGTGAGTCTTACTGAAGCACGAAGAAAGGCAGAATTTGCCATTAAAGAATCTTGTGTATTTTTATGGGAAGACAAGATTCCCATATCTATAGCTTTGAAGGACAGGCCTACGAAAAACGGAATTGTTATAAGTGCTGTTTATACGCCTCTACAGTTTCAAAATAAAGGATATGCCACATCTTGTGTTGCTTCATTGAGTAAGTTATTGCTCAGCGAGGGTTACAAATTCTGCAGCCTTTATACAGATCTTTCAAATCCTACATCTAACAGCATTTACAGAAAAATAGGATATTATCCGGTAGAATCTTCGATTGTTTATAGTTTTCAAGCTTCTCAGACTTAAAGTAGGTTCTATGACATACAATAAAGCATACTTGGTTGTGCTCATATTTTTGTTCAGCAACTTTGAATATTGAATATATAATATACAGTTGAGTGTTCTTTTCAAAACGATCACTTTGCGTACCTGGCGTAACTTAATTATTTTCTATTTTGATAAAGCGAATATATTGGTATCATTATAATGGAGTATAAAAACTTTCTTAAGGAGGGAGAAAATGGCTAAACAAATTGGTTATTGCGGAATCATCTGCAGTGAATGCCCGGCATTTCAGGCAACTCAGGCAGATGACGACAATAAAAGGATTGAAGTTGCCAAGCAGTGGTCTGAGGAATTTAAGAAAGAGATCAAACCCGAATACATTAACTGTGATGGGTGTATGTCGGAAAGTGGGCGACATTTCAACTATTGCATGGAGTGTGAAATTCGGAAATGCTGTAAGGAGCGCCACCTTGTTAATTGTGCTTATTGCAATGAATATCCCTGCAAAACGTTGAATAAATTTTTTGAATCGGCACCAGATGCAAAGACAACACTTGATAATATCAAAGATGATCTTAGTACTATCTAACTTCTGACAATAAAAGTTCTTTAAGGATTATGGGTTGTTGTATGGCGTTTAGCTGTTAACAAAGCAGCTTTGCTTAAAGTATGACCCATAGAAATGAATTTTAAAAAAAAAGGATGGAGAATAAAATGCAATTTCGTAGATTTGGTAGGACAGGCGTAAAAGTATCAATTCTTGGTTTCGGCTGTATGCGTTTCCCAACGGTAGGAGACGACAGTTCACAGATGATAGATGAACCTCAGGCAACTGAGATGTTGCGGTATGCCATAAATAACGGAGTTAATTATATTGATACAGCATATCCATACCACGAAGGTAAAGGCGAAAGTTTTGTAGGCAGAGCTTTAAAAGATGGTTACAGAGATCGCGTAAATCTTGCTACAAAAATGCCTGTCTGGCTTGTGAATAGTTATGAAGATTTTGACCGTTTTTTCAATGAACAGCTTGAGAGACTTGAGACGGATCATATTGATTTTTACTTGCTACATACACTTAATGAAGAACGGTGGGAAAAGATTGTTAATTTAGATGTTATTAAGTGGATCGAGATAGAAAAAGCAAAAGGGAGAATTAGGCATATTGGCTTTTCTTTTCATGATTCTTACGATGTTTTTATAAAAATCATAGATGATTATGATAGGTGGGAGTTTTGTCAAGTGCAGTATAATTATATGGACGAGGAGTTTCAGGCTGGCACCAGAGGATTGCATTACGCATACTCAAAGGGATTAGGGATAATTGTTATGGAGCCTATCCTTGGAGGGAATCTTGCAAATCCTCCTGAAATAATTAATAGCATCTGGGATGAGGCAATACACAAAAGAACTCCAGCAGAATGGGCACTTCAATGGGTGTGGAATAAACCCGAAGTATCTATCGTTCTCAGTGGCATGAGCAATATGCAGCAGGTGGAAGAAAACGTTGAAAGTGCTGACCTGGCAAGGGCTGATGTATTTACGCAAGAAGAATTGGATATAGTTACACGCGTTCGCGATAAATATCGGGAGATTCAGCCGATTTCGTGCACTGATTGTAAATATTGTATGCCCTGCCCAAACGGCGTGAATATCCCCCACAATTTTATGATTTACAATACAGGAAAGATGTACGATCAAATGTCTCGCGTTAAGCAATGGTTTGCTTTAATGAGAGACAAAGGAAGCAGTGCTGCATCGTGTATTCAGTGTGGGCAGTGCGAGGAAAAATGTCCTCAAAAAATAAAAATTATAGAGTGGTTAACAACTATCGCTAAAGAACTTGGGTAAATAAATCTATAAGCTATTTACAGCTTTTTCTATTCTTTTTAGTCCTTCTTTTAATATACTTCTGGGACAGGCAATATTAATTCTCTCAAACCCTGAACCGCTTGGGCCAAATAGGTATCCATCGTCGAGTCCAACTTTGGCTTTTTGTCTCAAGAATGTACTGAGTTTCTCATTGTCCATACCTAATTTTCGAAAATCCAGCCATACAAGGTATGTTCCTTCAGGCTTTATTACTTTGACCTGTGAAATTTTTTCTTCAAAGTATTTCATAAGAAATTCCAGGTTCTTCCTTAAGTAATCAAGCAATTGAGAAAGCCACTCGTCGCCATATCGATATGCTGCTTCAAGAGCTACAAGACCTAAAAGATTTGTATCTGGCGTGGTTCCTTCTTTTGCGATGTTGAATTTATTGCGTAGATCCTCATTCGGTATGATAATGGATGATGCTTCAAGTCCTGCCATATTAAATGTTTTGCTGGGGGCCATACAGGTAATAGAATGTTGCTCAAATTCTTTTGAAATTGTTGCAAATGGAGTGTGTACCGAATTTGTAAGCAGCAGTTCGCAATGTATTTCATCAGAGATTACAATGGCATTGTGTTTCAAGGCAATTTCTCCTGCTTTTTTTAGCTCTTTTTTGCTCCACACTCTCCCGACAGGGTTGTGAGGATTGCAGAGTATCATCAATCTTGTACGAGGTGGTGAAGATATCATTTCAGGGTGAGGTGAAAACTTTTTTTCAAGATTTTCAAAATCCATTTCATAATGATTATCGATGAGTTTCAATTGATTATTTGAAACATTGCATCCATTATCTCTTATTGCATTCCAAAAAGGGTAGTAAACAGGACCCTGGAGTATTACATCATCTCCCGGGTGGGTAAAGGCCTTAATTGTGCCGTATACTGCGGGGATGACACCTGGAGTAAATACGATCCACTCTGGTTTTATCTTCCAATTGTATTTTTGTTGTACACGATCGACAACTGCATTTATGAGCGAATCCCAGGGCATTGTGTAGCCAAAAACCCCGTGATCAATTCTTTTTTTTAATGCATCGATAATTGGTTTTGCAACAGGGAAATCCATGTCTGCAACCCACATGGGAAGGACATCATCACTTCCAAATATAAGTTCTGTGGTGTCCCATTTCCAGGAACCGGTGTGTTTTCTATTAATGACTTTGTCAAAGTTGTATTTCATTTTGCCCTCCACATTTTAAGCATATTGAGATTTTTTGCTATCTTAATCATTTTAGTCTTATAGATGATTTTTTCAATCAGCACAGGTAGTAGTTTTTCTATTGCCGTTTTGTTTTATAATGGAACACAGAAATATATTATTGGCAGTGAAATAGATTTAGGGAGGGGATAAAAATTTCGATATGCTAACAGAAATTATAACAGGACGAGTTCGTCGGTATTTGCTTGGAGCAGAGCAAGAATTTGTATTCAAACACATAGATAGCATTGACCTTCCCAGGATAGACAAAATCGATTTGTATATCCATATTCCGTTTTGCAAAAATATGTGTCCGTACTGTCCTTATAATAAAGTAAAATACGATAAAAAATTGATAAAACCGTATGTAAATGCTCTGCTTAACGAAATTGAACAGTATTATAAGCGGTTGGGAAAAATTGAAATATCTTCCATATACATAGGAGGTGGTACTCCGACAAACCTCATTGATGAGCTGGCAATGATCTTAAAAAAGATAAAAGAATGCTTTATTTTGACAGGTGATATTGCTATCGAAACTAATCCAGACGATATAAATGAAGAGGTAATAAATAAATTAAAAAGGTGTGGCGTAACTCTTTTGAGTCTCGGAGTGCAGAGTTTTAATGATAAGTGTCTTACTTTTCTTGGGAGAAGCTACAAAGCAAACATCTTGCCTCAAGCGGCAACACTTGCTCTCTCATCTCATTTTGAATCAGTTAACTTCGATTTGATGTTTGCCTTACCTGGGCAAAACATTAGCGATGTGATTAATGATCTTAAAAAATCATTTAGTTTAGGTGTGGACCAGGTTACTCTTTATCCTTTATTTACTTTCCCATATTCTACTGCAGGGAAATATTTAAAATTAAAAAGAATTAAAATGCCTGGCATATTTGCGAGAAGGAAGATGTACAGGGCAATACATCAGTTCTGTCTTGATAGTGGCTTTCAGCGTGTATCTGTCTGGGGTTTTAAAAAAGGTAATGCCCCACGACGTTATTCTTCAGTTACAAGAGGGTGTTATATTGGTCTTGGTGCCGGGGCTGGTTCGTTTGTTTCAAGTGCCTTTTACTTCAATACATTTTCCATTGAAGAATACACAAGAACACTTTCCAGTGGGAAATTACCAGTAGCATTGAAGATGGACGTAGGTAAGAAATTATCAAGATATTATTGGTTGTACTGGCGATTATATGATACATATATTCCCAAAAAACAATTTTTTGAACTGTTTAGCAGAAAAGATAAGAAAGCTTATCGTCTCTTATGGTTATTTAGAGTGATGGGCCTATGTGTAGAAGAGCCAAATCAATTTTCTTTGACAGAGAGAGGGGCTTTTTGGCTGCATCTTATGCAGAACTACTTTGTTTTAAACTATATTAATAAGGTCTGGTCCGTTGCGATGAGGGAGGCATGGCCGAGAAAGATAAAAATATAAAAATAAAAATTAAACTATCTTTTAAAGTTAGATTTTGATGAATGCATGAAAAGGGCTACCTTATTTGAACTTGGATAAAAAGCTTGATGGAGAGCCTTTTTGTAATTACACCGTGGTACAAAAAGTTATTCTCTGCTGTAAGGGCTTCCAACAGATGCAGGAAATTCTATCTGTTTTTTAAATATCATCATGATAACGAGAACCGAAATAAACGGAAGCATAAGAAAGAATTGATAAGGAATATTAGCGGATATTAATTCTAATTGGAATGCTATAACTTCAATACCTGCGAATAAAAATCCCCCTAATATTGCTCTCTGTGGTTTCCAGCTTGCAAATATTGCAATTCCTATTGCCATAAATCCTCTACCTGCCGAAATATCAGGAGAGTATGTACCCGTTATTGCGATTGGAAGATATGCTCCCGCAACACCTATTAAAGCTGAGCCAATAATTGTTGCAAGGTATCTTCTTCTTTTTACGTTTACTCCGACAACATCAGCTGCTTTTGGATTTTCTCCAATTGCCCTTGTTTCAAGACCAACTTTGGTTTTATAATAAAACCAATATGAAATAATAACGGCAAAATACATAAAGTAAACGATAATATCCTGGTTTAGAATGCCTGAAATAATAGGAATTTTAGAAAAGAAGGGTATAGTTACACCCGGAACAGATGGAGCTTGAGGAGCAGACAATCTTACTCCAACAACAATTTTATACAATAAGTCAGAAAGCCCGGAACCAAAGATGACAAGAATTATACCAAGTATAAATTGATTAACCTTAAAGGTTTCGTGAACAAACGCCAGTATAAAACCAAATGCTGCACCTATAAGAGCTCCTGCAATAAATCCCACTAGCCAACTGCCTGTAAGATAAGCAGTTAAAAATCCCCCAGATGCTGAAGCAAGTAGAATACCTTCAGCAGAAACATTAAAGATTCCTGTCCTTCCTCCAATTATAATTCCAAGGCTTGTCAGCGTGTAAACCGTTGCATATACCATTGTTTGAGATATAAAAGAGGTTATAAATGTCATTATTTGCCTCCGTTTGGTTCAAATTTTTTTCTTATAATAACAATTAACAAGACAATTAATGCCTGGCTAAGAAATACCATTTCTACTGGGATTTGCATAGTTCTTTGAAGCGCGTCAGCGCCAACTAAAAGCACTGCCATAAAGAAGGCTGCTATTGGAACACCTGTTGGGCTCCCTGCGACTACTAAGCTGGTTAAAATTCCGAATACTCCAAACTGAGCTCCACTTGTTTTAGCAAAGCCTTCTATAAGTTTTCCATGAATATTCATCACTTCAAGTGCTCCCCCTAGTCCTGCAAGGGCTCCTCCTAGAAGGAAGGTGAGCATAATTGTTTTTTGAAAGTTTATTCCATAAGTTTGCGATGAATGTAAATTATATCCCACTGAGGTAATTTCATATCCAAGCTTTGTCTTTTTTAGCAGTATATATACGAAAATTATTGCGAGTACGGCAAAGATGATAGAATAGGGTATCCCATGAAAAAAGCTAAGTATTGCAGAACTGGGCAGTGGTCTTGTAATGGGATGCCCTTCCAGCGGGTCTTTAAATGTTGGAGAGGTGGCAATAAAATTTACGAATAGGACTGCGACGAAATTAAGCATAATAGTTGAAATAATCGGATTTATATCGTATTTAGCTTTTAAAAAACCTGCGAACCATCCCCATAAGCCTCCTGCTAAAATTCCAACAACTACCAACAGAGGAATCATTATGAAGGATGGCAGGCCAAAGTTTCCTATTAATAATCCGACTGCCGCGACAGCAGTTCCTCCGAAAAGCATCTGTCCCCAGGCGCCTATATTAAAGAACTTAATCATAAAAGGTATCGTAAAAGCATAAGTTGTAAAAATGAGGGGAATTGTCTTTTTTATTGTCTCCTGGAATCCGAAAGCAGATTTAAAAGATGTAGTTACGAGAGTTTTTAAGGCTTCTGGAACACTAAAGCCAAGGAGAGCGATAATGATGGAGATAAGGCCAAAAGCAATAAGAAGTGCTAACCCATAGACAAACAAGCTCCTCAGGAGTTTTGTTCCGAGATCTTTTTGAATTATGTTTTTCTTTTTCATTTTTTGTATACCTAACTCCCTATCATTAACAGGCCAATTTTATATTTATCAAATTCACTTCTTTGAAAAATGCCCTTAAGCTCTCCATTATGCAGAACAGCTATTCTATCGCTTATTATCATTAATTCATCTAGATCTTCATTTATACATAGAACGGCTCCGCCATTATTTCTGGTTTCAACAAGCTTGTTGAATATAAATTCCACTGTTAAAACATCAAGTCCGGAAGTAGGATTATGTGTTATGAGTAAATCAGTTGGACTAACAAATGCTCTTCCCATAATTACCTTTTGAATATTACCACCAGATAAGCGCCTGATTGCAAGCTCTTCGCTAGGCGTAGCTACATTGTAATCTTTAATTGTTTTCTTTGCTGCTTTTGCTGCTTCGTCCCAATTGATAAAAAGATTTTTTTTAAGAAATCTTTTTTCTGTATGATGGCCAAGAAGTACATTTTCTTTTATACTCCCGTCATTGAGAATTCCTTCTTTGATTCTATCTTCCGGAGTATAAGCCACTCCTTTATTAAAAACAGAAAGTGTTGATAAGTGTTTGATACTTTCACCGTTTACAAGAATATCTCCATTGCTTAGGAGGGACGGATTTATCATAACGCTAGCAAGCTCTTTTTCTCCATTTCCAGAGACAGAGGCAACACCAAATATTTCTCCTCCATAGACATCAAACGAGATGTTCTTTAATCCTTTACTTTTTTCTTTACCTTTTACTTCAATGTTTTTTACTACACATACGGGCTTTTTACTTCTTTTAATGGTAGGTAATTCTACTTTAGGTAGTGCACTTTCTGTAACTTTGATATCTTTTTCCATAAACATAAGTTTTACCAGTTTTTCTTTAGTCATTTGTCCTTTGTCTAGTGTATCTTGGACCTTTCCTCTCCTAAGCACAGTAACTGAGTCGCAAGATTCCATTATTTCTTTTATTTTATGCGTTATAAAGATTACCGTTACTCCTTTTTTTACAAGGGCTCTTAGGGATTTAAGTAATTGCCGAAATTCACTTTCCACAAGAGACGTTGTCGGTTCATCTAAAATAAGAAGTTTTGCCCCTTTGTGCAATGCCCTTATAATTTCTATTTTTTGTTTTACTCCCGCTGGGAGTTCTTTAGTTTTTACATCAAGAGGAAAAGTTAATCCAAGTTCTTCCATTATTTTTTTAACTTTTCTTCCCTCTTCTTTAATTGGTAGTTTAAATTTGTCTTCTGGCGTACCGAGGATGATATTTTCAACTGCAGTAAATTCTGGAACCAATGTAGAAATTTGATGAACCATTCCTATCCCAAGCTTTATGGAATCAAAGGGAGAGCTAATTCGAACTTTTTTACCATCTATGTAAATTTCCCCTTTATCGGGAGAATAAAGGCCGTATAAAATATTCATTAGGGTTGATTTTCCAGAGCCGTTTTCTCCGAGAAGACCATGGATTTCTCCTTTTGATGCCGTAAAGGTGACATTATCCAGTGCGATAACTTTTCCAAAAACTTTTCGTACATTTTTTAATTCAACGAGGTTTTTGTTTTCCATTTCGTTTCCTTTAATTTTTTAAGGGCTCCCGGAAGGGAGCCCTTAAAAATAAATTAATTAGTCCTTATGGGAGAATCTCTGCGAGATTCTTTACAATATCAATTTTACCTGCTTCGACATCATCTGCTATCTGTTGTATTCTTGCCTGGATTTCTTCTGATACATTGCTGATGGGGAATTGAGCATATCTTGCTTTCCCTTTGCCATAATCTAAGTTAATGAAGCCACCTTTTTCTCCGTCCAGTATTTTGCCTACAATTTCCTTTATAGGAACAGCGAAATCAAAGAGGTCTGATGTGAGATAGTTATCAGGAGCCTGAATCTCCTTGTCGGTATATTTTGTAGTTATATAGACTGGCCTGCCTGCTTCTTTAACGGCATTGAAGAGTCCATAATTTCCAAGGTTTACAGAACTTAATATAACATCAATGTTTTTCGATATGAGACCTTCAGCTGCTTGTCTTGTTTTCAGTGGATCATTGAAATCTCCAACAAAGATGTATTGAAGTGTAGCGTCTGAATCTACATCACGAATTCCCTGTTTTACTGCATTGATTTCCCCATTAGTGAAGGGAAGCGCAAGTCCTCCAAGATAACCAATATTTCCTGTCTCTGTTTTTAGACCTGCTAAAGCACCAAGTATATAAAATCCGGTGTAAAAGTTTCTGTCTATATACCAGAAGTTAGCTTTCTTCTCTGCTGGCTCATCATCAACTTCTATAACAAAGGTGACATCCGGATAGTCATCCCCTATCTTTAATGCTGCTCCGTTAAACTGGTTTCCATGTACCCATATAATGTTGTATCCATCATTTGCATACTCTTTTAAAACTCTTTCTGCATCAGGTACTGCAACTTTTTCAGAGTAAGCTGTTTTTATATCATACATGTTTCCAGTTTCTTGTAGTGCTATGTATCCGATAGCGTTGTAATCTGCATCCTGAATTGAGCCCGGGAAAAGCGCGGCTAATTTGAATTCAGGTGTTTCTACCTCTTCTTCTTTTGGCGCGCAACCTGCAGAAAAGCTTAAAATTCCAATTAGCACAACCAAAAGTAGTACTGTCAATTTTTTCATGCAATCCTCCTTAAAAGTTTGTTTGTTTTTGAAAATAAAATATTAACTGCTTTTCACCTCCTTTTTTAAATTATTTTAAAAAAGTAAAGTCTTTTGAAAAAGTTTTTGAACAATTAATAAAATCAGTATAATAAAAATATGTTTTTTTTCAAATCAAAATTAAAAACTTTTATTAAGGAGGTATTTGTGTGGAAAATTTATTAATTAAAAATGCAAAGCTCAGAAATAGGGAGGAAATTGTTGATATATTGGTGTCTGATGGGAAAATAGTTAGTATTGAAAAAGAATTAAAACTCAATACTGATAAAGTTTTTGATGCCTGCGGAAATCTTGTAACTCCCACTTTTGTTGACACACATCTTCATATTGATAAAGCCTATACGGCTTCTTACGGAAGATCCAGTAAAGAGGAAACTCTTGAGGAATCTATCAAAATAATGCACGATATCAAGAGGAATTATACCGTAGAAGACGTGCAAGAAAGAGCAGAGAGAGCAATAAAAGAATCTGTAAAATTTGGCGTAACAAAGATAAGAGCTCATATAGACATTGATACAATTGGAGGTTTGACGGCACTTGAAGGTTGCCTTAAAGCAAAAGAAGCAACAAAGAATATTGCTGATGTTCAGCTTGTTGCATTTGCTCAGGAAGGAATATTTAGGGATCCAGGAACAGAAGAGCTTATGTATAAAGCCATGAATATGGGAGCAGATGTTGTTGGTGGTATGCCAGCAGCAGAATGGTTGATGGATGAATCACGAAAACATGTTGACCTTGTTTTTGATATTGCTAAAAAGTACGATGCAGACATTGATATGCATATTGACCAGACCAAAGATCCTTGCGCACAATCATTAGAATATTCTGCACTGAAAAGTATTAAAGAAGGTTACAAAGGGAGAGTAACTGGAGGACACTGCACTTCTCTTGCTTATCAGGATGATGCTCATGCGAAGAAAGTTATTGAATTGTTGAAACTTGCAGATTTTAATGTTTGTGTTAATCCACAAGTTTTAGCTATCATGGGAATTGACTCTGAACCCAGAACGAGAGGTCTTACAAGAGTAAGAGAGCTTGTAGAAGCAGGAGTCAATGTGGCAACTGCACAGGATACAATATGTGATGGTTTTCATCTATATGGTACCGGAGATCCTCTTGATTATGGTTTACTTATGGCTTATCAAGCTCAATATAATTCTACCAGTAGCGCAAAAATTATTTATGATATGATAACGTTTAACTCGGCAAAAATCATGAGACTTGATGATTATGGGATAAAAGTTGGGAATACAGCCGATTTTAATATTATTTTCGCAAAGAACGAGTCGGAGGCATTAAGAACAAGGCCTGGCAGACTTGTGTTTAGAAAAGGAAAATTAATTGCAAAGTACGAAAGGGAAGGAATATTTGTTAACTAGTAATTTTTCTTCTAGTGTGTATCTACCAATTTAAAAGATACTATAGCAGCAACAGGTAAGGCGGCTAAGGAAATAAACATTGCTGTGTGCAATCCTATAATATCGATTAGGTAGCTTAATCCTATAAGAATTAGACTTGCACTTCCCCACGATATTCCCATACTTAAGCTGGAAGCTATATTCCTTCGATTAGGAAGAAGTTCTTGCATGTAAGATATATTTGTCCCCATTGTAAAAAAAAGAACAAATGCCATGGTTGAGTACAGCACAAACATTGCATAGATGTTATCTGTTAAAAGCATTATTATGCCAGGTATTGGCGCAATAGCTGTTGAAAGTATATTTATTAACTTAGGACTGGTTCTATCTGCAAATACGGCTCCTATATAATTGCCAAATATACCGCAGAATGCTGCTGTCGTGAGAAAATAGCTTCCCCATATAATATCATATCCAAGCTGTCGCACATATAATGGTATCATCGTTGAGATGCCCGCAATAGTGATGGTTCGTAGCGTTATTACCAGTACAAGATTTTTTACTCCCGGAACGGTTAGAGATTCTATTAGACCCAGGTTTTTTGCTTGAGGTATACCGGTTGGACTCTCTTTTGCTTTTTTGATAAACAGAAGTGCGATAAGAGCAATAATTATACCAAAACCGGCAAGAGCTGGCATTGAATAAAGTCCGTATTTTTTAACATACCATATTGTCATTATGGGTGCAGCTGCTGCCCCTAATGCTCCGCCCATGGAAAATAGTGACATTGCCGTGTGACTACGCTTAAAAGCAATTTTTCCTACTGAAGAAGCTCCATTGGGATGGAAAAATGAGTTTCCAATCTTCCCAATGGCCAGGAATACAAAGAGCATTGGAACGGTTTTTGCGATTCCTATGAGGGGTGTAAATATCGATGCAAGAAGAATACTTATTATTTGCATTCGCTTTTCTTCAAAGCGTACTCCAAGCAATGCGCCTAAGGGCTGCGTGAATGCAACAATAACACCAAGGATTGATGGGATCATTGCAACTTTGCCTTGAGAGAGCGCAAATTGCATCATTATCAGGGGAAGTAGTGGTTTTAACATCTCCGAGTACCAATCTACAGTAAAGTGCTCTAACGTATAAAGTAATAGTTGATATCTGGAATTAGCAAGTTGCTCTTTTTTAATCATGTGTTTATTGTATAGAATCAATTAATTGTGTCAATATTTTTGATTGATTTAGCATGAGAATTATTAAAGCTATAAGTGAAGTAATGTATGTGTTTTATCAGAGTGTCAAATGAATATTTTATGAAGAAAGTAAAAATTTTTCCTGTCGCTTTAAAGTTTCTTGTTAAATTACGCGGAAAAAGAGCACGAGAAAAATGCATTGAACAGATGATAGAACAAGTCCCGTAAGATGCCTTAAAACATAAAAAAGTTTATCTATAAGCTTCTCCCGTAGAGGTAATTGGCATCTACTTTTTCAACTAAAACGGGAACAATGCTTCCTAATTCTATATTTGTACCTGTAAATTTTGTTTTAAGATAGTAAGGAGTAAATCCAGTGTAATACATTCCATCTTTTTCTTCGACAAGTACTTTAACTGTTTTGTTTAGAAATCTATTTTTTAATGCGGTTCTTTCTATGTTTACTGCATGTAGTAGTCTTTCTACGCGCGTTTTTTTTAGTGATTCTGAGACAGTTTCTTTCATAAAATAAGCAGGGGTAAAAGGTCTTTTTGAGTATCTGAATATATGCACTTTAGAAAAATGTGCTTTCCCTACAATTGATACTGAATTTAAAAATGCATTGTCTGTTTCTCCCGGGAAGCCCACGATAATGTCGGTAGTGATAGAAAAGTTTGGATCTTTTTTTCTTAGCTTCTCTATAATGTTTAGGCATTCTTCTGTTGTGTAATTTCTGTTCATTCTTTTTAGTACTTCGTTGTCTCCGGATTGAAGGGAAATGTGAAGGTGAGGTGTTACAGGCGAACTTAATTCCTTTATAAGATCATCTGTTATGGCTGTAGGATATATGGAACTAATTCTTATTCTTTCAATTCCCTCGATCGTTTTTAATGTTTTTAGAAGTGAAGTTAGAGATGTTCCTATATCTTCTCCATATTTGCCGATTTCAGTGCCAGAAAGTACAATTTCTTTGTATCCTGCTTTTGAAAGTTCTTGTACTTCTTTGACCACGATTTCTCTTGTTTTGCTTTTTATCTTACTGCCCCTTACAAATGGTACAATGCAATATGTACAAAAGTTATTGCATCCTTCTTCTATTTTGACTGTGGCTCGTGTATGTCCTGAAAATTTTTTTATTGATTCTTCTTGAAGTGATACTGCCGAGTAAGTATTGTTGTAGTAGAAATCAGCTATCTTTTTGCGTTCTCCTGTATACAGAGAAACATCGTTTTCTTTAAAATCTGGACGAAGTCTTGCAAAACAACTTGTTATGATGATTTTTGCATTTGGATTTGTTCTTTTTGCGTGGTGTACCGCTTTTCTTGTTTCTGCCTCTGCTTTGCCTGTTACTACACAGGAATTAATAATATATAAATCTGCCTTGTTATGGAATGGAACAACTGTATCGCCATGGCCTTCGAATGATTCTCTAATTAGCTCTGTTTCATACTGATTTGTTTTACAACCCAAGGTGTATATTGCTACGCGCATTATGGCATAATTTTGTTGGCAAACTCTTCCAGGTTGTCAGCTATTTGTTCTAACACATAGATACCTTTTATGTAATCCATTCGAGTAGGACCAATCAAAGCAAGCATACCCTCCATTTCTTTTATTGTGTATTTTACTGTAATAAGGCTGCAATCCCATAATTGGGGTAACTTGTTTTCCTTCCCGATGAGGTAACCAAGATTATCTTTTAATGGAACATCCTCAATAATATTTTCTATTAATCTTTTTTCTTCAAGCATTTTCAGAAGAAGCTCTACCTTTTTTTCTGCTAGTGTAATTCTTGCAGAAAGAAGGTTGGCAATGCCTTTTATATAAATTTCTCTTGTTGCATTTTTTCTTATTTCTTTTTCTAGGAATTGGTAGAAAGCTTTTATGATTTCGTTTTCTTGTCTGAATTCTTCTGAAAAGAATTTTGTTTTCCTTAACAAACGTGATGCTTGCTTAAGGGATAAGCTAGAAAGCTTGTCATTGATAAAATGTTCTATTAAGATCAATTCGTTCGTGGTTGTTTTTGTTTTGACAATAGGAGCTGCTTCTGAAGTATAGGTGTCAGCGACAAGCACGGTGTATACATTTTGGTTATTTATTGCAAAAAAATGTATATATTTAATGTGTTCGTCTTCTGTTTCAGGGGATAGCACGAGGGCAATTTCTTTTGTGCTTTGGGACATAAATTTCGATACTTTTTCTAATACGGAATTAAGATCTTTTGTTTTTCCAGAAATGGAAATTTCTATTTTTTTTGTGGCTTTCTCTTTCTTTTCTTTTAAAAAAGTTTCAATAAAAAAGCGATATCCTTTGCTTGTTGGAATTCTGCCTGCAGAAATATGAGGCTGATATATATATCCCAACTTCTCAAGCTCTATCATTTCGTTTCTTATAGTGGCAGAAGAAATAGGGGCACGAAACTTTTCAGCTATTCTTGTTGATCCTACTGGCTGCCCCGTTTTAATGTATTCCGTTACTAAGTTTTTTAATATTTCTTCTCTTCTATTTTTTAATTTCATTATTTAAATTATATCAAAAAGAAGCTTCTTATAAAAGATGCTTAGTTATAGCGGTTTAATCCAGTACTTTTTGACGGGGATGTATAAAAATTAATAAATGGGTAACGAATTTTTAATTTCCCAATCGGTTACATATATTCGATACTCATCCCACTCTTTTTCTTTGGCTTCTATGTATTTCTTAGCTATATGATCGCCAAGAGCAGATAGTATTACCTTATCTTTCTTTAATTCCTGGATCGCTTCTCTTAAGGTAGATGGTAAGATATCAATGTCCATAGCGGATTTTTCTTTAGCGGAGAGTTCGTATATATTGATGTTATTTGCAGGTTTTGGGGGTGTTATTTTGTTTTTTATGCCGTCTAATCCTGCTTTTAAAATTACCGCAAGGGCAAGATATGGGTTTGCTGTTGGATCAGGACTTCTATATTCGATTCTTTTTTCTTCAAATTCACCTAAAGGTACTCTAATTAAAGCACTTCTGTTTTTTTCAGCCCAGCACATATACACAGGGGCTTCGTATCCAGGCACAAGTCTCTTGTAGGAATTTACGATTGGATTTGTTATTGCAGTGATTGCCTTCGCATGTTTTAAAAGCCCTCCTAAGAAATATAATGCTGTGTTGGAAAGGCCGAATTGTTTACCCGGGGCATAAAAAATATTTTTACCGTTCTTTGTGAAGAGAGAAATATGAGTATGCATTCCAGATCCGTTTATCCCAAAGATAGGTTTTGGTAAAAATGTTGCGTATAATCCATTTTGCAAAGCAATGGTTTTCGCGACGATTTTAAAGGTGATTGCTCTATCTGCCGTTGTCAATGCATCAGCGTATTTAAAATCTATTTCATGTTGTGAAGGAGCTACTTCATGATGCGAAGCTTCTATTTCAAACCCCATTTTTTCAAGGGTAACTGCTATTTCTATACGGGTTTTTTCGCCAATATCTTCTGGAAGCATTTCAAAGTAGCTTCCGTCACTTACCAGTTTTGTTGAGGGACTTTTATCTTCCGTGAGTTTGAATAAGAAAAATTCTTCTTCAGTACCATTATTCATATAAAAGCCCAATTTTTTTGCTTCCCCCATTACTTTTTTTAACATATAGCGTGGAGAACCGCTGAATGGTTTCCCGTCATGTCCATATACATTGCAAATTAAACGCGCTATTTTTATTGGTTGGTCTAACGTCCATGGCAATATAGTGAATGTATCGAGGTCGGGATGTAGCATCATATCAGATTCTTCTATTCTTACAAATCCTTCAATTGCTGATCCATCAAAGGCAATTCCGTTGTCTATTACTTTTTCAAGTTTTTTTGAGCTGATTTCTATAAGTTTTGGAAATCCTAAAATATCTACAAACTGAAGCCATATTGCATTAATCTGTTTATTATAAATTTCTTTAAGAATTTTTTCCTTTGTCATTCCCCCCTCCCTTAAATCGAGTTTTTAGAATTTTAGTTGTACACTAAAAAAAATCAAGTTCTGTGAATAAAAGTTGAAATAATTTTTAAGAATTTAATTTTAATAAATTGCGATGAGTACAATAATTTTTGAAAAATAAACAAAAAAAGCAGGGAGAATGTTAAGCAATTATGCAAACCCCCTGTTTTTTTGTTTCTCTACTTCTTTTTTGCTACTGCGTCTTTTAGCTTCTTCCCTGGTTTAAAGAAAGGTACTGTTTTTGCAGCAATTTTGATTTTCTTTCTTGTCCTTGGGTTTACGCCATTTCTTGCTGATCTCTTTCTTGCTCCAAATGTGCCGAATCCGATCAATGCAACTTTGTCTCCCTTTTTGAGAGTGGTTGTTACGACCTCTGCAAAGGAATCAAGCATCATTGCTGCAGATTTTTTCTTAAGACCAGTTTTCTTTACAATCGCGTTAATAAGTTCTGGTTTGTTCATAAATTCCCCTCCTTCCTTAAGGATTTGCCTTTTTAAGGCATCTTACCCTGATTTTAACTAGTTTTTTTTGCTTGTCAAGAGGGGAAATGCCTTTTTTACTACATTTTTTAGCTTTTTTTTCTAAAAAAGTGCCATTACAAGCTATTTTTTGGTTTTTTATTGTCTCCAATCCTTAATTTTTAATGTGCCTTCCCCGAAGAGTTTTTCAACCTTTCTTTGGAATTGTTTCGAATTTTTTACGAAATATTTTGACGAAAGTGCAATTTTTATGTCTTTTTCATCCTTTAAGAAGTGTATAATTACTGGATTGCCCCCTTTATGCAGTTTTATTTCCTTTTTTAACTCCTCAAGTTTTTTTGTTAATTCAGCTCCCACTTTTATATAGAGGTGTAATGATTTATATTCATCTTTTTTCTTGATGTCTTTTTCTGTAAAGAAGTTTACCACTTTTTCTGCAAATAATATTATATTGTCTTCTTCTTTTCTAATCGTTCCTTCTATTACAATTACTCCTTCTTTATCTATATAGGGCTTAAAATTCTCATAGTGATGGGGAAAGACAAGTGTTTCTATTTTTACATTGGCATCTTCCATTTTGAATTTATATATATGATTGCCATTTCTTGTTTTACTTCTTTTGACTTTGTCTTTAATGCCTGCAACAATTACTTTGCTTTCAGTTTCCTTGTTTAAAAGGGAAGATACAGTGGGAATTTCCCGTTCTTCTAAAAGGGGCAAATATGTGTTTATTGGATTACCAGAAATATAAAAGCCAAATGCTTCTTTTTCATAGTTTAAGGTATCCATTAGCGATGAACGTTTACTTGTGATTGTAGGTGTTGTTCCTCCAAAAAGAGAAATGGTTTCTTCTTTTGCGTTTCCTCCATATTCGCCTAAAAGTTCTTTTCTATCTCTGCCAAAGGAATCGAAACACCCAGCTTTTATAAGATTTTCTATAACTTTCTTGTTTATCTTAAGCAAGCTACCTCTTTTCAGAAAACTGTTAAGCGATTTGAATTCTCCTAACAGTTTTCTTTCTTCAATTATTTTTTCAAGAATTTTTTCACCTATACTTTTAATAGCAAACATGCCAAATCTGATGGAATCACCTTCTATGTTGTAATAGACATCCGATTTATTTACATCAGGAGGAAGTATGTCTATTCCTTTATTTTTTATCTCATATATTATTTCGCTTGTTTTGTCTTCATTGCCTATGTAAGCATTCAGGAGAGCAGTAAAATATTCTTTTGGATAGTGTGCTTTAAGGTATGCATTTTGATATGCGATTGTTGCATAAGACACTGCATGGGATTTATTGAATCCATATCCTGCAAAGAATTCTATCAAATCAAATACTTTTGTTGCAACAGTCCTGTCTACTCCTTGCTTTACAGCTTTTTCTATAAATATGTTTCTTTGTTTTTTTAATATTTCTGGCTTCTTTTTTCCTATTGCTTTTCTCAGGATATCCGCTTCAGACATTGTATATCCGGCAAGTACATTTGCAATCTGCATTATCTGTTCTTGATATATAATGATCCCGTAGGTTGGTTTTAAAATTTGCTCTAATGTTGGATGAGGATAGGTTATTTTCTTTTTACCATTTTTTCTTTCAATATATTCTTTTATTCCGCCGGCTCTTATTGCTCCCGGTCTGTACAGAGCTACTACTGCCGTAAGATCATCTATGCTTTCTGGTTGTACGCCTTTTAATACTTTTCTCATGCCGCTGCTTTCTAATTGGAATACCCCGATAGAATCGCCTTTTTTTAGCATATCAAATGTTTTTTTATCATCTATGGGAATTTCCTTTAAGTCGATATCTATACCGTTTTTTTGGAGCATTCCTATTGTGTCTTGCATTATGGTAAGGTTTCGTAGACCAAGAAAATCCATTTTTAATAAACCGATATGCTCTATAATATCCTTATCAAATTGGGCAATTATGGCATTATTTTTATCTAATTGTAGCGGTATATATTCTATTAAGGGTTTGTCTCCAATAACAATGCCGGCAGCGTGGGTAGAAAAATTTCTAACATTTCCTTCAAGAGTTAGAGCTATTTGAAAGAGTTCTTTGTATTGTTCACTGTTTGATTTTTCTTTGAGTTCAGATACTGTTTCGATAGCATTTTCTAGAGAAGCGCCAAAAGGGACGAGTTTTGCAATTTTGTCTATTTCTCCATATGGGAAGTTTAGTGCCCTTCCGACATCCCTTATAACTGCTCTTGCTTCCATTCTGCCAAATGTTGCTACTTGAGCTACATGATCTTTGCCGTATTTATTTTTTACATATTCTATTACTTCATCCCTTTTTTTATCTCCGAAATCTATATCAATATCAGGCATGGATACTCTTTCCGGGTTTAAAAAGCGTTCAAATAAAAGATCATATTTTAATGGATCTATTTCTGTGATGTTAAGAGCGTATGATACTATACTTCCTGCAGCAGAACCTCTTCCAGGGCCTACCGGGATGTTACGCTTTTTTGCCCAGCTTATAAAATCTTGGACAATGAGAAAATAATCTGTAAAACCCATTTTATTAATGACGTCAAGTTCGTATTCTGCACGCTTTTGCACATCAGTAAATTGTTCAATTGGGTACATTTTTTTCAGGCCTTCCATTGTAAGTTTTTTTAGAAAGTCTATATTTTTTTGTTTATTCCACTCTTCGCCATTGGGAGTGAACCGAGGTAGGTGGTAGGTGTTAAAGTCAAAATTTACATTGCACATCTCTTTTATTTTCTCGGTGTTGTCAATTGCTTCAGGGAATTCTTTAAAGATTTTTCTCATCTCATCTTCAGATTTTATGTAGAATTCTTCTGTTTGAAAACGCATTCTATCCGGGTCTTCTACTTTAGCAAGCGTTTGAACACAGAGCACTATATCATGTGCTTTTGCATCTTCCTTTCTCAGATAATGTGCATCATTTGTTGCTACGAGCGGTATGTTTTCTTCTTTCGAGAGCTCTGCTATAATCCGAATTGCTTCTTTCTCTTCGAGCAAGTTGTGATTCTGTATTTCGAGGAAGAAATTTTCTTTTTCAAATATATCTATGTATTTATGTAGTGCCTTACGCGCTGTTTCTTTTCCTTCCTTAAGTGCTGATGATGGTATTTCTCCTTGCAAACAAGCACTTAGCCCAATAATGCCTTCGTGGTATTTTTTTAATATTTCGTAGTCTACTCTTGGTTTGTAATAGAAACCTTCTAAAAATCCTATGGATACGATTTTGATGAGATTTTCGTAGCCTGTATTGTTCTTTGCAAGCAGAACAAGGTGATATCTCTTTGCGCTTCTTTTTTCTTTTTTTAACCTTCCGTTTGGAGCAATATAAACTTCACAGCCTATAATTGGTTTTATTCCATTTTTTTTCATTGTTTCATAGAAATCTATAGCACCATACATATTTCCGTGATCAGTGATGGCGACAGAGTCCATTCCTAACTCTTTTATTCTTTGTACTAATTTCGGAATTCTATTTAGACCGTCTAGCAAGCTGTATTCTGTGTGCAAATGTAGATGTGTGAATCCCATATCCCCTCCTATTCTATATCGATCTGAACATTTATATTCATATTTTCTATGTTATTGGATGCAAGCGATATTGTGATTCTATATATCTTTCCGTTTGTTGCTTGCATTAGTATCTCTTCTTCAATATTTTTGCTTTCAAAAGTTTTGTTTTCTTTTATTAAAATCTTATTGTCAGATATGTCTGACACATTTAGATTACTGATTTCATCTTTGAAATTTAATATTCGTTGTATTACATCCCTTGCGTATATTAATGCACTTATTTTTTCCTGATCTTTTACTTTATCTTCTACCGGATTTATAATAAGCGGCTCATTATTATCGAATATGTAGTGAATATTTTTGTCCCATATTTCTTTTACTTCGTAGTTTACCACTTTTCCTATGAACTGATAATCAATTTCTTGTTGATCTGCTATTCCGCTTATGCTAATTGTGAAAGAGAAATTTTCTTGATCATATGGAAATACAAGGGAATTCAAATGTTCTTGAATTGCGCTGTTGTTTGTAAAGAGCTGTATAGAAATGTCATTTTCTCCTTGTATGATGTCTATTGGAATTTTTTTGCTTTCAAAGAATTTTTTGCTAATTTCAATAATTTGGTTGTCTTTCGCAACAGGAGATATAATGCAATTTCCATCCTTATCTGTGATTTCTTTTCTGTCTCCAATTTGTACTGTTGCATTTTCGATGCCAGTGCCGTTGTGACTAGTTATATTTACTTTAAGATAAGAAATGGGCGAAAGGTACACTATGCAGTCTGGCTGAGTTATTTCTGTATTTTTTGTGGCATATCCGTCTTTGCTTATACTAATTGTTCCTTTTTTCAGCGAAACAGTACCATCTTGTATTTGTAGTTTCTCTCCATTTATTGCAACTGCACCCTGGATTTCCTTGTGAGTTATGCTATCAAGTAGCTTTACCTGGGTTTTGTTGCTGCTACAACCAGTAAATATTATTCCAGTTATTAACACTACTAATATAATTTTTTTCATGCGAACATCATTTTAGCAGATATTTTTTTTTACACAAAGAGCTGGATAATTGCTATTTAATTGGTTTTATCTATGTTTATCGACGCCTGCCCTTGGACAATATTTTTCTATGGGACAGAGGGAGCATTTTGGTGATACAGGGGTGCAGATATTTTGACCAAGAGTGACAAGAAGTGTATTAAAAACTATCCAGTGTTTTTTTGGTAGAATTTTTTGTAAGGCGAATTCTGTTTCTTCTGGTCCGCTTGTTTTCACAAGATTTAAGCGATTTGAAATTCTATGTACATGCGTATCTACACAGATAGCTAATTTGCCAAATCCTTCATTGAGTACAAGATTTGCTGTTTTTCTACCTACACCTGGAAGTCCTAAAAGGTCATTTATTTTATTTGGCACTTTTCCATTGTAGTCTGCTATCAATATCTCGGATATTTTTAAGATTTGTTCTGCTTTTCTGTGATAAAAACCTACAGGATAGATAAGTTTTTCAATTTCTTTTTTAGTAAACTTTAATATTTTTTTTGGAGAATCTGCTACAGCAAAAAGGTTTTTGCTTGCGCTGATAGTCGTTTTATCTTTGGTACGCAGACTGAGTATCGTTGAAATAAGGACTCTGAAAGGGTTTCTTTTTTCTTTTGCAAGAATAGTTATAGCAGGGCTTTCGAATTTTTGGAGCTCTTGTTTCAGTATGTTTACAATTGTTTCTGCTTGCTTTTTCCCCTCCATACTATTTGGTTTCTATGCCTAACCCTAGCCATTTTGGTCCTCCATACGTTCCAAGGATGCTCCCTACTTGCAGTAGTGCTGTGGGTATTTTTAAAATTTTTTCAATTTCTTGCTTAAACTCTTTACCTTCCTCTAGATTTGCTCCGCAGTGAACTCCAATCTTATTTATGCCAGTATCATTATTTATTTTTTTGGCGTAATGCAATAGTTTTGCTTTAGCTTTTTTCCACGATCTTGAGATGCCTTCAACCTTTGTTTTTCCATTTGTAAAGGAGACAATCGGTCTGATGTGAAGAATGGATCCTGCCAGGGCTTCTGCCTTATTCAGTCTTCCCCCTTTTACCATATAATCTAAGTCATCCAGTATAAATCTGGATAGCATTTTCTTAACTTGATCTTTTACAGAGGAGCATATATATTCAAAATTTTCTCCATTTTTTATTGATTCAAACGCTTTTTCTATCAAGAATCGAATAATAAGTGCAGTGGACAACGAATCTACTATGCAAATTTTTTCTGTATTTAGTGTTTTTTTTGCGAGTATTGCTGTATTAACGGTACCACTTAATCCCCCGGAGATGTGGATAGAAATAATGTCGTTGTCCTTTTCTAAGATTGGCTTATATACCTCGATAAAATCCTGCGCTGAGGGTTGAGATGTTTTCGGTAGGGACTCACTTTCTGTGAGGCGCTTATAAAATTCATTTGTCGTAATATCCACTCCTTCTCTAAAATGTTTTTCTCCAAACGATACTTTAAGCGGAACAATTTTTATGTCATTTTCTTTTATAAAACTTTCATCTAAATATGCTGTTGAATCTGTTACAATTCTAATCATTTTTTACCTCCTCTTAAGATTGCTGTTTTATTATAATATTTTGACCGATTTTTAAAATGCTAAATCTGTTTATAATAATTGAATATGAATTTCTTCTGCAGCTGTATAAAGCGTTGAAGTATATGAATTTTTACGAAACTTCTTTTAAATTTTTTCTGTATCGATTGGTACTTCCCCTGCGCGGAAAATGGCAAATTTTGCTCCAAGTGGCCCAATTATTTCAAAGATAATTACTGCTGAAAGAATAATGGTTGCTATGAATGAAAGTTCAGGGAAAAGGTTGGCTATAAATACCGAAAAGCCTATTGCAACACCTGCCTGAGAAAGCAGAGCGAGTCCTAAGTACTTTTGCACTTCCTTTGGTGCGTTTACAGCAAACGCACCAAAGCTTCCACCAAATATCTTTCCTACAGTTCTAAGTAGCACGTATAGCGTTCCAATTATTCCTACTTGCGGCAAAACTTTTATATTTAGGTCTGAGCCCGAGAGGACAAAAAAGAATAAAAGTAAGGGAGCAGTCCATGTTTCTATTGAGCTAAATATGTTTTCTACATTCCCACCAAAATTTACGAATGTTGCACCTAACATCATACTACTGAGAAGAGGGGAAAGATTAAGCTGTTGTGACACCCCTGCGGTAATAAGGATAAATGTGAATGCAAGCATCATTCCTTGTTCTTTTGCTTTGAAAAATTTCAATATTTTTGATAGTATAAGCCCCATTATAAAACCTACAAGCATTGAGAGAACAATATCTCTTATGGGAGTGAATATAACATATAAAGGGCTTATTTGTTCATTCCTTAAAAGAACTTGGGCGATCACTATTGCGATATCAAATAAAATGATTCCTATTGCATCATCGAATGAGACTGCCATAAGGAGATAACTTGTCAAAGTGCCTTTTGCTTTATACTCTCTTACCACCATAAATGTTGCAGCCGGTGCTGTTGCAGCAGCGCATGCGCCAAGTAATAAGGCAGTTGGTACGGGATGCGGAATATTGATGAGAGAGGTTTTTGCTAAAAGAATAGTTCCTACCGCAACAATTGTGGCAGTAAAAATAGATTGTACTAAAGCTACCCATATTGCTTTTGTACCTATTTTTTTAATATCTCTCAATCTGAACATATCTCCTATGAGAAATGCAATAAAGGCAAGTGACACTATAGTAATAATATTTTCAATGCTTTTCAGATCTGGATGTATAAAGCCTGAAGTTGATTCTCCAAGTAGAGCCCCGACCAATACATAGGTTAACACTCTTGGAAATTTAAGTACTTTAAAAAGTCTTGCAGCAACAATGCCGATTAAAATTATTATTCCTAGGTTTAATATAACATTCACGCTTGCCTCTTTTCTTATTCTTATAATGGTTTTATTATAGTAAAGATTTTTTTGCTGTAAAGTACCGATATAATTAAATTAGAAACACAACGATTTTTAAAAATTTTTTGATAATTACTTTCTGCCTGTCGAGCCAATAGGAAATTTGTTTGTATTGGATATTTAAAAAATGTTTTTACCAAAGATTGATGTGATATTTGTTGCAGTGAAGTTTTTTGACAAATAGCTGAAGGTGGTATACTATTTTGTGTTTTGAAAGGTGGATTCAATATGATTTTAAAAAAGACGAACAATTTACCCTGTACAGAGTTGGTGAAATGAGCACAGTAGCAGTATTAATTGTTTTAATATCTTCATTTATTCACGCAACGTGGAATTTCCTTGCTAAAAAAAGTGGGGATAAACTCACTTTTTTTTGGCTCGTGATGATATTACAGACATTGATCTATTTTCCTTTTGCTGTTTTTTTTCTTTATAAAACCTCTATTTCTCTTTATGGCTGGTATGCTATTTTTGCAAGCGGTGTTGTTCATGCATTTTACTGGTATTTTCTTTCAAAAGCTTATACACATGAGGATTTATCTCTTGTGTATCCGATTGCACGGTCAGCCCCGGCTTTAGTGCCCATACTTGCTTTTCTGTTTCTTAATGAAAGACTGAACTTACTCGGAGTACTATGCATTATTATTGTTCTTATTGGCGTGTATGCCATCTCTCTTAACAGTTTTAACTTGAGAAAATTTTTTAGGCCTTTTTATGATAGGGAAAATAAAGGCATTATTTTTGCTTTTCTCACTCTTTTTACCGTATCTATGTATTCTCTTATTGATAAAGTTGGCGCTAAATATGTAAATCCGATTCTCTATGTTTATTTCTTTGGAATAGCCTCTTTTATTATACTTTCTCCAATTATTTTATTAACCGAAAAAAGATTTATGATAAAATCAGAGTTGAAGAATAACAAAACCGGAATAATTTTAGTGAGTATAATGATTATATTGTCCTATTCCCTTATCATTTTTGTTATGCGGGTTTTCCCTGTAAGTTACATCGTTTCGGTAAGGCAGGCTGGAATTGTATTTAGTGTCGTCCTTGGCACTTTCCTCCTTAAAGAAAAATATGGAAAAGTAAGACTAACGGCATCAATACTTATCTTTATAGGCATATTTATAATTACTATCTTTGGCAAAATGTAGCATTCCTTTCCTGTATTTGTGACTTTGCTATTTCCCCACGGTATTTTACTTTTTTACGTTTACCCTGGGGATTCTGGGGGCACATAAGTGTAAGTAATAGTTATGATTCGGATAAGAGAACTGTTTTAAAAGGAAGGCAAAGATTCGCAAATAAACCACTGAAATTTACCCAACACTTTGCTGTCTTTAACTTGTAGAAAATCCTGCTATAATTATGGGTAGTAAAATTTAAGGAGGCGTAATGCTGGATCTGAAAATTGCACAAAATGCAAAAATGAAAGGTATAAAAGAAGTTGCAAAAGATATTGGACTTAAGTATGACGAGATAAGCTTGTACGGAAAGTATATCGCCAAAGTAGACCTTGCTGCTTATAAGAATAGAGCGAAAAGAGCGGATGGGAAATTAATTTTTGTTACTGCCATAACTCCCACACCGGCAGGAGAAGGAAAAACTACTACGACGATAGGCTTAGCGGATGCATTGAATGATTTAGGTCAAAAGTCAATGGCAGTGATTAGAGAGCCTTCATTGGGCCCTGTATTTGGTGTAAAGGGAGGAGCAGCTGGAGGAGGCTACGCGCAAGTTGTGCCAATGGAAGAAATAAACTTGCAGTTTACCGGGGATATTCCTGCAGTAGATGCTGCTCATAACCTTCTTGCCGCGATGATCGACAATCATATTTACCGTGGGAACAAATTAGGAATTGATATAAAGCATATTACCTGGGGAAGAACGATGGATATGAATGATAGAGCTCTCCGCAATGTACTGGTGGGCTTAGGCAGTGTATCTAATGATTATCCACGTGAGACAAGATTTGATATTACGGCTGCATCTGAAATTATGGCAATTCTCTGCCTTGCACAGGGCTTAGAGGATCTAAAACAGCGCATTTCCCGCATTATTATAGGTTTTACTAAGAAGCAGGAGCCAATTACTGCAAAAGATTTAAATGTCGTAGGGGCCATGGCTATCGTATTGCGCAACGCAATTAAGCCTAATCTTGTGCAGACTATTGAAAATCATCCTGTATTTGTCCATGGAGGGCCGTTTGCAAACATTGCACATGGTGCAAGCTCGCTTACTTCTATAAAATTTGCATTAAAATTATCTGATTATGTAGTCACCGAGGGTGGTTTTGCATCCGATCTTGGAGGAGAAAAGTTTATGGATATTGTTAGCAGGGCCGGTGAGTTTAATCCTTCTGTTGTCGTGATTGTTGCAACGATCAGGGCATTAAAGATGCATGGTGGATTAAGTAAAAAAGAATTAAAAGAAGAGAATATCAATGCTTTACAAAAAGGGCTTCTTAACCTTTCAAAACATATTGAAAATATGCAATTGTTTGAGTTGCCTGTAGTTGTTGCATTAAATAAATTTGGTACAGACACAGACAAGGAAATAGGAATTGTTGAGGCATTTGTTAAAGCTAACGGCGTACGATTTGCTGTTTCAAATGTCTGGGAGAGTGGTGGCGAAGGAGGGAAAATTCTTGCTAAAGAAGTGTTGGATGCTATCAGAAATGATGAAAATCATTTTCATTTTCTTTATGAACTGGACGCATCCGTTAAGGAGAAAATTAGTTTAATTGCCTGCAATATGTATGGCGCAAAGAATATTATATACACAAAAGAAGCAGAGAGTGCATTACAGCTTATTGATGAGCTTAATTACAGTGGCTTGCCAGTGTGTATAGCAAAAACTCAATTGTCGTTGTCGGATAATTCAAAACTAAAAGGAAGGCCGGAAGGATTTGATGTAACAATTCGAGATGTAAGGCTTTCTTCAGGTGCAGGATTTATTGTGCCTATGGCAGGCAATATAATGACAATGCCGGGACTTCCTAGAATCCCAGCCGCGGAAAGTATGGATATTACAGAGGAAGGGGAGATAAAGGGTTTATTCTAATGCACCTCGAAGAGATCAGGATATATGGTTTTAAAACTTTTAAGGACAATGTAAGAATTGTCCTCTCTCCAAAGGTTACTTGCATTGTTGGGCCGAATGGCTCAGGTAAAAGTAATATTGTTGATGCAGTGCGATGGGCGTTGGGTGAACAGCGTCTTTCTTTATTGAGAGCGAAAGAAGCGCCTGATCTTATATTTTCTGGGTCTGCCTTTAAAAAGCAGCTCAGTGTAGCTTCAGTCAAACTTATTTTTAATAACGAAGATCATTTGCTTGCCCTTAAAACTCCACGAGTTGTCATAGAAAGGCGATTATATAGATCAAAGGAATCACATTATTTTGTAAATGATGAGGAAATGCGTCTTCAAGATGTCATGGGATTGTTCTATTCTGCAAAAATATATGGTCATATGTATGCAATTGTGGGTCAAGGAAAAGTCGAAGCCCTGTTACTTGAGAGGCCAGAACAGAAAAAAGCCTTAATTGATCAAGTTGCAGGGGTAGAGATTTTTAAAAAGAAAAAAAGAGAAACTTTACGCGAACTCGAGAAGGCCGAAGAAAATCTTTTGAGAGTGAAGGATCGTTTTCACGAGTTAAAAAAGACGGCAACACGTATTTCTGCTGAAGCAAAGAAGGCGCATTTGTATTATACGGTAAAAGACAGGTTAAAACGCCTTGAAGACACTATGCTAAACAGTGAAATTCAACAGACTGAAAAAGAAGTTGTTCGTCTTAAATTTGGCATCGAAGAGCTTGATAGAGGATTAGAACATATTGTGAACAGTTTAGCTGATAAAAAAGTGGAAGAAGCGGAAATTTTAAAAAAAGAAGAAGATGTCAGAAATGATAAAAACAGGTTACGGGACGAGAAAGAAAAAATTCTTATCGAGGAAACAAAACTCCGTGAAAAAGAGAAATATCTAAAAGAGAAAAAAGACGGCTTTGTAGCAAAAAAGGAAAGCTTTACACAAAAAATAAAAGATGGAGAGCGTAAAGCGGTTTCTCTTGCTGAAGATGTGAAGAATTTATGCAAGAAAAGAGATAACTTTATAGAGACGATAAAAAAAGAAAAAGAAGAAATACAGGGCATAGAAAAAAAGATGTCCGAAATGAAAGCTTCTATGATGCCACTCATCGAAGAAGCCCGAGAAAATGTAAAAGAGCTTGAATTCATGAGAGAAGAGAGAGTCAAGAATGAAAAACTGCTTTCTGTCATTGAATTTGATATTAGCCGTATAGAAGAAGAGATTAACGAGTTGGAGATCAATATATTGGACGTGGAAAAACTTGAAGAGTTAGATATAGCGGCTATTAAAGATAGGACAGAAAAATCTTACCTGACAAAAAAAGAATTAGAGATGGAGAGGAAAAAACTGGAAGAACAAATTCTTCTACTTGATTATGAAATAAAATTCGATGCGAAATTTATTGATGAAAGAGACGCTACAAGAAAGAGACATTATGAAGAGGGCACACTGGGGAATTTGCTAAACCTGAAGGAAAGTGTGCCAGGCATAGAGGAAGAGTTAAAATTAAAAATTCTTCCTTCGGTGAAAGAATTAAACAAAAAAGAAAAAGGGAAATTTTTTATAGAAGATGACCTGATTGATGTAAAAGAAAAAGAGGTGGATGGGATAAAGCCATTGTCTTTTATTATTCATGATGATAAAGGTTTTTTGAAAGGCATATATACTGCGGAAAGTTTGGCGATTGGAAGAGCATTTTTCAAAGAATATTATGATAAACTTTTTATTAGAAAAGTTATCATCAAAGATGGATTTATATTATATTCTCCGTATGAAGTATGGTGCAAGGATGACCTCGTAGTACAGGAAAAAATAAAAGAACTTGATAAAAAGAAGAAACAAAATAGTTTTCTAAAAGAGAAACTGAAAAAAAATGATTTAGAAATCTCACGGACTAATGACCTAATCTTTTCACTCCAGAAAGAGCTTGACAGAGGAAACGAAATAAATGCAAAGAAAGATGAGTTAGTTGAGGCAGAAAAAAGGATATCTGTTTTAACTAAAAAACTTAAAGAAAAGGGAAAAGAGAAAGAATCTACAAAGGCAAAAATTCGTTCCCTTTTAAGTAAAACAAAAGAGGAGAACAAGAGCGCAATCTTGGCAGAGAAGGAACATAGCATGCGTCTCTTGCAAGAGGATCTTCAGAAGAAAGTACTGAGAGTAACTGAGGATAAGTATAGACTTGAGAAAATCTCAGACGAAGCAACAAGAATGAATTGGCAAATCAAATTTTATACCGGGGAGATAAATAAATTAAAAGAAGAGAAGGATAAATTTTTGGAAGAGTTTGGAGATATCGAAAATGAACTGCATGGATTAGAAGGAAAGCTGCGCGACATTTTTTTTGAGGTAAAGAAATTAGAAAACGAGAGCAGCGTGTTGGACGGAAAAGAAAGCAAGGTTACCCAGGAGAGGAAAAAAATTGCTGAAGAAGTTCTGCGATTAAATGAACAAAAGGAAGAATTGCTTAGAAAAATGGAAAAACAGCGTATTGCCGTGGCAGAGAAAAATATTCGCATGGAGAACCTAAAAAGCAGTATGGAAGAAAAAGAGATTGAAAGAAGGGAAATTGGATATGAAGTGGACAAGGATAGATTAAAAAGAGAAGCAAAAGAGCTAAAAGAAAAAATGGAATCACTTGGCGCAATCGATTTCACAAGTGTAGACGAAGAAGATAAAGTTGTGGAAGAATTAAAGGAGAAGGAAGCTGTTTATAAAGATGTATCAAGTTCAAAGAGAAAAATTGAAAAGTTTATAAAAGAGATGGACGAAAGAATAAAAGAAGAATTTGAAAATACATTAAACCGGGTGGAAGAGCTTTTCTCTAAATTTTTTAGGAGAATGTTCCAGGGAGGCGAGGCAAGTATAGAGAGGCTTTATGATGATTACAGCGATGTGAAGGGCATTGAGCTGAATGTAAGGCTTCCCGGTCGGAAAAAACAGTCGCTCCCGCTTCTTTCTGGCGGCGAAAAATCTTTAACTGCTCTTGCATTTCTTTTTGCCATTTTCAATGTGAAGCCTGCGCCTTTTTATATTTTGGATGAAGTGGATGCAGCACTTGACGAAGAGAACATAGAACGATTTGGAAAACTGCTGGGGGAGGAAGCAGAGCTTACCCAGTTTGTTATGATTACACATAACAAGGAAACAATGCAGAAGGCAGATATTCTGTACGGCATTACGATGGAGGATGATGGTATATCCAAAGTAGTTTCTTTAAAGATTGTTTGATTTTTTTTGAATTTTCCTTAACTACCGTCAAACGTACATTGACAATATATATACCTGATGTTAAAATGTATTAAAAATAGGAGGTTTAATATGAAAACAGTTGCTTTAACTCCCGGAAAATTAAAAGGCCTTATAAAGCTTGCTGACAGCGAAGGAAAATTCAGGATGCTTGCGATTGACCAGCGGGGGTCTTTACAGAGCATGCTTGCCAAGGCAGCCGGCAAAAATAAAGAAGAAATAGGATACAATGATATGGCTCTTGCCAAACGGCTTGTAACTGAACATCTTTCTCCGTATTTTAGCGCTACACTTATGGACCCACAGTTCGGTGTTTCTGAATCTTTAAAATATCTTGATAGGCATTCAGCTTTACTTATTGCGCGAGAGAAAAGTGGTGCTGAATCTGCTGGATACAAGAGCAATGAGAAAAAGACTGTTTTGCTTCACGAATGGAATATTGAAAAGATTAAGCGTGCTGGAGCAGACGCTGCAAAACTTCTTTTGTACTACAGAATTGATAATACGGAAGAAGTGAAAGAGTACCAGGAGAATATCGTGAAAAAAGTAGGAGAGGAGTGTAAAAAGTATGATTTACCTTTCGTGCTTGAGCCTGTAGGATATGCGTTTAAGGACGATGAACCTTCTACAGATTCTCCAGAATTTGCCTCTAAAAAACCGGAAATTGTGTTAGACATTGCTAGAGAATTTTCGAAGGAAGAATATGGAGTGGATATTCTCAAACTTGAATTTCCTGTCAATTTGAAATTTGTCGAAGAATTTCACAATGGATATTTTGACGGAACGCAACGAAGGGCAGTGTATACCCTTAAAGATGCAGAAGATGCTTGTTATGAAATTACTAAAGTATCTCGTGTTCCCTGGGTTATTCTTAGCGCAGGAGTGGATATGGAGGAGTTTATTTATAATGTAGAGATTGCTTCTAAAGAAGGAGCATCAGGTTTTCTTGCAGGAAGAGCCGTGTGGAAAGATTTCACAAAATACTTCCCAAGTGAATCAGATATGGCTGCTTGGCTTAAGACTTCTGGCGTAGCTAATTATTATAGACTGTATGAGGCAAGCAAGAAAGCGGTTCCTTTTTACGAGCATCAGCAATTTGGGAGTTTTGCAGGTATTTCAATAAAAGACGCAGGAAAAGATTGGTATAAAACATTTTAAAGACCGTTATTTTTTAATAGATAGCGTATGAAAATAAAAAACGAAAATTTTTTTGTTTGGTTTGAAAAAAATGCAAGTTGATAAGGCAAAAGAGTGTGCAAGGTTTCTGGAAGAGGCTCACTTTGTTGTTGTTCTTACGGGAGCAGGGATTTCAACTAATGCCGGCATCCCTGACTTCAGAGGGCCTCAAGGAATCTATACAACGGGGGAATACGATGCAGATAAAATTTTTGATTTCTACTATTTTTTACAGGACCCCAGGCCGTTTTATAATTTTGCGAGAGATTTTTTGGCTAAAACAAAGAATATGAAACCAACTTTTACGCATAACTTTATCGCTGCTTTAGAGAAAGAAGATAAGATTAAAGGGGTAATTACTCAAAACATTGATGCATTGCATCAACTTGCAGGAAGTAAAAACATTATTGAACTTCATGGCGGGATTTATAAGAGTCATTGTGTCGAATGCGGGAAAGAATATTCTCTTAGTGAGATGAGGAAAAAAGTAATGGAAGAAGAAGTGCCTTTATGTGATGAATGCAAAGGTATAATAAAACCTGATATTGTATTTTTTGGTGAAGAGGTACTTCGTTTTAGAAACGCAGAAGAGCTTACTTATCAATCTGATTTGTTTTTTGTAATAGGTTCAGCGCTTGCAGTTTATCCTGCTGCGATGCTACCTAATTTTGCACGGGGAAAACTTGTTGTTGTGTCGAAAGGTGAGGTTAATATTGATCCTATTTCGGTTGATCTTATGATAGATCAGGATATCGATAATTTTTTCAGAGACGTTTCAAAACATTACGGAGGTGAAAAAAATGAGAAGTAAAATTATTTATTTCGGGCACTCTGCATTTGGTATTGGAATGGACAAAGATCGTATTATAATTGATCCTTTTTTGGACGATAATCCCCTTTCGCCAATTACAGCAGATCAGTGTACAGCGAAGTATATACTTGTTACACACGGGCACCACGATCACTTAGGGGATACAATTAAAATAGCAAAGAAGAACAATGCTCTTGTTATCGCTCCTTTTGAGATAATACAATATGTTTCAGCTCATGGTGTCAAAAACGTATGTCCAATGAACATTGGAGGGAGCCGCCATTTTGACTTTGGAGAGGTTAAAATGGTATTGGCTATGCACAGTTCTTCTATTGTGGAGGGAGATAAAATTATTTATGCAGGGAATCCGTGCGGCTATGTTTTAAAAATCAATGACTTCAACATCTACCACGCTGGAGATACAGGCTTATTCCTTAACATGGAATTGATAGGAGGCCAAACGTGGATTGATGTTGCTATTCTTCCAATTGGCGGTACTTATACTATGGATATCCATGATGCTGTTGTTGCTACAAAGTTTCTTCATCCGACAGCAGTTATTCCCATGCATTATAATACCTGGGATGAAATAAAAGTGGATGTAGAAGAATTTAGAAAGGACATAGAAAACGAAACTAATGCGAAATGTATTATCCTAAAACCCGGCGAGGGATATTAGAGCACGAACTTTTTATATTCAGGACTGTCTAAAATATAAAAGGAGACAGCAATGAAAAAATTATCAATTGTTTTTATTATTTTTTGCATAGTGTTTTCTTTCACTAGTTTTGTTAGAGCTAACGATAATATGGAAGTTAAAATTTTGACAGATAAAACATATTATCTTGTTGGAGAGCCTGTAAAGATTACATATACGATAACTAACAACAGTGATAGTCCACTCCGTTTTACTTTTAATACTGCACAGATTTACGACTTTTCTATTGTAAATTACGGTTGGGGTACACGGAAAGATTTATTTTAAGCTGTTAGGTGTATTAACCAGAAGAGATGCGGCTATTCTAATGGGAAGAGCAATTAAAATAAAGGGATAGTTAAGGTTAGCGATATAAATTGAAAATTACTTTATTTGCTGTATAATACAATACTGAGATATAGATGCTTTAGGGAAATGACGACTATCCTAATTGTGATGGTACGATAATATGATAACGCATGGCGTTTGTTTTGAGGAGATTAGTATTGTTAAAAATTTAGAAGGAGGTGAGTAAGTATGATAGGACTTATTACATTTTTACTCTATTTTGTGTTTTTTATTCCGATTATAATTAGAGGAGCAAAAGCACAGGGTGAGCCGTTGCAGATTAGCGAGGTTAAAAAACCTTTAATTATTGCCGGTAGTGGCATAGTAATTGTTTCTTTATTCCTCGCACTCATTGATTTTGATGTTGCGTTTATGTGGTTTAAAAGTTTAAATTTTCTTCCGGCGTTTCTTACAAGAGTATCCTGGCAGATTATTCTTTATATTGTTGGTTTCTTTTTTTCCTGGGGCATATTTTCTCTATTTTTTTATATCCCAAAGCGAAGAGAAGAGCTAGAGGCCGGGGAAAAAATCGTAAAATATGCTAAAATTTCCATTCCGATTATTTTTGCCTTTTTTTCAGCAGGAATGCTTTCTTCTCACTTTATGACTATCTTAATGTATTTTAACCGTTATACGTCTGCTGTAAGCGATCCTATCTTTGGTAAATCAGTTTCTTTTTATATGTTTTCCTATCCATTTTTCTCAACACTAATTTCTTATCTTATTGGAATTTTTGTGGTAGCATTTATTATCGAGGAAGGGGTTTACTGGTTTTACATCAAAGATAATTTTCATCCGCAATCTGACGCTTCAAAGAGAGCGACCAACCTTTTATCCATTGTGGGCGGCATTTTATTTGTGCTTATAGGCTTAAAGATATATATAAATATTTATTCTCTTCTTTTATCTTCAAGGGGAGCTGTGTTTGGTATTGGCTATACAGATTACCATATCCGAGTTCCTTTATTTAAACTTCTAGCAGCAATATTTGGTGCGGGTGGAATCTTTCTATTTATTTATGCTATCTTTCCCAGATTTACACGGAGAGACACGGTAATTAAAGTGCTTGTTATAGGTATTACTGCGGGAATTTTGTTGTACGGGATTTTACCGTCTTTGTATCAAACTTTGGCAGTCAAACCAAATGAATTGACTAAGGAATTAAGTTACCTTGAGTACAATATCTATGGGACAAGGCAAGGATATGATCTGGATAAAATTGAGTTAAAGGCATTTCCGGATATAAAGCCTCTCACATTAAATGATGTGCAAACAGAAAAAGTTCTTACAGATAATATTCGATTATGGGACTGGCGTGCTCTAAATGATACATACCAGCAGATACAGGCTATACGGCTCTATTATACGTTCAAAGATGTAGATGTGGATCGTTACTATATTGATGATGAATACAGGCAAGTGATGATAGCTGCAAGAGAATTAGACCACGAGCTTCTACCTGCTGATTCTAAGAGCTGGGTCAATTTGCATCTAAAATATACGCACGGTTATGGGATATGTATGAATACGGTGAATGAATTTACTCCCGATGGCCTGCCGGAGCTTCTTATAAAGGACATTCCACCTGTTTCTTCTATTGAAGGAGTTACAGTAGAACGTCCTGAAATATATTTCGGAGAGACTAACAATGATTATGTATTTGTTAACACAAGTACTCCCGAGTTTGATTACCCCAGTGGGGAGGAAAATGCTTACGTCACTTATCAAGGCGATGGAGGTATTACTATTTCACCGGTATCTCGTTTTATTTTTGCTATGCATTACAACGATGCAAGTATCCTTCTTTCACGTTACCTTAGCAGCGGTAGTAAGATTATGATTAATAGAAATATACAGGATAGAGTAAAGAGTATTGCTCCTTTCCTTATGTATGATAGAGATCCTTACATCGTACTGGGTGATGACGGGAAATTGTATTGGATGGGAGATGCCTTTACATATTCTTCATTATATCCCTATTCAGAAATGATTGGTATGAATGGGGAAGGTATTAACTATATGAGAAACAGTGTAAAATATGTTGTTGATCCATATTCGGGGAAAGTACATTTTTACATTATTGATGACAGCGATCCTGTTATTCAGACATATAAAAATATTTTTCCTTCTCTGTTTAAAGATATCTCTGAGATGCCGCAATTTCTGGTAAAACATTTGCGTTATCCTGATGATTTTATGCAGTTGCAGGGTGAAATTTATACCGTATATCATATGAACGATCCTGAGGTATTTTATAACAAAGAAGATAAATGGCAGATTGCAACAGAGAAGTATCGGGCTTCAACACAGCAAGTATTACCCTACTTTATGATTTTGGAAAACAGGGACACGGGAAAATATGAATTTGTTTCTAATTACCCATTTACTCCTTCCGGGAAAAATAATCTTATTGCTCTTGCTATTGCTCAGTGTGATCCGGAAAACTATGGAGAAGTAACGGTTTACCAATTCTCCAAGGAGAAATTATTTTATGGCCCCTTGCAGATTGAGGCGCGAATAGACCAGGACTCAGAAATATCAAAGGTTCTTACCTTATGGAATCAGCAGGGATCCGAAGTAATCAGAGGGAACATGCTTGCTCTTCCAGTAGGAGATTCTATTCTCTATGTAGAACCTGTGTATCTTCAGGCGAGTACAAGTCAATTTCCTCAACTTAAGAAAGTTGTTGTTGCTACACAAACGGAACTTGTATGGGGAGATACTTTTGATGATGCAATTTCACTTCTGTTTTCTGGAGATCAAAAGCCGCCTGAAGAGCCGGGTGAGGAAGTGACAACAGCTGAACTTGTTAGCTCTGCTTTTGAACATATTGGGAAATATAAACAGTATATGGGTGAGGGTGAGTTTGAGCTTGCGGGCAAGGAGTTGCAAATTGTGGAAGGCATTTTAAATCAATTATATCAAGAAAGAGAAAATCCTTAGGAGGGATGTATGTTTTTTGTTGCAAATGAAGATGAAATTCGCAAGGGTTTAACGAGTGATATTTATTTTGCACGAGCAGAAGAAATACTGGGGAAAAAGAATATAAATAAACATGTTATTGCCGAATTTACTGCGCAATCTCTTCCTTATCCCTGGGCTGTATTTGTAGGACTTCCAGAGGTGATAGAGCTGTTTAAAGACAAACCAGTAAATGTATGGGCAATGGAAGAAGGAACTATTTTTAGAGCACGTGATGAAGGTGGTATCCCTGTTCCTGTTATGGTAATTGAAGGCGTGTATAAAGATTTTGCTGTTTATGAAACTCCAGCCCTGGGATTAATTTGTGAGTCTTCTGGCATCGCCACAAAGGCTGCATGCATTAAAAAAGTTGCGTTTGACAAAATAGTTCTTTCATTTGGAGTTAGGCGTATGCATCCTGCCATTGCTCCTATGATCGATAGATCTGCCTATATTGGTGGATGTGACGGCGTTTCAAGTATTCTTGGAGCAAAACTTATTGGTAAAAATCCTTCAGGAACCATTCCTCATGCGCTTGTTATAAATTTAGGCGGAGTGGCCAATGCGATTATAGCTTTTGATGAATGCATTTCCACAGATGTCAATCGCATTGCACTTGTGGACACGTTCGGTGATGAAAAATCGGAAACCATTCAAGCTGTAGAAGCAATAGGTCACAAATTATACGGGGTGCGTTTGGACACGCCGCGTTCAAGAAGGGGAGTATTTGCCGATATTATAAGAGAGATTAAATGGGAGCTTGTCATAAGAGGATTTAAAGATGTAAAGATTTTTGTTTCTGGTGGGTTAGATGAAAATACGATACCAGAGCTTTCCGAAGCTGGTGCCGATGGTTTTGGTGTCGGCACCTCCATCGCCAATGCACCGACGATAAATTTTGCGATGGATATAGTCGAAATGGATGGAAAACCTGTCGCAAAGAAAGGAAAGTTTAGTGGGAGAAAAAAGGTTTACAGGCAGATAAAAGATGGCAAGATGGTATTTAAAGTTGTTCCTTATAAGGAGAATGATTTTTGTACTGACGGATGGGAAGAAATGCTTGTACCTTTAATTAAAAATGGAGAAGTTGTTTATCATGAGCAAAATATAGACGATATACGTGGATATGTATTGGACCAGTTAAAAGAAATTAATAATTTTTAATGGAACTTTTTAATTCAGAAGGAAAGGAACCAATTCCTCCGCTTGCCGATAGAATAAGACCAGATTCTCTTGCTGAATTTGTTGGTCAGGAAGAGCTCGTTGGCTTAGGTAAACCTCTTTATAAAATGATAGAGAGGAAATCTCTTAGTTCTTTTCTTATCTATGGACCACCTGGTAGTGGCAAGACGACTATTGCTCTCATCGCATCGAAAGAAAGAAAAAAAACCTTCATTACTGCTACGACAGCACACATAAAAGACGTTCGATCTATGCTCCTAAGATTCAAAAAAGAGAAAGAATTTTCTAAAGTGCAGCATGTGTTAATAGTCGATGAGATCCAGCATTTCACAAGAAGAGAGCAAGATGCGTTTCTTGCTCCTGTAGAGCAGGGCGATATTATTCTTATTGCTTTAACAACGGAGAATCCTTCTTTTTATATTAATTCTGCGCTTCTTTCCAGGCTTTCTGTTTTTGTATTTAATCGGCTTGCTGAAGATGAAATACGGAGAGTTGTACAGGGGGCTCTTACAAAAGATACGATAATGGCGGAGAAAAAATTAACTGAAGAAGCTTTGGATAGAATTACGGTGCTGGCGGATGGAGATGCTAGAAGGGCATTAAACATTCTTGAATCCGTTGTGGTAAATAGTGAAAAAAATACGGTTGATTTAAGCGATGTAGAAAACTTTTTAACAAACCCTCTTTATTATGGAAAAGAACACCATTATGATCTTATCTCGGCATTTATTAAGAGCATGAGAGGGAGTGACTTAGACGCAGCGCTTTATTATTTTTATAGAATGATTGATGCAGGGGAGGATCCTCGTTATGTAGCAAGGAGAATGATACGGTTTGCCGCTGAGGATATTGGCTTGAAGGACCCGAATGCTCTTATTATGGCAAATGCAGCACGAGACGCTTTTCAAAACATTGGCCCGCCTGAGGGTTATCTCGTACTTGCAGAAGCAGCTGTTTATCTTGCAAGGGCTGCTAAGTGTAATGCGCTTTATCTTGCAGAAAATGAAGTCCTAAAGATTATTAAGGAAACCGGAAACCTTGAAGTCCCTAAGAAATTAAGGAATCCTGTAACTTCTTTAATGAAGAAGTGGGGTTATGGCAAAGAATATAAGTATCCCCATAATTACGAAGGGCATAAGGTAGAAAATGAGACTTACCTGCCTGAACGCATTAAAGGGAAAAAATTTTACAAAGAAGATTAGCTTTATTGCGCATTGCCGCAGTAAAAAAAGTGTGTTGACTTTAAAAGTACAACGATTTTGGTCAAAAAGCTATTGCAAAATGTTTTTATTTAATTATAATACTATTACCTGCGTTTAAAACGTAGAGATTTTTTAGGAGGTTTACGAGTTGAAAAGAATTAAAGGATCAGTAAAATGGTTTAATGCCCAGAAAGGGTATGGTTTTCTAGTATGTGATGACGATGGAAAAGAGATTTTTGTGCACTTTTCTGCAATTTCCGGTGATGGTTACAAGACGCTTAAAGAAGGCGACAAAGTAGAGTTTGAAGCTGTTGATAGCGACAAAGGTCTTCAAGCACATGACGTTATAGTTATGGAATAATTTCATCTAAAAAAAGAAAACGCAAATTCCCGGCGAAAGCCGGGAATTTTTATTTTAAAGTTTTCATGTACAATATGCAATATGAAAAAGACACTAATTATAACAGAGAAACCCTCAGTAGCACATGATATTGCTAAAGTTTTAAGAGGGTTTTCTAATAAAAAAGATTATTTAGAAAGTGAGCAATTTGTTTTAACATGGGCTCTCGGCCACCTTGTGACACTTTTTGAGCCGGAAGATTATGACAAAAAATTAAAATTTTGGCAATTAGCTACATTGCCTATTGTCCCTGATGAATTTCAATTCAAACCTATAGAAAAAACGAAAAGTAGACTTTCTTTAATTAAAAAACTCATGAAAAGAAGCGATATTGATGTTATAGTGAATGCGTGCGATGCAGGGCGAGAAGGAGAACTTATTTTTAGAAACATTTTCCGTATCATTTCGCCAGGTAAAAAAACGGTAAAGAGACTCTGGCTTTCTGCTATGACAGAGGAAGAGATTTCAAAGGGTTTTGCACATTTGCAAAATTCAGAAGAATTTGATTCATTGGGAACAGCTGCACTGTTGAGGATGGAAAGCGATTGGCTTGCAGGGATTAATGCGACAAGAGCTTTTACGAGGAGATGGGGCTCAGGAGAGATTCTTTCGCTTGGTCGCGTGCAAACACCTACATTGAGTATTATTTGCAGCAGAGAGCAAGTAATAAAAAACTTTAAGAAAGAGCAGTATTTTGAGCTGGAAGGAATATTTGCAGCAAAGAATATCTCATATGAAGGTACCCGTATCGATAAAAAAGGCAACACACGAATAAAAACCAAAAAAGAAGCATCAACTCTATTAGAAAAAGTAAAAGGGAAAGAAGGTAATGTATTAAATATTAAAAGAAGTGAAAAAAAGAAACCACACCCGCTTCTTTATGACCTTACAGAGCTTCAAAGGGATGCTAATAGGCGTTTTGGTTATTCCGCTCAACGAACTTTAAATATTGCTCAAAGGCTTTATGAAAGCAAAAAGCTTATTACATATCCGAGAACGGACAGCAGATATCTACCTAAATCAATGGTTTCCGAAGCAGAGAAGATCATAAAAGGAATTTTTGTTCATCCATATGATAAATTTATTGAGGAAATTCTTTCAAAGCAAATTAAACTTGATTCAAGAGTAGTTAATGATAAAGGCGTAACCGACCATTTTGCAATTATTCCTACTGGCAAAATGCCTGTATTCTCTCAGCTAAAAGGAGAGGAGCAAAATATATTTGATCTTGTGGCAAGGAGATTTTTGTCCGTATTCTTTTCTTACGCTGTTGTTGAAGGGCTTTCCTTCAAAACTGTTGTTGAAAAAGAAGTATTTAAAACCGAACTTTCAAGGATTAAGGAACCAGGCTGGATGGTAGTGTACAATGTTCAGGAGAAAAATATATTAGTAAATGTTGAAGAGACAATGAAAGTTTTATTGGATAAAATAAATCTTCTTGAAAAAGAAACTCAACCTCCTGCTCGTTATAATGACGCTACCATACTTACCGCTATGGAAACAGCTGGCAAACTTGTTGAAGATGAAGAGTTAAAGGAAGCTATGAAAGAAAGAGGATTGGGCACTCCCGCTACAAGAGCAAGCATTATAGAACGGCTTATCAGTGTGGGATACATAGAGCGGTTTGCTAAAAGTCTTGTTCCGCTGGATAAAGGAATGAGACTTATTGATCTGGTGATGACGATTAGTGCTGGTGAAATTTTAGATCCAGCGCTTACTGGCGAATGGGAGAAAAAGTTGAGAGATATTGAAAAAAGAAAACTTCAGCCAGATGAATTTATGAACGGTATAAAACAGCTTACCTCTGTCATTGTAAAAAAAGTAAAAGATTATAAAGGTGACAGCACTGTAGTAATAGGTGATGGCAAACCTATCGGTAAATGCCCGAAGTGTGGTGCTGGTGTAGTAGAAACAGCAAAAGCATTTTCTTGCACCAGTAGAGCAGAAAAAACGTGCGATTTTATTATCTGGAAAAAACTTGTGAACAAGACAATAACAAAAGAGATTGCCGAGAAACTGCTTAAAGGTGAAACGATACATATGACGGGTTTTATTTCAAAAGCGCGAAAGCGTTTTGATGCGGATATTGCTCTTGTTGATAGTAAAGTTAGTTTCCTTTTTCCTGAAAGGCAAAAGGACGAACTATTGAATCCAACACCTATCGGTAAATGTCCGAAGTGCGGTGCCGATATATTGGAAGGAAAAGAAACGTATTTTTGTTCTAAAAGGGACGAGGGATGTACTTTTTACATTAAAAAGGTGCTGGGCAATAAACGAATTACAAAGAATATTGTCGTAAACCTTCTCAATAACAAGACAACAGAACTTCTTACTGATTTTTTGTCAAAAAACGGCAAACCTTTTTCTGCTTTTTTGTATTTTGATAATAATTACAAGGTAAGATTTAAGTTTGAAAACAAAAATAGACCAAGAAGTAATAGAAAAAGACAATGATAATCGTTGTTGCAGGTAATGGAAGTAATTCCGGAAAAACGACGTTAATACGAGTTATACTTTCTTTATATCCTGGTATGTTCGATGTGGCAAAACTTACTCCCTCCGACAGACTCAAAAGTGCTATTGAGGTTGATGAATCTGAGCTTTTGAAGGGCGACAAGGATACAGCATTTTTTATGAGAGAAGGTGCAAGGAAAGTAGTTTGGATTCATGGGAAGGCAAAGGATATAGGTTCTTTGCTAAAATCTTCTCTTGCACAACTTGGAGACAATATAGTTATCGAAGGAAACAGTGCCCTTAGATGTATAAAACCAGATTTGACATTTTTTATTGTGAGAGAACCTGGCAGTACAGTCAACAAGAGTGCTGCGCTTGCAGAAAGTATGGCTGATTACATTATTTTAAATAAAACTTCTGTAAATTACAGTAGAAGCGGCAATATCTTGAATATTTCTCTTCTTAAAGCTTTGGCTGACCCGGGTAAATTCGCTGATGAACTTAGCAAAATTCTACGAAAATTTAAAGAATTTATGTGAGGTTTAATACGAACAGTATTACATTTCTTTTATAATAATATTGCCAATGATATCTGCTGCCTCTGAGATTCTGTCTGCGGAGTTGCTTATATGCCTGTATACTTCCCTTACTTTAAAGATATAATGAAAATCCGGATTTGCGAATAGTTCAGCCAGTGCTTCACGATATGTTTCCTCTATTTCATTTTCAATGGATTTGGCAGCAATGATATTATTGTTTACGAGTTGTTTATTTTCGGATAGCTTGCTTAAAGCGTAATTAATATGTGTAACGCCTCTTGATAATTTTTCGATCATTTTTTTAAGGTAAAAATTTGGATAGATATCATACACTATCATTTCTTCAGCCGTGTTTAATGAGTAGTCCAGTATATCGTCTATTATACTGGATAAAGCAAATATGTCTTGCCTATCAAAAGGCGTAATGAAACTTTTATTAAGTTCGTTAATTAATTCTCTTCTTGTCCTGTCTCCTTCTTCCTCCACTTTTTTAATCTTAATTTTTAAGTTGTGTCTGAGTACAGCATGATCAGATACTTTTTCATCTATACCGATGAATTTATTGAGAAGGTTTGTTCCTTCTACTGTAAGATCTCCCTGTTTTTTTATCAGGGCATAAAAAGAATCAGATTTTTTAAAAATAGAACTCCATAGTTTCATTTTCTTTTTTACTCTCCTATATATAGTTTAAAACATTTTTTCTAAAATCAAAGTAATAACATAGGAAAGTAAAATAGAAGCAGGTATTGTAATAATCCATACGAAAAGAAGATTCTTTACTACATTCCATCTCACAGAATATGGCTTTTCTCCTGTCCCTGTACCTATAAGTCCCATATTTAATGTTTCTGTGCTGCTTATCGGTAGCCCTATCCGTGCGAAGGACAGTACGGTGACAGACGTAATTAGTTGAGCAAAAAATGTCTGTTTTGGTTTAGATCGCATAATGCGAAAGCCTGCGGTAGTGGCTACATTTTCTCCAAAAAGTAGAGTGCCCACTATAAATATGGCTGCCAACGCTAGGATAATCCATGGGTCCTTAGCGTTAGCTGCTATATTTGTATGAGTTACATATGCTGCCATATATATTAAGCTCAGTGTTTTTTCTGCATCATTTGCTCCATAGCCCATAACGAGAGACACGGATGTAAAAACTTGCAGTATTTTAAAATACATAGATGTTCTTGTTGTGGCTTTATGCAATAATAGGTTTATTAATTTTATCAAAAGAAATCCTGCAGCAAAGCTTATTAGTATAGATATTATTAATGCTCCGAATATTTTATACACTTCGGGCCTATTTATTTTATTTGCAAATTTTGTCGCTATTCCTCCGCCTATAAGTGCACCAACGAATGCATAGGATATGCTTACCGGATATTTTATTTTTTGTGCTATGATGACCCATATAATTGTAGAAATTATAGTGCCATAAAGTAATTGCATATTCATATATTCTAAAGGAAGTATTTTTGTTCCTAGTGTTTTTACTATTGCTGTGCCAAAAATGAATGGCGCAAGAAACATACCTATAAAAAGTATTACTACGGCAAATATTGGGCGAATAAAATTAGAGGACACAATGGACCCTAAAAGTGTTCCTCCATCATTTGCGCCCATAATAAACTGAAAAATTAGCGCAAAACCCATAAAAATTAAAAAATTTATATTCATCGTATGTGCCATGGCTACAATATTAGCATATTTTTAATCTTATGTAAATATTTTTAAAATTACTTTATCAAATTTTTTAATTATCGGGTTGAATGTAGTTTCATTTTTTTTATTATATTTTTTGTTCAGTTGACAAGATTTTGCTAATTGCCTATAATAAAAAGGTATTTTAAAAGGAGATAGGAATGACTGAGGAAGTTGTCCCACAAAGAAGAAAACGCTTAAGAGCTATTAAAGAGTTTCTGACTGGATACCTGTTTATTTCACCTGCCGTACTTGTTCTTTCAATCTTTGTAATTTTACCTTCAATATTTGTCTTTTATATTAGCACTTTGGATTGGAATATGATTGGACCAAAGTACTTTATCGGGTTAACTAATTTTACAAACCTTCTTTTCAAATCTCCCTATGCTTCTGAGTTTTGGAATTCTGTTCTCGTTACTGTGAAATATGTTGTCTTGAGTGTGCCTCTACAGATAAGTGTTTCGCTCATTTTAGCTTTACTACTTATGCGTCCCATTAAATTCCGAGGTTTCTTTAGGCTTGGTATTTTTATTTCTTATGTGACGCCATTAGTTGCAACATCTATTGTGTGGAAGTGGATGTTCCATCCTGGTTATGGGCTTTTAAACTCTTTTTTGCGGCTGTTACATTTACCGACATCTATGTGGCTGTTAGGTTCTCCCTCGGCTCTTATTTCACTTGTTATATACACTACCTGGCATGCAATTGGGTTTTCCACAATTCTTTTTATGGCTGGACTTACTGGAGTGCCGACAGAACTGCAAGAAGCAGCTCGTATTGATGGAGCAAATGCAAACGGAGTTTTTTGGCATATTACCTGGCCTATGCTTTCCCCGACAACCTTCTTTGTTCTTATTATTTCTATGATCGGGGCTTTTAAGATGTTTACTCCTGTTTTTGTTCTAACACGGGGTGGACCTTATTACACGACTGCTACAACCGGTTATTACCTATATGTTAAAGCTTTCGAAGATTGGGCAGCAGGATATGCAAGTGCAGTGGCTGTAATGTTATTTTTATTTATATTTGCACTTACGTTGCTTAATATCAAATTTACCGGGAGGAAAGTTTTTTATGCAGGAGAACAATCTCAAGGAGAAGGAAATGAAGCGACTTAAGACTGTTAAATTATCTAATGTCCTTACATACGCTGCTCTCACTATTGCTTTGGTATTTACCATTTTTCCATTTTATTGGATGGTTGCTTCTTCATTGAATAGACCAGAAACATTGTTTGCTTTTCCACCTAAACTTATACCTGATTTCTATTTTAAAAATTACATAGACATGTGGCATAATCCACCCGGTGGGGTATCCTGGTGGCGATATATTGGGAATACTGTTTTTATTGCTGGAATTACAACAATACTTTCTGTTTTCAATTCTTCTCTTGCTGGTTTTGCATTTGCAAAACTTAAATTCCCTCTCCGTAATAAGATTTTTATTTTATTGCTTGGCCTTCTGATGATTCCAGGTGAGATGCTTCTTATTCCCAATTACGTGATTTTAAAAAATTTGCATTGGCTCAATACGTATCAAGCAATGATTATACCCTGGTGTGCTAGCGTATTCGGCATATTTCTTACAAGGCAATTTTTTAAGACGATTCCTAACGAACTGTGGGAAGCAGCACAGGTAGACGGTTGCTCTATTGGCAGATATTTCTTTGCTGTTGCAGTTCCTCTTGCGAAACCCACGCTTTTAACACTTGCTCTGTTTGTATTTTTAGGCAGCTGGAATGCATTTCTCTGGCCATTAATTGTTGCAACGGATTATGCGATTATGCCGCTTGAAGTTGCCTTAAATTCTTTCCTTGGCTCAGAGGGTACTCAATGGGGGTTGTTAACTGCTGCCTCTACGATGGCAACAGTTCCGATATTAATTCTCTTTCTCATTTTCCAGAGGCAGTTTATAGAGGGTATAGCGCGAGGCGCAATAAAAGGTTAGTTACACTTGTTTTTAAAATAAAAAGGAGGTGTTGCATGAAAAAGATTATTGCACTTGTAGTTGCAATTTTTCTTGTTGGTACAATTTTAGTGCCTATGGCAAGAATCAATGCGGAAGATGTGACGGCTGTTAAGATTTACATTGATGAATCTACGGCCTATGTGAACGGTAAGGCAACAACTTTGGATCAGCCACCCGTTATTGTGAACAATAGGACGATGGTGCCTATTCGTTTTGTGACTGAAACAATGGGAGCTACAGTGGATTGGTCTAACGAAGAAAGAAAAGTTACCATTACGCTGGGTAAAAACGTCGCCATATTAAAAATTGACGATGTAAAAGCTCAAGCTAATGGCTACGATGTGTACCTTGATTCTGCTCCAACTATCATTGTAAAAACTTCAAGAACTGTGGTGCCTGTAAGATTTGTTGCTGAAACAGTGGGGATGGAAGTAACATGGAGCGGAACAGAGAGATCTGTCTTGATTAGGCATTCTCCCGATTGGCAGCCAGTGGAAGTTAGTTTCTGGCACGCAATGAACTATACACAAGGTGAGGTTCTCGGTAATTTGATTGAAGAGTATAATGCTACTCACCCGAGGACAGAGATACAGGGTACAGTGTTTTCGGGCTACGATCCGTTGCAGCAGAAAACCATTGCAGCTATTGCCGGAGGAAATCCGCCTGTTCTTACACAAGCTTATGAAAACTGGGTAGCGGAATATATTACAGGTGGGTACCTCACTCCGATGGAAAAATTTGTTAATGGCGCAAATGGATTATTGAAAAATGATAGGGAAGATTTCTTTGAAAATATGTGGGCAAACGGGTATCTTCCTGATGGCAAAATGTGGATGCTTCCCTTTAATAAGAGCAACATTGTAATGTACTATAATGTTGATATGCTGGAAGAAAGTGGTATTGCTGTTCCAAAGACCTGGGATGAGTTTGAAGAGGCATGCAGATTGCTTACCAAAGAAGATGGCAGCCAATGGGGGGCTTCTTATACTCCTTCAGTGGACCTATGGTATGCGCGTGTATATGCATATGGCGGAGAGGTTCTTTCAAAAGATTACAGGAATGTTTTGCTCGATAAGACATCGGGAGCGCTTAATGCAACAACGGCAATGAATGACACGATACAAAACGGGTATATTCATGTTACCTCAGGGTACGACTATCAAACTGATTATGGCAACCAGAAATGTGCATTTACGTTTGCAAGTGTTGCCAGTTATTCTTATATGAGCCAAGCTGTAGGCGGCAGATTCAAATTTGCCGAGACGCCTTTGCCAGCAGGACCTTCCGGACAACACTCTGTTATGTATGGTACAAATGTCGTTATATTTGGTTCGACTTCTTCTCAGGCTCAGCAGGATGGCGCCTGGGATTTTGTAAAGTGGTTTACTTCTCCGAGAAAGACTGCACAATGGGCGATGGGGACGGGCTACTTGCCTGTTAGAAAATCTGCGCTTGAACTTCCGGAAATGAAAGAATTCCTTGAGAGCCATCCAGAAGTACAGGCTGGTTATGACCAACTTGCAAACTGTGTTTTGCAACCTCCAATTTCTGCATGGAATAATTCAAGAAGAGACATAGATGCGGAACTTCAGAAAATTTATCTTGGTAAAATTTCTCCGGAAGATGGCCTTAAAGAACTTGCTGCTAAGCTTAGAGCAAATATAGGCGAAAGATAGTAGTACTCATATAAGAAGTGTAAATTTTAAGCCCCCGCAAAAGCGGGGGCTTTTGTTTTAGTTACCATAATCAAAAACGGTTAAAATGGTGCCTGGCACGAAATTAACCGTTTTTATCGTTTAACAAATTATTTACCTTATTTAAATGTGTTAAAAGGCTTGTATCAGTAGCCATTCTTTTTTCTGTCTTATCTCTTATTCTTATTACTGTGGTATAAGGTGTATTCAGAGCAGCAGATACACTGGACAATCTGAATCTCTGCGACGTCAAGATGTATATTGCAAGATGTTTTAGTTCTTTGTTCTTCCGAAGTTCTCCAAATGTATTTTCTATTTTACTAACTATTTTTTTAATTTCTTTGATATCGTTATCCGATTTTTTGCCTAAATTTTCCTCATATTTATCATATATACTTACTCTTGAGTCTATAAATTCTGTAACTTTAGACGTTCCTACTCCTGTGAGGTTGTAGATTTCAGAGAAGTCTAAGGACTTTGGGGCATTACTTTTATCTATAAAATATCTGTAGCTACACCATTTGTATTCTTCCGATGATTTAACAATTCCAGCTTTTAGAGGGTTTAAATTCACATAAACTAAAACATTAAGAAAATGGACATCATCTGTAATAACATAACTTTTATATCTATCCTGAAACAGATGTCCCTTTCTTATGTATTCAGAATTAAAATAGTGGGCATAGTTCGAGTTGAGTGTGTGCATTATTTCAGAGAGATTTGCTTTCTTTGTCTTTATCAAAAGATGGTAATGATTTTTCATTAAAGCAAACGAAAGAAGTACTGCATCATGTTTTATGAACGAATAATCAAGGAGATTTACGAAATATTTGAAGTCTTCTTCTCTCCTGAAAGCTGATTTGCCCTCCGATGTTTTTGAAATAATATGGTAGATAGCATCTTTATATTCTATTCTTTTTATTCGACCCATAACAAAGTATAGCAATTTTAATATATTGGTCAAAAACGGTTAAAATGGTGCCTGGCACGAAATTAACCACTTTTGAATTTAGAGAAAACTCTTGACAAGTAGCGAATATTTTGTATAACTGTATATAAATAAGGGCGGTTAGTTCAGAGGTAGAACGCTTCGTTGACACCGAAGAGGTCAGTGGTTCGATCCCACTATCGCCCACCATTTGTTTTTTTATAGGAGGGCTAATGTCAGAAAATATTGAGGTTAAAGTATATGATCAGAAACTGCTTTTTGATAGAGGAGTTTCAGTGAAAGATATCTTTACACAAATGGGTTTATTAAATAAAAATGTTATTGCCGCAAAAACTAACACTGGTACAAAATTAGATCTTTCAGCAAGCATTATCGATAATACGGAGCTTGAACCCTTGACGATTGATTCAAAGGACGGCGAGGAAATACTTCGCCATAGCGTTGCGCATATTCTTGCTCAGGCAGTTATGCATCTTTTTCCTGGAGTTCGTTTTGCAATAGGGCCTGCCATTAAAGATGGGTTTTATTATGATTTTGACCTCGAGCATTCTTTTATGCCGGAAGAACTTGTTAAAATATCCTATGAAATGGACAAGATTGTAGAAGCTAATTACGCTTTTGAGAAAAAGGAGATTACAAAGAAAGAAGCAATTGAATATTTTAAAGAGCGAGGAGAAATTTATAAAGTAGAAATATTGGAGGAGCTATCTGAGGATACTGTTACTCTTTATACTCAGGGTGATTTTACGGATCTTTGTAAAGGCCCGCATCTCCCATCGGCAGGGTATGCGAAGTATTTTAAACTCCTTTCTGTTGCAGGTGCTTATTGGCAAGGTAGTGAAAAGAACAAAATGCTTCAAAGAATATACGGGGCAGCATTTGCTACCAAGAAAGCGTTGAAAGAATATATAAGCTTTCTTGAAGAAGCTAAACAACGAGATCATAGGAAGTTAGGAAAGGAACTTGATCTGTTTAGCATCAATGAAAATGTTGGCCCTGGACTTATTCTTTGGCATCCAAAAGGCGCTATGGTACGGAAAATAGTGGAAGATTTTTGGCAAGATGAACATATAAAGAGAGGTTACGGAATTGTTCGTTCTCCGCATATTGCAAGGGTGGAAGTGTGGCAAACATCAGGCCACTGGGATTTTTACAGGGAAAATATGTTTTCTCCAATTGAAGTTGACAAGGGTTCCTATATGATCAAGCCGATGAATTGTCCATTTCATATTATGATATATAAAACAAAAACAAGAAGCTACAGGGATTTGCCTATTCGTTATGCAGAGCTTGGCACTGTGTACAGGTATGAGAAATCTGGTGTCTTGCACGGTCTTCTTAGGGTAAGGGGGTTCACTCAGGATGATGCCCATCTTTTTGTAACAGACGATCAACTGGAAGACGAAATTATCAATGTGCTTGATTTTACTAAATTTATGATTGAGTCATTTGGATTCACAAAATATAATATTTATCTTTCAACGCGTCCCGAGAAGTACGTGGGAAATCTTGATAAATGGGAGCTTGCAACAGAAGCGTTGAAAAAAGCAGTGGAAAAGCTTGGTTTTGCGTATAAAGTTGATCCGGGCGAGGGTGTTTTCTATGGCCCAAAGATTGACGTAAAGCTTGTTGATGCACTGGGAAGAGAATGGCAAGGGCCTACTGTTCAGGTCGATTTTAATTTGCCTGAACGATTCGATGTAAGTTATATTGGACCTGATGGCAAAGAGCATCAGCCTATTATGTTGCATAGAGTTGTTCTGGGTTCTATGGAGCGGTTTTTCGGTACTTTAATTGAGCATTATGCCGGTGCATTCCCTGTTTGGCTTGCTCCTGTTCAGATAAAGATTGTTGCTATTTCAGATGCTCACAGTGACTATGCAAAAAAAGTTTACAATGCCTTAGTTGATAGGAAGATTAGGGTCGAGTTGGATAACAGGAATGAAAAAATGAACGCAAAGATTCGAGATGCAGAAAAGGAAAAGGTGCCCTACATTCTTGTCGTTGGCGATAAAGAGGTGGAGAGCGGGTCTGTTTCAGTGAGGAGAAGGAAAAAAGGAAACCTTGGGGCAGTAAAGCTTGAAGAGTTTATCGAAAGAATCGAGCAAGAGATAAAAGGAAAAACTATTGATTAATTTTTTATATTCTATATAATGATTTTGCAAAAGAGTTTATACTCTTACCTTAAACGGCTCGAGGCTTGTGAGAAGGTTTTAACGAAATTAAATTATTATTTTATATGGGCGGCCTCGTGTGCTGCCCATAATTTTTTTGTGGAGGTGATAGGATTAAAGAACAAGATGTAATTGCGAATGAAAGAATTAGGTGGAAGGAAGTAAGGCTTATTGATGAAGATGGCGGCCAAATGGGTATTGTAAGTTCACGTGAGGCTTTAGATGTTGCGGAGGAGCACGGTTATGACCTTGTAGCTATTTCTCCTAATGCAAAACCCCCTGTGTGTAAGCTGGTGGATCTGGGTAAATTTATTTATCAGAAGAATAAACAGCTGAAAGAAGCGAAGAAAAAGCAGACTAAAGTTGAAGTGAAGCAGATGCGCTACAGGTTGAAGATAGATAAACATGATCTTGATACAAAAAATCGAAAAGTTCGAAAGTTTTTGGAAAATGGAAATAGGTTGAAGCTTGAGATTTGGTTCAGAGGGAGAGAAATGGCTTATACAGATAAGGGTTTTGCGCTTGCACATAAAATTATCGATGCGCTTTCAGATATCGGGTATTTAGTTCATGAGCCAAAACTTGCCGGAAGAAATCTTATATTTTATATGGAACCCACCAAGGAAACTTTAAAGAAAATGAAAGAAGGGAGAGATAAAGATGGTCAAAAAAATGAAGACGACAAAATCAGCAGCGAAGAGGTTTAAAGTCACTGGCAGCGGGAAAATAGTGTCTTATGGTGCTGGTCATAGCCACCACCTTGAAAAGAAAGGCATGAAAAGAAAGAAAAGACAGTTGCAAAAAAGAGAGGTTCTTAAAAAAGATTTAAAAAATATTCAACCTTTAGTTCCGTATTTAAAGTGAAAGGAGAGTGATTGGCTATGAGAGTAAAAGCAGGTTCCGTAACCAGGAAAAAACATAAAAAGATTTTAAAATTAGCAGAAGGGTATAGAGGTGCTTCTTCTAAACGATATAGAACAGCAAATGAGGCTGTTCTTCATGCAATGAGAAATGCGTATGTGCACAGAAGAGAAAGAAAAAGAGAGTTTAGAAGCTTATGGATTATAAGGATTAATGCACTTTCAAGGGAGTACGGCTTGAGCTATAGTAAACTGATGGATGGTTTAAAAAAGGATGGCGTAGAGATAGATCGAAAAATGCTTGCAGACCTCGCAGTTAACGACCAGGAAGCATTCGAAGCTTTAGTGAATCAGGCTAAAGAAACATTGGAAAAAGCTGTCAAACATTAAATAGCTTAAATAGTTTTGTAGAAAAAAGGAGGAACATATGTTCCTCCTTTTTTAATTTATATACTCAGATTTCTCTTTTTTATTGCAGTGAGCGTTACAATTGTGATAATTGTATCCAATGCCCCTTTGATAAGGTTGAACGGGAGGTTTACTTTGAATAGGTAGCTTATTAGAGCCGGGTGAGTAATGCCCGGGAGAAACAAGGGGACTGCCCAGAAATTTACGGGGATCATTATGAGAGCCATTACTACTGTTCCTGCAGTAAAGCCTAACAACAATCTTTTTAAATTAATTGTTCTCTTAACGATACTGCCTAATACAATTGCAAAGCTGCCGAGTGCGATGAAATTAACAGTTGACCCAAGTAGTCCACCGCTGCCACCGCCTGATGCAAGGAATAAAAGATTTTTTATAAACGCAATAGCAACGCCGTACCACGGACCGAGATATACCGCACCAACAAGTAGGGGAATGTCGCCTAAATCGGTTTTAAGAAATGGGGCTGCAGGAATGAGTGGGAATTCTGTGAAACGCATCAATGCAAAGCTTAATGCTGCAAGGATGCCTGCAAGGATGATACTACGAAGTTTCGTTCGTTTCATTTCTTCCTCCTTCCATCCAGACTCTACTGTCGGCTCTGGTTTTTCACCAGATCTGTCCATGATCGGACTCGTGGGCTTCAGGATTTAATCCTTTTACCACCGATTAGGAATCATCATTTTTCAATGACTCACCTTACCCTGGAGGTTAATTTATATTATATCAAAATTGAAAAAAATATGCAAATAGTTATACTGATTATCGTTATGGATAATAGATTAATTTGGGTGGCACTTAATCTTTTGCGGGGGAATAAACACGGTGAAGAGTTAATAACCGCTGCTCTTAATCAATATAAAAATGGGTCCGGGATAACTGTGCCACTATCTCCAAAAGTTTATAGTGACGCTGAAAAAGAGATTAAAAACGCAGAGAAAGAAGGCATCGAAGTAATAGCCATTAATTCCCCAAAATATCCAAAAAGACTAAAAGATATCAAAGACCCCCCTCTTGTGCTTTATATGAGGGGAGATATTATCGAAGATGATGAAAATGCTATTAGTATTGTCGGCTCAAGGAAGTGCAGCTCATACGGGCGAATGATTGCTGAGGCTTTCTCTAATGAAATTGCATCAGCTGGTATAACCGTTGTTAGTGGGCTTGCAGAGGGCATAGATACTCTCTCTCATAGGGGCGCGCTTGCAGCTTCCGGAAGAACTATTGCTGTACTAGGCTCGGGGATTGATTGCATCTATCCATCTTCCAATAAGAGCTTGGCTGAAAAAATTGTTAAAAGTGGCGCACTGCTCTCAGAATTTCCTTTTGGTACAGCACCGCATAAGTATAACTTTCCTTTTAGAAATCGAATTATAAGCGGTTTATCAATTGCCACTCTTGTTGTTGAGGCTGCTGAGCACAGCGGGTCTCTTATTACCGCTCGTCTTGCAGCGGAGCAGGGAAGAGATGTGTTTGCTATCCCCGGCGATATCACAAGCGATAAAAGTAAAGGAGCCAACCGACTAATACAGGATGGTGTGGTTCCCGTAACATGTGTTGCGGATATCCTGGAATATATCGGTTATAAGATAGAGATAGACACAAAAAAGAAAAAGAGATTATCCAATGAAGAAAATTTAATTCTTGATGTTTTAGATAATGACGCTAAAACTGTAGAATCTATTGCTTATGAAACAGCTATTTCTCCCACTAAACTTGCTTCTATCCTTACCCATATGGAAATTAAGCAGCTTATTAAAAGGACAGCTGGGCGATTCAGAAAATCGATATGAGAATAAACGTTATTGGCGGGGGGCTTGCAGGGAGCGAAGCGGCTTTACAAATTGCTAAACGAGGCATAGAAGTCGATCTCTATGAGATGCGCCCAGAAAAGTCAACAGAGGCCCATAAAACAGATCTTTTTGCGGAGATTGTCTGCAGCAATTCGTTTGGTTCAATGGAGCTAAAGAACCCAAGAGGATTGTTAAAAGAAGAAGCATTTTCTCTCGGCTCTGTTCTTTTGCAGGTGGCCTTGAGAAATAAAGTGCCAGCAGGCAAAGCTCTCGCGGTAGACAGAGAACGGTTTTCAAGGGAAGTTACTTCACTTATTTCTAGCAGTAGGTATATTAATGTTATAAGGAAAGAAGTGGATAAGATACCCGATGGAATTACAGTTATAGCGACAGGCCCGCTTACTTCTGCTTCTTTTCTTAAAACTCTCGGTGAGGCACTGGAAACTGAAAACCTTTATTTTTATGATGCGATTTCTCCAATTGTAACGGCTGAATCTCTTGATATGAGTAGATTATTTTTTGGTGGACGATATGGTAAGGGTTCTGATTATCTTAATGCTCCTTTGACAAAGGAAGAGTATGAAATTTTTTATAATGCTCTTGTCAATGCAGAGCAACACTTGCCCCATAATTTTGAGCGTGGACATTTTTTTGATGCTTGTCTGCCTGTCGAAGAGATCGCAAAGAGAGGCAAGGATTCATTGCGTTTCGGGCCACTAAGGCCTGTTGGATTCGACAAAAAATATTTTGCAGTGGTTCAACTCAGAAAAGAAAACATTGAAGGCAGTCTTTATGAACTTGTAGGTTTTCAAACATCCCTTCGGTATGGAGAGCAAGAACGTGTGTTACGGCTGATACCTGGTTTTCATAATGCTGAGTTTGTACGCTTTGGGTCTATCCATAAAAATGCGTACATAAAAAGTTCGGCACTTCTTAATGAGACTTTGCAGCTCAAAAAAAATCCCATTGTTTTGATAGCAGGGCAACTGTCAGGTGTTGAAGGGTATGTTGAATCTATTGCTACAGGTTTGCTTTCTGGCATTAATGCTATGAGAATTGCTTTAAAAAAAGATCCCATATCTATACAGCGGAATACACTGCTCGGTTCTTTAATTCACTTTATCGTGGATAATCCGTTGGATACGCCACAGCCAATGAGGGCAAATTTTGGTTTAATTCCGGAAGAATTTCTTAAAATAAACAAATCTGTACGCCGAGAAAAATTTATAGAAGAGAGCAAGAGACAGATTGAATCTTTAAAAGAGGGCTTATGAAGGCGGAAGATAAAATAAAGAAACTTTATGAGCTGTTTTCCCCGTGTTACCTGTGCCCTTTAAATTGTGGAGTGAAACGAAAAGAAGGAGAAACAGGTTTGTGCGGCGCTGGAAACAGATTAAAAATTTCTTCTTACACTATTTACAAAGGCGAAGAGCCCCCTCTTGTTGGCAATGTAGGCGCCGGCGCTATTTTTTTTAGTTATTGTAATCTAAAATGTGTGTATTGCCAGAATTATAATTTTAGCCAGCTTTTTTCTGGTAGAGAAATTTCTACTAACGACCTTGTAAACATTATGCTGGAATTGCAAAATAAAGGAGCTGCCAATATAAACCTCATCACTGCGACGCATTTTTTCCCGCAGATTGCTGAAGCGCTTTCTATTGCGAAAAGTAAAGGTTTAATGCTTCCCATCGTTTATAATACGAGTGGATATGAATCGGTGGAAGTCCTGCAACTTTTACATGGTTTTATCGATATTTATCTCGCTGATTTCAGATATGGCACAAATGATTCAGGCGAAAGATATTCCAAAGTACCTAATTATGTTGAGATTACCAAAGCCGCTGTAAAAGAGATGTACAATCAGGTAGGGAATCTTGTGATGAACGGTAACGGTATTGCTAAAAAGGGCCTTATTGTAAGGCATCTTCTTTTCCCAAACGGTATTGAGGAGTTGCGAGCCGTTGTTGATTTTGTGGCAAACAGTTTATCAAAAGATGTTTATTTTAGTTTAATGAGCCAGTATGTGCCTGTTTATCGCGCGAAAGAGTATCCTGAAATAAACAGAAAAATAACCAGAGAGGAATTTCTTTTGGCTACACGAGTTGTGCGTAAAGAGGGCATTACAAATGGGTGGATTCAGTACGGATAATTTTATGGTAAAAAACCCTTAATTTTTCTTTTTATTATATTCTTTTAGAAGCGACTTAATTTTTGATATTATTATGTCCATTGCAATTTTGTTGTGGCCTCCACGCGGTATGATGAGGTCGGCAAATCTTTTTGTTGGTTCTACAAATTGAATATGCATCGGGCGCACCGTAGTTAGATATTGATTTGTTACGGATTCAAGAGTTCTTTCTCTTTCCAGCACATCTCTTTGGATACGGCGTATGATGCGTTCATCAGGATCGGCATCTACGAAAATTTTGATATCAAACATATTTCTTAGCTCTTCATCGTAAAAAAGGAGTATTCCCTCCACGATAACTATTGGAGTTGGACAGAGGTGTATCTTTGCTTCCGTTCTTTTGTACATATCGAACGAATAGACGGGTATCTCTATACACTTGCCTTTTTTCAATGTTTTTAGTTGATTCTTTAAAAGCTCTAAATCAAAAGCATTCGGGTGGTCGTAATTGATCTTTTTTCTTTGTGTCAGAGAAAGTTCCGGGAAATCTTTGTAGTATGAATCCATCGCAATAATTGCAGCTTTTTCTTTTCCAAAGCTTTTTTGAATTATTTCTGAAATGGTGGTTTTTCCGGACCCGGTGCCTCCGGCGACTCCAATAAACTTAGGCCAACTTGTTTTTTTAGTTTTCAATTCTTCTATTCTCCTTTTAACAGTATTTTTACTGTTCAGATAAATTTTATTGAGAATTGATTTTTATGCAAATTGTTTTTATAATCTATCGGAGGTGAATTGTGGATATTGAATATAAAACAAAAAATGCTTGGACTAAGTTAAACAAAAAAGAAGTTATGGATTTTTCAGAGCAGTACAGGCAGTTTCTTACTGCTTGCAAGACAGAGCGAGAAACTGTAGAATTTGTGCAGGAACAGGCCGTTAAGCGTGGCTACGTCGATCTATTTTCCGACGAGTACAAGGGAGGAGATTTTTTAGCGGTAAATGACAATAAAAACATCTTGCTCTTTAAAAAAGGCAAAGCTCCGATAGAGAAAGGAATCAATTTTGTTGTTGCTCATATTGATTCCCCGCGCATTGATGTCAAGCAGAACCCTTTGTATGAAGGTGCTGATATAGCCATGTTTAAAACTCATTACTACGGCGGAATAAAAAAATATCAATGGGTTACAGTGCCGCTTGCCTTACATGGCGTAATCATCTTAAAAAACGGAGAAAAACTTTCTGTCTCAATTGGCGAATCAGCAGATGATCCTGTATTTATGATTTCGGATCTGCTCCCGCATCTTGCCAAGAAGCAGATGGAAAAGCCTGTCAAAGAGGTAATAGTTGGCGAAGCACTTGATCCGGTTGTTGGAAGTATTCCCGTTGAAGACGAGAAAGAAAAAAACAGGATAAAAAAATATATCCTGAACTTACTTCACGACAAATATGGGATTGTTGAAGAGGATTTTATTTCCTCGGAGCTTACATTTGTTCCGGCGGGGTCAGCGCGAGACGTGGGGTTTGATAATAGTATTTTAATGGGGTATGGGCATGATGATAAAGTATGCGCGTACACTGCCTATTGCGGTTTGTTCGATTCAAGCAATCTGGATAAATCTGCAATGGTACTTCTTATGGATAAGGAAGAAACCGGCAGTGATGGCATTACCGGATCTCAAAGCGATTTCTTTGAATATGTGATTGAAAAATATATAAAAATGAAAGGGATAAAGGATTTATCTGCGAGAGATGTGTTCCACCGCTCTTTTTCTCTATCGGCTGATGTGAATGCGGCGATTGACCCTCTTTATAAGGATGTTTTTGAAGAGCAGAATGCGGCAATGTTTGGCCATGGAATCGTTATGACAAAATATACAGGTTCTGGCGGAAAATACAGCTCGAGCGATGCATCTGCCGAGCTCGTATACCTTGTAAGAAGTTTATTCAACCAATGTGATATTCCCTGGCAGATAGGAGAATTGGGTAAAGTGGATATTGGAGGAGGTGGTACAATCGCCAAATTTATGGCAAAACGTGGCATAGCAACAGTTGATGCAGGACCTGCTTTGCTTTCAATGCACGCTCCATTTGAGCTTGCCTCAAAGGCGGATATTTATTCCTCTTATCTTGCGTATAAGGCTTTCCTGGAAAAATTCACATCTAAGAAATGAAAAAAGGAATTTCTCTTATAGGGCTGAGTATTATATTTGGCATTCTTTTGGGATGGGGAGAGGAAGCAATTCCTCTTCTCAACTTAGGTGAATGGAGTATTATCAATATTCCATTTGTTGCCCTTCTGTTCTCTCTTTTTCTTGTGTTTTTGTTTATTTCTCTTTCTAAGAATTTTATTGTTGGCACCACAGTGACAGTACTGTATATAGCATCTTTTTTGGGCATTAAGCTATTTCTTCGTTTTTATACTGCTTACTCTTTATTTTCGCAGGATAGAATTATTTTTTTAGTGATACTACTATTTTTTTCTGTTGTATCTATTATTTTTTTGAGTGTTGGACGAGGTTACATTGAACGACATACCAGGGAAGTTTCTAAAGTAAGAGGAAAAGCCAGGATTGATCTGGCGTTTCCTATAATATTTTTTCTTTTTGCGCTTCTCATATCCAGCATAACTGTAGTTATAGAGGGGAATGCCATACTGGAACTCCCTCTTTTCTTAAATTTTCTTACAGTAGTTGTTGTATTAGCTTCTTTACTTACTATATTTTCATTTAACGAGATATCCGGATTTTTTATTGGATTTTTTTCTATCTCTATTTATTTTTTGTTAAGCAGATTTGTAAATAATGGCTTTGATGTGCAAAACATTATGGTTTTCGAAAAGGTGTTTTTTTCTGTTGTTCTGCTGTATTCTGTGGTTTTTGGATTATTTACGCTGCTTCTTGGACGGAGCAGCAGAATCTTCCTTTTCTCTATTTTGTGTAAAAGAGCGATTCAACAGGAAAATGCAGTTGTTCTTCCTTCTGATGAAGAAGAGCTGCACAATACGGAAGAAACTGTTGATTCTACTCAAGAATCTCCTTTATCTTCCGGGAAAGATAACAAGAACAAGTAAAAGTTCATCTGGAACTTGATTAAAATAGAAAAAGAAATATAATTTCTACTGTTAAATAACTCTTTCTTTGTTGAAAAAACAAAGCAAAAGACCAAAGGGAGGTATAATAGATGGGTTATTACGAAATGCTTTACATTCTATCTGTTTCACTTTCAGACGAAGAAACTGAAGAAATGATAGGCAAAATTAACAAATTCATTCAAAGCAAAGACGGCCGGGTAGTCGATGAGAAGAGATGGGGCAAAAGAAACCTTGCTTACCCTATTGCAAAAAGCGACACAGGTTATTATGTCTTGTCTCATGTGGAAATCCCAGTAGCTGCTGTGAGTGATATTAAACACATGGTGAAGATAAATGAAAATTTTCTTCGTGTTATGATTATTAAAAAGGAACGTCCTGTCATAAAGGAAAGTTCCACTGAAAAGGAGGCAGAAAAAGAAAATGGCGGATCTGAATAGAGTTTTTCTTACAGGCAGACTTGTAGTTGACCCTGATGTGAAATATACTCCTTCGGGAGCTCAGGTAGCTCAATTTCGTATTGCCGTGAACAGGTCGTACAAAAAAAAGGACTCAGATGAGTGGCTTCAAGAATCTTTCTTTGTAACCATAGTGACGTGGAGCAAACTCGCTGAAAAAGTAGAAAAAAACTTCAAGAAAGGCGATTTGGTTATTGTTGAAGGAAGATTAAATATTAGAAGCTATGAAGTTGAAGGCGTCAAGAAATGGGTTACTGATATTACTGCGAATAATGTTTCATTTTTGCCGAGGAATAAACCTAGTGACGATGTAAAAGAGAATCATCAAGAAGTATCTGATGATTCAGATATCGAAGTACCTTTTTCCTAAGAGGAGGATTAGATGGATAATACAAAAGGAGTAAGAAGAAAAAAGACAGCTTTTTATAAACCGAAAAAAAGAGCTTGCATGTTTTGCATAAAACACATTGAGGATATTGATTATAAAGATGTTGCTATGCTTTCAAAATTCATAAGCGACAAGGGGAAAATACTCCCGCGAAGAGCCACAGGTGTATGTGCAAAACATCAGAGGCAGTTAGCGACAGCCATTAAACGGGCGAGAGAAATGGCTCTTATTTCTTATCTGAAGAGATGAAAACTAAAGTAATTCTTCTAAAGGATATAAAAGGTGTAGGCAAAGTAAACAGCGTAGTCTCTGTATCAAGAGGCTATGCTGCTAACTATCTTGTGCCTCAAGGATTAGCTAAAATTGTGTCTTCTCAATATGCTGAAACAATGGTTGGTAAAATTAAAGGCAATGAAGAAGCTAGAAAAAAGAGGGCAGAGGAAGAGAAAAAAATCCTTGAAAGCAAGCAAATCGTTTTTGTAGCAAAAGCAGGAGAAGGCGACAGGCTATTTGGCTCTGTCACTTCGACTGAAATAAGCGATAAAATTAAGAAAATTTTTGACCTTGATATTGACAAAAAGAAAATTATTTTAGACGAACATATCAAAAAGCTTGGCAGTTACAAGGTTGCTGTGAAGCTGTACAAAACTGTTCAGGCAGAACTTGACGTATTAATCGAAAAAGAAGACTAACAGCTATGGCTCAGAATGACAAGAATCTTCGACTTCCTCCATACAATATTGAAGCAGAACAGTCCATAATTGGGTCAACTCTTATAGATAGAGACGCAGTTTTTAAAGTTATCAGCATGGTTGATCCTGAAGATTTTTATCGAGACGAGCATAGATGGATTGTAAAGGCAACTTACAACCTGGCACTCGCTGAAAAACCCATAGACATTGTTTCCGTAGCAGATAATTTAAAAAGTATGGATAAATTGGATTTTGTCGGGGGAGTCACATATCTTGCTCGTCTTGCTGATGCTGTGCCAAACTCCGCAAATGCTGGGTATTACGCTAAAATTGTAAAAGATAAGTCTATTATGCGTCAGCTCATAAGTGCGGGCAGTGAAATTTCAGAGCTTGGCTTTGACGAGTCTAATGATGTAGATACGCTTATTGATAGCGCCGAGAAAAAGATTTTTTTTCTTTCAGAAAAAAGGATTAAAACTTATTTTACCCAGTTAAAAGATTTTTTGGGAAGCAGTTTCGAAGCGATAGAGCGTCGCTATAAACTAAAAACCGGATTTTCCGGGCTTCCATCTGGATTTCCAGCTTTAGATAGGATAACAGGTGGATTTCAGTCATCTGATCTTATTATTATTGCGGCAAGGCCCAGTCTCGGAAAAACGTCTCTTGCAACAAATATTTCTGAGTATCTTGCCGGGAAAGAAAAGAAAGGCGTCGCTATATTCAGCCTTGAAATGGCAAAGGAGCAGCTTGTTGAAAGGATGCTTTGTTCAGCCGCAAAAGTGGATATGCAAAGGCTGAAAACAGGGTACCTTAGAGATGAAGATTGGGGCAGGCTTACGGATGCATACGGTAGTTTGTATGAGGCTCCCATTTTTATTGATGACAGCCCTGATATTTCTCTTATAGAGATAAAAGCAAAGGCGAGAAGGCTAAAGATTGAAAGCAATATAAGTCTTATTATTATTGATTATCTCCAGTTAATTCAAAGTAAAGGAAGAGTTGAAAATAGAGTAATAGAAGTTTCTAATATAACAAGAGGTTTAAAGAATCTTGCAAGAGAATTAACCATTCCGGTAGTTGTGCTTTCTCAACTAAGCAGGGCGGTAGACAAGAGAGATAGTAGCAGGCCGATACTTTCAGATTTGAGAGAATCGGGATCTATAGAGCAAGATGCTGATGTTGTTATGTTTCTCTATAGGCCTGATGCAGAGAGAAGGGACGAGATAGATCTGTCAGTGGCTAAGCAGAGAAATGGACCTACGGGGAGAGTTCGGTTATTATTCCTGAGCGAGTATACCAGATTTGTTGAGGTAGTGAGCGAGGAAAAGCAGGTAACGGACTCTTGACATTAAGCTAATAATTCGTATATTATAGACCGTGGGCCGTTAGCTCAGTAGGTAGAGCATCTGCCTTTTAAGCAGAGGGTCACAGGTTCGAATCCTGTACGGCTCACCAATGCCCCCGTGGTCTAGCGGCTAGGACATCGCCCTTTCAAGGCGGCGGCAGGAGTTCAACTCTCCTCGGGGGCACCAATGGGCGGATGGCTCAGAGGTAGAGCACTTCCTTCACACGGAAGGGGTCACAGGTTCGAATCCTGTTTCGCCCACCAGAAGTGTATATGTGTTGCAAACTAGATGATTTTTTGTATAATTATATTAAGCGGGGTCGTAGTGTAGCGGTTAACATGCTGGCCTGTCACGCCGGAGATCGTGGGTTCGAATCCCATCGATCCCGCCAATTTCGAGCGGGAGTAGCTCAGAGGTAGAGCACTGCCTTGCCAAGGCAGCTGTCGCGGGTTCAAGTCCCGTCTTCCGCTCCATTTTTTATTTTGCAGGTTAAGGCCGGCGTAGCTCAACTGGTAGAGCAGCTGATCCGTAATCAGCAGGTTGTCTGTTCAAGTCAGATCGCCGGCTCCAAATATGAGAATTTAAGGAGGAGAGGATGGAGAGTTTCGGTATCGTAATCATTTCTGGCATTTTATCGTTATTTGTTGCTCTTTTTCTTGCTATGTCTGTTATGAAAAAAAGCCCTGGCAATTCACTGATGATAAAAATTTCTGCTGCCATCCAAAAAGGTGCCTCTGCATTTTTAATTGAAGAGTATAAAACAATGGCAGTCTGGGTTTTAGTTTTTGCAGTTGTTATCGGATTTATCATATCTTGGTATGTTGCTCTCAGCTTTGTGATAGGCACGATACTTTCTGTAACTGCTGGTTTTCTTGGCATGGCCATTGCAACTCGTGCCAATGGAAGAACCGCTCATGCTGCTCGTTCAAGTATGGGAGATGCTCTCCGTATTGCATTTTCCGGGGGATCTGTAATGGGGCTTACCGTTACCGGCTTGGGTATTTTAGGCTCGGTATTAATATATCTGTTTTCTTTACGTTTTCTCTCTTCCGTTATTAACCCTCTCATTGTCGTTGTAGGATATTCAATGGGGGCAAGTTTTGTGGCGTTGTTTGCTCGTGTAGGCGGTGGAATTTACACCAAGGCTGCTGATGTCGGGGCTGATCTTGTAGGGAAAGTGGAAGCAGGAATTCCCGAAGATGATCCGCGAAATCCAGCAGTAATTGCAGATAATGTAGGAGACAATGTTGGAGATGTTGCGGGTATGGGAGCAGATTTGTATGAATCTTACGTTGGTTCGATTCTAAGCGGAATGATATTAGGAAGTCTTGCTTTTGGAATAAATGGAATAAAATTTGTATATCTTATCGCAGGATACGGGATCTTTTCTTCTCTTATCGGGGTGCTCTTTGTTCTTGCCACTTCCAGGGGCAAAATAAATCCTCAAAGGGCGTTAAATTCAGGCACTCTTGTAGCAAATATTATTGCTGTGCTGTTTGCTTTTTATCTTTCCAGGACTGTGCTTCAAAGCAATGGCGCTTTTATTGCTGTGTTTACAGGGCTTGTTGTTGGCCTTGCCATTGGCTTTGTTACCCAATATTATACAAGTGGGAAGCCGATAAGAGTTATTGCCAAAGCTTCTTCGGAAGGTGGTGCTGCTACGACAATTCTTTCGGGAATGGCAGTTGGCTTGCAAAGCACTTTCTTTCCGCTTATTTTCATTGCAGCTGGAGTTGTTGTTTCTTATCTGGCTGTAGGCATTTTTGGAATTGCACTTGCAGGAATCGGCATGCTGACTACGCTGGGGATAAGCTTAAGTGTTGATGCGTATGGACCGATTGCTGATAATGCCGGAGGAATTGCTGAAATGTCGGGACTCCCGGAAGAAGTAAGAGCAAGAACTGACGTGTTGGATGCTTTAGGCAATACTACTGCTGCCATGGGCAAGGGATTTGCTATTGGCTCAGCTGCGCTTACGGCACTGGCTCTTTTTTCTTCTTATGCAAAAGCCGTTGACCTGAGCAGTTTGTCTCTTCTTTCCCCTTATGTTATAGCGGGAGCGCTAATTGGAAGCGCTTTACCTTTCCTTTTCTCTTCATTTGCTATTATGGCAGTGAGCGATACAGCCAGTCTTATGGTACAGGAAGTAAGGCGCCAGTTTCATTCAATACCGGGCTTGATGCTTGGGAAAGCAGACCCTGATTACAAAAGTTGTGTTGCTATAAGTACGAGAGGGGCGTTGAAAAATATGATAAAACCATCGCTTATTGCTATTATTGCTCCCTTTGCGACATTTTTTATATTTGGAAATTACGGCAAAGAGGCACTTGGCGGGATGCTTGCAGGCGCTCTTATCAGTGGTGTCTTGCTTGCCATTTATATGGCTAATGCAGGCGCAAGCTGGGATAATGCTAAGAAATTTGTAGAGCAGGGAAATTTTGGAGGAAAAGGTTCAGAAGCGCACAGAGCTTCCGTGGTCGGTGATACGGTTGGCGATCCACTGAAAGATACTGCTGGTCCATCTTTAAATATATTGATAAAGCTGATGTCAACTATATCTCTTTTATTCGGGCCTTTTCTTGTGAGGTTGTTCTAACATGAAGAAATTTCTAAAAATGGCGGGTGTGTGGCTTATTGTCATCTGTGTTGTAGTTGCCGGCGTTTATATTTTAAATACCGTGCGGAGCATAGGTAATATCAATACTAATCCTGACGGCACAGCCGTAGAGATTCCAATGGATCTTACTAAAAATATAAATATTCTTGTTCTGGGAACAGACCAGCGGGATCAGGAAGAAGCTGCTCGCTCAGACGTCATTATGGTTGTTAACATCAACCCCAAAACCAAAAAGGTGAGTTTGTTTTCTATACCTCGCGACACTCGAGTATTTATTCCCGGGCATGGCTACGAAAAAATCAATTCCGCCTATAATTTTTTATATATTAAAGATGGAGGCCCCGAACTTACTATAAAGGTTGTGGAAAATCTTCTGGGATTAAGCGAAGGGGATATTCCATATTTTGCCGTTGTAAATTTTGACGGGTTTAAAAAAGTTATCGATGCGCTGGGTGGAGTGGATATCTCTGTGGAGGAGTCAATGCATTATCATTCTATACGCGGCGATGTAATTATCGACATTGAACCCGGGCTGCAACATTTTGACGGTGAAAAAGCGCTTGAATATGCCAGATTCCGTCATGATCAATATGGAGATTACAGGGAAAGCGAAGATGGTTCATTACATGGAAGGGTAATAAGACAGCAAGAGCTTGTACAAGCACTTATAGAGCAGAGCAAAAGCTGGAATACGATATGGCGACTTCCAACCATTGCAGATGCAGTGGGAGAGGCTGTTTATACCAATGTCACTATTTCACAGATTACAAAAATTGCACTCATCTTTAAAAACATCTCTAACGATGATTTGAATATAATTCCTTTTACCGGTGGCATAGACGAGTTTATTGAAAAGCAATGGTATATCGTTCCCGATTATGATAAACTCAAAGAAATAGGAAGTGAGTATTTTTCAACTAATGGACAAAATGGCGAGTAAACATATAAAAAACTTTAAGATGCCACCAGAGCAAAGAGCTATATCTCAATTACCCACAATATCTGTTTTAGGAGTGCCGGATATTGATATTAATAAGTATCGCTTAAAAATATACGGGCTTGTCTATAAAGAAAAAGTTTTTACATATCAGGAAATTTTGGATTTACCCTCTGTCACAAAGCAATTTGACATTCACTGTGTTGATAAATGGAGTTATATGGGGCTTGTTTTTAAAGGAGTTTTGCCGAAAGAACTATTTAAATGTGTGACGATTAAAAATGATGCAAAGTTTGTCGTCGTGCATACGGTTGAAGGCTATACCACAGAACTTCCTCTCGATTTTTTTCTCAGCGACAATACACTGCTTGCATACAAGTCAGATGGAGAGCCGCTTGATTTAGCCCATGGATATCCCTTCCGCCTTGTCGTAAACGGCAAATATGCATATAAAGATCCGAAGTGGGTTTCAGCATTTGAAATAGTAGAAGAAGATATCCCGGGATACTGGGAGAAGAAAGGGTACAATCACTCGGCAGACGTCTTCAAGGAAGAGCGCTTTACAAAATAATTAGTTATAAGTTTTTCTGTTTAAATCTGATATATAAGGCGTTTTATTTAGAATTGTAACTTATTTAATGTCCCTTGTTTTTGTTCCGGACTTTCCCTTCGGTTGTATTGTCATAGAAACGCTGTGTAGAATATGCGAAATCAATATCTTCGCTTTTTTCAAATGCATCAAGAATATCTTCCCATATTGTTTCTGTGCTTCCCCTTCTATTTTTTATTCTGCACAGATATCTGATAGTTAAAAGTACTCCGCTGTCATTAACGCTTGCATAGACGATTGGTTTGGTATTTTTATAAATTATAACAAATCTTTTACTTGCTTTTTCTATACTTTTTTTTGCAGTGTCACTTATTTCCTCACTGTACTTTTCAGCAATTTCCAAAAGGATTTTCTTTGCCTTTCTCCAGTTGCTTTCAAAAGTTACAAGTACAGGAATTTCATTCCAAATATAAGGGAATCCCTCTGTGTAGTTTTCAAGCGATTCTGTGAGTACCTTTCCATTTGGTATATGAAGAATTCTCCCCGTACTTTGGTCGGCATCTACCCAGTTTCCTACTTCAAGCAAAATAAATTGGAAAACGCCTATATCAATTATGTCTCCTATGTGCCCATTAATTTCTATTCTGTCTCCTAATTTAAATGGTCTGTTCGTCATAATGAATATCCAGGCAGCTATGTCTAAAATTGGATCTTTTAACGCAATAGAGATGCCAGCGGAAATGAGCCCTAAATAAGTGGCAAGGGATTGAAAACCTCTAAGCCATACAAGACCCAGGAAGAGTAAGTTCAGTACAATTGCCGTATAGTTCAGCGCTTTTCGCCAGGTATAACGTGCGCGTGGGTTTTTTACTCTTCTATTTACAATTCTTACAATTGAGCGTCGGATAAGCCAGACAAAAAGGATGATAAAGATTGAAATTAAAATCTTGGCTAAAACCGTTTTATCTATATTTAAGCTTTCAAATAGACTAAGGATTTCTTTCATAACTTATTATATACTTAAAAATCAATTGTCAAAAATTAATTTTCTCCATTTCCTTGAACCACTGTACCGCATCTTTTATACTTTCTTTTGACGGACGGTGTTTTTCCTCATCTTTGCGCTTTTGTTGAATGGGTCTTTGCGAGGGGCTGCTTTTTTGCCCCGCGGCAATCCGACAGCTTTAGCGTCGTTGCGCTCTTTTCCTTGGCATTTTGGTATCGCTGTGAAGCGACAGCCTTTTTGTCGTTGTGCGGAGGCGTAGCCGACAAAGCAATCTCACTTTGAACCCTGCGGCAATCTCGTGTTTGCTTTTATGCTTTTCATTGAAAGTAATTTTGTCGATCCATTGATGAAAAATAGGATTATGTTTTTATAATTTGCTCTAATGGTTTTGGATTGAATAAAATTTGTGATACAATAAACGCGGTTTTAATCCGAATACAAAGATTGGTTAAGGGAGACGGTATGAAAAGGCCAGAAGGTTTTAAAGGCTTCTCGATAATGTCTATCGGGCAGGTTATATCGCTGATTGGATCCAGCATGACTCAATTTGGCATAGGAATTTGGATATGGCAGACAACAGGAAATGCAACACCTTTTAGTATAGTTGCATCACTTTTTTTCATACCCAACCTGATTTTTAATCCGTTTGCAGGTGCACTGGTTGATAGGTGGCCAAAAAAGAAAGCATTAATACTTCCGGATTTGGCAGCAGGAATTATAACAATATTAACTTTAATTCTATTTAAAACAAATAATCTTACGCTGTGGTTTCTTTACATTGCATCTTTTGTTTCTGGTATCTTTAATGCATTCCAATGGCCCGCTTACTCTGTAACGATAAGCATTATGCTTAAAAAGGAAGAATACGGAAGGGCAAATGGCCTGTTTTCACTGACAGAGTCCGGACCGATGGTTATAGCGCCGATAGTTGCAGGAGCACTACTCCCAATAATCAAACTTGATGGGATTATGATAATAGATATAATTACTTTTATTTTTGCGGTTGGAGCAGTTTTATGGGTTATTATACCTGATATTCGTAAAGAGGTGACCGAAAAAGTTAGTTTATTTAAGGATGCAATTTTTGGCTTTCTGTACATTTTCAAAAGAAAACCTCTGCTTTATTTGCTTTTCATATTTTTAGCTGTAAACTTTTTTAGTGGCTTTTATACTACCCTTATTGCTCCTATGATACTTGCTAAAACAAACAATAATGCAGTATTTCTTGGAATGGTTGAATCATCTTTTGGTATAGGAGGGATTGCAGGCGGTATCCTCATGACTGCCTGGGGAGGTGCTAAAAAGAAAGTAATTAGCCTTCTTTCCGGTATTTTGATAAGCGGGATTGGGGCAATTATCCTTGGATTATCCAGGGGATTAATAGCTTTCTTAATTGCCTGTTCTATAATAGGGATTTCGGGAGTAATAGCTAATGCTTCAAGCCAGGCAATCTGGCAGTTCAAAGTCCCGCCAAGTTTACAGGGTAGAGTCTTTTCTGCAAGAAAAGTTGTTGCTCAACTTGCGGGAATTATCCCGATGGCAAGCAGTGGAATAATTGTAGATAGATTTTTAACACCTGCTTTTTTTAATAATACAACAAAATTATCTTCAATTTTTGGGCAGAGCAAAGGTGGCGCAATTGCACTTCTTGCCTTTGTTGGTGGAATTTTTGAAGTCATAGTTCCAATAATCGGTTTTCTCTCTCCCATAATTATGAAAGTAGAAGAGGAAGAAATTCGCCCTACAGCATAGAAAACGACAGCTTCATCGTCGTTGCGCTCTTTTCCTTTTTCCTGTCATTCCGGGCTTGGTCCGGAATCTTATCTTTTTTTCGTCATTGCGAACCTTTTTTTGCCTCGTGTCATTCCGGGCTTGGTCCGGAATCTTATCTTCCTTTCGTCATTGCGAATCTCTCGAAGAGAGATGTGGCAATCTCTCTTTTGCTTTTCCTTGTCACTATGCTTCTTTTTCTTCGTTATCACAGGTAAAAATAAACATAAACTCCTAGAATAAATTTGAAAATATTTGTAAAGAAAGTAAAATATATTATATAGTGAAAGTGGGGAAATATGAGAATAAGAATTACTTATGATGCGGGACTTGGTGGAAAAAATCCTGAAGGTTTCGGAATGTGGGAGCCATTTAAAAACAAGAAATTTTAGTATTTTTCCAGAATCATTAGACAGTAAAAACCGAGGGAGATGTAAAAATGAAAAAAGTAAAAGTCAAACTTGATGATTTGGTAGAAGCGTATGAACTTGGCGGTTCAGAAATAGATTACTACATTGATACCAAAACAAATAAAGTAGTACTCCATATTGACGGAGCATACGACGGAGATCCGGAAGAAACCAAGCTGAAGAAAAAGATAGAAAAGTACCCAGACAGATTTATCCCTATCCCCAAACGGGGGTCAAGAGACGAATATGAGTGGATGACGGAGTTTACAGAATCGATGGATGATGAAAACTTAAGAGAAAATCTCTTTATTGCATTGGATGGCAAAGGCGCATTTAGAAGATTTAAAAACGTGCTGCTCAATTACGAGGAGAAGAGAGAGGAATGGTTCAAATTCAGAAACAAGAAAATGAAGCAAGACATCCTTAAGTGGTGTAAAGAAAATGAAATAGAGTACGAAGAGGGAACAAAATAATTGGAGTATAAAAGAAGATCTGCTACTTTTATAGCAATAAGCGTAGCACCAAAAATTTCCAGTTGTAATAAAATCTAACAATCTCTTGACAAGAATTTTTACATTGGTATAATATCTCTGGAAGGTGAACAGAATGGATAAAACAATTAACAAGAAACTTGCCAAAAGGATTAAAGCATTAAGAGAAGAGACGGGGCTTAGTCAACAAGAGCTTGCAAAGCTTTTGGGAATTTCTCGTCCTACCATATCACAGATAGAAAATGACGAGAGAAAAATTACCGCAGAGGAGTTAAAAAAGCTCTCAGATATATTTAATGTTTCATCGGATGATATACTCAATCAGGAAAAAAGCATTAAAGTAGTTTTGGAGAAAGGAAAAAGCAAGAAAGAAGAAAAAGAAATTAGGATAAGTGTTCCTCAACAGAATATAGAGAAATTTAAAGAAGTGCTACTCTATATTTTAAACAAGGTTGGTGCAAAACCAAATATAGGGGAAACAGTGTTATATAAACTTCTCTACTTCATTGATTTTAATTTTTATGAAAAGTATGAAGAGCAGTTAATTGGTGCAACATACATAAAAAACCATCATGGGCCAACTCCTGTAGAGTTTTCAAAGATTGTCAAGCACATGATAAAAAATAAGGAGATAGAAATTGTCAAGAGCGAATATTTCAATTATCCACAGACAAAGTATCTTCCTTTGAGGCGTCCTGATCTTTCTAAGCTCAAAGCAAATGAAAAAGAAGTAATTGATTATGTTTTAGAGCGGTTTTCTGATATGAATGCTACGCAGATAAGTGAATATTCACACAACGATGTACCCTGGCTTGCAGCAGAAGATGGAAAATCAATTGAATATGAATCTGTATTTTACAGAACAGCGCCATATTCAGTAAGGGAATACAACGGTGAAGATATTTAGAGAGGTAACACGTTTACCAGAGTTTGAAAAAGATTTAAAAAAGTTTACATCCCGCTCCATAAAAGGAAAAGGTGTTCATACCGGGCTAAGACTTATTTATGCATACTATGAAGATAAAGACAGAGTTGAACTTATTGAATCTATTTTAAGGGAGATAAGGACAATGAGGATAAAGAGCGCATTAAACGATACTGTAAAGAGACCCTGAAATAAATTCAGGGTGACAAAAAAGAAGATCATTTTGCTTTTTCCGTGTCATTGCGCTCTTTTCCTCGTCATTGCGAATCTGCGTAAGCAGGTGTGGCAATCTCTCTTTGATCCTACGCTGTACTGACATTGCAATGATCACATTTTTTTATTTCTCTCTCTTTTGTCTTTATGTCTTTTGTTTTTACGTTTTTTATCTTATATTTTTTTGTCTTTATATGTTTTCGTTTGTTAAAGGGAGGAGCGTACACTATGTCCTTAAAACAATAGGCGATTAGTTGGCATTTACTTGGCAATTCTGGCGATTATATGGCATTTAATTTTACTAAAAAAAAGATATGGATATGAAGATACTTCTGCAAAATGGTGATTTTGGTGCCTGGCACGAAATTAACCACTTTTTTCTTTTTAAAGGAGTATTGAGGGGGTGTTTTTGTGCCAAAAAGCGCTGATAAACACTATGTTTTGGGGATATTTCTACGAACTTAAGCCATTCTTTGGCATTTTTCTCAAATTACCCTTTTCCGAGGGGGTAATTTTAAAATGACTTTGGCTTAAATAAAGGGTTTATTGATTATACCGTCTGCGAAAGTACCCTCAAGAAACCCGCATTCCTTCGTGGCACCCCTAAAAACCCTGATAAAGACAGGATTTTTCGATAGCGTTTCCGTGCGTTTTACGAGCTATGACAGAGGTTTTCGGCATAAATGTACCCTTTTTTTAAATCGTTCACTGTAGGGCCTTTAAAGGGCATCTCCGTTGATATACTACAAAGGCAGTGTTTACCAGGCGTTCTTGCCCATTAAAAAGACATATATAGTGCACTTTTCTGTTTTATTTAATTCTTTTGTGAGGAGAGTTCGCCAGTTAGTTTTGTATTAAAATCTCAAAAGATAGTTGTTCTTCTTCAGCCACTCCTGATGATTTTTGTAATCAGGCATCAGCATTTTAACCTTGTCCCAAAATACTTTTTTGTGATTTTTCTCTTCAAGGTGGACAAGCTCGTGAATGATAACATAATCTATAACAGGCATCGGAGTCAGAATAAGCCGCCACGAAAAATTCAGATTTTTATTTAAAGAGCACGAGCCCCATCTTTTTTGTGCGCTGTTGATCTTCACCTGATTGTATTTGAAATTTCTTTTTTGTGCATGCCAGTCTACTCGCTCTACGATTTTCTCCCGGGACATTTTTTTATACCAATCAATAAAAACTTCTCTCGCATTTGGTAGCGCTTCTTTTGAAAGGTAGAAAGCATCTGTAAACTTCAGCGGCTCTTTCTGACTGTCAACTATTTTTAATTTGTAGTATCTCCCAAGATAAAGAAACCCCTCGCCGTTTACAAATTCTCTTGGAATAAATTTGGGCTCTCTTGCTTCAATTTCTTTTTTCTTCTGCTCAATCCATCTCTTATGCTTCTGCACAATTTTCATTATTGTTTTGTCACTGGTTTTAAAAGGAGCCCTCACAATTAAAGTGGCCTCATCTGTCATATGCAAGGCGATGGTTCTTCTTCTCGTCCTCACTATTTTCTCAATTTCTATATTCATAATGTGTGACCTCGTTTGAATGTATTTTGATTTTAGCATTATGTATCATTTCAATTACAGTATATCTTTTTTGGGAAAAGTTAAAAAATTTGGAGATATTTTGTAAAGGAGTAAAATAAAAAGAAGGATGGAGGCAATAATGGAAAATTTTAAGGATAGTTTTGTATAAGAGTATACGTGCATAAGAATAAAAAGGACGAATATTGTGGAAAGAGTAGGAAAAAATGAATACCAGACTTTGAAATGATAAAACTGAAGGAGGAGTAATGAACGACAGAAAACTTGATGTAAATGCCCTTGAAAGTTGGCTTTGGGAAGCTGCTTGTAAAATCCGAGGTGAAGTTGATGCTCCGAAATATAAAGATTATATCCTGCCTTTAATTTTTTTGAAAAGGTTGGCAGATGTTTTTAATGACGAACTTAATAAACTTTCTCCAAAATATGGTGGAGTTGATGCTACGGAACAGCTGCTCGAGCAGGATCATAATCTTGTTCGGTTTTACCTGCCCAGAAAATCACGATGGGAGAACATTGCTAAGCAGACAAAAAATATTGGTGAGTATTTAACTGATGCAGTCCGTTCAATTGCGAAAGACAACCCCAAACTCCAAGGAGTTATTGATATAGTCGATTTTAATGCTACCACTGTCGGACAGAGGATTATCGGCGATGATAAATTAAAAGACCTTATAGAAATTTTGAGCAGGTATCGTCTTGGAATAAATGATGTAGAACCGGATATTATTGGTAGGGCTTATGAATACCTTCTCAGGAAGTTTGCCGAAGGATCTGGGCAGAGTGCTGGTGAATTTTACACACCTCGTGAAATTGCGATAATGATGTCTTACATATTGGATCCAGAACCAGGACAGAAAATATATGATCCATGCTGTGGTTCTGGCGGTTTACTGATTAAATGCTCTTTGAGGTTTAAAGAAAAATATGACGCAAATCCTTCTATTAAACCCCTTAAATTTTACGGTCAGGAAATTTTACCTTCAACTTTTGCAATGGCTAAGATGAATGCATTTATACATGATATAGAATCAGAGGTTGCCCTTGGGGACACAATGAATAGCCCTAGATTTCTTACTCCATCAGGTTCCTTAAGAAAATTTGACATAGTTACTGCAAATCCAATGTGGAATCAGAATTTTTCACAGGGGGTTTATGAAAATGACACTTATAACCGTTTCATTTTCGGTTATCCTCCGTCGAGTTCTGCAGATTGGGGTTGGATTCAACATATGTTTGCCTCCCTAAAAGATGATGGGAAAATGGCAGTTGTTTTAGATACAGGCTCGGTCTCAAGAGGAAGCGGAAACAGTGGAAGGAATAGAGAAAGAGACATAAGAAAGGAGTTTGTAGATAAAGATTTGGTAGAAGTAGTGCTTCTTTTACCGGAAAATCTTTTTTACAATACTTCTGCCCCTGGAATTATTCTTGTCATCAATAAAACAAAACAACCCGAAAGAAAATGGCATATTTTACTTATCAATGCCTCAAAACTTTTCAACAAAGGAAGGCCAAAGAATTATTTACCCGAGGAGAATATAAAGAAGATTTCAGAGATTTATCTAAACTATAAGGAAGAAGAAGGCATTAGCAAGATTATTCCAAATGAAGAATCCATAAAGAATGATTATAATCTCAGTCCCTCTCGCTATGTTGCTCAAAATGACAAAGATGACACTTTACCACTTGAAGATGCCGTGGTGCAACTCAAGGAGGCAGAAGAGGAAAGAACTAAAGCAGATAAAAAACTGGAAGAAATCCTGGAGGCAATGGGATTATAACGATGAGTAAACTAAATATTAAAAAGGTAAGAAACTGCGATGGATTATAAAACGGGTTATAAAATAATTAATTTAGTGTTTTCTATGTATTACAATCCAGGGGTCTACGCTTTGCTGATTGGCTCTGGAATATCAAAAACTGCTGGAATTAAGACAGGATGGGAAATTGTGTTAGATTTAATAGGACAGCTTGCATCGTCTTTACAAGAAGATCCAGAGCCTGATCTTGAAACTTGGTATGCAGCCAAGTTCAATGAGAAACCAGATTACTCTAAGATTCTAGAAAAGTTAGCAAAAACTCCTTCTGAAAGAATGAACATTTTAAAAAAATATTTCGAACCAACAGAAGAAGAAAAAGAACAGCAATTAAAAGTTCCTACCGAGGCTCACAAAGTGATTGCCCAGATGGTAAAATTGGGATACATAAAAATGATTCTAACCACTAATTTTGATAGATTACTTGAAAAAGCCATTGAAGATGTGGGTGTTACTCCAGATGTTATTAAATCTGAAGATGATTTTGAAGGAGTAATGCCATATGTACATTCAAAGTGTGTTATTGTAAAATTGCATGGTGATTACAAGGATACTCGCATTAAAAATACTACAAAAGAACTCTTTGATTATTCCGATACAACGAACAAATTTTTGGATGAGGTTTTTGATAGATTTGGATTAATAATTTGTGGATGGTCGGGTAAATGGGACAATGCTCTTAGGAACGCGATTTTAAGAGCACCGAATAGGAGATTTCGAACATACTGGCTTGGTAAGGGAGAAATAGAAGAAGAGGCGAAAGAAATCATAAATAGTAAAAGAGCAGAAATCATTCAAATAGAAAGTGCTGATCAGATTTTTACAGAACTGTTTGAAAAAGTCAAATCATTAAGCGAATTTGAAAGAAAATCTCCTATGTCGATAGAGGCAGAAGTTGCTATGGTTAAACGGTATATCAGTGATTCAAAAGACAAAATTAGACTGCACGACTTTGTAATGGAGAGAACTGAGGAAGTTTATAAAGAGTTAAACTCTGAAAGATTTGATTCAAAAGGAAATATAGATGAACCCTTATTTCAAAAAAGGATGCAGGACTACGAAACTGTAACAGTACCACTAATAAAAGCATTAATTCCAATTGCTTATTATGATAAAGGTGAGAATTCTAATTTACTTACCAAAGCAATTGATAGAATTGCCAGTTCAGAAAGGCAAAGTTCTGTTTTTGCATGGAGCCAACTACAAAAATATCCTTCCTTATTGCTTTTATATGTATTGGGATTACGCGCTTTATCATCTAATAATTTCTACAATTTAGCTGCAATTTTAAGGAATACAAAAATAAGAGATGGAAGAGGAAAAATCAATTTAATCAATAAAGTTAATCCATACATTTTTTATTCAGGCGGTTTAGCAAAGCTTATTAAAAGACCTGAACCCAATGAATTTACCCCCACCAATAATCATCTTTTTGATATAATAAGACCAATTGTTAAGGATTATATACCAGATAACAAAGAATATGACGAAATTTTTAACAGATTTGAATATCTATTTGCTTTAAATTATATTGATTTGAACAAATCTGATTTAACTAATCTGGAAGAGGGTAATAATGCTCGTGCTCCAATTGGAAGGTTTGGTTGGAAGTATAGGATTGTGTGGACAATACATCCAGAAGATTCTTTATTATTTGATTATGTTGAATACATAAAAAATTCTGGCACTGAATTTGGTTTGTTTCAAGCAGGGTTTTTTGATAGTTCACTTGAAAGATTCAATAAAATTGAAGAAGCTTTTAGAAAATGGTTTCTTGAGGTAACGGGGAAATGGTGATATTAAACAAAATTACTAATTTAAATGGATTTAAAAAAACTGAACTCGGAATGATACCAGAAGACTGGGAGATAAAGCCCTTGGGTAATGAGTTTATTGAGTTTAAAAATGGTTTATGGAAAGGTAAAAAAGAGCCATTTATCAAAGTCAAGGTTTTAAGAAATACTAACTTTCGTAGTGATGGTTTTTTAAATTTTGACAATATTGCAGAACTGTATGTCGAACAAAGACAATTTAGCACAAGGGAAATTGTCAAAGGAGATATTATAGTAGAACGTTCGGGAGGAGGCCCAACTCAACCAGTTGGAAGAGTTGTTTACTTTGATAGAGAAAATAAATTTAAATATTCTTTCAGTAATTTCACTACCAGGATCAGAGTGATAAATAAAGATAAAGTCTTTTCTAAATATTTATTTTATTTCTTATTAGAATTCTATTTATCTGGAAAAACAAATGATATTCAAAATAGAACAACTGGAATAAGAAATTTAGATTTTTCAAAATATAAACAAGTTCCTGTTATTTTTCCTTCTCTTCCTGAGCAGCAGAAAATCGCTGCCGTGTTGTCAGCGGTGCAAGAGGCAAAAGAAAAAACTGAGCAGGTGATAAATGCAACAAAGGAATTAAAAAAATCAATGATGAAGTATTTATTTACTTATGGTCCTGTACCTCTGGGCGAGACTGAGAATGTGACGCTGAAAGAGACGGAACTCGGCCCACTGCCTGAGGAGTGGGAGGTGGTAACGCTAAAGTCGCATTTACTGTTGAATGAGTCTGGTGTATGGGGTGATGCCCCTTCTGAAGGCGAAATTGGAATTGAGGTTTTTAGATCAACCAATATTCAAAATAGCAATTGGGTTTTTGGAGATGTTGCCCGTAGGCATTTAACAGAAAAGCAACTCAGAAGATACCAACTGAAAGAGGGCGATATTCTTATAACGAAGTCAAGTGGAAGTAAAAAGCATATTGGCAAAGCTGCTTATGTTAATGATTCGATTGAGGATAGAAAGGTAGCATTTAGCAATTTTATGCAAAGAATTCAGTTTGGTAATTACATTCTACCAAAATTTAGCTTTTTTTATATAACAAGTGACAGGGGACGGAAAGCACTACTTAGAAGGAGTACCACTACAACGGGACTTCGCAATTTAACCAAAACAGACATAGAGTCTTTGTTAATCCCTCTTCCTCCTCTATACGAGCAGCGGAAAATTGCTTCAATCCTCTCAGCTATTGATGAAAAAATTCAGGCAGAGGAGAATAAAAAAAACGCTTTAGATGAATTATTTAAATCAATGCTTCATAACCTTATGACTGCAAAGATAAGGGTTAATAATTTGGAGGTTTGAAATGTCTAAATACTTAGGTGGAGAAGATTACACGGTTAAGAATCCTTTAATAGGATATGTTCAAGAGCCTTCCGCTACTTATACAAGTGCAAACGGACAAAAAATTCTACTTAGTTTGGGCTGGAACTATATATCTCCGGAAGAAGCATTGAAACTGAGAGGCGGAGAGTCAGGGATTATTTTTAAGGATATATTTTTGTCTCAGATGCAGGAATTGAACTCTGATTTTATGAATCAATCCCTTGCAGAAGAATTAATCAAAAAAATTGAAATAATCCCACCAAACATTGAGGGTAATCTCTTAGCCTGGGAATATCTTAAGGGTATAAAAACAGTATTTGTACCCAAGGAAAAACGCGAGAGAAATATTACCTTTATTGATACTGAAAATCTTGATAAAAATATATTTCAGGTAACTGAAGAATTTGCTTTTACCAATGGCAATAAAACAATCAGAGCAGATGTTGTCTTCCTTATTAATGGAGTTCCTGTATTTTTAATTGAAACAAAATCTGCTAAAAAACAGGAAGGAATGTCTGATGCTTTAGACCAGATAAGAAGGTATCATCTGGAATGTCCGGAATTAATGGTCCTTTTCCAAATATATGCCATTACTCATATTATTAGCTTTTACTACGGTGCCACCTGGAGCATATCAGAGAGATATCTTTTTAACTGGAAAGGGGAAGCAAGCGGGAATTTTGAAATATTGGTAAAGAAATTCTTTGACAGGAAAAGGATTGTAAAACTTCTTACAGATTATATTCTTTTTACACGGCAGGACGATGAATTAAAAAAAGTTGTTCTCAGGCCACACCAAATAAGAGCTGTTGAAAAGGTAATTGAAAGAGTAAGCTCTGGGAAAAAGCGTGGTTTAATCTGGCATACTCAGGGTTCTGGCAAAACATATACAATGATTGTTGCAGCACAGAAAATTATTGAAAACCAAATCTTCGAAAAACCTACCGTGCTGATGCTTGTAGATAGGAACGAGCTTGAAACTCAATTATTTAACAACCTTGATGCCGTTGGCATTAAGTCGGTGAAGGTTGCTCAAAGTAAAAAACATCTGCAAGAACTTCTTGCAATGGATACAAGAGGGCTTATCGTTAGCATGATTCATAAATTTGAAGATATGCCTGCGAATATTAATACGAGGAAAAATATTTTTGTGCTTATTGATGAAGCGCATAGGACCATCAGCGGAAAACTAGGAGACTTTTTAATGGGTGCATTGCCTAATGCCACTTATATTGGTTTTACCGGTACTCCCATTGATAAGACAAGCTACGGCAGAGGTACATTTTTAATCTTTGGAAAAGAAGATCCACCGAAGGGCTATCTTGATAAATATAGCATTGCTGAATCTATAGAGGATGGAACTACTGTGCCTCTTCATTATACCCTTGCCCCAAATAAACTGAGAGTTGATAGAGAAACTCTTGATAGAGAATTTCTGAGCCTTAAAGAAGTAGAAGGTGTTAGCGATATAGAAGATTTGAACCGAGTTTTAGAAAAAGCTGTCAATCTAAGAAATATGCTTAAGAATCATGAAAGAATGGAAAAAGTTGCTCGATTTGTTGCGGATCATTATAAGAGTTATGTTGAGCCAATGGGATATAAGGCATTTCTTGTTGCAGTAGATAGAGAGGCTTGTGCACTTTATAAGGAAGAACTTGATAAACTCTTACCAGAGAATTATTCTCAAGTAGTTTATAGTCCATTTTATAATGATTTACCAGAACTTTCAAAATATCATATTACAAAGGAAGAGGAAAAAAGGACAAGGAAAGCTTTCAGAAAACCCAATGAACTGCCAAAAATCCTGATAGTAACAGAAAAACTCCTTACAGGTTTCGATGCTCCTATTCTGTATTGTATGTACCTTGATAAGCCGATGAGAGACCATGTTTTATTGCAGGCAATTGCAAGAGTTAACCGTCCTTATGAAGACGAGACGGGAATGAAAAAACCCTCTGGCTTTATTTTAGATTTTATAGGGATCTTTGATAATCTTGAAAAAGCCCTTGCTTTCGACTCGTCAGATATTGAAGGAGTAGTTCACGATATTGAAGTCTTGAAAGATCGATTTTCTGATCTAATGAAAGAAGCAAGAGAAGAATATTTAAAGATAACAGAAGGAAAAAGTCGTGATAAAGCGGTTGAATTTGTGCTCACGTATTTCGTAGATGAGCAGAAAAGATTGAAATATTACGAATTTTACAAAGAACTACAAAGTATTTATGAAATTATTTCTCCTGATGCCTTTTTACGCCCTTATATTAATGATTTTGAAGTTCTTACCGAAATTTATAAACTCCTTAAGGAGGCTTACGAACCCCATGTTTTGGTTGACAGAGAATTTATGAGAAAGACTGCCGAGTTAGTTAAAGAACATACAAAGAGCGGTGAAATAGGATTAACTCTGGATATCTATGAAATAAATGAAAAAACTTTAAAGAGAATAGAAGAAAGTAAAGTCTCTGATACCACGAAAGTAATCAATCTTTGGGTTGCTATCAGAAAAGCTGTTCAATCTGGAGCAGGGTCAAATCCATACCTTATTTCAATTGGTGAAAAAGCCGAAAAAATTGCTGAGTTGTTTTTGGAAAGGCAAAAAACAACTCAAGATACCTTAGAAGAATTGAAGAAGCTGATAGAGAAAATGAATTCCTCAACAAAGGAACAAGCAGAGAAAAATATGAACTCTGAAGTGTTTTCGGTGTATTGGCTCTTAAAAGAAGCCGGCATTAATCAATCAGAAAGCATAGCTAATAACACAAAAGCTGTATTTGAGGAATATCCTTATTGGAAAACAAGCGAGGCACAGGAAAGAAAACTAAGACAAGAATTATACGGGTTTTTGCTTGCTTCTGGAGCATCTGATGCACCGCATGCTGTGGCAATAGTCAATAAAATTATTAAGATAATCAAAGAAAGGCCTGTATGATTTCACCTGAAGGATTTAAAAAACAAGTTCTCAGACTTGCAAAAGAAATTAATATTGAACCAAAAGAGATTCATCTTCGTGATATGACAAGGAAGTGGGCAAGTTGTTCGGCCAAAGGTCGATTAACTTTTAGTACTAAGCTTTTGAAAAAACCACCCAAGGTAAGGAATAAGATTATAATTCATGAGATTCTTCATCTTAAATACCCCAACCATGGGAAAATGTTCAAGACATTACTTAATGCATATTTTGAAAAGAATTTAAAAAATAAACAGAAAAACAAAGTTTAAATTTTTTTTGCATTACGATATTTATTAAAAATTTAGAAAAACATGGAGGTGAAGACATGTTGTATAAAATAAGAGGAAAAGAAGTTGAAGAGGTAAATCAGACCAAACTTAAACAAGAAAACAAACTAGAACAGAATTTAGAAGACTGGTTAGAACAAGAACCGTCTATTTTAGGCGAAAGATTGCTAATATTGGGAAGACAAGTCCAAATCCCAGAAGTTAATGATAGAATTGATTTATTGGCATTGGATACAGATGGGAATATTGTCATAATCGAAATAAAGAAAGAAAAGCTTAAGAGTCCTGTTGATATTCAATCCTTAAGATATGCCTCTTATGTTTCAAGATGGGAATATGATGATTTAGAAAAGCAAGCAAATAATTATTTTTCTGCGAAAGGGGAAGAAGAGTTTAATTTTAATGAAAAGTTCGAAGAATTTTGTTTAGATGCAGGGATTGATGCAATTCCTGATTTAAACCAAGAACAAAGAATCATAATTGTTGGAGGTAAATTAAAAGAAAAGTTAGGTTCTGTTGTATTGTGGTTAAGAGGGCATAAAATAGATATTAAAATAATTGAAGTTTCTTTTTTTAAAGATGGAGAGAACCTATTTTTATCGCCTCAAACAATTATTCCTATTCCTACTACAGAGAAATTTGAAATTGGAAACCATGCATGGGAAAAAGGTAGGCCTTGGTTGAGTGATGGTAAAGAATGGCATTTAAATAAAAGATGCGGAAGAGAAATGAAAGAAAAGCTAATCCAATTTAACAACATTATTAATGAGAATTTTGGCAGTGTTGAGGGCCCAAATTGGAATCAAAAATTCTATGTGTCCTTTAAAAAAGGAAATCATGTCTGGATTTTTATCAACACTCATAAGGCAACACTTGCTTCCAACATTTACATTAAAAAAGGAGACATGAACGTAAACAAGATAGTCGAAGATTTAGGTATCAAGATTTTTGATAAGCAGTCTTCTTTAGCAGAAAAATTCCAATTAGAAAGCTCGGTCGAAATAACAAACAAAGGAGATTATGATAGGGTTAAAATAAGAATTAAGAAAGAATTTGATATCTCATCTGGTAAATTCTTAGAGTTTTTGAAGAACTCCTATGCTTCGTTCATGAAAGTATAAATTTGCCTTTGCCTTATTTTTCTTTTATTTTACTCTTTTGTGGCAATTTGGATGACATCTTCAGTTTTTGATTCATCTATAGGTGATATAACTTTAGTTGTAAAGCACTTCATCTTCATGTGTATTTTCTAAATCTGTTGAGCCACATTTTGGGCAGCGAAGCATTTATAGAAGTTTTTCTCCTTGCCTACTTTGTTGTCGTAGTTAGTCGCAAAATAATGCGGTAATAATTGCTTTTCTTATCTGTGACAGGTGAGAGAGGACATTATTATATTAAATACCTACATTAATTTTGCACTTCTAATGATGACCTCTTCGGCTATAGACTTTACTAAAGGTATTTCTTTAGATAGAGATTTTTCATCTTTAAATGAGACGTATCTTGGTTTATCTGATTCCTTACTGTGAATTATAGAATTTCTTGTTTTATAAATTCTATCAGTTACATTTTGTAGTGTAACATTAGTATCTTGATTGTTCCAATTTATGGTATTGCCTTTAGAAAAAGGGACTGGATTATTCTGATAATAATCCAGTAAAGTTTTGTCATCATATTTCTTCAGTTTTTCTTTGAGTTCATCTAAATCTGTGATATACTTTTTTAATGTAAGGCATAATGCATAATTTTCGTTATAAGTAATAACCTCGCCCCTGGTCTGTATTTTACTCTTGACAATCTTTATAAGAGCATTTAAATCTGAGTCATTTTTATAAGAGAAACCAGGATCTGTAATCTTGTTTCTCATTTTGTTAAACAGTTCCTCTTCATAGATCTTTTCAAAAAAGTACTCTAATATTTGGTAAAACGAAATAAATTGGAGCATTGGGTTATCTGTTGCAATTCCCATTTGGTAGTGATGTACCAAACTCGGTATATATTTTCTGCGTGGAGGTTCAATTTTTTCTATGCTATTTCTTTTTATTCGATGGGTTCTTTCCATAGGTATATATTCATCTAAAAACTTTATTTTTACTATTGCTACGCTCAAATTATAACTAATGTTAAATATTAAGGAATCAGCTAATTCTTCAAATTCCTTAACTGTTTTTTCAGATTCAGAATAGATCTTTAAGCTATATCGGGCAGGGATCGATGCTTTTCTCAATAAATCAAGAAAATCTTTAATCTTTTCTTCCTCCATAAATTGCTTATACCTGTAATGGGCTCTATACCCTGCATGCCCTATCTGCCTTATAGCAAACAATGGATTTTTTATCCATTCATCTCCAAAATTTTTGAGGGCAAATAACAAATATTCTTTGGAAGGATACCCAACATTATAGTTTATTTTGTTATCAGAGTCTTTTATAGCAATATCTTCCCTTGTTGGAATCCTGAAAGGAAAAGAAGAAGACTCTAATTTTAATATTGTTTCATAAGAGTGCTTATCATACATGATAGTCTCTCCTTCAAGTTTCTTCTTATGAACATCTTCCAAGATTTTATTCAAATGACCAAGATCTATTTTCCAGTTGCTGGTGAAGCCATATTCTTCAAGGTTAATAGATATTTCTTTCTTTGTTGAGTTAACCACAGCCTTAGGAAGCAATTTAGTGATAATTTCCTTGAATTCGTCTTTACTGATTTTTGCTTCTTTCATTTTCGCCTCCCCTTTCGTTCTTTTCATTTTATCCTCTTTACAAAATATCTCCAAATTTATTTCGAGAGTTTTGTGATAATTTTTAAAGGTTGTTGAGTGTTCTGTTCCTCATGTATCTTGCAGCAGGGCATGCGATGTAAAATTCATCAGCAAACTATCCCAGAATTTAACATTTTGAAAATAAATTTTTAGATACAGACCTTGAAGATTAACATTATAGGAATATATAAATAGAAGAAGGCTTTATTTTAGCAGCACTGCAGTGTTGCTAAGTACGATTTTATTTTTGTAGAGTTCCCGCCTATATTATTTATTCTCCATAAATTAAGTTAATCTCTTCAATAAATCTTGCAAATTTATGAATTCTATTGATTTGAATTCATTTGGTATATTGAAGAGGTTGTAACTTAAGTTTCTCATAACAAAATAATTTTTTACTTTCCATTTTTTGTCAGTAGCTTTAATACCTAATGATTTTAGAATCTGTTCTAAATTATCCTTTACAAATCTTATTCTTTCCGCAAATTTAGTTGCATAATCAACTCTTCTGTCATTTCTTTCTTTATGGAAAAGGCTTTTATATTCCCTTTTTATTTCACTTGGCACAAAGGAAGATCTCAAATCTTTTGCTTCTATAAGTAATATTTCCTTGTTTTCTATAGACAAACCGAAAACATCAAAATCTCCTAAGTCTTGAGGGAAATTTTCGCCAAAAGAACGGTGTAAGTCTAAATCCTTTTCACATATATCCCATTGCTTTACTTTGTCAACTAACTTGAAAACAAAATCTTCCAATTTCTTATCCAAAAATGTTTTCCTATCATTTAGCGCCGAATTGATTGTTGAATAATTTGCGTTTTCTCTAATAGAATAAGGAAAGAGCCCTTCGAGTATTCTGTACAACCATATAATAAATGTCCTATAAATAGAGAATCGGCCAAATATTATTTTCTTGTCGTCCGTTTCAATTAACGGCTTTATCCTGAACCTGTGCTCATCATTCGATATTTTTGTCGGTTTGTATTCATTTATATTTTCTTTCCTTAGGATTAGATAGTCAAGTACATTGTCAATAGAATTAATATCCAACTTGGGATAAAGATTAGCCCGTTCTTTAATCGTCTTTGCGAGTTCTTCTTTGCTATTAAAAATCTGCACAACATTCAACTTCTCTTCATCATAAGATCCGTCACGCAATACTGCAAGAACACTCATTAAATCCATAAAAGTAAAATCAAGGTCTTTTTTAAAAGTAGTATCCAATTTTTCAAAATAGATTGAGTTTTCTTCTTGAGAATCAAGGGATTCAACTTTGCCAAAAAGTTTCTGCGAGGAAGCCTTAATTATGAGTTTTTGATAACCTTGTGGTTCTTCCTCCAGTTGTCTTATTTCATATTGCTCTGTAATTTCAAAACCATAATTGCTCCAAATGCCATAGTAAATGTTGTCAGAAATGGAATACAAAGTAAATAATTCGTCGCCTAAAGCCAGAAGCTCTGATAGTTCTACATTGGTTATATACGTTTGTAATTTGTTATTACTGTTTTTTAGCAAAAATTCTATAAGGTATGTAACAGCTTTTGTAAATCTTTGCTCTTCATTCATCACCTCGGACAAAGAATTGATAGGGTCATATTCAATGTATGTTTCCACTCCTGTACGATTCTGTTCTTCAGTATAAAGCAACTTGAACTCAAAACATTCGATTTCTAACAGAAATTTATTAAGTAAATCTTCTTTGTTATATTTATTGATTTCCTTGTAGAGTATGCTTTCCAAATACGAGACGATTTTGTTAATTATGGTTTTGGCTTCCTCTCCATAGTATTTGCCGGGTTTAAACCCATATTTATAACATGCCTTGAAAGTCAAACCTTCCGCAAAGCACTCGTCTTCTTTTGTTGGAAGCATTGGCTCAGGGAGGTGCTCTTTCAATGGAACAGGGAAATCCATGTGCTTAAAAACATTTCGAGGCTTTCCCGAAAATTGCAAAAAAAGTTCTTCTGAAGGAGTTAATCCAATACTGTAAAGTAGCTTTTTTACAAATTCAAGTTCGTTATCGTTGTCATCTTTGCTTCTGTCAAACAGTTGCGCAATCTTTTTCTCGTTGAAAATAACCGTAACATCAATTGAGTTATACACTTTGTTAACTACAAAAGTGTATGGATTTTCCAAATCCTCTGTTTGAATGCCAGCTAATAAGCCTTTCAAGTCTTTTTTATGCTCGTTGAGGGCCTCAACTGAATAAAAATAGAAGTGAATGTATCTATGCTGCTTGAGATTCTCGTATAGAAAATCTTCTGTCTTGGAAAAATAGTAAGAAAGCATATCTATAAGGAAAGTGTTTATCAGCAAGTCTCTTCCAGAGAGATATTTAGCGTTTTTCATAAACCACAAATAGAATTTGTTTCTAATAACCAAAACTTTTGCTTGCAAATTTCTGTTTGGGATAAAAGCAAAAAACAAATCGTTGCCTAAAGGCACAACTTTCCGTATAAAAGGCTTTTCATTACTTATAAACTTAATAATGTTTGTCCACTTTTTGGAAAGGGAATCTTGGCGATAACTACCCCAAATGTTTAATAAGGAAATCATTTGATATGGTATCCCTCCAAATGATAGACATTTACGTAATTTAAAAGCTGAAAAAATTTCTCCAAAACTGCTCCATTGAGAAATTTCCGTATTTTCTCTTAAGTTTCTAAACTGTTTGAGGAACTTTACTAATGAGATTCCATTATCTATCTCTTCAATAAACCCAAGAAACTCATCTAAACTCACAAAATTTATGCTCGTGTCTAGCTCATCTGAGGAAATTTGATATCGTCCAAAATCCATAGCAGGTGTTATTACAAAGGGGAAGAATTTATCCTTTGATATTGTCACGTAATATTCACCAACTGCTGACTTTACTGTCTCCAAATCAAACCCTGTTACAGTTGGTCTGACAAGGTCTGAATTTATTTTTAACTTCTTTGCCTCTTCCGTTAAGTCAACTTCTTTTTCTTTAGGAGGATAAACGATATCGATTGGTAAAAAATATAGCCCGTCAACAACCAACAACAAATCTGATTTGTAATCAATGCCATTTTTATCTTTAATTTCACTACCAATCATCACTTTGACATAATCAACATTATTGTAGATTCTGTTTGCTAATTCAAAAACAAGCCTATTTTTGATCATATCCAAAACATCTTTGGTATAGAAGTTCTGCACAAATATTTTTGCAAAGTTGTTTATCAATACCATTGAAATATTTTTAGGTCTTAAGTAGTAAGAATCTCCAAGTTTGATAAACCAATAAGTATCGACTTCGTTTGAATTAAACTTTTCAACAAAAATATTTGAATCTATGTTAAAATTCTCTTTATTATTCACCGAAACAACAAAACTATTGAAAAACAAATTCTGCTCTTCTTTGCTAAACTTCAGACCTTCTAAAATTAACTTCATATCATGTTCTTTAAAGGTGATGGTGTTTCTAAGAGGCTCAAACCAGCTTTCATCGCTTGGAAAATATAACTGCCCCAATTCCACTTCTTTTGAGAGACTTTCAAGATATTCATCATTTTGAAGCAAAAAGTCCAGAACACGGTTTTGCAAAGATAACGCTAATAAAAAGAATTTCATCGGTGAAATATTTAAACTCTGAACAAATGGCTTTTCTAACTCAGAATATATAATCTCAAACTGCTGAAACCAATCGTATATATTGCTTGCATTTACTCCATAAAATATTTTGTGATTTTGCCCTTTGTAAAAGTATTTAATTTTCCCGCCATCTAACTCTGGGACGAAGTCTTGAAGGTGAGATATGTCATCTCCAAATTTATCACGCATATAGTTAACAAATTCTGTAAAGTCTGAATCTATGTGCTTAATAGTTCGTTTTTCTCTATTCAGTATCAGAAATAAATAATAAGACAGCTCAACAGTTAGATCTCTGTTGAGCGGATGAAGCTCAAGGGATAGTATTTTGTAAATTTTCTCTTCTATGTCTTTCATTTATCTTCTATGCAAATCTCTTTACACCTTCTTGTTTTTAATATATCTTTAATTTCATAAAAATCAATTCTTATAAATATTAATAACTCATCTTCTTTATTGTTACAATATATCTTTTATTAGTTTATTTTTCTTCAATAATTTTTTTGGGGTTGTTGAGTGCCCTGTCCCTCATGTATCTTGCCGTGGAACAGGAGATGCCGAGTTTTTAGAAAGTTGATCTCTTGATATTTTAGTGTTACCTTTAATCTCATTTAAAACCTTTTTCTCTAATTCTGTAAGTACAACTTGGGGGGTAACTTGGGGGGTAACTTGCGGGGTAACTTGCGGGGTGTGTTTGTATTTAAATGCAATTGCGTAATGACCAAAGTCTCCTGTGATAGTTGGTTTCATTTTATGGAATCCTGAGCCTCCTTTTCTCCCTAGTTTTCTCCACAGTTTTTTCCACAGTTTTTTCCACAGTTTTTTCCACAGTTTTTTCCACAGTTTTCTCCCAACTCTTTTTTAGGCAAATCTTTGTTCTCTTTAAGTAGCTCTAATATTTTCTGGGTAGTTTCTGGGTAGTTTCTGGGTAGTTTTATCCTCAATTACTCTTTGCTGATAACTATTAGCAATGATTTTAATCCTTCATTTAATCCTTCATTTAATCCCTCATTTAATCCCTCATTTAATCCCTCATTTAATCCACCAACAACGAAATCTACGGATCTATAGAACCATAATACGAGGTCTTGAAATATAAGATTTTTCTTATGAAAAACTATGTATCGCCTCTCCCAGTAAATTCATGGTTAATTTTCATTGTATCCAAATTCTCTGGATTTTAGGACATTTTTCCAGTGTGTTTCTTGCTCTATTATCTCTTTCTCATCGGTAATACTAGATCTAATCTCTAGAATAGAAAATTGGAAATTTGATGCATATTCTATCCCGTTTTCGCTAATGATTTTTTTCAACTCTTTATTTCCGCCATGTCCATTCTTGGCATAAGAGGACCATCTGCTCCAGAAGGATTCAGTTCCATATGCGGAGCCGACATAAATTTTTCCGTTATTTTTGTCAGTGATAATATAAACTCCTTTTACAAAAGAAAGGGCAGTTTTCCATGATGGTTCTCCCTTTTGTATAATTGTTTTTAAAGTATTGAAATCTATGATGACATTTTCATATTTTCTCGGGAATTCTTATTGCTCCTTTGCTTTAAAATAAACATTCTTTTAACCTCCACCTAATCGTGTAATAATCGTGTAAAAAACTAAATAATCGTGTAATTGTGTAATTATCATGTAATTTATCCTATAATCGTGTAACTTCATTTTGCGAAGTATCTAATACTTCTACCTTTTCCTTCATATCTTACCATATCTAATTTTACAAGGTCATTTAAGTCTGTAGCAGCTGTTTTATTTGTCACGCTGAATAATTTTCTATATTCCCTATTCGTCATAATTTTTCTTTCGTTTACCATCATCCGCAATGCTCTTATTTGTCTCTCGTTTAATCCTAATGCTTTTAAATCGGTTTCTCTTTTCTTGGGGATACTTGATACCAAATCAAGTATTTTATCGCTGGGGCCATGGAATATTACCCTAAAGAAGTCACCGGGTTCGCTAAAAAAAGGGGGTTTTAAACCATGATCTTTCATAGCTTTTTTCATTTTTATAATTCCTGTGCCATATCTTTCCATATCCTTTGTTTCATGAAGGATATCACAAATTTTTTTATTCCTTGTTTTATGAATACCTGCAAGTTTTTTTATATCTAATCCAGGGAGAAGACCTCCGGGACTTGTTATTTCTATTCTATCATCAAATATTTCTAACTGGACATTAGCTCCTTCAAGAAAATAATTTCTGTGTGCCATTGCATTAATTACTGCCTCTTTTATGGCCTCGAAAGGATATTCGGGGATATCTACTCTTTTGAACTCCACAATCTTACTGGCTAACCTTGTATTTCTTTTGAAAAATAGTTCAATATCTCCAAGAATTTTATAGAAGGGACCAAAAAGTTCTCTTGAATCAATAAACTCTATGCGTGAATTTCCCCTGTATCTTGCTACTTTTACACTGCTTTGTGGGATAAACTGTTGAGGATTGTCACAAAAAAATAGAATTGCGGTATTAGTTGGCCTGAGTTCTCCATCAGTTTCTTTAACAACACCTATAGTTTTTATCAAAAAATCTTTAATAGATATTTTTGGAATAGCTATTTTTTGTTTCTCAGCCCTAAGAGTTAAAAAGTCCTTTACAAGTTTTTCATTTATACTTTTATAAGTTGCATCTTTGAAGGAAATAGAATCAAAAGGGGCTTTATTGAAAGCACCTTCTTCATCGAGGAAATCTACAAGGCTGTTATAAACACACTTCTTCAACTCAGCAATATTATTGAATGCTTTATAAATGTATCCACTTTTTGGATCTCGTATCTCTTTTATAAGGTTTTTAACTCGTTCGCTTCTTTCAGGATTATTTTCTTTCTCAAGGTAAACCAGGATTTTTGATTTTTTTTCTTTTGCCTTTCGAAATTCTCTCTCAGTAGCTGACAACCCATCAGTATCTGTATCTGTATTTCCATACTCCTTTCCCAGTAATAGTATCAAGATGTCACTTTTTGAAATCTTATTAAGGTAAACTCTTTCTGCCGATTTACTCTTAGCAGGTAGATCTTCAAAAAGGAAAACTTCAAAATACTGCTTTAAAAGAACATCTTGCGTTATAATTTCTTTTACGGCTAATCTCTCATTTTTAAGTTCCCCTTGAACACCACTTACAAAGACATTATATTGTTTCATGCTTGATCGCTCCCTGCAGTAAATACGAATAATTGATTAGCCATTTTACCTCTCCTTTCGTTCTTCTTTTATTTTATCGACTTTACAAATTATTTCCAAATTATAGGGAGCTACGGATACTTTAAGTCAAAAGCTTTTATCGTCAGGGAAGAAATTGTGATTATTGTGTATAGGATAATAAAATCCAGGCAAAACTGAGTTAATTCATCTTTTTTATTATGACCTAAACTTTGAACTATTCAGAAGAAATATCTATTTTTACTCGACAATCGATCTGTTATTTGTCATCTCCTGCGATGCTTTTGTTATCACTCGGTGAAGGAATGAATTTAATGACATCGCCTTTACTGTAACTGTAATCACTGTATGCATAGTTTTTGCTATCATCTATGTTATCTCGTCTTTTATTTGTTCTCAATACTTTTGCTGTTAAATTATTCCATTTAATCAAGTCCTTTAGGGTATATTTTCCAGTAAGTTCAAGATCCTTGAAGTCTTTAGATTTTGTATAAAGCAATCTTCTATAGTTTGCACCAATTCCCATAAAAGGAACTGGGAACATCTTCAACACTTTTATATTTGAAATTGGAGACAAATCCTTAAACCAACCATTTTCTTGGGTAAATAATTTTTGATAAACACCCAAAGCTTTTGGTATCTCTTCTACAGGAATGCCAGTTTTATTAAATAATAATTCATATTCTTGTTCTTCATAATCTTTTAAGATAAATCCTCCGAATAGCCACATGAACCATTGCCAAAAAACAGGATATCTACAAAAATACTTATCATTAGAAATAACATCTAAACCTTCTTTAAATTTTGGTGGTAGTGACTCCAACAAAGATACTTCAAGGCCCCGACCATTAGGCATATTTTCTGTTTTATTCTTATCTTCGGCAGTTTTATAAAGTTTATAATCAACAGCGTTTTTTAAAATGGCCAATCTTGCCCTATGTTCTATAAAAGTAGAAATTTGAATATCATTATAATTGCATTTGTAATAAGTATCGCTAAAAATTGACTCAGGCAAGGTGTCGTATTCTTCATCGAAAGGGTTCCCCATATTTTCATTTCCGCATTTAGCTGAAATGTGGGGAAATTCTTGGAATGCAGCGTACAATTCAATTAGCCTCTGTATAATATTTTCAGTAAAAAATACTCTGCTATTTACTTCAAAATTATATTTATCTAAAGCCTTAAAACATTTTTTGTCTTTAATGGACTTTTTCTTGCCAGTTAAACGATTTAATAGGCTATCTTCAACCCAGTGAGAAAATTGCCACATTGAAATATCTGTATCATCAATAGTTTTCCGGTTTGTATATTTGGACAATACTTTTTTAGATTTATCTAATTTAGGAATTGCCACTAAATCTATATTTAGTTTTTCCGCTTTCTTCTTGTAAAATTCAAAATTGTCTTTTTTATTATTAACAACAAACATTCCGTTAGTAATATTTAAGTAATTCATCCATCCATAGATCTTAAATATATCTGGAAAACCCCAACTTCCTGATTTTGCTTCAACAAGTTTATTAACATCAGGAAAAGGTAAATTATAATCCGTTAAAATAATGTCTAATTCTAAAACTTCCTCGATACTTCTTTCGGTTATATTTCTTTCGATATAATATCCACTGGACTGGAAAAGAGCAGAAACATATTCCTCAAATTCTTTTTCCTTTGGAAAATCAGGTAAGCGAACAAACAATACTTTTTCACTATTTGTGTTAGGAATTTTATTAGATTCATCTATATTGGATTTCTGATTTAAACTCCAATTATTCTTTTTTATTTCTCGCCTCCAGGATTGCCAATTACTTTATTTTATAGCAAATTACAAATATAGACAACAATGCCATAAAAAGAAAAAAACTCATATGGGTTTGGGGTCATATGGAGTCCGGAGTCATGTCTTGAAATATAAGATTTTTCTTATGAAAAACTATGTATCATCTCATTTGCAGCAAATTCGTGGTTAATTTTCATTGTATCTAAATTCTCTGGATTTTAAGACATTTTTCCAGTGTGTTTCTCGTTTTGTTTTTAAGGTCACAATTTGCGACCTCAAAGATTCAAACTCTTCTTTTGTAAGTTGAAATCTGAACTCTTCGGGGAATCTTTCAATATTCCTTTTTACTTGTTCATTTAATCGTTTTATTTCCACACCATAAAGCTCGGCTAAATCGCTGTCAAGCATTACTTGCAGGTCGCGGATAGTATAAATTCGTTTTTGTATTTCGTTTGCTCAACTTTACTCAAATTTTGTGCATGCCTCCGTTGCTATGCACAGCAATTGTGCATTCTTATTTAGTTTGCACAAAAGTAACAAAACATTGTGCACTTTCAAATTACTATATAAAATTTCGTTGAATTTGTTCATACCTTATGCCTTCAAAATTTTATATAATTCTATATTCTTAAAAATAAACTCGTTGCCAACTTTCAATTTTCCAATACTTATTAAATCCCAATATTTGAGAATTTTTCCGATTTCCGTTTGTTTAAATTTAGTCATTGCTATCCTTATTTACAACTTCCCAGTGGCCGCCTTTAGCAGGCCCAACTCTTTTAATAATTCCGGTTTCTTTTAATTTTTTTATGTTCCATTCAATGCCACGCCTTTTTAAGCCAGTTATTGTTTCTAATTCTTTTTGAGTTATTTTTGGATTTTTTTTCATTGCTAATATTATTTTCTCCACAGTTTTCTCCACAGTTTTCTCCACAGTTTTCTCCACAGTTTTTTGTGGTGTTGGCGGCCTTTTGAAAGTTACAGTGAAAAAATTAGTAAACTCAAACTTTGGAGCTGGCAGGCCTGCCTGTTTCATAGCATTCCTCATCCTACCAATACCAGAGCCAACCTTTTCAACTAAATCAGCGCTCTTGAACAAGCTAAATAAAAGAGGATTTCTTGATATGCTTTTCTTTCCAAAGTCTTTTTTCTTAATTGCAGAAACTAATCCACCGGGGTTGCTTATCTCAACTCTGTCATCAAAGATATCAATTTGAATATTGGCTCCTTTTTCATTATAATCCCTATGAGCCATTGAGTTTACCACTGCCTCTCTTAAAGCATCTTCTGGAACTTCTAAAATCTCCTCTCTTGGACCTGCCGTTTCAATCTTATACTCCAATCTTAGATTTCTTAATAAAAACCTCATTGCATTATTATAATTCGAAAGAGCATCTTCCGTAAAATCTTTTCTATCTATTATTTTGTATTTGTCAGTTCCTTTATACAAAACGCAAGTAATTATTGCCTGCCTGAAAAATTTCTCAACATTATCACAGAAGAACAAAACCCCTGCATTTTTGAATTTCCCAGTTTCAGTTAAAACTCCCAAATTTCTTAATATATCCTTATCTGGAATAACTCTGCTTATCCTGGCTTTTTGTAAAAAAGTATCAAACTTAGCTTTATCAAAACCATTCTTAAAACCGAACTCTTTATTTATAGCTTCGTCAAAGAATATCTTTCCTTCTTTGTTAAAAAAATCTCTTATTTCATCGGTTGATAATTTTTGAGAATTACTTCCTTGTCTTAAAAAGAATCCGGCCGAACACCTGTACGGTTTATTTATCCCCTCATCAACATTTGCAATAAGAACATTGTTAATTGTTTCAAGTTCAATATGTATTGATGGATCGCAGTTTCTTGCTATATTTTGTAGCTCAGATTTTAGTTTGTTTGTTATTTTGATGCCTTTAACTACGCCTATATCATCAACTCCAATGAATATTCTTCCCCCTTCGGTATTTGCAAATGCAACGAGTTCTTTACCGATATTCTTAGAATCAAAGTTCTCTTTAAATTCTGTTTTTAATCCTTCTCCTTGTTTCAGTAAGAACTCAAACTCTTTTTTATTCATCCTCAAACCTTAAATCCTATGCTCTCCAGATTTTTTTTGCTCTCTTCGTTCAATCTTGTTGATTCTTCCATCTGCTTTGCAATAAGTTTTTTCATTTTATCTCCCTTCGTTCTTCTTTTGTATTTTACCGCCTTTACAAATATCTCCAAATTATTTTGTGAGGCGTTTGTGATAATCTTTTGAAATGAAAGTTTACTGGAGAAAGATTAAGACAAGAAGAATGCAAAAGCGAGATTCCGGAAGAATCAAAAGCGAGATTGCCGCGTCAGTCGCTGACGCTCCTTTCTCGCAACGACAAACCGGGATTCTTCGGTCACTACGTTCCCTCAGAATGACAAAGAGGCCCGGAATGACAAGGAAAAGTCAAAAGAGAGATTGCTTCGTCGGCAAAATGGCTGCCTCCTCGCAAAGACGACGAGGGAAGAGGATTCTGAAACAAGACTTGGCGTAATGCGTGCCAAGGAAAAGAGCGGTCACTACGTTCCCTCAGAATGACAAAGAGGTCCGGAATGACAGGAAAAGAATGCAGGAACAAAGAGAGATTGCCGCGTCAGTCGCTAGCGCTCCACGCAATGACGAGGAAAAATGAGCGCGACAAAACAAAAAGGGCAGGTGTACACCTGCCCTTTTTGTTGTCAATAGCTATTTAACTAAAGTATCTTTCTACGGCCAGTAATATATTGTTACAGTGCGAGAGTCATTATCCCATTCAACAACTCCATCAAGGTGTTCTACTATGAATCTTAAAGGAAGATAAGTCCTTCCGTTAATGATGATCGGGGTTACCTTGCTATTGTTTGGGTCTATCTGCATTTTAATGCCGTCTACTGTTGCCGTATTGTTGTCTATTGTAAGGATTATCGTGTGGTAGTTAAGGTTGATTGTTACTTCTCTTGTCTCTTCGTTCCAGGTAATGTTTCCGTCTAATGATTCTATCAGTATTCTTATTGGAATAAGTGTCCTGTCATTTACTATGATTGGTTTGCTCCCCTGTGCATCAATAGTTTTGGGTATGCCGTTTATTGTAATTTCAGGGTTGTCTATCTGTAGTGTAATGATCAAAGGTGTTTTAATGGAAAGCCTTGCAAATGTTACCTCTATTGTATGGTTAGCTTTTATGTTCATGAACCTATATTTCTGTTCTGTCGAAGTTATTGTTTTGTTATCTACAATTATCTTATCTATTCTGTATCCTGAGTCGGGAGTGATGGTGAATGATTGAGTTGAATTGTATTTTACAGTTACATTCCCTAATGGAGATATTGTTCCTCCCTCTCCTGCTTTTGCTTTGATTATATATTCATCTCTTTCAAGTGTTACAACAATGTTATGGTTTTCATACACTGCAAGGATTGTATAGGTATATGTGCCGTTTGCATTCTCTACAAGCTTTGTCATAGGAACAGTGTTATCATTATCTATAACTCCTGTTATATGGTATCCTGCATCAGGGTTAATTGTTACAGTAGCAGGACTGCCTGATTGAACTGTCTGTTCTTTAGGAGTTACTGTTGCGTAACCTCCATATACGGATACTGATGCTTCTACTACAAATGTTGGTATCGGTTTTAGAGTAAATGTTGCTGATATTGTATGGTCACTTGTTACATTAATAAAGGTATATGTATCTCCAGAAGTATGGATAAAATGCACAGGAGAGCCATCAACAAGTATCTTACTTATCATATAGCCTGTATCAGGAGTAATTGTAAATGTCTTATTGCCTCCGTAATTAACCCCTACGATGCCTGAGGGGGATATTGAACCACCGGGACCTGCTGTCGCAATGATTGCAACAGAACCTTCACAAATTGTATCAGATTGAATGGTTGGTGAATTAGTGATTACAGCGGCTGTGTCTCCAAGATCTGCTATCGATGTTGTTGATAAAGTTGGTTCTGTTACAGTCAGTTCACATGACTCAACAGTGGGACTACAATCTTGAAGATAATCACAGCTCCCTCCGATTTCCCCATTTGAATCAAGCTTTACAATAAGGAAATCAGGAAAATAAACTACATCAGTAGAAGAATTAATAGATGTTGTGTCGAAAGAGGCAATCTGTCCCACATTAGGAGAGTCAGAAGGTACTCCACTAGAAGAGAAAGCTGTTCCTGCTACGATATATCCTCCGTCTGATGTTTGCTGGATAGACTTAGCCCAGTCAAAGTAATCTCCTCCATACGTTTTTGCCCAATCTACTGTGCCATCTGCATAAAGTTTTATAACGAGGAAATCAGGAGTATAAACAGGAGTAAAAACTTTACTAATAGAAGAATTAATAGATGCGGTGGTAGGAGAAGCAGGAAGAATAAGCCATTCACCAAAAAAACCAGGTCCTCCCGCTACAATATATCCTCCGTCAGATGTTTGCTGGATAGACTCAGCCCAGTCATATTCATCTTTGTTATACGTCTTTATCCAATCTACTGTTCCGTTTGCATAAAGTTTTATAACGAGGAAATCGGTGTTTGAGTCGAAAGACCCAGTTGCTCCCGCTAAAATATATCCTCCGTCTGATGTTTGCTGGATAGACTTAGCCCAGTCAAAGTAATCTCCTCCATACGTTTTTGCCCAATCTACTGTGCCATCTGCATAAAGTTTTATAACGAGGCAATCAATATTTGCTGTTACAGTAGAATCAATAGATGTTGTATCGAAAGAAGCAATCTGCCCCACACTAGAGACATCAGGCTCTACACTAAAAAAGAGAGTCGTTCCTGCAACGATATATCCTCCGTCTGATGTTTGCTGGATGGACTTAGCCCAGTCAAAGTAATCTCCTCCATACGTTTTTGCCCAATCTACTGTGCCATCTGCATAAAGTTTTATAACGAGGAAATCAGAAAAGATTTCTGATGGAGTAGAAGAATTAATAGATGCGGTGGTAGGAGAAGCAGTCAGTTCCGCAGCAAAAAAAATAAGCCATTCACCAAAAAAACCAGGTCCTACCGCTAAAATATATCCTCCGTCAGATGTTTGCTGGATGGACTCAGCCCAGTCATATTCATTTTTGTCATATGTTTTTGCCCAGGATACAACACCGTTTGAATCAAGTTTTATAACGAGGCAATCGGTGTTTGAGTCAAAAGATCCAGTTGCTCCCGCTAAAATATATCCTCCGTCAGATGTTTGCTGGATGGACTCAGCCCAGTCATATTCATTTTTGTCATATGTTTTTGCCCAGGTTACAACACCGTTTGAATTAAGTTTTATAACGAGGCAATCAATATTTGCTATTACAGCAGAAAAATTAGTAGGTGTCGCGCCAAAAGAGGCAATCTGTCCTATATTAGAAGAATCAGCAGGTACCCCACTCAACAAGAGAGTCGTTCCTGCAACGATATATCCCCCGTCTGATGTTTGCTGGATAGAATTAGCCCAGTCAAAGTAATCTCCTCCATATGTCTTTGCCCAGGTTGTTCCTACAGCAGTAGGTGTTGCCGTTGAAAGAAGATTTGCAATAGAATCTTGATTTTTGTAGTATTCCGTCACATCGGTTTGTTTGATGCTTGCTGCATTAATTCCTTTCAAGTTTACTGATTGGACTGCCGGTTCTACATTTGAGTTCATAACAGATATATTATTTTCGTTTACAGCTGTTTGAGCGATTGTTTTAAAAGGATGTACATTGAAAGCAAAGATTGAAATACACATTACTACTGCGATAACTAATGCTAATACTTTCTTCATTTTTACCTCCCTTCTGAGGTATTTTTTTAAGATTAACATAATTATTTTTGTTGTCAAGTAAATTTATTTTGATTTTTTGATGATTTTTTATTTGTGATGATTGGGGAAAAGAGTGTAATGACGGGATTCCGGAAGAATCAAAAGCGAGATTGCCGCGTCAGTCGCTGACGCTCCTTTCTCGCAACGACAAACCGGGATTCACTTGGCGTAATGCGTGCCAAGGAAAAGAGCGGTCACTACGTTCCCTCAGAATGACAAAGAGGTCCGGAATGACACATTTTCTTTGTCTCTGCGAACGACTGTAAGGAGTGTGGCAGTCTCGTACAATGTAAATAGTCTAAATAACCATATAATATTACGAAGGAATAAAATAATGTGGGAGAGTATATGGATAGGGTAGATCATGTTGGCAGTCGAAGCGATGAAATGATTCATCAGCTTGCAGCTGAGATGGATCGCCCTCCCAAAGTTTGGATAGTATCAGAGGCAGAAGGCAAACCTTCCAGCCTGTGTTGGATACGAGAAGAAACGCTTATGAGAGGGCAACCCAGCACAAACTCTCCTCATAACAAAAAGGAGGTTTCCTATGTATCATTATATAGGAATTGATGTTTCAAAGCAATCACTTGCAATTTTTGATGGAACAAAAGAGTATGATGTTCCAAATGAAAGAGGATTAAAAACCCTTAAAAAATTATTTAAGAAGAATTACGGTAAAGAATGGAATAAAGTCAAGCTGATCTATGAATCAACGGGTCCTTATTCAAACTATCTACATGAGTTTGCATCTAAGAATGGAATAAGAGTCTATGTAGTGAATCCAAAGAAAAGTTCTAACTTTGCAAAAGCCCTGGGTAATCGATCTAAAACAGATGCTATAGATGCTAAGATGCTTTACAGGTTTAATGTATTGTTGAATGAAGAAGACTTAAAGATACCTGTTATTGATAAAACAGCAGAACAGTTAGGGTCGTATATCAGTAGCTACAAGATCATCCAGAAGACAAGAACAATGCTCTCCAACCATCTGCACTCCAAACAGTATGAAATTATTATTAAGGATAAGAACACTATTGGTACTAACAGTAGTACAGATTTAAATAAATCACTGAAGAAAGAAACAGAAAAGCTTAAACAGATGGAAGAAACAATAAAGAAACAGATGAAAACATTCTGTAAGACTAATCCGGAGTTAAGAGGAGACTTTGACAACCTTCTCTCCATCAAAGGAGTGGGAGCAATCAGTGCAACAGCTCTGTTACATCTCTTCAGAAAGTATCCTGATGCAAACAGAAATGAAATAACAGCATTATCAGGATTGGATCCCATAAGAAAACAATCAGGCACTTCTTTAAACAAAGGAAGAAAGATAAGCAAAGCAGGTGATTCATTCCTAAGAAAGGTTCTATACTTTGCCTGTATGAGTGCCATTCAACATAATGAACGGATAGAGATATTCTATAACCGTCTCATTGATAATCATAAGAAAGGTAACGTTGCTCTCACAGCCTGTATGAAGAAACTCCTTTTAATAGCTCATCAGATCTATATAAATAAAACAAAATACAAACCTCTTTATGTAAAGGATAAGGATGTTAAAAATGACAAAAATTTATGTTATACCTATTGACAAAGATCATAGTATCTCGATAGCAAAAAACAAGGAAAAGTCAAAAGAGAGATTGCCGCTGAGAAAACAGAGATTGCTTTGTCGCTAAGCTCCGCGCAATGTACTGTGTCGTGTCAAGTAGTTATGAGAAGAAAATTTACTTTTTTTTCATAAACCTCCTAAACATTAAATAAATATTGATAAATACAGGTTGTTAGTAAGATTATTAGTAAGCTGGGTCATACATCCTTTCATATTTAACTACTGCAAATGCTTGTCTTAGTAACTTATGTGCTACAGCTGTAATGATTAATTTCTTATCCTTTCCTTTCAGTAACAATCTTTCATATAGTTCTCTGCATTGAGTATTATGAACTGATGCAGATAGTGCTGCCATAAAGAAAAGTTTTCTGAGATATGGATTACCTATCCTTGAAATCCTTCCTCTCTTCTTTATACTCTTTCCGGATTCTTTTATGCTAGGGTTTAATCCTATGTATGCTGCTATCTGTTTTGCATTCTCAAAGTTATCAAACTTCTCGAAATATCCTATCAATGCACTGGCTGTTCTATCACCTATACCCGGGATGCTGGTAACCCTTTCATATGTCTCTCTATACTCTGTATTCATTATTAATGTTTTTATCTGTTTCTCAAGCTTCTCTATCTCATGATCTATCTTCTTGTTTATACTCTTTAAAGCTTTGATAGATTCTTTGCTGTATCCATTGTCATACTGGCTCAATGCTTCTATCTGATTTGAGCTACGGTTCTTTGAAATGTATAGCTGGTCAATGGTTCTTACCATCAGTTTAATCTTCATCGATGTTTTACTGTTAGGTCTAAAGAGGTAAGGAGAAACAGAAGAATTAGTATCATTAGCTTTGTTAACAATATTATGGTATCCAAACTCTGCTATGAGTTTTGCATCTGCCTTATCTGTTTTTGCTCTTCTCAGTTTCTCTTCGCCGTATCTCTTTATGATAAGGGGGTTTACTACATATGCATCGTATCCATTTTTATGCAGAGTATTAGCATACATTAAATGATATGTCCCTGTTGCTTCCATAATGAAATGAATCTCCGGGTTTACTTCCTGCTGTTTGTTATCTCTCTTTCTCTGTTGTCTTACCTTACTTCTTCTTTCCTGGCTCGATCCTTTACTTACTCTCATCTTTTTTACTTCTCTAATCATTCTTTTTACACCCTTAGTACTGTTCTCATAACTCTTAAATGCATAGTCTGTGCCATTGTACAGTGCTATATCTACTTTCTCTTTTGAGACGTCAATTCCTATTGACAGCATTACAAATCCCTCCTATACTTTAATGGATTTGATTGTGATATGGAATGTTCCTTATGCCTATCATCGTCATACAGGCTTTTTGCCTAATGTACTTGTCCAGGTTAGGGGAACAGGGAAAGTGGGTTTAACATTGCGCACGGTTTCTATGAACCAATGACGAGCACAAACTTACTCACTTTCCCCCATATCCTCAATCATACATACGAAGTATAATCAAAGATATGTTTCTTCACAACCTGGAGTAATATATACGATGACAAAAAAACGCAATGACGGGTGGAAGACAAAGATGAGATTCCGGACCAAGCCCGGAATGACACATTGGGGGAAAGAGCGTGATGACGTGGGGAAATGGTTCAGAGTAGAAGAGTATTTATTTCTTTTTTATGTATCTTTCTACGGCCAGTAATACATTGTTACGGTTCGAGTTTCGTTATTCCAGTTGATATCTTCTCCTGCTCTTGCGTACAGTGGAGTTAGCACTAAGACAATGAGCAAAAACAAGATCAGCAATTTTTTCATTCTATGACTTCTATTTCTCCTTTATATACGAATTTGACTTCGCCTGTGAGGAAACTTTTTTTATTCTTGAATGCTACAAAGAGTTCGCCACCTTTCATTTGTACTTTTATTCCGTTTTTTATGCTGAATAGATATTTTGCGACAAATGCAGACGCGACAGCTCCTGTGCCGCAGGCAAGTGTTTCGTTCCAAACGCCCCTTTCAAAGGTTCTTACTTTGATGTCATTTCCTTCTTTTTCTATAAAATCTACGTTAATTCCTTTCGGAAAAACTTCAAATTTATGAGCAATTGGCAGAGCTTCTCTCTCTATGTCTAATTGTTTTAAATTGCGGGTGAAAGCTACCGCATGTGGCTCTCCGGATGAGACTATATAAAAAGTTTTTTCGTTTATTTTCATATTTACCATTATTTTGTTTTGTTTGGGAGTGATGAATTTCTCTATTGATTGCATTTCTCCCATATCTACGGTAAATAGATTGTCTTTTTTTGAAACTTTTTTTATTCCCGATAATGTTTCGATAGTGACTTCTTTGTCCTTTTCTTTTAACAGATATGCTCCGACGCATCGTACTCCATTACCGCACATATCTGCTTCTGTTCCATCCGGTTCGCAGATGCGTAGTTTGATGTCGGCAATACTGCTTTCTTCAAGATAGAGAACGTCATTTGCTCCTATAGAAAAATGGCTTTTGCAAAGTTCTTTTGCTGCTGAAGGAGGATCTTTTAGAGGAAATTTTCTCCCGTCTATGATGATAAAATCATTTCCTGCACCGTGATATTTTTCAAATGTTATCATTTTTTCTTTCAATATGTCCTCCCAATTTTTTTATTTTCTCTTCTATTTTTTCATATCCTCTATCGACGTGATAGATGTCAAGTATTTTGCTTGTTCCTTTTGCTGCAAGCGCTGCCGTTATGAGAGCTGCTCCTCCTCTTAAATCCGTGGCTGCTACATTTGCGCTGTTTAGACGTTCTAATCCGCTTACTATGGCTGTATTGTGTTCTATTCGTATGGATGCTCCCATTTTTTGCAGTCCTTCTGCGGCTCTAAATCTGTTTTCAAATATGGTTTCTGTGATTATGCTCGTTCCTTTTGATACTGACATAAGAGACATTATTTGCGGTTGGGCATCTGTTGGAAAGCCAGGGAAAGGGAGCGTTTTTATATTTACGCTTTTGAACCTTCCATCTGCAAATAGATGTACTTCATTACCGTTTTTTTCTATCTCTGCACCCATTTCTCTTAATTTCATAATGACCGGCTCAAAATCTTGTGTTCTTACATCTTTAATTGTAATATCTCCACGGGTTATCGCTCCCATTATAAGATATGTGGCAGCTTCTATGCGGTCCGGGATGAGAGTGAAATCTACAGGGTGAAGCTTTTTCACGCCTTTGATATATATGACACCTGGTCTTTTGGTCTGGATATTTGCGCCTGCTTTGTTCAGGAAATCTATAAGATTTTCTATTTCAGGCTCTCTTGCAGTGTTTTCTAATATTGTAGTACCTTCAGCTTTTGTCGCTGCGATAATCAGATTTTCTGTGGCTCCAACACTTGGGAAATCGAGGTATATAGAGCTTCCTATAAGTTTCTTTGCTTTTGTGTGAAGATATCCTTCTTTCCAGCTTATTGTAGCTCCCAATTCTTTTAGTCCTTTAAGATGCAGGTCTATTGGGCGCGCTCCAATATTGCATCCTCCCAGAGAGGGAAGCATTGCTTCTTTGTTTCTTCCCATAAGTGCTCCCAACAGTGTTTGGGTGCCTCTTAAATTATGGTTTTTCTTATGGTCTATTTTTGATTTTATATTCCCGGTTGTGTCTATCGTAATTTCGTCTTTATTTTCTTCAATTTTAACGCCTAGTTTTTTCAAGATATTGATGAAATTTATTACGTCTATTACTCTTGGGACTTTTTTGATGCGCATTTTTCCTTCTATTAGCAGAGCTGCCGAAAGGATGGGGAACGTTGCGTTTTTTGCTCCAGAAATTTTTACGATACCGTTAAGGGGTCTGCCGCCTTTAATTTCAAAGTATTCCATATGTGTTCTCCTCTGTTAAAAAGTTTTTTACTATGGTTGCGATTCTTTTCCCGGATTTGCCATCTCCAAAAGGATTTTTTACATGTGACATCTTATTGTAAATCTCTTTGTCGCTCAGTAAATTTTCTATGTTTTTGATAATATTTTCTTTTTCTGTTCCGATAATTTTTACTATTCCACTGTTTGCAGCTTCTGGTCGTTCTGTTACATTTCTTAACAGCAGTACGGGTTTATGCAGCGACGGTGCCTCTTCCTGGATACCTCCAGAGTCTGTGAGAATAAATAAGCTTTTTGCAACAAGTGGTATGAAATCTGTGTAACTCATCGGTTCCATAAGTTTTATGTATTTGTTTTTGCCCAGGATATTTTTTACAGTTTTACGGACTAATGGATTTTTGTGGACAGAAAATATAAATTGTATTTTATGCTTTTTGCTCACAAAATCTATTGCTTCACAGATATTTTGCATGGGTTTGCCCCAGTTTTCTCTCCTGTGAGCTGTAACGATAATAAATTTTTCATCGTTTTTTACAATTGAAGGAGTAGTATCTGTTTTTAAATTCAAAATTTCCTGTATGACATCTACTATGGTATTTCCTGTAACAAAAATGGACTCCTCTGAAGTTCCTTCTTTTAACAAATTTTTTCTTGCAGAATTGGTAGGAGCAAAATGCAAATCTGCCAGGGTGTCTGTAAGTGTTCTGTTAATTTCTTCAGGGAATGGAAAGAATTTGTTATGAGTTCTTAATCCCGCTTCGATATGGCCTATGGGTATCTTTTCGTAAAATGCTGCAAGCGCTGCAGAGAATGTGGTTGTTGTATCCCCGTGTACAAGGACAAGATCTGGTTTCTCTTTATCGAATATTTTTTTTAGTCCATCCAGCACTTTCATTGTAATTTTCGTGAGGGTTTGTCTGTCTTCCATCACATTGAGATCATAATCTGCTTTCATATCAAATATATCTAATACTTGTTTCAGCATTTCTTGATGCTGGCTTGTAATCACAATTTTTGTGTTAATTTCCTTGTATTTTTTTAGTTCTTTATAGACAGGATACATTTTTATTGCTTCGGGGCGTGTGCCAAAGATGAGAAAAACTTTTTTCTTTCTCATCTGACACCAAATGCAATATAAAGCCCTGCCGCTGAAAGTGTTGTAGTTACAAGATAATAGAAAATGGCTATTCTTTGCTGCGACCAACCCTTTTCAAGGAGTCTGTAATGTATATGCCCCAGGTCGTAGTGGAATGGAGACATCTCTTTTCTTGTTCGTCTAAAAATGGATGTGACGATCTCTGTGATAGGTATGCCCAGTGTTAGCAGCGGGACTGCCATTGTCAAAAATGTTGCAGTTTTGTATGCTCCCATAATTGAAATGGACGCTAGCAGGAATCCTAAAAGTCCTGCACCGGCATCACCTAAAAATATGCGCGCTGGATGAAAATTGTATATGAGGAATGCAACAAGTACACCACTAATGCCAAGTAAAAGAAGTGCAAGTGGTATATTTCCTTTATATATTGCTACAACTGAAAGGGTTATGGAGCAAATAGCAGCAATGCCCGATGCAAGCCCGTCAAGTCCGTCTATAATGTTTAGCGCATTTGTAATGCCTACAATCCATATCGCTGAAAACACTATTCCTATCCATCCCAGGTTAACGAGATTACCTGAGAAGGGGTTTGTTATGAACGTAAATTTTGTGCCGGTTATAATGATTACGAATGCAGCAGCGAATTGTATGGCGAATTTTTTGGCTACACTGAGGTTGTATTTATCATCCAGGGACATACCTAAAAATATGATAGTTGCCCCGATAAATAGTCCAATGAATTGCGGGGTAAATTTGTGGATGAGGAAGGATAGAAGTACAAAGCTGCTGTATATTACAATGCCTCCCGTGAGTGGAACGGGGGCGGTATGAACTTTATTTCTTCCGTTTTCATTTTTTGGAATATCTATTATGTTGAATTTTTTTCCTGCCCAGATGCCGATCGGAGTGAAAAATGATGCAAAGAAAAATCCATACAGAAAGTAGAGTTTTAGTGAAATCACATTTTTAGCAACAAGGCTCAGTATATCTTTCATTATTTTGTGCCGTAAATTCTATCTCCTGCGTCTCCTAATCCGGGTACAATGTACCCGTGCGAATTGAGCTTCTCGTCAATTGCAATTGTATAAATAGGCACTTCGGGAAAACGATCGCTCAATACTTTTATTCCTTCCGGTGCAGAAATGAGGCATACAAAGACAATGTTGGTTGCTCCGCGTTCTTTTACTAGCTCTACCGATTTTACTGCAGACCCGCCAGTTGCAAGCATCGGATCAACAATAAACACGTGGCAGGAGCTTATATTGTCTGGCAGTTTACAATAATATTCGACAGGCTGGAGTGTTTCCGGATCTCTATACAAACCGATATGCCCAACTTTTGCTGTTGGAATAAGATCTACAATCCCTTCGGCCATTATAATGCCTGCCCGGAGGATTGGAACAACGGCAATATCGTTTTTTAACACCATTCCTTTTGTTTTACTTATGGGAGTTTCTATATCTATTTCCGTTAGTTTTGTGTCACGGGAAATTTCGTACACCATCAAGGCAGAAACTTCTTTGGCGAGTTCCCTGAATTCTTTTGTAGTCGTTGTTTTATCTCTCAGTAGTGTTAATTTATGTTGCATTAAAGGATGGTTTAATAGATGAACATTTTCTTTCATTGACTCCTCCTATTTTATATAGCTAATTCCCTGATAAAGGGGGAATTTGTTTGTTAATTCTTTTACGCCTTTTCTTACTTTTTCAAGTTCTTCTTCATTGTTTCTACTAACGATTGTTTTATCAATCAATTCTGCTACAATCTCCATTTCCTTTTCTTTCATTCCCCTTGTCGTAAGGGCAGGTGTTCCCAATCTCAGTCCGCTTGTTTTTGTATGCGGGAGAGGGTCAAATGGAATTGCTTCTTTATTTGTCGTTATTCCTACTGAGTCAAGCAGTCTTTCGGCATCCCGTCCCGTAATGTTTTTGCTTGTCAGGTCAATGGTTAACATATGATTATCTGTTCCTCCGCTTACCAGCCGGTATCCGTGGTTGCTTAACGAATTTGCAAGGGTTTTAGCATTTTTTAAGATTTGTTTTTGATATTCTACGAAATCCGGTTGCATTGCAAGTTTTAATGCTACTGCTTTTGCTGCAATAACGTGTTCTAACGGTCCTCCCTGCGTTCCGGGGAATATCGCTCTGTTTATCATTTTTGCATACTCTTCTTTGAATAAGATCATTCCCCCTCGTGGCCCTCTTAGCGTTTTGTGTGTTGTGGTTGTGACAAAATCGGCGAAAGGAACAGGTGTCGGATGGAGCTTTGTTGCGACAAGACCTGCAATGTGAGCAATATCTACCATGAGGTATGCTTCTACCGATTTTGCAATATCCTGGAATTTTTTAAAATCTATAAATCTAGAATATGCACTTGCTCCTGCGACAATAACCTTTGGTTTGTATTTTTTTGCGAGATCTTCTACTTCGTTGTAATCAATAAGCTCTTTTTCTTTATCCACTCCGTAATGTATCACGTTGAAATATTTCCCTGATATGTTTACAGGGCTTCCATGGCTCAGGTGGCCTCCGGCATTTAAATCCATTCCCATGAATGTGTCGCCCGGTTCCATCGTTGCATAGTACACGGCAACATTTGCCTGTGTACCCGAGTGAGGTTGTACGTTTGCTCCCTCTGCTTCAAATAGAGTTTTTGCGCGTTCTATTGCAATGCTTTCTACGACATCAATAAATTCGCATCCGCCATAGTACCTTCTATTTGGATATCCTTCGGCGTATTTATTTGTTAACACCGATCCTTGTGCTTCGAGGATAGGATTTTGGACAAAATTTTCTGATGCGATAAGTTCGAGTTTATTGCGTTGTCTGTTTAGTTCATCTTCCAGTGCTGCTGCAACTTCTCTGTCTACATCTACTATTTTCATAAAGGTTGACCTCCTTCCCTATACTTTATACTAAACTTTCGATAAAAATCAACTATTGGAATCTATGTGGTAGAACTGTTTGAATTTTTTACGTAGCGATTCCGGGATGTCGAATGCCTCATTGATGAAGCTGCTTTTTATTACTTTTTCCGGTGTATCTTCCAGCTGAATTTTCCCGTTCGATAGTACGAACACTTTTTTGCTGACAAATTGTACGGCTTCAATATCGTGTGTTGCGATGAATACGATACTTTTTTCTCCAAGTTTTTTTAGCAGCAAGGAAACTTCAATTTTGTATTTGGGGTCAAGAAAATTGAAGGGTTCATCTATCAGAACGATGTCGGGCGATTGGGCAAATATTCTGCCGAGAAGGACTCTTTTCCTTTCTCCCGTGCTCAGTGAAAGGAAATTTTTGTCCTTGATGTTTTCAAGATGCAGCTCGTTAACTACCTCTTGGATCTCTCTGCCTGCTTTTTCAAACGGAAAGTTTCCCCAGCTGATTATTTCTTCTATTGAAAGAGGAATATTGGGCATTTCACTTTCAAGGAATCCTATTGTTTGGGAAATTTCTTTTAGAGAGAACAAACTTAAATCCTTTTCATTGATTGAAATGCTTCCATTTTTTTGAGGGAGAAACTTTATAAGTATTTTAAGGAGTGTGGTTTTTCCGCTTCCATTTTTCCCGATGAGACAGTAAACGCCGTTTTCCTTGATTTCCAGATCGAGGTTGTTCAGGACGTTATTTGTCCCGTATGAAAAACATAATCCTTTTATATTAATGCTGTGCATTTTTACTCCTGACGAAGAGATAAATAAAGAAAGGGGCACCGATAAGCGCGGTTATAGTGTTAATGGGTATTTCTTGAGAAGGGAGCACCGTTCTTGATATTAAGTCGAATACGGGAAGCAGCGTGGCGCCTAAAAGAAGTGTAACAATTGCTAATTTTTTTCTTTCTTCACCTGCGATAAGCCTTCCGATGTGCGGTGTAAAAAGTCCGATGAAGCTTATGCTCCCGGCAATCATTACTGACGCTGCTGCAATCAGGGCAGAAACGGCAAGCATGAGCGGTACAAATTTGCTGAGATTGATGCCAAGCGAGTGAGCGGTAAGGTCGCTTGAAAGATAGATGTTCATCTTTTTTGCATTGGATAGAATGTATATAAATCCTGCGACAAGAAAAGGGACTGCAAATAAAAATTCCGAGATGTTTGCAGTATTAAAGCCCTTTAATGCCCAAAATGTGCTTTTAATAAATATGTCTTTTTTATAAAAAATAAGAAAATTATTTACAGCGGATAGCATATACGATATTGCGATACCCAGGAGAACTATTGCTATTTTTGATTCCAGGAAATTCTTTAATCTTGCGATTTTTACAATGCCAAATATTAGTATTACTGAAAACGAGAAAGCAATAATGGACATTATGGATATGCCAAATAGCGTACTGCTTACACCAAGCATAATGGCAACACTTATTCCTAATTCTGCAGCCGATGATATGCCTAAAAAGTACGGATCGACAAGCGGGTTTCGAAAGATTGTTTGCATGATGAGGCCTGCAATTGCAAGCATGCTCCCTACTGCAGCTGCGGCTAAAAATCTGGGGAGTCTTATCTGGAGGATAACACTCCGCGACAATGCATCTCCATCTCCTGTTAATACTTTAAATACTGTTTTTAGCGGAGTATTGATATCTCCTATTATGAGAGACAGCAAGAATATGATGGCAAAGGTAAATATTAGAGGTATTAACAAAAATTTTAGTTTGTTGTTAGTCTTTTCCATACAGGATTTCGTACAGTCTTGCCAGGCCGTTCAGAATTCTCGGTGAAGGCCTTTCAAATATGTCCGGGTCTTCAATGTAAATTTCTCCATTTTTTACGGCATTTATTTCGCTCCATCCTGGCCGTTTTTCAATGTCTGTTTTTTCGCTCGTGTAGAGGAGAATAATTGTGTCAGGGTTTTCTTTTATTATATATTCACTGTTTACTATGGGCCAATCTCCTTTTAGATTTTTTGTGATGTTTATGCCTCCAGCTCCCTCGATTAGAGCGTTTACGAATGTATCTTTGCCTACAGATATTTGTGGGTTGTTCCATATTTCTACGTAGATTTTTTTCTTATTTATCTCCGGGATATTTTTTACTTTGTTTGTTATGTTGTTTTCAATTCCCTGAAGTTTTTTTATTAAATTCACACTTTCTTCTACATTGCCGGTGATGTTTCCTATTGAGAGGATCAGTGTGTATATATCGTTTATTGTATGCGGGTCAGAGGTGTATATTTTTAGTCCGAGAGCCCGGAGCTTGTCTATCACAGTGAGCGGTGTACCTCTTGCAATGAGTATTATGTCCGGGGAAAGTGCAAAAATTTTCTCTATGGAAGGATTAAAGAATCCTCCTACTTGTGTTTTGTTTTTAGCTTCTTTCGGGTAATCGGAAAAATTTGATACGCCAACTATTTTATCCTCTGCGTGGGTAGCGTACAATATTTCTGTGATGTTTGCTCCAAGCGATATAATTCTATGTGGTTCTGAGTACAAGGTAGTGTCTTGATGCAGGGCATCTTTTTTATTGAATATGGGATAAAAAGTAATTGAGCAGGAGTTGTTTTTTTGTTTCAGAATGCCGTTAACGAGCAAAGCAACATATCGCACATCTATTGCTGTTCTTCCGTTTATAACAAAAAGTTTTTCCGCAAAAATAAATGTTTTATTCTCCGCTATCCCTGTGTTTTCCCCTAAGGTAAGTTTCCCCGTTCTGTTTCCGTATTTAAGCAAAATTGATTTGTCTTCTTTGTTGTATTCTACAATTCCTCCCGCGCTTTCTACCGTTGCCCTGAGTGGTATTAGCAAAACATTATTTTTTATGAAAGGTTTGTACGGCAACATAAAGTTATTGTTTAATGTATCTCTGATATATATAGAATCTGTTGAGTAATTGAATTGGTAGCTTGAGGTAGAAGTGGTTGGCAGTGAAATAAATATCATTGATATGATTAGAATAACAAAAACTGATTTTTTAATTGCTTTCATATTCGATCTCCTTAAGGGGAATTATAGCAAGTTTCACTCTTATTTCAAACGTTACGCATTGAATTAATGAAATGTAGAGGTGATGACTATTTAAAAATGAAGGTGAAATTGTCAAGCTGAAGTGGCGAAAGAAAAAATGGCAACTTGACTTTTTTCTAAAGACCTTATAATTTAGTTAGAAAAGACCATTAATGTTGTATGCTTCGAAATAGGAGGTTTAATGATGCCAAAAATGAGCCATGAAGCTCGCAAAAAAATGCCTGTTCTAAAAATAGGCGATTTGACTGCTACCGTTCCGATTGTTCAGGGAGGGATGAGCGTTGGCATATCTCTCTCGAATCTTACTTCTGCAGTTGCAAACGAGGGAGGAATAGGGGTAATTGGCGCAGCAGGAATTGGTATGCTGGAACCCGATTTCAGAAGTAATTTTGAAGAAGCAAATAAAAGAGCATTAAAAAGAGAAATCAGAAAAGCAAAAAAGAAGACAAACGGCATTATCGGTGTTAATATAATGGTAGTTCTTTCGGATTTTTTTAGTCTTGTCCGTGTTGCAGTGGAAGAGGGTGCAAATTTAATTTTTGCAGGGGCAGGGCTCCCACTAAAAAGCCTCAAAGCAGTAATGGATACCACAAAAGAGGTCAAAACTAAATTTGTTCCCATAGTATCCTCCGCAAGAGCTGCCGAGCTCATATTTACCTACTGGGCACGACATTATAACGAAGTGCCAGATGCAGTAGTTGTTGAAGGGCCACTGGCCGGCGGCCACCTTGGTTTTGCAAAAGATCGGATCAATGACAAGAATTACAGCCTTAAAAAGATATTACCGGAAGTGATTTCTGTGGTGAAATCTTTCGCGAAGCGTTTTAATAAAGATATACCTGTCATTGCGGCAGGGGGAATATACACTGGTGCTGATATCCATAAATTTATGCAGTTAGGAGCAGACGGTGTCCAGATGGCTACAAGGTTTGTTGGCACTCATGAATGTGATGCTTCGGACGAATTCAAAGAGATATATATAAAGTGCAAAAAAGAAGATATCGTAATTATCGATAGTCCTGTAGGTTTGCCGGGAAGAGCAATTAGAAATAAATTTCTTGAAGATGTTGCAATGGGAAAGAAGCAACCTTTTACATGCACGTATAAATGTTTAAAAACGTGTGATTATAAAAAAGTTCCGTACTGTATTGCTCTTGCATTGACGAATGCCAAGAAAGGTTTTCTTGAAAATGGGTTTGCTTTTTCCGGAGCCAATGCCTGGAGGGTGAACAAAATTGTATCGGTTAAAGAACTTTTTGGTTTATTAATGAAAGAGTATCAAGAAGCTGCTGCACAATAGTTATCCGGCGTTATGTTTGTTTAGTTTATCTTTCTTGAGAGAGCAATAAAGTAAATATTTGATTTTGTTTTTCTTGCGATTGCTTTTGTGATTTCAGCTGCGGTATTCCCTGTGGTGTAGACGTCATCTATGATCACTATGTTTCCTTCTACTTTATCGGTCATTTTAAAGGCGCTTTTTAGATTTTCTTTTCTTTCTCTTTTGTTTAATCCAACCTGTTTTTTAGTTTCTTTTGTTTTCTTCAGTCCGCTCAAAATGGGAATTTTATTTGTTTTAGAAATTTCTTTTGCCAGCAGATATGTTTGATTGAATCCTCTTTCCCTTGATTCGGAGTATGTCATAGGCACAAATCCTATGTGTTCAAACTGTATCTTTTCTTTGCTTACGAAATCAATTATTATATTAGCTAAATCTTTTGCAATGATTTTTCTTTTTCTGAACTTTAATATTTTAATTGATTTTTCCATTGTCCCTTTGTATTCTGTGATTGCATAAAAATAGATGTTTTTCTTATGTTCAATTAAGGGGTATTCAAGGTATCTTATTTTTTCTTTGCAGTCACTGCATATATTTTCTCCATCTGTATTTTTCCCGCATATCAGACAGTGAGTGGGGAGCAAGAGATTTAAAGGATTAAATTTATTGACCAAATGCTTTGCTAAAGATGTCAAAATTTTCCTCTGCCCTTTCTTTGAGAGTAGTTAATTTTTCTTTGAGTTTTTTCTGTATTGTTTCCCGTTCCGCGAAATTTTTGTTAAATACGTTTTTAAAATCTTTTATCGATAAATTTTCATAGCTTTCTATCCCATCTATTTCCAACTCCTCCATAAGAGAGCGAACTTTTGGGTCATAGGATAGGCCTACAAATGCTTTTTCTTTCAGGGTCGAAAGGAGAATTGCGTGATACCGCATTCCGACGACAAATTCACTTTTTTCTATTATGTAGGGGTATTGTTCAATATACTCCGGCGTGATTAACGGACTTTCTAAAATTCCTGATAGATTTCTTGCAATTTCTTCGTCTCTTTCCGGGTAGAATGGAAGAATAATTATTGGAAGGCCTGTGCTTTTTTTAATATAATTTCCAACATCTGCAAGTACTATTAAGTGGGGCATTTTCCCGGCTTTTCCTATTGCATAGACAATGAAACGGTCAAACGGAAGGGGTATACTTCTTTGCTCTTTGTAAAGAAAGGCCAAATCGCTTGTTAGATTGATTTTTTTTGTGATGCCTGTGTTTTTTAGCATATCTTGTGAATGTATATCTCTTACCGTTATAAGATCTGTCTTGCTAATGACATTTTTTACTGCAATTTTATTTATCTGTTTATTCAATGGGCCTATGCCTTGCGCGAATACGGCGACCTTTTTATGCAGCAATTTTGCAACTTTTATAATAAACAGGTAGTAGTACAAACTTTTTGAGCTTGTTTTATCTTGTAGAATCCCTCCGCCTCCACTGACTACGACATCACTTTTTTTAATGGCAGAGTAAATTGCTTTTATGCTGTTTCTCTTGAATTCATTCATATTTTTGGGATTTTTTGTGAGGGAATACACGCAATGTCCCTCGTTTTCGAATTTTGTTTTCATAACATGAAAGATCATTTCGTCTCCCGCATTTCCAAAGCCAAAGTATCCTGTTAGCAGAATTTTCATCTTTTCCCTTTCTCCATCATTACTCTAAAAGCAAACGCGATAACATTTCCCATTCTTATAATCCTTTTGGGTTGTATGATAATGCGATACAGCCATTCTAATCCCGTTCGTTGAATAAAATTGGGGGCTCTTTTTACTTCACCGCTCCAGACATCTAATGATCCCCCTACTCCTATGTTGAGCGGTGTATTTAATTCATCCTTGTGGCGCCATATCCATTTTTCTTGTTTTCCGCCTCCCATTCCAACAAGGAGTATCTGAGTGTTGTTTTTCTTTATCTCATTTATGATATTTTTCTCTTCCCCTTCGTCAAAATAGCCTGAATGAAAACCAACTATATTGACAAAAGGGAAGGTATCCTTTATATTCTTGACTGCTTTTTTTAACACTTTTTCTTTGGCTCCCAACAGGTATATTTTGTATCCTTTTTTATTTGCAAGCTCTAAGAGGTGCCATGTGAACTCTACTCCGGGTATTCTGTGCAAGATTCGCTCTCCCTGCATCCTGGCTCCCCATACGATACCTATTCCGTCTGGAATGACCAGGTCGCTTTTTTTGACAATATCAAAAAAAGCTTTATCTTTAAAAACTTTTCCAGCCATTTCTCCGTTTAGCGTTACAACGAGATGAAATTTCCCTGATTTGATGAATTGTTCTGTGATATGTAATGTATTTCTCATATTTCGATTGGATATTGTTATATTGAAAAAATTTATCTCTTCTTTTTTTCTTTCAGGGTACCAGGTAAGCAAAAAGATAAACTTTGGAAGCGAAAGAATTCTTGGCAATCTTTTTGGATTCAGGATGAATCTATAAAACCATTCTAACCCCAATTTTTGGACAATTTGTGGTGCCCTTTTGAATTCACCGGACAGCACGTTAAAGCTTCCTCCTACTCCCATGGCAAATTTTATATTTAGTTTGTCTAAATTGTTATAGATAAGCTTTTCTTGTTTCGGACTTCCCATGCCAACAAATAGTATATCTGCATTGCTGTTTTTTATGTCGGTAACGACTTTTTCTTCGTCTTCAAAATACCCATTATGAAATCCGGCTATTTCTATTTGCGGGTGAGTGTTTTTGATTACGGTTATAGCTTTTTTTATTGTTTCTTCTTTTGACCCAAGTAGATAAACTCTGTATTTATTTTCGGCCGAAAGTTTTAAAACGGACATAAATAAGTCTATTCCTGCAATGCGTTCTTTGATTTTCTTTTTATATAATATTTTTGATCCCCAAACTATTCCAATTCCATCGACAAAGTTCAGGTCGCTTTTTTTCAAAATCTCTTCTAATTCGTCATCTTTTTTTGCTTGAAGAACTTTTTCTGGGTTTATTGCTACGGCAAAACGCGGCGTTTTATTATGTAGAAAGGTTTTTATTTTATCGATTGCTTCTTCTATTGTGATATTGTCAACGGGGATGTCGGCAATGTTTATCCTCATATCCTCATATATATAAATTCCGATTTTTTTGCTTTTTCTTTGTCAATGAGTCTTCTCGCATCAAATATAATAGCGTTTTTTTTAGTTAAATTTTTCCATTTGTTGGGTTCTATCTCGATGTTGTCCTGTTTTATTGGGAGAATAATAACATCGGCATCTTTGACAGTTTCCTGAATGCTATTTCTTTTTAGCGGGAAATTCCCGGTTACATTGGGGTCAAACCAATTGACTTCTCCGCCGCTTTGCAGTATAAGGTCTTTTAATCGCATTGCAGGGCTTTCTGAAGCATCAGGGGAGTTATCTTTCATTGCTATTCCGAGGATTGCAAATTTACTGTGTTCAACTTCTTTGCCTATTTTTTTTAATGTACTTTCTAAACAATTTAAGATGTTTCTTGGTCTTTGTTGATTTACTTCTCTTGCTGTATGTAAAATTTCCATCGGTAATTTCATTTTATCTGTTTTATCAAAGATGTAGAGGGAGGAATATGGGATACAGTGCCCTCCTACTCCGATTCCAGGCTTGAGCAGATGTACACGCTTGTGTGTATTTGCTACATTTATTACCTCTACAGTATCGATATCCATTTTTTCTGTGAGTGAAGCAAGTTCATTTGCAAGTGCAATGTTTACATCTCTTGAGCTATTTTCAATGAGTTTTGCTATTTCTACAACTTCTGGCTCTGTTGCGACTATTATACTTTCCTTATTTATTATTTTTAGCAGCTTGCATGCTTTGTTTGTACTTTTTTTATCTATTCCTGCAACTGCTACTGGCATCGTTTGAAATTCTTCAAATGCTTTTCCTTCCGCAATGCGTTCTGAAGAATATGCTAAATAAAAATCTTTTGAGCACTTTAGTTTGCTTTCCTTTTCAAGGATAGGCAGTACTACTTCCCTTGTAGTGCCTGGGGGTACGGTGGAGCGAATAATCACGAGATCTCCTTTTTTGAGGTTTTTCCCTACTGATTTTATTGCAGCATTAAAAATTTCCTTTTGCAGCGCGCCATTTGTAATAGGGATTCCTACGGTAACAATAATTTTATCCGCGTTTTTGAGGCCTTCCTCGACCGAGTTTGTGGGGATAAAAAGACCTTTTTTTATTGCGTTTTCTAAAATCTCTTCTATTGTTTCGCCTTTGTAATTTTCAATGATGTGCGTTTTGTATTTTTTAAGGTTTTCGATATAGTCACTGTTTATATCAATGCCGTATACTTTTTTTCCATGCATTGCATATGTGAGCGATAACGGTAATCCCACAAAGCCTAATCCTAATACTGCTATATTTTTCATATTTTCCTCCGTAAAAACATTAATAGCTAATTGCAATTTTACAAAAGGAAAAAATATTTGCAACTACTACTGTGGTCAGATACTGTGATAAAGTAAATTTTCTCCATTCCAGGCAGGAATTTTGCGATTATATTCGGTATGTATATTCTATGGATTTATCCTATAATATATAAGATGGAAATATAAGATGGAAATAGATGAAAACGATTTAATAGACAAAGCATTGAAGAGCAGAGAAGCGTTTGAGAAATTCGTACATCTCTATTATGGAGAAGTGCTCAATTACATATATAGAAGGACTTTTGACAGAAACGTTTCGGAAGATCTTACTCAGGAAACTTTTTTAAAAGTGTTCAATAATCTCCACTCTTTCAAAAGGAAATGTCCTTTAATCTTCTGGATATTAAGGATTGCAACAAATGTTGTAAATAATTATTATAGAAAAGAGATACGAAACAGAAAGCAAAAAGAAAAATTGAAAAATAATTTGCCTGTGGAAGATATTACCCAGGAAGAGTCTTCTTATAAAATACTGCATGAGCATATAAAAAATCTTAAGCCTGCTTATCAAACTGTGATTATTTTAAGATTCTTCAGTAATGCATCCAATGAAGAAATAGCTGCAGTTCTTAATAAAACACCTGTTACAGCAAGAAGAACATTTTATCGAGCATTAGATGCTTTGAAAAAAGATATTGAAGAAAGTGTCACAGATTTGGAAATTTTACGTCTTATATATGGAGATAAAAATGAAAAAGGATGAATTGATAAAAATGCTTGAAAAAGTAAAAGCACCATGCTTACCTGGAAAAGAGGTTTTGTGGTGCGAGAGGAGGTTTATAGATAATAACTTCCCAAAACTTGTCCAGATGCAAAGGCAACGCCGGAAAAGGAAATTTGCATTTGCTCTTGTAAGTATAGCAATAGTTTTCTTTATTATTTTTGGGAGTGCCGCGCTTAATGGTTATGTAAAGGGTGCGCCTCCATTTTTGAGCGTATTCGGAAAATATATCTATTTTGCAAAGATGAACGATACGGTTGTTGCAAGAGTGAATGGTGTACCTATTTATCTTTCCAATGTAGCGAATGAGTACTTCTTAAAAAAGGCTTCTTATGAGTTTCATGAAAAGTACTATGGAGAACAATTTGTAGGAACTCCACCAGATCCCGTAGATATACTGAACGATATGATAAATAAAGCACTCTTTGCTCAATATATGCGTAGAAAGGGTTACGAGCTTGATATAATTTTTATACCACAAAAGGAATGGTTCGATTATGAAGTTCAAGGCGATATTCCACAGGGTATTCACCTGGATCCTATTGCACACAAATATTTTAAAGAAAAGAGCAAAATCATAAGAGATGCAGTGAGCCACAGTAATCTTACCGAAGATGAATTTTTTGACAAAATCATAGTGCCTCAATTGAAAACTGACGAGTATACCCGCGCACTTAAGGAAGACATTGAAGATAGCATAACTGTTCCCGATGTAACTGAAGAGGAAATAAACCATTATATAGCAACGCGTGGCAAAGGGCTTATTACATTTGCGGAGGTTACCTTTCCCTCAAAAGAGGAAGCAGATAAAGCTTTTGCTTTATTTGAAGCAAAATATAATCCTTGTTATGTTATGCTTGACGAGATTACCCAAAAAACTTCCCAGGGTGCTTTGACTAATTTAACATTTACAGATTTTAATGATTTTTCGGGTTATCTTAAGAAAGCTTTTCAAAAAAATAAAGAACTTCCTTACCTTTCCGAAGTGAAGGACAATGACGAGTATCATCTTGTTTGCATTTTTAATTACGAAGCGCCACGTGCTATCTCCAGAGGGGAAGCTGCATTTTTGGTGAAACAATCAAAGAAAAAAGTAGAAGCAGAAAAGGTGATTTCCAAATTAGAATTAAAGCTTGCTAAAGAAGCAAGGATAGAAATTATCAACAAAAAAGCAGTAGAAGATCTTGCAAATATGCATTGAATTCTTAAGAATTCTTGAAGTATTTAAAATCTGAAAAAGATTTTTGTCATTCATTAAAAAATTCTCCTCAAAAAAGTGTCACATTTTTGCAAGTTTTGCGTCTTATATATAGAAGAGTAAATTTTTAGTAGGAGATGCAGCAGGAAGAAATGAAGAAAAGGTGGTCATTGCGAGCGGAACGCAGTGAAGTGTGGCAATCTCAACCTTAACAAATGGGCATATTTTAAGGAGACTTTTATTTAAAGAAGGTGGTGCAATATGAGAGTAAAGAATTGATAAGAAAAGGCAAATGAAGAATTATTCGTACAGAAGCAGGTAACAGCTGAGCGGAAATTGCGCAAAAAAGGAAAAAGGTAAAAATTATCGATAAAGGTTCAGGAAAAAATTGAAATTAAACTGAAAATAAAGATTATGAAGTATTTTTAGAGAGAAGTAAATACTTTTAAAAGTTTATTAAAATTAAAAGAAAGGAGAAACATTATGAGAAAATTTTACAAGGTTTTATTAATTGCTGTTATCATTACAGCAATGGCAGCAGGTTTTTCTGTAAGGAATTTTGCAAACGCAAATATTCCTTATGATGCAAAAGCACTCTCTCAAGAGCTTTCAGATGCATTACAAAACTGGATTATTAGCAACTATTCGCAGTACTACAAAAATATTGGTGTTGATCTATCACTTAAACCTGATTCCGTAACATTAAGAAATGGAGTTGCAAGTGCTGTTTTTGATGCAAAAATTGATTTAACGCTAAAAGCCGAGAGAATCGAAGATCTTCCGTTTATGAAAGGTATGCTAAATTATTTAAACTCTAAAAGAGCAGTTGCTTCCAAAGCCCAAATTGAAGCAGCAAATAACTTAATAAATGATTGGAAATTAGAACTAAAGGATTACATAGGTAAACCCGAACCTACGGCCTATGCAACGTATAAGATTGCAGCAAATCTGAAAAATGATGGTACTGTAGAAAAAGACAGTGTGAAATTGTATATCAGTGAGCCATCCTCAACAAGCAAGGGAGATGATTTCTATCCAGTGCCTTCACCGATGCTTGAAACTGCCGAGAAGATGGAAAGGAATGGTGAAGAAGCAATGGAAGAGACGTTTAAGAAAGCGGGCGACTCTCCTACTGCAAACAATACTAATGAAGTAAAGTACCACGTATAATCGTTTGAATGCAAGAGATTATGCAAATAGCTGGACCTCGAATGCTTCCGACAACGGAGATTGTCTTATGGATGCGAGTAAATGGAATACAACTCAATATCCAAGGTATTCTGGAGATTACTGTAATGATTGTGCAGACTATGTTTCGCAAGCACTTCATGCTGGTGGTATCCCGATAGATCCAGGACACTGGGAGCGTCTCAAAGATGGAGGTACATGGATTTACGTACCCTATCTAAAAAGCTATATGATTAACAATGGACACTGGACTACTTCAAACTTTACAAATGCTAATGCTGGTAATGTAATAGTGATGCCGAATGATTCCCATACCATGGTAATTGTATTAAATGACACGGTTACAAGAAAATTTAGCGCGCATACCAACGATAGGAAACAGTATATATATTATGATTACAGTGGCTGGGAGTATTATATCGTGCAGTAGGCTAAATTTTGAAACAAAACAGGTGGAGGCATTGCCTCCACCTGTGCTATACTATTTTATAGGAGGAAATAATGAAGTCAAAAATTATAATTTTGATTTTAGTTGTTTTTGTAATTAGCACAACTCTTCTTGGATGTGGTAAGACAGGTAACATTAAAACACCTGGGCAATCTATCAATATTGAGACACCAGACGGATCTATTCCTTTTATTACCTTAGTACCGGAAAGTGTTAACAATGAAAACGTTAAAAAAGCTTACCTTAACTTCTGGGACTTAAAGAATGGGAAGATTATCCAAACTGACAAAGTTGTTTATACTGTAACGCAAACAACTGACATAAAAAGCGAACAGGCAAGCTACGAGAGATATAACGGCGATAGACCCTTGTATTGGGACGGGAAGGATTGCATTATTCTTCCTTCATTTTCATTTTTCAAGATCCCAAAGCAAATATACAAGAGAACAGAGACTGTTGATATATCTAAAGAAATGCTAAATGGTTTTCTAGTTATAGATAGATTAATTTTTGGGAAAGATGTAGAGATGAAAAGAATTGCAACTGGGGATGAACGTGATTATAAATACACTGTAAAACTATGGGACGGCGAAAAGTATGTTGAAAAAGAACTTAATCTTAATTATGAATTTCAAGATACAAATTCTCAACCCTCTTATCCAATTGCGATTGGCAATGATGGAACCAATCTAAATATTCTTGTTTCTGGTGGTTATAATCCTCAAACAGGAATGGACTTGTTTCTCTGCACTGTGGATAAAGGAAACTGGGCAATCAAATGGAACAAGATTTCTGTTGAAGAGGATGCAGGTCTTTCCCCTGGTAAATCTTCCGACTCCACCACCTCTGTTTATTTTGACGGAAGTTTTTATGTACCCAGTGGGTGCTGTAGTATAGCGAAAGTTGATATAGAAGAGCGTATTTGCAGTAGGTGGAAGAAAATAGTAGCATCTGAACGAAGCGAAGAGGATATTGGATATTACGCTTCTATTTTGGGTAGCTTTAATGATATGATTATTGCTCAATTTATTATTCTTAAAGGTGCAGGTAATGACCACTATATATATGCCTTTAAAAATGGAGAAAAGGTGGGAATGATGCATCTTGTAAATGGCAACGTGGAAATAATGGACAAAGATGGAAATGTTCTTTCAACTACAACTTTGAATAAAAACTCATCTATCGTATTTCCTAAATGACTGGAGGAATGTAAAAGGGCAAATTACTAACTCAAATCAGAGATGCAGCATTTTGGGAGGGTGATTGTCTTCCTCCTATTTATTTTTGCTGATAATATACTGGGGCTTTTAGCCTCCAACATTTCGATTACAAAAATGATGGAGCCACTATTTTTTCAAAAAAGCTTTTCTCAAACATAACATTGTGCCAATCTGATTTTTATAACTATTATGCCAGAAAATTTTTATCAGAAGTACTGTAGGCTATAGATAGAATACAAATAGATATTACTAAAACAAAGATAAATCAACCGAAATTTTTGCTTTTTATTCATCATTGCGCTCTTTTGCTTGCCCTCCTTTTTGTGCTTGCTTAACAGAGACTTTACGAAGCTATATAAAATATCATAGTAACTCAAATGTATGTAACTCATACAGCGACTTGACTAATGACAAAAAGCTTTTATTATGTACTTGGGATGAAAATTTTCGATGAAATTCTCCAGACATTGACTGATTTTTCTATTAAAGATGTACGTGTCGGTAAAAACTGGACTGTAGTTGAAAGCAAAAATTGCGGGTTTGGATTAAATTTCCCTGAGACATATCATATGTTCACTCGATTTACAGGCGAGCTTATCGGTAAAAGTGCAAAGGAAATTGCTCAATTTTCGAAATCCTGGAATCCGACGGAGGCAAGCATTGGAGTTGCTGCCATTAATTCTTTAATAGATCCAAGTGGAAAGAAAATTAATGGATTAGATTATGTTGAGGAAATTGCGCAAGGGAAAAAAATTGTGTTCATCGGGCATTTCCCTAGACTGGATAAGATAAAAAACAGAGCAAGGTCTTTAGAAATTATAGAGAAGGTACCAAAAGAAGGTGATTATCCCGATACTGCATCTGAGTTTCTTATTCCACGGGCGGATATAGTGGTAATTTCGGGGAGCGTATTTGTTAATAAAACTTACAAGAGACTACTTGAATTATCTAAAAATTGTTATACAATATTACTTGGGCCATCCGTAATAATGAGCGATGTTTTATTTGAGTATGGCGTGGATGCGCTTGCTGGAAGTACAGTACTAAACCCCACAAAGGTATTAATCGCTGTTTCCCAAGGAGCTCATTTAAAAGATTTTAGCAAGTACCTTCAATATATAATACGGTTTAGAGAAAAGAGGTGAAGCTATGCTTACAGAACTCTCTGTAAAAGATTTCATTAGAAATCTAGCGTTAGATACTCCTACTCCCGGCGGAGGAAGCGCAGCTGCTTTAACTGGCTCGATGAGTGCAGCTCTTATTGAAATGGTTTTGCAGATTTCTTTAAAGAAGAAAGATGACCCGGACGAAATAGAAAAATGCAAAGAGATAGCAAAAAAGTGTAGTAGATTATCAAAAAAGCTGATTTTGCTTGTGGACGAAGACGCAAGTGCTTTTGATAAGGTGATGGCGGCATATAAAATGCCGAGGAAAGAGAAGGAAGAAAAAGAGCGGAGAAGAAAGGAAATACAATTAGGACTGAAGGCTGCGTCTCTTGTGCCACTTGAGGTGATGCGCAACGTTAAAGAGGAGTTTGATTATTTTGATTTTGTGATAAACACTACAGTGGATTCAGCCATAAGTGACGTAGGAGTAGCATTGCTTCTCGCAGATACTGCTACTCGAGGTGCTTTTTACAATGTAGTTATTAACTTAAAATTTTTGAAAGACGAGAATTTTAAAAAGGAAATAGAGGATGAGGCAACAAAAATCATACTTTTTGTAAAAAGCAAGTTAGATGTTTTTGTGGAAAAGATTCAAAGGCGTCTTAATCCTAAAGTATGATGGATGAATTTTAGTAAGGAGGATTAATTAACAAATGAATTACGACGACACGGATGTGGATTTAAGTATTACCAGGGAAGAGCTTAACAAAAAGACTGCAAGGGATCTCTATAAAATTTCAAAAGCCATAAAAGTTAAAAATTATACCCATTTTCGAAAACCTGATCTTCTTGTAGAAATAGAGAAAAGAATGAACGAAATTAAGAAAGAAAAGGGCATTGGCGGAGGAGCGCCCGGCGGCGGGATTGATGTTGATAAAGGTGAGATACAGGGGGCTGCAAAAGTACAAATGAATAAGGAAAACAAAACAAAAGAAAGACCAGTAGGACCTGCTCAACAATCCGAAAATAATCAAAAAGGGCAAATAGCAACAGGCAGAGACGAAAAAAAGGAAGAAATGTTTTTTAAAGGACTTCTCGAGATACATCCTGACGGATATGGATTTTTGAGGTCTAATTATTTCCCTTCCTACTCTGACGTATACGTATCTCCACCGTTAGTAAGAAGATTTGGTTTAAAAACCGGGGATACTATCTCCGGACCAGTCCAGGGACCACAGAGGGACGGCAGCAAATACTCTTCTTTAGTTACAGTAAAGACAATTAATGGGGTAGAAGTTACAGGTTATTTGAAACGCCCTGTATTTGAAACCCTCACGCCTATGTATCCGGATCAAAGGATTAGACTGGAAACTCCAGGATGTAATATTGCCCTTAGGATTATGGATCTTGTTGACCCGTTGGGCAAGGGGCAGAGGGGACTTATTGTTTCTCCGCCTAAAGCAGGAAAAACAACACTCATTAAGGCAATTGCTCAGAGTGTTACTAAAAATCATCCTGAAATTATACTTATGGTTTTACTGATAGATGAGCGTCCGGAAGAAGTGACGGATATGCAAATGTCTGTTTCTGCTGAGGTGATAAGTTCCACATTTGATCAATCCCCCGAAAATCATATAAGAGTTGTCGAGCTGGCACTTGAGCGGGCAAAAAGAGTTGTTGAGATGGGAAATGATGTAATGATTTTATTGGACGGTATTACTCGGTTAACCAGGGCGTACAATCTTTTGAGTTCAAATACGGGGAAAACTCTGTCAGGTGGTTTGGATCCAGCTGCAATTAAAGGGCCTAAAAAATTCCTTGGTGCTGCAAGAAATATTTTAAATGGCGGAAGTCTCACAATGCTTGCTACCGCACTGATCGATACAGGATCCAGACTTGATCAGGTTATATATGAAGAGTTTAAAGGCACGGGTAATATGGAAATTATATTGAACAGATCACTTGCGGAACAGATGTTGTTCCCTGCTGTAGATATAAAGAGGTCAGGTACAAGAAAGGAAGAACTTTTATATACGCCTGAGGAATACAAAAAGATTTGGACTTTGAGAAAATTCATTAGCGCTTTTGATCCCTCTGAATCTCTGTCGAGATTACTGGATATGCTGAAGAAAACTGAATCAAATAAAGAGTTTCTCGAAAGTATAATGACCGGCGATGAAAAATAGAATAGGGAAAATAGAAGTTATAACAGGCTGTATGTTTTCTGGAAAAAGCGAGGAACTTCTGCGAAGAGTTCGGCGAGCGCGCATTGCAAAGCAGAAGATACAGGTATTTAAACCTTTAGTTGATACAAGATATTCTGAGGTAGAAATTGTTTCTCATGACGGAGAAAAGGCGCAGGGGTATCCGGTAAAGTCGGCAGTGGAAATTATGGATAAAATTGATAGTGATACAGATGTGGTTGCAATCGATGAGGCACAGTTTTTTGACGATGCACTTGTGGATGTTGTTAACAATATGGCAGGTGATGGCAGGCGCGTTATTGTGGCAGGATTAGATATGAATTTTCGTGGGGAGCCTTTTGGGCCAATGCCCAATCTTATGGCTATTGCAGATGAGATATTAAAACTTCACGCTATTTGTGCTATTTGTGGCGAAGAAGCTACCAGGACACAGCGGCTGATTGACAGGAAACCGGCAAATTATGATGACCCTATTATTGTAATCGGGGCATTGGAAAAATATGAAGCGCGGTGCCGAAAGCATCATTATGTTTTAAATAAACCTGACGAGCAGAGTAAGTAAGCTATGAGAAATAAGTTAGAAAAGCTGGTCAAAAGATATGATGAACTGACCGACCTTCTTTCAAAACAAGAAGTGTTTTCCAATCAGCAACTTGTCAAAAAATATTCAGTAGAACGCAAAGAACTTCAGGATATCATAGAAAAGTTTAGAATATTTCTAAGACTTGAAAAAGAGTTGAAAGAAGCATCTGATTTACTAACGAGTGACGATCCCGAAATGAAAAAACTTGCTGAAAAAGAAATTGAGGTTCTGAAAGAGGAAAAGGAGAGGGCGCTCAAAGACATAAAACTTTCACTTTTACCAAAGGACCCAATGGATGGGAAAAATATTATTATGGAAATACGTGCAGGAGCTGGTGGGGATGAAGCAGCTCTTTTTGTAGCAGACTTGTATAAAATGTACACAATATATGCTGAAAAGAAGGGTTGGAAGGTAGAGATAATGGATTCTCACCCAACTGATATCGGAGGATTTAAGGAAATTATTTTTTCTATTTCAGGAAGAAATGCTTATAAACGTTTTAAATATGAAAGCGGGGTACATAGGGTTCAAAGAGTGCCTGAAACAGAATCATCCGGAAGAATTCACACATCTACTGTGACAGTTGCAGTACTTCCTGAGGCAGAGACGGTTGATTTGGAAGAAATTATTAACCCGGAGGATTTACGCATAGATGTTTATCATGCGAGCGGGCACGGCGGGCAGAATGTGCAAAAAGTGGCAACAGCTATACGCATTTTGCATAAACCAACCGGTACTATGGTAACCTGTCAGGATGAACGTTCTCAGCTCCAGAATAAAATTAAAGCGATGAGAATTCTTTATGCGAGATTGTATGATTTTTTTCAGAGTCAAAAAGATCAGGAAATGATTGAAAAACGGCGTTCCCAGGTTGGCAGTGGAAATCGAAATGAACGAATCAGGACATATAATTTTCCGCAAGGGCGTGTGACAGATCATCGTATTAACTTTTCGCTGTATAATCTACCTTCTATTCTCGAAGGAGAAATAGACGAGTTACTCGACAAACTTATTGAAGAAGATGAGAGGGAACAGTTAGAACTGCTGGAAACTAAAGAATAGTGATTTGTTAATGGATGTAAAGTCTCTTGTTCTGTTTGGTCAAAAATCTTTAAACAATATAACCGATACTCCACGTTTAGAATCTGAGCTTTTACTTTCTTATGTGTTAAAAAAGGAGAGGGAAAAGATTTTTGCAAGTTTTACAAAAGATATTTCGCTTGCTGACGAAGAAAATTTTAAATTGCTTGTCAAAAAACGGCAATCAGGATATCCTTTTTCTTATATAACAAACCATAAAGCTTTTATGGGGTTAGATTTTTTTGTACGAGAAGGAGTACTCATTCCTCGTTCCGAGACAGAGATGTTAGTGGAAGAGGCGATAAAAATATCTAAGCGGGAAGAGAAATATGTACTTGATATAGGCACTGGAACAGGTTGTATTATTCTTTCTTTTCTTTATTATAATCACAAAAGCAGTGGTCTGGGTATTGATGTTTCGGATGTTGCTATTGAAACAGCTCAAAAAAATGCATTGCAATTTAATCTGTCTGGTAGAGTAAATTTTGTGCGGAGAGATTATAAAGAACTTACTTTTGACGAGGAATTTGACATTGTTATTTCTAATCCTCCATATGTAAAAAAGGAGAATTGTAAAAATCTTTATTTTGAGCCCGCTAACGCCCTTGACGGAGGGAGTGACGGGTTTGATTTTTATCCGAGCCTTATCGAGAAGTCTTATAAATTTTTAAGGAAAGAAGGGGTATTGATTATTGAAATTGATGATGGAATGGAACACACAATAAGGAATGAAATGGAAAAAACTGGATATAAAGATATTAAAATCTCAAAGGACCTTGCAGGGTTCTATAGAATGGCCAAGGGAGTTAAGTAGATGAAAGAATTTGAATTAGCCAGGAAAGCTTTGTTAGAGCACAAGATTATCGCTTTTCCTACGGATACAGTTATAGGGATTGGCGTGAACGGACTGGACCAGCTCGCAGTGAAGAAGCTGTTTGCATTAAAAAATAGGTCTCATGAAAAACCGCTTTCTTTGCTTACTTATTCTTTCACAGAGATTTTGAAATATGCAAGATTTATCCCATCTTACGCATATCCTTTACTTAAGACGTATTTCCCCGGGCCAATGACTGCAGTGTTTTATTCTGATGAAGTTTTGTATACAACTCCTTTGAGCAAAGGGACAAGCATTGGCGTAAGAATTCCGAATTTACCTATTTTACTTGATTTTCTTGCATACATAAAAATGCCCCTTCTTACGACGAGTGCCAATGTATCTAATAGACCTGCGTTGCTTACAAAAGAAGATGTTGTAAATGTTTTTGGCGACGCTGTGTATCCAATACTTTTTGAGTATAATGTAACGAGCAGTAATGTTTCTTCTACTGTAATCGATTGCAGAGGCAAGACTTCTGCAGTGTTAAGAAAGGGAGAAATAGATATATGAAGATAATAACGTATGGTAATCCGGTACTTAGAAAAAAGGCGCAAAAGATAAAAAGTATTGATAAAAAAATAGTCGACCTTGTAAATAAAATGTTTAAAACAATGGATGCCAACAAAGTTCCTGGAGTGGGTCTTGCTGCCCCGCAGGTTGGGGTTTCTATTGCCTTATTTGTATATAAATTGGGTGACGGCAAAGATGTTGTAATAAATCCCGAGATTGTTTCTAAAACAGGAGAAGAGATAAAAGAAGAGGGATGTCTTTCCGTGCCAGGTGTTTATGGTCCGGTGAAGCGTGCCGAGAAAATCGTTATTAGAGGATTAAATATTAAGGGTAAAAGATTTAAAATGGAGCTGGATGGGTTGAAAGCTCGTGTATTTCAGCACGAAACGGATCATTTAAATGGTATTATTTTTACTGATTATATTGAAAAGATAGAAGAATTTACCGTGGAAGAGGGTTATGAACTGCCCGAACAATTAGTAGAGAGGTTAAAGTGAAAATGAAAATTGTGTTTTTTGGCTCTTCTCCTTTTTCTATTCCATTTCTTGAGACGCTAAAAGAAAATACAGTACTTGTTGTAACTATGCCCGATAAACCACAGAAGAGAGGGAAAAACCTTTTTCCCAATCCTGTAAAGAAAAGAGCAATAGAACTTGGACTCCCATTTATTACTGTTGAAAAGTTCGATTTAGACTGTAAGGACGAGATAGAATCTGTTTCCCCTGATCTATTTGTCGTTGTATCCTTCGGGAAAATTATTCCTGATTTTATTTTATCTATTGCACAATGTGCTTTGAACTTGCATCCTTCCGAGCTTCCATTGTATAGGGGTGCAGCCCCTATAGAGAGACAAATAATGGACGGTGTGACGAAGAGCGCTATTTCTGTTATGGTAATGAATGAAAAATTGGATAAAGGCAGTGTACTTCTAAAACAGTCTTTTGAAATTTTGTTTGATGATACGCGGGAAGACGTCGAGCAGAAAATTATAAATATGGGGATCCCGTTGGTAAAACAAGCTATATCTATGGTGAAGGGTGGAAGTTACAGCGAAATAACTCAGCAAGGAAAAGGAAGTTATGCAAAGAAGATTACAAAAGAAGACGAACTGATACATTGGGAAGAAGATAATGTACATATATACAACAAGATAAGAGCACTTTATCCTTCTCCCGCTTCGTTTACTTTTTTTAGAGGGAAACGGCTTAAACTGTTTAAGGCAGATACTTTAGATCTCAATAAAGGAACTCCCGGAGAAATTATTGATTTATTAAAAGAAGGTTTTGTTGTACAATGTGGGGCGGGTGCATTACTTATTAAAGAAGTGCAGATTGAAGGAAAAAGACGTATTTGTGCTTCAGAGTTCATTAACGGAACTAGATTAAAAATTGGCGAAAAGTTAGGCTGAACATGAGGAGGAAAGATGAAAATTGTTGTTAATGTAAAGGTAGTACCTGAAGAGATTATAATTGACAAAGAAACCGGAAGCGTGATAAGGGAGAATGTTAAATCTATTTTTAATCCACTTGACCTTCTTGCTGCTGAGGAGGGAAGAAAATTAAAAGAAGAGTTCGGTGGGGAACTTATAGCAGTATCAATGGCGCCTCTACAGGAAGGCGCATTACTTTCTACTTTATTTAAGTACGGGTTTGATCGCGTGATACTGCTTACTGATAGGGCATTTGCTGGCTCTGATACTATTGCAACGGCTTTTGTGTTGAGCAGTGTGATGAAAAAACTTATTCCGGATTACGATCTAATCCTGCAAGGCGATTATTCTCTTGATGGCGCAACGGGCCAGCTTGGAGGCGAAATGGCAGCTCTTTTGGATATTCCTTTTGTTTCTCAGGCGAGCTCTGTAAAAATGGATGAATCGCTGCAAGTAGAACGATTGGCAGAAGAATCAATGGAGAGATACACGCTGAAATTGCCTGCACTCGTTTCCGTGAGGAGAGGGATTAATAATGGCATAGCAGTGAATCTTTTTAGCCTTATGGACGAAAGAAAAAAAAGCGTTGAAATATATACGAATAAAGAATTGAAGCTTCCGGAAGGAAGAATTGGCAAATCAGGGTCAAAGACAGAAGTAATGAACGTTATTCAGGTTGAGCTTCCATTTAGCACTGAATTGATAAAAGACGGTGGGGCTAAACATCTTACGGATTTTCTTGAGAAGGCAGGCGTCATATGAAATTTCTTATTGTAGTGAACAAATATAATAGCATTATTGAAAAGGCAAGACAATTAGGCGGGGAAATTTTTGTTGCTAGCTTTGACAAAAAAAGCAGTGCTAATTTTGTGCCTTCTTGCGAAATAACAAATGCAATCGAAGGATGCAGCTTTTTGGAAAAAGTTTGTGAAGAGCTTACCCCCGATGTTATCTTTTTTTCGTCTGACCTTATATTGAGAGAAGCTGCTTCTTATTTTTCTGGCAAGAAAGGGCTTGGACTGATTGCTCACAGCAAGAAATTGAAAATGAATAGCGACAGGTTGATAGGTACAGTTCCCGGGGGGAATAATCTTTTTGCAGAGGTATTATCTGTTTCTTGTCCTGTACTTCTTATTTTAAAAGATGACAAAGTAGTGGAGATGCCTCCTATAAAGCCTAAATATGTTTCATTTAAGACAAGCGATTTGATCCAACGTGACTCTGTTAAAAAAGCATCTGCAAATCCTATTAAAACAGCACGTATTGTTATAGGGGTAGGAAGAGGAGTAAAGCATTCTCTTATGCCAGAGGTAGAGAAATTTGCAAAAAGTATTAATGGAGAAATTGGTTGCACAAGGCCTTTAGCAGATATAGGGATGTTGCCCGAAGAAAGAATGATAGGAGAGACAGGTATATCTATTTCACCAGATATTTATATCGCATTGGGTATCTCAGGTGCGCTGCAGCATGTGAGCGGGGTTAATGCGAAGCATATCATCGCAGTGAACAGCAACCCTAATGCCCCAATTTTTTCAAAGAGTGAAATTTCAATTAATCAGCCTGTTGAAGTTGTTTTAAAGGATCTTAAGAAATGCCTAAAAAGTTTTTCACTGTAAGCAAAAGGACTGATATAATACAGAAGATTCCTTCTCTTATTACTCTTTCTTTGTCTTATGAGGAGATGGATATTTTATCTGCCGTTAACAAGGTTGCTAGCAGGGATGTTTTTGCGTCATTTAGTGTTCCATCTTTTAAAAAATCTCTTGTCGATGGTTTTGCTGTGCATTGCGAAGATACCAGGGGAGCATCAAACGGCAATCCTATTCCGCTCAAATTAGTTGGCGAGACGCATATTGGAGATTTTCCTTCTACCCATTTAGCTAATGATGGAGCAGTTTTTACGCCGACAGGTGGAGTAGTTGTCGATGGAGCTGATGCTGTTGTTATGTTTGAATATACTGAAATGCGTGGCAATGAAATCTTTGTCATGAAAGAGGTTTCAAAAGGTGAAAATGTTTTACCTGTCGGTGATGATATACAAAAGGACAGTATCATACTCGAAAAGGGAGATTTTATTACACCCGAAAAGATTGCCGGAATAAGAAGTTTTGGAATAAAAAAAGTTTTTGTTTTCAAACCCGTAAAGGTGGGTATTTTTGCCACGGGAGATGAACTTTGCGACGAAGGAGAGCTTGAAAAAGGTAAAGTATATGACAGCAACAGCTATGCTCTTGCTGCAGAGGTTATTAAAGACGGGTTCATTGCCAATAGGTACGGAATTGTGAAGGATGATAAGGAGAAAATTATCTCCACTTTAAAAACCGCACTTAATGAAAATGATGTTGTGCTTATGAGTGGAGGCACAAGCAAAGGTAGCTTTGATTTTACTGTGGAGGCAATCGACTTGTTAGGTAAACCCGGTGTTGTTTTCCATGGGATGCACCTTTCGCCCGGGAAGCCGACTGTGTTTGGAGTGATCGACGGCAAGCTTATTGTGGGGCTTTCAGGCAATCCACTTGCATCTTTTCTCGTATACCGAAGCGTTGTGCGAAATATTATATTCCAAAAGATGGGTATTAAATTAAAAAGAAAAATTGTATTTGCAGAGATTACTGAGAATATTCCATCTCGAAAGGGAAGAGAAGAATTTATTATAGGGAAATTTAGTTTGGATAATGGCAAGAACTTTGTTGCACCAATATTTTCTGAGTCAGCGTTTGTAAGCCCTCTACTTTTTGGTGACGGCATTATAACCATCCCGCTTATGAGCGAAGGTCTAAAAAAAGGGGAAAAGGTGATGTTTGAATTATGGTAGAAAGAGAACTGTTTTTGAAAAAAAAATCATTAAAAGAAGCGTTGCAGATCTGGGAAAATGTACTGGATGAATTAGGACTTAAAGGAAAAATTAGCGAAGAGAAAATTTCTACTCAAGAATCTGCTTTCAGAATCGTTTCAAGAGAAGTACGGTCAAGGTTTTCATCGCCATTTTATATGGCTTCAGCTGTTGATGGAGTTGCTGTAAATGCCGAAGATACGTACGGGGCAACATTAGCCAATCCTAAGGTTTTGATGTTAGGCAAGGACGGTGTGTTGCTAAACACAGGAGACCCTCTTCCTTTTGGTTGCAATGCGGTAATTATGGTTGAAAACATAGATATAAAAGATAATACGTTTAAGATTTTTTCTTCTATTAATCCGTATAAGAATGTGCGGCTCATCGGGGAAGATATCGGGATAGAAGAGACGCTTCTTTTCCCCGGTGAGTTAATCCATCCTTCCCATATCGGGGTTATGCTTGCCGGTGGAGTTACAGAAGTTTGGGTGAAGAGGAAACCGATTGTTGCAATTATTCCAACAGGTGAGGAAATTAAAAAACCCGGAGATAAACTTACCGAAGGGAATATTATCGATACAAACTCTTATATGCTTAAAGCAATGGTAGAAAAATGGGGTGGAAAAGGTGTTATTACCGACATTAAACCAAACGATATAAATATAATATCTGAAGAAGTCAAAAAAGTTCTTTCGAAAACGGATATGGCACTTGTTATAGGCGGCTCTGCAAAAGGAAACAAAGATCTCACGGGAAGAGTTTTTTCACGTTTAGGTAAAGTGCTTGTTCACGGTGTTTCTATTCAGCCCGGTAAGCCCGTTATCTTAGGAGTGGTTGATGAGAAGCCTGTGATGGGAATGCCCGGATTCCCCGTATCAGCATACATTGCTTCACGCATTTTTCTAAAAAAAGCTATCTTTAAAATGCAAGGCGTTAACGAAGATAAACCTAAAACCATCGAAGCGATAGTAAAAAGGGCAATTACTTCTTCAATTGGCGTGGACGAGTTTGTGTGTGTAAAGATCGGAGAAGTGCAAGGCGAAACTATTGCAGTACCTTTAAAAAAAGGGGCTGGCGTTCTTTCGTCTGTTGCTCGTGCTGACGGACTGCTTTGTGTACCATTTGACGATGAGGGCATAGAAAGTGGAAGCAGGGTATCCGTTGAGTTGATAAAAAGTGAGGACAAAATTAAAAATCAATTAATTTTTATAGGGAGCAATGACCCTCTTCTTAATGCTTTAATAGCCTTTATAAAAAAGTCTCATCCTGATTTTAAGGTTGGTATTATAAATAGTGGAAGTTTAGGTGGCCTGCTTGCTCTTGAAAGAGGAGAGTGCAATTTTACTGCAGCACATCTATTTGATGCAAGCACATCCACATATAACACCTCATTTTTAGAAAAGTATGTGACAAAAGAAGTTGTTGTGGTGCCTTTTATTCTTCGCAAACAGGGATTTGTTGTTCAAAAAGGCAATCCTAAGAATATAAAGGACATAAAAGATCTGACAAGAAAGGATGTCTCATTTGTTAACAGGCAAAAGGGCTCTGGCACCCGTGTACTTTTTGATTATCTTTTAAAAAGAAACGGAATAAACCCCAAAGATATAAAAGGTTATTCTCACGAGGAGTATACACATCTTGCTGTTGCAAACAATGTAAAACTTGGTGGCGCAGATTGCGGTATGGCAATTCGTTATGTGGGAGATGCACTTGGTCTGGATTTTATTCCTGTTAAAACTGAACAGTATGACCTTGTATTCTTAAAAGGCGATATCAATAGAAAAGAGGTTTCTCTGATACTTGATGCAATAAAATCGGATGGATTCAAAAAGATTGCAGATAAATTTAATGGTTATAAACTAAATGTGACAATATAAAAAGTTTTTCAATGTTTGATAATTGTTGCAATTTCATTAATTTAGTAAATAAATCTCTTCATTTATCTTTTTATTTAACATCTCTTACTCTCATATCACACTGCTTCTTTTTAAAGCATTTTCTCTTCCTTATTTTATTTCGACGTACCTCTTATTAAATTTTTGTTTCTCATATATTTAGATCCATAAGTCGGAAAATTTTCCACCATTTTTATAAGAATTTTTAAATATTTCAAAAGTTAGAGGGAAAGAATAAACATAAGGAAGAAAATATCCCCTCATAAATTAGGGTGCACATTTGCAATACTTGCCTGAAAGGTGACGTAGACATTGTAACAATTAAAATGTGGGTAAGTTTTGAATGTATTAACTTACCCACATTAAAATATTTAAACAATCCTTGACTTACTTATTTTCTATTACTTGCAACAATTTATTAAAGTCTATTATGTAGAGCCATTGCCATAGCTGGAGCTCGAAGCTTAATTGTTCTCGAGGTATGTTAGTGGAACCAATTGCGAGTAATGTATTGTCAGAAGCAAATTGGGTTAGACGAAAGGTGGGGAAAGAAGACTTAAACCCGGTCATTCCTGTTAGGGTAGTGATGGTGTTCGTTTTTCTGTCAAGGATTCGCCACGGGGATAGGAAAAGGATAAATCTGCCACTTGACGAAATTCCCCTAAAGGATGGATAGAGATAGTGTTTTTCCTTGTCACCGGTTGTAACTGTAAAAACAGGCTTTTCTTTATTTATAGGTCTTATTACGTTATAGAACTGCCCCCCACCTCCTTGAGGTTGTACTGCCGGGTCGCTTGTAAGCGCCGAAGGTAGCCATACCTGATAGATAATCCAGTCATCAGGAGTTAGCACTGGAGTTTCAGAAACTCCATTATCTGTGAATTTTAAGACTTTTCCGCTTTTAAAAGAATAGAGGTAAATATCCTCAACTAACATTTTCTTTTCAAAGTCTTGTTTAGCAAAACAAAAGGCAAGGTAGTGATCATTTATGCTGAGAGAAACTATTCCTCCATAACGTTCTGTCTTGTGGACAATTCTTTTAATATCCCCTGTTTTTAAATCAATTTCATAGATACTGTCACTAATGACTGGCAGACTACCAGCTTCTTCTTCAACTTTATTCCCGGTCAAATAAATTTCCATATAGAATTTATCGCCTTTAAGGAGACCTTTAGGGGAAGCAATCCGCCAACCTGAATCTTTTGGAATAATTTCTCCCTTAGTGAAGAATTCATCATGTCCTTTCTTTCTCTCAATAAGTTTTTTAGTCTCATTTGTTTTTCTATTTATTGCATAGAATACGAAATTAGGGTTAAATTCGTCATAATCATCTTCTTCGTATACGATCCAGTTTTCGTTTATACCATAAGGAAAGACACTTATAAAACCCTCGTTTTCATCATACTTGATGACCTCTAGAATTTTATCGGATTTAATATCATAAATAATCATGCTGTAATATCCTATGACTGCGTTTTTAGGTTGTCCTTCTGGTATCTTTTCAAAACCACCACAAATTAAAGCTATGTTGTCATAGCTTCGGAATCCGCCTAAAATAGGAAAACCGTCGTCTTTAAAATCCCGAATTTTGATGAATTCTTCCTGGTGTTCACTCAAATCTTTGCTTGTTTTGACAGTAAGAGGTGCAATGGAAAATGTTTCTTCGGGCAAGTTGGATGGAGATTCTTTTTTACAACCGTATCCGAATACCGTAATGAAAATCAGGCAAATTAACAACAAAAATATTATAAGTTTCTTTTTAATCATCTTATTACCGATCCTTTATGCAATTGTAGGCCAGTTATAATTTGCATCGTAGTATGAACCACCATCGTCATTTCCATCGATAAAATCCTGGCTTACATATTTGTGGAGCCCTGGATAAATTGAAGTTGCAGAATCAGTGTAGTAAATGTTTGCTTCCTGCCAATCCGAATCAGGTGGTGTACTATCGGTGGGAGTCCAGTAACCACGAACTCCAATGTAATGTACTCTACTATTGTTTGTCGGGCCATCAGATACATTTTCTCTCCAATCAGTCAAGTGAATTGTATTGCATTCTCCGACAAAAGCCTCATGAGTTTCCCAATATCCTATATCTGCAAGGACAATTCCCCAGAGTTGTTGTTCGTTATAGAAATGAGTAACACTGTAAAAAGTTGTTCCTGTGTAGAAATTTAATGTGGATGCAATCGCATTTTCGCTTGTACCATAATTTACATTACAAGGTACATTCTCTCTTTGTGCTATATCTGATTGTTGTAATCCCGTTATACCCCACCCAGAAAGAACTGATTGGGTGGCAGCAGGACCGCACCAATTATTGCAGTCCTGAGGAAATTGGGTACAAGAAACATAATACGAGTCAGGAAAATCATAGCCACTGGATGATTTTGCTTCATAATCAATTCCATGTAATTTTTTGAACTCTCTAACTATTCGTGCTTTCTCTCTGATTATTTCCTTTAAAGGAAGCTTTAGCCATCCTCTCAAATCTCCCTTTTGTTCGATAAAGTATGCCCAGGTGACTTCTCCATTCTGTGGATGTTCACCAGGAGGTGTTACATAAACAGGCTTACTCCCATCTTTATAGGTTACAAGGTGCATTTTAATATCGTAGCTTGCAATATTTTTATTAACAGACTGGAGCATTTTAAGTGATTGCTCTGCCGTCAATTCCCCGTTATTAGCCAATGCCCTAAATGACATTAATCCAAATACCATTACTAAGATCAATGTTACTGTAATTAGTTTTTTCATATTAACCTCCTAATTAGTTTAAAATTTTTGTTTAATAATTACAAATCAAATTTTTCTTTGCAGTTTGCAGATGTGAGCTTTATGCTCTTTGCAAACTGCTTTACTTTATATGAGGTTCTACTATAAGCTCTGCTGTTTATCAATTCTGGAAAAGACTCAGGATTTTTTCACCATTTTACTCTTTTATTGAATTCAGAAACTGATGTTAACAATTTTCTGCCCCGGGAAAATCGTTCCTTATCCTTTTATTCATCAGCTTATGACTCTCATACTGCACCACCTCCTTCAAATAACAACCTTAATTGCTATATCGTTAAATATCAGCTCTCATATTCTCTTAAAAAAATTCTTCTCTCATATATAAGACTTCGAAACTTCAAAAAATGTTACATTTTTTTGAGAGAATTTTCAGACTTTTTTCTGCTATTCTCATAAATGCCTCCTTAAACCGTTATTCTTTGAATAACTTTCACAGTTATCTTTTTATTCAATATTTTTACATTCATTTGTGCTATCTCCCTCAAATAAAGTTTCCTTAAAATAATGCCTGTTTGTTAAGGTTGGGATTGCCACACTCGCCTGGAGGCTCGTTCGCAATGACCACCTTTTCTTCACTTCTTCCGCTGTACATCCTATCAAAAATTCTTCTCTCATATATATAGATCCATAAGTCGGAAAATTTTCCACACTTTTTGAAAGAATTTTTTGAAAAACTTCTAACAATGAAAAAGGGCGCTTTGTTCTTAAAGCGCCCTTTGTAGATTTTATTCTCGGCAATTTTATTTGTTAACAGAAATTTTATATCTCAAGATTTATCCAAACAAGAATTTTTATCTCACTGAAACCCCCTCTATAGCAGGAACGAAGGCGTTAAAGGTGCAAACTTTACCATCAATTATTGTAGTCCCAGTGAATACATATACAGGTTGTAAATAAGGCTGCTCTTCTATGGAACCTGCGTCTTCCCAGTATGCTAATTCAATCTTTTCAATGCTTGCACTCGTTGCTTCTGATGGTATGTTAACAAGAGCCTTGTTATTGGTTAATTCACTAAGGGCATCCCGAACAGGTTTGAGCTTAGCAATTTTATACGGTTCTACCTCCTTATAATACTTACAAACTCTTACTACTTTGCCTTCTCCTCTAACTTCGACAATAATCCTTGATACACCATAGACCTTTAGGCCGTTTACTTTAGGATAAAAGTATACTCCATAGCCAATCAGTTTGTAGTCTCCTGTTAATTTAGAACCCTGTGATCTTTCGCTTGCAACTACAGTGTTAAATTCTGGAAGCAGTAGATTATACTTGGTCAGAAAATTTTTAGATATTTTTATTGCTTCTTCTTTTGAGATTGTACATTCTTCTGTTGGGTAGCCTTCTTCTGCTTCATCTAAACAAACATCCCATTTACCAGATTCACTATAATATTGAAGGTTTTTATTTTCTCCTTTTACAAAATAACCTTTTATTACATTCTGCTCTTTTATTTCCCCCTCTATCCCAAAAATGTTTGATATTTTGTTTGTTCCAGCTAGAGGATTGCCTGGTTCAACGAATTTATAAACCAGGATTTGCTCTGGAAGGTCAGAAGTATCAATCTTTAAAGTATATGTGACATGAGGAACTTCCTCTCCTGGCATCGGTAAATAAAGGTCAGGATAACCCTGTTTGTTTACGAAAAATATCATAATGCCTGCTAACATAACAAATGCCATGATTAAAACAATTTTACGTTTCATAATTTCCCTCCTAATTTGGGTAAATCAAATGATCTTGAATTATGCTATAGGAAGAAGGCGAATTTTTATACCATTCATACACCGGTCTTATGGGATAGTACGCACTTATCCAATCATACTTTGCAGGAGTGTATCCCTCAACTCTCGCTATTACTGTCTCACCGCACTGCGGTTGATAATAGTCAGCAGCGTAGAAAAAAGCATTCATAAAACTATATCCATCAACTAAATACTGGCCATATAATGTTCCCTCTCGACTGTCAAGAAACATTCTGGAAGCAAATCCCATTGTGAGAGTTGCTCCTTCAAAAGTTTTGAAGATGTTATCCTGTTTTGTTGAATTACCATTGTTTGTAAGCCAATTACAACTATACACTGTTATCCATTTTAAAGTGCCGCGGCCAAATTTTACTTCATTTGTCCTTGCATTTACTGTATCATAGTTTTCCATATCACTTCCATGCCACGTTTCACCTGAACTTCTTGTGTAGAAATGCATAGAAGATTCTAATGGGTAAGGTGAATTAAGACAATGTCCTGAAAAAGCATAAAAATCAACAGAATTAACTATTGAATCTGTCCTTAGATGAGATTCATTTGCATCACTATTAAGATATTTGAAGCTTAAGCTGAATTTAGTTTTGATGGCGTTGTATAAATTATCAACATAACTTGCTCCAGCCCTATCTCCATATGCACAATCTGGATGCCATAGACTTGAGTAAGCATTTATCCCATCAAAACCACAATACAGTGTATTTGCAAAAGATACAGAATAGGGTGCCAGAAGAACTGCAAAGATAAGTGCGATAGATAAAACTGCTTTGCTCAACCGTGTCTTCTTCATTTTTACCTCCTTGTTAAAATTTTTACTCATTCTGAACCTCCTTAAATAAATTTTTTAATTTAACTCTCTTATTTCAGCTCAATTTCTATTTTTTTCTGAAACTTTATCAATATTTTATACCTTTTTCCTCCTTGCACAATTTCCGCTCAGTTGTTACCTGCTTCTGTACGAAATAATTCTTCATTTGCTTTTTGTTCGCTTTAGTTTTTACCTAATGTTCTCATACTGCACCACCTCCCTTAAAGCATACCTCTTAATAATTCTGCTATTTAATTTCTGCGCTAATATTCTTCTCATAAATTTCTCCTCTCATATATAGAATCCACTGATAAGGATCGTGGATTACAAAGGATTAAGACTCCGAATCCTGCAAAAAAGTTCGCTAAATTTAGGAGAATTTTTGCGGTTCTTTCGTCCAACAGTGAGAAATATTTCAAGACATCAATTAAAAAGTAGGCACTTTGCCTATCCAAGTGATCTACAGGACAGCTGTCGTGCCTACCCTTCACTGCTACTTAGTACTCTTCAGCGTTTACCAATGATAACATTGTTCTTTAAGACTTGTAATTAGAAAACTATATTAATAGCATCCTGGGAAACAAAATTCCTATTAAAATGACAATGAAATCAAAAACTAAAGGAGTACCAAACTTATACACAAATTCTTTATTAAAAATGAACACAATTATTTTTATAACGAATACTATAGAATAGGCAATCAATATAACATTCAAGAAATAATGAGTAGTAAACAAAAATGCCTGTGATGGCACTAAAGCAGTTGTGTGGCTAATTTTAGGGGCAACCACAAAGTAAGAAAAAATAACTGCACATGTTGACAATGTTATAACTCCAAGTAGCCTATCTATAATTAAACGCCTGCCTTTTTCATTCATAAGTTTTCACTACCACCCTGAATCAGTATCCATCACATCGTCATTCGCATAAAGAGTTATATCAAGCTTCGGATAATAATGTCTGACCCAGTAAGGTGAAAGATAAGTAAAGGTAAAATCTCCAGTTACAATTTTCTTGAAATTATAGTTATTATTATAGAAATACTGAATATTATTATTTATCCCTATATAGTTCCAACTGGGAGCATATACTTGACCATAGGTAGTCGGCAGTACAGAAATAATTTGGGTGCCATTCCATGACCAGTAAATATAACAGTCAAATTCGGCTAGAGTTACTCCAAGCAAGGTTTTTGGATAAACTATAAGATTTGTTTGGGTTGTAGTAACTCCATTAGTTGAAACCCCATCCGAGTGAAAAACTTTAACTTTGCTTTTATTGCTATTTATTATCTCATAATAGATATCAGGGAACAAATCCTTAAGATAACCATCCAAAAAATCTTTATTCCACTCAATATTAGGATTATCTACTAATGATTCAGTTTTTGATCTAATAAGTTCTTTAAATTGAGAATCATCCAGATTTGCATAAGTATAGACTATGCTTGAATCAATTACTTCAACACTACCAAGATTCGTAGTAGACACAGGACCGGAGTATATATTTATAAGAGAGTAAGCTGGTGCATTAAGAAGAGCCTCTTTAGCTTGGACGTTAAGCTGTGGAGTCGAAGGATTATAAGCTACTGTAATGCTATTCAAAGGGAAAAAGCACGCCCAAGAAAACATGATTAATGTAACCAATAAAATTCTTTTATTTCTCATTTTAACCTCCTAGTTAAAATTTTATCTAATTATTACAACTTTCAAAACTCTTTTTGCATAAAGTTGCTTTAATACCTTTTCTTTCTTTTTTCCCTTTCCCACCTCTCTTATCTTCAGAGCCTTGCCCTCATTTTAAATTCCTCACCTTCCTTCCCGAGGGAGATTTCGCTCCTGTGGAAAATTTACTTCTCGTATATATAACGTTTGAGAGTGAAAAAAGTTCGGTGTGGGAGCTTTAATTTTGTTTTGGCAGTATCCACTTTATTACATTGCCTCCATAGCCTACAACATCTCCGTTTTCAGGATCTATGAGATAGAAATCCTGATGGGTAACAAACTGCTCCTTATAGGCGCTTCTCTCTGCAGATGGAGCAAAGCTTTCTCTTTCTTCTAATTCTCTATCAATATCTACTGTTACAAGATAAAAGAGCTTATCGTTTGGTGTTTCCACAGATACAAATCCAGGATCAAACAGTTTTTCATATTCACCATAGGTAATGAGTATGCATTGAGGATTTTGTGGCATCTGTCCGTGGAGCAGGTACCTTTTAGATAAATCCGCTGCATCCTCTATTGCCTTTTCCTTTGTAAGGTATACTTTTGGTAAATCATGCGAAGGAAGAGTAATATTGCTTAAGTCTTTTACTTCAGATGACTTGGAATTTCTTGGAGTAGCTATCATGATAGCTACAACAGAAAATATAAGAGCTAATACAATTAAGACTAATATGAAATTTTTCTTTTTTTGTACTACCTGCCTTTTGAGAGATTTTTTCTCCTCTCATATATATAGACTCTCAAACTCACAAAAAAGTTGCATATTTTTAAAAGAATTTCTAAAATGTTTAGGAAAATCCCCTTTTTTTGAATAATTACATTCCAAAATTTTGGAAAAGTTAAGCAAAATTTATGCTACTTATCCAATTTTACGCTGCAAATCATAAAAAACCTCTGGTCTTGAGAAGACCAGAGGCATACAGAACCTCAGTTATAAACAGCTAATTTTTCCCAAAACTCTTCGTAAATTTGATAAATCTGTATTGATATGTGGTTGTTGAGACTTCAGGTTCAAATCTTGAGAAGAGAAGTCCATCTTTCATATAGAGTATATGGTAGTAATAGCCATCTTCTCCAAGAACAAAGTCTTCTTTATAATAAAAAGGCGGAGGAAGTATGTTCTCTCTATCTTCTTCTCCTATAACCATAGTATAATTTTCTTCGGTTTTTGGGTGTAAGTTAAACACAGCAATGTGGGTTGTAACAGTTTTTATTTCTTCGTTCCACGAGTCTGTAGTTTGATACAACATGACGATCTTCCTGGAATTGAAACTTATACCAAGTGAATCGATTGGGGCTCCATTCTCTAAAGGTTGCGATAAAAACATTGTTCTCCCAGTTTCAGGATCCTTAACCTCTATCCTTGCATTCTCGTAAAGCCATGTATCCTTATATCTGTTGAATAGTAATTTAACTCCTGGTGTTATACCATCAAAACTCTCATTTTTTAATTCTTTAACTATTTGTGTTCTCCCTTCATCATCAACGATAACTGCTTTGGGTCCTTTCCATACAGACTCATCTTCTGGAGGAATACTTAGAGTTAGAACAATCTTGTTGTTAACGAGTCTGTCCATATACACACCTATAGGACCTTCAAGAAGTTCTTTTGCATCAAGCATCTTAATATCATCATCTTTTATTATAGAGACATAAATCGAATTAAGATCCCCTCGTTCTTCATTCTTGCACCCTCCTCTATAACAGTGCAAGAGAAACATAACTTTATTGGTTACAATGAGATTAATGGGCAGCAAATTAGCAGCATGAGGCATAGACAAACTGCCAGGAAAACTACCAGGGTATTTTTCATAATGGAAAAGTTTATCTATATTTACGTTTTCCAAAACTTCTCCTTTTTTATTTACCTTAAGAATTCTTTTATTTAACTGGTCAACAATATAAACATTTCCTTCCTTATCCACATCAAAGGTTGCAGGACCAAAATACCAGAAATTCTCATACGGACCCGATAAACCTACCTCATTTTCTCCACTTCCCCATTTTAACATTAAATAAGGAACTGGCTCCGCTTTTCCGGCAGAGACCCTTGTAAAATGGGATGAAAAATCAAAAAAGAAAGTTAATAACAATACAAAAATAACTAAAATTATTGCTATCTTTCTCTTCATTTGGCACCTCCTAATTTCCTCTGCCAATGTCTATCCAATGATAAACTGTTGGCTTATCAAATATTGTTTTATATCCCGAGGGGATAACTTCCTCATAAACTTTGTTTCTTGCACTAGATGAATGTATGATATACCAACCATTGCTGTTTTTATATGTTGCAATGGTTACATGCGTAAAATAACCTTTCGTTAGTTCCCACCAAGCAAATATATTGGATTGCTTAGTAACAGTATAATACTTTGGGTCAGAGCTTGTTTCCTTACCATCTTTTTGCATGTAAGGACCTCCTCCCCATGAAGTAGATGTTGTTAGTACGTTTATGCCATCAGCAGGGAAATTACCATAATATAGGTTATATTCCATTTCTCTAAATACTGTTGCAACAAACCCAGTGCAATTAGTGCCCTTACCATCATCTCTTGAAACAGTGTTAGCACCCGATGCAACATATGGATACGTTTCAAGCCATGTTCTTGCCTGTCTTATATAGGCAAGCCAACTTGAATTCCATTGAGTAATATTAACAGATTTGTATACAGTATATGCTGGACTATTCTCTGGAATAACTTTAAAGTAATACATGCCACGTTGGCATAGGTTGCAAGTTCCACCTTTATCAGAAGTCCCATCCCAGGCTGCAGAATACGTTTGTCCTCCAACAGCATAGATTCTTTTAACAGTTGCTTTCACTACTTCCCTATAATAGGTCACAGCATCAGGAGAGTTCCACACATTAGTATAAGAATAGGTTTTAGAAGCATCGTTAAATGATGTAAATTGGTTTACAATTTGAACTTTAACATATTGCGTACTGTCCACAGAAAATGAAATTGTAGAGGTCTGGCCAGATCCAGGATTAAAAGGATTTGGCGAAGGATTTGTTACCGTAATAGCATAAACACTACTCGTAACTACAAAAGATAATGCCAGGAGTATTATTATTGCTTCAAACAAACCTAACATGTATTGGATTTTGTTCTTCATTTCAACCTCCTCATTTTACATTTTTGTTTAAAACTACAAATTACTTCCTTTTCGTGATAATTTTTCTGTCTCTTCATCTCCTATCTCAAACTTTAGGAACTATTCCCTCTTCCAACATCCATCGCCTCCCTTCAAAGGGTTGAATTTGTTTCTCTTCTAACAATAGTTTAATTGCTTTCTCTTTTTTTTTTGCAAGAGTTTTTTAATTTTTCCTCTCATATATAAGACTCCCAAACTCCAAAAAAAGTTCCACAATTTTCAAAGAATTTTTCGAACTGCTCAACTAATTTATCTATCGTTTATTAAAAGACAATAAAAATAATTCCCACTCGACCCTATATATATTCTTTGATTGTGGATTTTAAGAGAATAAGCAATCCAATTATCTGTTTTATACTTCCATATAAGTTCTCCAGTATTACCATTGAGGCAGTAGAGATAACAATCTGTGGAGCCTGTATATAATTTTCCATTATTGATTATTAAAGAGTGTTGGATCTGCCCTCCTATTTTATACTTCCATATAAGTTTTCCAGTATTTTTATTGAGACAATAAATACAGCAATCATCAGCTCCCACATATAAGCTATCATTATATATAACAGGGGTTGATTGAATATTTCCTTCTGCATTATACTTCCACACAAGTTCCCCTGTATTTCCATTGAGGCAGTAAAGGCTACCATCAAGAGAGCCTACATAGAGCCTTCCACTGTCAATTTCTAAGGGGGAACGTATCTCTCCACTTGTCTCATATCTCCATAAAAGTTTCCCTGTTTCGCAATCAAGGCAATAAACATATCTATTGTCTGCTCCTATATATACCTTTCCATTATGCACTGCAGGGGAAGTATAAATGCCTCTGCCTTGAGGTAAACTGCTTCCGTTTGACTGATATTTCCATATAAGAGTTCCCGTATTCTTATCAAGGCAATACAAGTAGCTGTCGGTTGAACCTGCATAAACTGCTCTATTATAGATCTGTGGAGCAGAGTAGACATCTCCCTGGGTTTCATATTGGAAGACAAGATTTCCTTCCTCCACATCAATACAGTAAATATAGTTCCCTGCTCCTACATATAATTTTCCATCATAAATTTCCGAAAGAGACCAAACAGCTCCCTGAGTCTTATATCGGAAGACGAGATTTCCTGTATTTTCATCGAGACAATAAATATAACCATTCTCTGAGCCTATAAAAAGTTTCCTGTTATAGGAAATTATAGAAGACAAAACAGGTCCTGTCTCATACTTCCATATAATTGGACCTACAGACAACGATCTTCTACATCCTTGAGAAACAACCACTAAGAGCACCAGAATTATTATTACCCACCTTTTTGTCATCTTTTATTCCTCCTTACATAAAAATACCTGGAGAATCATTTAGAATAGTGCTTAAAAAGAACCTCCCCAACTAATAAGTTGGGGAGGCAGTCACTATAACTTATGCGATCTGTAAAAATACTCTGTTTGTGTTACTTCAGGTTCAAATCTTTGGATTTGTAGTTCATCCTTCATGTATATCATCCTGTAGAAATATCCATCTTGCCCAAGAACAAAATCTACTTTATATGTAAAAGGTGGAGGAAGCATATCTTTTCTATCCTCATCTCCAGCTACCATGATGTAGTGCTCTTCTTTCCTTGGAGAGAGTGTAAAAATTGAAATATGGGTTGTTACAGTGTTATTTTCTTCATTATACGTGTCAGTGCTCTGATACATAAATACAGCTTTGTCCCCATTAAAGTTTAATCCCAATGAGTATGTGATTGGCGCACCATTTTCTATGAGGCTTGAAGTAAAAATGACTTTGTTTGCCTGCGGATCTTTCACCTGTATTCTCACATTACGGTAAAAATGGGTATCTTTATCTTCACTGAAGAGAAGGGAAGCAAAAGGCGTAGTGCCATCAAAACTTTCATTCACTAATTCCTTTACTATTTGTATTTCTCCCTTTTCATTCACAATCACTGCTTTTGGTCCTTTCCATGTAGGCAAGTCTTCTGGAGGTATGCTTGGAGTCAAAACCACTCTGTTTCCATTTAACCTATCCATCATCACATAAATTGGTTGTCCTAAAAGCTTTTGTGCATCAATCTTGATAATTTTCTCTTTCGTGATTATAGAAACATAAAGCGAACCATATCTTGGTGGATAACTGTATGGATCGGGAGGGGGTAAATCGAAGCTATAAACATGGAGGAGAAACATACATTTATCTGCAACAATTAACTGAATTGGACCGTATTTAGCATTAGGATCATTGTTAGAGATAATTTTTGAGATATCAATACTATCAATGACTTTACCACTTTTATCAACTTTGATGATTCTATTATTTAGTTGGTCAACAACATAGATATTCCCTTCCTTATCTACATCAAAGGTTGCAGGTCCGTCATACCAGAAATCTTCATATGGCCCTTTCAGCCCGACTTCGTTATAGCCATTTCCCCACTTGAGAGTTACATACGTTACAGGTTGAACCTTCCCTGCCGTTACAATGGAAAAGTTACTGAAAAAATCAACTACAAAACCAATAATTAAAAGAACTGCAAAAAATATGATAAGTTTCTTTTTCATTTTAACCTCCTCAATTGCTACTGCCAATGAAATTCCAGTAATACACAGTTGGCGGGGCAAAAGTTGTAGCGTACCACGAAGGGATTAGTTCTTCCCACACGGCATAACCATAATGTTGATAGGAATACAAAGAAGAGTGAGTAATATACCATCCACTTGAAGTTTTATATGTCGCTATTGTCACATGTTCATAACTGCTACTCGGTTTCTTCCATGCAAGAATATTTGATTATTTAACTAATGTGTAGTATATCGGGTTGGCTTGTTGCTCAGTTCCCACTTTAGTCATATATGGTCCTCCTCTTGTATTATCAGGATGTGTGGTCAATACGTCAATATCACTTGCAGGAAAATTACCATAATATGGATTATATCCCATTTCCCATATGACAGAAGTTACAAAACCAGTGCAGTTTGTTCCCTGCCCGTCATCTCTTGAAACAGTTGGCCCATCGGCTTCAGTCGCACGATAAGGATACGTTAGATTCCAGGTCCTTGCTTGCCTTATATAAGCAAGCCAAGATGAATTCCACATTGTAATTTACACAGACTTGTATACGGTATACTGAGGGCTATTTTCAGGAATTACCACAAAATAGTAAGTTCCTCTTTGGCATAAATTGTATGTGCCACCTTTATCAGAAGTTCCATTCCATGAGACTGTATATGTTTGCCCAGCAGTTGCATATATTCTTGCAACTTGAGCTTTTATTATTTCTTTGGCATACGTCACTGCATCCAGACCACCGTATACATTTGTGTAGTAATATTTCCATGTAGCATTGTTAAAGGAGGTTCGGCAGTTTACAATTCTAACTGTTACGTATTGAGTATTATCAACAGAAAATGAAATGCTTGTTGTTTGCCCAGAACCGGGGTTAAAAGGGTTAGGGGTAGGATTGGTTACAGTAATTGCATAAATTCTTTGCACAATCAACAGAGAAAACAAAAAAATAACTAAGGTTAAACCTATCAAGTAGAAAAGATGTATAAGTGCTTTCTTCATTTATACCTCCTATTTTATCTTCTTTTTACAAACTACAAAATTACTTTCTTTTCTTCTCAATTCGTCAAATTTTCACCTCCTATTTATCTTCGAGGAACTATTCCCTCTTGCACAACCATCGCCTCCTTTCAAAGGGTTTAATTTATTCCTCTTCTATACTTCTTTGTAACTTGCGCTCTTCTTCAGCAGATTATAATAGCTTAATCTTTTTTTCTTTTTTCTTTTTTTTTTGCAATAGGTTTTTTAAATTTCCCTCTCATATATAAGACTTCCAATTCTCAAAAAAGTTCCGTAATTTTCAAAGAATTTTTGCAATTTTTTCATAAAATCATTTCCTCGTATATATAATGCTTGAAAGTGAAAAAAGTTCGGTGTGGGAGCTTTAATTTTGTTTTGGCAGTATCCACTTTATTACATTGCCTCCATAGCCTACAACATCTCCGTTTTCAGGATCTATGAGATAGAAATCCTGATGGGTAACAAACTGCTCCTTATAGGCGCTTCTCTCTGCAGATGGAGCAAAGCTTTCTCTTTCTTCTAATTCTCTATCAATATCTACTGTTACAAGATAAAAGAGCTTATCGTTTGGTGTTTCCACAGATACAAATCCAGGATCAAACAGTTTTTCATATTCACCATAGGTAATGAGTATGCATTGAGGATTTTGTGGCATCTGTCCGTGGAGCAGGTACCTTTTAGATAAATCCGCTGCATCCTCTATTGCCTTTTCCTTTGTAAGGTATACTTTTGGTAAATCATGCGAAGGAAGAGTAATATTGCTTAAGTCTTTTACTTCCGACGATTTAGAGATTCTGGTATTTGTTGTTATGGTAGCTCCAACAGAAACGATAAGAATCAATACAATTGAGGCTAATGTGATTTTTTTCTTTTTCATTTACGTTCCTCCTTTCTTTTATTGTCCAAAGTAGTTCCAGTCCACTCCGCTGTCTTTATTTGGATTTGTGTACTGGAAATAATAATAACTGTTGTTTGTGTATGTGGAAGGATTTGCCTGTCCAAAACTATACCAACCCTGTCCTTCGTAATAGTACTGAATATTGGTGGGATAAACTCTTGGGCAGGAGTTAGAATAGTATCTGCTTTCCAATCCTACATCAATTTCTTTCGCATAAAGTGGCTGGTTTGAATAAGCTACGTAAGATCCATCAATATAAACTTTCCATAGACCTCCGGAGTAGAGAATTTCATACGTATGAGTCGTTCCAGGGGAGCCGGGATAAATAGTTGTAATACGGTAAACTGCGTATCCTTCGTTTGCTGAATTTCTTCCGCTATACAATGTCCTGACGCCTGGATCGAAACTGCCATTTACATTCCACCCTTTTGAGTACCCGGCTTCTACCCAGCTATCTGTGGAATTACTCGTCGTGACTCATATTGTATGATTAGCCCTTTCGCTTGTTACAGAATAATCTGGATTTGGATTTGCAAAAGTTGCTCTTCCTCCTGACCAATTCCTTTGAATTATCCAGCTAATGTAGCCATATGCATTGTAGTGAGTGCCTGAGTAACCGTTACAGATCTTTTGAGTCCCGCATGGAAAATTGCTGAACAGAGATAAAGATAGAACAATCAACAAAAGCAAACTAACTAGGAGTTTGCTTTTCATACCTTTCTTAGAGTACATTTTCCCTTCCATATATCCTCCTTTCATTAAAAATTTGTTCCTCACATATATAACGTTTTTGGAGTAAAAAAGTTCCACTATCGTATTCATCTTTGTTTTGGCAATATCCACTTTACTTCGTTGCCTCTAAGGCATAGAAAAATTCAGCTTTCAGGGGCTATTAATAGATTTATGAAAAGTAATCTAAGCAAAAAATTTCTAAGGAGGGAGATATCTCCCTCCTATTTATCTTTGTAACTATCCAAGGACTTAGCTATTCAAACATTTATGAAGTAATTCTTTTATCTTTTCTCCAATTTGTTTTAAGGTTTCGTATGGTGCAAAAATATAAAATACACTAAATGCAACCCAGAGCCAGAAGAAATAAATGGATAGAGACGGAGGAATAATAATTTGCAAATAAAGATATGGAATGGAAAAAATAACTGTAAGAGCTAACACTGGCAGTTCTAGAAGAATTGTCTGATCAGTTTTTAGATTATTAATTTCAGAGCAAAGAAATACTGGCATGGTCTTTAATTGAAGGGAAATAGACTTTAGATAGGGAATTCTTTTGGTATTCTGAAAGCTATCAATGATTTTATTGTCATCAGGGGTTAAAGGAAACTGGAAAGCAATTTTAGAATTTGACCTTGAGAAAACCTTAAAAACGGGATCTATCTTATTGAAATTCAGGTAAAAAAAATAAACGTCCCCAGTATCCCTTATTTTATCATATCCAGGAGACCAAAAATAAATAGGGTCAGTGTAGGGAGTTTTGTAACAGTAGGCACAGATTAAAAGTCCAAAATGGTATCTCCACGTACGAGGAGCAAAAAGCAACCAATCAATGCTATCTATATTGAAGGAAAATGGACTAGTTATAATGGGAGACGGCTTAACTTCAGCAGAATCGAGTGCATTCAAGAAGAACATTCCATTATTTCCCTTAAAATAGGAATAGTTAAAGAAATACAAGGAAGAGAAAATTAAGCTCAACAGAAGAAACCATTTGATTATCTTTATAATTTTTCTATCCATCTTTGCTAAGGTAGATTCACATATACTGGATTTACAAAGCAATAACTGTATTCAACATGGTCTCTGACAATTCCATGAAAAAAAACTTAAAAAACATTTTATACTCATTTTCATACTTCTGTCTTATAAAGTTCAACTTCTGGTTTGACTCTTTTTTAACGTTCATTTCAAAGCTCTTTTCTTCGCAGAATTCTTTTATTCAAATTACTCCTTTATTCCTGAAACCATATTACTTCTTTTTGGCTTTAAGATCAACAAGAATAATTTTAGGAGTAACGTTGTTTACAACATGAAAGTCGATCCTAAAGGAAATAGTTTTAATACTCTTAGGCAATTTAAATTTTATATTTACGATGTTCGCTTTTGAATTTATGACAGGGCTTTCGTATATTTTTTCATCATCTGCATAAGCCGTTAATTTACAATCGGATTTTACTTTAGTGCTATCGTCAAATCCAAAAATGCAACGTACTTCAGAGTATTGACCTTGTAGTATTTTGTATTTTATGAAGCTAAATTCTCGGGGATCTTTTCCGTCGATGTCAAGTCCGTCTATTCCTAATCCATGCTGATATGATTTACCATCGATCGTAAATGGACTTCTCTTTACATAAGTATTCCCCACTTCATTTATATCCAGATTCCACTGGTTAAACCACCCTTCAACACCTTTACCTTCAATATCAAAGAAAGAGGTACCATTTGAATCTATATATTCAAATTCCTCTTTACCTGTCTTTTTACAGCCGTATAAGAAAGAGCTTAATACAATCAAAATCAAACAGATAGTAATTATTTTTTTCAATTAGCACCTCCCTCAATTTTGATGTTATATCATAAACAAGATTTATTACAAATAAAGAATTAATTAATAGTATTTGTATAATAAGCATACGGATAGGATGTCGAATTTGGATTAGGGTCGGGTTGGTCATACTTCGCAGGAGCCCAGCAGTAGGAATAGACAGATAAGCCAGACCGTTTTATTCTTACTAACCAGTTTATAGATGTACCAGCAGGGTATTTGCCCGTAAAACTATATGTATATTTGTAGTTTCCTATATAAGTCATTGAACCACCATTTGTCCATGTTGAAGTACCGGCTTTCCTATGGAATATGACTACTTCCGATGGAGATATATATGTATAGGGGTCATCCATAAAATAAATAGTAATTGCAGTAGTATTATTACTATTCCATTCAACTTGCTTGAAACTATCTACGTCTTTCCCGTAATTCCAGTTGCTTGTCCAACGATAATTAACTTCATTTCTGTACCATCTAGTAGAGGAACTTACTCCACCAAAGTGTAGGTGAGGGTCATATTGACCACCTCCATTACCTGATGTGCCTATTATAGCTCCTTTGTTATAATAACCTTGAGGATTTCTTTGAGAGAGATGATAGTAATCGCAATAATATACAGAATCATTTTTAATACCATCATTATTTATATCTATCTGAAATCTTATGGTATAATACCCAACCAATGTTAGCCACCCATTCCATACAGCATAGACATTTACAAAGTTTGCAGATAAATCTACTCCCTGATGAGGATTTGTACCAATATCTCGTGGAGTGTTCCAACTACTTGTTACAATAGGCCAATTATTTAGCGGACACGCCCAATTCAGTATTGAAGGAGGCACATTTTCAAATACCTGAGTATAAGAATAAGATAAAGCAGTTATTGGAGAAGAAAAAATAAGTATTAATATCAATAAAACTAATGATAATTTCTTAATTTTATAAATCATGATTGTCCTCCTTCGATGTTGTAAATCCAGGATGAAATTTCATTCATTCCGTTTACTGCAATAACTGTATGTACTAACAAACGATTATCATCTAACCAATTAAAATTATATATTGTTCCTTTTATTGGTGCTCTTTCTATAATAGTTTCTTTATTGTTCTCCAAATCTGCTACTACAAGATTCTGAGAAGTCTCCTCTTTATCGGGAGCGTATAGGTAAGCGATTTTTGTACCATCAGGGCTGATTAGTTCTGGACCGTAGGATCTGAGTGTTCCATTAATTATTCTACTGTATAGTTCAGTACTACTAACGTCTTGGTCAAGTTTTATTACCATAATATCTCTCGATTCTGAGTAATTCGGTGTATAAGCTATGAGTCCCTGATCGGAAACAGACAGGACAACAGGATATTCGCCCTCGATGTTCAAATATTCTACATTTCCATTTGTATCAACAATGAAATATGAAACTTTGTTATTTTGATAATATTTACGTGCAACTAGATGTGTATTATCTACCCATCCGCCACATTGATAGTATTCACCGAAACCACTCCTATTTTTCACAAGAGGATATTCTTCCTTAGTTATAAAGTCGTAGATCCAGATTGAGCTTCCACCAGTCATACAATCTCTATTTGTGATATATACAATTTTAGAACTATCAGGGCTGAACATAGGATTGTCATTCCACCATAGAGTAGCAGGGCCTTCTAACCCTTTCGTTCTTACGTAGTTTTGCAATTCAGCACTCAACTCGCTATATGTTTTTCCATTATATGTATCACTTGAAATTTTGATCATATTACTCGTATCTTGCTCAAGGAGCCATAGATCACTTGTTCTCTCAAGAAGGTATTTGGTATTATCCGGCGAAGGAATGAACGATGAAAACTCAGGTTCGTCTTCCGAAAGAACATCCTTGTCATTTAAGTGTAGTCTTATAATTTTTAGTTTCTCTTCTACCTGTCCTTCATTCTTCCAGGGAGATGAAATCTCAAAAGTCTCTTTCTTACTAAGCTCTACAAGCGTATTTTCAAGAGTAATTGCGTTGAATCTTAAAGCAGGAATTATCCTGCCTCTCATCTCCTCAAAGGTTATGTTAACATTCTTGCCTTCTGGAATTATTTCAACGCCTGAATCAGTCATTATTCCATTCCTTGCTTCCATAATCTCACGTGCATCGATATCCTGCAATGCATTAAAAACTACAAAATTACCATTTCCACTTGGTACTAATCGATAATCTTCTGACCCTAAATAAACCCAAGGACCATTTGTGGCAAAAAGTCGTGATGCAACGAATGGTGAGACAATCACTAACACTAATATCGCCACAAGAATGTAATAAATTTTACGATTCATTTTTCTCATACTTTCCTCCCTTGTTATAATTTTATGGTTTTGTTTCCTTTTTCATAAATTAACGCTTGTTACCTTTTCTAAAATTTTTCTTCGCTTACCTCCTTACCTAAATTTTTTTAAAGCTTTAAAATTAGACTAAGTCTTGAAGGGATTCTGCTTGCCACAAACTTTCTGATGCTGCTTCCACATTTTTCACCAACCAACTCTTCAGTTAACATTCACATCTTGAGCTACAAAACATTCATATTGCTCCACCTCCTTTCTCCAAAGATTTTTCTTTTTGCTCCTTCTACTAAAAATTTTCTCCTTCCGTATACAAGACTTCTAAACTTCAAAAAAAGTTTCATCAATTTATGAAGATTTTTCCTTTTCGCTATCTCTGTCATATATTAGGCTTCCTATTAAAAATTTGTTCCTCACATATATAACGTTTTTGGAGTAAAAAAGTTCCACAGAATAATTTCTCAGTTTCCATAAAAGTTTGTATAATCTCATTGTGAAGGAAATAAGTGATGAGGAAGCATTAAGAGAAAGTCTCACTCATTCTGAACTGTTCGGTATTATATACGAGAGATATCATGATAAAATATTCTCTCATGTTTATAAATTGGTACAGAATATGGAAATTGCAAAAGATATTACGGAAGAAACCTTCCTAAGAGCAATAGATTATAGACAATCTATCATCAAGAGTGGAGCCCCCTTTGATAGATACCTCTATCGCATCTCAACAAATAAAGTATTTGATTATTTCAGAAAGGAAAAAAGACAGAGAAAAGTTGAAGAAAAACTAAACATCAGGGAAAGTATCAGGGAATATAGCCCTAACCCGTATGGAACATATGATGAAGAACTTATAGAAGCAATAAACAATCTTCCTGAATTAAAAAGAGTTTGCATAATAATGTATTACTTTGAGGAGAAAAATATTGAGGAGATCGCATTAATTTTGAACAAAGGTAAATCCACCATGAGCAGAACATTAAATGAAGCACGTAAAGACTTGCATGTTGCCATGTGGAAAAAATTCGATGGAAAAGCATAATATATATAGAGGGAGATATTATGAATGAAGAAAAAATAGACAAAAAACTTAGAGAACTTAAATGGAAAGATGCCGATAAAAATGCAATGGAGAGGCATAAAAAAGAATTTGAATCAATCCTCATCAGGTACGTAGCAGAGGAAAATAAAAAGGAAAATAGAAAAAAGAAAACGCGTTTTTCCTTCACATATGCATTGATTGGGGTTCTGATTTTTATCTTTATTTTCTCTGTAAACAGGTACATGCAAAGGCAAACATTTTACCAGCTTGTAATGAAAAATCCTACGGAAACAAAGATATACGATGATATGATGATGCAACCATCGTTTAAAATAAGAATAAATAAAATAACGGAAGACAAGAAACTTGGCATAGTACACTTATATACCAATGTTCAGAACTCCATTATAGTGGTAGATTCAAAAGAGAAAGAGATAATAGGTGTAGGAATCCCTTTGTATGATTACGATAAAAAGATTCACAAATACCAGAGCAAGAAAGTTTACCTCACTGATTCGGATAAAAACAAGGCAAAGGAAATTGTATTGAATAATTCCTTTATTAAGAGATTGAGCAAAAAATCAGTTACAGTAGAAAACCCCACCATTGTATATATGTACAGCTACGAAAAAAAACTTCTCTATAAGGTAGCGACAGTGAAAGTTATGCTTACCAATGGGAAGATTATTACCGCATTTGTGGATATATCAAGAAACAGGGTGCTTGACATTACTGACACACAAAACATTCTGGGCGAGTTAATCACAAAGGATCCAGATATATATAATTTCTTATACTTGCTTGATAAAAAGTAATAATGCTATCTTATTTTAGTTTAGATGTTCATTAGGACTCGGAATTGCTACACTTACCTGCCGGTTCGTTCGCAATGACCCCTTTTCTTCATTCATCTTGTAACTTCTATTAGAAATTTCTTCTCCCATATATTTAGATCCATAAGTCGGAAAATTTTCCACACTTTTCATAAACTTTTTCTACCCACATAATAGAGATAAAAAGTGAGGAGAGCTTAAGCTCTCCTCACTAACACAATAAGCAGTTTGTTAAATGATGCTATTCCAAAATGATGCTATTCCAGATACATCCAGAAGCAATTGTCTACAATCCCACTGTATTGAATTTTATCATACTGTTGAGAGTCTTTAATAATGTTGTTTATTTTTTCGACCAGGTCTTTATCCGATGAGAGACCTGCAAATACAAAGTCATCGTGGTCTGCCTCAATATCAATCAATTTATATCGGCCTGTAGATGTTCCATATATGCTTGTAAATATTCCGTTGTATTCTGCTACAAACTTATCAAACAGAGATGCATCTATTTCGGCTTTAATAGGTTTATCAATCCTTATAGGTACTGTCCTTGGTTCAAATGGTTTTAAATCTATATACATTGGCCAAGTATATGAATCGTATAAAACAGGAACTCCTTTGATACTTTTTACTGCTTCAATTCCTGCCTGAGAGTCTTTTGCAACGCCTATCTTTTTGTTAATAAGGTCGTTTACCGACTTTATCGACGTGTTTTCAACTTTTATACAAGCTACTTGGTCTGTATCGTAGTATGGGATACCAATCAAAAGGCCGCTATTTTTTATAAATTGTTCGTTTACAAGTATAAGGTCGACACTTTTATTTTTTAATGCATCAACAAGTTCTGTATCTTTATAAAACTCCACATCAAGTTTAACCCCAATTCTCCTTGAAATGAGTTCCCATATTTCAATATCTACAGAAAGATCTGGGTAATAAAGATCTCTTCCGTATTGCCTAAGGTGATTTTTGGAAACACCAATTGTTAAAATACCTTTTTCCTTTATGAGATTAAACTTCGTTGTCTTTAAAAGTATCAATTCGATTCCGTGTGAGGCGTCTTCAAATGATAGTGTCTCTTTATAACCAACGTATCCGTCTTCTGTAACCTCGATATTTAGCTCTATAGCTTTATGAATCCTTAAGTGGAACTTTCCATTGCTGTCGCTGGTTGCGGCCCTTCCATTTATTTTAACTGTTGCACCTTGTAAAGGATTTTTGCTCTCATCAAAAACTGTACCTTTAATTACAGGATTATATATTTGAAAGATCGCAAAGAATAAAGATATTAATAGAGCAATAATTACAATAATTAGAATAGTTTTTCTATATATCACCAGGTTCTCCTTCAGGAAGATTCATCTCTATGCCACAAAGTGTAACCCATCTCCCGTTTCTGTATTCTATTCTTATAAAAAAACTGTGGTAGTCTTTATTTGACTCAGGTAACCCAAATGATAAACGATAGGTATATCCTTCAGTTGTTATTGGTTTGAGTTGTGCAGGGCATCTACTTGCATTTTCATTAACAATCTGACCCAATTTCTGCATCCTTTCTTCAAGAGCTTTAGTTAAAGTTTGGTTTTTTGCTGCATTTGTTACTTCATTTACCTCATCTTCGGTGAATCCATTATCTCTAAAAAGCTTGTCATAAAAAGCAATACTTATTTTCTCTGCTTCCTGTGGTGTAATTTGCTTACCGGTTCTTATATCAACCCATACAGTGTCCAATACTCCGTCGTTACGCTCTTTCGTAAAAGTGACATTCTTAAATGCATCTTCCCCAAAGGTATGTTTTATTATTTCTGCCTCATCTTTAAGAAGTTGAATATTGAAGTTTTTTGCTTCTTCTGGAGTAGCTGATACTTTATCTATCCCAATTTCCTCTGCCTTTGAGAGATCCATCAATTTTCCTGAGTTACCTACCCTGTTCAATGGATCAAATGGAACCCATAGAACCATCTTATCAAGGACTTCAGCATAATTTCCGTTGTCCATAGATTTCAAAAATTCTTCTACAAGTTTATCAGGATTGTTAACCTCTCCTCTGGTCTGAGTTGTCTTGATGGGAATAGCTAAAGAGAGAATCAAGACAGCAAAAATTACTAATAAAACTTTTCTATTTCTCATTATTGCCTCCTATTAATTTTTGATATACATTCTCATGGGCAGTGTGGAACAGGCCCACTGCGATTATCTTGATTCCTTGGAGCACGTTGTCCGTGCAGCCAATTTGTTGCTAAACTTGGACTCTCGACTTCATCCCACTGCGTTACAGAGCTTGGATTTGTAGAATAGAGAAAGCCATCATACCCTGCTACCGCTCCAATGTCACCTATTACCGTATCACGCATAGTAGTTCCACCTGCATCCATTGCTCTTCCTTTCATGTGCCAACTCCAAATCCAACTACCTGAAAGACTTTTATTATACCAATACGACCTAAAAGCGCAGGAAGGAGTATATGGAGTATTCTCCATAAGGGATCTTGTATTTTCCATACTTTGGAGAACAGTTTGTGCAATTTTTACCTGGCGATAATAGTCAGGGTGCGAACTGGGATTATAGTTGCTCCATATATTATCACTGCCAAGTTTAAAATGAGGTGCTAAATTGAGAGTGGAGTTACTGTCCCAATTACTTAGCCATTCTCCACCAACTAAATAAGTGTTACTGTCAGAAAGAGGAGTATTCACATTTACTCTCCAGTGATATATTATAAATTTATTATTGATGCTGTCCCATGTTGCAATAAGACTTCCCAAAGTACATGCAGCATACTGTACCCATACGCATGGATAACCATCAATTGTCATAACTGGGTAAGGCATAGTTCCTGAAAAACTAAATGAGTATGGAGTCGTTTGATTATTAGATTTATCGAGTATTGTATAATAGATTTGAGAGTACGAGGTAGTTGATGATGGATAAAAATAGTTGCTCTGACCATTTATCGTAAGTACATATGTAGGTCCTGAAACAACTGTGTAAGCCGCACCAAGAGGAGTAGCAAGATCTTGGAATTTTACATAGATATGTCCGTTCACATTGTAACCATTTTTTGTGGTAGAATAACAGACAGCAGGATAATCTCCTGACTTATCGCTTATGTTGGAAAATACAATTGGAGTTGTTGGATAAGAGGCTGAAGAAACACTCTGTGTGGAGAATAAATTCAGCCCAAAAATTACTATTATTAGAATTGAGAGAGTCATTTTAACAACTTGCAAAGGCCTAACTTCTTTTGTAATATTCTTCATTATAGTACAACCTCCTTGTATAATTTTTGATTTCTGCCTTATTTATAGGCAATTAATTTAACTCTCTTATTTCAGCTCAATTTCTATTTTTTTCTGAAACTTTATCTATATTTTATACCTTTTTCCTCTTTGCACAATTTCCGCTCAGTTGTTACCTGCTTCTGTACGAAATAATCCTTCATTTGCCTTTTATTCATCAGTTCATTACTCTCATGCTGCACCATCTCCTTAAAATAACAACCTTAATTGCTATATCGTTAAATATCAGCTCTCATATTCTCTTAAAAATTTACTTCTCTCATATATAAGACTCACAAACTTCAAAAAATGTTACACTTTTTCGAGAGAATTTTCAGACTTTTTTCTGCTATTCTCATAAATGCCTCTTTAAACCGTTATTCTTTGAATAACTTTCACAGTTATCTTTTTATTCAATATTTTTACATTCATTTGTGCTACCTCCCTCAAATAAAGTTTCCTTAAAATAATGCCTGTTTGTTAAGGTCGGGATTGCCTCTTCACTCGTTTCACGAGCTCCTCACAATATACGATGACCACCTTTTCTTCATTTTTTTTATTATCGCCTTTTAAAAAATTCTCCTTTTATATATTAGATAAACAACTCACAAAAAAGTCCTATATTTTTGGGAGAATTTTTAAAAATTTTACATTTTAAGAGATATTATTTTTGAAGGGCAGATGAAAGTAGAAATTTGTAATAGCAGTGCAGGAAGTATATAATAAACCGTATGAATTTGGGGAAATATTAATATCGGAGGTAGGAGGTTTTTGTGCCGAAGAAAATGAATAAAAATGTTGCAATTTTAGGTTTTGTGAGCTTTCTGAACGATGCTTCGTCAGAGATGATTGTGAGAGTGCTGCCTCTATTTCTTGAATCTATTGGTGCAGGCGGAGCTTTTATTGGAGTAATAGAAGGGATAGCGGGAAGTACGGCATCTTTACTCAAAATATTCTTTGGTTATTTCTCCGACAAACTTAAAAATAGAAAATTCTTTGCATTTCTTGGTTATGCTGAGTCTACGTTAGCGAAATGCTTTCTCCCATTTATTCATACTCCTATAGGTGTATTATGGGTAAGGTCTCTTGAAAGAGTTGGCAAAGGAATAAGAACTGCTCCAAGAGATGCTTTAATTTCTTCCTATACAACAAAGGAGAACAGAGGATTATATTTTGGTTTTCATAGAGCACTGGATACGCTTGGAGCTGCAGCAGGTCCTTTACTTGGTATGTGGGTTCTTCACAAATTTGGAGCAACTCAATATTCAACTCTTTTTAAGTTTGCGCTTATTCCTGCGATACTTGCCGTAATTTTGGTGCTTTTTGTAAAAGAAAAGAAATTTAGAGAGGAGATTAAGAAGGAAAGGCAAAAATCTAAATTCAAGTTAGGCAGGAAGTTTTATTACTACATTTTTGTTGTCTCTCTGTTTACTATTGGCAATAGTTCAGATGCCTTTATCACAATGTATGCTGGTACATTAGGAATGCTTTCTATTACAATTCTTTTGTTGTGGGCTATTCACAATATTACTTATGGGTTACTTTCTGTTCCTTTTGGCGCACTTTCTGACAAGATTGGAAGGAAGCCTACTATCATTATTGGATATGCTATTTACGGGCTATCTTATTTAGGTTTTGCTCTTACCAAAAGTGCAAACTTTCTTTATTTTTTATTCCCGCTATACGGTGTGTACTATGCATTTGCCGAAGGGGCGCAAAAGGCGTTTGTTTCTGATCTTGTTGAAAGAGAAGATGCACGGGGCACTGCGTATGGTATTTATAATTTTGGGGTAGGTATTATGGCGTTTCCTGCTTCTCTTATTGCGGGTATACTCTATCAATATGTTTCTCCACGTATGCCGTTCTATTTTGGCGGTCTTATGGCAACTGTATCGACAATTTTAATGTTATTTGTTTAGGAGGCTAAAATGGCAAAAGTAACCGTAAAATTTTATGCAACTATACGGGAAAAAGTAAAAACTGATCACATAGAGCTTGAGGCTGATACTTTTAGAAAGGCAATTGAAATTTTAATCAAAATGCATCCTTTACTTAAAGAAGAATTAGTGGATGACGATTTTAAATTAAAAGATAGGTATATCTATCTTGTGAACGGAAGAAACATTGTATTTTTAAATGGATTAGATTCAGAGCTAAAGGATGGTGATAAACTTGCTATCTTCCCTCCTGTTGCAGGTGGGTAGTTAACTTTTATATCCTCCCGGAACTCTATATTTATGTAAATTCATTATAAGCTAATATGTTTTTTTCTTCCTAAAGACACGAATTGCCTCATCGAAAATCTGTATGCAATTAAACAGAATATATTTAAAAATCTATACGAAAGAATCCAAGTTGGGAATTTATACTAAGCTCTACTTGAAAATTCAGTTAATCGTAAGAGAGTCGTGTTTTCTTATCTGTAAGAGTTGGTTTAATTAGCTCTTTCCACTTTTTTGAATTCCATGTGCCCAATTTTTTATGTATTTTGTAATATTTCTCCGGTATGGGATGAGTGCCAACGATAACTTTCAGGCCATATTCTTCCTGAATGAACTTACGAAAATAATCTATATGTTGGCATGGAGGATAACCTACTATAAATCCCGTCGCAAGATGGATGATTTCTGTTCCATTTTTTTTCATTTCTTCCGGTGCGTATTCGATATTTCCACCGGGGCAGCCACCACATGTTGTGAAACCGACAATTTCTATCTTTTTTCCCTTGTAAACACTGAACGCTCCTTCTTTGTTTTGTAGTGCTCTGAAACATTTACCACCTGCACAGTCGCGGTAGCGATTACAAATGATGATACCAATTTTAACGGTTTCTTTCATTTAACCTCCCTTTTTTTCAACTATAGAGTAGCACATTTTTCCTCAGAAGAAAACTTTACAAGTTTATCTTCCAAAAAGAGCAGTTGTAGTAAAAACAGGCATAATTTTATGAGATAAATTGCCTATTATAAAGCCAATTAATATATAGCCTGTGACCATAGGGAGTTTTATTTTGTGAAAAATTCTTCCTTAGTAGATAGCCAAAAAAAGCAATATTCCTAAGAATAGAAATGTGTTCATATTTCATTTTAATGGATTTTTTGCAATTTCCAAAGTACTTTACAATTTTCTTTGACGATTTATAATACAGTTACAGTTAGAGCAGATGGGAGCGTGATATGATCAAAAAGTTAGGCAATAACCTAAAAAAGTCATTATTGGAAGAGACAAAGCGATAAATAAAGTAATTGTTGCTCTTTTACTTGATGGACATATTCTTTTGAAAGATGTACAGGGTACAGGGGAAACGACGCTTGCAAAAGCAATTTCCATTTCGTTAAATGCAAGGTTTAAGCGAATTCAATTTACTTCTGATTTACTTCCCGCTGATATTACAGGGATTACAGTCTTTGACGGAGTGAAATATGAAAATGAGGATATAACTGATAAAGAATTTAGAGAAGCGCAAACTATTGCACCAATTTTTGTTGAACTGTTCAGCCCCATAGAGAAGCTTAATTTTGTATTTGGGGTCCTATGCATTATTCTATACTATTTAGTTTTGAGGTGTATGAAGAGGTATAATAGTTGCAAATTTTATATCTCTTTAGAGGGGGTATAAGAAATGAGAGATAATGCATATTTAAAGGCTTTTGAGAAATTGGAAAAGATTCCGCGTGTCAAACTTGCTTTTTTACCTACACCTTTGCAGAAGTTAGAAAGAATTTCACAGCTTTATGGAGTAGAGATGTACATGAAGCGAGACGACCTTACTGGCGTAGAGTTTGGTGGCAATAAGACACGCAAGCTTGAATTTACTCTTCCGGAAGCGGTAAAAAATAAAGCTAAGTATTTAGTTACAGGTGCAGCATTCCAGTCGAATTGGTGTAGGCAAACCATTGCATGTGGCAATAGATTGGGAATGAAAACAGTGCTATTTTTGTATGGTCCAGAAATACCGCAGAAATATAAAGGGAATTTATTATTAGACAAAGTAATGGGAGCAGAGATTCATCTTAACAAATTACAACAGGGAGAGAGTATCCCCAAAGCGATGCAAAGAACAAAAGAAAAGGTAGAAGAAAGAATAAAAGAATTAGAGGAAAAAGATGGGAAATGTTATTATATTGAGGTGGGAGCACCGTTTCCTCGAGGGCACGTGGCTTACGTATATGCTGTGGGAGAACTTGTAAGGCAATTTAAGGAAAAAGGTATGATGCTAGATTATTTTGACTATATTGTGACAGCAATTGGTACAGGAGGAACATATACAGGGCTTCTTGTTGGGAAAAAACTTTTTAACTCTACTGTGAAAATTTATGGATTTTCAGCAGGATTTATGCCTATTGAGACCCTGAAAAAGCGGATTTTGAAAGGTGCTGAAGAGACCGCAGAATTTTTGAAAGTAACAATGCCGTTCTCTAAAGAAGATATTTACATCAGTGAGGACTATGTGGGCGAAGGATACGATATTCCTTCGAAAAAGGAAGTAGAGGCAATTAAACAGATAGCACAAAATGAAGCAGTTTTTTTAGACCCGGTTTACACAGGAAAGGCAATGGCAGGTCTCTTAGACTTTATTAAAATAGGCAGGATTCCCAAAGGCAGCAAAGTGCTGTTCTGGCATACAGGAGGATTGCCAGCCCTGTTTTCTGGTGAAGAAATAACCGGAAGTATCTATGAATTGTGAAATAGGCTCTTTATGAAGCAGATTTATTCTACATATGTATTTTGCGATAGCAGTTGAGTTTTTTTCGAATATATAAATTGTAGATTAAACAAAAAGCTACTGCAAAAAGAAATGAGGTAAAATATCTGTAGAGAATTTTGAAATTTTGTGAAATCTTTTAAACTATATATAAATAAGAATATTGAAAAAATAGTAATAAGCGTTATAAACTATTAAGGAGGGAAAGAAATGGCAAAAGTAAAGATTGTAGCTGATTCAACCTGTTATCTACCGGATGAACTTATTAAGAAGTACGATATAAAAATTGCGCCTTTGTATGTGAGATTTGGTGACGATATGTTTAGAGAACGTGTGGATATAAAAGACGAGGATTTTTATAAGCGTATAAGAGAAGGAGAGCTGCCATATACCACGCAACCTGCTACTACTGATTTTATTACGGTTTATAAACCACTTATTGAAGAAGGATACTCAATCATTTCTCCTCTTATTTCTTCCGAGATAAGTGGTGCTGTGAATGCCGCAAATGCAGCAAAAAAGTCATTAGGGGATCCGGATATCCATATTTTTGATGCTAAGTTTACGACGTTAGGTTTAGGATATCAAATAGTGGAAATTGCGGAAAGGTTGTATGAGCGAGGGATGACTAAGGATGAAGTAATTCAAGAGATGCCATCAATACGGGATAGGATGTACAACTTTTTTGTTGTCGGAGACCTGTATTTCCTTGCGAGGCTAGGACGAATCAAGAAAACAGAAGCAGTTTTGGGGTCAATGATAAAAGTTAAGCCACTTCTTTATATGCGAGATGGAGCTATAGATACTCTGGAGAAACCTCGCACAATGAAAAAGGCAAAAGCAAGGATGATTGAAATTGCAAAACAGATTGTAACAGAAAAGGGATTGAAACATATGTCAATCATTTGGGGCGACAATAAGGAAGAAGCGGAAGCATACAGGGATGTATGCGCAAAAGAATTTAACAAAGAGGTTTCTATGACTCGTTTAGGGCCTGTTATTGCATCGCATACCGGACCGGATATTTTATCCCTTCAGTTTAGCACTGAAAGGTGATGTAAAATAAGGCGACTACCGAATATATTACAGACAAGAATTGTTATTGCTTTTTAACTTGAGGAGATTTAGACATAGGGAAAGATAATGTAAATTCTGAGCCTTTGCCTAATTCGCTTTTGACCTTTATTTTGCCATTATGTGCATATATTAGTTCTTTTATAATTGTAAGTCCAATTCCTAAGCCGCCGGTTGTTCTTGAACGTGATTTTTCTCCTCTGTAGAATCTGTCGAATATGTAGGGCAGTTCTTGTTCTGGTATACCTTTTCCTGTGTCTTTAATTGAGATTATGGCGTTTGTTCCTTCTCGAAAACTTTTAATGTAAATACTACCTTTATCCGTGTATTTTATTGCATTATCTAAAAGGTTTAGAAGGATTTCTTTTATTCTTTTTCTGTCTGCATTTATGTAAATAGGTTTGCTGTTTTTGTTTATTTTGATGAATAGATTTTTTTTGTTTGCTTCTATTCTAATCATTTCCGATACCTCTATTATGAAGTCATTTAAATTTATTTTTTCAAGGTTTAATTTATATTTTTTGCTGTCTAATGCAGAAAGAACGGAAAGTTCATTTAGCATACTCTCCATCCGCTCTACCTCACTTTTAATAATTTTAAGTGATTTTTCTTTTTCTTTTTTTGTAAAATCTTTATTGTCCAGCGTTTCTAAGTAGCCGTTAATGACTGTTAAGGGCGTCCTCAGGTCATGGGATACATTTTGTACAAGTGTTTTTCGCATTTTTTCAATTTCAGATAGATGTTCTGCCATATGGTCTAATGCTCTTGCAAGCAGCCCCATTTCATCATTTGTTTTTGTATTTATGCGCGCAGAATAGTCTCCCCTTTCTATCTTTTTTGAGAATTTTACCATTTTCTTAATTGGGTTTACTGTAAGCCGAGAAATAAAGAATGCGAGGGCGGACCCTACTAAAATGGAGATTGCACCTACCCAGAGGAGAGAAAATTTCATATTGTTAAGAAATTTCTCTCCGTAAGGCTTCATAAACATTTTGAATCCTTCTGGTGTTTGGAGAACGATAATCTGATTGAAACTTTTACCAATGTATAGCCTGGTAAAGAATGCCGAAAAAAAGATTACTACAATTATTAAAAAAATGTAAGTTAATATAAGTTTTACCTTAAAGCTCATCTATTTTTCTCCTTTAAATTTGTATCCTGCACCGTATACGGATTCTATGTACTCTGGATGTTTGGGATCGTCTTCCAATTTTTTACGTATGTTTTTAATGTAAGCATCTATTGTACGGTCAAACACCACTTCATCGTATTCCGTATAAGCTTTGTCCATAATTTGCTCTCTTGAGAATACTATACCAGGTTTCTCTGCGAGCGTTGTTAATATTTTAAATTCCTTTATAGTTAATGTAATTTCCGCCCCTTTTTTTATTACTTTCATTTTTTTTGGGTGTATCTCAAGGTCTTTTATCTTTATTATTCGTTCGTCAGAGTAGCTTCTTCTCAGCAAACTCTTTACTCTTGCTACAATTTCTCTGGGGCTAAAAGGTTTTACTACGTAATCATCTGCTCCTAATTCTAGCCCGCTTATTCTATCATCTTCTTCTGCTTTAGCGGTGAGCATAAGAATCGGTACATTTGAATGGCTGCGGATTTTTTTAGCAACTGCTATTCCATTCACATATGGAAGCATAAGATCTAAAATAATGAGGTGTGGTTTTTCTTTCTCAAAGAGATCCAATGCTTCCTGTCCGTTTTTTGCCTGTATGGTATCAAATCCTGCTTTTTGCAAATAGATACTTAAAAGGTCTCTTATATTCTTTTCGTCATCTACTATTAATATTTTTTTCATCATTTTATTATAGTATTCTGATTACTATTACAAAATTATTTGTTTACCTTATGTTTCCTGAACAATATCTTGTAGAAACTGAGACGATCAATTAGATGTACTAGAACTCCTGCAACTAATAGTAACGAGAATTCTGTGTGTAAAACTGTTGATAGGGTGGTTCTCTCAAAGACAAGAAGAACACCTGTTACTCCGGAAACCAAGAACGTAATAAGCAAGAATACATCTATACTCATCATCACAAAGAGTTTTGTCAATTTCTTTTTGTACTTGAGTATTTCAAGTACTGCGAAACCAATCTTTTTTCTTCTCTGGTTTCTTCTAAATTTTTTCCTTTTCCACTTCCGTATGTGCCACTTTTATAGGCGACTGTGCTAAATTCTTCACTATTGTCAGCTTGATCTACGGAATATATTCCGCTTACTAATTCATTTGTTGAATTTCCATATGCAATATTTGTTGTATCGCTATCCAGAGCGCTATTCAAATTAAAATTGGTTGTAATTCCAAACATCACTACTGCGACAACTATCAGAATAACGATACTAATTTTCTTTTTCATTTATTAACCTCCTATTTGTTAATCGATCTTATTATAATAAGCAAATGTGAAGAAATTATGAAATTGACATATCTCTTGTAGATAAAATATTGGAATTTGACAGCGTAGGATTATGAAGTAAACTGATAGTGAGGTAGAGCTTATGTGTAGAGCTAATATAAGACAAATGGTTTTTGTTTTAGATTGGAGAAGAGGCAATGAATAGCGGCCTATATATTGCTTTCATCTTTGTTTCTTATTTAATTGGTGCTGTTAACTTTGCTATAATATTTACTTCTTTGAAGCTTAACATTGATATAAGAAACCTTGGTGACTACAATCCAGGTGCAACAAATGTTTATCTCAATGTCGATAAAAGGCTTGGTGTTTTAGTTGGCATTTTAGATGGCTTAAAGGGTTTTATCCCTCTTGTTTTTGCAAGAAGGATTGGTGCTCCAAGTGCCATTCTTCTTATTATTGGTGCAGCTGTTATTTTGGGACATGATTATCCGATTTTTTATCATTTCAATGGAGGTAGTGGAATTTCTACCACAGCAGGTGTTGCATTGTTTTTTGCACCGAAAGAATCTCTTATGATATTGCTTTTTGCTGCTGTAATTATCTATTCTCTTCGTTTTCTAAAAAATAAGAGAGGTGGCAGTTTTTCTCTCCTGGAGATAGGGGAAGCCATTATCTACATATGCTTCCTTTTATTCATATTCGCTCCAAATACATCTAGTGTAATTAAAATGTTTTACTTTTTAGCGGTTTTAATTGTCGTAATAAGAAGATTTGATAGGGTGGAACAGTTATTTAGTCGAAACAATAGAGTTTATAATCAAAAACAATCTATTAAATAAAAGAATCCGTTTGACTTTTAGTTGATGTGCTTCTTTTTTAACCTTCTTTCACTGTTATTTATTTTTCTAATTTTTTCGTTCGTTGACGAAATACTACTTTTTGCTATTATTTATAGAGATACTAAATAATTGTGAGGAGGATTATGTGATTCCAGCAAATGATTTAAGAACAGGAGTAACGTTTGAGACGGACGGAGGGATTTATGTGGTTATTTCTTTTCAGCATATAAAGCCAGGAAAAGGTTCTCCTTTTGTTCGAGTAAAAATTAAAAATTTGGATACGGGTAACATTGCAGAGAAGACATTTAGACCAGAAGAAAAATTTAAAAAAGCTTTTCTTGAAAGGAAAAAAATGCAATATCTCTATAGAGAAGGGGAGAATTATGTATTTATGGACCTTGAAACATACGATCAGGTATTGATTTCCCCGGATAATGTGGGCGATGCTGCAAACTTTCTTAAAGATAATTTGGAGTTAACAATAATATTTTATAAAGATAGACCGGTGTCTGTTGATCTCCCTACATTTGTTGAGCTTAAAGTAACTCATGCTGAGCCTAGCGTGAGAGGAGATACGGCTACTGCCGCAATGCGGCAAATTATTCTAGAGTCGGGGTATAAATTAAATGTTCCCTTATTTGTTAATGAGGGAGACTTAATAAAGGTGGATACTCGAACAGGCGAGTATCTCGAAAGGGTGAACAAATGAGCAAAATTATTATTACAGACGAAGCGATTGAAACTACCATTCTTAATGCTACGCTGAGCGTGGATGGTGTATTAGATTCCTGGAAAGGTATGGAAGAATATATCCCCTATTTTAATAAGGACAAGAAACATCCTCATGGCATTGACTTTATTCTAGAAAAAGATGAGATAAAGGTAAACATATTTATTACTGTAGCGTATGGAGCAGATTTAAGAAAAGTGGGAAAGGAGATTCAAGATAAGGTAAAAGCACAGATTGAAAACATGACTCCCTATAAATTATCTACGATAGTCGTTTTTATTGAAGATATTAAGTATGAAGAGCAGGAGTAGAGCGCGTGAGATAGCATTTAAAGTGCTTTTTGCCGTTGACAGAGGAGGGAATAGCATTCCAGATGCATTTTCCTTGTTTCAATATGAGCTGCCCGTTGTGTTAGAATATTCTCTTCACTTAGTGAATGGCACACTTAAGTATCTAGATGCGATTGATAAAATTATAGAAGGTAGTTTGAAAAATTGGGAATTTGATAGGATATCTGTACCTGATAAGGAAATTTTAAGGCTTGCGCTTTTCGAGATAGATTATGTTGATGGAATTGATGATGGAGTGGTTGTATATGAAGCTGTTGAGATTGCAAAAAAGTATAGCACGGATAAATCTCCTAATTTTGTCAATGGCATACTCCGTGAGATATTAAGAGGCAGAAAGAATGAGTCCAAAGAGACTTGAGGCGCGGGTGTCTGGTTTTGTGCAAGGAGTTGGCTTTCGATATTTTGTAAAAAGAAATGCAGATATACTAAATCTTGTTGGATATACTGAGAATCTGCGTGATGATTCTGTTCGAGTAGTGGCTGAGGGAGAAGAAAATAACCTTGTTAAATTTCTTGATGTATTGAGAAAAGGTAATTCGTTTTCTCTTGTAAAGAATGTGGATTATAATTTTTCTGAGCCTTTGGGAGAATTTTCAGCATTTGAAATATATTAGGAGGATGCTATGAACTTAGAAGAGTATCTTAAAGAAAAAAGAGAACTTATTGATTCAGCGATTACTGCTATGGTTGAACCGCTGAAAGGCAGCTCTGTGTTATATGCAGCAGCGTCTTATAGCTTAATACCAGGCGGAAAAAGGTTGAGACCTATTCTTATGCTCTCCACTTATAATGCCATCAAGAGTAAAGAAGAGCCTATTATTCCTTTTACATGTGCTATTGAAATGGTGCATACGTATTCATTGATTCACGACGACCTTCCCATTATAGATAATAGCGACTTGCGTAGAGGGAGATCAACTACTCACAAAGTGTATGGTAGCGATATGGCGCTTCTTGCTGGTGATGCACTTCTGTCGTTTGCTTTTGAGATTATTTCTAACCGATTACACCTGGCAAAATTTAGAGAAAGCGCTCTTTTGGCAGTTATACATGAATTTGGAGTTGCAACGGGCATACGAGGATTAGTCGGTGGCCAGGTGATGGATATAGTGTCAAGCAATATGGGCAGCATTGATAAAGAGACAATACTTTATATCGAGGAGAAGAAAACAGCTTCTCTTATTTCACTTGCATTAAGGACAGCAGGTATTCTTGGCGAGGTAGGGGAGGAAGAACTTAAGGCTCTTACTAATTTCAGCTTAGAATTTGGAGTGAGTTATCAAATCATAGACGATGTCTTAGATGCAATCTCTTCGCCTGAGGTGCTGGGAAAGGATACAGGACAGGATAAGAAAAACAGAAGAGCAACGTTTGTTGCGTTATATGGTGTGGAGGAAGCTAAAAAAATGGCGAATGAATTTGTACAAAAGGGCATTGGTTTTCTTGCGCCCTTTGGCGAGAAATATAAAATTTTAGCAGATATTGCTGAATATACTCTTCAGAGAATTAAATAGTGAGTAAAATTCTTGATTCTATAAATTTACCAGATGATATTAAAAAGCTTTCTTACAAGGAATTGGATATACTTTCTGGCGAGATAAGAGAGTTAATTTTAAAGGTTGTTTCTCGTACAGGGGGGCATCTTTCTTCTAATCTTGGCACGGTAGAACTTACACTTGCTCTTTATAAGGTATTTGATTTTTCAAAAGATAAATTGATTTTTGATGTAAGTCATCAATCATATACGCATAAAATCATCACAGGGAGAAAAGATCAATTTTCTACGTTAAGGCAGTATAAAGGAATAAGTGGCTATACAAATCCAGGAGAAAGCTTATTTGATACATTTATAGCTGGGCATTCTTCTACATCTCTACCGCTTGCACTTGGTTTTGTTATAGCGAGAGAATTTAAAAAAGAAGACTATGAAATCGTCTCTCTTATTGGCGATGGTGCTCTCACAGCAGGTGAAGCATATGAAGGACTGAATAATCTTGGAAGAATGGGGGAAAAAGTAATCATTGTGTTAAATGACAATGAAATGTCTATATCTAAAAATGTTGGGGCGTTTTCGGATTATTTATCTCGTATGCGTTCCTCATCTTTTTATCAATCTCTCAAGATGAAACTACCTAGAACTTCATTGGGAAGAAAAATTAAACTGTCTATAAAAGACCTATTTTTACCTACTGTTTTTTTTGAAGAACTAGGTTTTACTTATCTTGGCCCTATTGATGGACATGATGTGCGAAAACTTGTTGAAACATTTCGAAGAACAAAAAATATTCCATACCCCATTGTTGTACATGTAGTTACAAAAAAAGGCAAAGGTTACAGTCATGCTGAAGAGAATTCGACAAAGTTTCATAGCGCTCCTCCTTTTGAGGTAGAAACGGGAATTCGTAAGAATATAACTTCTCAAAAGACATTTACAGAATTATTTGGAGAAGCACTTGTCAAAGAGAGTAAAAAGGATAAAAGGATATTTGCTATTACTGCCGCCATGTCGGATGGGACTAAAACAAATTTAATAAAAAATTTATTTCCTGAGAGATTTATTGATGTAGGTATCGCAGAACAGTGTGCAGTAACTGCTGCTGCTGGGATGGCAAAAGAAGGATTGAAACCTGTTGTTGCCATTTATTCAACGTTTTTGCAACGTGCTTATGACCAATTAGTGCATGACGTCGGGATTTTAAATTTACCTGTTGTATTTGCCCTGGATAGAGCAGGAATTGTATCTTCTGACGGACCTACTCACCAGGGTGTTTTTGATCTTTCTTATATGCGCATCATTCCAAATTTTGTTGTAATGGCGCCGCGTGATGGGGAAGAGTTGAAGGCAATGTTGCATTTTTCTTTGCAATTAAATTGCCCTTCTTCTATCCGATATCCTAAAGATTATGTGCCCAAGGCATTATTGCCGGTGAAACCCATTAAATTAGGCAAAGGAGAGCTTATTTATAAAGGAAAGAATCTTCTCATTGTATCTATTGGCGTAATGTTTTATGAGGCATTTCGTGCACGAGAGGCATTAGAAAAAATGGGTATTTCTACAGGACTTATTAATGCTCGTTTTGTCAAACCCTTGGATGAGAAGCTTATTTTGAAGGAAGCTAAAAAATCAAGAAAGGTAATTACCGTTGAAGATAATTCTGTAAAAGGTGGTTTTGGCTCTGCAATAAGTGAACTTCTTTCTAAGGAAGGAATAGAAGTGTGCATCGTGGGAATAGAAGATTTCTTTCCAGAGCAAGGTGAACGAAGGTTTCTTATGAACAAATATGGTTTGAGTGCAGAACATATCATTAAGGTTGGAGAAAAATTTGCCAAAGAAAAGAATCGATGAGGTGTTGGTCGAAAAAGGCTTCTTTAAAAGTAGATCAGAAGCAAAGCGATTTATTATTGAAGGGAAAATCTTGTTGAATGGTCAACTTGTGCAAAAAGCAGGCGCCTTTGTAAGGAATGAAGATCAAATTACTCTTAAAGAAGAAAAAAAATATGTGAGTAGAGGTGGGCTAAAATTAGAGTTTGCAATTGACCAATTTGGCATTGATCCAAAAGGTTTGACTGCTGGAGATATCGGAGCCTCAACTGGAGGATTTACTGATTGTTTGCTTAAGCTTGGTGCAAAGCGAGTATATGCTGTAGATGTTGGTTATGGACAATTTGATTATTCTTTGCGTAACGATAAACGTATAATTCTTTCAGAAAGAACTAATGCAAGATATTTAACACAAAAGGAAATTCCTGAGCAATTAGATTTGGTTGTTATGGATGTATCATTTATTTCCATTATAAAGATTCTTCCTGCTCTTATTCCTTTGATGAAGGAGGAATCAAGCATTATTTCACTGATTAAACCTCAGTTTGAAGGAAAGAGGGAATATCTAAAAAAAGGCATTGTCAAGGATAAGGAGATACACAAGGAAATATTATTTAATCTTATTGACGATATTTCACGGGTAGGGCTTTGCGTTACAAATGCTACATACTCTCCTGTGAAAGGGGGAAAAGGAAATATTGAATTTTTTTTTCTGATAAAAAAACAAGGGAAGCTTGTGAATTTTCACCATATTCATAAAATAATAGGTGAAGTATGGGAAAGGACGGCGAGATGAAAATAGGAATTTTTTACCTTGATGGAGTAGAAATTAAGGAAACAGCTGAAGAACTTGCTAATTTTTTTAGAAAAAGAAACATAAAAGTATTTATCAACGAAGAGTTAAGGAGTGCTAAGCCTGACAAAGACACTGTTATTATAAGCCTTGGCGGAGATGGTACTTTTTTGAAGGCTTCGCATTGTGGTATAGAAATGGATGTGCCTGTACTCGGCATAAATTTAGGTAATCTTGGTTTTCTTACAGATGTTGAGGCAAGAGATGTTTTTAATGCTGCTGAAGAATTATTAAAAGGGGATTTTTTCATTGAGAAAAGAGCCATTCTTAAGGGATTAAGGCTTGGTGAGGGAGGAAAAGAAGATACATTTTTTGCTGTCAACGATTTTGTTTTAGTACGGTCTATCCGAGAAAGAATGATGTTCGCCGAAATTTTTGTTAATGGGATGCGAGCTGGAAAGTTTAGAAGTGATGGAATTGTCATTGCAACGCCTACAGGTTCTACTGCTTACGCCCTTTCTCTTGGAGCTCCCGTTATCACTCCATCTGCTTCAGTGTATGAGCTTGTGTTTATTGCGCCACATAAGCTTTCAGCAAGGCCTGTTATTTTTTCTGGGGAGGACCATCTTTCTTTGAGAATTCTTTCAAAAGAACCCATTTCCTTTCAGAAGGACGGCGAAGAAATCCTTAAACTAAAGATGTTTGACAGGGTGGCCTTTGAAAAAGCCAATCGAGAGCTATGTGTTGTGCACTTGAAAAAGAAAAACTTTTTTGATGTATTAAACAGGAAATTTGGATGGGGGGAATAGATGCTTGCTGGTATTCTACTAACAGATTTTGCAATAGCTAAAAAAGTTGAGCTGTCTTTTGACAGCAATCTTGTTATTATTTCCGGGGAAACAGGTACAGGTAAAACAATCTTGATGAGGGCACTTACGGCAGCTTGTGGTGGGGATGCAACAAGCAATTTGATCCGAGCAGGAAGTAATAAAGCGCAGGTTGAAGTAAGTTTTATGCTCGACAGCGCGTCTAAAGGGATTGATGTTCTAAAGAAACTTTCTCTCTTCGAAGGAGAACCCATAGTGATACTTTCCAGGGTGATCGATAAAAACAGAACAAAGGGTATAATTAACGGTCATCCTGTGCCAATAAAAAGTTTGATGGAATTGGGATCCAGTCTTATTGATATGCACGGACAGCATGAAGTGCAATCTTTACTGAACAGCTCTACACATATTTTGTCTCTTGATCGGTTTGGTGGAGAATCCCTTATCTCTTTGAAAGAAAAAGTGATTTCAGAAATTGCTGCCTACAGGAGAATTTCAAAAGATCTTAACGATTTGGTAGAGCAGGATAAAAGATATCGGGAAGAGCGAGATTTTATTAATTTTGAGGTCGAAGAGCTTGAAAAAGCAGAATTACAAGAAGAAGAGGAAGAAGAGTTAATTAAAGAAGAAAAAATATTATCTAATGCACAGGAACTTGTAAATCTTATTGACGAGTCGAGAACTTCTATATCGGGTGAAGAAAATCGTAGCATTTTAGATCTTGCTGAATTGGTTTCTGCAAATCTTAAACGTGCTTCTGTTATTGATTCTGCTCTTTCCTCTCTCAATGAACAGATAGAGAGTATAAGCGTTCAACTTAAGGAGCTCGACAGAGATCTTGCGCGATATGACGGGGCTATTGTTTTTGATGCAGATCGTCTTTCTTTTATTGAAGAGAGACTTTCTTTGTTATCTGCATTAAAACTGAAGTATAAGAAAACAGTTCCTGAATTAATTAACTACTTGAGTGAGCTAGAAGAGCGGTTACAATCTTTTACTTCGCTCGAAGAGAAAATTGAGGAGTTGAGCAAACAAAAAGAAGAATTTCTTTCCAAAATAAAAATAGATGTTTCAGAGCTTTCTTTAATGCGAAATGAGACTGCAAGCAGATTCCAAAAAGAAGTACTAAACGAATTAAAGGACCTTGCCATGGGAAACGTTGATTTCAAAGTGTCATTTAAGAATGTTGCAGATGAAAACGGGATAGAAATAGATGGCAAAATTGTAAAACTCTTTCCTGATGGCATTGATCTTGTTGAGTTTCTCATTGCTCCAAATCCAGGCGAAGGGGCTAAACCTCTTGCATCCATTGCTTCTGGTGGAGAGCTTTCCAGGGTGACACTTGCAATAAAGAAGGTGCTTGCTGAAGTAGATGAAATTCCTGTGCTTATATTTGATGAAGTAGATGCAGGGATAGGAGGAAAGACGGGTGAAAAAGTAGCGGAGAAATTACGAGAGATAGCTAAGTATAGACAGGTAATCTGTATAACACATCTTCCACAAATTGCGTCTCTTCCCGGAGAACATTTTGTGGTGGAAAAAAAGATTGAAGATGGTAAAACATTTCTTAAGGCAAGAAAGCTTGAGGAATGCGAAAGAGTTAACGAGATTGCCAGGATGATTTCGGGTACAAATGTTACTACAACTACAATAAGCCAGGCTAAAGAGCTGATAGGCAGGTGGCAATGAAAATTTTGGTAATCAACCCAGGCTCTACATCAACTAAAACTGCTGTTTTTGGTGGCAGAGAACCTATTTTTATAGAATCTATTCATCATCCCTCAGACGTTCTTTCGCAGTTTAATTCACTTAAAGAACAAAAGGATTTTCGTAAAGAAAAAATTGTGGAGGTTTTAAAAAAACATAATATTTCTTTAGATCAATTGGAGGTTGTCATCGGAAGGGGTGGCATTTTAAAGCCAATTGAGGCAGGTACTTATCGTGTAAATGATAAATTAATGAACGATTTGATCCAGTCGAAGGTGGAGCATGCTTCTAATCTTGGTGGCATTATTGCATATGAGATAGCAGCAGGTCTCGGTATTCCAGCGTATATAGCAGATCCTGTTTCTGTTGATGAATTTGAAGAGATTGCGAGAATATCTGGATTAAAGGAGTTAGACAGGATTTCATTACTGCATACATTAAATATTAGAGCTAATGCATTTCGATATGCTGAAGAAAACAGTAAGCGATTTGAAGATTTGAATATTATAGTTGCACACCTGGGAGGGGGGATATCCATTGCACCTCTGGAAAATGGAAAAATTGTTGATGTAAATAATGCGAACGAAGGAGGGCCATTTTCACCTGAACGGGTAGGAAGTTTGCCGTCAATTGATGTTGTAAAGATGTCATATTCTGGTAAATATGAGAAAAATGAACTTGTTCGTCTCTTTACAAAAAAGGGTGGGCTTGTTTCTTACCTCGGTATAAATAATATGCCTGAAGTAATAGAAAAAATCAAAACAGGGGATAAGTACGCAAAGCTTATAGTCGATGCAATGTGTTATCAAATTGCTAAAGAAATTGGTGCTATGGCAACTGTTTTAAAAGGAAATGTTGAGGCAATAATCTTTACTGGCGGGCTTTCACACAACAAAGAGCTAATTACTGAGGTGAGCAAGAGAGTAAACTGGATTGCTCCAATTGTTGTTTACCCTGGTGAGGAAGAGATGAGTGCTCTTGCAATGGCCGCATTTAGAGTTTTAAAAGGTGAAGAAAAAGAACGAGAGTATAGCTAAGGAGGCATTGATGATAAATAGTTTTGAGGAATTGTTTTCGCATCTTAAAGGAAAAGGTAGAGAAGATATTGTTGTAGCAGGAGGAGAGGATATCGAGGCAGTGAAGGCAGTAAAAAAAAGCTATGACTATGGTTTTGGCAGAGGCATACTTGTGGGCGATAGAGAGAAGATAGAGGATGTGTTATCTCAGTTTTCTGATAAAGATTTCGTCGAAGATGTTGTTCATGCAGTTACCGATGAGGAAAAAAGTTCTTTTGCTGTGCAGAAGGTTAAGAAAGGAGGCGTTCTTCTAAAAGGACAGGTAAAGACTTCCAAACTTCTAAAAGAAGTTTTAGATAAGGAAAATGGATTAAGAACTGGCAACATTATAAGCGATGTGTTTGTGTTCGAAGATCAACGGGAAGAAGTGCAAAAGCTTGTACTTATGAGTGACGGCGGTGTAAATATTGAGCCGGATATTAATACGCTTATTTCTATTGTTAAAAATGCTGTTATGGTTGCCCATAAATTAGAAAAGAAGAACCCGCTTGTAGCCATGCTTGCTGCGGTAGAAGTAGTGAATCCCGATATGGAGGAAACAATTTCTGCGGCTCTTATTTCTCAAATGAATAAACGGGGGCAAATAATAGGTTGCACGATAGATGGACCATTGGCCCTTGATAATGCAATTTCACAATACGCTGCAAAGAAAAAGGGAATTAAGTCTGTTGTAGCCGGTATGGCAGATATTTTAATCGTGCCAAATATAGCTGCGGGAAATATTTTTGGAAAAGCTCTTACATATTATGCAAATTTTAAAAATGGTCATATAATAGTAGGAACAAAAATGCCTGTAATGATTCCTTCGCGAGCTGATACAAGTGATGTTAAATTTAATTCAATAGCACTTGCAATTGCGTGCAAAAACGAATAATGGGAGGCTAGTAATGGAACAAATTAAACGATTAGATGATATTGTAGAAGCTGTAAAAAGTAGAAAAAAAAGAGTTTTATCAGTCGCTTATGGGCAGGATGTCCATACCCTTCAGGCTGTTGAAAAGGGAGTAAGGGAAGGACTATTTACTGCAATAAATTTTGCAAGTAAAAAAGAAGTTAAGAAAGTCGCCAGCGAAAATGGTATTGATATTTCTCTTTTTGAAGTTGTCGATGTACCGGACGAGAGGGAAGCGATCAGGCAAGCTGTTAGGGCCGTAAAAGAAAAAAGAGCAGATGTGCTTATGAAAGGATTTTGTCAAACTGCAAACTATATGAAAGGTATTTTAGATAAAGAGGAAGGACTTCTCCCTCCGGGGAATATTCTTTCCCATACGACGGTTATAGAAATTTCTACTTATCCTAAATTACTTGTTGTTTCAGATGTTGCTGTAATACCATTTCCCGATCTTAAAATGAAGGTGCAGATGATTAACTATAATGCAAACATTGTTCGTAAATTTGGCATCACTATGCCAAAAGTTGCTGTAATTGCAGCAGTGGAGACTGTAAATTTGAAGATGCAGGCAACTATAGATGGGGCATTGCTTTCTAAAATGAACGAAAGAGGGCAAATTAGCGGCTGTGTGGTTGATGGACCGCTCGCACTGGATCTTGCAATTTCTAAAGAATCGGCATTAATTAAAAAAGTGAAGTCTGAAGTTGCAGGAGATGCTGATATTTTGATTTTTCCTAACATTGAAGCCGGGAATGTATTTTATAAATCCACTACAAAACTAGGAAATGCTAAGATTGCAGCAGTTGTGACTGGCGCAACTGTACCAGCTGTTCTTACTTCTCGCGGCGATAGTGAAGAATCTAAATTTTATTCTTTAGCGTTAGCTGCGTTTATTTCAGAAAAATAAATATTTGGCAAAATATGATATAATAAAAAATAGTTTGAATGTTGAAAAAAAGATATAAGGGGTGTAAAAATGGGTGAAAATGGTAAAAAAGGGTTTTATGATCAAGTAAATCCTGAAGATGTAGAGTCAATTCTTGCAAAAGCAGGCGAAGAGAAATTGCCGCGTAGGAAAATTGAAGAAGCTGTTTCCGCAAATGCAGAGCCAAGTTCTACAGAAGCAGGGGCAGGGGAATTACAGTATGACTTAATTGAAGAAATTATTCCGCCAGAAGCAGAAAAAAGGGAGGAAAAAATAGATTCTATGAATACAATCTCTAAAGATTATGTCCCTACGGTTTTTAAGAGAGGAGATACTATTTCTGCCACTGTTGTTAAGATTGAACCAACTGGTGTGATGGTAAACGCAGGCGGTAAAGTTGATTATTTCATTCCGATGAAAGGACTTTCTGCCGAACCGATTACTTCGCCCGGGGAAGTTGTAAAAGTCGGCGATAAAATTAATGTTTATGTAATAAAGACGCGTGATGCTAAGGGTGGCGTTATTCTTTCGAAGAAAAGGGCGGATTATGTAGGCGAATGGGATGAATTAAGCAATGCTTTTGCCGAAAATAAAAGTATTAAAATAAAGGTAGTTAAAGCGATTAAGGGTGGATTGTTAGTAAATGTAGTTGGTATTGTAGGATTTCTTCCTCAGTCACATGTAGGATTGAAGAGAGGTGAAAGCCTTGAAACATTTGTTGGCAAAGAGATGGAAGCTAAAATACTCGAGATAAACCCCGCTATTAGGCGTATAATCGTGTCATGTAAGGAAGTACTCAGAAAAGAGAGAGAAAAAGCGAAAAAAGAGGCACTCGTAAACCTTAAAAAAGGCGAAATTATAAGCGGGACAGTGAGAACCATAAAAGATTTTGGCATTTTCGTTGATATAGGCCATGGAATTGACGGATTTGTTCGATTAAATGAACTAACATGGGGAAGAAGAAAACCACCCAAGGAAGTCGTTAGGTTAGGTGAAGAGGTTGAAGTGAAAATTTTGAGTATAAACCTTGATACGGGTAAAGTAGCTTTAAGTTTAAGGCAAACAAAATCATATCCATGGGATGTTGTCGAAGAAAAATTTCCAGAAGGCGGTATTGCTGAAGGCATTGTAATACGCATTCATCCATTCGGTGTAGTTGTAGAGCTTGCGGAAGGTATTACAGGGCTTATTCATATTTCTCAGTTAGATAAAACGCGTGTTAACAAGGTTGAAGATGTGGTGAAGCTAGGAGATCGGGTAAAAGTAAAAGTGCTTAGCATTGATAGGGAAAAGAGAAAAATGCGATTGAGTAGAAAAGCAGTGCTCGAGGATGATGGCGATGAAGAGGAAGAAAAGACAATTTAGCGAAACAAAGTTAGATATCAACAAAGTTAAGCAATTTCTTCCTCATAGGGATCCTTTTCTTTTTGTTGACGAAATTACTGAAGTTGTGCCTGGAGAGAGTGTTACAGGAAAAAGAAAACTGCGCGAAGACGAATTTTTTTTTAAGGGGCATTTCCCAGGTCTTCCTGTTTTTCCAGGCGTGCTGATGGTAGAGGCAATTGCACAAACATCGGCTTTTATGATATTTACACTGCCTGGCAATGAAAAGTTATTCGGGGTATTTGCGGGGATAGAAAATTTTAAATTTAAGGGAACAGTGCATCCTGGCGACACTGTGATAATGAAAGCAAAGCTTCTTGCTTTTCGACATGGTATCGCAAAAAGTGAAGGGAAGGCTTTCGTAAACGGAAAACTTATTGCTAAAGGTATTATATCGGCATTTTTTCATAAAAGCAAAGAAACATTAAAAGAAGGGAAAAAAGAACAATATGAATAAAGTTGGGATACTTGGGGTAGGGAGTTATCTTCCCGAGAAAAAAGTTACAAACTTTGATTTAGAGAAAATTTTGGATACATCGGATGAATGGATAAGGGCAAGAACTGGTATTACAGAAAGGAGATTTGCTTCTCCGGATCAAGCAGCTAGCGATCTTGCTGTTAAAGCAGCAGAACGAGCAATAAAAGATGCCGGTATATCTGCGGAAGATATAGATTTAATTATTGTGGGGACGAATTCCCCTGATACGATTTATCCTGCAACGGCTTGTCTTGTACAGAATAAGATAGGAGCTAAAAATGCTGCTGCTTTTGATCTTCAAGCTGGTTGTACGGGATGGGTTTATGCGTTTATTGTCGGGGCACAATTTATTGAGACGGGGATGTACAAACATGTGCTTGTTATTGGCGTAGAAGCAATTACAAGAATGATGGATGAAAAAGATAGGGATACTTATGTTCTGTTTGGTGATGGCGCTGGCGCAACTGTCTTAGGTAAAGTAGATAAAGGTGGACTGCTTTCTTCGGTACTTTATGCTGATGGAAGTCTTGCAGAACATATTATCCTTCCTGCTGGAGGTTCTCGTCTGCCACTTAGTCAGGAAGTGCTAGATAAAAGACTTCAATACACACGGATGAACGGCCGCGAAGTATTTAAATTTGCTGTTAGAGAAATTGCGAAGGTTTCTCTTGCTGCTATGAAGGAAGCGGGTCTTACTGCGGATGACATTGTATGGTTTATTCCTCATCAGGCAAATTTAAGAATTATTGAAGCAGGGATAAAGAGAATTAGAATACCTGAAGAAAGAGTGGCCATTACTATTGATAAGTACGGTAATTCTTCAGCTGCGACAGTTCCGATTGCACTGGATGAGATATATAGAGCAGGCAAAATAAAAACCGGAGATAAACTGCTTATGGTGTCATTTGGGGCTGGGATGACATCAGGTGCATTTATTGTGGAATGGTCAAAATGATAAGTTTTGTCTTTTCGGGACAAGGCTCCCAGTATGTTGGGATGGCGAGTAAAATACCAGTTTCTTCTGTTAAGAAAGAATTATTTATAAAAGCTTCTGATTTTCTGGGGTTTGATTTGGAGTATCTATGCAATAACGGGCCCATCGAGAAACTTACATCAACTGATATTGCTCAGCCTGCCTTGATGATAGTATCTGCCATATATGATACACTACTTAAAGAAAAAAATATTTTACCAGAGGTTGTAGCAGGACACAGTTTAGGTGAATACTCTGCACTTTTTTCTGCTGAGGTGCTTTCGTTTGAGGACGCTCTATTTCTTGTGAGGGAAAGAGGGCTTCTTATGAAAAAAGCATCTGAAAAAGCTCCAGGCAAAATGCTTGCTGTAATAGGGTTGACAGACGAAAAGTTAAAAGAGGTAATAAAAGAATCATCAGATAAAGGTGTGATAGTGGCGGCAAATTTTAATTCTCCAGGGCAAGTAGTTCTTTCTGGCGCTGATAACGCAATTGAAAAAGCTAAAATTGTAGCAAAGGAGAAGGGTGCAAAAATAGTAAAAATTTTGAATGTTTCAGCGCCTTTCCACTCTCCCTTGATGGAACCTGTAGTGCCTGAAATGAGTAAATTTATCGATTCTGTACAATTTAATAAACCTGCTATTCCTATTGTGCAAAATGCTACAGGAAAAGTCGTAAGTACAGTGGAGGAGATAAAAGAAAATCTAAAAAAGCAGCTTACGTCGCCAGTTCTTTGGACAGACTCGATGAATACAATGTCGGAAATGGGTGTAGAGAAATTTATTGAAGTAGGCCCTAAGAATGTATTAAAAGGATTAGTAGAAAGGACGTTGCATGGTTGTGAAATAGAAACTGCGGAGGTGTTACTGAATGCTTAATATTGATTTAGCAGGATTAACGGCAGTTGTTACTGGCGGTTCTCGAGGGATAGGTAAAGGTATTGCACTTGCACTTGCAGATTGTGGGGCAGATGTTGCTATTATTTATGCTCATAGCAGTGAAGCTGCGTTGGAAGTGAAGGATGAAATAAAAAAGAAAGGGAAAAGGAGTCTTGCTTTAAAATGTGATGTATCGCACGAAGAAGATGTTGTAAGGACCCTGGAAAATGTGCATAATGAGTTTGGTCGTATTGATATTCTTGTGAACAACGCAGGTATCAACAGAGACACATTGATATTACGAATGACTTCCGAAAATTGGGATGAAGTAATTGAAACAAACCTTAAAGGTACATTTCTTATGACCAAGTATGCCACTAAATATATGATACAAACTAAATTTGGGCGAATTATTAATATTTCTTCTATTGTAGGTATTACAGGAAATGTGGGACAGGCAAACTATGTTGCTTCGAAAGCCGGAATAATAGGTTTAACCAAGACTACCGCAATAGAATATGCATCAAGAAATATTACTGCTAATGCCATTGCTCCTGGTTTTATCGAGACGGATATGACAAAGAAGCTACCGGATCGTATGAGAGGGGAATTTCTAAAAAGAGTTTTACGGCGAAGAGTTGGAACACCCGAGGATATTGCAAATGTTGTAGCATTTCTTGTTTCTCCTCTTGCCTCTTATCTAACTGGAACTGTAATCGTTGTAGATGGAGGATTATCTTTAGGTTAATAATAGATAAATTAATATACCGGAGTTTTAATTTTTTCAGAGAAAAACCATTTATTCAGGTATATTAATTTATTTTTAAGTGTTGCTTTTGAAAAAAAGGAAATTTGATTATAATGTATTTTTGTAGATGTAATTATTTCAATTTAAAAACAAAAAGGAGGTTTTATTGAAATGGATGAAAAAGAAATTAGAGAAAAGGTGAAGGCAATTATTAAGGACAAATTGGGCGTGGAGGATGACAAGATTGTTGATGATGCAAAGTATATTGATGATTTAGGTGCGGATTCTTTAAGTCTTGTGGACATTGCTATGGCATTTGAAGATGATTTTGGAATGAAGATCCCGGATGAAGACATTGAAAAAATCACGTCGGTCAAAGATACTATTCAATACATCAAGGACCATGTAGAATAGTTATGAGAAGAGTTGTTGTAACAGGCTTGGGTGTAGTATCTCCTATTGGTATTGGGATAGATTCCTTTATTGAAGCGCTTCAAAAAGGACAATCTGGTGTTGGTAAGATTTCACTTTTTGATGCGTCTGATTATTCTGTTCAAATTGCCGCTGAGGTAAAAGATTTTAAGCCTGAGCAATATTTTGATGTAAAGAACGTACAAAGGCTTGATAGGGTTCAACAGTTCGCTTTTGTTGCTGCAAAAGAAGCGATAGAAAATGCGGGCATTATACCAGAGAAAGAAGATCTTGAAAAAATTGGGGTATATGTCACTTCTGGCGTAGGTGGGCTGCGTTCAATAGAAGATCAACAGAAAGTGCTTATGGAAAGAGGTCCCAGGCGAATAAGTCCATTTCTTATTACTCAATTAATTATTGATGCTATTCCAGCATACATTGCTCTCAAGTATGGCTTCAAAGGTGCGACACTTTCTCCAGTAAATGCTTGTGCGTCATCTACTCAAGCAATTGGTGAAGCACTCCTCGCCATACAGAGAGGCGATCTTGATGTTATAGTTACCGGAGGTGCCGATGCAGCGGTTACACCACTGGGAGTTGCTGCTTTTGCATCAATGAGAGCGCTCTCAACGCGTAACGATGCTCCTGAAAAAGCTTCCCGCCCCTTTGATAAAAATAGGGATGGTTTTATTATGGGCGAAGGCGCAGGAATGCTTATTCTTGAATCTTTGGAACATGCAGAAAAACGGGGAGCTCATATTTATGCCGAACTTTCAGGTTATGCTTCTACAACAGATGCTTACCATATAACAGCGCCTGACCCTGAAGTAAAACAGATTAAACGTGCAATGCAAGTTGCTATGCAAAAAGCCGGAGTAACAGAAGTGGATTATATTAATGCACATGGCACATCTACTCCTTTGAATGATAAATACGAAACGAAGGCAATTAAAGAAGTATTTGGCGAGAAGGCGTACAATATTCCTATAAGTTCTACAAAATCTATGATAGGCCACTTATTAGGCGCTTCTGGAGCTGCTGAGTGTGTTGCTACAGTACTCTCAATAGAGAATGGGATTATTTTCCCTACGATAAATTACGAAGAAAAAGATCCTGAGTGTGACTTAAATTATGTACCAAATGAAGCAATAAAGAAAGATGTGAATGTTGCTCTTAAAAATTCGCTCGGTTTTGGCGGGCATAACGTTTCATTAGTTTTCAAAAAATTTAGGTAAATAATAAGGCTGGCACTTAAAAGTGCCAGCCTTATTTTCTTAGACCTTAATTATTTTCTAATCTTCTATTTTATTGCATTTTCTATAAATTTTATTGCATCTTGTTCCTCAACAATAAATTTTTCTCCTGTTTCTCTTTTCTTTATTTCTATTTTGCCATTCTGTTTAAATGTTCTTCCAACGATAACTTGAAATGGTATGCCTATAAGATCTGCATCGTTAAATTTTACTCCTGCGCTTATGCTATCTCTGTCATCTATGATTGTTTCTATATTCTTCTCTTTAAATAGTTTGTATAGTTTTTCTGCTTCAGTTTTTATTTCGCTATCTGACATATCGAGCGGTATTATTTCTATTGTGAATGGAGCAACAGATACCGGCCATTTTATTCCGTACTTATCATTATATTCCTCTATAATTGCAGCAAGAGTTCTTCCTACTCCTATGCCATAACAACCCATGACAAAGTATTTTTCTTTTCCGTCACTATCTAAAAATTTTGCATCCATCTTTTCTGAATATTTTGTCCCGAGTTTGAATGTGTGCCCTACTTCAACTCCTTCGTATATTGTTAGTGGCGTGCCACATTTTGGACAGAGGTCCCCTTTTTTAATCTTTCTTATGTCTGCTACATTTTCTTTGGCGAAATCTCTTCCAGTGTTAACATTTTTAAAATGAAAACCATCCTTATTTGCTCCTGTAGTAAAGTTTTTCATTGTGCTTATTTGTTTATCTATTACGATTTTCAGCTTTGTTTTAACAGGCCCTATTGAACCTGTAGATGCTCCCGTAAGTTCTTTTACTTCTTCTTCTGTGGCCTGTCTTATGTGGCTTGCGCTGTATAAATTTTTTAATTTTATTTCGTTTAATTCATCGTTTCCTCGTACTAATGCAAGCACGAATTCATCATCTATTTTGTAGAGAAGCGATTTTGCGATATTAGCTTTATCGATGTGTAAGAATTTTGCTACTTCTTCAACAGACTTTGTATTTGGTGTTGAAACTTCTTCTATAGGTTTTTCTTGTTCATTGGATAATAGATCTTCATCTTTGGATTTTGCTGCGTCAATACTTGCTGCATAGTTGCAATGCGGGCAGGAGACAAATGTGCTTTCCCCTGCACTGGTGGATTTTACAACAAATTCGTGTGAAACTTTTCCTCCAATTGCGCCTGAATCTGCCTCAATAGGGATTGTACTGAGTCCGCAACGTTCAAATATTTTTACATATGCGTTAAATATTTTGTTATATGTGTTTTCTAATTCTGCCTCTGATATGTCAAAAGAGTATGCATCTTTCATGATGAATTCCCTTGCTCTCATCACACCAAAACGAGGCCTTATTTCATCTCTGTATTTTGTTTGTATCTGGTAGAATGTTTTTGGAAGATCTTTGTAAGAGCGGATTTCTCCTCGTGCTAGGTCGACTACAGCTTCTTCGTGAGTTGGTCCCAGGCAGAACTCTCTACCCTTTCTGTCTCTGAACTTAAACATTTCTTCGCCATATAATTCCCATCTTCCTGTTTCATCCCAGATTTCTTTTGGAAGTATAGCCGGAAAGAGAATTTCCTGTGCTCCTGCATTATTCATCTCTTCCCTTATGATTTGTTCTATTTTTTTTAGAGACCTTAGCCCCAGTGGTAGGTATGAGTAGATACCAGATGCGATTTTTCTGATAATCCCAGCCTTAAGCATAAGTTTATGGCTCAGGATTTCAGCATCTTGTGGCACTTCCCTTAGTGTCGGCAAAAATAGTTCACTTATTTTCATCTTCATTCTCCTTTTTAGTTTTCTTTATTATACATTATTATATAAAATTATGAATTTTTTAATATTACGAAAAAACTGCTAATGAATCCTTGTGAAAGTTGCATAAAATAAAAAAACGTGTAAAATTTGCACAGGAGAGAAAATGTTAGAAAAAAGATTAGGAAAATCATTAAGAGATAGAAGATTTACTATTGCCGTAGCAGAATCTCTGACAGGCGGGTTGTTTTCTAAGAAAATTACAGACATTCCCGGAAGTTCCGATTATTTTTTGGGCGGTATTGTAGCATATAGTTATTTTGCAAAGGAAAAGATATTAAACGTACCCGAAAACACGTTAAGAAATAAAGGTTTGGTGAGCAAAGAAACAGCTTCTTATCTGGCAAAAAATGTTTCTTTGATTTTTAATTCCGATATAGGAGTAGGACTTACTGGAATAGCAGGTCCTTTAAGTCAGGAAGATAAGCCAGTTGGTTTGGTCTACATTGCTGTTTTTTATAATGGAAATACTTCTGTTATTGAAGAGCATTTTACTGGCAATAGGGAAAAAATTCGTACAGAAGCCGTTGATGCAGCAATGGAATTATTAATTAAGACAATAGGAGGTTGAAATGAAAATAGGAGTTTTGACAGGAGGAGGAGATTGTCCCGGTTTAAATCCTGCCATAAGGGGAGTTGTTTATAGAGCACTTGATTATAATGACGAGGTGATAGGTTTCGAAGAGGGATGGAAAGGACCCCTTGAATGCTTAACTCGTTCACTTGACTTAAAAAGTGTTGACGAGATTATAAATTATGGTGGTACAATTTTATTTACATCGCGCACAAATCCTTTTGCTGTAGAGAATGGTGCCGAACAAGTTATTAAAAATCTTAAAAAATTAGGAATAGAGGCTCTTGTTGCAATTGGAGGTGATGATACACTTGGTGTAGCATCAAAGCTGCACAAATTAGGCGTGAATGTAGTTGGAGTACCAAAAACGATGGACAATGATCTTAGTGGCACAGATTACACATTTGGATTTGATTCTTCAGTGAGCATTGCTGTGGATGCCTTGAATAGGTTAAGAGATACTGCACGCTCTCATCGTAGAATTATCGTGCTTGAAGTAATGGGAAGACATGCAGGATGGGTAGCTCTGTTTACAGGCATAGCAGGTGGTGCGGATTGGGTACTTCTTCCAGAAGAAAAACCAGATTTTGATGTAATGTGTGAGCATCTTAAGAAAAGTTTTAAACGAAAAGGATATGCGCTTGTTGTTGTTTCTGAAGGTACAGAACTTCCCGTTGATTCTGATAGCGAAGTGGATCAGTTTGGACATAAACTTCTTCAAAAGAGAGGTGTGGGCGAGTTTGTGGCCAGTGTCATAAAAGAAAAGATAGACATTCCTACGCGCTCAGCAGTAATTGGTCATATACAGAGAGGTGGTTCCCCTACTATATTTGATAGAATGCTTGGGGTTCGTGTTGGGGTAAAGGCGGTAGATATGGTACATAGTGCAGAATTTGGAAAAATGGCGGCAATAGTTAACAATAAAATTGATGCAGTCCCACTGGATCAGGCAGTAGGAAAATTAAGAATGGTTTCTAATGATTGGCTTAAATTACTCAAGGTGTTTTTGAAATGAAAAGGATTGCTGTTCTTACTTCAGGAGGGGATGCTCCCGGGATGAACGCTGCCATAAGGAGTGTTGTGCGCGTTGGATATGTGCGAGGGGTTGAAGTAATCGGTATCTATCGTGGTTATAGAGGATTATTGGAAAAGGATTTTCGCCCGATGCTTCCTCGTGATGTGAGTGGTATTTTAGAAAGGGGTGGGACAGTGCTCAAGACGAGCAGAACTATTGAATTCATGGAAGAAAATAAGCAGTTAAAAGCAATTAAAAATATGAAAGAAAAAGGGATAGAAGGGCTCATTGTGATTGGTGGCAATGGATCTCAGACAGGAAGTCTTGCTCTTTTTAAAAAAGGTTTTTCTACAATGGGTATTGCATCTACTATTGATAATGATTTGTGGGGAACGGATTATACAATCGGATTTGACACAGCTGTCAATACTGCAATTGATGCAATTGATAAAATAAGGGATACAGCAGAGTCGCATGATCGTACTTTTATTGTCGAAGTTATGGGGAGAAATGCTGGGTTTATCGCTATGGATGCGGGTATTGCCGGTGGTGCAGACATTATTCTTGTGCCCGAAGTAAAATTTAATATTAGTGAAATTGTAGATGATATCAAAAACGGGATGAAAAAGAAAAAAATGCATCACCTTATTGTGTGTGCTGAAGGGGCAATTCATGCAAGAGATCTTGGCAAAATAATCCAGGAGCGTATTGATATTGACACAAGAGTTGCGGTACTTGGACATATACAGCGGGGTGGTTCTCCTACTCGTTTTGATAGGCTTCTTGCTTCCGCATTAGGAGAAAAGGCGGTAAATGCCCTACTTGATAAGGAAAAGGGTAAAGTTGTTGGAATAAAGAACAATAAAATTGTTCTAATACCATTAGAGCAGGCTGTAACAAAGAAAAAGAAATTAAGCTCAAAATTATACAAGCTTGCCAGGGAGCTATCTGTTTAAGATGAATAATTTAAAGAAATTTTTGCAATCAATAAGATTTCAACTGACTACCATCCTTGTGGTTTTTGTCGTTGTATCAATGGTTTTTATCACTTCTATAGTTATAAAAAATGTAGAAAGCGAGATTTTTAATGTTGAAACAAAAAGACTGGAGATTGCTACAAATCAGCTAGTGGAGAGATATCAAAAGATGTACGATGGAGTTGCCTGGCAGTATGATTTTGGCCATTTTACTATCGATGAACAGAAGCTTTATATCACAAAATTTCTTAAACCTTTATTTGAGGAGTATTTTGATGAGTATCGGAAGAATTTCCCGGAGCTTGAATTTGGTTATTATATTCCTCCAATAAATGATGAAATTGTATATATGGGGTTAGATCAATATAAGCTTGATAAAAAACTTACTATTATAAAATACGTTACGACAAAGAAAATGGCAGTGGGTTATATCTTTGTTGATGAGCCATATTCTATCATTATGGGGCCTGTTGAAGATATTAAGATGGAAGCAAATAAAGTGACTGCTTATTCAGCAATTTTAGCTGCAATTTTTATATTGTTGATTTCATCAATGTTTACAAGCAAAATTGTGAGAATTAATAGGGGGTTAAAAGTATTAGAACAGAATTTAGATTTTAGATTTCCTAGCTTTGGAGGAGAAATAGGGGCTATTGCTAGTTCTATTAACAGCATGGCTGAGAGTTTGAAGAAAAATATTGAAGAAACTCAACGTAATGAATCGCTTAGGACTCTGGGGATGTTTACTGCGGGTGTGGTACACGAGGTTCGTAATCCTCTTACTTCTATAAAGGGTTTTGCACAGATTCTCGAGAAGAAACTGCAGGGGAAAAATGAAGAAAAATATGTAAAACCAATTTTAAGAGAAACGTATAGATTAAGCAAAATTGTGCAGGACCTTTTAAGTTATGGTAGGCCGTCTCCGCTTAAGAAAGTGAAATTTAATATTTCCACTTTTATTGACGAAATTATTTCAATGGGCAAGCAGTATGCAGTAGATAAGGAAATCGAGTTTGCTAATAATTGCCAGGCAGAAATGATAGAGGCAGATGAAAAGAAATGCAAAGAATTGTTTCTTAACCTTGTGATTAATTCAGTGCAATCTATGGGGGATAAAGGAAAGCTGGTTGTTAATTCTGCAAGAAAGGAGCAGTTCCTGGAAATTTCTATCCGTGATACAGGTGCAGGAATGGATAAAGATCAGCTGGAACATATCTTTGTGCCGTTCTATACTACAAAAGCAGAAGGAACAGGTTTGGGTCTCGCTATTGCTTATCGCGTAGTTAAAGAACATGGTGGCAAAATAAGCGTTAAAAGTGAAAAAAATAAAGGTACTACATTTTATATTTGTTTACCTATAGGAGATATAAGAAATGAAGCTTAAAAAATATGGAATTTTAATTGCGGATGATGAAGAGGATGTAAGGGCTCTCCTTACTGAAGTGCTTGATGAAGAGGACTATACTGTTGTAACAGTAGATAATGGGCAAAAGGCAGTTGATTTTGTAACAAAAAGCTCTCCGGATTGCGTTCTGCTAGATGTAAAAATGCCAGTCATGGATGGAATGGAAGCGTTTTTAAAGATCAGAGAAATATCTCCTGATCTCCCTGTGATTTTTATTACTGCTTATGGAAGTTCTGATTTAGCAATCAAGGCAATGAAAAAAGGTGCTTATGATTATCTCACAAAGCCGTTTGATATTGAAGAGGTAAAAATAAAAGTCAGAAAAGCCATTGAATTAAAAGAATTATCATCAAGCTTTGAAAAAGTTAAGTCGGGCAATAGTTATAAACAGGACGAGATGGTGGGAGAATCTTCTGAAATGCAAGAAGTTTATAAGGATATAGGGCGTGTAGCCGATTCGGATGTTACTGTACTAATTCGTGGCGAAAGTGGGACAGGGAAAGAATTGGTAGCAAAAGCAATTTACTTGCATAGCAATCGAAAGAATAAACCATTTATAGTGGTAAATTGTGCTGCAATTCCTGAAAGCTTGTTGGAGTCAGAACTTTTTGGCCATGAAAAAGGGGCATTTACGGATGCTATTGCAAGGCATATTGGCAAATTTGAGCAGGCAGAGAATGGAATAATTTTTCTTGATGAAATAGGAGATATGGGGCTTGCTCTTCAGGCAAAGTTGCTTAGAGTGCTTCAAGAAAAGACGTTTGAGCGCATCGGAGGAAAGGAAACGATTGTTTCACAAGCGAGAATATTAGCGGCAACAAATCGAAATCTTGAAGAGTTAGTGAAGGAAGATAAATTTCGAGAAGATCTGTACTACAGGTTAAATGTTGTTGCAATTAACATACCTCCTCTAAGGGAAAGAAAGGTGGATATGCCTTTATTAGCGAACTATTTCGTTTCTAAATTCTCTAGAAAGTATGGCAAAATAGTTCAAGGGGTTTCTGATGATGTGATGAGATTGTTTATGGATTATGATTGGCCTGGTAACGTAAGAGAGCTGGAAAATGCTATTGCCAGGGGAGTGATTATTACATCTGCTCCTCTTATAATGATGGACCATCTTCCTCCGGAGCTGGCACAGAAAGCCGGAGAAAAAACTAACGTTATAACAATTGCGGAAAAGGGAAGTAGCAATACGGTTATTCCTCTTCCTGAGGCTATTGCCGAGATAGAAAAAGAGATGATTGTGAGAGCTATTAAAAAGGCCAACGGTAACAAAACGAAAGCGGCTAAAATGTTAGGAATATCAAGAAAATCTCTTTTTAACAAGATAAGGGGTTATAAGATTAATTTAGATAACGGCTCATCTGATCAATAGAATGACAGTAGTGTCTGGTTAAAAATTTGAATTTCTTAAAGCTTATTGTGATTTTTTTATCTAAAATTTTTTGATTTATTAATCGAGGAGGAGTTATGGACGCTGTACGGAAAGAAGTTGAATCTTTAAAAGACGAAGTTATTAAATTACGAAGAGATTTTCATATGCATCCTGAATTAGCATTTAAGGAAAAGAGGACTGCAAAGATTGTTGAGAATTATCTAAAGGAGTGTGGCCTGGAAGTTAAAAGTGGCATTGCAAAAACAGGGGTTGTTGGCATTCTTAGAGGAAAAGAAAAAGGCAAAACAATTCTTTTAAGGGCGGATATGGATGCTTTGCCAATAGAGGAAATGAGTAAAATTCCCTATAAATCTGTGAATAAAGGCGTGATGCATGCTTGTGGTCATGATGCTCATACTGCCATGCTTCTTGTTGCTGCCAAAATCCTTTCGCATCATAAAGAGGAAATTAAAGGAAATATAAAATTTGTATTTCAGCCATCTGAAGAAAAAGATCCAGGTGGTGCTGCAAAAATGATCGAGGAAGGCGTCCTGGAAAAACCACATGTGGATAGAGCGTATGGATTACATCTTGGAAATATGTTTCCTTGTGGTGTAGTTGCCATTAAACCAGGTATTTTTACGGCTCAAGCGGATAGATTCTCTGTACGGATAACAGGAAAAGGCGGGCATGGTGCTTATCCTCATACATCTGTTGACCCGGTATTGATTGCGTCCCATACCGTTATTGCCTTGCAGGCAATTGTTGCACGAGAAGTTGACCCACTTCAGCCGGCCGTACTTACTGTTGGCAAAATATCTTCCGGTGATACATTTAATGTAATTCCGGAATATGCCGAACTTTTGGGTACTGTACGAACACTTGACCCTAAAGTTGCTCGTGTAGTTTCTAAAAGGATTGAGCAAATATCAAAAGGTGTGGCAAAAACATTTAGAGGAACTGCTGAACTGTCTTACCATTTTGGTTATCCGCCTATCATAAATGATTCTAGCGAAACAGAATTTGTGCAAACTATTGCAAAAGACGTTGTCGGAGCGGAAAAAATTGTTGAGGCTCCCACTTCCATGGGAGGAGAAGATATGTCCTATTTCCTTAGAAAAGTGCCTGGTGTCTTTTTTTGGCTTGGCTCGCAGAACAAGAAGAAAGGTCTTGATAAACCGCATCATTCCGCATATTTTAACATCGATGAGGATGTGCTTTCCATTGGCGTAGAAATGCATGTAAGAATTGCTCTTGATGCGTTGAATCGTATTTAAAAGAAGTATTAATTTCCTCCAAGATAGTTTTTAAGAATATTTTGTGTGACAAGAAGCTGTCTTAGGTATTTTTGAATTTTCAGGATATCTTCATCTAACTATTTGGTGGAGATGAGGGGATTTGAACCCCTGGCCTCATGGATGCAAACCACGCGCTCTCCCGCTGAGCTACACCCCCACACGTTTAATTGGTGGGCCTCTCTGGATTCGAACCAGAGACCTCGTCCTTATCAGGGACGCGCTCTAACCAACTGAGCTAGAGGCCCAATCACACAAGTATTGTAAAAGAAGTTTAGTTTTTTGTCAAGAGTTTAGATGGTTTGATTCATTTTTTCGTTAAGGTAGGGCAGTGAAAGAAATCAGTTAGTCCGCATCCTTCACACTTCCCATTTCTACAGTCGTCTGTTGTTTTTCCTTCCATTGCTTTTTTATATTCCCTGAGGAGAAAATCTTTGGAAATGCCACAGGATATGTGTTCCCATGGCAAAACTCTGTCAAAGGGTATTTTTGAAGTATAATAATCAGGATTTATATTTTCCATTTGAAATGCACTTTCCCAGAGAGAAAGGTCAAAATGTTCTTCCCATCCGTCCATCTTTGCTCCATTTTTCCAGGCGGTTTCAATAACCTTAGAGAGATTTTTGTCGCCTCTTCCCAAAATTGTTTCAATATAATTCATTTTAAAGTTGGCGAAGTTTACTTTAAACTGTTTTCCTTTGAGTCCTTCTTTTATTATTTTGGCTTTTCTGTATAGATCATCTATTGTGTCAAATTTTTCCCATTGGAATGCTGTATTTGGCTGTGGCATAAATGGGTTGATGCTGAGGTGGATGGAAAGTTGCTTCTGTGTTGTTTTGTGTTTTTTTGCATAGGAATAAATTCTTCTGACAAGGTCGGGAATTGCTATGATATCCTCTTCAGTTTCTGTTGGAAGGCCTATAATAAAGTATAGTTTGATTGTGTGAAAACCGAGTGAAGACGCCGTTTTAACGGTGGTAAATATATCTTTTTCATTTATTGTTTTGTTGATTACATTTCTCAATCGTTCAGTTGCAGCTTCTATAGCAAATGTAATTGTGTGGACTCTTTGACTGACAATCATTTTTCCAAGAGCTGCTGGAAATTTGTCGATGCGCAAGGATGGCACAGCAATGGATACGTGGTATTTTTCTATAAGTTCTTTTGCCAGTATTATTAATTCGTCAAGTTGAGAGTAGTCGCTACTGCTTAAAGAGAGAAATGTCAGTTCTTCATACCCAGTGTTTTTTAGTATTTCTTCTGCTTCATATTTGATTTGTTTTATACTTTTTTCCCTTACAGGCCGGTATACGATGCCTGCCTGGCAGAATCTGCAGCCTCTCGTGCAGCCTCTGAAAAGCTCCACATTAGCTTTGTCCAGTACTGTTTTTCCAGATGGCACAATTGGTTTCATAGGAGTAGGTGCATTGTTCAAATCCGGGACAATATCTTTTATGCTGATATTTTTATTCTCTTTTGCTTTATTATTTTTTGGATATATTCCCGGTACGTAGATGCTGTTTATTCCAGATAATGTTTGCAATAGTTCAGCTTTATTTTTTCTATCCCATTGTTTGAATTGTTCTACAATTTTAGGTATTTGATATTCTCCTTCTCCTAAGGAGAAAAAATCGATGAAATCCGACATGGATCCGGGATTATATGCAGATGTGCCCCCTGCAAATACTATTGGATATTTCCTTTTATTTGAATGTATGCTAATGTGTGATAAATCTAAGATGTTTAGTATGTTTGTGTAATCCATGCATGTTTGCACGCTAAATGCGATGAGGTCAAAATCTTTTATCGGTTTATGTGATTCAAGCGTGAAAAGAGGGAAATTGTTTTTTCGTAAATAGGATTCAAAATCTGGCAGTGGTGCAAAAGCCCTTTCTGCAACGACATCAGGCATACTGTTCATTAGATGGTATAGAATTTTAAACCCTAGTGAAGACATTCCTATTTCATACAAATTTGGGTATATGAATGCTATCTTTATTTTTTCATTATGTGTTTTGTGGATGCTGTTTAATTCATTTCCAAAGTACGAATATGGTTTTTTAAATTGTAGCAGATATTTATCTTTCATATTGAAATATTCATATCCTCTCTGTATACATAGACATTCATTACTAACCCAATAGCAATAAAATTAACTAGCGTCGAACTTCCGCCAAAGCTTATAAATGGTAGCGGGATACCAGTTACCGGAGTTATGCCAATACACATGCCTATATTTATGAATATTTGAATGATAAACATTATAAATATGCCTACTATGATGTATTTGCCGAAAAGGTTGTTTACGGATTTGTATGCTTTTATCATAAAAAGAAAAAGCGCGATATACAGTAAAAGCAATATAGATGCTCCAATGAAGCCTCCCATTTCGCCAATGGCTGAGAAAATAAAATCTGCATATTGAACTGGCACAAAATGTAAGCTCGTTTGTGTACTTCCAAACCATTTCCCTGATATTTTTCCAGAACCTATTGCAATTATAGACTGAATGACATTATATCCACTGCCGAGGGGATCCATTTGTGGATTTAGAAAGGTGATAATTCTTTCCCTTTGATACGGCTTAAGCAATTCAAAGAAAAAAGGTATGGATATAACCGAGAATGTGGCGATAGAAAAGAAATATTTTAAATCAAGAGAGAATAATAATAGAGCAAAATAGATGGCAAAAATAACAATAGTTGTTCCCAAATCAGGTTGCTTAAGTATGAATAATGCTGGAAGCAAAAAAATCGCTGTTGATAAAATAAATTTTTTTATATCGCTTTGATCTCGCGAAAGAATATAGGATAGGCATAAAATAAGTATAATTTTTTCAAATTCGGAAGGTTGAATAGTAAAAATTTTTAGTGAAATCCATCTTTGTGCTCCATAAGCGCCTTTCCCGACGAGGACTACGGCAATGAGAGCGGCTATTCCTGTGAAATATATGGTCCATATGAAATATTTTAAACTTCTGAAATCAAAAAGGAGCATGATATATAATATTATAAATCCGATCAGGATGTAAATTAGTTGTTTTTTAACCAGCAATGTATTTGTACTGGTGAAATGCAATGAGAATATTGAAATAACTGACAAAGAAATTAATATTAGCAGTAAAAATACGGGAATTTTTCTCACTTATTCTCCCCTTTTACTCCCTCTACCGGAATGGTTGTTTCTGAAATTATTTTTTTGTTTTTTCTTTTTATTGCCAGGTGGGTATGAATTTCCCCTTTCATTTCTTTAAAAATTGCATGAGAAAGGGGATTTGATTTTTGTGTTTCTGCATCCGAAAAATTCCATTGACTTATCGTTTATCATTTTTTCTTAAATAGATTCAAAAAACTTTTCTTTTTTTTAAGGTTCAAAAATGGGATATCCTCGCCTTCAATTCTTTTTGCTGTATTTTGAAAAGCTTTTGCTGTTGGATTATTCTTATGGAGAACGAGAATTTCACCTTCATTTGTAAATTCCATTACCTGGGGATCTTCGGGTATAATCCCTATCAAATCAATTCCAAGCACATCTACAATGCTTTCTGCATCGAGTATTTTTTTTCTTTTGACAAGTTCGGGATTATGTCGGTTTATTATTAAGGATGTGCCGTCTATCCCTCTATTTTCTAACAGTCCAATTACTCTATCTGCATCTCTTATTGAGGAAACATCAGGAGTCACTACGACGAGTGCTTCATCTGCGGAGGTGATAGCAGAATCAAATCCATGTTCAATGCCTGCCGGAGAATCAACAAGTACGTAATCGAAGCTTCCTTTTAGTGCTCTTATTATTTCGCATATTTTATCTATGTCTATATCATCTTTTGTATGCATTTGGGATGCAGGAAGAAGAAATAAAGAGTTATTTAGATGTTTATCTCTTACCAATGCTTGTACGATTTTGCATCTACCCTCTGCTACGTCTATTATGTTATATACGATTTTATTTTCCAGTCCCATTACAACATCCAGGTTTCTCAGTCCAATATCCATATCTACTAAAACAACTTTTTTCTTAAGTTTTGCAAGGGATGCACCGAGGTTTGCTGTGATTGTTGTTTTTCCAACTCCCCCTTTGCCAGATGTTATAACTATTGCTCTCCCCATTATTATTTTCTCCTCAAAGATTTTTTCTCCCCAAGTATTTTTATTACAATTTTTCCATTTACAACCTGCGCAATTCTTGGTTTTCTGTATGTTTTTTCGACAAACTTTTCGTCGAATTGTATACCGTTAATAGTCATACGCAATGGTTGGAATCCAAGAGAAACGATATGGTCCCCGGCATTTACTATACCTCTTATGATGCCAAAGACATATATACTTTTAGTTGTGTTTATTTCAGCACCTTCATTGACATCTCCCAGTATTACAACATTGCCTTGAGAATTAATGCATTGCCCGGATCTTAAAGTTTGTTGTATTACAACGGATTCTTTATTTTCAGGAACTGCTTCTAATTCTTCTTTTTTGTGAAGTTCTATGCCACCTTTCAGTTTAAATTCAACTCCAAAGTTTTGAAATAATTCTTTCACTAAATTTATTTCACTTTCTCCAAGAGGTACTCCATTTGGGTCAACGGTAACTGCGCCTCCGGAAAAAAATGTTTTTCTTTCCTCTAGTATTCCTTTGAGAAATTCAAGTATTTCGTGAAATTGAGCGTTTGGATTAAGCACCATTGTAATGCCCTCTCCTGTTCCTCTTAATAAAGCTGGTTTTTCCATCTTATCCTCCTATTTACTTTTTATACTAAAAAATTTTTTAAGCAAGTCTGACATAAGTGGCGCAAGTGAGTGGCTGGATGAAAAATCAGAATGCTCAAAGAGAAGTAATCCCACTATCTCTGGTTCTTCACGTGGCGCAAATGCAATAAGCCAATGGTCTACCTCGGTTTCTCCTATTTCTGCTGTTCCTGTTTTAGCACAGACATCTCCTCCATAGGAACTTAATATTTTCATATCTGATTTATCTGCTAATGCTTTCATTCCGTCTTTTACAGTATCTAAAATTTCACTGTTAATGTCTATTTTTCTCAGTATACTGTTAGTAAATTCTTCAATAATGCTTCCTTCTTGAGAAATTGCTTTTAAAAAAAAATGAGGCATGTATTCAATACCATTTTTGGCAATACCACTATACATTATAGCCATTTGTAGCGGAGTAACAAGTAGGTACCCTTGGCCGACGGAAAGATTGGCTGTGTCCCCAGGATACCAGTTTTCTCCTATATTTTCTTGCTTCCATTGCGTGGAAGGCACCAATCCTGTATTTTCTGTCGGAAGATCTACCCATGTTTTATCTCCTAGGCCAAAGAGTTTTGCATATTTTGTAATTTTTTCTATTCCTGTTTCTAATCCGATTGTATAGAAGAACACGTCACTTGAATTTGCAAGAGCTTGTACTGGGTTTTGATATCCGAAGGCGGAGGGATAGATCCAATCTCTAAATCTTCTGTTTCCTACAACAATTGAGTTTCTACAGTAAATAACAGATTTTGTAGTAATAACCTCTTCATTTAGAGCTGAAATAAGCGTTATAGGTTTAAATGTTGAGCCAGGTGGATATTGGCCCTGGACAGCTCTATTGATAAATGCATTTTCAGCATAGAGTTTATCTAGCGCTTGCTGGCTAATTCCTGATACAAATAGGTTTGGATCAAAGGACGGGTGTGATACCATAGCAAGAATTTCTCCATTATTGGGATCGATTGCGATAGCAACACCTTTTTTGTCCCCTATGATAGCTTCCAACTCTTCTTGCAGCACTATATCAATAGTTAAGTAAATATCATTCCCTGGTTCAGACGGCATACTATCCAATACATCTCGGATTCTTCCGGATGCATCTACTTGTACTACCTCTTTTCCTTTTTCCCCTCTTAAAAGTTTTTCGTATTCGGCTTCTATCCCTTGTTTGCCTATTATGAAATTGGGACCGTAGAAACTATCTTTTTCTAAGTCTTCTTTCGTTGGAGGCCCGATGAAGCCTATAATCGGCGCTGCAATGTTTTTAAATGGGTAATATCTCTTGCTTGTGGTACTAACTGTTATTCCGGGAAGTTCAAATGAGTGTTCTTTTATCTGTATTACTTCTTTTTCTGTTAATCCCCCTTTTATTTTTATATGAGCGTAAATCGGTAAATTAGCTTTTTCAATAATATTTTCGATATCTTGTTTTTCCATTTCTATAATAGAAGAAAGAAAAGTTAATTCCCTATCCTTGTCTTGTAGGTCTTCTATGACTATTTCAAGATCATACGAAGGAATATTTTCTGCAAGAACTATTCCATTTCTATCTAGAATTTTCCCTCGGATAGGTTGTAGATCTTCCATTCTGACACTGTTATATTTAGATTGCTCAAGGTAAGAATCTCCCTTTAAAACTTGTAGGTATAGCAATCGTGACAGTAAAATAATAGTGAGTGTAATAATAATTATATAAAGGAGTTTTTCTTTTGATTCTTCACTAAGCTTTTTCATAATCGATCCTTTTGCTGACATTGCTTAGCAGCCAGTAGGTGGCAAACGCTGCAATTTCAGTAAAGAGTATGTAGTAAAAGATTTCATTCATATTTTTATTTATCAGCGCGAATGGAATAAAGCATAGCGGGACTAGTATAAGCTGCAGTGCTAATTTTTTAATACTATAAAAGGTACATATTGTGAACGATATGAGGGATATAAGAAAAAAAAGAAGCATAAATGGTCCTAGATATTGACTGAAAACAATGTCAAATAAAAAACCGAAGATAACTGCAAAATAAAAATTGTATGGCACCTCTAAAGTTGCAATGATATAGGATATGTATGCAAATGAAAAAATAATTCTCAGAGTATTTGACAGCGTAATGTCAACCATAATAAACAATATCGAAAACAGCAAAAACAGTATTGCTTTTTTTTTCATTTTTCGTATATAACCATTACTTCGTAGAGGGTGTTAAAATCTACATAAGGGTTTATTATTATTTCGGTTGTAAAACCACTTTTCTTTTTAATATTGCTAATTTTTCCGATAATAATATTTTCAGGGTAGATGTCGCTTACTCCAGTTGTTGTGACGAGGTCCCCATTTTGCATTTTTGGAAGTGAAATTTTCATGATGATGGAAAGGTTTTCCCCATTTCCTTGCGCAATGCTTATTTCACCTGTTTGTATGTCTTTTGCCCCCACGTAGAAGTTAGGATCCGTTACGATTAGCACTTTAGAGAAGTTGGAAGATGTATCGATAATAATACCTACGAGATTTATTGTCTTCCCATCATAAGTGCAAACAACTGGCATATTTATTTTTATTCCGTCCCTTTCTCCTTTGTTGATGATTATTGTGTTAAAATTGTCTGTTAAAATACTTACCACAGTGCTTACTTTATACTTGAAGTCGTACCTTTTTTTAAGCTCCAGGATATTTTTTAGTCGTTCGTTTTCCTCATAAATTCCCTGGATTAATTTTATCCTTTCTTCTAATATACTTATTTCTTTCTTTAATTCGGTATTTTCGTTTTCAAGCTGTAGTTTAGTTTTTGTTAGACTGGATAGTTCATGTATTTGCGCTTTTGTTTTATTTATATAGCTTGTGACATTAGAAACTGGTCGTATAAACAAATCTGCTACATCAAACAGTGTAATGCCTCTTCCTGCGAGTCCTGCAATAAATATTAGAAGAACAACAAGAAAAAGGGTTATTAATATTTTAAGGTGTTGCTTTTTTTTCAAATTATAGTATCGCGGAATATCCTAATATCTTCTAGTACTTTTCCTGCTCCAAGTGCGACTGAAGAGAGAGGGTCGTCTGCTATGGTGACAAGAATTCCAGTTCTTTGAGTGATGAATTTATCAATATTTCTATAAAGAGCACCGCCTCCAGTGAGCATAATGCCCCGGTCCATTATATCTGCTGAAAGTTCAGGCGGAGTGCATTCAAGAGCTGATTTGATTGTATTTAAAATTTCTTCTATTATCGGCTGAGAAGCTTTTCTAATTTCTTCTGATGTAATTTGTATGGATTTTGGAAGTCCATCAATAAGGTCCCTTCCTCTTATTTCCATCATTTCTTCTTGTCCAAGAGGGTATGCATTTCCGATTTGAATTTTTATTTGTTCTGCAGTTGTTTCTCCGATGAGCAAACTGTATTCTCTTCTTAAGTAGGTTATTAGCGATTCATTTAGTTCGTCACCTGCTATTCGGGAAGATTTAACTACTACAATTCCTTTTAATGAAATTACTGCTATTTCCGTTGTACCGCCACCTATGTCGACGATCATCGAACCTCTTGCTTCTGTAATGGGCAATCCAGCTCCAATAGCTGCAGCCATAGGTTCTTCGATGACAAGTGTTTCTTTTGCTCCCGCAAGTGTTGATGCTTCAATTACAGCTTTTTTTTCTACTTGAGTAATACCTGAGGGTATGCCAATTAGTATTCTTGGTCTGAATATCCCTCTTTTTCCACCGGCTTTTGTGATAAAATAGTCCAACATTTTTTCTGCTACATCAAAATCTGCAATAACGCCATCACGTAACGGACGTATTACTTTTATTTCAAATGGGGTTCTTCCTGCCATTCGTTTGGCTTCTTCTCCTACGGCAACAACTTTGTTTTTTGTGTTTAGTGCAATGATTGATGGTTCTCTCAGCACAATACCTTTATTTTTCATATAAACAACAGTGTTTGCGGTGCCTAAATCAATAGCTAGTTCTTTATTAAAAAATCCCATTTTTCACCTCTCTAATTTTTTAATAATTTTTTTAAAAGATTTATCGGAATACCTATTACATTATCTATCGGGCCATCTATGCCCTCAACAAAACTCGAAGCAGCTCCTTGGATAGCATAGCCACCTGCTTTATCTAATCCCTCTCCTATAGCAATGTATGTTTTTATTTCGCTACAAGACAATTTTTTAAATTTCACTTTTGTTTCTATAAAGTCTATCATAAATTTTTCTTTTTTAATAACTGCAATTCCCGTAATTACACGATGTACATTTTCTGAAAGAAGCTGAAGCATTTTTTTTAACTCACTTTTGTTTTTTGGTTTTCCAAGGATTTTATTATTTATTACTACTATAGTATCTGCCCCTACAACGATACTGTTTTTATATTTTTTATGTGTGAAAAACGCTTTGTTGTAGGCATTTAGCATGGCAGTTACTGAAGGGCTGTAAGTAAAAATCCTTTCGTTGTATTGAGAATCAACTGGAACAAAGTCAAATTGCCATTTCTGAAGGAGATTAATTCGTCTGGGTGATGATGATGCGAGTATAAATTTCATATTATCAGGAAGAGGTATAAAAATAATATTACACCAACGACGGTGCCAATGTTTAAATAAAAGGTAATCCCAAAAGTGAGATCCATTATTGCAAGATTTAAAGTAAAAGGTGAAAATCCGAATGAAACCGCACTATTTAACATTGGAAAGACCTTTCCCACTCCTATGCCTAATATTGTTCCCAATATCGCACCAATGATTATATACAGCATCATCAACTGAAGTCTCTTACGATCCATTTCTTACCACCGTTTTTGTTTTATTATAAAGTATTTTGGTAATTAATCCAATAACCCATCCGCTTATTCCTCCCAAAAAAAGAAGAATTGGTAAATAGTACCAGAGAGCACTGTTTTTCGTAATATATAGTACGATAAAAAATTGGGCTAAATTGTTTACTATTCCTCCTATTATACTTATGCCTACTATACTAAAATGTTTCCTGCATAGGTCATAAACTAGTATCATGGCAATAGCAGCCATTATACTACCGCCCATACTTGTAAAGAGGGGGATAGGGTGAAGCATTCCTTTAAAAAATGCTGAAAGTATAGCTCTAAGCAGTGCAACTACAATTGCTTCACTTTCTCCAAAGAAAAGTAATGCGAGCAGTATCACAATGTTTGCAAGTCCCAATTTAGCACCTGGTATTGGTGATATGGGTGGTTCTATCAAGTTTAATACAATGCCCAATGCGATGAGAATGGACAGATAAATGAGTTCTCTTAATTTAATACGTGATCGAGTCGATTTCATTTTTTTCTTCTCCCGTGATGGAAATTGATATGCGGTTAGGCAAACAAACTATACTTTCACCAGTTTTACTGATCCATCCTTGTTTTATACACAGTTTATCGTGGCAAGTAGATTCAATAATATGCACTTTTCCGTTTTTTACCTGCATAGTAATCGTTCCCTCTTTGCTTTTTATTGTGGTTATTGTTTCTGTTGTTTCATTTAACGGTATTTGCTGCACTATTTCTCCATCACTTCTTATAATGATTGTTCTTTTTGCCTTACTTATGTTCACAAAAGTATATTGCCCAATTGCAAATATGAAAATTACTACAAGGATTAAAGCAAGAAGTTTGTCACCCTTTTCCATTTTCAAGTATAAGAGACTCTTTTAATTCTTCTGTGCAGAACACGTTTAAAGCTCTATCAATTACTACAATATCAACGTCAAACTTTTTTGCATCTTGCAATGCCTCATTTTTTCCTATTATAAAAAAAGCCGTAGAAAGTGCATCACCATAGTACCCTCTGTTAGATACAACTGTGACTGAAAAGATTTTATCTGCCGGGTGTCCATTAAATGGATTTATAAGATGGCAGTATCTTTTGTTGTCTTTAATGAAAAAACGCTCGTAATCGCCGGAAGTAGAAATAAATGTAGTTCCTTCAATATTTAGAGCACAGATGATCCCGTCTTCTCTTGGGTTTTTTATGCCAATTTTCCACTGTTTGCCTGAAGGAGTTCCGTAGAGTAAAATATTCCCTCCGATGTTGATAAGAGCCCTTTCTCCATTCATTTTATCTAGAATTTCTTTTAGGCAATCCAAAGTATATCCTTTTGCGATGCCTCCTAAATCCAAGGCTTCTCCCTCTTTTTTTAAAAAAACAGTATCCGTGCTTATTATTATGTCGTTATAGTCAGTGAGATTTAACGCATCTTCAATCTCTTTTTCAGACGGGATTCTATAATTTTTGTCTCTAAATCCCCATATTTGTGACAGAGGCGTGATTAGAGGATTGAATGCCCCATTGGTGTTATGTGCAAGTTCCATTGCTTTTTCTATTATTGCAACTGTTTCGGAATGTACGGTTACATTTTTTATACCTGCATTTTCATTTATTTTGTAGATGTCAGAATTGGGAGAAAAACCGTCCATGTAGCTATTTATTTCTTCTATTTTTTTAATAATTTCTTTTAAAATTGTTTCTTTATTATCGCCATATATTTTTATGTCCACGATTGTATCCATTGCGTATAATTCAGCTGTTGCAGGAGGTTTTTCTGCTTTGTTAATAAATGAGAAAATAATGAGGCATACAACAAAAATCCATCCCGCTATTGTGACTATATTTCTTTTTTTATTCAATGATATTTAGTTCCTTTCCACAAAAATCACATTTACCATTGTGCACGTTGTTTTCGGTAATACTAAATCCACGCCTACTTATAACCCTTCTTTTGCATTGCGGGCAGTATGTGTCTTCATAAGGATGCCCTAATACGTTTCCTGCATATACAAAGTTAAGGCCTTCTTTTAGCCCAACATCGTGTAATTCTTCAAGTTTTTTAATAGAAGTTGGGGGAATGTGAGAAAGCTCAAGATATGGAAAAAACCTTGTTATATGCCAGGGTGTTTCTTTGCCAAGGTTGTTTTTTATCCATTTTGCAAGCTTTTGCATTTCTTCGGCATTATCATTGATGGTTGGTATAACGTTTGTCACTACTTCGATATGAATATTCCACTTAGTTTTTGCATAGACGATCGTATCTAGTATTTTGTGCCAATCAAAAATTGGGGTGATCTTTCTATAGCTTTCATTAGAGAATGCCTTTATGTCTACGCTGAAGGCATCGAGATACGGGCCTATTAGGTCTAAACCTCTTTTTGTTATGGAGCCATTTGTTACATAGACAGTGTAAAGCCCTTCTTTTTTTGCAAGCTTAGCTGTTTCTAGTGTGTATTCAAACCAGATTGTGGGTTCATTGTATGTCCATGCAATGCCTTTTGCTCCATATGATTTTGCAAGTTCAATTGCTTTCTTGGGACTAATCTCTTCACTGAGATCTTTAATGTTTTTTTCTGTAGGGTAAAAGCGTGAAATATTGTAATTTTGGCATCCCCTACAGCGAAAGTTGCAACTCCAGGTGCCAAGAGAGAGTGCATTTGTCCCGGGATGGAAGTGGAAAAGTGGTTTTTTCTCAATTGGGTCTACCTGAACAGAGGAAGCATACGAATCAAGTATTGTGTAAAGTTTGCCTTTATTGTTTATCCGTACTTTACAAATACCTGTTTTGTTTTCAGGAATTATGCAGTGAAAATGGCATAGATTACACTGCACTTTGCCATTTGAAAGCGTTTCGTATAAAAGTGCCTCTTCCATTGTGTTCATCTCCTATATAATGCAAACTCTGCTTCTATTAGTTTAGTATACCAGAGTTATTGTTTTATTAAATTTTTTAATTCACAGGATTTAGTATCTATTTGCTTCAATTATTTACTGCACTTTACATTGTTGTATTCAATAAGTAATGGGGATGCTTTGTTTATACATCTATTATGTTTGACGTTCTGGAGGTAAGGGTGCCTGGGAAATTTTTAATCGCAATTGGCATTTTAAGCATCGTTCTGCTTCATCCATTGCTAATTTTTCATCTATGCCAAGCTCTACTAATGCAAAGTTGTTGTTTCTTTTATCTACCGGGAGAGTAGGTATGTTAATTCTTTTTTTGTATGCGAATTTTTCTTCTCTTCCTATATAGGGGTTTTCTTCATCTTCCAGCACGAATTTTTGTTCAATTTGTCCTGATCCCCCTAAAAATTTATCGATCTCTGAGGCCGCTATTCTTCCGTGTTGTATAGCCTCGATTATAGATGCTGGCCCGCTTACTACATCTCCCCCTGCGAATACACCTTTTTGTGAGCAAGTAAGAGTTTCTTCATCTGCCTGAATTGTTCCTTTTTTATTTAATTGAAGTTCAAACCCTTCTGGCACAGCAGGCTTTTGTCCGATTGCCATTATTAATTTATCGGCTTTGAGTGTAAATTCGCTGTCTTTGATTTCTATTGGCCTTCTTCTGCCGCTAGCGTCAGGTTCGCCTAATTCCATTTTTATGCATTCTATTTCTAAATTATCATTTTTGTCAGTTACACTTTTTGGAGTTATAAGGAACTTTATTTCAATACCTTCTTTTAAGGCTTCCTCTATTTCTTCTTCCGCTGCAGGCATTTCTTTTTGCGTGCGTCGGTACAGTATAACAACCTTTTCTGCACCTTTTCGTAGTACGCTGCGCGCTACATCTATGGCAACATTTCCTCCTCCAACAACTACAACTTTACCTTTAATATCAATTTTCTCTTCAAAATTTATTGCTTTCAGTGCGGATAAACCATCTAATACTTTGGAACTATCTTCACCTGGAATTTTCATTTTCATTCCCTTAGTAGCCCCTATGGCTACAAAAATTGCATTAAAGCCTTGATTGAATAGCTCATCGAGTGATTCTATTTTTGTATTGAGTTTTATTTGTACTCCAATATTTTTTATCTCTTCAATCTCTTTATCTAAAATTTCTCGTGGCAATCGATATTTAGGGATAGCCATTCTCATCATTCCTCCAACTTCGGATAGAGATTCAAAGATAGTTATCGAATAACCCAATGTTCTTAAAAACCACGCAGCGGTTAAACCACCAGGCCCTGATCCAATAATTGCAACTTTTTTTCCTGTATCAGGAGTGATAGCTAGTTTTTCTTTCCATCGATAGCTGTCTCTACTTGCTACATATCTTTTTAATTCTCTTATCCCTATTGGTTCATTTATTTTTTCTCTACGACATGCTTCTTCGCAGGGATGAGTGCATACATAGCCCAACACATTCGGAAAAGGAACTTTTTCTCTTATTACTTCGATACTGTCCTGAAATTTTCCTTCTGCAATTAATTTTACATATCGAGGGATATCTATATTGGCAGGGCAACTATTTTTGCATGGTACGAGTTTTGCTTCACGTTCCTCTGGCTCAAATTTTTCTCTGTCAGTCAATGCCTCGGCAGGACATACTTCTACGCATGCTCCGCAGAACTTACAATCTGCATCTGCCATAGATATCTCGAAAGGTGTAGTTACGATGGTGTTAATGCCTCGATTTACATATCCAATTGTGCCTACGCCTCGAACATCTTGACATATTCTGACACAGCGGTCGCAGAGAATACATTTATTGGGATCTCTTAAAAATAATGGGTCATCTTCGTGAATTGGCAAATTTCTTTTAGGTGGCATGTATCCTGGCAATAGTTCTTTTGCCCCTATGAAGTTGACAACTTTCTTTAATTGCGTTGTTTCGTTTATCTGATCAGGATATTCACTTAGAATAAACCAAATAATATTCTTTCGGAATTCTTGTAGTTTTGTAGTGTTCGTATGCACTACCATTCCCTCTCTTGCCTCAGTTGTACAGGCAGTGGGGAAGCCCTTCATTCCTTCTATTTCTACAATACACAATCGGCATGCACCTATTGGAGATAGATCTGGATGATAGCATAAGTTAGGTATATAGAGGTTGTTTTGGAGCGCTGCTTCAAATACTGTTGTACCTTTTTTAACTAGTAGTTCCTTATCGTCAATTTTTAATGTGATCATTCTATGCCTCCTACTGGACATACCTCAATGCATGCTTTGCATTTTATGCATTTATCCTTGTCAATCACTGCATACTCACCTTTTTCCCAATTAATTGCGTCAACTGGACATGCTTTGTAGCATTGACCGCATTTTATACATTTTTCTTTGCTAACTTCAAACTTTATAAGATCTACACATACATGAGCAGGACATCTTTTTTCTAAGATGTGAGCTTCATATTCATCGTGAAAGTATTTCAGGGTTGTTAACACCGGATTAGGGGCTGTTTGCCCAAGTCCGCAAAGCGAAGTGTTTTTTATTGTGTTGCTTGTTTCATATAGAAAGTCCATATGTTCCTTCTTGCCTTCTCCTTTAGCTATTTTCTCGATAATTTCCAACATTCTTTTTAGTCCTATTCTGCATGGCACACATTTTCCACACGATTCTTCTACTGTAAAGTTTAGAAAAAACTTTGCTATATCGACCATACAGGTACTTTCATCCATTACAATCATTCCTCCTGATCCCATAATAGCTCCAGTTTTCGTAATGGATTCATAGTCAATAGGAGTGTCTGCAAGACTATCGGGAAGACATCCACCTGAAGGACCGCCAATCTGTACAGCTTTAAGTTTTGCACCCCTTTTTGACATTCCACCTCCTGGACCAAATATAAGCTCACGAATGGTTGTTCCCATTGGAACTTCTGCTAAACCCGTGTTCTTAACCTTGCCGGCGAGAGCAAAAACTTTTGTTCCTTTACTCTTTTCACTTCCTATGGAAGCAAACCATTTTGATCCTTTCATGATAATATGTCTAATATTGGCAAGTGTTTCTACGTTATTAATAAGGGTTGGTTTATCCCATAATCCTTTTTGTGCAGGAAACGGAGGTCTTGGTTTTGGTCTTCCTGCGTGGCCTTCAATTGACGCAAGGAGGGCTGTTTCTTCTCCACATACAAATGCTCCAGCACCTTGTTTTATTTTGATATCAAATGAAAATTTACTACCCAATATATTATTTCCTAAAAATCCTTTTGCTTTTGATTGCGAAATTGCTATCTCCAATCTCTTTATAGCTAATGGATATTCTGCCCGACAATAAATAAAGCCTTCTTGTGCGCCAATGGCATGACCTGCTATGGCCATTCCCTCGATTATAGCATGTGGATCTCCTTCCAGTACACTTCGATCCATAAAAGCGCCTGGATCGCCTTCATCGGCATTGCACACTACATATTTAATATCACTTTTAGGAGATCTACAATATCGCCATTTTAACCCTGTAGGAAATCCTGCTCCGCCCCTGCCTCTCAGGCCAGAGAGTTCAATCTCCTGGATGATTTCATTTGGGGCCATACTGAGAGCTTTACTTAAGGCCTTGTAGCCATCGTGTTTTATGTAATCTTCAATATTTTCAGGATCAATTTCTCCGCAATTTGAAAGAACAATTCTTTGTTGTTTTGCAAAAAATTGTTTGTAATCATCTCCTGCTTGTAGCTTTGCAACTGGTTTGTTTTTTATGAGGTGTTCCTCTACGATTTGAGAAACATGTTCTGGTTTTATGTATTCGTATGTAATTCTCCCGAGTTCTGGTGTAATAACGTCAACTAATACATCTCGGAATAACCCTCTATCTCCTGTTCTTACAATTTTGTATTTTTCAAGCAAATTTCTATTTTTTAGCTCAATTTCAAAATTTTTGGCAACATTTTCAGCTCCTGCTGAAATACCGCTTGTTCCCATGCAGATAAGTATTGTATTTTGCATCTATTTTACCTCCCGATACTTTTGCAATAGTTGGGCTATTTCCTGAATTTTACATCTTCCGTAGAAGTTGTCATCAATTACAATTACGGGCGCCATACCACAACATCCAAGGCAGGCCACTCTTTCTAAGGAAAATAGATTATCTTTTGTGGTTTCGCCTTCCTTGATTTTTAATTTGTTCTCTATGAAATCAAGGAGTTCTTTACCTCCCATGACATGGCAGGCAGTTCCCTGGCAAACTTTAATTGTATGTTTTCCTCTGGGGGTGAGGTGAAACTGCGCATAAAATGTTAGTATTTCATAAATTTCTACTGGATAAATTGATAGTTCTTTGGATATTAATTCCATTGATTCTCTAGGAATATATCCGAAAACGGATTGAATGTCTTGTAGTAACGGAATTAAAGCACCTTTTTCTTTACGGTATTTTTTAATTATTTTTTCAATTTCAAAAAGGTCTGTACCCACTTTAATCCTCCTTGTCTTTAAATTTTATCATCTAACTAGGTTTTCAATAATTACCGCATATCCGAAATGCAGTGTACATTATTTTTTATTTAGAGCAAGCGTTATCTTTCTAAAATTTTAAATCTACTTTTTCTTTTTCAGTTAATATTTTTTTGCTTTTTGGGAAAATATTTTTAAAGTTTTTAACAATTATATATTGTAACTCGTCTTGCGAAATGCTTCTTAAATTTGCAAATTCCGCATAGATGTATTTTACAAAAATAGGTAAGTTTTTTTTGCCTCTTTCAGGTACAGGGGCAAGATATGGAGAATCGGTTTCCAGTAGAATTTTATTGATTGGTACTATTTTTGCTGCTTCTCTTAAATCCTTTCTCTTTTTAAATGTAAGCATGCCAGAGAATGATATGTACATACCAAGATCCATAACTTTTTCTGCTTCTTCTGGGCCATAATCAAAGGAATGAAATACGCCGTTTAAATATCCTACACTTTTAATTATTGAAATCGTGTCATTAAACGCATTTCTTGAATGCACTATGAACGGTATGTTTAGAGACTTAGCAATGATGATTTGTTTTTCAAATATTTTTTTTTGCAAAGAGAAACTTGTGATATTTCTAAAATAATCTAATCCTATTTCTCCTATTGCAATAATTTTTTTGTAGGATGCAAGGGTAGCAAGTTCTTCTTCAGATGATTTATCAAGGGGAAATACATCATAAGGGTGTATTCCGACACTACCAAATAGAGAGCTATTTTGAGCGAGGGATACTACTTCCCTTGAGCTCTCCATGTCGTATGCTATATTATTTACAGCAAATAATGTTTTTTCGCTATCCTCAATGACAGATTTTAAGTTATTGCCATATTCTTTTTTTAGCAGATGGGCATGAGAGTCTATATACATTAACTAATCTTTGATCCCTCCTTCACATCTTTATCAAGGATGAGAAGCGAAAGATTATTTTCATCACTTGCAGCTAACAACATTCCGTAAGAAGTAACACCCATAAGTTTTCTTGGTTTTAGATTTTTTACAATAATAATTTTTTTCCCGATCAATTGTTCCGGTTCATAGTGCAGGGCGATCCCCCCCACAATCGTTCTTTCCTCATCTCCAAGCGAAATACGGAGCTTTATAAGCTTTTGTGACTCTTGTACTTTTTCTGCTGTAATAATTTGTGCTACTCTTAGATCAAGTTTTGCAAAATCTTCGTACGAAATGAAATTTTCTTCCTCACTATTTTCTTCATCTGCTGTTTCTTTTTTTAACCGCGGGAAAATTGGGGGTAATTTTTCTACTTTGATACCAACTTTTAGCTGCCCCCATTCCATTTTTTTTATGTTTACGGAATCGTCTTGAAATGTTTTTAACACTTTTTTTGTTGTAAACGGCATGAATGGCGTAAGGAGTATGGTAATGTGTCTTATTCCTTCAAGCAGCGTGTAAAGTATGGAGGAAAGCACATCTTGATTGTCTTTCAGTTTCCATGGAGCTTTTGTTTGAATGTAATTATTTAGTGCGTTAATTATATTCCAAATGGCATCTAGAGCCTGGGAAAAATTGTATTTGTTCATTTCTTTTATGTATATCTTTTCTTGCTCGTTAATAAAGTTTATTATTTTTTCATCTCTTACTATTTCTTCAGGGACTACACTGTCTTTATATTTACATAACATGGTAGTAGTTCTATTAATTAAATTTCCAAAATCATTGGCAAGATCAGAATTATATCGCCTATAGAAAGTATCCATTGTAAAATTGCCATCTAACCCAAAGGATATCTCTTTTGAAAGATAGAAACGTGTAACATCAACAGCTGTTTCGATGTCTATACCTGCTTTTTTTGAAAATTCTTTTATAAAATCTAGGGGATTGACTACGTTGCCTTTTGATTTAGACATTTTTTCTCCTTCCAGGTTCCAGAAGCCGTGGGCAAATATTTCCTTTGGGAGAGGCAATCCATAACTTATAAGCATAGCAGGCCATATTATTCCGTGAAAGCGCGTGATATCTTTTCCTACCAGGTGTAGATCTGCAGGCCAATATTTATTGAATTTTTCTTCATCTTTTAAAAAATCGATAGCTGTAAGATAATTTAGCAATGCGTCAAACCAGACATATATAGTATGGTCCTCGTCAAACGGCACAGGCGTACCGAATTTGAAAGATTTTCTTGAGACGGAAAAGTCTTGAAGCCCTGATTTTATTACATTTATCACTTCGTTGTATCGAGATTCCGGACGCAGAAAATCCTTATGTTCTTCATAGTACTTAAGTAGCGGTTTTTCATATTTGCTTAATCGAAAAAAATAATTTGTTTCGTTTATTTTTTGTACTTTTTCCCCACAGATTGGACACTTTCCGCTCTTTAAGTCCGAATCTTTCAGGAACGTGGCATCTCCCACACAGTACCAGCCCTCATATTCTCCAAGGTATATGTCTCCTTTATCGTATAGTGTTTGGAAGAAATGCTTGACTACCTTTATATGATCAGCATCGCTTGTCCTTATGAATCTTGTATAGGAAATGCCAAATATATTGAATAGATCTTTCCATGTTTTACTTACTTTATCTACGAAGAGTTGCGGATCAATACCTTCTTTTTTAGCGCGGTCTTCAATTTTTTCGGCGTGTTCATCTGTGCCGGTGGAAAAAAATACATCCTTGCCCTCAAGCCTTTTAAACCTTGCAATAATATCTGCCGAGATAGCTTCGGACACGGACCCCATATGTGGTTTATCATTTACATAGTAAATGGCGGTTGTAAGATAAAAGTTATCCATGCTTTATGCTCCTTTTAATAGTCTGGTTTATTTAAATCCTCTATTGTGTTTGAAAGGACAGATTCTATTAATTCTATATTTCCTGTATTTTCTATGCCAACAAAGAGGAGATTTTCATTATTTAAGGGCGATATAATGAGCTTACCTATAGTTCCATTGAATATGGTATTTTTGAGTTTTCCCATTTTTAATTCTTGTAAAATTTCATCTGATAAACCCGCAAGTGATGCGGTTAGACCGGAAAGTATCTCCAGGGAGATATCCAGGTTGGAGATGCCGTACAATAAACTTCCCTCTTTATTTGTAAGTATTATGGCAAGCACTCCCTCTGTATCCTTTAACTTTTTTAATATCTCTTCTATCATACAGTTGCCGTCCTTAACTTAAAAATATGTTGGAATTTTTAAATTATAATATCATTTTTCAACGTAGTATAGCATAATCTTATATTTTTTTAAAATACGACCTGTAGTATAATTAATGAAAAAGGTTAATGAAAAAGGAGGCAATTTGAAGGACAAAAAATTGTTAGATTTTATTACAGAAATAATTGATGAAAAGAAGGGTAATGAGACTAAAGTCGTAGATGTTACTAAAATTACTACCTTAACAAATTTTTTCATTATTTGTACGGCAGGAGCAAGCGAACATGCAAAGGCAATTGAAGAGGAATTAGAAAAGAGGCTTAAAGAAAAGAAAATTGAACTACTTAATGAGGAAGGCGAAGGAGAAGGCAAATGGATTGTTATGGATTATGGTGATTTTATAATCCATATAATGACGGAAGATACAAGAAAATTTTACAATATTGAAAGAATCTGGCAAGAAATTTCGCCTCGTCTAAAAAGAAAGCTTAAATCTTGACAAAGTAAAAAAAAATAAACTATACTGCTCGAGTTATAATTTATTGGAAAAGGAGGCATTATGGATGAATTTTTCACCGCACCTGTGGCGGAGAAACAAGCAGAAGTAATACCGGATACGTTATGGGATATGATGATTCTGGGAGCAGGGCCTGGAGGGCTTACTGCAGGTATTTATGCAGGAAGAAGCGGGCTAAATGTGATGATTCTTGAAAAACTTTCTCCAGGGGGGCAAATTGCCGTAAGCGAGCAGATTGATAATTACCCTGGATTTCCTGATGGAATAAACGGCACTGAGCTTGTAGAAAGAATGGAAAAGCAGGCCGTCCGATTTGGTACAAGAATTGTAATGGAAGAGGGAATGAGAATTAGTAAGGAGGGTAAGCTGTTTGTCGTAACGACGACAGGGAACAAAAAATACAGAACAAAGACAATAATTATTTCTACTGGCGCAGATTCTGTAAAACTTCCTGTTCCTGAAGAAGAAAAGTTCAGAGGAAAAGGAATATCATATTGTGCAACTTGTGATGCATCTTTTTTCAGAGGAAAAGATGTTGCAATTGTAGGGGGTGGCGATACAGCAATTACTGATGCTTTACACCTTACGCGATTTGCAAATAAAGTAATCATCGTGCATAGGCGAAGAGAATTACGTGCTGTAAAGGCTCTTCAGGAAGAGGTTTTTGCAAATCCTAAAATAGTGTTCCAGTGGGATTCCATCCCCTCTCGTGTTATTGGTGATGACATGGTAGAGGGACTAGAAATTGAAAATGTTAAAACGAAGGAAAAGAAAGTTCTAAAAGTAAATGGCATATTTGCTGCCATAGGAACGGTGCCAAATAGCAAAATAGTTAGAGGAATTGTAGAGTTGGATGAAAGAGGATTTATAAAAACGAATCATAATAGAGAGACGTCTGTGCCTGGCATCTTTGCTGTAGGTGATGTGAGGGATACACCTTTACGTCAGGTTATTACAGCGGCAGGAGATGGGGCAATTGCTGAATTTTCAGCAGAAAATTATATAGAATTGATGGAGAGGTGAAGAAGTGGAAAAATTATTAAAGGAACAAGATGTACAGTACATCAAGGAGTTGTTTGACAGAGACCTTGTAGACCCAGTGGAGCTTGTATTGTTTTTAGAAAGCGAGGGTTCAGACAAAGTTACGGCTGCTAATAGTCAATATCTTCAGCAAACGGAAGAAATTGCCAGAGAAGTTTCAGAGATCTCTGACAAGATAAAATTGACTGTTTATAAAGATGACAAAGAAAAAGAAAAGGAATATGGGGTAAAGGAAATTAGTGCACTATTTATTCAGGGAAAAAACAGTGATAAGAACGTTGTTTTTTATGGGATTCCATCAGGGCATGAATTTTCAAGTTTACTTGAGGATATTGTAAATGTTTCTCAGGGGACAACGCGGCTTTCTCCGGCATCGAAAGAGACAGCTCGGAATATAAAGGTTCCTGTCGAGATTCTTGTTTTTATTACTCCAACTTGTCCGCATTGTCCTAAAGCCGTACAAACTGCACATCAGCTTGCGATGGAAAACAAACTGATAAAGGCAGCTATGATTGAAGCTAATGAATTTCCTGAACTATCTAAAAAATATAACGTTTATTCTGTACCAAAAATAGTAATAAATGAGAAAGTGCAGTTTGAAGGTGCTTTACCAGAAGACATATTCTTAAATAAAGTGCTTTCTGCTGTTGATGAGTCTTAATAGTAGAAATTTAATTGAAAAATAAAAAGGGGCGAAGCCCCTTTTTATTATATTAGTAGTGCAAGAATTGCTTTTTGGATGTGCAACCTGTTTTCTGCCTGGTCAAAAACGACAGAGTGAATTCCATCAATTACTGAATCGGTGATTTCTTCTCCTCTATGAGCAGGTAAACAGTGCATTACGATGACGTCTTTTTTAGCCTTTGAAACGATTGAATCATTTATTTGGTATGGTTTCATTATTTTTACTCGCTTATCGTGCTGTGCCTCGTCTCCCATTGATGCCCATACATCGGTATAGATAACGTCTGCATCTTTTACTGCTTTCTCAGCATTATTTGTGATAAGTACAGAGCTGCCTGATTCTTTTGCAAACTGTTTTGCATCTTCTATAACATCTTTTTTAGGTTCGTATCCTTTCGGAGTAGCGACTGCGATGTTCATACCAAATTTTGTTGCACCAAAAAGAAGGGAGTGGCATACATTGTTTCCATCGCCCAGGTAAGCAATTTTTATCTTCTCTAGCTTGTTCTTTTTTTCTTTAATAGTAAGGAGATCGCCCATAATTTGACATGGATGTGAAAAATCTGATAAGGCATTTATTACGGGTGCTGTTCCGTGATCTCTCAACTCCTCAAGTGTTTTATGTGAATAAACTCTTGCTACAACGCCGTGCAGGTATCTAGAAAGAACTTTTCCTGTGTCTGCTACTGTTTCTCCTCGTTTTAATTGCATATTTGATGTGTCTAAGATAAGTGCTTGGGCACCAAGCTCAAAGATTGCAACTGCAAAGGAGATTCTTGTGCGGGTAGAGGGCTTTTCAAAAATTACACCGATGGATTTCCCATCAAGGAGTTTTTCATCTTTTCCCGCGTAATGGTCAAGCTTTAGACGCTCTCCCAGGTCGATAATTTCTTTGAGCTCTTCTTGTGTAAAATCTTTAATTGTTAGAAATGATCTACCTTTAAGATTTGTTGACATTACTTGTCTCCAAACCGCTCTTTAATTATATCTTTAAGGTCGGGTTTGCCGATTTCTTCAAGTTCGTAGGTGACTCGTACTGCTGGTTTGTTGATTTTTACAACTCTTCTCAAGTCAATTGGAGTGCCGATTACGACAAGATCTGCTGGTGTTTTATTAATAGTTTCTTCCAGCTCTTTTATCTGATTTGGACTGTATCCCATTGCGGGTAAAACATTTCTTGTCTGCTTGTACTTATCATATGTTGCTTTGATTGAGCCCACGGCGTAGGGATAAGGAGATATTATTTCTTTTGCTCCCCATTTCATGGCTGTCACGTATCCTGCCCCGTAACTCATTCCCCCGTGTGTGACTGTTGGGCCATCCTCTATTACTATTACTCTTTTTCCTTTAATTGATTCCGCACTTTCGACGTATGTAGGTGATGCGGCGTCAATGAGTACTGCCTTTGGATTGAGCTCTCTTGCATTTTTTCTTATTTCTTCAATTGCCTCAATAGGAGCTGTGTCTTCTTTATTTATTACAATTACATCTGCCATTCTGAAATTTGTTTCTCCGGGATAATACTTTACTTCATGTCCTGGCCGCAAAGGATCAGCTACAACGATTTGTAGATCTGCATGATAGAAGGGGATATCATTGTTACCGCCATCCCAGATGATGATATCCGCTTCTTTTTCTGCTTCTCTCAAGATTTTTTCATAATCTACGCCAGCATATATTATTGCTCCCAAATCAATGTGTGGTTCGTATTCTTCTCTTTCTTCAATTGTACATTCGTATTTGTCAAGATCTTCATATGTTGCAAACCTTTCACTAATTTGCTTTGAAAGGTCTCCATATGGCATAGGATGTCGAATTGAAACTACTCTTTTTCCCATTTCTCTGAGTATTTTAATCACTTTTCTGGTTGTTTGACTTTTTCCGCATCCCGTCCTTATTGCGCATACAGAGATTAGAGGCACAGTAGATTTAACCATTGTACTCTCCGGCCCCATAAGCCAAAAATCTGCACCGGCTGCCATTACTTCTGATGCTTTGTGCATTACATATTCATGAGGGGTGTCGCTGTAGGCAAACACAACTCTATCTATGTGGTTCTTTTTAATAAGCTCTGTAAGCTCTGTTTCTGGATGAATAGGAATGCCATTTGGGTAAAGACTGCCTGCAAGTACGGTGGGATACATTCGTCCATCGATGTTTGGGATCTGTGTTGCTGTAAAAGCGATAATGTCATACCGCTCATTGTCTCTGAAGTAAACATTAAAATTATGGAAGTCTCTTCCAGCTGCTCCCATAATAATTACTTTTGTTTTTCCCATGAGTCATTCTCCTTTTAAGATTTTATTAATAACAATCAGAATATAGCATTTTAAAAATATATGTCAATTGAAAGTAGGCAAAAAGCTATTATAGAGAGTAGGCAAAGGGAAAGTTGTCATTCAAATCCAGAGATTCTTTGCAACATTCATTCATATTATACCGATATTGCCATTTTTTAGATCGGGCAGTTACATGTTTTTAATTTTTTTTATGCCGAGAAAGCTTTTACATAGTTGCCTTCTATGTTAATCGGGGACGGGATTTCTCTCATCACCTTTTTATTTAAAATCTAATATTATATACGAGCAGAAATGCAAGTATCTGCAAGATATATTTACTTATTACCTCCGGAGGTGTTTTATCGATTTCTATCTCGATTGTTTCTGATAATTCTTTTGCAGCTTCTACTCTTCTAGCTGCAATTATTTCTGCTACTTTTTTAGAAAATGCTTTTTCTTTGATTATACGATTATATATGACTCTATATAAAGCATTTTCTTCTTTAAAGTTTTTGATGAAAATATTTTCTAAAAGTTCTAGAGAAACTTGCGCAATATCATTTTTTTCTATTTCAGACATATTGGGAGGAAGAGCAGCTATGAACTGACTTAATGCTTGCCGCAAAGCAAGTGAAATCTTTTTAGGATCTGTAACATTTTTAAGTGATTCTTTTAGAGAAGGAACGAGTGAATAAGCCTTGTATGAAAGAAACGTGATGTAGCCGAGATAAGAATCTATATTAAGTAATTGTTTTAGTTGCTCATTGGAGATTATTCTTATCGCTTTATCGGTTGAACTTGTGGAAAGAATATTTAACATTTCTTTTGTTATGACATACATCATATTAAAAATATCGTAATTTTCTCCGTAAGATATGTAAAGATTGAGAAGTTTGGCATCGTCTCGTGTAATTACTTGTCCATGATTTTGAAACTCCCACACTAATGCATGTGCGGTTGTTTTTGAAAGCATTATGCGTTCTTGCTCAGGTTTATCTTTGAACATATAATTGTAGAGAAAACTGTAGGCGTACGATTCTCCTGTAGTGAGAGCTCGGTAACACATATTTACGATGGTTGGATTAATCTGGGAAACAATTGGCGTGATATAGTTTGTTGTTGTATTTATCGCAATATCAACGGCATCTTATCTTTTTATTCCAGTTGTTGCTATGATTTGCGTTGCAAGCCTTAATGCGATAGGAAAGAAGTCTGAAGACATTTTCTCGTATAAGTGCAAGAAAGGATAATATCCTTCAATGGCTGATATGTTGAGATTTTCTATTAAAGGGTGTTCCATCTGCATATCCAGTGGACCAAGCTCTGATTGAGGTCCCATAACGATTTCATCAGCTTCGAGAGCCATTAATATGGCGGCACTTTTTGCATACAGCGGGATAATTGCCTTAAGTTTTTTACATTTGGACCGTATTATATTTACCATTTGGTATGCCGGATGTGGATAGCCTCCTCCCGAAAGTATTACCATATTGATGCGAGTTTTTTCTGGTGGTGTGGGAATTTTATTTAGTTGATCGATGAGGTCGAACATGTCATCCCGATTGATAGCAGCATTTTCACCATAAGTAAAAAATAGCAGATAGCGATATTCTTCAGATTCTTTTTCTCCTTTTGAAGGGATAGGGGATTTTAACGGCAATTTTTCCTTCTGGACTTCTTCATTTCTTTTTTTTTTTGTTTCTTTGCCTTGCTGTTTTTTTTCCATTATTCCCTCCTTTTTTAAAAATTATATGTAACGCCTTTTTCAAGTATTTTAACATTGTCAGATACAATTTCAAATCTTTCAGGAATCTGTGTGTGAATGGGAAGCAGGATTTCGGGGTTAATTTCCCGGGCCATACGTAGCAGATCTGGTTGTGCTGCATGCCCTGGCGAGTGAATATTGAAATATGGCATATTGAACATCTTTAGCCAGTTTAGAAGAATTTTTGCATTTTCTGCATCAATGCTTGGCAATGGTTCTCCGCCTGAATGGATGTACAACGCACCTTTTTCCGGTTTTATGTCTAGAAGTTCCGGTATACTCATAAAGTCAAGTAGCATTACAATATTTTTCTGGTTTTTATAGACATATGCCGCATCAACAAATGTTCCTATTGTTTCATTTTCCCAGGTATTTGGCATTCCTTCAGATTTGTAAATCAATGTGTTAGGAGATGAAAGAATTTCTTTTGCAAATGTATCTCCTATACAAGAGTAACGGTTTAACATAAAAGCATAAGGTAAGGTTATTACAAATTTTTTGTTTTTCTCATTTGCGATTTCAAAAAATGTTCGGATTCTGTCTATGTGTGGTTCATATGGATTTGCAAAAAGAATCCCGTTGCATTGCTCAAGCACGCTAATTGCCTGTTTTTTTAGCTGCTCTTCTGTAAGGCTTGTAACAAACCTCCAGCCAAAACGTGTTCCTTCTGTAATTAATATATAGGGGTTATTGTTTTTTGCGTATTTAACAAAATTCCATGATTTTTCATTTGCTCTTCCGTGAAAATAAATATCGCCAGTGTAGAATATATTTCCTTTTGAGGTCTCTATCTGGAAGGCCAGAGCTCCGGGGATATCGTGGTCAACAGGTATAGGATGTACAGTAAACGGTCCGACTTTAACGGGTTTGTCCATTATTTTTATATTTGAGATATTATTTTTTATGATTCCCTTTTTTCCAAAGAAACTAAGAACTTCTTTAGAATAATCGCTCATATACTTTTCTAATGAATCATCTATGAGATCAATGAGTCCAATGTGGTCAAGATGAGCGTGTGAAAAAAATACTGCTTTTATATCGATATCAATTGAGTTTTTTGATGACATAGGCCATTCTTTATAGAAGTTCCGTAATGGCGGAAGTTCTTTTGTTGCGATGCGATCATGTACTTTTTTCCAATTTCTTCCAGTAAATGAATCATTGAAGTAGGTACTGTTAGTTGAAAATCTTTTTCCAAAATCAAAGAGTATAGCGGTGCCATTTTCTTCAATAATAATTTTATTGCCACCAATTTCTCTTATTCCGTCAAAAAATATTATTTTCATTTTTTCCTCGCTTTTATCTTTTTAAAAAATTATACCATCCCGTTTTCAAAATACAAATTGCAATACTAACAGAAATAGGCAAGATATGTAAGCAGATAAATGAAAAAGATGGAAAAAGTAATAATTATAGGAGCAGGAGTCGTTGGTTGTGCAGTTGCAAAAGGACTGTCTAAATACGATTTGGATATTCGTGTGCTCGAAAAAGGATTAGATGTTCCTGGAGGAGCAACAACTGTGCAAGGCGTTAAATTTAGAACATCGGCAGGGTTTGGGCGTTGCCAAATGGGGTTTTGTGGTACAAGAATCATAGAGATACTTTCAAGGGAAACAGGGATACCTGCAAGAAAGATTAGAAAATTTGGAAAAAATTCTTATTATTTTTCGGGCAACATAAAGGTGTATCAAATAGGCTACCGTAATAGATTTGCATAAGAGGCGTGATTAGTAAAATAATTTTTAACTTAAAGACTTGATTTTTTCTGATTCTCTTTTAATATAGTATATAAATTCGCACCCTTTGGATTCTCAGGGTTGTGCACAAATGTGTTCCTGAGAAGAAGAAAGAGGGGAGGAAAAACAATAGGAGGTAGTAGCAATGGCAATTATGACAATGAAAGAACTGCTTGAAGCTGGTGTACATTTTGGACATCAGACAAAGCGGTGGAACCCAAAGATGAAAGAGTACATCTACACAGAGAGAAATGGAATTCACATTTTTGATCTGAGGATTACCATTAAGAAGGTGTCTGAGGCGTATAATTTTGTTTCTAATCTTGCAAAAGAAGGAAAAACTGTAATTTTTGTAGGAACAAAAAAAGCAGCTCAGGACATTGTAAAAGAAGAAGCAGAAAGATGTGGGATGATGTATGTGAACCAGAGGTGGGTAGGAGGCTTACTCACTAATTTTTCTACCATTAAAACCCGCATTGATAGATTAAATGAACTTGAAAAATTAGTTGCAGAAGGATATCTTGATTCTATACATATCAAAGAGCGAGTAAGTGTCGAAAGAGAATTTGCCAAGTTGCGTAAACTTTTTGAAGGGGTAAAGAATGTAACTTCTCTTCCTGCTGCGATCTTAGTGACAGATACGCATAAAGAGCGTAGTGCGATATTGGAAGCAAGGAGATTGCATATTCCAGTGATAGGCATTGTGGATTCTAATTCAGATCCTGAAGAAATGGATTATCCCCTTCCCGGAAATGATGACGCAATTAGATCTCTTAGATTATTTTCATCGGTTATTGCAAATGCAGTCATCGAAGGAAAAGAAGGAAGAGTCGAGGAAGAAAAACGGCAGGAAAAAGCCGAAGGCGAGGAAGAAAATCTAGACAGTACTGAAGAGATTAAAGAAGAACTTGATGAAGAGGTGTCAAAATGAGTTTAGATCTTATTAAAGAATTACGTGTAAAGACAAGTGCTGGCGTTATTGATTGTAAGAAAGCGCTTGCCGAAGCGAATGGCGATATTGAAAAAGCTATTGAAATTTTAAGAGAAAAAGGTGTTGCAAAAGCAGTTAAAAAGTCTGGAAGGGTGGCAAATCAAGGCATTATAACAGCATATATACATCCAGGTGCCCAACTTGGAGTATTGGTTGAATTGAATTGTGAGACAGATTTTGTTGCAAGAACTGACGAGTTTAAAAATCTTGCTGACGAGATTGCATTGCAGGTTGCAGCTACCGACCCTGATTACGTTTCAAGAGATGAAGTCTCTGCAGAGTTAATTGAAAAGGAAAGAGAGATTTATGAGAAGCAGTTCGAAGGCGATAAAAAACCAGCCAACGTTATTGAAAAAATAATAGATGGTAAGGTCGAGTCATTTTACAAAGAGCATTGTCTTCTTGAACTTCCATATATAAGAAACGAAAAGATCGTTATAGCCGATCTTATTAAAGAACACATAGCTAAGTTTGGAGAAAATATTTTAGTTGGGAGGTTTGTTCGCTTTAAAATAGGGGAGGTATAATTGGCACATTATAAAAGGATTCTTTTAAAGCTTAGCGGAGAGGCCCTTCTTGGGAAAAAGGAATTTGGCATTGATGTTAAAGTATTAGAGGAGATTGCTGCCCAAGTAAAGATCCTGAAAACAGAAGGCATAGAAGTTGGAATTGTAATAGGTGGTGGCAATATCTTTAGAGGATCAGAAAGCAAGGAGCTTCATATAGATAGAACCACTGCTGATTATATGGGCATGCTTGCCACTGTTATTAATGCTCTTGCGCTTCAAAATGCACTTTTAAAAAAGGGAATTGATGCGAGAGTTATGTCGTCATTGAGCCTTATGCAAGTTGCAGAACCATACATTCTCGCAAAAGCATTAGCGCATTTTGAAAAAGGAAGAATTGTTATATTTGCGGGAGGGACAGGTCTTCCCTTTTTTACCACAGATACTACTGCAGCATTGCGAGCAATAGAAATAAAGGCAGATGCTATATTCAAGGGGACTAAAGTTGATGCAATTTATTCTGCGGATCCAGCAAAGACCAGTAATGCCCATAAGTATACTTCTATATCTTATACTGAATTTCTTGTAAAAAATTTAAGAGCAATAGACTCAACTGCCGTATCTCTCTGCAGAGAGTTTAAAATGCCTATAGTATTGTTTAATGTAAAGACAAAAGGCAATTTAGTTAGAGCTGTGTTAAAAGGCGGCGTGGGAACACATATAAAGGAGGGATGAAATGGAATTAGAAAAAAAGATTTATCAGGAAATAGAAAATGAAATGAAAGTGGCAATAGAAGCTATGGAAAGAGAGTTTTCTCATGTTCGTGCGATACGAGCTACTCCTGAATTACTTGATTCTGTACGCGTGCAGGCATATGGAACAACTGTTCCACTCAAGCAGGTTGCATCAATTTCAGTTTCTAAATCAAGAGTACTTGCTGTTGAACCGTGGGATAAATCGCTTTTGAATGAGGTTGAAAGAGGGATTCTTAAGGCAAATCTTGGTGTTATGCCTCGTAACGATGGTACAACAATTACTCTTCCTTTTCCAAAATTGGACGAAGAAGAGCGAATTAAGATTGTGAATCAAATTAAAAAAATGGCAGAAAGTTTTAGAGAAGAAATTAGAGGTGTTAGAAGGCGAGCTATTGATAAAACTAAGAGTTGGGAAAAAGATAAGGAAATATCGGAAGATGATCGATATAGGATGCAGGAGAAAGTACAGGAATTTACAGATAAATATATCAAAATTATAAATGAGCACCTAACGAGAAAAGAAGAGGAAATTCTCGAAGTTTGATGGGTGAAGAAAGTCCTGTTCCTGTCCATGTAGCAATTATTATGGATGGGAATGGTCGTTGGGCCGAAGAGAGAGAGCTTAATCGAACAGAAGGGCATAAAAATGGCGTAAAGTCAGTTCGAATTATTACTAAAACATCAGCAAGTCAGGGAATAAAATTTCTTACCCTTTTTACATTTTCTACTGAAAATTGGAAGCGAAGCACAAAAGAGGTGAATTTTTTATTTCATTTATTTGTGGATTCTATAAATAAGTATATCCCAGAATTACACGAAAATGGCGTAAGAATTAATTTTATAGGAGATATAGATCCTCTTCCTCTGTTTGTCAAAAATATGGTGCAGTTTGCAGCTAAAACAACGAAGAATAACACTAGAATGGTCTTAAATATCGCTCTTAACTATGGCGGTAGAAGAGAAATTGTTCAAGCGGTAGAAAAATTGCTTCTTTTGGGAACAACACATGAAATTACAGAAGAAACATTTAAGCAATTTTTATTTACTAAAGACCAACCTGATCCAGACCTCATTATAAGGACAGGAGGCGAAAAGAGATTGAGCAATTTTCTTTTGTATCAAGCTGCATACTCAGAACTGGTTTTTACTGATACGTTGTGGCCCGATTTCACTGAAAAGGAATATTTGCAAATCTTACAGGAGTTTTCAACGAGAACGCGAAAATATGGTGCATTAAAATGAAGAGCATCTTTATAGTTGGTTCAACGGGGTCTTTGGGCAAGGAAGCATTAGAAGTAATAAAAAGGCTGGGTGATTATTATAAAGTTATTGGAATAACTGGTTTTCAAAATATTGATGTGATATTGAATCAGATAAAGAATTTTGATCCTCGGTATATAGGGATGAGGAAAAATTATCTTGAGGTCATCAAGAAAGAATTTCCAGATAAATATATTTTTGATGTTGAAAAAGATTTGGAAAAAGAAGTATTGAATGCGAGTGCTGACCTTACTCTGTTTCTTTCTTCTGATATAACTGCTCTTAAATCAATCGACCTTTTACTGAGTTATAAAAAATATGTGGCAATTGCTAATAAAGAGTCAATTATTGCTGGAGGGGAGGTAATCTTTTCTCCGGACAGGCAAAAATATATTATCCCCGTCGATAGTGAACTATCTGCTTTATTTCAGTGCCTTATCGGGGAAAAAAAGAACGCAGTGAAGAGATTTATAGTTACAGCCTCTGGTGGACCTTTTTGGGAACGGGATATTACTACATTTGATAAGATTACGCCCTCTGATGCTCTTTGTCATCCTAACTGGCGAATGGGCAAAAAAATCACAGTAGATTCTGCAACGCTTATTAATAAGGCCTTTGAAGTGATAGAATCTCATTTCTTCTTCGGTATAGATTATAAAAAAATTGAAACAATTATGCATAGGGAGAGTATAATTCATTCAATGATAGAATTTGTAGATGGAAATATGAAAGCACTTATGAGTACTCCTCTGATGTATTTTCCTTTGCAGTACGCAATTACCTATCCTGAAAGAGCTATAAATTTTTTCCCTGAATCTAGATTAGATCTTGGAAAAATAGGGAAACTTACATTTTATCCGTTAAATAACGATAAATTTCCAGGGTTTTTGACTGCTTTGGAGTATGGGAAGCGCGGCGGTAATTTTTTGCCTCTTCTCATTGCTATCGATAAAGTTTTGGTTGATGCTTTTCTTAAGGAAAAAATAAGTTTCTCTGATATACCGTGTCTTTTAGAGAAAGGTTTAAGCAAATTTACCTATGAAAAGGTTGACTCAGTGCCTGATATTGTAGAAGTCTATAATGAAGGTATACTGTCAGCTGAAGAGATGATTAAAAGGAGCGTGAGATGAATTTAGCTTTACAAATTGTATATGGTATAATTATAATTAGTATAATTGCTCTTGTTCATGAATTTGGGCATTTTTTTGCTGCTAAAAAATCCGGTATTGCTGTTGAAGAATTTAGTATAGGATTTGGCCCGGCAATTATGAAGAAAAAAATGGGTGGGACTCTTTATAAAATCGGAGTTATTCCTATTTTAGGTTATGCAAAGTTTCGAGGAATGGACGATAATCTTGATGCCCCTGATGGGTTCTATAAAAAAACGTTGTGGCAAAGGTTTATTTCTGTTTTTATGGGGCCTGGGATGAATTTTATTTTTGCAATTATTATATTTGCTATTGTTTTTGCTTCTTTTGGCAACCCGTTTATTCGCACTACAACAATTTCTTCTGTGATGGCAGGAAGCCCTGCATATGTAGCAGGCATGCAACAAGGAGACAAAATTATCGAAATGGATGGTGAGTATATTGATTCCTGGGAAGAAATGACAGATATTATTCATGAGAGTGATGGAAAGGCATTACAGGTTATGGTTGAAAGAAAAGGTGAAAAGATTTCATTGACTGTAATACCTGAAAAAGATCCTATTTCAGATGTATGGGTCGTTGGAGTTTATTCGTCAGGTGAAAAATGCTCTCTATTTAGAGCTTTATGGGAAGGCGTTGTTTGGACTGGGAAACTAATTTATCGGATGACTATTTCTATCCCCCTACTTTTTACCAGAAAAGGAATTTCGTCTGTTGCTGGCCCTATTGGTATTGCAGCAATGACAGGTCAGGCTGCGAGTGGTGGTTTTGCAAACTTACTCTGGTTTTCTGCGTTTATCAGCATTGCAATAGGTTTTACAAATCTTTTACCAATACCTGCTCTTGATGGAAGCTGGATTGTTCTTATATTGTGGGAAGCAATAACTCACAAACCTGTTCCACCTGAAAAACAGCTTTCTGTTCAAGGTGCAGGATTTATAGTTATTTTAGGCATCATGTTTTTAGTCAGTATCAATGATATTATACGTCTAATAAGCAGATGAGATCAAGATCAATTGCTGTTAATATAGGGAACAGGACAATTGGCGGGGGGAATCCTATTCTTGTCCAGTCTATGGCTAAAACAGATACAAGAGATGTTGTATCAACAGTGAATCAAATATTGCGTCTGGAAGAAGCAGGTTGCGATCTTGTGCGCGTAGCAGTACCAGATATCGAATCTGCTGAGGCGCTTTCAAAAATTAAAAATAAAATACATATTCCACTTATTGCTGATGTTCATTTTGATCCATTAATTGCGATGGAATCAATCAAGCAAGGAGCGGATAAATTACGTTTGAATCCTTCCAACATTCAGGATGAAGAGTGGATTAAAAAAATTGCATTTGCCGCAAGAGAGCGGAATATTCCTATTCGTGTTGGCACAAATCTTGGTTCATTTAAAAAAAAGCCTGATAATCCAGTCGAAGCACTTGTAAAAAATGCATTGGACGAAATAAAGATACTTGAGAGCGTTAATTTTAGTAATATTATAGTGTCCATTAAAACATCTGATATAATACTAACGGTTAGGGCAAATGAAAAAATTGCTAAACTTGTTCGATACCCCTTGCATATCGGTATAACAGAAGCTGGGCCAAAAGAAGAATCGCTGGTGAAGAGTAGCGTTGGAATTGGATATCTTTTAATGGAAGGTATTGGCGATACTATCAGATATTCTATCACAGCAGATCCAATTGAAGAGATAAAAGCTGGAATAACTTTACTCAGGAGTCTCCGTTTAAGAGAGGGAGGGTTAGAAATTGTATCTTGTCCGACCTGTGGGCGATGTGAGATCAATCTTTTTGAAATTGTAAAACAAGTAAAAGAGGAATTTAAAGAGGTTGATATCCCTGTAAGGGTTGCTATTATGGGATGTGTGGTAAATGGCCCCGGAGAGGCAGCTGATGCTGATATTGGCCTTGCTGGAGGCAAGAAAAGTGGAGTAATATTTAGAAAAGGCAAAGCAGTAAGGATTGTAAAAGAGGAGCATCTCTATTCTGCTTTTAGAGATGAATTGAAAAAACTTATTGAAAGCAAAAAATAACTTTATAAAACTTCAGGTAAAGACGAATAAATTTTTTAAGGAATGTTTTGAACAGGTGATAAAATTTGAAAAAGCTGAATAATATAGTATCATAATGATAGATGATGAAAGAAAAAGTTAAAAGCATAGTAGAGGATATAGTCGATATAAGAAATAAGAAAGATGTTCAGATGATTTTCGGAGTATTAGATGAAAATGTCAAAGCAATTGAGAATGAGCTTGGCATCGATATTATTTTGCGAGACGAAGCGGTACATCTTATCGGGGAAGAAAGAAATGTTCGTATTGCTAAAGAAGTTCTTCAGCAAATCGAGAATATGGTAAAAAAACATTACAGCTTCACAGTGGGTGAAATTATCTATGCAATAAAACATTCCCAGGGTAAAAGCTTTCTTCAAAATCTTCCGGAAACTGTTATTATTACAGATATTAAGGGAAGGAACGTTATCCCTAAAACTTTTGGCCAGAGAAATTTTGTAAAGGCAGTGGAAAAAAATGACATTACATTTGTTATTGGCCCGGCTGGGACGGGAAAGACATATCTTTCTGTGGCTATTGCTGTAAAATATCTTTTGACCGGTAGGGTAATGCGTATTGTTTTGACTCGTCCCGTAATCGAGGCAGGTGAAAAATTAGGTTTTCTTCCCGGAGATATACAACAAAAAGTAGATCCTTACTTTAGACCAATATATGATGCCTTATACGATTTATTGGGGCAAGAAAAAGTATATAAGTTTATTGAAAATAAGACTATAGAGATTGCACCACTCGCTTATATGCGTGGGAGGACATTAAATAATGCTTTTGTTATTTTAGATGAAGCTCAGAATACGACGCCATTGCAAATGAAAATGTTTCTTACGAGGCTTGGAGCTGGATCTAAGATGGTCATAACAGGAGATGTAACTCAAAGCGATCTTGACTCTGTACATAGCGAATCCGGTTTACATAAAATAAAAAGGATATTAAAAGAGATTGAGAGTGTTAGTTTCAACTATCTTACAAGTGAAGATGTTGTACGGCACAAACTTGTGCAGAGAATTATCAATGCATACGAAAGGATAGAACATGACAAGGAATAGCCGTTTTTCTTATAATATTTTTACTGAGAAAAATATTATTCGTAATTTTATTTTGTATTTTAAGAGCAATATAGTTCCTATTATCTTAGTAATTTTTCTTGCCATTGTCATTATTGTACCGATGTTCTATTCCTATTTTCCGGCAAATCTTAGTCTCAAAGAAGGCGATGTAAGCCCTCATGAAATTATAGCTAATAGAGAGGTATCGTACATTGATATTGCTAAAACTGAAGAACTACAAGAAAGGATGGCAGAATCTGTTTCTCCGGTGTATCTTCTTGATAGAAGTAAAGAAGATGAGGTTCTTGCTAATATAAATGTTTTTTTTGATTCTTTAACATCAATTTTGTCGAGTGAAGATGATGAGGTATTGAAAAGAGAAAAATTGCTTGATCTCTTATCAAATAATACCCAGATTGCTGATTTTTTCTTGCATGAACCAATTGGAAGAATAGAGCAGTTACACAAAGCTTTGGAAGGCATCGTGTATAACCTGTTGTTGACTGGAGTAAGGAGCGATAAAATTTCTCAAGCTACCAATATGGGATTAGAAACAATTGCCGAGTTGGATTTAGAGGAAGAAGAGAAAGAGCTTTTGATCTATGTATTAAATCACACTATTCAGCCTAATCTGATATACGATAAAGAAGCTACCGAAATAGAGATTGAGAAAGTAAAAAATGCAGTATCTCCTATTGTCATTACGATTTCAAAGGGAGATGTAGTGGCGAGAGCGGGAGAGGAAATTACGGCTGATGAAGTAAAAGTATTAAAGGCTCTTGGGGTGATCCGTACAGGGGATGATTGGAAAGTAGTGCTTAGTATTTTTGCTTTTACTTGCATTTTTTTACTTCTTTCCTTTATCGCAATTAAAAGATCCGTTGTCGTTAATCCCGGTAATATTGTGAAAAAAACTGCAGAATTTGTTATTATTGTTAGTATTGTCTATATCGTATCGATATTCTTAGAAAATATTTCTCCGTACCTTGTTCCCATTCCTTTACTTGCTATGCTTATTTTTGCTTTCTTTGATTTTCCTACTGCCCTAACTGTTACTCTTGCTTTTTCCTTTTTACTTTCATTTCCTTTAGCTTTAAGATCTCCTATCATGTTTGCTGTTATAGTTTCATCCATAGTTTCTATGTTTTTGCTTCGTAAAATGGCAAAAACGGTTACATTTCTTTATGCAGGCATTGTTGGAGGTCTGTCTATGTCCTTTATTGCCCTATTTATAGGTTTGTCTTCCAAACTTGTTTTTAAACAAATTGGATTAAATGTATCTTTTGGTTTTATAAACTTTTTGGGCGGTGCTGTTGTTGCATTGGGAATGGTTTTTGTTATGGATCATCTGTTTAATGAGGCAACCGTACTAAGGTTGTTAGAATTAGGAGATACAGGAGCTCCTTTACTAAGAGAGTTGCTTATTAAAGCTCCTGGTACGTATCAGCACAGCATGATTGTTTCTAATCTTGCTTCTTCCGCCGCTGAAAAAATTGTGGCAAATGCGCTACTTACAAGAGTTGGCGCATACTATCATGACATCGGAAAGATGTTCCACCCTTATTTTTTTACAGAAAACCAACAAGCAATTCCGAACATACATGATGAACTTACTCCAAATCTTAGTAAGACTGTCATTATTAATCATGTTAAGGATGGTATTCATCTGGCGAAAAAATCCCGTTTACCTCAGGAAATAGTCGATTTTATTGCGACACACCATGGAACCACTATTGTATCCTATTTTTATCATAAATCTAAAGAGAGTAATGGCGCGGTACGAAAGAGTGACTTTCGTTATCCGGGACCTCTTCCTCAGAATAAGGAGACAGCTATTGTTATGCTTGCAGACGCCGTGGAAGCGCTTGGACATACTGTTTCGAATCCGGATTTTAACAAAATTGAAGAGATGGTAAATTCAATCATAAAAAGTAGAGTTAGCGATGGTCAGTTGAGCGAATCTGACATTACGTTTAAAGATTTGGCAGAAATAAAAGATTCGTTTGTAAGAACGCTACTTTCTTTATTTCATACAAGAGAGAGTTATCCGGAGATCGATGAAAGTGGAAATGATTAATTACACTCGAAAGTATATTATCGATACAAAGAAGTTGGAGCAACTAATCAAACGTATTGGTGAGCTTGTAAACTGTAGAGACGGTATTGTTAGTATATCGTTTGTGGGGAAAAAGAGAATAAGAAATATAAACAAACGTTTTAGACAAAGTAATAAGGCGACAAATGTTATTTCTTTTCCGTTTCTGGATTTTGTAGCAGGCGAGAAGATTATTGGCGACATTGTAATTTGCCCAATTGTTGCATCAGAAGAGGCAAACAAATACGGTAATAATTTTGTTGATTATATTACATTTCTTTTGATCCATGGTTTTTTGCATTTGTTGGGCTATGATCATATTAGGAAAGAAGACCAATTGCTTATGGAAACGAAAGAAGAAGAAATATTTAAGAATATCCCACGGCGGAATTTTATAAAGGAGGCTGGGCATTGATGGAATTATCGAGTTGGATTTATTATCTTTTGGCCTTAATCTTATTGTTAATTTTTTCTGCATTTTTTTCTGGAATGGAGGCTGCACTTTTTTCTGCATCGAGAATTAAGCTTGAATCTATGGCTTTGCGTGGCTCTATTGCGGCTAAAAAGATTTTAGAATTGAAAAAAAAGCCAGAAAAATTTATAGGGCCTATTGTACTTGGAAATAACTTTATAAATATCCTTGCTTCAGTTTTAGCTGCTTATTTGAGTGTTTCTTTTGCTGCAGCAAGGCAACTTCCTCAATCTTCAGCAATTATCATTACTACTGTAGCCATGACAATTATAATTGTACTGTTTGGCGAAATGATTCCAAAGAGTATTTCCTCTTATCATCCCGAAAAAGTATCTATAACATTTTATTCTCCTTTTTTATTTTTTTGGTATCTTTTTTTTCCTTTTGCCTGGTTTTTATCTTTGGCTTCGAAAGGGTTTCTTGCGCTCTTTGGTATAAAACATGAGAAGCGAAGAGTATTTGTTGATCATAAAGAGGTTCTTAATATGCTGCATCTCAGCAAGGAAGAAGGAATAATTAAAAAAAACGAAGAGGAAATGATCTTTAGTATTTTTGAGTTTGGCGATACGCATGTAAGAGAAGTAATGACCCCAAGAGTTGATATTGTAGCTCTCCCTGTAGATGCTAATCGGGAGCATGTTTTGGATGTGGTTGTGCAAAGTAATCATTCGAGGATTCCTATATATACCGAAAAAATGGATGAAATTATAGGTGTTTTATATGTAAAGGATCTTTTTAAACTGTTTGCAAGCGGAAAGTCTAAAATTGACCTTAAAGATATAGTGAGGGAAGCGTACTTTGTGCCAGAGACAAAGTGTGTGGACGAGCTTTTTAGGGAGATGCAAAATAAAAAAATACAGATGGCTCTTGTATTTGATGAATATGGTGGCATTTCCGGGCTTGTTACAATGGAGGATTTGTTGGAAGAAATTGTAGGAGAGATCCAGGATGAACACGAAAAAGGTGAAGAAATCTTTCAAAAAATTGGAGAAAACGCATACCTTGCATCAGGTACAATGGGTATTGATGAATTTAATGAGGTTTTTGGAAAAAATTTACCTAGTGAAGAGGCAGATACAATTGGTGGTATTATATTAGAAAGATTGGGAAGGTTGCCTCATCCTGGCGAAGAAGTGAATTTTGACGGTTTTAAATTTATTGTGAATAAAATCAGGGGGAGAAGAATCCTTAAAGTAAAGGTAATTCTAAAACCAGGAGGCAAAGAAATTCAATGAACAAGGATGAATTACTGAAAATGGCTGTTAAAGCGCGAAATAATGCTTATGCTCCTTATTCTTATTTTAAAGTAGGGGCGGCAATACTCGCAAAAAATGGGAAAGTATATAGTGGGTGCAATATAGAGAATTCGAGCTATGGTGCAAGTATTTGTGCAGAAAGGGTTGCATTATTTAAAGCGGTGAGCGAAGGTGAAAAGGAGTTTTTAGCTATTGCTGTTGCAACGGATACCAAAAAACCTGTGATGCCATGTGGTATATGTCGACAAGTATTATCAGAATTTGCTCCTAATCTTAAAATTTATGCAATAAATATTGATGGCAAGGTGAAGAAGGCATTGCTTGATCAAATACTACCAGATGCATTTACGAAAGAAGATTTGGAGAATATAAAATGAGAGATATTATTCTTGCAGGAAATTGGAAGATGAACAAAACTATTAAGGAGAGTAAAGAGCTTGCTGTATGCCTGAAGGAAAAATTTGCTGGATTACCGCTTAATGTAATTATTTTTCCTACCTTTACAGCTCTTTATTCTGTAAGTGAGTTGTTGAAGGGCACCAATATAAGTGTTGGTGGGCAGAATGTCTATTTTGAAAAGGAAGGAGCTTTTACTGGCGAAATTTCTCCAATAATACTTAGGGAAGCAGGGGCTAAGTATGTGATTGTGGGGCATTCTGAGCGCAGGAACATTTTTAATGAATCAGACGAACTCATACAAAAGAAAATTCGTTCGGTGGTTGAAAATGAGATGAATGTGATACTTTGTGTAGGAGAAAAACTTGAAGAGAGAGATGCTGGTAGAACAGAGGAAGTTATCAGTAAAGAAATTAGAATAGCTCTTGATGATATTTCAAGGGAAGTCCTTGATCATATTATTGTTGCATATGAACCTGTATGGGCAATTGGTACGGGGGTTACTGCAAGTCCGGATGAAGCAGCTGATATACATAAGTTTATAAGGTCTATTCTGAATGACATGTTTGGTAGAGGTATGGGGGCGAATATGACAATTCTTTATGGTGGGAGTATAAAACCAAAAAACTTTAGAGAATTTGCTATATTAAACGAAATTGATGGAGGACTTGTAGGTGGCGCTAGCCTGAAATGTGAAGATTTTTATGATATTGGGAAGATATTAACGGAGTGTAAAAAGTTATAAATTTCTAATTACTTAAAAAGAGGAGGTGTTTATGATGGATGAGTTTTGGGAAAAAGTAAAAAAAGGTGCGCAGGAAGCTACTGAAAGAGCTGCTCAGCTTGGAAAGACTGCGAAAATTAAAGCTGAAATTGCTTCACTCAATTCCTCGAAAAGAGGCAAATTTGTAGAGTTGGGAGAAAAGATTTATTCTTTGTACAGGAAAGAAAAATTATCAGACAAGACCAAAACTGAAGTTCGAGACATTCTAGAAACAGTAGACGGTATTGAGGAAGAAGTGGAGGAAAAAATTAAGCAAATTAAACCGTTAATGAAAAAAAAGGATATGGAAAAAAAGAAAACGACACCAGAAAAACCCAAAGATGTTGGCAAAACAGCGAAAAAAAAGAAAACGACACCAGAAAAACCCAAAGATGTTGGTAAAACAGCGAAAAAAAAGAAAGAGACAAAAAAACGAGGAAAGGAAAAGTAGAAGAGGAGATCTTCTGCCCTCTAAGAAAGAAGCAGCGATGAAACAGAAAATAGAGGGAGCATTTCCCTCTATTTTTATTAAATATGATTAAATATATTATTGAAGAACTTAAGAAAAATAAGAACTACAACAATCAATTTGTAAGGATATTTGAAGTTCCAGGCAAGTCTTTTGATTTGCTTCCTGTTCCAGGTTTTTTGCATGGCACTCTTCGGCAATGTCTCTTACAGCAGGATATATTATCGCTTTTTCCTCATCAGATTGAGACAATAAACTCTATTAAAGATGGAGAAAATGTTATCATCACAACTGGTACAGCAACCGGTAAAACACTGTCCTTTAATCTACCAGTGCTAGATTATCTTCTGAAAAATAAAAATAGTACTGCTCTTTATATTTATCCTACAAAAGCATTGGCACATGACCAGCTTGAAAAGATTAACGACATACTTGTTAGTGAGGATATTATATTCGGGGCTTACGATGGAGATACGCCTTTTTCTGAAAGAAATTTTTTAAAGAAAAGAGCTCGTATTCTCCTTACAAATCCTGATCTACTTCATGTTGGAATTTTGCCATATCATACAAACTGGGACAAATTTTTTTCTCGACTAAAATTTGTTGTAGTTGATGAAGCCCATTATTATCGGGGAGTTTTGGGTTCACATATGAGTGAAGTAATGAGGAGATTGAGACGTATTTCTCATTACTATGGAAGTTTTCCTCAATTTATTTTATCGTCTGCGACGCTTCAAAATCCGGAGGAATTTGCTTTTAAGCTTGTAGGTGAGCGAGCACGAAGGGTAGGGTTTTCAACTGTAGCTCCTTTTAAAAAATACTTTATCATTTTTGATCCACTTCGCATTGACACTAAAACAAATTTGAAAAGGAGTAGTTACAAAGAAGCCGTTTGGATTATGGAAGAACTTTTAAGAAACAATTTGAGAACTATTGTTTTTGCACGGTCAAGGAGAGGCGTTGAAATGGTGACGAAAGACCTTTTGAGTAAAATAAATGCTACCGATAGGGGTCTTATTTCGTCGTACAGAGCAGGTTATTTAAAGGAATTGAGAAATGACATTGAAGAGAAATTGCGAAGCGGCGAAATTAAAACTATTATTACTACAAATGCGCTTGAGCTAGGCATAGACATCGGAGATCTTGATGTGACCATTATTATTGGTTATCCTGGAACAATTTCTAGTGTTTTTCAGGAATCGGGGCGTTCGGGGAGGAATAGTACATCTATTACAATTTTCATTGCAGGAGTAAATCCACTCGATCAATATTTTATTAAAGATCCGGATTACCTCTTCAGAGAGAGCTTTGAAAGTATTGCAATCAACCCGGATAATCCTTACATTCTTACTCCTCATATTAAATGTGCTTCTTATGAAATGCCGATCAACGACACTATTGACCCTGAATATTTTGGGGGAAGTTTGAATGACAGTTTGAACGCTCTCTCTCATCAAGAAATTTTAGAGCAAAGAGGACATAAATTTTACTATGCTTTGAGAGATTACCCTGCTGCTAAGGTACATATCAGAGGCAGTAGCGGGCAGGATATTGCGCTCATAAACGAAGAAACTGATGAAGTGTTTGAGATAGTTTCTGTGCGAAGAGCTGTTGAAGAAGTTTTTAAAGGGGCAATTTACTTTCATCTTGCTGACCCATATTTTGTGCGCGAACTTAATTTGCAGGACAAATATGCACTCCTTTCAAAAACTAATTTAAATTACTATACAGATTCTCTTGCTATTCATAGGATAGATGTAAAAGGCATTAATAAGAAAGAAAAATTTCACGGTTTGGATATGTATTTTGGCGATGTTTTGGTTAGTGAAACGACAATTGGTTTTATTAAAAAGCAATACGGCACGGATAGAAAGATAGGCGAAGAAGAACTAAAACTTCCTGTGATGACTTTTACCACAAAAGCATTTTGGTTTACATTAAATTTGTCGCTTGAAAAGCTTATCAAAGAGAAGGAAGAAGAAATTTTAGGCACTATTCATGCTGTTGAGCATTTACTTGTCGCAATGATGCCGATTGTTGTGATGTGTGATAGAAATGATGTTGGGGGAGTTTCTCATCCTCTTCATCCAGATACTGGCAAATCAACAATATTTGTGTATGACGGAGCAGAGGGAGGCGTTGGTCTTGCTGAAAAAGGTTTTGAACGCGCCGAAGAACTGTTTACTGCTGCATATAAAACAGTTTCAACTTGTTCTTGCAAAACAGGGTGTCCTTCCTGCATTTTTTCCCCAAAGTGCGGAAATAGAAACAATCCCCTCAGCAAACGCGGCGCAATTATACTTTTGAAGGAGATACTCAAATGAAATTTTTAAAATTTGCAGGAATTGTTTCGATTGTAATTGTTATTATTCTCGCAAGCTTTTTTTCTCTTTTATTCAGCAGGCATTTTTATTCTTATGAGTTTGAAAAACAAAATATAGCTTTGTTTTCTGGATTTTCTAATTCTCAATACTCCAGTTATGCGGGACAAATTGTTCATAATTTTTTTAGTGAAAAGCCTCTCTATATAACAGATATGGAGGGAAATGCTATTGAAGGTTTTTTCTCCCAACGAGAAATCACACATATGCATGATGTAAAAAATGTTATGCAAATGGCGTTGTTTATTTTATTCGCTTCATTTATTGTTAGTTTTATTCTTATTTTATTATTAAGAGATAGAAGAGTTCTTTTTAAACGCGCTGCAGTTGGCACTTTAATTTTTGTTTTATTTATTAGCACTGCGATTGTCATGAATTTTGATTTTACTTTTACGCTGCTTCATAAGATTCTCTTCAGGAATGATTTTTGGCTTCTCCCGGAAGATGCAGTGTTAATACGGATGTTTCCTGTATCTTTTTTTGCTGATTTTGCATTATTCTGGGGAGCTATTGTTACAATTGTTAGTGTCAGTATAATATTCTTGGATATTTGGTTGAGAAAAATTTTTAGAAATAAAACTCATCTTTTATTTTTATAGCAGTTATCTTTTTTTTCTCGCGCACTCTATTTTAATAACTGACATAACTTAAAGTTTGAAGATATACAAAAAACTGAGATTACCAGGGAATTTTTCTTGTGCGGCAACTATAAAAAGATCTTCACAATCTGAGGAGATTGGAGCGCTCTTTCATTTTTTTCTTTACAGTGTCCATATCAAAGGGAACGGTTCTTAGCAGTGGAATCCAAAGTATAGCACATGGTATCCAGAAAAGTGTAGAGATAATGAGTGTGAAGGAAAGGCCATACCTATCAGCGAGAATTCCTCCGATGAGAGGACCAATACCTCCACCTATGATATCTGTGAGATTGGCAACAGAAAAAATTGTTCCGCGATTTTCAGGCACATTGGTATCTAAAAGAATAGCTCTGGCATTAGGACTGGCTATAGATGGAATAATTGCTCCGATACTTCCAATAAAAAAGATTGGCAGAATCTGGTAAAAAACAGGGGCAGAAGGGGTTTGATATTTTATAGCGCCAATAATGAACGGTATACCTAAAAGAATTGAAAATATACAGAGTATTGTACGGTATGCAATTCTTTTTTTGCACAAATAATCGCCTAAATACCCTCCCATAACATTTCCAACCACTCTTATTCCAATAAAACTCATCATAAGTGCAGTAGCCAGAGTAACGGAAAATCCTTTTTCCTGGGCAAAAAATGTTATAACCCAGCTTGAAAGTATTCCGAATGGCAAGCATCCAAAGAAACTCTGTAGATTTAAAAAGAGATTCGTTTTTATGGTTATAGCTTTCTTAAAATCAGATAATTTTGCCGTATATTTATAAATGGCTCCCGATTCTAACAGCTCCTTAACTTCTGTTTCCCTTTCCCCTCTTTTTGGTTCTTTTACAAAACGGTAGAACAAAGGAAGTAAGAATAGATTTGGTATGGCGACAATAATAAAGGTGTACCTCCAATTGAATTTTGGCCCAATGATCCCGGCTATACCTGCCCCAAATAGATATCCAACCCCGGTTGCAAACAAGAGCCACCCGTTCCCCTTCCCTCTTTCTTTAGAAGGAAAGTAATCGCCAAGTAAAGACAAAGACACTGGCAGTATCATGCCAATCCCCAAACCTGTTGCTGCTCTTATGGTGAATAGCTGGGCATAATTATTTACAAACGCAGTTAGAAAACAAGGAATCTCGCCCATTAAAGTTCCTATTATGAGGAGCTTTTTTCGTGAATATTTATCCGTTAAATATCCCCATAGTAGAGTTGCCAGCGCTCCAATTATGATAAAAACCGAACTGACAATTCCCATTTGAGCATGTGTTATCCCAAATTCTTTTTCAATGAGAAGATAGTTAGGAATTAGTGCTGCTTGGTCTGCAGTTAAAAAGATAGTTATAAGTATAAGAAACACGAAACCGATATTACTTTTTTTCATCTCTCATTCTTCTTTCTGTGTTTCGATATATATTCTTAAAGTAAATTTTTTTATAGAGATTTTTCTTGACTACTTTCTCAATATTTCTTTTGTACTTTTTACAAAGTCGTATACATCTACTCTGGTTGTATTAAAAGAAGTCATCCATCTTACTTCTCCCCTTTCTTCATTCCATACATAGAAAAAGGATTTTTTCTGTAAACTGGGAATATATTTTTTAGGTATAATGGCGAAAATTCCATTTGCTTCAACTGGTTGAGTGATTTTTATTGGATCTATTTTTTTTATTTCTTTTTCTAAAATCTTTGCCATCTCATTTGCATGAGTTGCATTCTCTAGCCAGAGGTCATTGGATAAGTATTCTATAAATTGTGCAGAGATATAACGCATTTTCGAGAAAAGTTGCGCCCCTTGTTTTCTTATAAATTTAAAATTTTCTGATATTTCTTTATTAAAGAAGATAACTGCTTCACCGAGCATCATGCCGTTTTTGGTGCCACCAAAGGAAAGAATGTCCACACCTGTGTCTGCTGTAAACTTTTTAAAACCCATATTTAATGAAGCTGCTGCATTTGCAATTCTTGCACCATCCATATGAAGAATCATACTGTTTTTATGGGCAAAATTTGCTATCTCTTCGATCTCTTTTTTCTTATATACAGTGCCCATTTCGGTGCTTTGAGTAATTGACACAACCCTTGGCTGCGAATGGTGAGCATCGCCTATTCCGTGCATAAGCTTTTTTACTCCAGCTACTGTGATTTTCCCGTTTGGGGTTGGAATGGTAATAAGCTTGCATCCCGTGAATTTCTCAGGGGCTCCGCACTCATCTGTGTTTATATGTGCTGTTTCTGCCGTAATGATGGAATTGAATGAGTCAGTAACGGTTTTTAATCCAAGTACATTTGCTCCAGTACCTGTAAGCATGAAATATACCTCAATATTTTTTCCAAAATGCTCTTTGAATTTTTCTACAGCCTTTTCAGTGTAAGGATCATCTCCGTAGGCAACGTAGTCTCCTTGATTCGCGTTTCTTATTGCTTTTAAGATACGCGGGTGGATAGGTGCGTTATTATCGCTTGCAAATGATTTTTTAGCCAACATGATAGCCTCCTAGACCTTTTATCTATAGTATGATAATATAGAATCAGTGTCAATAGTAAAATGTATTTCAAAACAATAAAAATTTTCATTTTGGCAAGTTGACTTTGAGGCGAATTTATTCATACTATAAGTGGAGTTCGGACTTTGAGCAAAAATAATCAGGGGGGGAATAATTTATATGGAACAGCTAAAAACATTTCTGCAGCTTACATTTTATAATAATACCATTGCAAGATATTTTTCGGTCTTATTGATTTTTCTAATAGCTGTGTTTGCGATAAAAATATTTGATAAGTTTGTACTTCGAAGATTGGAGGCAAAAGCAAAAACTACAAAAAGCATTCTGGACGATTTGATCATAATTTTCTTTAGAAAATCTATTCCTATGTTTTATATAGTAGTTTTGTATGCAAATGTTTCTGCACTTACTTTGAGTGACAGCGTGAAAGTTCTTTGTCTTACTTCATTGAAGGTGATTGTTGTATTGTATGTTGTGTATATTCTTTTAAAGGCAATAGATTTGGTGGCCGAACAATATATAAGAAAAGAAGACGTCAGCGTAACGGCCCGGTCAGTAAAAGGAATATCGAAATTTGCCAAATTCATAGTGTATGTTTTTGGTTTTTTACTACTCTTAAACAATTTAAACATCAATATATCTACCCTGCTTACTGGTCTCGGCATTGGAGGTATTGCAGTAGCCCTTGCCGCTCAATCAGTGCTAAGTGATCTTTTTAGCTATTTTACAATTGTTCTTGACAAACCTTTTGAGGAAGGCGATTTTATAGCATTTAGCGATTTTTCCGGGACCGTTGATCGAATAGGGTTAAAATCAACACGAGTTAAAAGTTTAAGCGGAGAAGAAATTATTGTTTCAAATGCAGATCTTACTGGGACAAGTGTTCGAAATTATCGAAGAATGACACAAAGAAGAGTAGTTTTCCGAATAGGAGTAGTCTATGAAACGCCACTTGTGCTGCTTAAAGAAATTCCAATTATAATAAAATCCATTATAGACGAAATTGAAAATGCTACCTTTGATAGAGCGCCTTTCATTTCTTTCGGTGATTTTAGTCTCAATTTTGAAGTAGTGTATTATGTCTCTGATAGAGATTATTTAAAATACGTAAATATTCAGCACGAATTCAATCTTAAAATTATTGAGGAATTTGGAAAAAGAGGTATCAGCTTTGCATACCCCACTCAAGTTATTTATATGGGTAAAAATAATGGCAAATAAACGCCCTGAACATATTTTTAAATTGAGTTTTTTATGAATTTAATTATAATAAAAATATGAAATATCTAGCCCTTTATCGGAAGTATAGACCTCAGATATTTGAGGAAATGGTTGAGCAGAAAACAGTTGTAAAAATTCTGCAAGAGGCATTGAGGCAGAAGAAAGTAGGGCATGCATATCTTTTTGCAGGGCCAAAGGGAAGCGGTAAAACCTCTCTTGCGAGAATCTTTGCAAAGGGTTTAAATTGTGAAAATGGGCCTACCCCGGCGCCCTGTATGCAATGCCAGAAATGTCTTACTATTACCAATGGCACTAATTTGGATGTTATCGAAATTGATGCGGCTTCAAATAGAAGGATCGACGAAATAAGAGATTTAAGAGAGAAGGTAAAGTATGTTTCTGTTTCCTCAAAGTATAAGGTTTATATCATCGATGAAGTACATATGCTTACTTCGTTCGCATTTAATGCATTACTAAAGACGTTAGAAGAACCGCCAGAGAATGTTGTTTTTATTCTTGCTACAACGGCACCTGAAAAGATTCCAGCAACGATTCTCTCGCGATGTGAACGCTTTTATTTTAAGCCGATTTCAATAGAAGGGCTTGTGAGAAAAATAAAGGAAGTGGCAGAGTTAGAGAAGACAAAGATTACAGATGGTGGGGCAATGCTCATTGCTCGTTTTTCGTCTGGCTCATTACGAAATGCTTTGAGTTTTCTTGATCAATCTATAACAATGTTTGATGCGATTAGTGAAGATAATGTCCGATCGCTTATAGGAATTCCAGAGGAAGATGTGTTAAAAAATCTTTTATACAGCATTATTAACAATGATTCCGGAGGTGTATTGCAAATTATCTCCTCGATAGGCGATAGCGGTAAAGATGGCAAGGTATTTATCAATGAATTTCTCATGTATCTTCAGGATCTTATTACCGGTAAAATTCTTGGATTTGAACATTTGACTGGCAGGAGAGATCAAGAGGTTTTAAAGGCAATGAAGGAACAGGCAAAGCATACTTCTGAGAAAAAACTTGTGAAAATTTCTTTTATTTTTGCCAATGCATTAAATGATTTAAAAATTTTTCCTGATCCATTTTTTCCTATTCAACTTTCTGCACTTTCCTGTATTGAAGAAGAAACTGCTGTGATGAGCGAGAGTGCTGAAGAGGAAAAGCTCATAATCGAGGAAAAGATTGAAGTGGAAGAAAAAAGCAAGCCAGAAGAAAAGGTACCGATAGAGGGATCTGATACACTGGGTGTTGTCAGGCTACACTGGGATGAAATAGTAAGAGAGATAAAAAAAGAAAGTTCACCTTTAGCTGCAATGCTTACGAGAGTAATGCCTGCTGAACTTAAGTATGATTTGCTTATACTTATTCCTGAAAAAAAGTTTTATATTGAGATGCTTAATAAGCAGGGCAATATTGACATATTAAAAAGAGTATTGGAAAAAGTTTTGCTAAAAGAGTTTAGAGTTTCTTTTGTTTCCCCTGAAGAGGAAAAGATGTTTGATAAAGAGGAAGAAATAAAAAAGGCAGAAGATATTGAGGAAGTAAAATTGATAAAAGAAGAATTTGATGGAGTTGTTACGGATGTAACGCAAGTTGAGGAGGATGAACATAATGAGAAACATGAATGAATTAATGAAGAAAGCTCAAGAATTGCAAAGAAAAATGGAAGAAATTAATAAAGAACTGGAAGAAATCAGAGTAACCGGTGTTGCAGGCGGAGGCGTTGTGAAAGCAGTTGTTTCAGGCAAATTGGAAATTGTTTCTATAGATATTTCTGAAGAAGTGATTGTTAGAGATGATAAGGAAATGCTCGAAGACATGATTGTCGCTGCAGTAAAAGAAGCGCAAGGAAAAGCAAAGAAGATTTCTCAGGAGAAATTAGTCGCACTTGGGATGCCTGGAAGCATGCCAGGTTTTCCAAACTAAGTTACTTAAATGAGCGATTTTCCTGATAGAATTGAGGAGCTTATTAGAGAAATTTCTTCGCTTCCTGGTATAGGACCAAAGAGTGCCGAAAGAATATCTCTATATATTCTTAGCAAGAACGAGAGTGAAGTCGAGAAATTTGTAAATATAATTCAAAAGGCAAAGAAAAACATGCATCTATGCCCTGTATGTTTTAATATTACAGATAAGGAAAGATGTAATGTGTGTACTGATTCTAAAAGAAACCATTCTATCATTTGTGTTGTAGAGGAAGTTAGAGATTTGTTTGCTATTGAAAAGGGGAAATATTATGATGGAGTTTTCCATGTTCTTCATGGCAGAATTGATCCGATGAACCATATTTCCCCGGAAAATTTGAAAATGAAAGAGCTTGTTAAACGTGTTAACGAAGAAGATGTCAAAGAAATTATTATCGCAACAAATCCTAATTTTAATGGAGACATTACGGCACTTTATATCCAGAGACTTTTAAAACCTTATGACATCAGAATTACACGTATTGCTACTGGCCTTCCAAAGGGCGCAGAAATTGATTTTGTTGATTCTGTGACATTATCAATGGCAATAAAGGATCGCAAAGAAATATAAATATTAAGGAGGGGGAAATGAGTGAAATTGTTTCTATTTTTGCAAGAGAAATTTTAGATTCAAGAGGAAATCCCACTGTAGAAACAGAAGTGTTGCTTGAAAGTGGGGCTTCAGGACGAGCAGCAGTCCCGTCTGGTGCTTCGACCGGAAAGTATGAAGCTGTGGAATTACGAGACGGGGGACCTAAACGATTTAAGGGCAAAGGAGTATTGGAAGCGGTAGAAAATGTAAATGGCTCAATTGCTGTAGAAGTAACCGGAATGTTTTCAGAAAATCAGGCAGGCATTGATAAAGCAATGATAGAGCTTGATGGCACAGAGAATAAAGCAAGACTTGGGGCAAATGCAATACTTAGTGTTTCAATGGCAGTTACTAGAGCAACAGCAAATGAATATGAGGTTCCACTGTACAGATATATTGGCGGAATCAAAGGAACTCTTCTCCCTGTTCCACAATTTAATATTTTAAATGGAGGAAAACATGCCGATTCCGGGCTGGATATACAAGAGTTTTTGATTTTACCTGTTGGAGCTTTCAGTTTCAGAGAGGCACTTCGATGTGGTTCGGAAGTGTATCATACCCTGAAGAATATCTTGAAAAAAAGTAACTACAGTGTAGGAGTAGGAGATGAGGGGGGGTTTGCTCCGCATTTGAAAAACGGCGAAGAGGCAATAAAATTTATTGTGAGAGCCATTGAAGAGGCAGGATATAAACCAGGTGAAGATGTTTACTTAGGGTTGGATGCTGCTGCTTCCTCTTTTTACTTGAAGGGCAAATATATGTACGAAGGAAAGAAATGGACAGCAAAAAAGATGATTGATTATTATGAATATTTATTGGATAGTTATCCACTTATTTCTATAGAGGATGGTCTTGAAGAGGAAGACTGGAACGGCTGGGTAGAATTAGAAAAGCGGTTGGGTAAAAAAATTCAGCTTGTGGGAGATGATATCTATGTTACTAACCCTAAAAGATTGCAGCGGGGGATAGAATTACAGGCCTCTAATTCTGTTTTGATAAAACTTAACCAAATAGGGACTATTACAGAGACGATGCAGGCAATTAAGCTTGGCGAGAGTGCAGGGTTTACTACAGTTGTTTCACATAGATCCGGAGAAACTGCCGATTCTTTTATCGCTGATTTTGTTGTTGGTATGAATGCAGGTCAGTTAAAGAGTGGTGCGCCATGCAGAATTGAAAGGGTGGAAAAATATAATCAACTTTTACGTATAGAAGAGGAATTGGGAAGTGCTGCAATATATGCAGGAAAATCTACATTTAAGAAATTTTCTAACTTAAATAAATAAAAGATATTTAAGCAGAAGCACCTGGTTAATATATAAATTAATATAGGAAGATATATGAATTAGGAGGCACAATGAAGGACTTATCTTTAAAGCAATGGATTAGTGTAGTTGTTTTGGTGGGTGCGGTTATGCTGGGGACAGGTATGATTGTGGGAAAAAACCTTGTAGAAACGAAGGTAGTGCCTTCTGAACAAGTAGTGATTGAAAATTCGGAAGAACCTATTTATATTACCAGTTATGTAGTAGGTGCAGTTAATAACCCCGATGTATACGAACTTCCTATAAACAGCATCGTAAAAGATGCAATAGAAAAAGCTGGTGGCCCCACAGAAGACGCAGACCTTGTTGCGATAAACTTTGCAAGGAAAGTGCAAGATGGAGAAGAAATTGTTGTACCGACTAAACAAGTATCTTTATCAGATTCAAGCGATTCAAACGATTCAGGCAATTCGAGTAGTACTGCAGGCGCAAACAGTAACGGAAAGATAAATATCAACACTGCCTCAGCTAAGGAACTCGAGACATTGCCTGGAATCGGAGAAACAATAGCTAATTATATTGTTCAGTACAGGAAGGATTATGGTTTGTTCAGAGATATTAGAGATATTATGAATGTTTCGAGGATTGGCGAGGGAACATTTGAAAACATAAAGGATCTCATAGTCGTCTATTAATGCCTGCATTATTTGCTTTACTTGGAGAAATTGCGGGTATTTTTTCATTACTTTCTATTTTTAATAGAAATTTTCTTGTTCTATGCATTATTTTTTTGTTTGTATTATTTCTTTTGCTTCTTGTCGATAAGCGGTACTATATTTATATCATTCTTTTCTTTATCTTAGGTATTTTCACGACGACCCTGGCTGTGACTCCTTTTAAAAATCCTGAAATTCCAGAGCGTCTATGTGGTGTGGAAATTCAGATTGCAGGAAAGGTTAAAGAATTTTCTAAAGGGACAGGTTATACAAAGAATTTTGAAATTTCACATTTATCTATAGAGGGAGAAAAATTTGCAGGCAGCGCAAGAGTATATGCAGAAACAGCTCCTGCGCCTTTCAGCACTGTGGTTGTGAAAGGAATTATTTCTAAAAATAGCTCCCAGGTTAATTTTCAAAAATTTACAGGATGTAACTATACAATCTTTGGTAAAGACGTTTCTGTGACCCGAAGTTTTGCTCTTTTCGATTTTTTTACTGACCTTAGAGGTACGATAGAGGATAGGATACTTCTCTCTATGAAAAGTGAAGAAGCTTTTCTCTTTCTTTCATCAGTGCCCGGCATTTCATCGATGACAAGTGATGAAAAATTGCCATTTATAGAGACAGGCACTGCACACCTTTTCGCTATATCGGGGCTGCACTTCGGGATTTTGGGGGAGACTTCTTATAAAGCTTTGACCTTGTTTACTCCATTTGCTTATGAGTTTTCGTTTGTGATACTTGCTTTTTTTCTTTTTCTTGTTGGGTTCAGGGTTTCTGCTCTCCGTGCATTTTTTATGTATGGTGCTTGTGTGCTTGCTAAAGCGACCGGGAAAGAACTTATACCACTTAACACGCTTTCTTTCGCAGCACTTATTATACTTCTTGTCAATCCATTTGCCCTTCTTTCGGTGAGTTTCCAGTTATCCTTTCTTGCTATTTTTGCCATTTTAATTATTGCGCCGCTTCTTTATCAGCGTCTTCCGCAAAATTTTGGCTTTAAGATGCTTACAGAAGCGTTTTCTGTTCAGCTCCTACTTTTTCCTCTTTTTGCCTATTATTTTCATGCTGTATCACTTGTTGCAATTATTGCAAATTTTATTGTAATTCCATTTTTGTATCTCCTTATGCCTATTAGTTTGATACAACTTATTTTAACTGTACTGAGTTTTCGATTAGCACTGTTTTTTGCTCCTGTAACAAATTTCTTTTTTTCTATTCTTTTTTCTCTGGTAAAAATGTTTTCAAAAATACCTTTTGCATCATTAAATATACAGTTTAATGGCTATTTTGTGGTAGCATACTTTGTCGTTATTTCTCTTCTTATTTTCTCTTACACTACAAAAAGGAGATGGAGAAACCTTGTTTTTATTTCACTCATTTTATTAGTAGCTGCTTCCATTTTTGTAAGGCCGGGGTTCTGTATTACACCACTTCAACTTTCTGGCGAAGATGGTTTTATCGTTCAATCTGGTAACGATGTTGTATATATAAGCTCTCCAACCTATTTAACAAGCGAAGATAAAGATTTGTATTCTATACAACTTGCATTGAAAGAGAGGGGTATAAACAAAATCGATCTCATGGTTTTTAATGCGCCGTTTAAGCAAAAGGAATCTAGTAGTGTTCAGCTTATAGAGCAATTTTCCGTGAAAAGCATTGTTCTCCCAAAGATTGAAAGCGATCTTCAGAAAGCTTTTATTGCTCTAAATAATGGAAAAACTCATATATATACAGTTTCAGATGCTGACAAAATTCATTTTGGGGATATGACTTTCAGGCTTGTTCCAGGCTTAAGCGATAATTATTCAGTGATCCTGGAACACGAAGGAAGAACATTTTTATTAGCGGGTAGACAGTTTAAATTTGATAATTCACCTTTTTATGCCGATGTGGCATATTTTCCACAAAACTTATTAGAAAGATTGAAAAATACTCAGTTAAGATTTGGAGAAATCAATGGGTATTAATATAGTATATAACAAAGGGTGACGAATATGGAAAAATTAGTACTAATAGACGGAAGCAGTATTATGTATAGAGCTTTTTTTGCTCTTCCTCATTTTGTTACAAAAAACAATGAACCTACAGGTGCCTTGTACGGGTTTATTAGAATGCTTTTGCGCGTTTTAAAGGACGAAAAGCCTCAGTATCTAGCTATCGCGTTCGATAGGAGAGCTCCTACAAAAAGGCATATACAGTACAAAGAGTATAAAGCACAACGTCCTCCCATGCCAGATGAATTGTCTCCTCAGTTCACAACAATACATGAATTGCTTGAGGCATTGAATATTAATGTATATGAAATGGATGGATATGAGGCAGATGATATAATAGGAACGATAGCAAAAGCTGCTGAAAAAAATGAATTTTTAACAGTTGTTATTTCAGGTGACATGGATCTCACGCAGCTTATATCAGAAAAGATTAAGATAAAGGTTACACGAAAAGGGGTTACAATCCTCGAGGAATTAGACAGAGAACGGCTTAAAGAAATATTAGGTGTTTATCCTGAGCAAATACCAGATTTTAAGGCTTTAACGGGAGATCCTTCTGATAATATTCCTGGTTTACCGGGTATAGGTCCAAAAACGGCAGCAAAACTTCTATCTGAGTATGGAAATGTCGAAGAGTTGTTATTACATACGGGCGAGATTAAGAAAGGCGATCTTATTGAACAATATAAAGATCGTCTAATTAGCGGAAAAGAGTTGTGCACACTAATGCTTGATGCACCGATAGATTTTAATATTGATGAAATGAAGTTAAGTGGATTTAATGAAGAAGAGCTAAAAAATATTTTAAGCCGCTTTGAATTTACTAGCCTTTTAAATGAACTTGGAATAAATTTAAATAATAAAAATGCGCATATCGAAACAGATGATCGAATAGGATTGTATATTGAGGCAAGAAATGGACAAGTTCAGCATTTTGCTATTGCTACGCAGAAAAATGTGGAAGAATTTAACATTGGGGAAGAACTTTTTGCCAACACGAAGGCGCTAAAAATCTTAAAAGATCTGCTTGAAAACGATAAAAAGAAAGAAATTCTTAACTTAAAGGAACTTTGCAAAGTAGCATGCCATTATGGAGTTAAACTATCAAATATTCATCTTGATTTGGCACTTGCAGGGCATCTTCTTAATCCAGATATAAGAAATTACTCCATCAAAGAGTTATGCGATGCATTTTCCGTGTTCTTCGGGGGGGAGTCTTTGTCTGAACATGCCAAACAACTTTTGCAACTTTCATATATTGAAGATAAGGAGTTAGAAGAACGCGGTCTTATGGAGCTTTACAATAATGTAGAAAAACCACTATCAGAGTTATTGGCTGGCATGGAAATTACTGGTATAAAAATCGATGTGAAATATTTTGAGAATTTAAAAAGTGAGATTGAAAAAGAGCTTGAGGTATTAGAAAATAAGATATATGATCTTTCCGGTATTTCTTTCAATATTAACTCATCAAAACAACTTGCAGCTGTGCTTTTTGATAATTTAGGATTAAATCCATCAAAGATGGGAAAAACAGGATATTCAACGAGCAGTGCAGTATTATCAGATCTTATCTTAGAGCATCCTATAATTTCACTTGTACTAGAGTATAGAAGCCTTTCTAAATTGTATTCTGGTTACATTGTAACCTTACCAAAACTTGCGTCTAAAGAGGATTTTCGGTTACATACGACATTTCATCAACTGGGTACAATTACGGGGAGGTTGCGGAGTTCAAAACCAAATTTACAGAATATACCTATCAGGACTGACTGGGGCGAAAAGATACGAGCTGGATTTATTGCCTCGGATGGGCATTTTTTGCTTAGTGCAGACTATTCGCAAATTGAGTTAAGAATACTCGCTCATCTATCCAAGGATAAAAACCTTATTAATGCATTTATGACTGGTGCTGATATTCATACACGCACAGCATCCCTTGTGTTTAACGTAAAAGATGAGGAAGTTACAAAAGAAATGAGGAGAAGTGCTAAAATTCTTAATTTTGGAATTATATATGGAATGTCACCTTATGGTGCTGCAAAGCAGCTAGGCTGTTCTGCTTATGAAGCAAAAGAATATATTAACAGATATTTTGCCAGGTTTCCAACTGTTCAGGAATTTTTAGAGGAGCTTGTGGAAAGTGCGATAAAAACAGGCGAGGCAAGAACAATTTTTGGACGCAGAAGAAAAATTTTAGGTTTAGATGTTGGTGTCGGCAGAGCGAAGGATGAGGCAAGGAGATTTGCTATAAATACTCCTATTCAGGGGAGCGCTGCTGATATTATAAAAATTGCAATGGTAAAGGTGTTTAACAGGATAAAAGATAGTGGTGACCATATTGTACTACAAATTCACGATGAATTAGTTCTTGAAGTAGGTAGTGAGCGAATTGAGAAAGTGAAGCAAATTGTAAAAGAAGAAATGGAATCTGCTTGCCCCCTTTCTGTGCCGTTAGTAGTGAATATTGCGTATGGTAACAATCTGAGAGAGGCAAAAGGATGATTATAATTGGACTTACGGGTAATATTGCGTCTGGAAAGAGTGCCGTATCCAAGTTCTTAAAGAAATTGGGTGCCGACATTGTTGATTTAGACCAGCTTGCCAAGAAAATTCAATTTCAAAATGTCAATAACATTATAGGTAAGATGGAAGATGTTTTTGGAAAAGAAGTTGTTTCAAATGGCAAGGTGAACAGAAAAAAATTGGGCAGTATTGTTTTTTCAGATAAAGAGAAATTAAATAAGCTTAATGAGATTATGATACCCGTAATGACTGAAGTTGTAACGAAAATAATAGAGGAAAAGCGAGCGTCAGGAGTGGAGGTTCTTGTTGTTGATGCAGCAATTCTGTTTGAGGCGAACTGGGACAAGATTGTTGACACTGTCTGGGTTGTCTATATCCCCCAAAAATTGCAGCTAGAAAGATTAATGAAAAGAGAAAATATTGAAAGGGAAGAGGCATTAAGAAGGATAGAGTCGCAAATGCCCATTTCTGAGAAGATTAAGAGGGCCGACGTGGTAATTGATAATAGTGGGGATTTCTTCCAGATGGAGTCTCGAATTTTAGAGCTATGGAAAAAAATTCAGAATTCCATTTAAGTTATTCAAGAATAACTATATACGATAATTGCCCTCTTCGTTATAAATTTATCTATGTTGATGAATTGCCTACTGCAGCACGTAGCTACTTTAGTTTTGGCAATTCGATACATAAGGTACTTGAGCTTTTTTATCACCCTGAAGAAAATTTTATAACAGCCAAAACCCCTCCTTTAAATTATTTATTAGGCTTATTGAATGAACACTGGATTTCTGCAGGATATAATACTGAATATCAGGAAAAAAAAGCAAAAGAGGAAGCAGTACAACTTCTCACAAAATTTTACAGGGAAACGATATTTGGATTTCAACCGGCATATCTGGTCGAAAAGAGTTTCTCTTTTGAATTGAATGGGTTCAGGGTAATTGGGAGAATAGATCGAATAGATCAAGGAAATGATGGTTACAGTATTATTGATTATAAAACAAACAGAATCTTGCCATCTTTTTTTAAAAAAATAAACCTCTTACAGCCAATTATTTATTATTTAGGAGCAAAGGAATCTTTGGGTCTAAATAAAATAAGCTCTGTTTCCATGTATTTTGTGCGTTTTAACAAAAAAGTGGAATTTAATATCTCAGATGAAATGGCGGAAGAAGGGAAGCAGAAAATTCTACAAGTCGGAAAAGCGATACAATGCAATGAATTTTCTCCAACACCAGGCAGTGCGTGTTCTACATGTGAGTTTAAGGACAGATGCACTGGTTTTCAGTAAATTAGCGATAATATTTATGAGACATTTTATTAAACTATTCTTTATACTATAATTATCCAAAAAGGATTGGTGGACGCTATGAAGAAAATCTTTATTTTCGTTGTTATATTTATAATATTGTTCAGTATAGTTCCTGCGGCATATGGAGAAAGTGATTCTTTCCGATTGTTAAACTCGATTCCTTACCAAATTACTTCTATCCATGCCGATGGTTCTTTGATACTTGCTGGCACATTAAATGGTTTTTTTGTATCTACTGATTTAGGTAGTCATTTTTCTGAACGTGATACTGGTTTATCTGATTTGTACATCACCGGAATTACTTTTTTTGATGGAAATATTTTTTTAGGCACAAGGAATGCAGGAGCATATATTTCATACGATTTGGGCGAACACTGGGAGTCACTGATAAACAAATTGGATTGCCCTACTATTTCTTCCATATCAAGTGATGAAGATTTAATTTATGTCACATCACTTTGTTCTGGATTCTATATAAGCAGTGATAGTGGACAAACCTGGGTCAAACGAAACAATGGTCTTCCTTCCATTGAAACTACCTCTTTTGTCCAAACATCTCCAGAAAAATATTTTCTTGGGACCAGGCAATTTGGATTGTTTTATTCTAATACAGTAGGAAATGAATGTGACTGGAAGAATGTGTTGCCAGACTATTCAATCACTTCTCTTAGTTACCTTGGGGGGTACCTCTTTGTTGGCACAACAGAGGGGTTTTTAAAAGGCAATATAGAGAATAATAATTTCCAGAAAATGCAGTTTATTGGAGGATCTCCTTATGTTTCTTGTGTGGCAAAGACAGATAATAGAATTTTTGTAGCTCTTTCAAATTTTGGACTATTTGGGTCGATTGACGGCAGCAATTTTTATAAAGTGGGTGGCAGCGTGGTGTCGAATCCTGATGCACTATTCTTTGATTCCACAAGCAATGCTCTTTTTATAGGAGATGTAGATGGTAATCTTTTCTACTTTGACACAACTCGGCCATATCTGCAATGCAGTGAGCAGATTGATGCTGGAAGTATTCCACAAAGGAGTAGTGTTGAGGAAGACATTTTTCTTGTAAATCTTGGAGGAGGCATTCTTAAGGGAACAGTTAGTGGGCCATACTTCATAAAGTTTGATACTAATTCGTTTACAGCTGCAGGTAAATTACATTTTTTGATTGATACTTCTGCTCTTTCCATTGGTAGTTTCAAGCAGCCAGTAAGTATTAATTCTAACGGTGGAAATAAAACGGTTTACATTTCCTTTGAAGTTGTCCAGGCTCCTGCTATTAATATAAAGTTGAAGATAGATTCTCCAATTGCGTATGTTAATGGGAAAAGAGCAGATCTTGATGTAGCTCCTTTTATTGTAAAAGAGGCAAGTAGGACGCTTGTCCCTATCCGTTTTATTTCAGAGACGTTTGGCGCAAAAGTCGAGTGGGATGGCACTGAAAGAAAAGTTACTATTAAGAAGAGTGCAACTACGCATCACCCTTCCCTACTCATTGAAATGTGGATTGATCGCAAAACTCTTCGTGTAAATTTAAAAGAAATGGAAATTGATGTTGCACCACTCATTGTTCCTCCTGGCAGAACAATGGTGCCCATTCGGTTCATCACTGAAACTTTTGGAAGTACTGTGCAATGGAATGGCGATACGCGTGAAATTACTATCTATTATACCCCTTAGTCCGTACTTGAAAGATCTATCCCGGGGGAATTTGATTATTTTGTTGCTTTCCTTGTGAATTTATTATGATGGAGCAATGACAATGGATAAGTTTGACGTGATTTTTTTGTTAGGGCGTCCGGCAGCTGGGAAATCAGAAATTATTGATTTTCTTTTAAAACTTCCGGATGCAAAAAGAAAAGAACAGTTTTATATGGGGAAAATTGATGTGATTGATGATTTTCCCTTGCTTTGGTCCTGGTACGAGGAGGATGACATCCTCGCAAACAAATTTCATAAGCAAAGACTCCATACTACTAGTGAGGGGTATTTTAAACATCAATATTTTTGGCATCTCCTTATCGAAAGAATTTCTTTAGAGTATAAAAAACGAATTCGGGATATTTCTGATTATATAAAGGACTATACTACAATTGTAGAGTTTTCCAGGGGCAAAGAACATGGTGGTTATAAAGAGGCGTTTCAGCATGTTTCGGAAGAACTCCTTGAGTATGGCGCTATTATATATGTTAATGTTCCATTTGAAGAATCTTTAAGAAAGAATAAAATGCGGTTTGATCCATTGTGTCCCGATAGCATTCTCCACCACTCTTTAAGCGATGAAAAATTAACAAGACTTTATAAAGAAGTTGATTGGGAAGAGCTTAGCAGCGGAAATTCAGAATTTATTGAATGCAAGGGAATGAAAGTGCCGTATGTAATTTTTGAGAATAAAGATGATGTGACCACAAAAGGGAAAGATCCTTTAAAAAATAGGCTTAAAGAAACTTTAGTAAAACTCAAAACAATTATTAAGAAGAAGTAGTTTTATTTTAGCGGTGTAACTTACGTTCTTTCTCTATGATTTTTTCAATTTCACTAACTACTCTTTTAATGTCATCATTTACTGTAATATAGTCATAAAATGTACGTTCTTCTATCTCTTCTTTTGCTCTTTTTAACCGCTTTTCCTGTTCCTCTTCTGTTTCAGTTCCTCTGCCGGTAAGGCGATTGGTGAGAATTTCCATGCTAGGCGGGAGTAAAAAAATTAGCAATGCTTCTGGGAATCGGTTCTTAATTTTTTTTGCACCCTGTACATCAATCTGTAAAATCACATCTGTTTTTTCTTTTGTAAGATTTTTTAATGGGGTTCCATAGTAGCATCCATGAACAAAAGCAAATTCTGCTAGATCATTTTTTTGTATAAGATCAAAAAATTTATCTTCATTTATAAAATGGTAATCCCTTCCGTTTTTTTCTCCCTCTCTAGGCTTTCTTGTTGTACAAGAAATGGACCGCTCAAAACGTGGATTTTTTCCCATCAGTTTTTGCACTACAGTCCCTTTACCAACCCCAGATGGTCCTGATATTACAATGATCATTATTCCTCCAATAACTCCAAAGCTTTATCTAATGGTTCTTCGGTTTCTTCTAATTGAATGTCGGGTTCTACTCCTTTTTTATTTATTTCTTTTTTATCTGGCGTAAGATATTCTTGCACTGTAATTTTAAGCGTATATTCACCTGGTAGTGAAAATATTTTTTGTATTACTCCTTTACCGAATGTAGTTTCGCCTATTATTATTCCGGTCTTATAATCTTTTATGGCTCCAGCAAGTATTTCTGCTGCACTTGCCGTCCCCTTATTTACAAGTACGACTATAGGCACTGTAGGTTCATGGCCTGAGATTTTTAGAGAGGTCATTGTGCCTTCTCTATCTTTTGTCCAGAGCAATACTCCGGAAGGAATAAATTGGCCGGCTACTTGTTCACATTCATAGAGAAGCCCTCCAGGATTGTCTCTTAAATCAAGTATGATACCTTTCACGTTGTTTTCATTCATCTCTTTAACTGCGTTTGCAACTTGGTTTCCTACTCCTTCAGAAAACATATTAATTTTTAGATATCCGATTTTTCCGTCACTTAAGTAATTTACCTCAATAAGAGGGATATGGATCTCTGCCCTTTTTACTGTAACAATAATGGTTTCGCCGTTTCTTTTAATTTTTAATTCTACTTTTGTTCCGCTTTTCCCTTTTACTTTCATGGCTACTTCTTCAAGAGATAACCCTGCCAGCTGTGCGCCATCAGCGCCAATTATTATGTCTCCTTTTTGAAGCCCTGCTTCTTTTGCAGGAGAATCAGGGAATACAGTAACAATTTCCGGAAGGGCTAAATCTTCATTTTTAGTGATTACGATGCCTATGCCTGTGTATTTTCCCTGTATTTCTTCATTGAATTGTTTTGTTTGTTCAGGATTAAAAAATACACTGTATGGATCATTTAATGAATCTACCATGCCTTTTATTAAATCTTCTTCTTTTATTGATTTGTAGAAATTGGTTTCAATGATGTCTGTTGTTCTTTTGAGTAAGGAGTGGTCATCAAGCAAGTTTTCGAATCCATCTTGTGTACGCATAATATTTATTATGCGTGATGGTGGATATTTAATTCCTAAATAATACCCTCCGAATAGCAAGAGCATAACTATAAGTATTGCCGAAATTTTATTTTTTATTTTATGCATTTATTATTCCTTCTTTCTCAACTATGGTATTTTAATTATTTGTTTTTCGCACACTTTTTTAAATTCCATAATTTTTTCATTTTTTTCTTCAAATCCTTTCCTTTCCATAATACCATATGTAAGCTGTTTTCCAAACTCCACTGCAGGTTGGTTAATTGGGTCTACATTTAGCATTTCTCCTAAGGCAACGACTTCGTATTCAGCAAAGTATATAAGTTTGCCGAGTTCTTCTTCATTTATTTCTGGAATTTCAATCGCAACAGAAGGTTTTCCTGATGTTTTTATTGCTGCTTGTGTTGCCAGAAACTCACTTTTTATGAGTTGTGATGCTTTTTTGTTTTTTAAATAATTAATATCCTCGTTATTTATAAGATTTCCTTTCAGGTTAAAGTCTTTGCGGTATTTAACAGGTGCAATAAATATAATAAATTTATCAAATGGGCCTTCCATAAATAGTTGGAGCATAGAATGTTGATCAGTTGTGCCTCGTACTCCTATTGGCGTTATGCCTGTAAATATTTGTTCTTCACTGCGTGTAAATTGTTTGCCAATGCTCTCGGAGAGAAGTTGTCTGTACCATGTTCCTAAATGACTTAACCCATCCGAATAAATAAATAGAGTATTTATATTTACTCCTCTTTCTTTATATAATTTATATTGGATGAGTGGAAAGAGAAGTGCGGCGCACTGTGTAGGATTGCTCTCTTTTGTTATATTTTTTTTAACTAACTCTGCACCGCGCAGTAAATCATCGATATTTATTCCTTCTACGGCTGCAGATAAAAGCCCTACGGGAGAAAGTACCGAGTATCTCCCCCCAACAAGAGGATGAATTGCAAAAGTTTCGACAGAGAGTTCATGCGATAATTTACGAAGCAATCCCTTTTCAGGGTCAGTAGTGAATATGAGGTGTTTTTTCAAATCAAGATTTTCCTTTTTTAAAGCATCCGTAATTGATAGCAAATTCTGCATCGTTTCTGCAGTACTTCCTGATTTTGTAATAACATTGAACATAGTTTTTTTTAGGTCTAGTGTTGTGAGCAGTGTCTTTGTAGATTCCGGATCAATATTATCCATAAAGTATATACGAGGCGTTTTTCTAGATATGGAATCATTATAATAAATGCCGTTTATTGCGTAGTGAAGCAATTCATTGCCAAGGGAAGAACCCCCTATTCCCACAATTACGAAGTTTTCATAATTTTCTTGAATTTTTTTTGCTGTTTTTTTTATTTTATTGAGCTGGGGACCCATTACTTCCGGGAGCTGCAACGGGTAATAATCTTTATTTATTTTTTTTTGAATACGTTCTTTAATTTGATTTAGAGAGGTTCTTGATTCCAGCAGGCTATTTAGTGGCAATCCGTGCTTACCTATGGCTTCTTCCAGCATGTTACCGTAGTTAAATTTCATTTCCTTTCTCCTCCCGTTTAAACATATGCCTATCTCAAAACGATTATTAAACAGCTCTTTGTTATAAAAATGTTGCTCTTTGAATTATTTCTTTCCCTTTTTCAAGTAGTGCTTTAAATCTTTTTTCATTGTCGGACTCTGCATATATCCGTATCTTAGATTCTGTTCCCGAGAATCTAAATAAAATCCAACTTTTATCGGCTAAAATAATTTTTGTTCCATCTAGTTCGTTAATCTTTTTAATAGACATCTCTTTTGAAAAGGTTTTTACGGTATTTTTTAATTTTCTTTCAATTGTTTTTCTATCACCTTTATACTCAAAATCAAGTCGCTTTGAGTATGTATCCCCAAATTTATTGGTGAGTTCTTTGAATAGTTCTTTCATCGATTTTTTTCTTCGAGAAAAGATTTCCGTGATTAGGAGATCTACAAGAATTCCGTCTTTATCAGCCAGCCACCCCTTCATTGATGCTCCACCGCTTTCTTCTCCCCCGAATACAGCTTCGCCTTTCATGATTGCATCTCCAATGTATTTAAATCCTACGGGTGTTTCTTTAGTATGGTATCCAAAATGCTCTGCAATTTTATCTATCAAGTGCGTTGTGGCAACGGTTCTCACAGCGTTGCCATTAATTCCTCTTTCAGTGAGAAGGTAGTAGTATATGATGGGGAGTGCCATATTAGGAGAAATATAACTCCCGTCAAAGTCTATAATTCCGAATCTGTCAGCATCTCCGTCTGTTGCAAGACCTAAGTCAGCTTTAGAAGATTTAACTTTTTTAATCAAAGGATCGAGATTTCCTCCTGTAGGTTCAGGGTGCAGGCCACCGAACAGTACATCTTTTTTGCCGTGGATCATTGTAAAATCTGTATACTCTCTTAATATTTTTGGTAGATAGCGAATACCTGTTGCAAAAAAAGGATCATAAATTATTTTTGGTCTTTTTTTCTTTATTGGCGTGAAGTCAATCAGTTTTCTTATTGCATCTATATATTCATTTTCGTTGAAAGGGATTATTAGTTTTTTTTCTACTGCTTTTTCAAAAGACATCTTTTTAATTATTTTTTTATTTTTTAAAAATTCATTTATTCTTTTTTCTATGTCTTCTGTTTCTTCAGGCAAGGCAGGCACACCAGATTTTGAAGAGAATTTAATCCCATTATAGTATGGGTCATTGTGCGAGGCTGTAATATTAATTGCGCCATCTGTCTTTTTTGTTACAGTGAGGTGCGCTATAGCAGGGGTTGGAATATCGGTAAGAGAAAAGTAACTCTTTATTCCATATGCTGCAAGAACTTTTGCAGAAGTTTTTGCAAATTCATTTGATAAAAATCTTGTGTCGTATCCTATCACTACAGATTTGCCGCCTCTAGCCAAAAGGTGTTGAGCTATTGCGTAGCTTACAACTTCTACGTTTTCAAATGTAAAATCTTTGGCTATAATGCTTCTCCAACCTGATGTGCCGAAGTGTATGTTCATTTAACTTTGAAGTATTTGTTTAAATAATTTCATATAAATGTCGGCAGAGCGTTTCCAGGAAAAATCACATTGCATGGCATTTTGTTGTAGTTGTTTGTACAGTTTTCCATTGTTGTATATTTTTTTTGCTCTCTGCATAGCCTCAAGAAAATCATCTGAACAATACTCGCTAAACGATATGCCGTTTCCGCAATGAGTATATTCATTATAATTATCTACTGTATCCTTGAGACCGCCAGTTTCTCGTACTATGGGAAGTGTACCATATTTGAGGGAGATGAGTTGTCCCAATCCGCATGGCTCATATTGTGACGGCATCATAAAAAAATCACTTGCGGCATAAATTTTGTGAGCAGTTGCTTCATCAAATTTAATTAACGCCTTAAGCTTACCGGGGTACTGTTTTTGTAAGTCAATCAAAGCATCTTCCAATGCTTTTTCCCCGGTGCCGAGTATAATTATTCTTATATCTTCGTTAAGAAAACTATTCAGCGCATCTACCAGCATGTCTATTCCTTTTTGCCCTGCAAGCCTACTGACCAGACCGTAAAGCGGTTTGCCTTTTACGTCAAAGTTAAATTCCTCGCCCAATTTTATTTTATTTTTTTCCTTGTCTTTGACTGTGTTGATTGAATAGTTTTTGTAGATCAATTGATCTGTTTCCGGATTCCACATCGAGTAATCAATACCGTTCAAGATGCCTATTAGAAAATTTTTTCTTGCATTTAATATCCCGTCCATCCCAACTCCGCACTCTTTTGTGCGAATTTCTTTTGCGTATGTCGGGCTTACAGTGCTGATAAAATCTGAGTAGACAATTCCTGATTTAAGAAAACTTACACTATTGTAGAATTCGATTTTATCAGGACTAAAGTATTTTCTATCGATATGAAGCAGATCAAGAATGCCCTGTGGAAAATTACCCTGGTATCCCAGGTTGTGGATGGTAAACAGAGTTTTTATATCGAGGCGTTTATCTTTAATAAATAGAGGAATAAGCCCTGTTTGCCAATCATTTAAGTGAAGGATATCTATATTTATTCCCATAAGGTCGATTGCCTTAAGTACTGCAAGGGCAAAATATCCAAACCGTTCTGCATTATCCGGATAATCTCCCTGCTTTGTTCCGTACAAGCTGTCTCTTCCAAAATAACGGTCTTGTTTTATTAAAACCAGGGTTTTACCTTTTTCTATCTCTTTTGATAAAATCTGTCCTTCTGTTTCTTGAGATCCTATTTGAATTGCAATGCTTCCTTCTATTTTTAGATCAGATGGGATATTTTTTATTGTTTTGTACATTGGCATAAAGAGATAAATTTCATTTTCTTCTGTATGATATACATTGAATAGTGTTCCTGCTACATCAGCTAATCCTCCTGATTTTGCAAAAGGAACTGCTTCACTTGTTACTATTCCTATTTTCATATTTTATTTCCCTTCCGTTTCCCTCAAGAATTTTGCTGCATTTTCTGGTGACATCGGATTAATATAGAGCCCTGTTCCCCATTCAAACCCAGCTGTTTGCGTGAGCCGTGGGACAATTTCTATATGCCAATGGTAATGTGGCAGGCGCAAATTGTCAAGCGGAGCAGAATGTATATAAAAGTTGTACGGTACATTCGGCACTACTGTATCTATCATTTTTAATGTTCGCTGTAATGCATCCGCTAAATAAGAAATTTCACTACGCTTTATTTCTGCGTAGTCTGAACTATGTTGTTTCGGAAGAATCCATGTTTCAAAAGGAACAATCGATGCAAACGGCACAAAGGCAACGAATCCTTGATTTTCTAAAACAAGCCTTTGTTTATCTCCTATTTCTTGTGCTACCATATCGCAATATACACACCTTTCTTTATAATCATAATACCTTCTGCTTCCTTCCAATTCTTCTTTTGCTGTTTTTGGCACAACAGGCGTTGCAATAAGCTGTGAATGTGTGTGTGCAAGTGATGCTCCTGCTTCTTTCCCTTTGTTTTTAAATACGATGATATACTTAAGACGTGCATCCTTTCTTAAATCTAAGAATCGGCCTCTAAACGCCCATAAAATATCTTCTACGTGTTTTATAGGCAGATTTTCTAGCGAATCTGCTGGATGTGGAGATTCAATAATGATTTCATGGGCTCCGACGCCGTTCATCATATCATACATGCCAATCCCTCTCCTATTTAAATCTCCCTCTATTTTTAGCGCAGGAAACTTGTTGGGGATCACTCTTACCCACCATCCCGGTGTATTAGGCGCAGTTCCTGGTGTTCTGTATGATAGAATTTCTGGCGGTGTTTGTGACTCATTTCCTTCAGAAAATGGGCCTGTTTTTGGTTCTTTTTCAACCATTTCTTTTGTCTTAAAATCACTTGGTCTCATTGCTCGCTCAATTGCGATGATTACCCATCTTCCCGTGATTGGATCTTTTCTTAATTCTGGCATTTATAACTAACCTCCCTATTTTATTTGCAAGTTTATATTTATTATCTTTTCTTTAATTATATCTTTTTTGCTAAAAATAAAAGAAAGTCCTTGAAACGTTCTTTCAAGCCCACTTTCAGATTGTGAAACAGTATATATGGGAAATGTCCATAATTGAACCTTTTCCGTAAAGCTAATGCTAAGGTTTATTTTTTGGATAAATTCTTCTATTTCAAACTCTTTGTCTTGAAGCTTTATGCGATTTTTATAATCTTGCTTGTTTATCTTAAGTCCATCCTTAAAGAACATAAAATTGAATTCTATTCCGAAGAATAAGGGGAGTTCTTTGCTGGCATGTATTTCATACCTAGCCTGGATTTCTCTCTTTTCTTTTGGGACAATAATTTCTTTTTTTAGCGAAACCTCTTCCCAATTTTCTCCACACCAAACATGTCCTTTTCTTTCTAATACAAGCGATAAATTTTTATCGGTCTTTTTGGTTTTTCCATTGTAGTTGCCGAGGACAAAATCTCCTTGCTCTCCAAACTGCATTTTGTAAATGGATTCAGCTGTTGTATCTGCTCTAAAGAAGTGGTCAATAAAAGAATTTCTTCTGTACCAACCGTATATTAAAAATTTATCTAAGTTGCTTTCTTTTGTTGCTGTAATATGATGAATTGTGTTTATTTCTTCCTTGTTTTTATTCTTGATTTCATTTAATTCGAGAATTTTTTTATGATAAGACTCCTTTCTTCTTGTAAGCACATTTTGTATATTTAGTTCCTTTATTTTGTCATCCAGCTCATAAAGGGCTCCACCTTTTTTTGTAAAATATAAATTTAGCTTTGGCGTTTCCAGTATAAATTCTTTTTCCCCGTCTTTATTGATATCGTTTTCTTCTATTTTAAATGAAAGCGGATCTATCTTTTTCTCTGCTTTTATCAGGTTTTTGTATATCGCTATTCTTAAATGTGGAAGGTACAGCCCGCCAAAAACTCCGTGCCATAGCGCATCATTTGTTTCTCCTTTTAGCAATTCCTCAGGAAATTTTCCTTTCACTCTTTTACTCAGAAAAAGTGCTTTTTTGTTCATATCGTTACTCTCGGGGTATTTAATAAGAAATTTTCTGAAATTACCTCCGGACCATTCCATCATTTCTTCATATGAGCATTCTCTCAAATAGATCAGTTCTTTTGGGAGATTGTTTGCAATATATTCTGAAGGAAGATTGATTGTGAGCCAACTCGAATTATCTTTAAGAGCTTTCAGAAACTTTTTTAACCATTTTTTTTCATAAACATAACTATATGTTTTGGGCCAGATGCCAAATTTTTCTCCATCGTCTCCAAATAGTTCAAGGCGGTTTTTATCTTTTTTTTCTGCTTCCTCAAAATATTTTATTATTTGCTCTACTGGTTTAAACGGTATGAGATAGCGTAGATTTTTACTTATGGGAAATATGTTTAATGTTTCTCCCTCATCTTCTGTAATAAAATGCCTTGATAAATCCTTATCTGTTTTGCCTTCTTTTTTAAAATGTGTGTCGTCCAGTGCGGTATATTGTATCTCATTTTGTGAAAGTATCTTTGTTAGATGTTGTTCCCATACTCTTTCTGCAACCCAGAATCCTTTTGGTTGCGTTTTGAATAGTTTCCCAATGTATTCGTTCATTCTCTTAATTTGTTCATTCCGGTCTCTTTCAGGGAGCAATGTGAGAATTGGCTCATACATGCCTCCCGAAAGAATTTCGCATCTATTTTTTTTGATAAGAAAACGAAGTTTTTCTATAAATTCAGGATGGTTTTTTTCGATGTATTGCAGAAGATATCCTGAAAAATGTATGCCAAATCTGAAATGATTTGCATCCAAAACTTCATTTACAAAAGGTAAATATGCTTTTTTGTATGCATCTTCGATTACATAATCAAAGTTTCCTACCGGTTGGTGATTATGTATGATAAATATTAGGTTCATTTTATCTCCTTAATGGGCTGGAATAGATAGGAAGGTATCTTTATTCCTGCTTTTTGATAGGCGGCAATAAGGTGAGCTCGAAATAGTGTGTCAAAGGTAAAGTCTACTTCATTTTTGTGAAAATTGCTGTACCACCAAAACCAATCGCTTCCTTCTGCAATATAGATTTGATTGAGAGATTCCTGCACGCCTTCCACTGTTTTTCTTGCATCAGTGAGATATGTCCATGCTCTATTTGATTCTTCATCGCCTATCCAGGTATCAAAATAACCGTTTATCCAGGAGCCAGGGTGTATGGATGCAATACTATCTGTGGCTTCTATTTCATGACCTAATGCGCTGTTTCTTTGATTTAATGCGCTGAATAACTTCGAGAGAAATGGTACTCCATATTCGGGATAGAAGTCCCAGGGATTTTCGCCATCCAGTATAATTACCTCTCCATTTTTTGATGTTTCTATTGCCTGCAATAGGTCTCTTACTGCATCTATTGCATTCATTTTATTGTATACAAATCCTATTTTGTCTGAGAGGGAATGATTCCGGAAAAATATTTTTAAATCTCTTACATTTCTGGGAATGGATATATCTCCCTTTTTTACATAAGGATTGGTTTTTATTAGCACACTTTCATCTGTTCCAATCCATTTGATTCCTTTCTGCTTTATAATATCTATTGCCTCGTTTGAAATACTTCCTTCAGATGGCCACATGCCTTGTGGAATTTTACCAAAAGTTTTACTGAACAATGAAATGGCATCTTCTATCTGTTTTATCGCATCGTCTAAGTGGGTAAATTGAGCCAGGGGTAGAATTGTTTCTCTCTTATTTCTGCATGCAATGGACGAATCTATAAGAAGAGGTAAAATGGGATGTTGCATTGGAGATATTGTGAGTTCTATCTGTTTTCTGTCAAAAGTTCTTTGTACATCGGAATGATTGATTTGAATATCTTTCTCTCTATCTTTTTTTCTTCTATCTTATCTTTTTCTGAATAATTTTCTTTTTTATTTATTAAACCTTTAACTTCGGTAGTATCAGGAGAAAATGCTGATATAGCATAAAGTATTTGAGTATCTCGCATATCTTGTGTGCTAAATTTCTCTCTGTTTTTTTTCTTGTTAATTAGTTTATTAAATCTATTTGAGTTAAAGTTGGCCATGGGGTTAAGAAAGTTTCTTATTATAAATTCTTTTTCACTTTCAGTAAGAGAATCTGCATCTTTTTTTTCCAATGTTTCCCAACTATCTTCCAACTCTTCTTCTGCGTAGGAGACAATTTGTTTTAGCAGTATTCCAGAAAAATTGATATTAATCTTTGCAGACGATGACAATAACAGTTTTGGAATTTCATAATAACTATTAAGCATATGCCTTCTTGTCCATGGTAGGGTTTGTTCATTGCTGAGAGGGTTTAAATAATCTGGCTGGTGCATGTGTAACCACAACATAATTTTATTTTCTTTATACATCCAGTTTCTCCTTTTAGCTGGCTTAATCTTGACTATATTTTATACAAAGATATACTTTAAACAAAATTGTTACGTTAGATTAAAAATTGACGAAGGAGAAAACTGTGGCCAAAGTAATGCTCCTAGGTGTGACAAAAAAATTTGGTAACGTTGTTGCAGTAAGAAACGAAAGTCTCGAAATTATTGATGGAGAATTTCTCGTCCTTTTAGGACCATCTGGATGCGGTAAAACCACTACGCTTAGGCTTGTTGCAGGCCTGGAAGAACCGACTGAAGGAGAAATTTATATCGGGGATAAGCTTGTGAATAATATGCCGCCGAAAGATAGAGATATTGCAATGGTTTTTCAGAACTATGCATTATATCCCCATATGAATGTGTATCAAAATATTTCTTTTGGATTAAGGTTAAGGAAATTACCAAAAGATGAGATAGATCAAAGAGTAAAAAAAGCTGCCGAGATGTTAGGTATCGGGGAACTTCTTAAAAGAAAACCAAAGGAACTTTCAGGTGGACAAAAACAAAGAGTTGCACTCGCAAGGGCAGTAGTAAGAAATCCGAAGGTGTATCTTATGGATGAACCTTTATCCAATCTTGATGCAAAGCTTCGTGTCCAGACGAGGGGCGAGCTTATAAAGTTACATAGAAGACTGGGAGTTACCACTGTTTATGTCACTCACGATCAGGTGGAAGCAATGACACTTGGCGACAGAGTAGTTGTCATGAACGAAGGCGAAATACAACAAGAAGGAAAACCAAAGGAAGTATTTGATAATCCGGTGAATAAGTTTGTTGCAGGTTTTGTCGGGACTCCACCGATGAATTTTGTTGATGTTAAAATTGTAGAAAAAAACAAAAATATTTATGCAGTTTCCGAAGGGTTTGAATTAAAAATAGTCGATGCACATCGAGACATTCTTGCAAAAGAAGGTTATATTGGTAAAAATATGATAATGGGTATCAGGCCCAAGGATTTATTCAGCGAGGTTGAAGTTAAAAAGGATGAAAAAATGGCAATGCAGCCGTTTAAGGTGCTGATAGATTTTGTAGAGCTCATGGGCTCTGAAACATTCATTCATTTTAGACTTGGTGATGGCAATATAAAATTTGTCGCCAGGGCAAGCTCTGATCATGATTATGCAATGGGAGATACTGTGATGCTTTATATTGATCCTTTCCATATCCATCTTTTTGATGAAGAAAGTTCGAAAACTATCATTTAATACAGTCAGATGCAAATAGGGATTTGTGTAATTTGGCTTGGTATACCCGGTACGTTTTCTTTAAAAGAAAAACGGCAGATATGTTCAAGCCTTTTTTCACGTCTCAAGAAAAATTTCAATATCTCAATGGTAGAGATTGGACAGCAGAATTCGTACCGAAAATCTGTTATTGCTGTTGTTACTGTGAATACGGAGAAGGCACATTTATACAGCACATTATCAAAGGTTGTTGAATTTATAAAGAAAGATTGTCGACTGAATATTGAAAACTATACAACCGAAGTGTTGTAGCATTGTTATTTTTGTAAGGACATTTTGATTGGTTGAACTATTTGTAATTTGTAGATATAATTAAAAAGAGTCACCAAAATAAAAATAGTCAAAGGAGGCAAAGATGGTTTTAGAATGGGGCAAAAAGTTTTCTACTAGAAGCAAAGCAATGAAAGCCTCAGCAATCAGAGAATTATTAAAACTTGTAGACAATCCAGAAATTATTTCACTTGCCGGAGGTATGCCTGATCCAACTCTATTTCCTAAAAAAGTTCTTGCAGAGATTTCCAGAGATGTTTTTCTTAACCATGGCGACAAAGCACTTCAGTATGGTGCAACCGAAGGAATCCCAGCTTTAAGAGAGGCGCTTGTTAATATTGGCATAGAGGAGGGAATACAGAACCTTACAAAAGAGAATCTTATTGTAACTACTGCGTCCCAGCAAGGATTGGATCTTGTAGGTAAAGTATTTATTGATCCGGGAGATGCAATCATTGTAGAAGCTCCATCTTATGTAGGTGGTTTGCAAGCCTTTCGTGCTTATGAAGCAGATTTTATTACAGTACCGCTTGATAGCAATGGTATAAAAACAGACATTTTAGAGGAAAAACTCAGAGAAGCTAAAGAAAATGGGGTAAATATAAAATTTATGTATCTTATTCCTAATTTTCAAAATCCGGCAGGCGTTACGCTTAGTTTTGAACGAAGGAAAAAGATATTGGAATTGAGTCATCAGTATGATGTACCTATTATAGAAGACGATCCGTATGGAGAAATTCGCTTCGAAGGAGAAAAAATTCCTTCTCTTGTGGAGATGGATAATATTGGTAATGTCATTGCACTAAGAACTTTTTCTAAAATCCTTGCTCCTGGATTGCGACTCGGCTGGATGATTGCAGACAAAGAGGCTATTAACAAATTTGTGATTGCAAAACAGGGCTCGGACCTTTGTTCTCCTTCTTCTACTCAATATATTGCTTATGAATTTATCAGGCAGGGACATTTAAAACAATATCTTGAACTTGTACGGCAAACATATAAAAAGAAAAAAGATTTAATGCTTCATGCAATTGAAAAGTACTTCCCAAAGGAAGCAGAATGGACAAAGCCGGAAGGCGGCATGTTTATTTGGGTTACTCTGCCGGATTATGTCGATACAACCGAGATGTTTAGGGAAGCAATTGAGGAAAAAGTTGCTTATGTCATAGGTAGTGCTTTCTATCCCCATGGAGAGGATAAGCACCATATGAGACTTAACTTTACTCTTCCAACCCCGGAACAAATTGATGAAGGGATAAAGCGGCTGGGTATTTTACTAAAGAAAAAAATACATTAACATAAGCCCCGCAAGGGGCTTTTTTATTCCTCAAGAATTTTAAGAAGCTCTGGCAGTTTTTCTTTCATTGCTTTTTCTCCCTTACGGATAGCTTTTTGTGGTTTCCAAAAACTATCCCATTTTATATCTTTTACATCAGGAGCAACAATGATGTCTGCGTTTTTACAATTTTCTCTTGCAAGACTGTATTGCAAGATATTTATTGAATTTGATGCAACTTTATAGAGTTCCCTGGGAGTGTTCACGAATTTTCCAGTAAAATTTAGTGGTTTGAAAGAATTTTCGAATAAATTTACTGCAATGATAATATCTGCTCCACATTTCTTAAGCGACTCTACTGGTACTTGTAGAGAAAGTCCTCCATCGGCAAGCAGTGTATTTTCTATTCTTATTGGCTGGAACATGAAAGGTATTGAGATACTAGCACGGACTGCGTCAAGAAGATTACCTTCTTCAAAGAAAAATGGCTTTCCTGTGGCAAGATCAGTGGCAACGGCAATAAATTTTTTTGGCAAATTTTCAATTGTATAGTCTCCGATTATTTCCTGGAGCAGCCTTGTTACTTTTTTTCCTCGTATTAGCCCTAGTTTCAGTGTTGGATCAAAGAGGGCAGAAAGCACAGTATTCATCTTTGTGCCTAAAGCAATTTCTTCAATTTTTTTTGCGCTTCCTGTCACCGTATAAATACTTCCCACTAATGCACCAATACTCGAACCTGCAATCATATCAATTTGAATACCAGTTTTTTCTAATACTTTAAGTACTCCTATGTGGGAAAGTCCTTTCGGGCCACCACTTCCCAGTGCAAGTCCAATTTTTTTCATTTTTTCCTCCTTTTTTTATAAAATTTGGTCAGCTCGCCAATTTTATCTCTTATCTTTGCAGCCTCTTCAAATTCTAAAATATCTGCCTTGAGGTGCATTTCCTCTTCGAGTTCTGTAATCAAAGCGCTGAACTGTTCTACTGAAAGGGATAAAAGTGTTTTATCGCCTATTTTTTCAATTTCTTTTTCGCTCTTCCACGGAAGGTCGATCAGATCTGAAATGGCTTTTCTTATAGTTTTTGGCGTAATATTATGTTCTGTGTTGTAGACAATTTGCTTTTCTCTTCTTCTATCTGTTTCTTTTATCGCTTTTTTCATTGATTCTGTGATATTATCTGCATACATAATTACTTTTCCGGATACATTTCTTGCTGTTCGCCCCATTGTTTGTATGAGTGACACTTCGGATCTTAAAAAACCTTCTTTATCTGCATCTAAGATAGCAACAAGTGAAACTTCAGGCAAATCAAGCCCTTCTCTCAATAAATTTACGCCCACAAGGCAGTCAAAGCTTCCTTCACGTAGTGATTTAAGAATTTTTACTCGTTCCAGTGTCTTTATTTCAGAGTGAAGGTATTTTGCTTTTACTCCTTTTTCTGTAAGGAACATTGCTAAATCTTCTGCGAATTTTTTTGTGAGCGTTGTGACGAGTACTCTTTCTCCCTTTTTAGCTCTTTTCTGTACCTCTTTTATAAGACTGCTGATTTGATTTGTTGCTGGGTGTACCTCAACTTCTGGGTCTACGAGTCCTGTTGGGCGAATAAGCTGTTCAGCTACTTGGTTGCTATAATCTATCTCGTTTTTAGAGGGCGTTGCAGATACAAAAATACACTGGTTGATATGTTTAAGAAATTCATCAAACCGTAGTGGCCTATTGTCCAATGCTGATGGAAGTCTAAACCCGTATTTTACCAGAGTGAGTTTCCTTTGATGGTCTCCACTGAACATCCCTCGTGTTTGAGGAAGTGTTATGTGGGATTCATCGATAATCATGAAAAAATCTTTTGGGAAGAAATTTAACAAAGTGTAAGGCTCTTCTCCTGGTTGTCTTCCCGAAAAGTATCGTGAATAATTCTCTATACCGGAGCAATAACCAACGTTTTCCAACATTTCAAGGTCATAATTTGTCCTTTCTTCTATTCTCTGTGCTTCTACAAATTTTTGTTTTTGTTTAAAAAATTCAGTGCGTTGCGCAAGCTCTTTTCGTATTTCCTTTGTATATTTATGAATTCGCTCTGCAGTTGTAATAAACTGTGACGCCGGGAAAAATGTGTATGAAGAATACTTTTTTATAATATCTCTCGTAAAAGGGTCAAATTCTGTGATTGAATCGATTTTATCATCAAAAAGTTCAAGGCGTATTGCAGTTTCTGATTCTTTTGGAAACACTTCAACTACATCTCCCTTCAGCCTAAAGCGCCCATTGCGGAAGTCAAAATCGTTTCTCTCGTATTGTAATCTTGCAAGGTTTACCGCTAAAGTATTTCTTAATATTTTTTGTCCTATTTTTACCGTTAATAGTTGCTCTTTGTATTCTTCGGGTGAGTCCCATCCATATATACAGGAGACTGATGCAACTACAATCACGTCTTTTCGTTCTAGCAGGGCTCTTACTGTTGCATGTCTTAGTCTCGCTATATCTTCATTTATGTCTGCCGTTTTATCGATATGTAAGTCGAATTGTGGTATGTATGCTTCGGGCCGATAAAAATCGTAGTAGCTTACAAAATAGTGCACTGCATTTTCAGGGAAGAATCGCTTAAACTCTGCATATAGTTGCGCTGCTAGCGTTTTATTGTGAGACAAGACCAGCGTGGGTTTTTGTATTCTTTCAATTACATTTGCCATTGTGAATGTTTTGCCTGACCCTGTGACTCCGAGTAGTGTTTGAAACTTGAAGTCTTTTTTTATGCCCTCGGTAAGTTTTTCTATAGCTTCTGGTTGATCACCTGTAGGATAAAAGTCTGAAACGAGCTTAAATTTGTTGTCCATATTTCTTTCTTTTAAGTGGCGCACCTATAAAATCAGCAATGATTTGTGCGCTGATTGCACCTTCTTCAAGTGTATCTCTTTCAGATATGTGTACAAGCGTAAGCTTATCTTTTCCTATTGCTTCTCTTGCAACTGATGCAACAACTGCAGAATCAATGCCTCCGCTTATTCCAATTACTGCGCCTTCTTTTTCAAGCTTGTCAGTGTATTGAGCAATAAAATCAATAATTTGCTGAACTATTTCTTTTTTAATAGATTTAAATTTTTTCATTTCAATTTCTATTATATGTTATTTTGATTATATAGAAAGGGATGGCATTGCTTGCTTTATCTACTGATTGTCTATCTGAATATGTTATAGATAAAAAGATGAAAAGACATATCGGATTTGGCGGAGGGGAGAGGATTCGAACCTCCGAAGCTCATCACTTGCCGCATTTCAAGTGCGGTACCATCAACCGCTCGGCCACCCCTCCATTTCTAGATTAAATTTCTGGCGTTATTCTATCAGTTCCTGTGTATTTTTGCAATACTTTTGGTATAAGTACGGTGCCGTCTTTTTGTTGATAGTTTTCCAAAATAGCTGCCATTGTCCTGCTGACGGCAAGTCCTGAGCCATTTAGAGTATGTACATATTTTAACTTACCATCTTTTGTGCGGAAGCGAATGTTTGCGCGTCTTGCCTGGAAGCTTTCAAAGTTACTGCAGGAAGAGATTTCGACATATTTGTCTTGTGATGGGAAGTAAGCTTCCGGGTCAAATTTTATCGCTGCTGCAAATCCTAGGTCTCCTGTACACATTTTCTTTAATTGATGGGGGATATTTAAAAGCCTTAAGACATCTTCTGCATTATTAATGAGTTCTTCAAGGTAGTTATAAGATTCTTCTGGTTTAACAAACATAACCATTTCCACTTTATTGAATTGATGTACTCTTATAATGCCTCTTGTATCTTTTCCGGCAGCACCTGCTTCTCTTCTGAACGATGCTGCATATGCTACGTACTTAATGGGGAGGTCTTCTTCGTTTAGTATTTCATCTCTATGAAGGTTTGTAAGTGGTACTTCTGCTGTAGGGTTAAGGAATAAATCATCTTTTTCACAATGGTACAGATCATCTTCGAACTTGGGCAATTGCCCTGTACCTGTCATTGAGGTGCGGTTTACAAGAAATGGCGGAAAGATCTCTTTGTATCCATGTTTTTCGACATGTAGGTCAATCATCCAGGAGATAAGAGCTCTTTCGAGCTTTGCTCCCATCCCTTTTAGTACGTAAAATCTTGCCCCTGAAATTTTTGCTCCTCTTTGAAAATCGATGATACCTAAATTTTCAGCAGTTTCCCAATGTGGTTTTGGCTCAAAATCAAAATCTCTTATTTCTCCCCATCTTTTAATTACCGTGTTCTCTGTTTCATCTTTTCCATACGGGACAGAGTGATGAGGAATATTAGGGATACGCAGTAATATATCTGTAAACTGTTTGTTTAAGTCGTTAAGAATTTTGTCTTTCTCTTTAATATCACTTCCTATTTCTCTTACTTTTTCTTTAATTTTTTCTGTGCTTTCTTTTGCTGTAATCTTTTTTCTTATTTCTTCTGAGAGTACTTTTCTGTCATGTCTCAGCGCATTAGCTTCTTTTACTAACTCTTTCCTTTTATTATCTACTTCGAGAAACTTATCTATAATGGATATATCTGCTCCTTTTTTTGCAATGCTTTCTTTAACAAAATCTGTTTTTATTCTTATAACATCTGGGTCTAGCATATATCACCTCTCATCAGGGTTTTTTCTCTTCTATGATAATATCTTTTTCTTTCGATGCAACAGTAGTTCCTTCCTTATCTTTTAGTATGGCGCGTATCGTGGTGTTCCCTTTGATGTTTGCAATAAGCTTAAAGGTATAGGTATTTCCTTCGACTGGTGGGGGAAGGGTGGCAAGCGAAAAATCATACATAAAGAATGTTACCTTTAGGTCTGTAAGGTCTTCTACATTACTGACGGTTGCTTTCATTTCTATATAATCGCCTATTTCGTATACATCTTTATCACTTGTTAAATCAAATTGGAGATTTTGCCATTCAGGCGGTTCGGTTTCTTCAAACTTTCTTGGATCCATTTCTGTAGGTTCCATACCCTTTATATATGTACGTTGTTCCGTTAATTCTTCCGGGCAGTTTGGAGGCGCAAGTAATCCCGAGTCTTTACATACAAGTACTGTGATAAAACCTCTGGCGCGAATATCTTGCGGAGGAACTACATTTTCTAAAAAGCTGTAATATAATGTATTTTTGTCTGCAGTATCCAAATTTGCAGCGTATCCTGTATCTTTGTAAACTAGTCTTGTGGTAAGTCCTGAATCAGGTTTTACAAAATCATCTTTTGGAAATTCATTCATTGCTGTCAGCATAAATTCGCGCCATATCATTGCTGGGAATCGTGCTCCTGAATTAAGTACGTTGGGGAAGGTTATTTCCTGAGAGTCCGGACCGACCACTACGCTAACTGAAATATTAGGCGTGTACCCGTCAAACCATGCATCGGTCCATTTATCAGTGCTTCCTGTTTTTGCCGCTGATGGCAATCCCGTAATCTTTGCATTAACCTCTGTGGACATTACGTAGATAAAGATTTTATTCATAAGATATGCTGTTTCTTGAGATACTGCTCTATACGAAAGATCTTGATGTTCGTATAATATTTGCCCACCTGGAGAAACAATTTTTTCTATAATGTAAGGCGTGTGATAAATGCCGGAATCACCAAGAGTTGCATAGGCGGCAGCCATTTCTAACTGTTTTACCTCGAAGCTTCCAATTGCAGCAGATGGGTATGGTTTTAATGGAGTAGTAATTCCATATTTTCGTGCAAAATATACCACCCTGTCCAAACCAACTCTCATGGATGTTTTTGTTGCACATATGTTTGACGATTGCGCTAATGCTTGATTTACGGTCATATCGCCGAAGTATTTGTTTTTTCCTAGCCATTCGTGTGGTTCCCAATCGTCTACCTTGTATGGCGCCGAAAGAATTATTGAGGAAGGCGTGATGGATCCAGATGAAATTGCGGCAGTATAATCAAAAATTTTGAATGACGAACCTGGTTGTTTTAATGCAACCGACCTGTTAAACTTAGTATTATCATAATCTCTTCCTCCAACCATTGCAAGTATTGCCCCGGTTTTTGTGTCTAAAGCGGTAAGAGCAGCTTGTGGTTGAATAGCATCTTTCGAATTTCTTTTGTCTTTTGGAAAAATGCCGTCATCCTCTGCTTTTGTAAGAACTTTATCAATTGCCTCACTTCCGGCAAGCTGTAATTTCGGTTGAATTGTAGTATATATTTTTAATCCGCCTGAGTAGAGCATTGTTTCTCCAAATTTCTTTGCTACTTCTTCTTTTACATAATCAATAACATACCCCATATTATCGTTTACTCTTTTTTCTTCTACAAAATGCAATTCAAATTCTTCTGCTTCCTTTAATTCTTCTTCTGTGATATAGCCATTTTTTAACATTTTTTGAAGTACAATCTTTTGCGCTTCTTTTGCTGCTTCCAGGTTAACAAATGGATTGCCTCCAGAAGGTGCTTTTAGCACTCCTGCAAGTATTGCGGATTCAGCTAAGTTTAATTCGATTGCATGTTTGCCAAAATATGTTTCAGCTGCTGATTCAATTCCATTTGCTCCTGCACCGAAATACACTTCATTTAGGTACATTTCTAATATTTGGTCCTTTGTGAATTTCTTTTCAAGCTCAATTGCAAGCAGGGCTTCTTTAATCTTTCTTTCAAATGTTTGCTCCATTGTTAGAAACAAACTCCTTGCAAGCTGCTGGGTGATCGTGCTTCCTCCCTCGACTATCATTTTGTATTTTAAGTTTGTCCATAACGCTCTTGCTATGCCTCTGTAGTCTAACGCACCGTGCTGATAGAATCTTTCATCTTCTTCAGCAATAACAGCTTTTTTTGCAATATCAGAAATTTTATCCAGTGGTGTGTAAATTCGGTTTTCAAAAGCATAAACATTTGTTATAAGTTTCCCTTCGTAGTCAAAAATTTGAGATGATTGCTCCGGATTGTACGTCAATCTTGATATGTTGGGCAGATCTTTTGCACACTTGTTTCTGTATGTAACAGCAAAAATGCCTCCGGCAAGTATTATCACCACAATAACTAAAAGAGTGATTTTGAACGTCGTTCGAATGATAGATTTTTTCTTTTTTTTGTTCATATGTGCTCCTTTTCCTATCCTGCTGAGGAACCTCCTCCTCCACCGCCGCCAAAACCGCCACCTCCGGAGAATCCACCACCTCCACCGGAAGAAGATTTTGAGGAGGTAAATACTGTTGCAGAACTATTTAATAATGAATTAAGACCATGCGATATCGAATCAAGGGAAAACCCTTTCATGCTATTTGTAATATTATTGCTCGCGCCACCAAACCCTTTTGCAGACGAGAGCCCTCCTGTATTTGAATAACCATATCCAGCTCTATTATAGGGAATATACCAGACTGGTGCAGGGGTATTTGCTCTTGAAAATTCTTTTATCCAATGTTTATCTATACCAAACACAACTGCGAATGGAAGGTATTGTGAGAAAAGGTTCTGTGCTTCTTCTGTTTTTTTATATTTGACGAGGCCTTCAAGATATTTCTTGAAGGCAAGCCATTTCATTCGCTCTTTTGCTCCCTTCATCGATTTTCTTGGCATGGCAGGTGCGAAGAATAGCACAATAATACCTCCGGGAATGAGAGGCCATACAAGGAATCTTACGCCAAGGGAAGCTCCGATCGTCGAGAGAACGATTAATCCAAGTATTATCATAAATATGGCTATGCCAATGTATTTTCCTTTTACTTTTGCAGGGCTACCGCCTTCATAAAATTCATTTAATACGAGTTCTTGGTTGATTTTGCTATATATTTTAGGGAGATATTTCGAAAATTCATATTTCAACTCAGATAAGCGGATGGAGTTTAACCCTCCAAATATATATCTCATTAGCATTTGTTCATAGGCATTAAGAGTGGAGGTATCTTTATCTGTACGTCTGTAGATATAATCATTTTTCCCAAACACCTTATTTATTTCTTCAATTTTTATGTACTCCCTATCTGCAAGGTCTAATATAGTTGCAATTACTTCTTTTAGCGTCGCTCCTTGCTTTAGCAATGCGCCTACAACGGCAGGTGGAAGATCTGATGGAGGATCTTTTATGTATTCTGCGTATTTAGGCAAAATGATATCTTTTCCTTTTTTGTACCAGGTGAGGAATATCCATACTACAATGATGATAAAAAGTAAAAAACCGAGTAAAGTTTTTAAACCTGCTATTTTTGCTTCTCTTGTAGCAGCTTCTGCTTGCTGTTGTGCTTTATCTCTCGCACTTCCCGGGTAGATTTGTATTCCTTCCGGTTCTTCCACCAGGCCTCTTGGAAATGCGATATAGAACTCTATAAATTCTCCGGGTGCAAGTTCTGAACCTGTCAGGATAATTTCATTTCCATTTACAATGGTTACGTTTCCACTGCCTATTGGCAGCCCTGCCCCCCAGGCTTTTATTTCTTCTTTTAGTGCACCTTGAGGGATATGAACCGTAACAATTGCTTTATCAATCGATACTTCATTTTTTGAGGGTATGGCGATGTAGTTGAACGATGCATCATCTTCATAAAATGCAACAGTGCCTAATTTGGTAGCCCCTAATATTTGGTATTTTATCACAAAGTGTTTCTCTGTGTTTTTTGCCTCGTAGTTTAATCTTATATAAAAGCTGCTATTCTCTGTTTTTACGCTAAATGTTTCTGGTGTTCCGCTACCGTTCCTTTCGTAGGGGATAAGTGCTCCGTTAATGTTCTCAAAAACTTCCACATCCGTGATATTTTGAATCTGATTAAGATCAATCCATCTTTCGAACCAGTGATAAGCTATTCCATTATCGTGCGAACCAAAATAAATTAACAGGTTTTCTACAACATTTATTGTGCCATCTTTGTTCAGGGCTATTTCATCGTTCCATTCTTTGTAGTGGTAAGATGCTAAAGCATTTTCCATAGGCATAATAAATGAAATTATAAGTAAAGCAAAAGTCAAGATGATAATATATTTTTTAATTTTTTCCATTTTTCTTGTCCTTAAAAATAAACAAAAAGAGTAACCCAATAAAGCCTTCTAAAAAAAGCAGGAAACGATATCCTAAAGAAAGGGTTTCTTTTTTTGCAATTATATTACTTATAATACCGCAGATAAACCATACGGCAATGACAATCCAGAGATACATTTATTCTTTTTTCTCTTCTCCTTTTACAATTTTGTGTCCGCAGTAAGAGCAGAATAGTGAACCGACAGGAATTTGTTTATGGCAGTTGGGGCATTCAATCGTTTTAGGCGCATCTGTAACAAGTTTGTATCCACATTTTGGGCAGAATTTTGAATCTGCTGGAATGATAGCATCACAGTCGGGACATTTAATCATTAGTTGCTCTTTTTCTTTTTCGGCACTCATTGCCTGCTGCATCATTCCGGGAATAATCATTCCCATTCCCATGCCCATGCCAAGCCCGGCTCCAGCTGCAGCTGTTCCCCCCGGGGTAGGATTTTTTGCTGCTTCTTCAATTGCTTTAGCTGCCTTAAACTGCAGATACTGGTTCATATTTCCAATTGCATTCATTCCGGTTTTTTCATCAATAACTTTTTGGACTTCTTCGGGAACCGTAACGGATGAAACGTAAAAATCAACAAGTTCTATTCCATACTTATTAAAATCAGTTACAACGCGTGATTTTGCAGCTCCACTCAGTTCATCATATATTCGCGGCAAGTCAAAGATAGAAGTGAGAGATTCGCCTAATGTATCTGTAAACCGCGAGAGAATGATAGATCTGTAGAATTCCTGGAGTTGCTCGGTTGTGTATATGTCTTGTGTTCCAACAATTGTATTCGTAAATAGATACGGGTCAACAATTCTTGCACTGAAAATTCCGAATGCGCGAAGTCTCACTGCTCCGAGCTCTTTGTCTCTAAAAAGAATTGGCTGACTTGTTCCCCATTTTAAGTTGGGAAATACTTTTCTATCAACAAAGATAACTTCGGATTGGAATGGGCTTTTGAAGCCGTATGGCAGCGAAAGAAGCCTTGTAATGATGGGTAAGTTTTGCGTGGAGAGTATATGCCTTCCTGGTCCGAAGACATCCATTGCTTTTCCATCTCTGAAAAAGATTGCACTTTCTGTTTCTCTCACAATGAGTTGTGCGCCCATTTTTATATCGGCAGACCCCTGTTCTGGGATTCTGTGTACAATTTCTGTGCCGGTTTTATCAAACCATTGAATAATTTCTAAAAACATTAGCTACCTCCTTATTTTATACCTGAAAGGATTTCGAGTTTTTCGTTTAAAAGGGTTTTGAAATCCTTAAGGCTGTTTTTCATATTGCTTATAATTTCTTTTGCTGTTTTTGTCTCGTCTGCTACAATTTTTTCTGATTTCTCTATAAGAGATAAGAGTGAAGCATCAACTGCATAAAGTCTATCAAGCATTTTTGTATCAGCTTTTATGGGTCCAAAAAATCCTGAGTATCCCTGTGGGGCATATTCTATCTTATCGACAATGAATTGGAAATTTTTAATCAATTCATTTAGTTCTTCCAGTGCATCAAACTCATTTTCCTTCAGTAACGTATTACCTTTAGATAGTAGTTCATCTTTTGTTTTTCTTAGCCTATCTGCAAGATATTGACGTAGCAATTTATCTGCAGTTCTTCTTTTTTCTCTGGCAAAATAACCTGCAAATCCTGGGATTTTCTCGATAATCTTTTGATACTGATTCTCCATTTCGTTAATTTTTTTATTCAATTCTTCCATTTCTCCCTCCTTATCTTTTTATTATACAAGAAGAAGTCTCAGATTCAAAACTTGATCTTGATTGTTACTCTTCAATTTTTCCTCTGATGTAATATTTAGCTTTTGCTCGTACTTTTATAGCACCTTTTTTATCCCTGACATCCCCAATCGCTTTGATGATCTTGTGCTGAGCGCTTTCGAGCCATGCTCTTACTTGTAGTTCTTCTCCTATAAATGATGGATTTAAATATCTTATGCTCATTTCTGCAGTATATGCTATATACCCTTCAAGATACTTTATGTTGCCCATTGCATCATCCAGAATCGCAGCAAGAATGCCTCCATGAATGATGCCAGGATATCCTTCATATTCCTTTTCTATTGCGAATTTTGCGATAGTCATATTTTCAATTCTCTCAAATGTTATATGTAAACCTTTTGGGTTGGTTTTGCTGCACACAAAACAGTAATTTGCCTTTTTCATTTTGTAAGCCTTTCTATTGGTGCATATCTTAAATCCAATTTCTTTTTACCTATTTTTATAAAATCAATTACTGCATAAGGTATTTCGGAGTTATCGAGATGTACTTCAAGGACTTTTCCAACTCCCCAGATTCTATGTAGTACTTTTTCCCCTTCTGTAAGTTTTGTTTCTTTATGCTCTTCTTTTACTTCTGAAACTGTTTCTTTTGGTATTTCCGAAAGAAAACGTGATGGCACTACTGGAGATTGTGTTCCATATCTGTTTCTTCTATATGCGTAAGTTAAGTACAATTTTTCCTGGGCCCTTGTTATTCCTACGTAGCAAAGTCTTCGTTCTTCTTCTATTGTGTGGTCAAATTCCATTGACCGGTAGTGCGGTAAATATCCTTCTTCCATACCTACCAAAAATACTACGGGAAACTCAAGGCCTTTTGCGCTATGTAAGGTCATGAGCATCACACGATTATCGCCCTGTGCATTATCGATATCTGTGATGAGTGAAAGATGGGCCAAAAAGGCTGTAAGGGAATCATCCTCTGAAGTTTCTGAGAATTCTTTTATTACACTGATAAACTCCTTTACGTTTTCTATTTTGTTTTCTCCTTCTATCCCTTTTTTTAACAAATATGGAAGGTATCCTGTTCTTGATAGAATTTCTTCTACGAGTTGTCTTAAAGATAATTTATTACTATCTTTTTTTAAGTCTTCCATCAATTGATAAAATTCTCTGAGTTTCTTTGTTGCGGGAGATAATTCTTCATTTTCTGTAATGTAATGTACGGCCTTGTATAATGTACTACCTTGCTTGTTTTTGATTTCTTCTATTTTATTCATTGTTGCTTCGCCGATTTTTCTGTGAGGTATATTAATTATTCTTCGGAGGTTTATATCGTCATAAGGGTTGTTTAGAACAGCGAGGTATGCAATTATATCTTTTATTTCTTCTCTTCCGTAGAACCTTACACCTCCGATAATTTGGTACGGAATACCTTCTTCTAAAAGGCGCTCTTCAAATAGTCTTGATTGGGAATTTATCCGGTATAGTATTGCAAAGTCGCTAAATTGTTTTCCTTCATCCCTGTGGAGGTCTTTAATTTTTTTAATGATAAATCTTGCTTCATCTATTCCATTTGCCGCTTCGTAAAAACTTACTGCATCTGACACCTTTTTTTTGGTGTAAAGTTTTTTTTCGCTTCTTTTCCTGTTATGCGCGATAAGTTCGTTTGCAACATTTAATATCTCTTGTGGCGAGCGATAATTTCTTTCCAACTTTATTGTTTTTACGTGAGGAAAATTTTCTTGGAATGATAGTATAAATTCAGTGTTTGCGCCTCTGAATGAATAGATACTTTGGTCATCGTCTCCTACTGCTATAATTTTTTTATGTTTTTCTGCAAGAATTTTTAATAGTTCATATTGCGATCTATTTATGTCTTGATATTCATCGACGAGAATGTATTTAAATTTGTCTTTATAATAATATGCAACATCTTCATGATTTTTAAGTAATTTCACCGTGAGCATAATAAGGTCGTCAAAGTCTAATGCATTGCTTTCTTTGAGAATTTTTTCGTATTCTTTATAAATTGATAAAACTATTTTTTCTATGTATTCTTTTGCATTTTCTCTAAATTCATTACTGTCCATAAGACTTCTTTTTGCAGTTGAAATGTATTGACCTATTTTTTTAGCGTTAAAATATTCCGTGCTTATATCTAATTGTTGCATTGCTTTTTTTATTACGCGGGTAGAATCATCTTGGTCAAGAATCGTGAAATTCTTATCATATCCAAGAAGATGAATCTCTTTTCGCAATATTCTTGCGCACATAGAGTGAAATGTCCCTATCCAGAGACCTTTGATGTGTTCTCCTATGAGACTCTCCACTCTTTCTTTCATTTCATTTGCCGCTTTGTTTGTAAAGGTTACTGCAAGAATGTGTGACGAAGGAACTAAAAGGGATTCTATGAGGTATGCTATTTTGTAGGTGATTACTTTGGTTTTTCCTGAACCTGCCCCCGCAAATATGAGTAGCGAGCTGTCATCAAAGAGAACAGCTTCTCTTTGTTTGCTGTTTAGATCCTTTAAGAAATTTTTCAAAATTAAATAATTCCCGGTACCATTGACAGCAAGTATTCGCTAATTAAAGGAAACAGTAGAGCCATGTAGATTATAAGCAACACAAAAATTACTATAATCGGGGTGAAGTAGACACCGATAGATAAGCCTGTGTTTATTTCATATGTTTCTTTAATTGCTGTTATATATATATATATGCTCCATATAATAAAAATTAGTTCGATGTATACTGGCAAACTATAACTAAAGATAGCAAGAGTTGTAAGATTAAGCACTTTGTATACAAGCATTGGTATGGCAGCAAAGCTCCATGCAATAAATAACGTAATGCCAGCTCCCTTCTTTACAAAGAACTGAGCAATTAAATCGTAAATTGCGGTTGAAATAAAAGTGGTTAAGTACGGGGTAATGAGTCCGAAAGCAAAAAAGAACATGGAAGAAAAGTATCCGCTAATAAGGTTGTTTAAATTCTCTGAAAACTCTCCAATGTATGGAGCTATTGCACTGTCAGATATTTGTGGAAGCAGGATAGGATTGCTTTTGTTTGCAATGTAGCCGGCAACTATTGAGACTAAGCCGTAGATAAGGAGAAATATTAATGCGGCATATAATGGTCTTTTTTCTCTTATGCGCTTAAATGCTTCTTTTGGATGTGTTATTGTTAACCAGATTAATTCAAACATTATATTCATTTTTGTCCCTCCTATGGAATCATAATATATTCGAGTTTTACAGGCTTAAGACTGTTAAGTAAATTAAGTTCGGGAATATTGCTTTTAAAATTTAATAAGGATAAGATACTTTGTTTTTTTTCATGAGTAATAATGATTGGTGTTCCCTGAATATTCAAATCTTTTTTAACGATTTCAATTGTATCCTGTAAATCTCCAAGATCGTCTACAAGGCCTAACCTTTTGGCTTGTATCCCGGTGTATATTTGCCCCTGGGCTATATTTTTAAGATCGTCCAAAGGAATATTTCTTGCTTTGAAAACCGTATCAAAAAATTGGGTGTATGTTTCATCAATAATGTCTTGTAGCATTTTTTGTTCTTCCTCTGTAATATCTCTTGTAGGCGAACCTATATCTTTATATATGCCACTTTTTATTATCGTTTCTTTTAATCCAATTTTTTCAAGTAATCCTTGATAGTTTGTAAGTCTCATAATTACACCAATGCTTCCTGTTAAAGTTGTTGGCATAGCAATGATTTTATCTCCGGCGCATGCGATGTAATACCCACCTGATGCTGCTTCACTTCTCATCGATATATATACCTTTTTCCCTGTTTCTTCTTTGAACTGCTGTATATTATTGTAGATTTCTTGTGTTGGCTCTACTGCACCCCCGGGGCTATCTATTTGGATGATTAATGCCCTAGATGCGTCTGATTTTGCCTCATTAAGCAACTTTTTTATATTATCTGGCGATATCCCTTGTTCGCCAAGGGTGCTTGTCCCTATTGTTCCTTCAATTTTAATGAGTGAGATATTATCGCCTGTTCGCACAGGATTAGTGAAGGCAGAAGGAGTATGGGTATTGCTTTTAAATATTGAAAATAATACTACAAAAATTATTAGTATAAAAATGATAATACCGAATATTTTATTTTTTTCCATTTTTCCTCCTCTCGGTTTATTTTTTTATTTACGCAATTACAACTGAAGGCGATTAATACAATCTGGTTTTTTGTCCTTTTTGAGGGAAATCTAATAAATTTGGTTTTATTTGCAGAAAGCGATTGGATATTATTTGTTTTTATCAACATCTTTTATCATAATTTCTGTTGTTGAGAGTAATTGCTCCATTGCTTCGTGCAAATCTCCGTGTATTGTACAGCCTGAAGCTGCTGCATGTCCGCCTCCATTAAATAAAACTGCAATATCTTGCACATTGATATTTTTACGTTTGCTTCTCAAACTTACTCTTATTACTTTATTGTCGACTTCTTTAAAAAGAATAGCGACATCTGCATCTTTATATTTTCTAATCAGGTTTATAATGTCTTCTGCATCTGCTTCTGATGCGTTTAGAGATTTCATCTCAGCATAAGTGACATATGAAAAGGCTATTTTATTTCTCAAGTTCATCCGCTCAAGTGCAATGCCGATGAGCTTGAGGTGCGCTAATGTTTCCTCTTCAAAGATTTTTTTTGCCATAGATGAAGGGTCTGCACCATATTTAACGAGTTTTGTTGCAGCTAAAAAAGCGTTTTTTGTTGTATTGGCATAGTGAAATGAGCCTGTATCTGTAAGGAGGCCTAGATAAAGCGCATTGCTTATATCTGAATTAATTGGAAGTTGTGCGTCCTCTATGAGTTTTAATACAATGCATGTAGTAGAGGGGGCATTCTTGTCCGTATAGTTATAGGTTGCAAAATAATCATTCGCTATGTGGTGATCAATATTTATTGTCACATCAAAAGATTTAAAATGTGCACCGAGCTGGTCTATTCTTCCTATATCCGATGAATCTAATAGTATACCGACATCGTTATGGTTTAAATGAGTCGCGTTAATTAAATCGTAATCCTTAAGGAACGCGTACTCCTTTGGTACTGGCTCAGGTAGAAAATAAGAAACTTTTTTGCCAAGGAGTTTTAAGGACATACCGAGACCGAGTATAGAGCCGAATGCATCGCCATCAGCATTTGCATGACTGAATATTGCAAAACTACTATATTTTTTTAGTACATTGCTGATTTCAATTAGCTGGTGATTTTTCATTGCTTTGTTCTTCCTTGTTTTGTAGTTCCTCTTTAACCTTATTGAGTATATTTATTACTTTGTCTCCTTCTTGTATTGAAAGGTCAAAATGGAACGAAATAAGTGGGACGAGTCTCATAGATTTTAGTCTATGAGCTATATCCTTTTGTATTCTTTTTGCGGCATGCGAGAGAGCATCTAAAATTTCCTGGCTTCTATCTTCGTTGTTGATTGCAGTGAAATAAATTTTTGCATAACGAAGATCGTTAGAGAGATCGACATATGTAATAGTAATGCCTCTCAATCTCAAGTCATCCAGTCCAAGTAAATATTTTGCAACTTCTCTTTTTATTGCCGATTCTATTCGGGCTTGCCTTAGTTTGCTCATATTCTAAAAGTGTATGCTATTTCCAAAAATAAGCAAGAGACCAAGGGAAATGAGGAGTAGTCCGGATATAATTTCAATAGTATGAAAATATTTCTTGATTCTTTTAAATAAGAAAAAGAATTTATTAATGGCGATTGCTGTGAGAATAAAGGGAATACCCAGTCCGAGCGAATAAAATGAGAGCAGGATAATTCCTTTGCTCATAGTGGTGTATGTGCTTGTTTCTGCGAGTATTGCCCCAAGGATAGGACCAACGCATGGTGTCCAGCCAAATGCAAAGGCGAATCCCATTAAATATGCTCCTATCAGGGAAGTTTTTTTGCTTTTTATTTGTATTTTTTTCTCGTAATTTAAGAATTTTAACTTGATGATACCAATAATGTGCAAACCGAATAAGACGATAATACTACCTGCAATAATGCGGAACGTCCTCATATTTGTTGCTAACAGTTTACCAAGAGTAGTGGCAGATGCACCAAGAGCAATGAAAACTGTTGAAAAACCCAAAACAAATAAAATCGCACTGATTGTAATTCTTTTTGTTGATGCAGTTCCGGATTGCATTTCCTGTAGCGATACTCCTGATATGTAAGAAATATATGCAGGGATAAGTGGCAGGACACATGGCGAAACAAAAGATAAAATCCCGGCAAGCAGTGCTATCGCAATAGAAACATTAGTCATATATGGGCCTCCAATTTTTTCATTATTGTATAGGTTAATACTTTACTTTTCAAGTAAGATTATAGAGAAAATATTAAAAAAATCAATGAAAAAGATATTTAGCCTTTATTTATCATTTGTTTTAGTGTGTATCAAAAAAATTGATATAATAAATTATATTAATGAAACCTTTTTACCGGGTAAAGGATATAATTTATAGGAGTGGAAGATGGAAGATAAGTTAAAAATGCTTGTTCTGCAAATTAAGGATGGAAATAAAGATGCTTTTACTGAGTTTTATCGATTAACTGTCAGGTATGTTTATAGTATTGTTTATGCTTATCTTTTATCAAATGAAGATACCGAGGATGTTGTTCAGAATACATATTTTAAGCTTTATGTAGTTAGAAAAAGAATAAATCCCGAGAAATCCATTCTGGCATATATGAAAAGAATTGCAATAAATTATGCATTTAAGCAGATGCGACAGAAGAGAAAAGTGATAACAAAAGAAACTTCCTTTGCAAAGGATGAGGGAACCAAAGAGTTGGTACAAGAAGCGCTTAAAAAGTTAGATGAGAAAGATCGTCTTGTGCTGGTGCTTCATTATCTAGACAACACATCTGTTAAAGAAATTAGTGTACTTGTCAACGAAAAAGAGGGAAGTGTTAAGTCGAGGCTTTTTAGAGCGAGGAAAAAATTAAAGGAGGTGATTAACAGTGAAACAATCTGATGATAAATTAAAAGATATTTTTAACGATTTTAAGAACGGGCTTCAATTAAATGAAAACATGGAGGGGAGGTTGTTAGGAATGATTGAAAAGAAGGAAAGATCGATTCATAAAAGGAAATTTTTATTGGGGCTTGTTAGCGTGGCTATTGCAGCTTTTCTTGTAATTAGTTCGGTTGCCCCTGTTTTTGGCAAGAGTGGTACACTCCCACAGGTTGTTGCGGGGCTTAACTTAGAACGGGCGGCAAATTCTTTCAACGGTTCTCTCAGTACTGAGGGCTGGATAATCGAGGAGTTAGAGAATCAAGACCTTTCCCCTGCCGACAGCATCATTATTGTTGCGTTGCTTAAAGAATCTGAAGTGTCAGTCAACGAAATTATTGAGATGAGAAATGAAAAAATGGGATGGGGGAAAATTTTGTCTGAGCTTAATATTTCTGTAAATAGCATAAAAAATACACTGAAACAAGCCCAACATGTTGCTGACGAAGAGGACGGTAATGGCGAAGGAGAAGAAAATAGAGAAGAAAATAGAGAAGAGAATCAAAATCAGTTGAAATTTGTTGTTATAAAAGGAATTCTAAACAATATAGATGGCAGCAAAATTATTGTGAATGAAACAGAGATTTTATTGACAGAAGAAACCATTATTGAATGTAGAGGGAAATCTGTTGCCGTAGAAGACCTCTCTATTGGAAATGAGTTGCTGGTAAAAGCATCAAAAATAGAGGATGTTTTTGAAGCTAAGTCAATTCTTGTTTTAACTAACATGAAGGAAAATAATGTTCCAGAAAAAGAAACAAAAGAGTTTGAATTAAGGAGTGCTATTGTTTCCTTTGATGGCAGCATCTTAACAATAAGCGATTTTGAAGGTGGAATTCTTGTAGATGAGTATACAAAAATCCAGAGAACTGGTGAAGGAAGAGTAGGTATAGAATCTTTAGAAGCTGGTGTAACGGTGCAGATTCATATACGAAAAGACGGGGATGTTTATCATGCAACTTCAATTGTTATTCTTGAAAAGGCAGAAAATGAAGAGGGTAGCGAAGAAAACAACGGAGCAAACAATAATGAGCAATCAAAGCCCAAGAAGGAAACATTTAAAGGAGAAGTAAGCTTTGTTAATCCGGATGATGGCATACTGGCTATTATTGGTTGTGATATGCTTTTTCAAATTTCCGAGGATACGCTTATTATTTCAAATGGGAAAGCGGAATTTAGCGATATAAATGTAGGCGACAGTGTTGAAATTATTGGAACAGAACAAGAAGAAGGCGAACCTCTAAGTGTAGAAAAGATTATTGTGCTAAAAGAGGAAGGAAAGAATACTGATAACTCAAACGAAAATAGCAATAGTCAGGGCAAAGAATCACCCGGCAAACCTTAAAATTAGATTTTAGTAACAAACAACTTCTTCTCTCTGTGTCAGGGCAAACCAGAGAGTAGAAGTTGTTTTAGTTTTACATCAGTCATCTTGAAAGTTAAGGAAAAATCTTATTTGTAATTACTGAAATTTTATCTCCGTTTCTACAATTTCTTGGGCAGCATCCTTTTGAATTAAAGTGCATTGAGTGAAATTATCAGGAAAAATAACTTTATTTAAATTAAGATGATAGAGAAGGATTAAATCATTGAACTCACTTTTTACTTTTATATATGCAGATTTGTTTTCGAGATTGTTGTTGCTTGAAATAATCTCTTCAAAGATTTCTTTTTCCGTAGAGATCATAAACAGGTTTGGAAGACCTAAAGTATAGACACTGGCATGACTATCTTTATATTCACGGAGCGTGTAATTACCTAATTTGTTTTCTATAATTTTGGCCTCAGGAAGATGCATTTTTATTTCGTTGTCATATTTTGCGTTTTCAAGACTATTCGATGAAAGAATGAAAGAAAATCCATCATTGCCATGAAGAATAAATTCTGCTGATTTAGGTGAAGAGAAAAAGGAATACTGCTCTATCAAGATTCCCCTTTTTTCTGCCAGAATGGTAGATAGTCCGCTTTCGATAAGCTTTTCCTTGATGTTTGCAGCCTCTGGTAGCGCAACTTCGAGTAATGCATTTTCAAAGCTATAAACTGGCATGTAAAGCTTTTTTGTGGTGCGGTCAGCGATTGAGTGGATGTTTATTGTTCCGTTTTCTATTGTAAAACTTAATGGGTAGTTAAAACTATAGAAAGGTATGTTCAACATGTCCTCGACGAAAAGACATTTCGGCTCTGTGGTAAAACAGACACAACTACCGTCGTCATCCCATAATTTCTTAAATAATGGATTATCAAATAACAAATTTTCCTTTTGAGTTATGCTATCGAATATGTGGTTCAGCGCATTAGAGCTTTGAGCAATAAATAAATTATTTTTCCATCCTGAAATGAAATATTTTTTGTCTGCTTTATTTGCTTTCAGAATGGGGAAACCTCTTTCCCAGGTTCGGTTTATTTCAAATGCTTCTTTATATTTTAGTATTATGGCTATTTTATCCAATTCTCTTATGACACTATTTTCTATTTTGGATGCGACAAGACGAGAACCATCATCAAAAATCATTAAGTAACTGTTGCTAAAATTTATATCCGAAATGAAAAGATGAGCGTTGCAGCATTCTTTTGCAAATTGTTCGGATTCTTGATTAAATTTGAGCAAAAAAGGTACATCCGGAATGTATCGAGAGGAGAGCTTTGTTTGGCTTTCTGTATATTTTATTAAGATATTATTTGCTACATATACAAAGCCAAGCACTAAAATTACTATAAGTATCCAGATGATAATTTTTTTCATTTTAATCTTTTTGAGTGTTTTTTATAATTTTCTTTGCAACACTCATGAAGATATGTTTAGTTTCTGTTTCTTCGCTCAATGTAACAGTTGGCATACCGTTATCTCCACCTTCTCTTACTTTTGTTTCTAATGGAATTTTGCCGAGAAACGGCACTTCGTTTTCTAAACTTATTTTTTCGCCCCCACCGTGTCCAAATATTTCAGTTTTTTCACCACATTTTGGGCAGACAAAGGAAGACATGTTTTCTATAACGCCTAATACGGGTATTTTCATCTGTCTAAACATTTTTAATGTTTTTGATGCGTCAGCGACGGAAACATCTTGAGGTGTGGTGACTATTATGCCGTATTTAAGTGGTAAACTTTGCATGACGGTAAGTGCAGCATCTCCTGTTTCGGGAGGGAGGTCTATGAGGAGATAGTCTAATTCTCCCCATTCTACGTCATTGTATAGTTGTTCGATAGCTTTTGTTACAAGTGGGCCTCTCCATATGATAGGAGTAGAGGGGCTGTCAATCAGGAAGCCGATTGATATTACTTTAACTCCGTATCGCTCTATCGGGATAATTCTTCTGTTTTCGTTAACAAAAGGTTTTTCATTGATACCAAACATAATAGGCAGGTTTGGGCCGTGTATATCTGCATCAAGCACACCAACTTTTTTGCCTGATTTTGCAAGCGCTATGGCAATATTTGTGCTTACGGTGGATTTACCAACGCCACCTTTGCCTGATGCGATGGCAATAAGGTCTTTTATTTTTTGTTCTGTTTTAAATGAAACAGTTAATCCCACCTTTTTTGCGCCTATGTCTTTTAATCTTTTTGTGATAGTATCCTTAAGTGTATTAACATCCTTACCAGGAATTTTAGGAATCATAATAGAGATCAGGACTTCATCTTCACGAACATCTATTTTTTGCAGTGTCCCGACGCTAAGAAGTAATTTTTTTAATCCGGGGATAAATGTTGTTTTCAATACATTAACAACTTGAGTTTGTTGTAATGGCATCTTTATTTTTTATTCTCCATTAAATTTTTTAGTGAGAGACTTTTAAACAGCTTATCGACTTTTAATTTTGTTTTTTTCCATGGGAGTAGAGCAAGGCAGTCCGTTGTGATGCATGGTATGTCTTTTCTTTTCCCATAATTGCACTTTATCTCTACTGTTTTTCTTCCAACAGCTTGTATTATTTCGTACAGAGAAATATCCGCTGGATTGCGTGTAAGGATATATCCTCCGCTTCTCCCCCTTACACTGTCCAATAAGCCATTGCTGCGAAGCATTGAACAGATTCTCAGGATATATGAAAAAGAAATATTGTTTTCTTTTGAAATTTCTCTAATTGTTGCTCTGTTATCCTTTTTTTTCGCAAGATAAATTAGTGCTTTTACTGCGTACCCTTCAAGTGTTGTGACTAACATCGTCTGATAACCCTCCTATTCATATATATTACAGCTTCAGTCATATTTTAGCATTTTTTTATCGTGAGTCAACGTTTTTCGCCGCAGATTATGATTCGTTTTGAATCTTCTGAAAATTTTTTACCCGTATAATCTCCAAAAACTTTGATATTTTTAAACCCAATAATTCGGCATAGATTGACCATCTCTGCTACGGAATATATGCGGATGTTTCGCAAATATTCTTTTTTTAAATCTTTTCCGACAACGAAACGGTGAGTTGTGACAATTGAGGTAAGAGGGAGGTAATGTCTTCTTTCTAAGATGAAAATATCTTCTTTTTCTTTGAAAGTTTCGTGGACAAAATATTTTAGAATGTAATCTCTATTTTCAATGTCAATGATGAGTTTGCCGTCTTTTTTTAATGAATTATAGAATCTCTTTAAAATATCAAAGTTTGTGTCATCATCAAAATATCCAAACGAGGACCAGAGACTCAATATTCCATTAAATTCATGTTTAAGGAAAAGTTTTCTTATGTCCTGTTGTACAAATTGTACATTTTTGAGATCTCTTTTTTTTGCTTCAGCCGTTGCTAATTTTATATATAGAGAAGAGCTATCTATTCCTAATATTTTAAAACCCTGTTTTTCCAGTAAAAGTGCGTGTCTACCAATACCGCAGCCGGCGTCGAGCAGATAGTTTCCTGCATCGAAAAATTTTGCAACGAAAATTACCTGTTTTTTTGTTATTTCTTCTTTTTGAGTTTGAAGAAAATAACGAAGATAAAATTCATCAAAATAATCTTTCGTCCAGTCCATTAATTATCATGCAGTGCTTTAGCAATTTCTGCTGCAACCCGTGCATTGTTTTTTACAAGTTCAAAATTAGCATCAAGAGCTTTTCCCTTACTAAGTTCAACTATTCGAGCTAGAAGAAATGGTGTTACTTTTTTCCCTTTTATTCCCCTTTCCTGTGATTCTGAAACAGCAATGTCAATCCACTGGTCAACTTTGTCTTTAGGAATCTCATATTCCTGTGGTATTGGATTAGCAACAAGAATTGACGAAAAAATACCTAACGAAATTTTAGTATTATAAATATTTGCAATTTCTTTGGCTGAATCTACCTGCGGTATGGTTAATTCTGATTTTCTTGTGTAAAATGCAGGAAATTCGCTAGTTTTAAATCCTACAACGAGTACGCCCTTGGTTTCAAGGTATTCCAGGGTTTTTGCAAGGTCTAATATTGATTTTGCTCCTGCAGAAACAACAATAATATTTCTTGCTGCAAGTTCGTCCAGATCCCGTGAAATATCAAAGGTATGTTCTGCGTTTCTATGAACTCCACCAATGCCACCAGTTGCGAAAACTCTGATCCCGACAAGCTCTGCAATATAGGAGGTAGCAGAGACAGTCGTGGCTCCATCCCTTTTTTCTGCTATGCAAAATGGAATTTCGCGGGTAGAAAGTTTTAGTACATCTTTAGTGTCTCCAAGGTGATGAATTTCTTCTTGTGTCATACCGATGATAATTTTTCCGTTAATAATACCGATGGTTGCTGGTATTGCACCAATTTTTCGCACTTCTTCTTCAACTGCAAGGGCAATTTGAATATTTTTGGGATATGGCATTCCCTGGGCAATGATCGTCGATTCAAGTGCAACAATTGGCTTTCCGGTATTTACTGCATCTAAAATCTCATTATTTATTTTCATTTTATGTCATTTTTCGAAAGAGTATAAAGCGATTCCAGGCCAATTTGAATCGCAACTGCTTCTCCTTTTTTATAAACTTCTTCTGTGCCTTCTGGTTTTATTTTGTTTAATGCAACATTTCCATCAAGAGCAAATATTGCTCCTGCTTTTACATTTCTATACTGGGAAACAATAAATACGCAACCACTTTCCATTTCAATTGCTTTCACGCCAGATTTTACAAAGCAATCCATTTCTTCTCTTGAGTATGGAATGTAAAATGCGTCTTCGGCAATTACTATGCCATACTCTATGTTTTCTTTTATTCTCCTTCCTACTGCGATCATTGCTTGAAGGACGTCAAAGTTAGGAACTGCTGGAAAACTTGATCGAAGATACAAAGGAGACGTACCATCGTCCCTAATACTTCCCGTTGCAATGACTACGTCTCCGACATCTAACTTTGGATTGATACCACCAGCAGAGCCAACTCTTATAAAAACTTTTCCCCCGAGGTTGACAAGTTCTTCTAACACAATAGCGGTAGAAGGCGCTCCCATTCCTGTTGTTGCAACAGTAATCCTCGTTTCCTTATAAAAGCCGGTGTATACAAGGAGCCCTCTATTTTCATTTACAAGGATAGGATTTTCGAGAAGACTGGATATTTTATTTGCCCTTTGCGGATTACCAACCAGTATGATATATTCGCTTATATCTCTTTTTTCACATTTTAGATGAAATTCAGCCATTATTTGCCTCCCAATAGTTATTCATTTTTCAATTATAAATTGTTTAATAAAACTTACAAGTAAAGACAGGGTGTATATCTGATATTTTTTGTCATAAAAATATATAGCTCTTAATGTTTTTAAAATAATGGGTTATTCTATATGAGCGATGCTAGCAAATGAGATAAATTTTATTTGATAATCCAAGACATGAATCTTTATATTAAACGAGAAAGGTGATAAAATGGAACTACTGGTGCTGGATGAGAGTGTTTCATTAAGGGGAGCATGTTTATCGTGATTATTCAATTTTTACTTCTGTTTCTGTTCCCTCGAGTTTTTTTAACTCTTTTGTGAGTTTTCTTTTTGCTTTTGCCTCAATTTGTCGTATTCTTTCTCGTGTTACTCCAAAAATTGTGCCTACTTCTTCTAGTGTGTGGGGGTACTCTTTGCCAAGTCCTGCACGGAGTTTGAGTATTTCTCTTTCTCTTTCGGTGAGTTTTTCCATCACTTTAGTTAGCTGGTCGTTATAATATGTGTTAAATGTTTCACCTTCAGGCGTAAGAGTGCTGTTATCTGCGATAAAATTTTCTAACCTGCTTTCTTCTTCATCTCCTACTGGCATTTCCAGGGACAGTGGTTGTTGCGCAAGACGCAGGTATTTGCTAATTTTCTTATCGGGTATTTCTGTTCTTTCTGAAATTTCTTTATATGAGGGTTCGCGCCCTAGTTCTTGCATTAATTCTTTTGTAGCTCTTTCAATTCTATTTATACTTTCTACCATATGCACCGGTACTCGAATTAATCTTGATTGATCTGCCAGGGCTCTTGTAATGGCCTGCCTTATCCACCAGGTAGCATATGTGGAGAACCTATAACCTTTGCTGTAATCAAACTTCTCTACAGCACGAATCAACCCTAAATTTCCTTCTTGCACCAGGTCAAGAAATGATAATCCGTGTCCTGTGTATCTTTTTGCAATACTTACTACAAGTCGTAGGTTTGCCTCGGTAAGTTCCTTTTTTGCCTGTACGTCTCCTTCAACTACGCGTTTTCCTAATTCTTGCTCTTTTTCTGCCGTAAGCAAATCTATTGCTCCAATGTTTGCAAGATATGATTGGACTGGATTTTTAAGCTCGGATATTTCAGCGTGTACTAATGATTCTCGTGCTGAAGTTAAACTTCCCCTTACTTTTGTTATATTTTTGCTACTGCAAAATATAATTTTTACTCGTGCAAGAAGAGTGTAAAATTCATCAATTCTCTTTATTGAAAGTGGAATTTTTTCAAAAGAATCTGCTATTTCTTCATATGTGAGAAATCCAGTTATTCTGCCTCTTTCAAAGAGTTTTCTAACTATTTCCTTCTCCTCTTTTGTAAGATCTTTTAATTTTTTCTGATAATTCTTAATCATTTTTAAAGATTTTGCTTTGCTTTCTTCCATAGACGCTACCTCTTTTTTAACTTTTCAATAATTTGTTGGTATTTTTCCAATTTTTTTCTAAGTTCGTCTTCGTCTTTTGTCTCTTTTATTTCGTTGTATAGTTCTAGTGCTTCAGATTGTATAATATAATTATTCATTCTTTTTATTGCCTGCTCTACTGCTTCGTCGCTTACTAAATAAGGATCTCCCATTGAAAGTGCCGTAGCTAAGGAAAATTCATCCTCTGCGAGGTCACTCCAATTCCTGGTGTCGGGCGTACCTCTTTTTTCGATGTCTTTTTTTGCCCTGTTAAATATTTTTCTGTAGCGAAAATCCGGAAAATAATTAATGTCTACTTTTTCTAGTATTTTATATAATGTTTCTGGTCTTTGAATAACTGCCTGTGTGAGCAATTTTTCCGTGTTTGACATTATATTATTTACATTTAATTTTTCTCTTTGTCTTCTGGATTTTGTTGGTACAGGAGTATATTGAGTGAAAAGAATAGAAGGGTCAATGTTCAAAATTGTACCTAATTGTTTGATGTATTCATATGCCTCTACTTTGTTAGATATTTTATCTATAATTTCCAGCACTTTTTTTGCAACTCTTCCTTTTCCCGAAGGATTATTCCCTTCTATTTTTAATTCAAAGAGAGTGATAAAATCCAGAGGATCTTTTGCGTTGTCAATAAGCTTCAAAATGCCATCTTTGCCTTTTTTCAATACAATTTCATCTGGATCCTGTCCACTGCCCTCCACTATTATCTTTACAGTAAGATTTTTTTTGCTGCATATTTCTACTGCTCGTTCAGCTCCTTTTCTTCCACCTTCATCATCATCATAAAAGAAGCAAACATTATCTGCGTAACGTTTGATTACCCCTGCTTGCGCGTCTGTAAATGATGTTCCCATTGATGATACTACATTTTGAATACCTGATTGATGCAAAATGACTGCATCGAAGTATCCCTCTACAATAATTGCTTGTTTTTCTTTTCTTATACCTTCCTTTGCGATGTTAATTGGATAGAGCAAATTTCCTTTCGAAAAAATGGGGGTATCGGGAGAATTTAAGTATTTTGGCTCTCCTTTTCCAAATATTCTTCCACCGAATGCAACAATTCTTCCCTGGATATCAAATATGGGGAATATAATTCTGTTTCTAAAGTAACTTTTGATTTTTCCATCATCCATTTTTTTCAAGACACCAGCGGTAAGCAGTGAATTTTGTGGAATGCCTTTCTTTTCCATAGCAGCAATGAGTTTATCTCCGTTTTGAGGAGCGTACCCAATCTGGAATTTTTCGATGCTTTCTTTGATTACTCCTCTTTGTTCAAGGTACAGTAAGACATCTTTTGTGATTTGTTCATGGAAAAAATTTGACGCGGCTTGCACTGCTTCACGTAAATTATCTTTTTCTGTTTTGTCAATTTTTTTGCCTGAAAATGTCGGAAGAGGCATTCCAGCATCCTGGGCAAGTATAGTAATTGCTTCTTTGAAATCCATTCCGTCTATTTTCATAAGGAATTTTATCACATCTCCACTTGCTCCGCAGCCAAAACAATGGAATATTTGTTTTTCGGGACTTACTACAAATGAAGGCGTTTTCTCTTCGTGAAAAGGGCATAATCCTACATAGTTACGGCCTCTTTTTTTTAATTCAACGTACCGGTTTATTGTGGATACAATGTCCACTTTTTCGTGCAATTCATCTATATAATCTTTTAAGTCTTTCATCATATATAAATACGTAAGAGATAGACAAATTTCCTTTAATTTTTAAAAATAAAATATAGGGGCACATTCACAAATAATTCTCCTGACGCTGCATTATGTGGTTTAGCGGTAAATTGACTGATGCTAATCGCTTAGCGGCAGTGGATTTGGAGTGGTGATATCGTAGAATGTTTGAATTGCAAAACGATCTGTCATCGATGAAAGGTAGTCGCAAATTACTTGTAATTTTTTTTCTTTGTTTTTTTCGATATATTTTATTGGGTTTTTAATTTTAAGAACGCTTGGATGATATTTTAAGTAATCTCCCATATCTTCCGGGTTATTGTAGTAATGGTCGAATAGGTATGCCATCATCCTGAATACTTTTTTCTCTTCTTTTTTTGGCGATGAACCTATATATACTTTCTCTGTTAGAAAATTTTTCAGTTCATCCATAGCATTTTCTATATTTTTGCTCATGCAAATTTTATCTTTACCTTTACTCCTCTCTATTGTATCAAGAATCATTGTCGAAAGCCTTTTTGAATTTGATTTCCCTAGTATTTGACGCGTTGAATTGGGTATGTCTTTTTCATTTATGATTTTTGCTCGTATTGCATCATCAATATCATGGTGAATATAGGCAATGCGATCGGCAATTCTTACTATTTGCCCTTCCAGGGTTGCTGGCATATCAACATTTTTTAATTCCGATAGATTTGCTAATCCCTTACTATGTTTTAATATTCCATCTCTTACTTCATATGTAAGGTTTAATCCAAAAACGGTTTCTCCGTTTGACTTTAGTCTTTTTTCGAGAATATCTACGACTCTTAAGCTTTGCTCGGGATGAAAAAAATGTAGATGCGAACTATATTCTTTACATTTTTTGTTGATAATTGTTTCTCCGGCATGTCCGAACGGCGAGTGCCCCAAATCGTGTCCCAGCGCGATGGCTTCGGTAAGGTCCGGATTTAGGCGGAGAGCCCGGGAAATTGATCTGCTGATCGTCATTACTTCAAGCGTATGCGTGAGACGATTTCGATAGTGATCCCCCTTGGGGGCTATAAATACCTGAGTTTTATATTGTAATCTGCGGAATGCTTTGGAATAAAGAATTCTGTCCACATCTCTTTGGAACTCTGTACGATGAGGGTCTTTCGTTTCCGGAGTTGCTCTTCCTTTTGTTTTATTGCTCAGTGTAGCAAATGGAGAGAGCAACTCTGTTTCTAATTTTTCGTATTTTTGCCGCAGCACTTTATTCCTTTCCGAGTTTTTCTTTTATGGCTACTTGCGCAGCTGCCAGGCGAGCAATTGGAACCCTAAAAGGCGAGCAGCTTACATAATCGAGGCCTGCATAGTGGAAAAACTCAATGGATTCTGGATCACCACCATGTTCACCGCAAATGCCTATCTCAAGATTATTTTTTGCTTTTCTTCCAAGTACAACACCTATCCTGACAAGTTTTCCTACACCATCCTGGTCTATTGTGATAAAAGGTTCTGTGGGAAGTATTCCATCCTTGAGATACGTTGGAATAAATGTGGCCTCGGCATCGTCTCTACTAAATGCAAATGTTGCTTGCGTAAGATCATTTGTGCCGAATGAGAAAAAATCAGCATATTCTGCAATTTGATCAGCAGTCAGAGTAGCACGAGGCACTTCTATCATTGTTCCTATTTGGTAATCAATGGTTGTACCTTCTTTTCTAAATATGTTTGTTATGACAGTTGTAGCTTTTTCTCTAAGTGTTTTCATTTCATTGACATGACCAATAAGTGGGAGCATAATCTTGGGTTTCGGATCATATCCTTCCTTTTTCAGTTGAATCGCGGCTTCTATTATTGCAGCCACTTGCATTTCATAAATCTCAGGATAGACAATGCCCACTCGACAACCTCTAAAACCAATCATTGGGTTAAATTCAGCAAGTTCTAGTGAGCGTTTAAGTTCTTTTTCTTTTTTCTTAAGAAGTTCCGGATCATTTCCGTTTTCTCTGAGCTCTGCAATTTCTTTTTCGAGCCTGTCTTTTTGAGGTAAAAATTCGTGGAGTGGCGGATCTAAAAGTCTTATAATGACAGAAAATCCATCCATTGCTATCAGGATGTCGTAAAAATCTTTTTTCTGCATATCTTTCAACTTGTCGAGTGATATACTGCGCTCTTCTTTTGATTCCGAAATAATCATGTCCTGCATGAGAGGAAGTCTCTCGGGACTCAGAAACATTCTTTCGGTCCTGCATAATCCAATTCCTTCAGCGCCGTAATCTAATGCTTTTATGGCTTCCTCTGGCGTATTTGCATTCGCTCTTATTCCCAATTTTCTTAATTCATCTGAATAGGCGAGTAACTGTCGCAATTCTGATGTAAGTTCTGGTTCTATCATTTTCACTTCTCCAAGAATGACATTTCCCATCGAACCATCTATTGTAATAATTTCATCTTTTTTAACTTCAATTCCATTTGTAGTGAATCTATTACCTTCTGTGTCAATTTTTATATCCTCTGCGCCTACAATGCAGGGTTTACCCATTCCTCTCGCTACTACCGCAGCATGAGCTGTCATACCTCCGCGTGTAGTGAGAATGCCTTCTGAATGTGCCATACCCTCAATATCTTCTGGAGTAGTTTCCAGGCGCACAAGTATTATTGCCTCTCCATCCTTTCCTCTCTTAGTAGCTTCTTTTACATCAAATACAACTTTACCGCTTGCGGCACCAGGAGAAGCGGGGAGGCCTTTTGCGATTGGATTTACTTTCACGGTTGGGTCAATCATTTTGTGGAGCAAGCGGTCAATTTGCACCGGAGTAATTCGAAGAATACTTTCTTCTTTTGTTATGAGATTTTCATTGACCATATCAACGGCGACTTTTACGGCTGCTTGTGCAGTTCTTTTACCTGATCTTGTCTGGAGCATATAGAGTTTCCCTTTTTCTATAGTGAATTCCATATCTTGCATATCCTTGTAATGTTGTTCTAATTTCTCTCCCACCTCTTTAAGTTGATTAAATATCTCAGGGGAAAATTCTTCCAGTTTATCAATCGAGAGTGGAGTTCTTATGCCTGCTACTACGTCTTCTCCTTGTGCATTGGTAAGAAATTCACCGTATAGTTTCTTTTCTCCTGTGGCAGGGTTTCTTGTGAAAGCAACACCTGTTGCGGAATCATTGCCCATATTTCCAAATACCATCATTACAATACTTACTGCGGTACCCAATTCATCACTAATTTTATTAATGTTTCTGTATGAAATGGCTCTTGGATTGTTCCATGATTTAAAAACAGCTTCAATGGAACGGAATAATTGCTTTATCGGGTCCTGTGGAAATTCTTCTCCAGTTTTTTCCTGGTAAAGTATTTTATAGTCTGCTATTATATCTTTTAGCATTTCAGAAGTGAGATCTGTGTCGCTTTTTAATCCATGTTTTTCTTTGTGGTTATCAAGGATTTTTGCAAATTCACTATGAGGGATTTCCATCGCAACATCCCCGAACATTTGGATAAATCTTCTGTAGCTATCATATGCAAATCGCTCGTTATTTGTGAGATCTTTTAACCCCTCTACAGTATCGTCATTTAAACCGAGATTTAAAATGGTATCCATCATACCCGGCATGGAGACTGGGGCACCGGAGCGAACTGATACAAGTAGTGGGTTTGTTATATCGCCGAATATCTTGCCAGCTTTTTCTTCCAATTTATGAAGATATTCTAATATTTCACTGGTTAGATCTTCGTCTATTTTTTTTGTTTTTTGATATTCCTTACAAACTTCTGTAGTAATAATAAAACCTAGGGGGACGGGGAGTCCAATTTTTGTCATTTCTGCAAGTCCTGCGCCTTTTCCACCCAAAAGATTTTTCATACTGCCATTGCCTTCTTCAAAGGCATAAACTTTTTTATCTGTCATTATTGTATAACCTCCTTAGCAATTTTATTGCCTATTCATTATAGGTATTTAATAGAAAAAATAAAGATTTATACATTTTTTTCTTTCTCGATAACGATTGTCGAAAAATCCGCAAATTTGAGAAACAGTTCTTTTAAATTTATTAGCATAGCAAGCCGATTTTTTCTGATTTTTTCGTCATTATCCATAACGAGCACTTTATCAAAGAATTTAGAAATTACGGGAGACAAACCGTAAAGTATTTTTATAATTTCTTCATAATTCATTTGTTTAAGTCCATTTTCAACTTTTATTTTGGTATTTTGAATTGCATCAAAGAGACATTCTTCTTCTTTCTCAAAAAGAAGTTTTTTGTCTATGATTTTCGAAGAGATATCTGCGTTTTGCAGGATATTGTTTACTCGCTTGTTTGCCAGTGCTATGGATGCAAGTTCTTCGTCGTTTATATGATTCATTAATATCTCTGCCTTTTTTTTGTATGTAACGATTAGATCAAGTGGTAGCGCCGTAACGGCATTTATTATATCATACCTGATATTTTTTTCTTTTAATATTCCTTTGGCTCTTTCTTTTAAAAAGGAATCAATATCTTTTGATATTTTTTCGGTTTCTATTTCTTTTTTTGGTTTGTGTAAGCCAATGGAGACTTGTACGAGCTCTTTTAAAGGGAAAGATTCCATATTAATAGAAGTGAGTAACAGCACTACGCTGTTGCCAATTCTTCTAAGTCCGTATGGGTCTTTAGAACCAGAAACGGCGATGCCTACGACGAAGCCGCCTGTCAATGTGTCTATTTTGTCGATAAGAGAAAGGCAAGTGCCTATTAATGTTTTTGGAAGTTTGTCATCTGCAAAGCGCGGAAGATACTGGTCTTTTATTGCTTCATATACTTCTGTTTCTTCGCCTTGCAACTCGGCATATATTCCTCCTATTTCTCCTTGCAAATCAGGAAATTCTCTGACGACATTTGTTAAAAGATCTGCTTTCGATAGATATGCACTTCGTTTTAATGCTTTGCTTCCGCTATCATTTAATCCGATTTTTGGAGAAATGTAGTCCGAAAGTATTATTAATCGGTCAGTTTTATCTTTCATTGTGCCCAGCTCTTTCAAAAAAACAACGTCTGAAAGTTTACTAACAAGGGTTGGCAAAGAGATTTTTTTATCTTCCTCAAAAAAGAATTTTCCGTCAAGCATTCTTGCTTTAATTACTTTTTCGTATCCTCTTTTGACAATTTCAATGAAATCAGAACAACCATTTCTTACTCCAATAAAGTAGGGAAGAAGTTTTCCATTTATATCTACACAGGGAAAAGATTTCATGTGGTCTTCTATGACGCGTATGGAAATACATTGCGGTATTGAAAATTCTTCCTTTCCAATCGTTGCAAGGAATGGCGTAGGATACTCCGTGAGGTTTACTACTTCCTCTAAAAAATCATTTGAATATAATGGCGTTCCATTGACTTTTTTGGCAAGGGCGTGTGCATTTTTTTCGACATTATTTTTTCTTTCATCGTATGAAAGAATAACGTAATTCTCTTTAAGTTTTTTAAAGTAATCAGCCGGATCTTTTATTTTGATTTTGTTTGATTGGTTGATTCTAAGGCCATATGTGCTATTTTCTGTTTCTACTCCCGCATAGGTAAATTTTACCAGATCTTCTCCAAATAGCGAAAGAAGAGAACGAATAGGTCTAACAAATTTAATACTTTTACTATCCCAATGCATTGTTTTTGGAAATTTTAAAGATTTGATTAACCATGGGGAAAATATTTTCAGGATGTCCTCTGCTTTCCTTCCTTTGACTATTTTTCTGGTGAATAAATAGTTACCCTTTGAAGTTTCTTTTATATAAAGGTCTTTTTCGGGAACATCCGCTGAAAGTGCAAACTTTTTAAACGGTACGAGATGTTCTCCATTTTTTCCTATTGCAATGGATGCTGGCGGACCTTTTATTTCTTCTTCTGTATCAGGTTCGTTTTCATCTAAGTTTTTAATGCAAAGAGCGAGTCTCCGTGGGGTGCCGAAGGTAGAAATATTTTCGTAGTGCAGGTTGTATTTTGTTAATTCACTTTCAGCAATTGTTTTAAGATCTTTTACTGCATTATTTAGAAAGCGCGCGGGGATTTCTTCAACATATATCTCAAGCAGATAATCCTTCATTATTTTCCTCCTTACGCAGCACAATGTTTGCGGTAAGATTTGCCATTTTTCGTATGCGTGAAATAATTTGTACCCTCTCAGATATGCTTATGGCGCCCCTTGCATCTAACAAATTGAAGATGTGGGAACATTTTAACAGATATTGATATCCGGGGTAAAGAATTCCTTTTTTTAGATTGTTTACTCCCTCTTCTTCATATATATTAAGGAGGTTAAAGAGTTTGTCCGGGTCGCTTGTTTCAAAGGCATAAACACATTCTTCACGCTCCATATCTTTTCTTAAGTCGCCGTATGTATAATCATCATTCCATTGGATATCAAACACATTGTCTTTTTTTTGAATAAACATTGCAAGTCTTTCTAAACCATATGTTATTTCTACTGAGACCGGATCAAGATCAATACCGGCTGCTTGCTGAAAATACGTAAATTGCGTAATTTCTAGCCCATCAAGCCTTACTTCCCAGCCAATGCCTTGTGCACCCAGTACTGCTGTTTCCCAGTTATCTTCAATAAATTTAATTTCATGACGAACAAGTTTGAGCCCTAGCGACCTCAGGCTATTGAGATATATTTCCTGGATATCTTTTGGCGGAGGCTTCATGATGACTTGCATTTGATGATGCATATATAATCTATTGGGATTTTCTCCGTACCTTCCATCTGCAGGTCTTCTGGAGGGTTGTAAATATACAGTTGCCCATGGTTTTTTTCCTAATACTCTTAAGTATGTGTAAGGACTTAGTGTCCCTGCTCCTATTTGTTCGTCAAAGGGAAGCAAGAGTATACATCCTTGTTTTTTCCAAAACATTTCTAATTTAAAAATCATTTCTTGAAAATTCATAAATCACCTCTAGTTAAAATTTATTATATATTACTGAGTTTTTCCATTGTTTCAAGGAATTTATTAAAATGATTTGAATCCGCATGATATATAATAAAATTGTTTAGTAATTGTAAAATTATTTTTGTGTTATCTACCGGAGTAATATTTTTTATGGGGGTGTCGGAGAGAAAAATAATTTCTTTAACTGTTTCTTGCTCTACGGTTACGCCTTTAAAATTATTAAATCCTTCTGACTCCGGGAGAAAGTAATAGGTATCTCTTGTTTCCTCAGGCATTTTTACTGGAAAGCCAATATATTTTAAAAAATGCAAAATAAAAGAAGCCAGTATCGTATCCGGGGCATCTATTAATTCAAGCATTTTAATAGTATCTAAGATTAAATCAAATATTTGAGTATCTGGTTGTTCAAATGGTGTTAGCAATATAACGAGTTCTCTTATATATGAAAATACTTTGTAGTTATCAATATTACTTTTGGCTTTAACAAATGCATCTAGGAGGGTTACATCTGTTACGGTAAACCAATTGTTTTTCTGGTAAAGGAGAATTTTTTCATAGAGAAATTCATCTGAAAGACCGGATCTTTTGGAACTACCGGACCTCACGGAGCGCATATTTGCTTTAATTTTCCCTAATTCATCAGAAAAAAGTATAACAGCTCTATCCTTTTCTTTATGTGGGTAGGAAGATATTGTAATACCTTTAACTGAGAGGTATCCCATTAACTTACTATCTCGACACTTTTACTTGCACCAATTCTGGAAGCACCTGCCTGGACCATTTTGACTGCTGTTTCAAAATCATGAATTCCCCCAGCTGCTTTTACGCCTATATTTTTTCCAACCGTCATGCGCATTAGTTTTACATCTTCAACCGTGGCTCCACCTTTGCTAAAACCTGTGGATGTTTTTACATATTTAGCTCCTGCTGCTACTGCTATTGAACATGCAATTGGTTTTTCTTTTGCAGTGAGCAAAACTGTTTCTATGATGACTTTTACGATGGCGGGACTTACAGCTTTTACAACATATTTTATGTCTTCTTCTACTTTTTTATAATTTTCAGATTTAAACTCTCCTATGTTCATTACCATATCTATCTCATTAGCCCCTAATGTAATCGCTCTCTCTGCTTCAAAAGCTTTTGTGATGCCATCCATGGCCCCCAAAGGAAATCCTACTACTGATGCAATTTTTACCGAAGTTCCCGTTAATTGACTTTTTGCAAGAGCAACATATCCTGAATTTACACATACGGCACCCAAAGAATATTTTTTTGCTTCATTGCAAAGGCGAATAATGCCGTTACAAGTAGTTTCTGCCTTTAATTGAGTGTGGTCAATAATTTTTGCTATATCATTTTTTGTCATTTGTTTATCTACTGGAATATAAAACATTTTTATCACCTCCAGCAAAGTTTACAGTTTTTCTCGATTAGGTCAAGCAAAGTTTACAGTTTTTCTCGATTAGGTCAAGAAAAAATTTTCATATAGATTTTAATGAACTGACGATACTATTTCGTATAGATTTTTGATGAGGCAATTCGTGCCCTTGACACATAACAATAAATCTATAAACTAATAAAATAAAAAGTTAAAGGTGAAGGGAGGCGAAGTTCGGGCTTCTATGGGAGTCGGAGTGACATTGTGGCAAACGTAAGAAAAAGAGGAAATGAATCTATTGAAGATCTTTTAAGAAGATTTAAAAGGGAATGTATTAAAGAAGGATTGTACTCTGAGTTAAAGAAGAGGCGATTTTTTGTGCCACCTAGTGTAAAAAGAAAACAAAAAGACGCAAAGAAAAAGTAGTTATAAAAAATAAAGCAGGATTAACCCTGCTTTATTTTTTATTTAATGGCTGCAAACTTAGAAATATAAGTTTTTGAGAGAGGAAAATTTATTAAAGGAGTTGCGTAAGTTTTTTAGCAAAACGAGGAGGTATCTCAAATGGCATTAGGATTAAATACTGTGAAGATGCATGTTTTAATTCTCACTCAATCATTTGTCATAAAAGGGATAATAAATGTTCCAACAAACATGAGGTTTTCTGATGCACTAAATAAATTTATGAAAGATCGATCTTTTTTAGCAATAACCGACGCAGAAATTCAACCGACAAATGGAACAATGGAAGTCCGAAAAGTTGATTTTATATTAGTTAACAGAGAAAGAGTTATAGGCATTTCTCCAACAGAGTAAAGATTTTTTTATTCAATTAATACAGAAAACAAACTTAGTATTCCATTAAAAATGTAGCGAGATTGTCGACTGCTTTATATATCAATAAGCTGTTTTGGTAGTTCTGCTACTTCTAATTTTTCTTCCGAAGTCATTTGTTTAAAGCTTTTTTTATGGACTCAATATCAGGATTTATTACGAGAGGTTTTCCTCCCGCTTTTATTGCACTTTCGACATCTTTAAGTCCATTTCCCGTGACAATTATTACAACTTTATCATCTTTTGATATTTTACCATTTTTTAGAGCCTTCAGTGCTCCAGCAAATGCGGTGGATCCAGCAGGTTCTGCAAAAATGCCCTCTGTTGAACCAAGGTATTTGATAGCTTCTATTATTTCGTCGTCACTGACCGCAATACCAAATCCCTCTGAATTTTCAATATCCCTGATGGCCATTACTCTATTTCTAGGCACGCCTACTGCGATGCTGTCTGCTAGTGTGTTAGGTTCCACAAATTTTACTGTGCCATCACCATTTACAGCATCTACGATAGGCTGGCATCCTTCGGCTTGTACTGCGACAAGTTTTGGGAGGCGATCAATAAAACCTAAGTTATACATGTCGGTGTAACCTTTTGCGACGCCAGATATAATACACCCATCACCGACTGATACAAACACATAATCAGGAACTTCAAAATTCATCTGTTCGATGATCTCCAGCGCTACTGTTTTTTTCCCTTCTACCATATATGGGTTAAATGCGGTATTTCTGTTGTACCAGCCAAATTCTTTTGTTGCTTCTATAGATAATTCAAATGCTTCATCGTAAGTACCATTTACTGCAAATACAGTAGCTCCAAATACGAGAAGCTGAGCAATTTTTGCCTTTGGGGCTGTTTTAGGCACAAATATATAATTTTTCAATCCCACAGAAGCAGAAGCACCTGCAAGGGATGACGCTGCATTTCCTGTGGAAGCACAGGTTATAATCTTTTCTCCAAGTTCTTGTGCTTTAACAATAGCAATGGCTGATGCTCTGTCTTTTAAAGACGCGGTAGGGTTTCTTCCGTCATCTTTAATCCAGAGATATTGCATATCAAGATCTTTTCTTATCCTTTTAGCCGAATAAAGAGGTGTCCATCCTACTTTTAGAGGTCCAATTTTAGATGGGTCATCTACAGGCAAAAGAGGCAAATATCTCCACATTGAATAGTCCCTACTATCTGTAAGAGATTCCTTTGTAAAATGTTTTTTTATCTCTTTGTAGTCATATATTATCTCAAGAATGCCTTCGTCTCCGCATTTAGGACAGGTATATTTTACCTCTTCGGGGTTGTATTCTGCTCCACATAGTAAACATTTTAATTTTTTAATGTAGCTCATGCTTATTTCTCCTCTCTTGCGTATGGCGTTCCTAATTCTTTAGGTGCTCCAATATGTCTGGCACGCACAATGAGTGTTGCAACAATAACTATGATAAAAGTAAGAAGATATGGCTGCATGCTGAGGAGAGAGGAAGGTATTGTAGTGCCGGATGCTTGAAGTTGGAATTGCAAAGCAGTTATCCCTCCAAATAAATAGGCACCAAGAAGCGCGTTAACGGGGTTCCACATAGCAAAGATAACAAGTGCAACTGCAATCCATCCTCTGCCTGCTGTAATTCCCTCTAACCAGAAAGGTGCATACGCTACTGTCAGGTATGCCCCGCCAGCGCCCGCCATAAGTCCACCAAAGAATGTCCAAAAATAACGAGTAGCATTTACATTTACTCCCATTGCATCAGCAGCTCTTGCATTTTGCCCGGCTGCTCGTAGATGTACCCCTGGTTTTGTTTTGTAAAGTATAAACCACAGGGCAAGTACAAGAATATAAGAAAAATATACAATATAATCTTGCCTAAAAAATACTGTGCCTATAAATGGTATTTTAGAAAGTCCTGGTATTATGACAGTAGGGATGCTTTCTGGCAGTTTATTATTTATCCATCTCTGGCCATAAAAACTGGTGATACCTAATCCAAAAATTGTTAAAGCCAGTCCGCTTACTACCTGGTTTCCTCTGAGTGTTATCGATATAAAGGCATGAATGAGTGCTGCAACACCTCCTGCAAGCATTCCGACGACAAACCCAAGGTATGGATTTTTTGTTATATATGCTACAACAAAACCGAAAAATGCACCAATAATCATCATTCCTTCTATGCCAAGGTTTAGTATTCCGGATCTTTCAGCAAATATTTCGCCAATAGTGGGGAACAAAAGTATGGTGCCTGAACGTACCGTGGTGGCGAGTAGTGTTATTAGAATTGTAGTAGCCGTTAATTTCATGATGTATTCCTCCTGAGTCTTATTCGGTATCTCTTCAATATTTCACCGCCTAGCAAGAAGAATAAAACGGCACTTTCTATAGTGCCTACAATGCCAAATGGGACTTGTATAGCCATTTGTATCTGATACCCACCAGCTTCCAGGCCACCAAAAATGACCGATACAAACATTGCTATAATTGGGTTTAACGAAGAAAGCCAGGCAACTATGATGGCAGTGTACCCATATCCAGGGTTAATCTCTATCTGCAGCATATGTATAACGCCGGATAATTGTGCCAGGCCAGCGAGTCCGGCTAAGCCTCCGCTTATAGCCATCGCTATGAAAATGTTTTTTGTGATGTTGATTCCTCCATATCTTGCTGCTCTTTTATTCTCGCCTATTACCCGTATTTCATATCCAAATTTAGTTTTTGTAATAAGAATATAGACAATAATTACAGCAATAATACCAAAAACAAGGCCAAGATGGACTCTCGTGTGCACCAATAATCGTGGGAGTTGGGCATTTAATTCAAATGGTTTTGATAGTGGGAAGCCGTGACTTGCCGGGTTTCTCCATGGACCATACATCAAATATTTCAATATGTAGAGTGCGATATAATTTAAAAGCAATGTAGAAATAACTTCGTTTACTTCCCAGAAGGCCTTTAACATAGCGGGTATCAATCCCCAAAGAGCTCCTCCCAAAATGCCAGCAAGACACATAATAGCAAGAAGTAGTGGCCTTGGCATTGTAGCAGGCATAGTGAGAGCGAAAAATGATCCGAAAATGGCTCCCATAATGTATTGACCGTATGCTCCGATATTCCAAAAGTTCATCTTGAATGCGACTATTAATCCCGCTGAGATTAAGATTAGAGGAATGGCAACTACGAGTGTTTCTGAGAACGTATAAACGCTGCCAAATCCGCCTTTGACCAGTGCCCGATATACTGTAAGTGGGTTAGTTCGCGTAAAAAGGATTGCAATACCTCCTGCCACTAAACCTAAAAATACAGATATTAGCGGAATGGCTATCTTTAATTTCGTAGAAACATTTTCTCGTTTTTCAAACAGCAACATTTTTTACATCCTTTCATAATTAGTTTCTTGCGGAATCTACTCCAGCCATAAGTAATCCAATTTTATTTCTCTCAGCATCTTCGATGTTGATAACATCCATCATTTGTCCTTCATATATTACTCCAATTCTGTCTGACACCATGAGTATCTCATCCAGGTCTTCTGAAATTAACAACACTGCTAAACCATTATCGCGTTCTTTGAGTAACTGTTTTCTGATGTATTCTGTTGCTCCTACATCTAGCCCTCGCGTGGGATGAGCAGCAATAAGTAGTTTTGGCTTTTCAGCAATTTCTCGTGCTAAAAGAAGCTTCTGCATATTTCCACCTGAAAGAAGTTTTACCGGGGCATCTATTTTTGGGACCATGATATTAAATTTTGTAATGAGAGATTTGGTGTATCCTGTTGCTTTTTCATAATCAATAAAATTTCTTTTTGAAATTGGCTCTCTATCATAGGATCTGAGGATGGCATTTTCTACAGTATTAAGGTTTGGAATAAGCCCGACCTTGAGCCTATCCGGAGGAATATAATTTACGCCACTACTTATAATAGCTTTTGGGCTAGCATTTGTTATATCTTTTTCATTCAGGATTACTTTGCCACTAGTGGCTCGCCTTAACCCGGTGATGACCTGGGCTAATATCTTTTGACCGTTACCTGAAATACCTGCTATGCCAAAAATTTCACCGGCAGCAACTGTAAAACTTATTTTTTTTAGAGCTTTAACCCCTTTGTCATTATATGCTTCAAGTTCTTTTACTTTCAGAACCTTACCTTTTCTTTTTAATGGGTTTCTTTTTAAGCTAAACAGCACCTCTCTTCCCACCATCATTTTAGCCAGATGACCTTGAGTTACGTCCTTTTTGTTTACCGTTCCAACTACCTTTCCTTTTCTTAAAACCGTTATTCTATCTGAAATTTCCATGACTTCATCTAATTTATGACTGATGAAAATAATTGATTTACCTTCTTTTACTAATTCTTTAAGTATTTTAAACAAATCGTTAGATTCCTGGGGAGTAAGGACGGCTGTGGGCTCATCAAGAATTAATATCTCAGCTCCTCTGAACAGAGTTTTTATAATCTCTACGCGCTGTTGTTCGCCAACGGAGAGTTGCCATATTTTGGAATATGGATTAATAGTGAAATGATATTTTTGGGATATTTGTTTTATTTGTCTTGCAATTTCCGGTTTCCTAATATAGAAACCCTGAGATTTAAGTCCTAATGCTACATTTTCAAGAACTGTAAGTGTATCTACAAGCATAAAATGTTGATGTATCATCCCAATGCTATTTGTCATAGCATCGAATGGGTTTTGTATGTGAACTTTGTTTCCCTTAATGTAAATTTCGCCTTTATCCGGATGATAAATACCATCCAAAATATTCATTAAAGTACTTTTGCCTGCGCCATTTTCTCCTAGCAGTGTATGGATCTCTCCCTTTTTTAGTTCAAAATCAATGTGGTCATTGGCAAGAACTCCAGGAAAATATTTTGTTATATCCTTGGTTTGAACAATGATTTTGTCCATTTATTCCTCCATGCATAATATTAAATTTCCCAGGGCAATTGCCCTGGGAAATTTAAACTACTTCATTTTAAAAATTAAGAGCCGCCTTCAGGTATTGTTCCGATAACGCCATCAACAAACCATTGAATTTCTAATTTATCAGCATCAGAAAGCTCTTCTCCTTCTTTTACTCGCAATGTTCCATTTTGATCATAAATTGGTCCCATGAATGGGTCATAGTCGCCATTCAGTATCATCTGTTTTTTATTTTCGACATAGTCTTGCACTTCTTGAGGTACCATTGGTCCATATGGAGCTAAATCGACAATACCTGCTTCCATACCATCCCAATATTCGCCTGCTGTCCATGTGCCATCATGAACTTCTTGTGCGACTTGTGTGTAATAAAGGCCCCAGTGCCAAATACGCGAGGTGAGTACAGCAGCTGGCGCAAAAATAGCCATATCCATATCATAACCTACTCCGTATTTTCCTGCCTTTTCTGCTGCCTGAAGTGCTGCGGGTGAATCAACACCGCTTGCTATAATATCAGCACCGTTTGCAAGGAATGTATCTGCTGCACCTGCTTCTAGCGCCGGGTCAAACCAGGAATTTGTCCAGATAACGTGTACTTCAACGTCAGGATTTACTTCCCGTGCTCCAATTGTGAAAGCGTTAATTTCTCTTACAACTTCTGGAGTGGAGAATGGGGCAACAAAACCAATATAGTTGGATTGTGTCATTTCTCCTGCAACAAGACCTGCTAAATAGTCTGGTTGATACATTCTGCCAAAATAAGTGCCCATATTCTCTGCTGTTTTAAATCCCGAGCAGTGTTCAAAAACTACATCGGGGTAATCTGCTGTGACATTAAGTGTGGGATCCATAAAGCCAAAACTTGTTGTGAAGATAACATCATAACCTTCGTTGCAATAATCTCTTACAACCTTTTCGCATGGAGCTCCTTCTGGCACGTTTTCTGTATACGCGGTTTCTACATATGAGAGTTGTTGTTCCAGATACAATCGTCCTTCATCATGTGCTTGTGTCCAGCCTCCATCATTTTTTGGCCCTACATAGACGAATGCTACCTTGAGTGTTTCCTCTTCCACAGGGGCTTCTTCTTTTGGCGCGCAGCCTGCAAATACGCCTATCAGTGTGATAAGCAACAAAACTACTACTAATGCCCTAATGCGTTTCATACTCTTTCCTCCTTGTTTTTTTGTGTTTGTTATTTCTAAATATTTGCTTCTTTGTGCCACCTCCCCTTTAGAATTATTTAAAGAGTAATATATTCTTTTTTTTGCGCGTAAAATATTTAAAAGTAGTTCATTTTCAAATTATACTATTATTTATAAAAGAATTCAATCTTTTGCAAATTTAATTACCGTTTTTTATTTAAAAAGAGCTTTCGTACTACGAAAGCTCTTTTTACAAATCACATATTATTGTTAATTAAAGAACGATAAATATTCAATTTATGGGTGTATATGTGTACCTGTTTCACCTTTTAATGCCCTTTCTAAAGATTCGGGTTTTGTAACGATGGCTTCTTTTCCGCCTGCTTCGAGGAATCGCACAATTGCCTGAATTTTTGGCAGCATACTTCCTTTTGCAAAATGTCCCTCTGCAATGTATTTTTTTGCATCTGCAACGCTTATGTTATCAAGGGTAACTTGGTCGGCTTTACCAAAGTTTAGACATACTTTTTCTACGGCGGTGGAAATAATAAATACGTCTGCTTTAATATTTATTGCCAGTAAACTTGACGCATTATCCTTATCAATCACTGCAGGAGATCCTTCCAACTCACCGTTTTCATTGTAAACTACAGGGATACCGCCACCACCTACGCCAATAACGCTAAAACCATTTTTTACAAGCAGCTCAATCGCATCTTGCTCTACAATCTCTATAGGCATTGGTGAAGCTACTACTCTTCTGTAACCTCTTCCTGCATCATTAACAATTACCCAGTCCGGATGTTCTTTCTGCAGCTCTTCTGACCGTTCTTTTGTGTAAAACGTACCGATTGGCTTTGCCGGATTTTTAAATGCATCATCGTTTTTATCCACGACGACCTGTGTTACTACTGTTGCTGTTTTCTTTATAATATTTCTTCTTTTAAATTCATTGTCAAGCGCCTGCTGTATTTGATAGCCAATTGCGCCTTGTGTATCAGCTCCGCAATTTACCAGTGGTACAGGGTGCATTCCTGCGGTGTCATGTGCAATTTCGGAACGCCGCAATATGAATCCAACTTGCGGTCCATTCCCATGTGTAATTACGACATCAAAACCTTGCTCAACCATTCCTGCAATGTGTTTGGCAGTTTCACATACTGCATCATATTGGTCCTCTACGGTTTCGTGTTGCTTGTCTTTAATTAGAGAATTACCTCCAATTGCTAATACTGCTAATTTACTCATTACGTTACCTCCATCCTTTTGCCATTGTAAGTGCCATAATGGCTTTTTGTGTGTGTAATCTATTTTCTGCAATATCATAAATAATCGAGCGTGGACTATCTGCCACTTCATCATCTACCTCATTTCCTCTATCAACAGGCATTGGGTGGATGAAATACGCATTATCAGTACGATCATAAAGCTCTTTTGTTAATCTCCAATCTTTGTATTTCAGGGACAGTTCTTTATCTGCATCTTTTCCGTTAACGTATCTTAGCGGATTCATCCAGTGTCGTGCATAGACAACTTGAGCATCTTTTGCTGCTTCAAATCTGTCGTGTGTAATTTCAAATGTTGCTCCTGCTGTTTCTGCATTTTCCTTTGCCTTTTTTATTACTTCGGGATCCAGGTCAAATCCTTCCGGGTAGGCGAGTGTGAAGTTCATCCCGTAACGCGGCATAAGCAGGATATCTTCCTGAACAGAACTCCAGGAGCGCACCATAGATGAGTATCCCCACATGAGTGTAATTTTTTTGCCTTTAACATCTCCCATATGTTCTTGTATGCCCATTAAATCAGACAGTCCCTGACATGGGTGGTATTTATCATGAGCCATTGAGATAACGGGGATCGTTCCGTATTTTGCATATTCTCTCAGGAGTTCGTCCCCTTGTCCGTATTCTTCAATTGCATCTTCGAGTATTCTTATTCCAAGTCCTACTCCATATCTGCCCATTACGTTCGCTGCATCTTCGATTGTTTCGCCTGCTTTTCCTTTAGATTTTAGTCTCATAGACTTTGGCTCAAGAAATTGTGCATGTCCTCCGAGCTCTGTTGCAGCTGCCTCGAATGATTGTCTTGTTCTTACAGATGGATTGTAGAAAAACATCAAGAATGTCTTGTTCTTTAGTAGTTCCGTATATGGTTTTTCATACCGATGCTTTTTCATATCTTTTGCCACTTCAAGTACTTCATCGAGCCATTCTTTTTCCCAATCTTGTGTAGTGATTAAAGATTTTCCAAAAAGATCTGCCATCATTTCCTCCTACTTCATCGATAATGCAAGAATTGCTTTTTCCGTATGAAGTCTGTTTTCTGCCTCGTCGTATACCACGGACATTGGACCATCGATTATCTCGTCTGTTACTTCAAGGTTCCTATCTGCCGGGAGACAATGCATAAAAATTGCTTGTTTTTTTGCAAGATCAAAGTGTTTCCTGGAGATCTTCCAGTTCTCTTTGAATTGTTTTCTATATTCTGTATCTTCTTCTTTAGTCATCAGGAAACTACCCCAACTTTTTGCGTAAATAACATCTGCATCTTTTGCCGCATCAAAAACATCATGTACTACATTGATTTTGGCTCCGCTTTTTTCTGCTGCGTTATTTGCAAATGACATGTACTCCGGATCTACATCATATTTTTCAGGATATGCCAGTGTCAGGTTCATACCGAGAAGCGAGGCTGCTATTGCCATTGTTTGTGGAACTCCTGCTGATTTCACCCTTTCAGAGTATGCCCAGCTTAGTACAATTTTTTTACTTTTCCAGTTTGGACCAAGTTTTTCGATCATTGTCATAATATCTGCCATAATTTGGAAAGGATGTTCTTTATCATCAAGTGCATTGAAAAGAGGGATATTTGCATTAGCCGACATGAGTTTTAAAATCTCTCTTGCTTGTCCGTATTTTTCCAGGCCGTACATACGAATCATAATACCGTCCACATAACGATCGAGAACTCTTGCAGTGTCAATCCAGGTTTCGTGATGTGCAATTTGCATAACTTCAGGAGTATGGAACTGTGCATGCCCTCCAAGTTGTGTCATTGCCGCTTCAAAAGAAGTTCTTGTTCTTGTTGAAGGGTTAGCGAAAATCATTGCAAGCGTCTTGTTCTTAAGAAGATTATCGTGTGGTTCTCCCAATGCTAATTTTCTTTTAAGATTGAAAGCTACGTCAAGAATTGTTTCGAGCTCTTCTTTGTTAAAATCCATCAAGCTGATAAAATCTCTGTTTTTAAGTGCTTTTGTTAACATTTTTACTCTACCTCCTTGTAGAATGTGATATTTTATATAACCAAATTCTCTTAGACAAGGTCGCCAAGAGCAGTGAATAGTAGATATTTTTTTATCATGTTGCGACTCTTTATCCTTAAAAAAATATGATAACTAAATTTTAAAGTAAGTCAAGCGGAATTAAAAATTGAATTCAGATGAAACTTCCGTGAAAATAGCTCTTTCGCCAATTTTTTTGACAAACTCTATTCCGGGAAGAATCCCCGTGCAATGGGATATAGTGACGAACTCCGGGTTCATACTGGCAATTAATTGTACCGTTTGTTCTATTCTTTTATTTGATGCATTTTTAAGGTGCATTCCTCCTATAATTCCATGCAGTTTGTTTATTCCTGTAATTTCCATTCCGTACTGAATGATATTGATAATACCCGAGTGCGCACAGCCCGTTAAAACAACCAGGCCTTTATCGGCTATTATATAAAGCGAAACATCATCTTGAAAGGGATCTTTTTCAAGTTTGCCCTTTATTTTTCTATAATATATTGTCTCTGTTAGTTCCCATTTGTTTGTTTTCGGTATTTCACCGGAGTAAATTATTCCAGGGGAAATTTCCACAGGATCTACATAAAATTTTGTATTAAATTCGCTTAAATTTGCTTTCAATCCTATATTTTTCTTTAACTCTTTTGTGATTTGATATTTAGGATAAAGAGCCGCAGAATGGATGAATAGTTCAAATTGATTATTCTTTTTACTGAATGGTTTAATTCCTCCTGTGTGGTCATAGTGTCCGTGGCTCAAAACAATTGTTCCAATATTTTTAGGGTCGATGCTTTTTATTTTTAGGTTATGCAGTAGCGCACGGCCCTGACCGGTATCGAATAGGATTTTTTGTTGCTCTGTTTCGATGAGCGCAGAGAATCCATGTTCTGCAATAAACCCACTTTTTGTTGTATAGTTGTCTACTATAATTGTTATTTTCATGTCATTTCAAGTTGCTTCTTATGAGCTTTCCATAGCCCCTATTTCCTGTTATTCCATGTTCTTCGTTAAAGACAACCGTTCCTCTCACAATGGTCTTTACTACTTTACCCTTTAGCGTGTATCCTGCGACAACGGAATATTTTCCTTTGCTTTCTAATGTTACCGGATCAACAATCCATTCTTTATTTAAATCTACAATCGTAAAATCTGCATCAGTGCCGACTTTTAAACTACCTTTTTCAGGATATAAGCCGTAGCGTTTTGCTGCATTTTCGCTTAGTAATTTTTGTATTTTGTTTAAGGTAAGCTTTCCGCTGTGATAACCATAGGTGAGCATGATTGGGACCATAAGTTGAGTGCCTGGTATTCCTGCGTAATTTTCCCATATATTGTTTGAAGATTTTTCTTCAGGGTATTTCCCCGCTGCATGATCAGTAGCGATAAAATCAATTGAACCATTTTGTAATCCCTCCCATAAGGCCTCTTTATCTTCCTTTCTACGGACAGGTGGTGCAGTTTTCAGGATTGGCCCGATTCTTTCAAGATCCTCAATAGTAAATAGAAGATAGTGCGGACATGTTTCGGTTGTTACGTCCAGATTGTGTTGTTTCCCCCACTTAATTGCATTCAGGCCTTCTTTTGTAGTAAGGTGAACAATGTGCAATTTATTTTTAACCTTTTCGGTGATTCCCAAAAGAGACCAGATGGCTTTGGGTTCTGCTTGATATACTCTTCCCTCAAACCAGCTTCTTGCATCTGTTCTTCCCATTTTTTCCATAAGCCCCGAGTAGTAGTGCACGAGATTAAAATCTTCCGCATGTACTGCGCATACTAAATTTAGTGTTTTGAGTTCTCTAAAAGCTTTATCCATATCAGGAATAGTCATTTGCGGGTAGAGTTCCATCTCCGATATAGTATAGAATTTTACTCCGATAATTCCTTTTTCTTTCAGTTCTTTTAGTGTTTTTTTGTACTCATTTGATTCTACTTGTTCTGGAGTAACGCCTCCCCAAAAGCTAAAATCTACATACGCTTTCGGCTGCACGATATTAAGTTTATTGTCAAAATTTTTGCCTGTTGTGATTGGGGGGATAGACGTACAGGGCATATCAGCGATTGTTGTGATTCCACCGGCTGCAGCACTTCTTGTGCCTGTTTCAAAGTCCTCTCTCTCTGTAAAGCCCGGATCATCAAAATGCACATGAGGGTCCAAAAATCCCGGGAAAATTATATTTTCTTCCGCATCTATTTCACTATCACACGGAATTGCCGTATCGTTGCCCGGGACGATGGCGTTTATTTTTTCTTTATCAATATAGATAGTTACTTTTTCATGTTTTTCTTGTTCTGTTATGATATAGCCATTTTTTATGCGTATCATTTTTATTTATTCCTCCACAAAAAGAGGCACAAAGGCAAATTTATCTACATCAATAAGGCCTTTATCCGTTATCTTTAATTTGGGAATAACGGCGAGAGACATAAAGGCAAGTGTCATAAATGGATCTGGTACGGCAGTGCCATTTTCTTTTTTCACAATTTTATGGAGTTTTATCAATATTTCCGAAGTTTCGTTGATTGATCTGTTTGTCATAAGACCGCCATACGGAAGTGCAAGGGAACCCAGAACTTTACCGTTTTTTGTAACAGCAATCCCTCCTCCCATTGCTTCAATTTGTGCCACAGCGAGAAGCATATCCTTATCATTTGTCCCGGTAACAATAATATTATGCGAATCATGTGAAACTGATGTGGCAAATGCACCGCTTTTTAATCCTAATCCGTTTATAAACCCCACTCCTACGTTTCCTGTTGCCTTATGTCTTTCAATGACTGCAATTTTGATTACATCTTTTTTGGTATCCGATACGACAAGTCCATTTTTAACGCTTGGTGTATAGTGCAAATCACTGGTAATAACCGTACCGGGGTGAACGCCAATTACTCTGATTTTACTTCCCACTTTAGGTACCTTTAAATCGTTAAAGGTGACTGGTTTAATATTGATTGTATTTTTAACAGCGTCGTCGTGCAATTCCCCTTTGAATTCAAATAATGGCAAGCCGTTCTCTGCAACTAATTTTCCATTTTTAAATACTTTTTCTATTTTCAAGACATTTTTAAAGACAACAATATCTGCACTGTACCCCGGAGCAATGCCTCCGCTTCTTTTGAATCCAAAAAAAGATGCAGGGTTCAGTGTAGCAAGCCTTATAGCGAGCGGAAGTGGAATTTTGTTTTTGAGCAGTAAAGAAATTGCAAAATTAACATGGCCTTCATGCACAAGGTCTTCGGGGTGTTTATCATCGGTGCAGAGAAGAATTCTGTGCTTTGTATGCTCGTTTAATATGGGGATAAGTCTTTGTACGTCTCTTGTAAGAGAACCTTCCCGCACCATAATCCACATTCCCTTTGATAACTTTTCTCTTGCTTCCTCAGGGGTTGTGCATTCGTGGTCTGCCATCACACCGGAAGCAAGGTAAGCATTTAAATCTTTTCCTGAAAGTCCGGGTGAGTGGCCATCAATAATCCTATCTCGTGATATTGCAATTTTTTCTAGTACCTCGGGGTCTTTTGCAAGAAGTCCCGGATAATTCATCATTTCTGCAAGTCCTAAAACTTTTGGATTGTTTTTAAATATTGCAAGGTCTTCTGCATAGAGGTGTGCTCCGGATGATTCAAGAGGCGTTGCAGGAACACAGCTTGATAGCATAAAATAAATATCCATCGGCAAGTTTTTAGTAGAGTTGATCATAAACTGTATACCGGGAATTCCTGCTACATTTGCTATTTCATGCGGGTCTACAACAGCTGTTGTCGTTCCTAAGGGAACCACAGCTCGTGCAAATTCAGGGGGAATTGACATTGTGCTTTCTATGTGAAGATGCGAATCTGTAAAAGACGGTGAAATATAAGATTTATTTACGTTTATTATTTCTTTTGCTTTTTCGTACGGGCCAATACCAACGACGATTCCTTTGTGAATGAGAATATTTCCTTCCTCGATAGACTCATTGAATACATTAACAATCTTTCCGTTTTTGAGGAGAAGATCTCCTTCCTTTGCTCCTCTTGCAACATCGATAATTTCCGCTAAATCTTCTCTTGTCAAATCAGGCATTCTACATTTTCTCCCAGAATTTTTTTGCAATTTCTCTTGATTTTACCATTACCTCTTCTTCATTTATTTCTGTAAGTTTGTGATCCTGCATAAGTACTTTCCCGTTAATTATTGTCGTATTTACCATATTGTCTCTCATGCCAAAAATGAGATGATAAAAAGCATTTGAACCATTGAACGGCGTAGGAGGGAAATAATCCAGGACAATAACATCGGCAGAGGCTCCTTCTTTAATTATTCCGACAGGCCTTGCAAAGAATTTTGCAAAGATTTTTCTGTTATTCTTAAATAACATTTGTTGGATTTCATTTCCGCCAACACGAGGATCTTTATTGTGCAGTTTTGGCAAAACATAAGCGACCTTTGCAGATTCAAACATTGATGGAGTATAGCCATCTGTTCCGAGCCCGACGAGTATTCCTTTTTCAAAGAATTTTAATAACGGCGCGACGCCTACGGCATTATTCATGTTAGACTCTGGGTTATGTATGACCATTGTATTTGTATTTTTTAGAATATCCATTTCATGTTCATCAATATGCACACAGTGGATAGCGAGACTTTTATCGCCCAGTATACCAAAATCGTTTAGCCGTTCCACGACTCTTTTCCCGCTTTTTTGCAATGAATCTTCGACGTCTTCTATTCCTTCTGCGACATGTATGTGGAAGCCCGTATCAAGGTTTTCAGCTGCTTTTTTACATTTTTCCAGCGTTTCATCGGAAAGCGTTAACGACGCATGCATGCCAAAGGTTGCCGCAGTGAGTGTATTGGATGTATCTGTTTTCTTTTTTCGGATATATCGCACATTTTCATTGATTGATGCATCTCTTAACTCCTTTCCGCACCTATCAGATGTTTCATAACAGAGAGCGGAACGAACTCCGGCATCAATTGCTGCTTTTTCTAATATATCAAGACTTCCATCCACAAATCCAAAAGAGGCGTGATGGTCCAAAATTCCTGTGGTCCCAACTTTTACTCCTTCGATGAGGGGGACAAGAGCGCTGTAATAAAGTTCTTCTTCTATTGTTAAATTTTTATCTAATTTCCACCAGAGTTTTTCAAGGATTTCTTTGAAGTTTTTAGGTGGTGCGCCTTCTAATCCCATACCTCTTGCAAAGGTGCTGTACAGATGCATATGTGTATTAAGAAAGCCGGGCATAATAAGACGGTGTTCTACGTTCAGAAATTCTGCCTCAGGATGTTTTTGTCGTAGCTCTTCTGTTTCTCCGATTTCTTTGATTATTTCGTTATCTATGAGGATTGCACCGTTTGTGATAAATCTGTTATTGTCGTCTAATGTTAGTATTGGACCATTTCCTATGATTTTCATATTTTCTCCTTTGTTCATATTATATGTATTTTTGTGTTTTTCTGTCAAGTGCAACGAAAAAGATTGGAATGTCTGTTATTAAGAAATAGTATTTTCTAATTGATGTGGCGGCCCCCTCTTTTTATTTTTGCGGTGTCTTTGTGTCTTTTTCTCCAATGTTGTCATCGTATATACTACTCCAGGTTGTGAGGAAACATATCTTTGTCTTTTTCCTTGTCTTTGCGCTCTTTTCTGATCTGTCATTGCGCGAAAATAAATCAGTCGACCAAAATGGTTAAAATGGTGCCTGGCACAAAAATAACCACTTTTACATTGTAAATGCTCTTTGTACTCTTTTTTCCTTGTCGTTGCGAGGCTTCCAGCGGAAGCCGAAGCAATCTCACTTTGAACCCCGCGGCAATCTCTACCTTAACAATAAAACATTATCTTAAAAAACCAAAAATTTTAAAAAAGTTACTATGGGATCGCCACGGCTGCAAAAACAGCAGCCTCGCGAAGACAGAGCTCATTATTTTCTTGGTAAATAATTTAGGGCGGAAATAATTGCGGATGGTTTCAATTTTAAGATATAGATTATTTCAGGATAACCTAAGTAACCACAATTTTTACAGGCGTCATCATTGCCAAGCGCTCGACAACACTGGTAGAGTTTGTTATCTGCGTAAACATAGCAAATTTTAGAAGGACGAATCCAATTATCTTTATAAACTCCTTTCAAGCAAGCAGTCGAATTAAAAATTTTATAACCTTTCCTCTTTAAATTTAAAATTCTTTCTATTATCTGTTTTTTCTTTTTCATATCAAGAAAGAGCTCGTCAAATCCTGAATAAGGCGTATGAAAATAAAAAAATATACCCTTTATTTGTTCAATTTTGCTCATTTCTTCACAAAAAGCTTCAATTTCGTTCTGGTTTCTACTGTTGATTGTATAGTTAATAATTATATTTGGGTGGCTTGATTCTTTCATGTTCTTAATAACTTTGTCGTAAATATTTGTTCCATTTCCTCTCAAATCATTGGTAGTTTCCTTTAGGCCGTCAATGCTAACAAAAACAGAATCAGTAGAAATATTTATTGGAAAAGTACCGTTGGTATAAATGCTTACTAAATGAAAACCAATTTTGCGGGCTAATTTTATTACATCTTCTAGTTTATAATTTCCATCACGCCACAAAAAAGGCTCTCCACCTTCAATAAATATCGAGCGAATACCCTTGTCATAAAAAATTTGTAATCCCCGCCTTATATTCTCGTATGATAAATCGGGAATGTTTCTATTAGCAACATCGCATTGCTTACAATGAAGATTGCATTTTTCATTTATAACCAGACCTCCAATAAAGGGAATTTCTTGGTGTAATATTTTTGTTTTGAATAAATAACAAGCGGCATAGAATAAATATTTTATTTTTCTTTTCATGCTTAAAAGTTATTTTACACTAAACTATATAAATAAGGTTTGGACTATTGCCAAAGAGAAGCGTGGCCAGAAAAAATTGGAATATAATTCTCAACCCACCACTAGCTCCACTTAGCCCTGCATAAACAGTATCATTTGAGTCAATTGCAAGAGAGTGAACAGTTCCGCCATGTAAACCATTGCTTATCTCTGCCCAATGACAATCAAAAGAGACTGCCCGGGTAAAATTGAAAACAGCCATCGAAAAGATGGCTAATACCATTGCAATAATAGCTACTCCCACCAAAGTTTTTTTCATTTAATATATCCCTTCTTTTGTATTTTATCATTCTACAAATTATCTCCAAATTTATTTTGCTTATTAATTAATCATAAAAAAGGGCAGGTTGTCTGCCCTTACTAACCATAAACTCATTTCAACATCTCCTTTATATTAGAGGTATAATGGCGCATAGCATATGTGGTTATTTGTTTCAATCCCTTATAGGTTAGCTACAAACTTTTATCATTAACATTCCTGGAGGCATTGCTCGATTTACCCCACAATACTGGGCAGTAAACGGTTTCAACAAAATTATTGCAAGAGGATTTGGAGTTAGTTCTGTTCTTTCCAATTTCTATGTGCTTATTGTAATTGCAGGTGTATCACTTTTTGTTTCTGTTGTTTTGTTCAGATTTGAATAGTTAAAGTTCCTGCTTGTGGAAATAGGTTGCACCCGAAAAAATAAGAATAAGTGAAAGCAACACGGTGGAGATAATCGGCTTTATTGCATCTACCCATGCTACTTTTGAAGCTATCCACTGATTTTCAATTAAGGAAAGTGTCATCGGGTTATAAGGATTTACCTGTGGAATTATATTCAGGATATTAAGAACTATAAAAATAGCGAAGAATATACCTGCTGACTGGAGCATGCTGTTTCCTATTGAACTTGAAAATATCGTGAGGGTAAGAATAAAAAAAAGATAGACCGCGAAAAGAATCGTAGAGGAAATTGCAGGGTAAAATTGTGTAGCGGGGAAAAGTAATTTTGCATAATAAAAGCATAGGAAAAATGCAATTGTGAGGATTATAAGGCTGAATAGGAGCTGGAAAAGGAATTTGGAAAACACCCATTTTCTTCTATCAATGCCTTTCACGGAGACAAGCGAAGCTGTACCATGATTTTTCTCTTCTGCAACACTTCCAAGGAAAACGAGCACAATAACTATAAATACTATCTGGTTTAGATTTTTACTGAATTGTACAAATGAATCCCTCCATGTTGGGGGTGGTATGGTTATTGTTATCCCCTGCGAGAGACTTTTTATAAGTTCAGGCATGAATTTTGCAGTTGCCGGACTTAAAATTGCAAAGAATACGAACACAAAAAGGAGAATATAAAATTTTCCTGTCTTCCGGTACTCGTTCCACTCCTTCTTCATTAGTTTAGTTATCATTGTGCACCACCTCAAGGAAAATATCTTCTAGAGTTGGTTCTTTCAATTCCCATTTATTCAGCAATATGTTTTCTTTTGATAGAATTTCGGGTAATGATTTCTGAGCAAATTGTAAATCTTTTACCTCTAGCATAATTCCATTTTTGTTTACAGGGAACATTGCTTCAACCCAGCCGAGATATTGTAATGTTTCCATCAGCTTTTTAGGCTTATCCACCTCTATAAACAATGTCCTTTTGCTGTGACTCTTTTTAAGATTTTCTATGGAGTCATTGAGCACAAGTCTGCCCTCTTTTATTATCCCTACCATGTCGCATATTCTTTCAACATCGCCAAGTATATGAGTCGAGAAAAACACTGTTTTCTGCCCTTTAAACGATGCAATGAGATCAAGAGTTTCTTTTCTTCCTTCGGGATCCAGCGCAGATGTCGGTTCGTCGAGTATGAGTAAGGGTGGGTCGCTCAGCATAGCCTGTGCAATACCTAATCTCTGTCTCATTCCTCTTGAATAAGTTCCAATCCTCTTCTTCTCCTTATTCAATCCAACAAGCTGTAACATCTCTTCTATTTTTTTATTGGGTTTTATCATTCCGGAAATATCAGAAATAAAATTTAAAAACTCCTTTGCAGTGAAAAAGCTATAGAAGCTCGGCACTTCAGGTAAGAATCCTATTTTTTTGAGATAATTTCTGCTTTTACTTACATTTTCTCCAAGAATATAAGCCTCGCCTTTCGTGGGTTTCGCCAGGCTTAAAAGAAGTCTTATAGTTGTGGTTTTACCGGCGCCGTTTGGTCCGAGATATCCAAAGATAGCACCTTCCGGAACCTGAAGGTTCAGATCCTCAACCGCCTTTTTATTGTTGAAGTATTTTGATAATCCTTCAGTTTTTATCGCCAGCATCGTACTTTTTCCCGAATATGAAATAAATAACCGGCCCCAGGATTTCGAAAATTATGATGATCATTACCCATAAAGGTTTTGAGCGTCCTCTTATCTCCTCGTGAGGATGTCTTGCAAGATCTACAAGAGCAATAATCTGGAAAACAACCTGAATAATCAGAACTGGTAGTAAATATGCCCAGTATTTTACAATGAATTCCATTTTCACCTCCTCCTTATATATTTTCTTTTATTTTATCCTCTTTACAAAATATTTCCAAATTTATTCTGGGAATTTTACAATAATGGGAACACCATGTTATCTGAAGTACCACACTTTTCTCTTATTTTAATAAATGTTTTATTCTTATTTTGTGGTTTTTATATAATTCTTTTATTATTTTCACTGTTCCTACCTCTTTAATTTTTGCTTTTAAAGGAATCTCCTCTTTAGAAATAATTTTCATACCTTTTTCAAGACATTGATTTAAAGAAAAATCATTTTCTAAACATTTCATTAATAACTTAATATCTGTAATCAATAAACCAGCTAAATCATCCGGAAAAGGATCATCAATAACTTTGCCCAAAAACACACATATTCTACACTTTCTATACGGTTCTTTTGTTCCAAACCAATGAAAAAATAAATTCCTACTCTCATTCTTAGGATTAATATCATAGACATTTAAATCTGATGTTACAGTAAAAGGGTGATCCCATTCAATAATTTCAATATTGGTTCTAATTTCTTCCAATACCTCTCTTTGTAATGTTTCCAATGGTGTTTCACTATTCTCAATTGTACCTCCAATGCAGCCTATCCCAATTTCGATTTCACCAGAAGAATTATAATTCCATTTATCTGATTTTTGTATTTCAAAAATGTATTTGTTATTATATGAAATAATAGCAGATGCTCCAACTGTTTTAAACATTGTTATAAATACCTCCCATAGTGGTATTTTGGATAACTTGTTATACCCGCACTTCGTAAATTCCTTTTATTTTCCAATGCTGCATCTCTGTTTAAATTTTTTATTTCTCGTCTCTGCAATTTTTAACATAAATTGAGCAATTTTTTAATCGTCATAATATTTTTAGCACTTTTTTGGAACATTGCAATTTTTTTGAGGTTGTTGAGCGCTCTGTCTCTTAGATATCTTGCCGTAGGACAGGAGATGCCAAGTTTTTGGACAGCAAAAAAGAGTAATGAACAGAAATGTTAAAGTCCAAAAACTGTCATTTCAAGAACAGACCCCCGTTTATAAACTTGTAGATAGGGACAACATGGATGAATATGTAGTAACCATACCTAAAAAGTGAACCTTCATTGAAGCAGGAAGCCCACACCTCCTTAGGTGGAGAGTAGTTCACTAATCATCCAAAATTCAATTGATTATCCTTAATAACTTGCATATTAGAACCAAATACATTGGCAAATACTTCATAATGCTCTGTGTGCACTGGAATTAAAACTTTCGGGTTTATCTCTTCTATCATATTTACTATATTAGACATGGAAGCATGTCCGGATGAATGATATCTTTTATCAAACTCCGGATCCGAACTTCCACGCTTTATGCCATAAGGGATCAGATGAAAATAATCTATCCAATTTAATAATCTATTTATATCTATTGCCTGTTCTTCCGTATATGCTTCGCTGGAAGAATAGATATAAATACCGCCTTCTAAATCTATGTCGAGGAGATGGACCATATTCCAGAAGCTAAAACAAAGAATGTAATCTCCCGGATTATTTTGAATATCTTTTGCATTAACAGACTTGCTTTTATATTTTTTATTAAAAGGAGAGTCTTCTTTGAGCCAAGGTGGAGTTGTCAACCTTTTTGGAGTAAAGAAAAAAAGATTGTCATCGTCTATAAGATTGATGGTTTCTACATTGTTCGCCATACTGCCAATATCATCTTCGTAGTACTTGCTAACAGCATAGAGCATATAAGCATCTTCTGGCATGGTTGCTAATCTTCTATTTGTTTCTTTCGCAATCTTTAAAAAGACTCCTAATCTTTCAATATTTCTAGCGCCAAAATCTGCAATGATAAGTTTGTCTGGATGCTTTTTAACAGTTTCAAGCGAAATATTGTAAACATCTTCTTCTGAAATTGGTTTATTCTTTCCTAAAACGGAATCGTCTCCTTTAGAATCCTTCCACATGGTGTAATCTTCTTTTGTAACTCTTGTGCCTTCGCTTATTAAAATATCAGGCTTTATTTTACTCATACTTTCTACAAAATCGTATGTGCTTTGCTTACTTGCTCCGTGAAATCTCAGGTCTCCAGTGTAAGCAATTTTAACGCCATCCACTTCCAAATAAATTGCAGAAGCTCCTGGTATGGAATGTTCTACCGGATAGAATTTATACTTTATTGCTCCTATTTGACCTTCAGCTCCAACATTAAATTTCCTTGAGTAATTAACATTGCCATCTTTCTCAGTACGATTCTTTAACACTTTATTATGATACAGGTCCTCAATTTCTTTCCTTAACTTAATATTAGCATATTGAGAGAACACACCGCCTTTCCCTGTATTCTGCATTACATTCATTAGTCTTTTAGTTATTAAGGAAGTGTAAACTGGAATATTTTCTCTTAAAAAGGGAATATAACCACAGTGGTCAATATGTGCATGAGAAAGTAAAATAGCACTAATATTCAATGAAGGGTTTTTCTCAACTTCTTTTTTAAAATTATTAAGTATTAGATCTTCTCTATATACACCGGAATAGTGTGGAAGCAATCCTAGACGCCATAAATCATGAATAATTCCCGTAGATACTCTTGGTTGTAAGAATTCCTCGAAGTAATCACCCCAAGTTTTAAAGTTCTTGCCAAAATCAAGGAAAACTGCAGTATCTTTGTTAGCAACTAATATCTTGCTGCCTCCAATAGTGTTCTTTCCATCTAACACTTTTATTTCCATTAGAATCTCCTCCTTATATAAATGTAATCTTCTTTATGCATTGTAATATAAATCTTGCAAATGGAAATTATTCAATTTATCAACAACACTGTTAGACATCGTTATTCAATGCACTTTTGTTTAATCTTTTCTCCCTACGAAGTAGGAACTAGCAGGAAAGAGCGTGGCAGTTCCCTCTTTTATCTGTCATTGCGCGGAGGCGTTTAACACTTACACGTAAGTCTGCCAGCTGTTTATGCTACTGGCGAAGTAAATGGGGAGAGTTGTTATTGTTTTATACTTTCCTGTATTTCCTTCTTTACCGTAATTATTATATCTTCAGCCACCCTTCTTATTTTGTTACAAAATCCCATAAACTGAATAAATTCCGATTCACTAATATTTATGCCGTGAGCAAATCTATTTCTTGTTATTCTTGCTTCTTTATTTTGATTCTTTATATAATCCAAGATAGGTAATTCTTGTTGTATGGATTCTCTATTAAACTCTCTATTTAACGAAATTCTTGAATAACCCCAGATTCTATTTAAGAGATATATTTCTACCTCATCGTAGAAGGAAGGTAATTTATAAGGGTCTTTATCAAATTCTACTATAGACTGTAAAGAAGAAACTGAAGAAATAGTATTTGTTAATTCTTCCATAGTTTTTCTATATAATTTGAATGCTGCAATTGCTTTTGCTTCTGCGGGATCATTCTTTTCTTCAGTATCTTTGAATGTTTTGTGACCAGAGAGCTCATCCCATTTATTTAATAAAACATTCCGATTTATCTTTTCTGATACAAGTTCGGCTAAAAATCTACTTGCAATGTTATCTTTTGGATCAATTGCCTGCATTTTTTGCAAAGCCTCATATACAGTTAATCCTTTTCTTTCCGCTTCCCCTGCAGTTACTAGAGTGTCGGAATAATCCATGAGGTATGCAAAATCAAAAAAGAAGTGAACGGGGTAGCTGACCTCCCCGAACAGATCTAAAGAATCCTCAGAAAAATGGTTAAATATGCAGTATTTTCCACATATGTCAAATTCATAGCTGAGAGGGTCTCGAGGAACTTCACTGGGACGATGTTTCCTTCGTTTCTCATCAAACATGTAGAGGATTATTCCAGGATACTCATCTACATCTTTCAATCTCTCAGATATAAATGCCGGGTATTTATCTATATTTTTATTTAAGAAGCCGTTAATAAATTCATCATTAAATACCGCTATTTTCTTTTTAAGAATATCAATATCATTTTCCTTATCTGGATCAAATTTGACAATATCTATGTTGTCTAGCATTTTTTTAGTAAAGTTTCTTGTTTCCATCTTTTCCTTTGTCCAATAAGTTTTTTTTCTATCTCTCCCCGATAGCTCCATAGCTTTATCACTTGCTTCAGTATCATCAAAGCATTCTAGTGATGAATTCCACGGGGTTTTATGTGGATTTATTTTTAGCAAGGTTGACAAGCTTACATAAGTACGCCCTAATGAATCTTTTTTAATCTCATCTGAATCTATATAATTCCTAGCGATATTTTTGCTAATGTAACTTTCTTCTATTTCGTAGAAAATAGGAGATTTCTCGTTGCTTTTCCATAATACATCTTCTGTTCTAAAAAGTTTATTAAATATCCCATCGTTTATAGTTTTGTTTATCCCTATCTGCCATTTTAATATTTCAATTGCGTTTAGTATATCCGCAATTCTTAGTTTTGTTAACCCAGATGTCTCATTGGCGAATCCCTCTGGCAATTTTGTATTTAGAGTCTTACACTCTTCAAAAATGTAGTCAAGCGATACTGCTCTCTTGAGAATTTCGTCTCTGTAGAAATCACTTGGATCATTAAGATATTTCATCGCATCGTCAAAAAAATCATCTACTGCCAGGCACTTTCTCATAAATTTATTGGAGCCATGCTTAAGTTTTGGTGCCATAACTTTGCGGTATTCTCTCTTTTCGTCTTTAAACTGTTCCGATCGTTTAGTCAAATCTGAAGTTGCTTCCAGAAAGAAGGGTAATAGATTTATAGACCGGGAGAAGAAGGAGGTCCAAGTATTACTAAAAGAAGCATAGCAAATTTCATCTTTTGCACCTTTAATCTGCTGTGGGTCTTTGAAAAGGAGCGACATATTTGTTCTTTTTTGTGAGAACTTTTTCACTTCAGAATATGGAGCAATGGTTCTGTATATTCTTATAAAGGGAGCAATTTTAGCTCCATCGTTGTATTTATTTAAATATTTTTCAGGGACATCGTAAAGACAATCTTTTTCAAATTCTCCAAAAGGTGGAGGGTTGTTAGCTGTTCTTATATGTTCTATTCTATAAGATATAACATCGTATCCCAGTGGTACTTGAAGCATTGATGAATCGATTGGCACAATTTTTTGAATGTATTCCATACATACAACCCCTATACTTTTATTTTTTTTATTTTATCAACTTTACAAATTCTCTCCTTTCGCTATTTTCCTACTATTCAATACCTTCACATTTAGAAATCATCAACAGCGCTAAGGTGTCCTTATTACTATTATTTTGAACACAAAAGTCATGAGCACAACTCCCTATTTATTTAATATATGTTATTGTGTTAGATCCTGTTTACTGTTCCCACTTGATCACGATGACTAGTTGTTTTGGGGGTGGGTCGGGCAGCAATGTGTAGGGAATGTATAGATCACCAATCTCGCGTGTATCTTTACTTAGAACAGGAGCATACTTGACTGTGAGCGTATGATCTTCAAGATAGGTTATTTCGGCAGTGATAGAATTGTGGCACAATTGTGGGTTCGCGCTAGCCTCTTTTTGGCTTATGGGACGAATAGCGTAAGGATCCTCTACTCGTTTAAAGCCTATTGGACGAATAGCGTAAGGATCCTCTACTTGATTGGAGATCTCCACGAAAATCTCTGACGGACAAGGGGTAGGGACACGCCATTTATTTATATATATCTCTAATAGCGTTTTTCCTACCGTAGCGTCCCAACGATACATTCCAAATGTTTCCTTAGAATAAGTACATGTCTTTTCCATTAATTTTTATCCTCCTTTTAATTAATGACACACTCTATTTTTTCTATGTATATATTTTGCACAATCCTTTCTTTTTATTTTACTCCTTTACAAAATATCTCCAAATTTATTCTGGGGAGGTTTTCATCAATTCTATCCGTCATCTTCTTCTTATCTCTTTTTATCTTTTCTTCTATCCTCTGATAAAATATCTTCTTAATTTCTTTATCCTGTGCCCAATGTTTTGCGAACATATTTATTACCCCTTTTGTGAATCTCCTTCTACAATTTTTATTTCTTCGGGAGTGAGGTTGTAGAGTCCGTGTTACACGCATCGACAGCCCAATTTATCTTTTAGATATACCATACAATTGCGGCAAAGTTCGATAAATATTAGTGTTTGGTATTCTGAAATTATACCTGTGTAAAAAACTCCATCTTTAACTTTGCTAAAATCTATGTCTATTTTTACAGTATAGTTCTTTCTATTTATAGAGATGGGAGATTTATTATAATCGAAAAAGAAATTAAGAGTGGATTTTCCTTTTTCTCTTAGATAATCCCTCTGTTTTTCATAATCCTCTTTCCCCAACTCTATACTATCTCTTATATTGTGAGAGAAGGTGTTTCGTATGAATCGAACTACACCATCAAAATTATCATAAGCTTCTTCATCGTTTCCAAAAATACATTCCAAAAATAATTTTTTTATCTCTTTGTCTTTTAATGCCTCAAACAATGACATAGTTGTACCCCGAATGTAATTATTTAAAATCAAATAATAGAAAACATCGTACGATTCATGTTTCTCATATATGTCCTTCAAAGAGCTTTTGATGATCTCTTCTTGTAGTAAATACTTATTTGTATCAAAATCAATCCGAGCATCTATAGATTTGGATGAAAGGTCTTCATGTTTAGAAAGTTGAGAGTAAAAGAAGCCTAAATGAAAGTATATATAGTACATTAAGATTGTTTCACGACTGTCCTCAAATATTTTTTTAGATTTTTGATTCATAATCATGAGTCTTCCCTTCTTTAAAGGCTGAATTTTCGCCTAACTCGTTTATAACCATACTGCAGATATCCTTTCAATTTTGTGTTATACTTAAAGTTCGGATATACTTCTTCTACAATACTACACCCCTGTTTAAATTTTTTATTTCTCATCTCCTTTAATGAAAATACTTAACTCACTTATGTAATAATACTAAAGACCCTTTTGTCAAATTTCTTTTTACTTTTTAATAGCTATTTTGTTTTTTTACCCGCCGTATGTAATCGCTATTGTATCTGGGTCCTAATCAATAGGCGAGTAATTTAAGGATATAACCTTTTGTTTTTTAAAGAGCATGCTGATTGTTTAATTACTATCTTCAAAATGGAGTTTTCACATTTCATCGTCTAAATCCAATGTAACATTAAAAACATTTTTAAAATTAATCTTAGTGTTTTCATTGTAAAATGGTAAGCCAATAATTTTATACTCGTTGTTTTCTTCAAATAAAGCTGGCTCAATTCCATATTCTAATTTTATTTCTCCCAGAAAATCTCCTTTCCATTTCTCGTTCGGTGAAGTTAACAAATGTGTTCCTTTCGCTTCTACAAATAGCTGATATTGCATCATTTTTTGTTTAACTTTTTCTTTTAAAAATAAAACAAAATCCGGTTCCATTGGTTTTCCATCAGAAAATCTATATATCTTAAAGAGATAAGCGTTTCTTAAAAGATAAATCTCAGAATATTTCTTTTCTAATTTTTCCATCACACCGTTAATAAATTGGATAAAATGTTTTTCTTCAGAAGTTCCATAATTCTCATCATAAACATACCAGTTTTTATTGGAAAGATCAAGCTTTAAATTTTCATATTTTGGATTGCTCATTGGCACGCCATATTCTTGATCGTTATTGTCTCCTACATTAATGTGCAATGTTTTATTTTTAATAACATTTTCAATATTATTTCGTATAAACAATTTTGTTCCCTTATATTCTGTATAGTTTGTTCTTATTTGGGATTCTAATTGTGTAAGGATATTTAAGCATGTTTCCAGTTTATCATCAGGAGTCAAATTATTTAATCGCTTATTAGAGCTCCTTATATCTACATTTATCTGCTTAAATGATTCGATAAATTCATTTATTGAATTCAATTTAGGAAAGTATTTTTGTAAATCGTTAAACTTATAGAATTCAAGTTTTGAAAGTGCCTTTCTTATAATAGCGTTGCTAAAACTTTTTAATTCAAATGATTTAGTTATTTTATTTTCTTCTGGTTTTGCATCTTCTACAAAAATGGCTCTATCCCGTGTAAAGCCTGTTCTTAATTTAATTGGGCCATAAGTTTTAGAAACATCAATATCATTAATATCTTTAATCTGCGAGTGATCTTTTTTAACTCTTTCATTAATAAATATAAATCCTCTCTTCCAAAAATCTGTTTCTTTAATGCTTTCTTTAACTTTTAAATGAATAGTTTTCGGTTCTTGCGGAGGCAGTATTCCCGTGCTTCTAAGAGTCGCTGTTAGCTCTGCTATATATCTTGGAGTATAAGTGCTATGATAATATAATTCTTCAGCAATTTTCATATCGTTCTCCGGTTCTTGATCAAATTTCCTCTTGAATTTATCATCTTCTTCTTTTAGTTTAAATGGAAAATATCGAGCTCCTCTCCCTATTAGTTGAGCTTCAGCTAGTGTTGTTTTCCCTGGTTTATAGTGCCCATCTCTAGTCCAATCACCATCCCTCGTATTATAAAGACGAACAATATCAAACAAATTTAGAACATCCCACCCTTCATTAAGCATATTAACTGCGAAAATGGCCCTTATCTCATTGGTTTGCTCTTCTAAGGAGTTTAGTTTTAACTGTTTCTCTTCATTAACGTTATTAGAATCCAAGAGCATACACTTTTCTTCGGAGAAGTCTTCTTTTAATTCAGCAATCAGGTTTTCAAGGGTTATGTGCTGTTTTCCAAAATAGTTAAACGCTCTTTCTAAGACATTGCCATTTGTATGAGATTTTATTTTTTGAATATCTTTTATCGTTAAGTTTTTCATTTTTCCATGAAATTCTTCCTCGTTTTTTTTAGATTCTTTAATCGTCTTGGATTTAAAAAGAATAACTGGTTTTAAGTGGAGTTTATTTTTTTCTGCAATTTTTCTTCGGTATTGGCTTAAAATCACTGCCTGGAGCATTCTGTCAATATTGTCTAGATCAGCTTGCAAAACCTTTACTTCTTTAGAATATCCATCCTGTCTGAATTGTTTTAAGTTGTATCCATAGATTATCTTATCTTTATATTTTTCATAAATTGCCAGATTGCCTAAATCAACTGTTGCTGTATATTCCAGCATTATATTTTCTGTATTTGAACTAAAAATGTTGTTTACTGTATACTCCCAAGTTGTTTTGGAAATTTGTTCTTCCTTTCCGATATTATTTTTTGTCCACGCATTAATATGGTGTGCTTCGTCGGAAATAATCACAATCTTCTTATCTTTGAAATCCTCATAAGTTATGGAGTTTTCCCTGGGAGTATTCATATTGGAATGAAGTCCTTGAATTGTTGTAAATAGAATATTTATGTCCTCATTATTCGATGCTTCAAAATTATTAACCTCTTTTACCTTAACTTCATTGCCTTCGAATTTAATTTTCTCATTGAACAGGTATTTTGATGAATTAGGATTCAAGAAATTATCTTTTGTCTTCTCTATAATGTTGGTACTGTTTACAAAAAATAAGAAGTTTCTATATCCTTTGTTGTACAAGTAGAGAATATTTGCAGCCATTAAAAGAGTTTTACCACTTCCTGTCGCCATGTGAAATAATAATTGAGTTGGTTTTCTTGCCTGAGTATCTTCAGACACATAATAAATAAATCTTCCAATCGCTTCTTTTTGGTATTCTCTTAATGCAAAAGCAGAATTTAAATTATCTGTTATAAACTTGGGTATAACTTTTGATATTATTCCTCTACTTGATAAAGTATCATAATCCTGTCTTAATGTAGTCATATTAACAATCCCTCTTTTTTATAGAATTTCTTATTAAGCTCTATATCTTCTTTATTTATTCCATATTGCTTATCTTCTATCTCGCTATAATTTACATAAAGGTTATTAGCATCTGAGCATTTTACAAGAAGTTTTTTCTGTTCATCCAAAGACAATGTTTTAAATTCATCAATATTTTCATCAAATAATCTCTCATCAACTCTATAACTCAAAAATGCATGTTGTTTCATGTCTTCCCAGATTTTGAGAAGTTCTTTATTATTCTTGGCATCCTGTATTTTTTGTACAAATTCTTCGTTTAGTTCTTTTAATTCACAGTAAACAAAATCTCCGCCACCTTTCCAATTTACAAACTCAGAAATTCCACCATCATCGTATTTCTCTATTGTTTCTTTAAGATTGCCTTTTGAGGTAGCTTTCCCAATTACCTTTTTTAACCTTTCAACCGTGATCGGACGTATATAATCCATTTGTTCACAAGTAATAAACTGTCTGCCCATCTTTAGAGCTGTGGCAGCAGTAGTTCCAGAACCGGCAAAAAAATCTAATACAATATCTCCTTTTTTGGTAGATAATTTTATAATTCTTTGTATTAAACCTTCTGGTTTAGGATTGTCAAAAACAATTTTTCCGAATAGTTTTTTTAAGTGTTTTGTAGCATGTGTTGTTGTTGGTAAGTCAGACCATAAAGTTGTTGTTACCTCTCCTCTCTCCTTAGCTTCAAACCAATATCTCTTTCTTTGTGGCCCTGCTTCACCAGTTGCACCAAAAATAATTCTCCCCTCTTTCATAAGCTGGTCGAAAACCTTTTTCTCATTTTTCCAGCTACAACCAGGCAAAGGACGATAAACCATGGCTGTTTTCGGATTTTTGATGGGGTATAGTTGGTTTGGTCTTACCCCTCCTACCTGGAATGGATCTGCTACCCACTTCCCTTTAGGGTCATTGTCAGGGTTACTAAACTTGCTTTCGTCAGCCTCTAATCTAAATTCTGTTCTATTTTTTTTCAACCATTCAATGTTTTTTATATACAGTAAGTTGTGTGTATGAGCATCAGATATAATTGCAGTATTGGTTACAGATTTTGTTGAGTTCCATATTACATCTGCTACAAAATTATTTCTATTAAAAACTTCGTCACAGAGAAGTTTAAGGTAATGTGCTTCAGTATCGCTTATGCTTATCCATATAAAACCTTCATTCTTCATCAATAATTCTTTAGTAATCTCTAGCCTATTTTTCATAAATACAAGCCACGTACTATGCTTAAAAGAATCGTTATATAGGAAATCATCCCTTTCATTTCCTCTATTGTACGGTGGATCAATGTAAATCAACTTAACTTTCCCTGCAAACCGTTTCTTTAGAGAATGTAGAGCTAGAAGGTTATTTCCTTTTATAATTAGATTATCTGTCAGTTTAAGCTCTTTAACTTTATGCTCTCCATTTGCATCAATTCTTTTAAAATTAGTAAATACTTTTGGATCTAATAATCTGTCAATTTCGTCAGGAGCAAGTATTTCATTATGAAAAAGTTCTTTTCTTTTTTCATCTTCTTTTTCCTGGCCACCTTCAAGGATACAATCCTTCCATGGCCAAGATAAAACAACTTCTTTACTCTGAGAAATATAATTTTTATCAGCAGTCAATCCTATCTTGTTTTTAAAAGAAGTATAGGAATCAGGTAAAAACTCTTTATTATCAACAAATTTCATAAATTTTTCTTTATCAAAAACCAATATGTTGTCAACTTCCGTAAAGAAATGCTCTTTAATCCTTTTATTGCTGAGCAGCAATTCAACCAAATCTTTGTCTAATTTAAGGGCCAATTCTACGATTCTATTTTTGAGTAGTTCGTCATTTGAAACTAACCTATCATCATTTTTTAGTACCTCTTTTAGTTCGTTAAAAAGATTTTGCATTTTCGCCTCCTGTTTCGTTCTTCTTTTTATTTTATCCACTTTACAAATATTTCCAAATTTATTTTGATGAGATTGCTTTGTCATTACACTCCGCGCAATGACGAAGAAAAAGCAAATTATTATCTTATCAGCATTTTTACCTACATTTTTGTGCGAGAATCTCCATTGACAAAGATTTTAATTCAGCAATAATTAATATTGAGATTAGATTTTATTGAATTTACCCAATTTAGGGAATGTAGCATATTTAGGCAAGGGGGAAAAGGGATGAATGTTTTAAACAAAAGGATTTGTCTCCAAAGTACTTCGAGTACTTTCCTAAATCAGTGGTATATCTGCAATGCGTTTATAAACGAGTTATGCGCAATGACTCAAAGAATGATGGAGGAATTAATATGAAAAAAAAGACTAATATATCTGTATACTGGGCACCAAGAATTTTAGCGATAATATTCATTTTATTCTTAATGCTATTTTCATTAGATGTTTTTGCTGAAAATTTAAGCTTTTGGCAGACAGTAGTTGGATTGTTTATGCACAACGTACCTGCATTAATATTATTGGCAGTCCTATTAATCTCATGGAAATACGAAATAGTTGGAGGAATCGCTTTTATTCTAGCGGGACTATTGTATATTGTTGTATTACTGAGGAATTCATTTGAATGGTATATGTTAGCTTGGTCTATACAAATTGCCGGACCACCATTCATTATAGGTATTTTATTTCTAATTGGTTGGTCTAAAAAGAAAAAAATAAAAAATAGCCCCGAATAATTTTGCATTAATCAATATAAAAACTTTAGTTAAATCCGATAACACTGGATATGCGGTTCCCCCTCGACTCCGCTTTGCTCACCCAAATGCGCCAAAGGCGGGGCACTTTGTAACTGTCATTTCAAGACCTGACATCTCTATCAATCCCTTATAGGGTAGCTACGAACGGGAAAGCAATTTGAGCATGCGTAAGTGAGCCGTATAGCATGTGTTAGGCGCTGTTTTGGGGAATTATCCTCCCTTTAGATCGCCTCCAACATATAAGGAATAATATCCCGGGAAAAGCGATTATTATTAATAAAATATAAGGGATGATGTTGCGGAAGTCTTGAGCAATTGGCCAACGAATTAGTAATATTGGTATAATTGCAAGGCAGAAAAAAAGATTAATTATTCCTCCTAATTTCTCCTTACGCCATGCTATACCTAACCCCAGAATTGCTAGAAGCATGAAAATTGGAGGCAGGTTTTCAATGAAAGGATAACCTTCGACAGCATATGGATCTGCTACTCCGGTTGTTATCCAATTTACCGTATAGCCGACGACCAGCACTAGAGCATATACAATAATAGGAATACTCCAAATTCGCGCAATCCAACGTATCGATTTTGTTACTCGACCGCTGTCATGTTTAGTATTTGCCATAATTGTCCCTCCTCTCTATTTACACAAATTTTCGTCTAACTTAAAATAACCGAACATGGTTCGTTTTTCCTTCCAAAATAGGAAATAATCCGAACCCGTTTTGTTTATCCACAACTATATCCGCAATACGGATATCCTCATGTTTTTGATGTATATCCGAAACTAAGTTGTTTGTATCCCAAATCAGTTTTAAACATATCTCCATTTCTATGTTATACTCTCCCTTTTTATTATATTCTCTTTACAAATATTTACAAATTTATTTCTGGAGGCTTGCAATAATTTTTTTGAGGTCATCCAACGCCCTGTCCCTCATATACCTTGTCGTGGAGCGGGCGATGCCGAGGTTCTTTGACAGTTGATGGATTGAGGTGTCGTTGAAATACAGCTCGTGAAGAATTTTGTAGTCCTCTTTGCTGAGTTTATGCATCCCGCTGTTTATAAGTCCTTTAATATCTTTTTGCTTTAATGTTTCCATAATTGAACCATTTCCCGCAAAGACAGCAAAACTACCATGTGAGGCTCGCTTTATGCTTGTATTCTTTTCGAGCGTACTTGTACATCTTTCTGTTTATCACCACATGGGATACTTTGAGAAGTTCCTCGTCCGTGAGTTTGCAGGCGTATTTCGCATAAATTTCCGAAATGGCGAGGGCTACTTCCTGAAACAAATCTTCCGGCTCTGCGTTGAACATTTTAGCGTAGCGGAGGGCAAGCTTTTTTGCCCTGCCCTTTTCTCCCAGGTACAGTTCTTCAAGAGTCAAGATCGTTATCCTTTTTGAACAGATTCTCTATTGCTCTTTTGGCCGCTGTTGTTTTCATTGTTTTGGCCTTTGCGTCGTATATTCCTGTGAACCTCTTTTTCTGAAACGCAAGGATAATATTTTCGCATTTCCCTACCGCAACTTCCATTTCTTTCATTTTTTGCCTCCTATTAATTTTTATTTAAAGAGTTCATCAGTGCCTTGAACTTTCCTCCTTTCTTTTCAAATTAAAAGCCCGCTATATCTGATCGGCTATAGCGGGCTAATGCCCTTTTAGCCGATTATTTAACGCGATCGCAATATGGCGCAAATCACCGCGGAAGTCTTTCGACTTCAATTCCTTTAAATAAAAAAACCTGCGCTTCAACTCAAAACACAGGTATCCCCATCGCTTTAGCGTCCATTTTATCCATACGGAAAGGCGCTGGAGCAAGTTGAAGCTTAAATCCTCGCCTTTAATGGTTGAATAAAATAAAAAAGGCCTCTTCAAAACCGAAGAGGCAATCATTTTTTCTCATCTCTCGGAATTGCAGTTCCGCGGAATTTGGCACCAACATAATGTCCTTGACATTACAGGTTGCCGGGCTTCTCAGGGTCCGTCCCTCCACCACTCTTGATAAGAGTTTATTTTTTTTATCTAAGTAAATTATACACAAAAAAAATGAAAAGTCAAATTTTTTTAAAAGTTCTTCTGTATTTACCATAAAAAAGGGGCAGGTAAAACCTGCCCCTTTAAAAATTTACTTCTTTTTATGTTTCTTTCTACGGCCAATAATATACTGTTACAGTTCGTGTGTCGTTATCCCAGTCAACAACTCCATCAAGATGTTCTACTATAAATCTTAATGGAAGGTAAGTCCTTCCGTTAATAATGATTGGAGTTACTTTGCTGTTGTTGGGGTCTATCTGTATTTTAATGCCGTCTACTACTGCCGTATTACTATCTATTGCAAGTATTATCGTGTGGTAGTTAAGGTTGATTGTTACTTCCCTTTCTTTCTCGTTCCAGGCAATGTTTCCATCTAATGATTCTATCAGTATTCTTATTGGAAGTAGTGTTCTGTCGTTCTTTATGATTGGTTTGCTGTCCTGTTCATCAATAGTTTTGGTTATGCCGTTTATTGTGATTTCAGGGTTATTAATTTGAAGAGCAATGATCAGAGATGTTTTTACGGGAAGTCTTGCAAATGTTACTTCTATTGTATGGTTGCTCTTTATGTTCATAAATTTATATTTCTGTTCTGCCAAAGTTATTGGTTTGTTATCTACAAGTATCTTATCTATTTTATATCCTGAGTCAGGGGTGATGGTAAATGTTTCAGTTTCATTGTATTTTACAGTAACTGTGCCTAACGGAGATATCGTCCCTCCTTCTCCTGTTTTTGCTTTGATTATGTATTCATTTTTTTCAAGTGTTACAACAATGTTATGGTCTTCATATACTGCAAGGACCGTATAGGTATATGTGCCGTTTGCATTCTCTACAAGTTTTGTCATAGGGACAGTGGTGCCGTTATCAGTAAGTCCTGTTATATGATAACCTGCATCCGGGTTAATTGTTACAGTAGCAGGACTACCTTGCTGGACTGTCTGTTCTTTGGGAGTGACTGTTGCATAACCTCCGTATACGGATACAGATGCTGCTACAGTAAATGTTGGTATAGGTTTCGGAATAAATAAAGCAGTTATTGTATGATTTACTGTTACATTAGTAAACGTGTATATTGATACGCTACCGACTGATACTCCGTCGACAAGGACATCTGAAATTACATATCCAAAGTCAGGTGTAATAATAAATGTTTGACTGCTGTTGTAATTAACTCCTACGCTGCCTGATGGCGATATTGAACCACCGGAGCCTGCTGTCGCGGTGATTGAAATAGAACCACCGCAAATTGTATCAGATTGAATGTCTGGCGAGTTAGTGATTACATCTGCTGCGGCTCCAACTGCGGGTGATGATGTTGCTAAGGTTTGGTTTACTCCGGTTATACTTGGCGAACCAACAGTAGGATCACAATCCTGAAGATAATCGCAACTTCCCCCGATGTTGCCGTTTGAATCAAGTTTTATAACAAGGCAATTAGAATAGGCTACACTAGTAGAAGAATTAATAGACCCTGCGTTTAAAGAAGCGATCTGTCCCACGTTAGAAGAACCAGTCACTGCAGCACCAAAAGGGTTAGTACCTCCTGTAACGATATATCCCCCGTCTGATGTTTGTTGGATTGAATTAGTAATATCATAGCTACTTCCCCCATACGTTTTTGCCCAGGATACGACGCCGATTGAATCAAGCTTTATAATAAGGAAATTAGAATAGACTACTACAGTAGAAGAATTAGTAGATGTTGTCCAAAAAGAGGCAATCTGTCCCACGTTAGGAGAATCAACAGGTTCTGCAAAAGGATTAGTACCTCCTGCTACGATATATCCCCCGTCTGATGTTTGTTGGATTGAGTAAGCCCCTTCATCATCACCATATTCGCCATACGTCTTTGCCCAGAGTACGACGCCGATTGAATCAAGCTTTATAACAAGGCAATCATAACTGCCTGCACCAAAAGAGTTAGTATATCCTGCTACAATATATCCCCCGTCTGATGTCTCTTGGATGGAGTAAGCAAAATCAGTACCAGTTCCACCATATGTTTTTGCCCAGGTTACGACACCTATTGAATCAAGCTTTATAACAAGGCAATCAGAATAGTTTACTGGTTGAGAAGAATTAATAGATCCTGCGTTTAAAGAAGCGATCTGTCCCACGTTAGAAGAACCAAGCACTGCACCAAAAGAACTAGTATATCCTGCTACAATATATCCCCCGTCTGATGTCTCTTGGATGGAGTAAGCAAAATCAGTACCAGTTCCACCATATGTTTTTGCCCAGGTTACGACACCTATTGAATCAAGCTTTATAACAAGGCAATCAGAATAGACTCCATTAGTAGAAGAATTAATAGACCCTGCGTTTAAAGAGGCGATCTGCCCTACGTTAGAAGAACCAAGCACTGCACCAAAAGAAAAAGTATATCCTGCTACAATATATCCCCCGTCTGATGTTTGTTGAATAGAGAAAACTTGATCATAACTACTTCCCCCATACGTTTTTGCCCAGAGTACGACGCCGATTGAATCAAGCTTTATAATAAGGCAATCATAACTGCCTGCACCAAAAGAGTCAGTATATCCTGCTACAATATATCCCCCGTCTGATGTTTGTTGGATTGAGTAAGCTTGATCATAACTACTTCCCCCATATGTGTTTGCCCATTCTACGACGCCGATTGAATCAAGCTTTATAACAAGGAAATCAGAATAATCAGGAGAACCTACACCAAAAGAATAAGTACCTCCTGCTACAATATATCCCTCGTCTGATGTTTGTTGGATTGAGTAAGCAACTTCATTTGCAGTTCCCCCATACGTTTTTGCCCAGGTCGTTCCTACAGCAGCAGGCGTTTCCGTTGAAAGAAGATTTGCGATAGAATCCTGATTTTTGTAGTATTCTGTCACATCGTTTTGTTTGATGTCGGTTGCGCTGATTCCTTCTAAATTTACTGATTGAACTGCTGGTTCTACGTTTGCATTCATAACGGATATATTATTTTCGTTTACAGCTGCTTGAGCGATTGCGTTAGATGGATATGCATTAAAAGCAAAGATTGAAATACACATAACTACTGCGATAGTTATTGCTAATACTTTCTTCATTTTCCCCTCCATTTAATTTTAATAAAAACACTCACATTATTGTCATTTTAATATTAAAAACTTTGTTGTCAAGTACTATTTACTTAATTTATTTACCCGCCGTATGTTATCGTTATTGTCTTTGTATCTGGGTTCCAACCGACTTCACAACCAAGAGATTCTGCAACAAAACGGAGTGGCAGCATTGTTCTGTCATTTATAATAATTGGTTTTACATTATGATTATCTGCGTCTATCCACACTTCTGTCCCGTTTACTCTTGCTTTTGGATTGTCTATCCATAGTTCAATTATCGTTTCTTTAAAGTTGATTGTGACCTTTCTCTCTGTTCCGTCCCAGCTAATTGTTCCTCCCAGTGCTTCAACAATTGCTCTGATTGGAACGACCGTCCTTGACCACTCAGGAATGATTACAGGTTTTGTTCCTCTACCCAGGTCTATTTCCTGAGAAACACCGTTTACATTCATCATTGGATTGTCAGGCCAAAGGGTAATAGTAGTTGTTTGCACTGGCTTCTCATATGTTACAGTAACTGTTTTAGTTGTGGGATTGCCTTCCTTGTCCGTTGCAATAATTGTTATTGTGTTTATCCCTTCCGTGAGATTAACTGTTTTGCTAAATGAACCATTAGAAGCAACAGAAACTTCACTGCCATTTACTGTTACTTTGTCAATACCTGATTCATCCGTTGCAGTACCTTTTACAATAACAAGATTAGTGCCAACTGTAGAGTAATTAGAAGGAGAAATTATGACGAGAGCGGGAAGAGTTGCATCTTCGAGAGCTGCACTTACTTCATTGGAGGGAGAGGAGTAGTCAGGAGGATTTTGATTATCAAATGCTTTTACATAGTAGTAATATGTTTTGCCAAATGTAACATCTGTATCTGTATACGTTATTGTAGAAGCATCTACCGTCGCAGTAAGAATTGCATCTTCGCCCCCCGATGATGTACCTTTATATATTGAATAACCTTGAATAGGATATTCACTCTGAATGGAAACGGACCAATTAAGAGTAATTGAAAAGGTAGAAGCAGTGGCAATGAGATTTGTAGGAGCAGAAGGAGAAGTAGTCCAAACTTTTTCTTCTTGCCACATCCAGACAAAACCTCCGGGTTTGTCTTTAAAGCCATTGGCAGCGGAATAAATAATACCATTCTGCGACAGAACAATGTCGTTAGAAGACCAGAAGAGTATTAATTTGCTTGGTGCTAATTCAACCCAGCTTTCTCCTCCATCCCCGCTTTTGTATATACCAAGGTTTGTTGCCACATAAAGTGTTGAAGGGGTTCCTTCTAATATCTCAATATCGTTTACAAACGGTATTCGATCGTACTTCGACGTAAGACCTGTATCAACCCATGTTTTACCTCCATCAGTTGTTTTTAAGATACCCTGCCCTCCAGCGTAAATAATATCAGTGTTTTGAGGATTTATTACTATTGCACGAATTGACTCATCTTCTAAGCCTAATAAATCCCATGTTTTACCGCTATCCTCACTCTTATATACACCTATACCCGAAGCATATAAAATTTCTGGGTTTGATGGGTCTATTACAATTGATGAGGTACTTGTGCTGTTTTCTATACCCGTACTTGACCACGTCCAGTTTTTACCTTCATCTGTGCTTTTATATATTCCTTCTATTGTTGCGATGTAAACATTCAAATGATTCTTAGAGTCTATAGCGATATCGTGTACGTTTGGGGCAAATGCATAATATTTCTTGTTTGGTATTATTCCTTTATTACTTACATTCCAAGTTTTTCCACCGTCTACGCTTTTAAATAGAGCATCGCTTACAACCCAATTACTTCCCTCAGAGGATAATCCTGCTGTTGTTCCTAAGTACATAATGTTTGGATCTACAGGATCGATTTTAAGAACATTTATCTTCTTACTATTTTCTGTATTAAGACCTTCATTGAATAATTCCCAGGTTTCTCCGTGGGTTGAGGTTTTATAGATACCCTTATTGGTTAGTCCAACATAGAGAGTGTTAAGTTCTTCTGGATGAATACAAAGAGTAGTTGCCGGGTCGCCTTCTATTGCTTCGCTTATGTCTATCCAGTCAGGTGAATTTCCAGAGGTAAGGCTAAAAGAAGACGGGAAAAAAGTAATAACAAATCCAAGAAATACAACGATCATGAAGTTTAAAGGTTTAAAATTTTTCATCTTTGCCTCCCTTTAATGAAAATACTTAACTCAATTATGTAATAATACTAAAAGCCTTTTTGTCAAATTTTTTTACTTTTATCCCCTTTACAATTATCTCCAAATTTACTTTTGGGGTTTTGTGAATAATTTTTTTTGGATGGCAACCACAAAAATAGGGCAGGTGTACACCTGCCCTATTTTAAAGAATTTATAAATATAAACTTATGTATTTAATACTTTATCTGTAGATAATGTTTGGTTGTATTTTCTGCAACAAGTGTATCCGAAGTTGCCCTATCTATCGGGTAACTTCACAAAACGCAAAACATAGCCACACCACCGATATACTCTGTTATGCGATGTCGTGGGGGCGATCAATCATCTATCTTCTGCCTCTTAATATTTTAATTAAGAAGAATAGTATCAACACAAAAAATCCCAAAACGATGTATAACAAATTCTGAGATATACCTTCTGGCAACGCTTGGCGTATATTATCTGGCAACATTTGGCATATATTATCTGACAATATTAGGTACCTGCTCCTTAATTTTTTTGATGTGGCTATTGTTATTTCACGAACTTCCGCTGAAATGTTGCTAATAAAGGGGCTGCCCATAAAATCCTTAAATTTATTAAGCCAGTTACCCCATGGCGTAGAATCCAAGAAGGGATCATCTTCAGTTGACCACCAGAAGTCATCTTTTAAGGCAGGGTTGATTGCAGTTACTGTCTCCCCATCAACAGCTACAGAATTGTTAGCGGATAGGGTAGTTCCTTCTTCAGTAGCGTTGGGAGTATCCACAACAAGCTCACCTTCCAGGCAATGAACCTCTATATTCTCTCCGGCAGTGACAGCAAATTCTGTACCTTGCCCGGTGATTACGGCCTGAGGATTGGACTTCCACCATTCCCCATCTTCGGATCTCTTAATGTTTACGGGTACTGTAAAGTGACCATCTTTCCCGCTCCTGAATGTAGCACTCCCTTTCCAGAGACGAACCTCCACCAGTTGAGGGGAACAATAACCCAGGAATATCTCACTTTCTGGGTCAAGAAATATAATCCCCCATGGACGGCCATTTATCGTCAGGTGGACAATCGCTGTTGAGTTCTTATCTGTTCGCAAGCTATGCCAGGAATCAAACTTTGTAGGGGAAGACGTCAGCTTAGTTTCATCCAGGTAAACATCCCCTTGGTATTTAGAGACCTCTACACCCGAACCTTTTAAAGGTGGCTTGTAAATGTCCTGGGTCAGCCAGCTTTTTACTTGATCCCAGGTTTTAAGATACTCAGTGATGGCTACTTTCGGGACAACGGGAATATCCGGAGAGTGCTTCACATCAAGCTCAGTTACATAATTCACGCCATTCAGATAAGCTGATGCTGCACTGACTACCCAGTCATCAGGATACCCGTATATGTTGCCATATTGTATATCGGGATTGAGATGAGCACCGACATTTTCACCGCTGTTGAGTGTTTTCATAAATGAACTCTCGGAATAAAGCTGTTCTGCCGGAATCTTGTGTGTTGCGTACCACCCAGAGCCGACATTTCCTGTTATCTTTTTGGTCCAGGAAACGCCATGATTCGGCGTTCCGACCATTATTAACTTTCTCACATCGGCAGGATAAGCGGAGAGACCATTGGTATAATATCTGGAAATTAATCCCCCCATGCTATGCCCTACTATATCCACTTTTGTTATCTTGATGTTAAAGACGGCATAATCAACCTTTTGCTTTCGAATGTCATTCTTTAATATCAGTGATAGTCCTTCGATAGATTGGCCTGTGGCGCCATAATCACCCATGTAAGTATCGAACTTCTCGCCTCGCAGGTAAGTGGACATCTTGCCCCATGTAGATGTAGCACCGAGAAATCCATGCACCAGCATTATCGGAGGGCGGCAGACAAGGATTTTGGCCTCTACCTTCCCTTCATGGTCACTGGCATCTGTGTAGGTTAAAGTTAATGGAACTTCAGCAGCCCATGTCTTAGAATTTGATTGATGCACATCTAAGTTCCGGGTAAGCTGGTCCTTCGTGAGATAATCTGGCGGATAATATGTAATCTCTGCTACTCCAGTAGAATCCAGCTCAACACTGCCTAGGAAGTTTATGGCATCTCCCTTAAGCTCGCCAACACCTGGTTTGTCAACCTTCACTTCACTACATCCCGGCAAAGAAATGGAAATACTAATAGAGCTAACCCCGTCCGCAGCAACGCCGATGAATGGCTCTCCGGTCTCGGGATTTTCTTCTAACTGAATGCCAATTTCACCCACAACGAAGCTGGTACTCTTGCTTGTGCTGGGATAGTCGGAATGAGACGCCGTAGCCGTAACCGTATATATTCCCTGGGAAATGTCATCAGGAAGCGGAAATTCACAGCGGTAATTACCAGATGAATCAGAGGTTGCGGTAAGCTTTGTGCTGTTAATATCAATGGCCACAGTAGCGCCTGTTAACCCGCCTTCCGTATCCGATACATTGCCCTGAATGATTACCGTTTCCACAGCAGAATAAGCCTTCTTGTCTGTGGAAACAGTTAAGCTCATCCCTTTAGCAAGGGGGCATCCGCTCGCATCCACAGCAACCCCAGCAGGCGTATCTGAACACTGGTCTATGTCGTCTAAAACTCCATCTCCATCCGAATCTTGAACGGGGATTACTTCTCCTCCCCCTGTTATAAGGCCATACTTCACTGCATTAGCATATAAAGCTTCTGCTATATCATCGGAGGGAATGCCTATATCGAGACTAAGTCCTGCCGTAAAGTAGAAACGACCTGCTTGCCACTCTATACTGGTACCACCCAAAGTGCTAATGCTGGTAATAATAGCAGGTCTGTTATGAAACGTTGTTGCCTCAAAGCCGGCCATGGATGCGCATAGCGCAATGCCTTCGGCTATCGTAGCCGCTGCCGCTGTTTCTGTGGAGTATGCCATGATTCTCAGCGGCCCTTCCTCCCACACCCACTCACCTTGACGAATTGGAACATATAGCCAGTAGTGGGCAACGCCTGCCTTTGTTACATATTCACCTCCTTTTGATTCAAACACCGCCCTTGGGCCCACTATCTTAGGACAATGGTAAGGAATCTCGGCACCTTCATAAGCAGGCACACCATAAAAACAAAAGCTCTGGTCCCAGCCGAACTCAGCACCGGCCTCCGCCAGAACTTTCTTGATGATTGCTTCCTGTGGGTCGCTCGGAGCTGGTTCAGCTGCGCTAACTAAAGAAATTAAACAGAAACATACAATCAAACCCATTATCAAAATTTTTTTAATTTTATTTATCATTTTTTACATCCTTTCATTTGTATTAATTTTCTATTTAGATTTTTATTTCAGACATCTCGAAGATGATTGCGTATAACTTGGTTATATCCGCACCTTACTGCGGATATCCTTCCAATTTGGTTTCATATTCAAAGTTCGGATATTCTTCTTTCCTAGTGCTACACCTCTGTTTAAATTTTTTATTTCTCGCCTCCACAATTTTTAACCTAAATTAAGCGATTTTTTACGACTCAAGGGAATTTTATTACTTTTTTGAAACATTGCAATTTTTTGAGTATATTTTTCCTGCTTTTGCATTTTGTTCTGCTAAGGTGACGACAGTTTAAACATTTTTTTATGTATTTTATATATTCTGGACACAGTTACCCTATCCTTTTATTTCATCATCTCTAACATTGCTTTTTCCAGCTCTCCGTTTTTTGCCATTTTAATCTTTTGGTTTAAGAAGCTTTTTATCTTCAGGTTTTTTTAGAAAATTCTTCTTTGATACTATAGATCGTTTAAGTCGTTCTTCTAATTTTTTTCTAGCATCTCCGGAGATTTTTCCTCCTGCTTTAGCATCGGATTTTAATTTTGGTACGCCTTTAGAATTTTCTGTGCGATGTATTTCTGTAGTTGCTCTTTCTCCTAACATCGTAAAAATCAATTCTAAATCATCCATATGGTCGCGAAGATTTTCTCTTTTTAATCTTTTCAGTTTTTTGTATTCGTTTGGCGTTATGCCAAATGTTGCTTTAGAAATTTCTGCCGTCAAAATTTCATAATCTTTTTGTTCCTCTGCTCCTCGTTTCTGCCATTCATCCGTCAGGTCTTCGCGGATAGCAATGCCACGCATTCTTTTTTCAATCCAGTCATCAGAATATCCTTTGAGTTTATAAAGCATTCTTGTTCTTTTTATTGCTAATTCCGGATTTTCAATTTCCTGCACTCGTTCATAGCCTACCTTTGCTAACCATCTTTTAAAAGGCTCTGCTTTAGGAGAGGGAATTGATTGAATAATACGGAAAATCCCTTCAGTATTGGCGCAGTCCGTTTCTCGTCTTTTTCCATCATGAGCAAGTAATTTCAACTGTCGACAATTTGTCGACAGTTGAAATCCATCTTCTTCTTTTACTCTTACTTTCATTTTAAACCAATAATCTCTAGGGTTAAGGCTATCAGTTAAAGCCTCAACTACATCAACTACTGAAAACCACCATTCATTTTGATAAATGATTCTTCTGATTTTTTTGCCTTTGAATAATGCAATTTTAGTTGTTTTCATTTTATACCTTCCCTTTTTTATTTTACTGTCTTTACAAATATCTCCAAATTTGTTTTAAGTATCAACTAATAGCAAAAAAAGGGGCAGCAAATAGCTGCCCTTTTTGAAAGTTATTTTTTTAATCTATTTACCCGCCGTATGTTATCGTTATTGTCTTTGTATCCGGACCCCAGTTATCTATCAGCTATTCTCTTTAATTTAAAATAATTTATCAAGTATGGTTATGGAATTTCAGACAAATCAATAACAAATTGTTCTTCTCCACCGTGTCCATCAGCAATAATTAAAGTAATAACTGCATCTCTCGGTATGTCTGCGTTGAAAAACCAATAGTAATTTACCGCAAAATATAAAGGACCCTGAGATAAAAGTGTTTCACTAGCCTTGCTTTGGTTGTTGTCTTGATAGGGCTGAATAGTCTTATTGCCTAATTTGACTGTAGCATGATAGTCTTTTGCAAAATCAATACTATCCCCAAGTACAGTTACAAAAAAGAGTGCTTTATCGCCAAAAAGTTGCAATTGATATTGCGCCTCTTCACTCGTTATATCTTGGTATATTAATGCTTTCTCTCTCGACTTAATTGCAACCCAGTAATACGGGGTTGCAATATGACCAGATGTTTTAAGTATTGAATCACTGCCAAATTCAAATGGTTTAATAAAATTAGAATAATCTTTGTTTGCTTTGCCCCAATTTATTGCACTCTGTACTTCATCTTGTGTCAAGATCCAATTTGTGCTTGTGCTGGTACCACTTCCCAAAAGTTCGCTAAACGTTGCAGGTTTATTATAACTCAAAAGTGTTTTTACATCGTTAATGGGAATGGCAAAGTTGAGGCCCTGTACACCTTCTCCTACAAATCCCCATGTAGTTACGCCTATTACTTCCCCATTGGCGTTAAAAACAGGTCCACCACTTGAACCGGGTGAAATTGGCGCTGAAATTTGTATCCAGTTCTCATTTTCAATAATCCTGTTGGTTGCACTTACAACGCCAGTAGTAACAGAATTTTGAAGACCTAATGGATTACCAATTACAACTATTTCATCGCCGTCTGATATTTGGTTTGAATCTCCAAGAGTAACTGATTGTGTGTTATATAGTGGTAACTGAAGGACTGCTATATCGCGGGTTTCATCATAATTAACTACACCGTTAAGCGTAAAAACTCTTCCATCACTTAATTTCACAGTGGCGGTAGATGCATCTTTAATCACATGATAGTTAGTTACCACTTTCCCGTCTGTTGTGGCTAAGAACCCACTTCCTAGGCTTACATTGGTTTCTATATACACTACATTCTGACTGTTTTGTGCAGCAATTTGTGATGGCGTGCCTCCCGATGTTTCTTCTTCGAGCTCGTCAATTCTCTGCTGCAGTACACTGTTTTGTGTAACAAGATTAGCTTTTTCTATTTCAAGTGTTGTCGCTTTCTCCTGAAGCGCACCATTCCTGGTAGTAAGACTGGATTTCTCTATTTCAAGACTTGAAATTTTATTATTCAAGTAAGGAATAGAGTCCATCGTTATTGTTACAGTCTTAGTTGTCCCATCCCAACCAACATCTGCACCCAAATTTTCACTTACAAACCGTATAGGAACTAGTGTTCTTCCATTAGTAATTTGTGGTGGGACATCCAAACTGATGGGTGATCCATTAACATACGCAGTCTTGCTGCCAATCTGCATGTTTATTAGGATCTTGTTAGCTTCTCCAGCAACTTGAGGAATGCAGAACATTGCAATTAACATTACAGATAAAAACAATAAAAATAATTTTTTCACCTTTACCTCCTTTTAATGAAAATACTTAACTTGGTTACATAATGATACTTAAAACCTTTTTGTCAAATTTCTTTTTACTTTTAAATAGCTATCTTTACCAGCCTCGTATGTTATTGTTCTTGTATCTGAATCCCAGCCGACATCGCAGCTAAGATTTTCTAAAACAGCCCTCAGAGACACCATTGTTCTGTTGTTGACGATTAAAGGTTTTACATCGTGATTAACCTCCCGATTTTATCAGTTGACCCTGAATGCACCAGCATCAATCCTTAGATTTAAAAATTGAAAACCTACATTTTGCTACTACAATTTTTACAAACAAAAAATTACAACTACACAAATACTTGCTTTCTTTCCTGTCAATGTATTTCGAAGCAAGGCTGCCATTTACTGACTGTACAATTGAAGATATCCTGTGAATATAATAAGTTGTTAAGATTTTTAAAAAGATTATACTCAAATAAATAATAGTGATGCTTAAAAAGGAGGACAAGATGCAGAAATTTTTAAAAGAAAACTGGAAATTCTACTTTCTTAATTTGTTACTTGCTGTCGGGATCTACTTGTCATCAAAAATATACGACATTACGAATCATGCAACAGCAAATGTGCATATTTTGCAAATGCCTTTGGATAAACTCATCCCTTTTATACCACAATTTATCGTGATTTATAACTCTCTTGAGCCAGTGCTATATATTTCACTTATATTTTTCTTTATATTCTACCCAAAGATTTTCAGTGCGTTTGCCCTTGCTATGATTTCTCTATTTTTGATAAGCAACCTTGTATATGTCGTTTTTCAAACCTATGTGCCAAGACCCACACTTACTCCCAACACAAATTTATATATAGATAGGGTCATTACTCTCTATAATAGCGATAATCCTTATAATTGCTTTCCAAGTCTCCACTGTGGAACATCAGCACTTGTTGCTTCATTTTGGTTTGTAAAAAAGAGATATAGAATTATTGCGTGGATTATGGCGCTATGGGCATTTGGCATAGTGTTATCCACACAATTTTTAAAACAGCATGTAATTGTTGATATACTAAGTTCTTTCATTGCAATCGGACTTTACTTTGTCTTGTATAAACTATTCAACCTTGGGAAGGAAAGTTCTTAATATTTGAAAATAGATTATAATACATCAGGCAAAAGTTAAAAAGAATAAAAACGCAAAGATAGGCATAGTTTTAAGAATAGTATTTGTTATTTGAAAATTATGAAAGTTATTTAGTGGAGGGGAAAATGTATTATCTTTCAAGAGAATTTACATTTGATGCGGCACATAAAATTATAGATTATCAGGGAAAATGCGAAAAGTTGCATGGGCACACATACCACCTTAAAGTAACAGTAGCGGGGAAACTTGGAGCTAATGGAATGGTTGTTGATTTTGCTATTATCAAAAAGATTGTTAATGAAATGATTATAGACAAATTAGACCACTGCTACCTTAATGATTTAGTTCCAAATCCAACGACTGAAATTGTTACACGCTGGATTTATATGACGCTTTTACCAGCGTTTAAAAAATACGATTGCACCGTGTACGAAATAAGTTTAGCAGAAGGCGCGAATAATACGGTTACTTTTAGAGGAGATGGTAATGAAAGACATACAGAATGAAAAGGATACAAGGAACATCCCCCTTAACAAGGTGGGAGTCAACAGCATTATTTATCCGATACAAGTTTTAGACAAAGAAAATAAGTATCAGCACACTGTCGCAAGAATCAATATGTATGTGAATCTTCCCAAAGAATTCAGGGGGACACATATGAGCAGGTTTATCGAAGTATTAGATGAGCATCAAAACAATATGAGCATACATACTCTTGAACAAATCCTGGATGATATGAAAATTAAATTAGACGCCAGTGCAGCGCATATTGAGGTAAGATTTCCATACTTTATTTTTAAAAAAGCACCGATTTCAAAAATTAAGAGCTTTATGAATTATGACTGTGCGTTTATTGCGTCTAAGGAAGAAGAATTTGACTTTATGTTAGAGGTGAATACTCCCGTGCACAATTTGTGTCCTTGTTCCAAAGAGATTAGTGATGTCAGCGCACATAATCAGAGGGGAATGGCAAAAGTGCAAATCAGGATGAATAAGCTGGTTTGGATTGAAGAGGTTGTTGAAATATCCGAGCAGTCAGCAAGTGCCCCGGTTTATTCGCTCCTGAAGAGAGAGGATGAAAAATATATTACAGAAACCGCTTATGCTCATCCACGATTTGTAGAGGATTTGGTAAGAAATATTTCAATTAAATTAGATCAAGACCAGCGTATTACATTTTATTCTGTGGAAGCAGTAAATTTTGAAAGCATACACAACCATAATGCATATGCATTTTATAGTAAAGACAAACGGTTAAATAAATAATTGCATTGAAAAATCTTTAAAACCTGTTAAAATTTAGAAGAATAGTTTGGGGTGCCGAAAAGATTGTTTGAGTAGGCTGAGAGAAGTTTGGCTTCAACCCATTGAACCTGATGTAGGTAATCCTACCGGAGGGAAGTGTTATGAAGAGTGCATTACAGAGGAAAAGTTTTAAGGGAGTTGAATTAAATAGAATATTAAAATTCTGTCTGCCTATCATTTTTTTGACCATATTTTTTTACCTGCCTCTTTTTAACATTACAAAGAGTGCATTTTTTTCGGAATCAAATAAGTTTACGTTCGATAATTTTTACACAATATTTACAAAGCCATATACGTTAAAAGTGTTATCTTTTACGTTTAAACAAGCTTTTATTAGCGCACTTTTCACATTGATTATAGGTTTTCCGGGCGCGTATATTATCTCTCATTACGATTTTAGAGGGAAAGGGTTTCTCATTTCTCTTACGACTGTTCCTTTTGTGCTTCCTTCCGTCCTTGTTGCTCTTGGCTTTATTACCTTGTTTGGCACTAACGGATTTGTCAATCAAATATTGATGGGAGTGTTTCATTTAAGTCATCCCATTTCGCTTTTGTATTCATTTACCGGAATTATATTAGTGCATGTTTTTTATAATTTCCCTATTGTAGTACGAATTATTGGAGCTGATTGGGAGGGAATATCCGAAGAATATAAATTTGCCGCAGAAAGCATGGGGGCTTCCCGACTTGCTGTTTTTATTAAAGTTATTGTTCCTTTACTTCTTCCGGCAATTATCGCAAGTTTTTCTCTTGTTTTTGTATTTTGTTTCCTAAGTTTTGTCATCATTCTTACGATTGGTGGAGCTCGCTTTGCAACGATCGAAGTTTCAATATATACGTACTATAATATGTTTTCTGATTTTAAGATGGGTAGTGCACTTGCTTTGTTTCAGGGAATATTTTCTTTGTTGTTTATGTATATATATCTTTGGAGCGGCAACTTAATAAAAAAAGGCACTTTAAAAAGAGGTATAGCCAAAAAGAGGAATATTGTTAAAAATAAAACAACTTTATCATTGTCTTTGACTTATCTTATTTTTGTCGCGGTGCTCATAATTGCACCAATCGCCGTGATATTTATTTCTGCTTTTCGCAATCCCTTAACCGGCGCGTTTACTTTATCGAATTTTGCAGGGCTTATGAGCAGCAAATATAATTATATTACCGGAGTTCTTCCTATCCATGTAATAGGAAATAGTCTTGTATTTGCAGGGATAACAGTAATTTTTTCAATTATATTTGCTTTACTTATTACATATGGGTTACGAGGCAAATTTATTGGCAAAAACATTCTGCTCACTTTATTTATGCTGCCTCTTGCGATTTCCCCTATTACAATTGCCCTCTCTTATATCATCTCTTTTCAAGGGCACCCTGCTTTACTTAATAGCTGGGTAATTATCCCAATAGCCCATACTCTTATTGCTTTGCCATTTACAGTACGTGCTCTTCTTCCCATGATAGAAACAACGTCTGTTTCATATGTATTTGTCGCTGAAAGTTTGGGTATGAGCAGATTACGTGCATTCTTCTCAGTGGATCTGAATTTGATTCGCCCTGCTTTGATAGCTTCTGCGGTATTTTCTTTTGCAATTTCGATGGGAGAATTTGGTGCCGCATATATGTTATGCAAGCCATCATATACGACAATGCCTATCGCACTTTTCAGATTTCTTTCGGGAAGGCACTTTGGAATAGCGTCGGCTATGGGAGCTTTACTTGCACTTGCCAGCTTAGTTGCATTTATTCTCATTGATAAACTAAAAAAAGAGGGACCAATAATATGAAAAAAATTGATTTAATTGGGATTAAGAAGAAATATGAGGGATTTTCTTTAAATGTAGATTTTGATGTGGCGAGCGGAGAGTTTATATCTATTTTAGGCCCATCAGGTTCTGGGAAAACTACTGTCTTGCATATTATTGCAGGCTTCATCCGCCAGGACCAGGGTAAAATTTTAAGGGACGGGAACGATATTTCTTTTTTGCCAACGAGCGACAGGAATATAGGAGTAGTTTTTCAGGATTATGCACTATTCCCTTATCTTTCTGTATATTCCAATATAGCTTTTGGACTGAAAATAAAGCATTTTGAGAGCAAAAGAATAAAAGAAGCAGTGTTTAATATAGCAGAGCAATTCGGTATCACGCACATATTGAATAAATATCCCGATATCATATCGGGCGGAGAAAAGCAGCGCGTTGCTGTTGCTCGAGCAATGGTGGTTAAGCCTGATGTGCTTCTTATGGATGAACCTCTTTCATCATTGGATGCAAAGATCAGAGAAAGATTGATGGAAGAATTAAAAGAGTTCCATCAAAGATTTAACACTACTATTGTATATGTGACTCATGATCAGGCAGAAGCTATGTATCTTGCCGAGCGAATTGTATTAATGGATAATGGTAAAATTGATCAGATTGATACACCTGTGAATTTGTATGAACATCCGAAAACACTATTTGCGAGGGAGTTTATTGGTAAAATAAATCGATTAGTAGCTAACGGGGAAATAAAATATATACGACCGGAAGAGGTCATTATGAGTCGTAGTGGAGAATTTGAAGGAACTGTCGAGAGGATTATGTATTTAGACAGTGGAGTTGAAATGTATGTTAAGATGCAGGATAATCGTATCCTTGTGCGAGAATTCTTGAGGAATGTAAAAGGGATAAAACCTGGTGATGTAATAAGATTTGATCTGGAAGGAGGTGATTAGATGGCAATTGCCGAGTTTAGCGTATTACCTGTTGTGCCCGAAGAGCAGGTAAACGAGATTGTTGAAAAAGCAATACAGGTAGTGATTGATTCGGGTTTGAAATATGAAGTGGAAGCAAATAGTACGACAGTTGAAGGCGATTTGGATGAGTTGTTAGATGTGATAAAAAACGCTCATATGGTTGCAAGAGAACAGGGATCAGGGCGAGTTATTACAATTATTAAGATTGATGATAAAAAAGGCGGAATTACAATAAAAGAAAAAGTAAAGAAATTCAGAAAGGAGGCATAATATATGAAAAGAATAATTGTTTTATTTCTTGTTATTTTATTGCTGTCAGTTGGATTAACCGGATGCAGACAGAAGGAAAGCGCGGAGGAGACGCTCACCATTTATTCTTACGATAGTTTTGTTTCGTATGGATTGCCCGATGAAACGAATAAATTATTTGAAGAAAAATATAACTGCAAAATAGAATATAGAACTTTTGGCGGTGTTGGGGCAACATTGAACAGGTTAATTCTGGAAAAGAATAATTCCCAGGCCGACCTATTTGTTGGGTTGAATATGAATAATCTGGCAAGGGCGCTAACGGAAGAAATTTTTATTTCATACCGCCCTGAAAACTATAAAGTGATACCTGAAGAATACAGAATTGATAAAAATTGGAGCGTCACTCCTTTTGATGGCCCGAATTCACTTGCAATTATTTATGATTCTGAAGTGATAAAAAATCCTCCGAAAAGTTTCGAAGATTTGCTCAAGCCGGAATACAAAGGGAAGCTGATATTGGAAGATCCTCGTTCCTCTTCTCCTGGTATGGGATTTTTACTCTGGACCATAGCAGTTTACGGTGAGGATCACTACCTGGATTATTGGGAGAAACTGAAGCCAACTATTTTTCATATATATCCTGATTGGACTTCTGCTTTTGATACTGCTTTCGTTCAAAATAAAGAAGCTCCAATGGTGCTAAGTTACGATGTTGATCCCGCATATTTCTATTATGAGGATGAAGTGACACGATATAAAGCAGCGATCCCGGAAGAAGGCGGTTGGCTGCAATTAGAATTTGTAGGGATAGTAAAAGGCAGCAAACATCAAGAACTTGCCCAACAGTACATAGAGTTTATGCTTAGCAAGGAATTTCAAGAAAACCTTCCATTATATCAATGGGCATTTCCTATTGATAAATCAATACAACTCCCGGAATGTTATAATTACGCAGTAAATGCAGATAAGTATATTATTCTACCGCCAGAGGATATAGCAAATAAAAGCCAAATATGGCTGGAAAAATGGATTGAAATGATCACTAGTGATTGAATATTTTATTAACTTGATTGTAGGAGTGAATTAAGATAAAAGAGAACATCTTTCCGATGTTCTCTTTTCTGCTTGCATTTCTTGAAAATATTATTTTTATAGTTATGATATAATTAATGTTAGTATAAGCAAGGAGGATGTTATGAGTAGGATCATTTATTTGGATCATGCGGCGACTACCCCGGTTGATAAAAGGGTATTTGAAAAAATGAAACCATATTTTACAGAGTTATTTGCAAATCCGGCAACGCGGTGGATCTCTTCAGTCAGCAAGAAAGTGGACGAGGCGGTCGAAAATGCTCGAAAGAATGTTGCTGCTCTTATCAATGCACTCCCTGAAGAAATTGTTTTTACATCCGGGGGCACAGAATCAGATAATGCAGCGCTAAAGGGTGTTGCGTTTGCAAACAAGGACAAAGGAAACGAAATTATAACAACACCAACAGAACATGAAGCAGTGTTAAAATCTGTAGAGAGTTTGCAGGATTTTGGTTTTGTCATTAAATATGTTCCAGTGGATCGCGAAGGTTTTTTTGATCCTGACGATGTGAAAAAGCTTATTACGTCAAAGACGATACTGGTTTCAATAATGCATGCAAACAATGAAATTGGAACTATCGAACCGCTTCGTGAGATAGGGGCAGTCTGCAGAGAAAGAGATGTCCTCTTTCACACCGATGCAGTGCAAACCGTTGCTCATCTCCCTATTGATGTAGAACAGATGAATATTGATCTGTTGAGCCTTTCCTCTCACAAATTTTATGGTCCAAAAGGTGTTGGTGCCTTGTTTATACGGAAAGATATCCCAATTGTGCCATATATGGATGGAGGCGGACAAGAACGAGGATTTCGCTCTGGAACTCTCAACTCGACGGGAATTATCGGGTTGGGGGAGGCAGCAAAATTAGGGAAAGAAGAACAGGGGGAAAGGGAAAATTGTATTGCGGAATTTAGAGATATTTTCTTGGCGAAGATATTGGAAGAAATTCCAGCTGTTTATTTAAACGGCCCGGAAGGCAACAGAAGACTTCCTGGCAATATCAGTATTGTTATTCAGGGTATAAGAAATGAACCTCTTCTTGTTGCTCTTAATGAAAAGGGAATTATTGCAGGTGGTGGTTCTGCTTGTTCTGCTGGTAAAAAGAATCCTTCTCATGTGCTTCAAGCAATTGGTGTTCCCGAGGAAGATCTATTCAGCGTTATACGCATTACAATTGGAAAGGATAACAAAAAGGAAGACATTGATTTTATAGTGGACAACATTAAGGAAACAACAAATCAATTGAGGGCTTTGAGCCCATTCTGGGGGGAATAGATGTATCCAGAAATTATAAGAGAACATTTTATTCATCCTAAAAATGTCGGAAAAATCAAAAACCCCACCGTAACTGGCAGTTATTCAATGCCAAATTTGGCAAAGGCCATTTTCTATTTTCTCATAGAAGACGGAATTGTTAAAGATATTAAATATCAAATCGCAGGCTGTCCTTTTGCAATAGCAGTGTGCTCTATTCTGAGTGAATATGCTAAGGAGAAAAATGTGAAAGAGCTTAAAAATATTATGCTAGAGACATTAGAACAGTTTTTTGAGATTCCTGAGGAAAAGGAAGAATGCATAAATTTGTCCTTAGAAGCTTTTTTGGACGGAGTTAAAAACGCATAATCGTTAAAAAAAATAGTACAAGCCGTGTAGCTGGCGAATTTTATATTGCCGATGCTGAAATATTTAGAAATTTGAATTATTATGTTGATATCAATTTAATTTATCTAACGAACTTTCTGCATAAAATGAGGCATTCAAGCATATTTTTTACACTTTACAATCAATAACTTGAAAATATTATTTTTATAGTTATAATTTCTTAAAAAATAAAGATGGCAAAACGAGCGAGTTTTTAGACGACAAAAAATTGTCATCCTACAAAGAGTGTTCATATTGTTGAAAAGATACTTTCTAATTTTAAGAGCGGTAAAAGAAATTCTGTGGATTTCCGGCTTGAAATAAACGGTAGATTTGTATATATTAAATACTATACAGTGAGAGATGAAAAAAGAAAATATTTGGGTACGTTGGAGGTTGCTTAAGATGTGACTGAGATGAGAAATATTCAGAACAAAAAAAATTTATTCAGAGGAGTAAGGAGGCTGATATGGTAAAAAAGCAAGAAATTTTGGAGGCATTAAAAAATGTGTATGACCCGGAAATACCGGTAAATATTGTGGACTTAGGTTTAATTTATGATATTAAAACAGACGAAGATAATGGAACTGTGTTTGTTAAAATGACACTTACGGCTTCGGGGTGTCCAATGTCATCATTTATAATGAGTGATGTGGAAATGGTTATTCAAGAGCTTGAAGGAGTAAAAGAAGTTAAAGTGGAGCTCACATATGATCCGCCATGGAGTCCTGATTTAATGAGCAGTGATGCAAAGAAAAACTTAGGGTACGAATAGATAGGCAATTATGAAAGTTTATTTAGATAATGCAGCTTCTACAAAAATGGACAAACGAGTAGTCGATGCTATGATTCCGTTTTTTCTGGAAAAATATGCTGTACCTTCTTCTCAGTTTGCTCATACCTATGGACTAGAGGTAAAGGATGCAGTTGATGAGGCAAGAGTATCTTTTGCTGAACGTTTAGGAGGAAAGTATCCTGAAGAAATTATATTTACCTCAGGTGGAACTGAAGCGAATAACCTTGCCATTAAAGGAGTTGCCTATGCGAATATTAACAAAGGGAAACACCTCATAACAACACAGGTAGAGCATAATTCTGTTCTCAATTCGTTTAGGCGGCTGGAAGAAGAAGGTTTTGAGGTATCATATCTTCCAGTAAGCAAAGATGGTATTATTAACATGGATGTACTAACGCGCTGCATTAAGAAGGAGACAGCGTTAATCTCAGTCCAATATGGAAACCATGAGACAGGAACAGTCCAGGATATCAGGGAAATTGCAAAACTATCTAAGGAAAAGGGAATACTATTTCATACGGATGCTGCAATTGCCTGGCCATATTTGCCAATAGATGCGTATAATTGGGGAATAGACCTTATTACATTGTCTCCACATAAATTTTACGGCCCAAAGGGTATTGGAATACTGTTCATTAAGAAAGGAACAAGGATTAAAAAAGTGTTAGATGGGGGATTTAATGAATTTAATTTACGGCCCGGGACAGAGAACACACCTGCGATTATCGGTGCGAAAAAAGCAGCAGAGATATTTAGCAGGGAAGATGTTGATAGAATTCTATTGCTTAAAAAACGTTTGATTACAGGAATAAAAACTACCATTAAAGATGTAGAATATAACGGCTTAAAAGAGCATTCCTTACCGCATATTGCTAATTTAACTTTTAAATACATTGAAGGCGAGGCTATTTCACTTCGCTTAGATTTTGAAGGGATCGCTGTGATAACAGGGTCTGCCTGTTATAGTAAAAATTTACAAGCCAGCTATATACTTCTGGCAATGGGAAAGAACCATGAACAAGCTCATGGGTCAATTCGGTTTTCTCTGTCAAAGTATAATACAGAAGAAGAGATCGATTATACTATTCAGAAAACAGGAGAAGTAGTTAGCGATCTAAGAAAACTTAGTCCGTTAGGAAGGGAGGATGAAGAATAGTGCCAGTTCCGTATACAAAATTAGTAATTGAACATTTTAAACACCCACATAATGTTGGAGAGATTAAGAATGCGGATGTGAAAGTGACAGAAGGAAGTCCGGCGTGCGGAGATATGCTTACTCTCTATCTAAAAGTGGATCCGGAGACCCATATAATAAAAGACATAAAATTTCAGTCATTTGGTTGCGCATCTAACATAGCGACAGGATCGATACTCACAGATATTGTAAAAGGCAAAAAAATTGAGGAAGCAGCAAAAATTACCTGGAAAGATGCTGTGGAGGCATTAGGAGGGTTGCCAACTGTAAAGATTCATTGCTCGGTGTTAGCCGCTGATGCTTTGCATTCAGCCGTGGAAATTTACATGGAGAAAACGGGGCTCGTAAAGGAAAAAAAACCAACGACAAAGGAAATTGTTATGTCGAAATTATCACATGTTGTAGATCCGTTGACGGGCATTGATATTGTCCGGTCGGGTCTAATAAAAACTATTCACATTAAGGATGGTGTTCTGACAGTGATTCTCGATTTGCCTAAAGATCATCAGTTTGCAAAAAATATAGAGGAAGAAATTTTGGAAAGACTGGAGCATTTGTGGGATGTTACGGGAGTAAAAGTAATTTTTGAAGGTTAAAAGCAGTGTGCTACGAAATTGTTTTGGAGATTTAAAAAATGAGAGTGAAAGTTAAATTATATGGTGATTTTTTAAAGTATGGCCCTGAGGAGAGCTATATTACACTTCCGGAAAAGACAACTGTAAAGACAGTTATAGAGAAGGTGGGGATTAAGGAACTAAACTACATAATGATATTGATAAATACTAAGAGAAGCTGGATGACTGACGGGGTTAAAGACGGTGATACAGTGCACATCTTTTCTCCTGTCGGAGGAGGATAACTTATAGCAAATCACTAGAAGCAGAGAGTAGAATTTTAAATTATTTAAGCAGTACAATACATTGTCTTTGCTTTCAAAACGAGTTGTTTAAAATCTTAAAAAATGTGTAGTGTCAGCAACTTTATTAAAATTAAATTAAGTGAAAAGTATTATAAGAGGGAGTTTATTAGTTTTAGAAGGATGAATTTGTATTAACGGCATGGTGGATAGATGCTCGTTCTTAAAGATTTTACAGGCATTATAAGAAATCTGATTCATTTGCTATTTGAAATTTGCTATTTGAATTTTCTTTGTTAGAATATAAGTTAATATAATTTAAGTTGCTGAATTATTGAAGCGATGAAGAGAAGAAAATAAATAGAATGGTTAGAAAAATAGTAAAAAAGCAGGGGTAATGCATGGGAATAGATCAAATATTTACTAGTTCGAATTATTATTTTAATCCACACGCCATTCCCGTAATGGTTACTGCCGTTGTTTTGTTCATATTTGGAATATTTTCTTTGTTGCGGAATACAAAGAGCAAGACGAATATTTCTTTTTTTCTTGTTACTTTGAGTCTTTTTATATGGGTTTCTGGGATATCTATATTGTATATAACTCAAAATCCAGAGATTGCCCTATTTTTTTACAAACGTTATACTTTTTTGGGCTTAATTATGATTTCCCCCAGTGTTTATTTGCTAACTTTGTCGTTTTTTAATTTGTTAAGAAAGAAAAAGTGGCTGGTTTTGGTAAATTATATTATAATGCTTCTTTTTTATTTTATGGCAAATACGACAGATTTAATGTTTATTGGCGTGAGGAAACATTTCTGGGGATATTCTATTCAGTATGCCAGTGTTGGGTCTTACTTTTTGGTTTTTTTTGTTTTTCTTTTACTTCTATTTTTGTATTATTATGTTCGAGTAAACAAATTCATCTTGGTCAGCAAAACTCAAAAAAAACTGTTTTTATTCAGTTATTTGGTGGTTTGTGTTGCTCTGGTAAATAGTTTGCCTTCTACTGGTTTTGAGGTATATCCGTTTGGGTATGTTTTTGTTTTGATATTTGTACTGATCCAGTGGTATTCTATAAATAAATACCAAGAATCTTTGCCATATTTAGCGTTAAACAGTATCTCAGATGGTGTTATTGTTGTTAACCTTAACGGTAAGATTGTTCATATTAGCTCTGTTGCTGAAAAACTGATGAATGTTCAATCAGATTCTATTCTTCACAAGAATGTTTCAGAATATTTTTGTTCAAGTGGTTGTAAATTGGCAGACCAAGAACAATTTCAAATGGTGCTAAAAAAAATCAAAACTGATCCCAGCCAGATAATTAATGCACAAATTGATTATATAGAGCCTAAAAAGCGCATTAATCTTACTACAGTTCCGGTTGCAAGTAGATTAGGGGAAGTGATTGGGGTCATGTTTACGCTGAACGACATTACCGAGTATGAACAGTTAAAAGACGATGTAGAACAGTACCAGAAGTTTCTTGAAGATATGGTAAGAGAGCGAACCAAACAATTGGAAGATACTAACAAGCAACTGAAGCAAGACATTATTAAGCGTAAACAGCTCGAAAAAGAACTTTTTGTCCAGAAAAAATATTTTCAGGAACTGTTTGAGAACAGCGTGCTGGCTATTGCACAACTGGATACCGATGACAGAATCGTTGCTATTAATAAAGGTTTTACGACATTATTTCAATGGTCAAACGATGAAGTAGTTGATAAAGGACTTATAGAATTAGTCGTACCTGAATCGTTGAGTAGTGAGGGCGAGTTTTTCTTTTCGGAAGGAATGAAGGGTAAAAAACCTAAAAAAGAATCAGTAAGGAAACGCAAAGACGGCAGTCTTGTTTCTGTATACGTTCATGCCGTGCCTATTTCTGTTGACAATAAGGTAGTTGGAATGTATGCAGTTTATATGGATATTACAAATATAAAGAAAGTAGAGGAGAAACTTAAAGAAGAGGTAGCATTAACCTCTACCATGCTTGAGGCTGTTCCCCATGCAGTAATTGGCTTACGCGATCGTCATATTATGTTTGCAAATGAAAATGTGAAAAATGTGTTTGGTTGGGAAAGAGAAGAGTTAATTGGAAAAACAACAAGAATTTTATATCGCTGTGACGAAGAGTTTGAACAAATTGGCAATGATTTTTATCCTACACTTGAAAAACATAAATATTGCGGAGAAGAATTTCCCTGCAGGCGTAAAGACGGGAAAGATATACTATGCCGGGTAACTGCTTCAAGGATAGGCGACACGCTTAAAGACAAACAAATCGTTGTTATGTACGAAGATATTACCGAACAAAAACGGAATATTGCTGAACTTCAAGAGAGCAATGAAAAGCTTTCAAGCTTGTTTTACAGCCACCCAGCAGCTTTAGTTTACCTGGACAATGATAGTCATATTCTTGATGTAAACCCTGCTTTTGAAACGCTTTTTGGTTATTCGATAGACGAAATTCGCGGGAGAAACCTTAATGACGGTATGATTCATCCTGATGGAAAAATAGACGAAGGCAAGGATTTAGACGAAACGGCTTTAAGTGAAGGATATTTGGATTTTGAGACGGTTCGAAAGAGAAAAAATGGAACGCTGTTCCCTGCGCTCATATCGGGCTCGCCTATTGTAGTCGATGGTGAGGTAAAAGGGGTAGTGGGCATGTATATTGACATTACTGAACGAAAGAAAGCAGAAAAAATAAAGGATGTGATTTCCAAGATTTCGGAAGCAGTCCACTCCACTAATACTCTTGATGAATTATATGGCTTAATACACCAGAATGTTTCTGTTCTTATGATGGCAAATAATTTTTATATTGCAATGTATGATGAATTTTCCAAGATGTTGAGTTTCAAATACTGGGCAGATGAAAATGACCCAAAGCCCGAACCAAGAGAACTCAAGAGAGGCATTACAGAGTACGTATTTAATACGGGAAAGCCAATAATTGCCGATCCGGAAATTATTAAGGAGCTGCAAAAAGAAGGCAAAACAGAAATTCATGGCTCTCTACCTGTGTCCTGGCTTGGCGTACCGCTTAAAGTGGAGAATAAGACAATTGGGGTGTTGGCTGTGCAGAGTTATACTGCGGGAATTAAGTATACGGAGGATGATAAAAAGGTCCTGTCATTTGTTTCTGACCAAATCGCTTTAGCTATTGAACGAAAGAAAAATGAGGAACGAATGTTGCTTCAAAAATCTTATTTAGAAACTCTTTTTGAAGGTGCGCCTCTTGCGATTGCAATGCTTGACAATGAAGAACGGATGATGAACGCAAATAACGGCTTTGAAAAGTTTTTTCAGTATTCTATTAATGAAATAAGAGGGCAATTTATTGATGATTTCATTGTTCCTGATGAACTCAAAGAAAAGACAAAGCGTGTAGAGTTTGAAGTAAAACAAGGGAAAGTAGTTGCTTTAGAATCAATTAGACAGCGAAAAGACGGGAGTTTGGTGAATGTGTCTATATTCGCTTATCCGATTATGTTGGGTTCTGTGATGCATGGAATCTACGCAATTTATGTCGATATTACAGAGCATAAAAGAAGCGAAAAACAGCTTAGCTATATGGCCACGCACGATGCTTTAACTGGCTTACCTAATAGAGTTCATTTCGAAAATCGTTTTGCATTAGAAGCCGAACTTTCTCGGCGTAACAATCAGAAGTTTGCTCTATTTTATATTGACTTGAACGAATTTAAGAAAGTAAATGACGAGCTTGGACATGCTGTGGGAGACATTTTGCTGAAGCAGGTTGCTGATCGATTTACTGAGCTTCTCAGAAAGAGTGACGTGGTTGCACGCATAGGCGGAGATGAATTTGTATTTCTACTTCCGGAAACTTTCAAAGAGAAAGAGATACACAAAATTGTCAAAAAATTCTTCAAAGCTTTTGAAGAGCCGTTTGTTGTACAGGACCATAAAATTGATGTCCGTTTAAGCATCGGAGGAGTTATTTTCCCGGATGACGGAACAGATGTTGTTATATTGCTAAAAAAAGCAGACAGGGCAATGTATAATGTCAAAGCTCAAGGGGAAAATGGCTATCAATATTATCAGCCGGATATGTTTCTAAAGGAAGAGTAAGCTAGTTAGAAATATATTTTTTTCTGCTCTGTTAAATTTAGAGATCCTTAATTCATAAGTTGCATCAGGTGTTTGTTCAAACAAATTTTAAGAATGCGCATGTAAGAAGCAATTTGATTTTATAGTCGCTTCCTATAAGTGCAGTAGCAGGTATATCTACTATGCCGCATTGGTCAATTTCATCTTTATCAACAGTATAGATTGGTAGCGTTATCCCGGTATCTTCTTTGAAGGCCTTTATGTAGTTACTTCCTTCCGGGACACATAGATAAAAAACAATATTTTCCTTATTTTACTATGCTTGAATATTTTATTTTAAAGATTAAGTAGGATTTAAAATCTTTAGTGGCAGAATATGCACCATAAATAACCAGTGCAATGACGATAACAATAAGAATTTTTTTGCCATACTTTTTAAATTCATGCTTATAATGTCTCCTTCTTAGTTTTTTCTATTATACAAATAACTGGCCGTAAACAAAATTTTAAATTAAGATAAAAAGATTGAAAATATTAATGGAATTTGCTATACTAAATTCGCAATAGGTTCAAACAGACTGTGTTTTTTTGATTTTATAAATAGAAGTATTGCTATACTTACTCGAAATAGGGGAGACTTTGGAGAAAGGTAAAGGAAAATGAAAGATCTCTGGCAATTTTTTAGGCAAGAAAAAAAATGGTATATTCTTATTGTGTTGATGCTTGTTCTTGTGGATGGCGCACAGGTTATTATCCCGATTTTAACAAAAAGGGCTGTCGACGCAATAAGTGCCCAAGCAGATATCTCACTGGTGGTGAAATATGGGTCGTATGTACTTGCTGTTGCTGTTTTTATTATAATAATGCGGTATACATACAACTATATTCTGAGAAAACTTGTGTTAAAATTGGATTACAACTTAAAGACCTCTCTTTTTAATAAATACCTTACACTGCCGAAATCCTATTTTGAAAGAGAAGAAATCGGCGACCTTATGGCTCGCGTCACAAATGATACAAAGGCGATACGTTTTTTCTTGATAATGGGTTTTCTTGGCGGGCTAGACGTGTTGCTTTTGGGTGTTACTACTTTTATCATGATGTTCATAATGAATCCCATGCTTGCTATAATTGTCTCAATTCCCCTTGTTCTACTTATTCCTCTTGCACTAAACTTTGGAAGAAAAATTCATATTCATTTTAAAAACGTACAGAGAATATTTGGCGAAATGACAGTACGGGTCCGGGAAGTAATAAGTGGAATCCGAGTGATAAAAGCTTTTACCCGCGAGGGGTTTTACCTAAAGCTTTTTAAAAATGTAAACGAAGAATATATTCGGGAAAATATGAAGCTTGTAAAATTGGACGGATTTTTTGATCCGATAATCGATTTTCTCATTCACATTTCCCTATTTATACTAATGCTGTGGGGAGGGAGCTTTATTATCAAGGGACGCATTTCTATGGGGACACTCGTTGCATTTACACAATATATAGGAATTTTAACGTGGCCTATGATGGCTGTTGGCTTTTCTATATCACTTTTTCAGCGGGCAAGAGCATCAATGGAACGAATACAAAATGTGCTTCAAACTATACCCGAAGTAAGAGACATAAAACCTATTCATATTGAGCACATTGAGCGAAATGTCAATATTAAAAATCTTTCATTTTCATATCCTGACGATGATCGTTTTGTTCTAAAAAATATTTCTTTATCTATACATGAGGGGGAACTTATCGGTATTACCGGGGCAACAGGAGGAGGCAAAAGTACTTTGCTGTCTCTGCTTCTGAGAGTATATAACCCCCCACCGGATACAATTTTTTTTGGTGAAACGGATATACTAAAAATTCCCTTGCAAGCTTTAAGAAAGAATGTTGGGTATGTGCCTCAAGCACCGTTTCTATTTGGCGATACTTTACTTGAGAATATAAAAATCGGCAAACAGGACGCTACAATTGAGGATGTTGAAGAGGCAGCGAAAATTGCATCTATTTATGAAGACATTATGAAATTGCCCAATAGATTTGATACAGTTGTTGGAGAAAAAGGGATAACACTTTCTGGCGGGGAAAGGCAACGGGTAGCTGTAGCGCGTGCTATTCTCACAAAGAGGCCTCTTATGCTTTTTGATGACCCGCTCTCGGCCGTTGATACAGATACAGAAAAAACAATTATAAGAAATCTTAAGACGTACTTGGAAACAAACCATATCACAACATTATTAGTATCTCAGAGAGTGAGTGCTCTTACTGTTATGGATCGCGTTGTGGTTCTATCGCATGGGAAAATTTTAGAAGAAGGAGCTCCTGATAAATTGTTTGATGAAAAAGGGTACTATTTTCACCTGTATAGAAAGCAGCTTTTGGAAGGGATGGAAGTATGAATAGAAAAATTTTAAAGAGGTTTCTTCCATACATATTAAAGTACAAATTGCTTCTATCTGTCTCGTTTGTTATGCTATTTATTGCCACTGTTTCTGCTACAGTACTTCCGTATCTATTAAAACAATCTATAGATGAATTTGTTGTTGTAAAGGATTTTTTGGGCCTGGTACGAATTTCTGTTCTATTTCTTGGTATAAGTGGAATACTTTTTGTATCTAAAATGATTCAAGTTTATTTTACAAATCTTACCGGGCAGAGAGTAATGCAGGATTTAAGGACAGATCTTTTTAAGCACTTGGAGTCTCTTGCTGTTTCATTTTTTTCGAGAGAACCATCGGGCAAGATTATAACGAGGATTACAAATGATGTCGAAAATATGAATGAACTACTTTCTTCAGGAGTCGTTGCTCTATTTGGAGATTTGGCGACTTTACTATTTGTTATTGTCTTTATATTATTTATTAACGTAAAGTTTGCGCTTCTGGTCATTATACCAATTCCTTTAGCAATTGTATCGGCACTATTCTTAGGAAATAAACTGGAAAGATTGTACGAAAAGGTAAGAGATTACGTAGTAAAAATGAATATAGAGATGCAAGAGAATTTATCCGGCATTATATTAGTACAGGCATTCAACGTAGAAAAAAGAAGCCGTAAAAAGTTTAGCAACATTGCCGAGGGATACCGTCAAACATTTCATACGGCTCAAATGACAAGCATTCAACTCAGTCAGGTTATAAACATACTTTCCTACATATCCATTGCCATTGTGATAATAGCCGGAGGTATTTTTACATTGAACGGCGCAGCTACAATTGGTACAATTATGGCATTTCTTGTATATGTCGATTATCTTTATCGTCCTCTCAGAGACCTTTCGGATAAATTTTCGATTCTTCAAAATGCGATTGCTTCTATGAATAAACTAAATGATTTTTTTGAGGAGAAAGAAATTATAAAGGCCTGCAAAAACCCAGTACAGCATGAGATTAAAGGTGATGTGGCGTTCGAAAATGTCAATTTTTCTTATGACAAAAAGATACCTACTATAAGAGATATTAATCTGCGGGCAAAAGCAGGGGAAAAGGTTGCTCTCGTGGGATTAACTGGCGCAGGCAAGTCGACAATTGCAAACCTTGTGCTACGATTCTATGATGCAGACAGCGGAACAGTAATGGTGGATAATATAAATGTGCAGCGATATGACATAAGGCAGTTACGTTCCCATATGGCAATGGTTTTACAGCATGTTTTCATTTTCAAAGGGACCGTCAGGGACAATATTACTTTGGGTGATAATGATATAACAGAGGAACAACTTATTGCCGCTGCAAAAAAAATTGGAGTGCACGATTTCATCATGAAATTTGCTAACGGTTATGATACAGAACTTTCAACAGAAGGAGGAAATATCTCGCAAGGGGAGCAACAACTTATATCCTTTACTCGCGCACTTGTGTACAATCCGCGCATTTTGCTCCTGGACGAAGCTACAGCGTCTATTGATACCGTTACGGAAGAGCTTATCGATAGAGGAATTCAGAAGATAATGGAAGGTAGAACATCCATCGTTATTGCTCATAGACTGTCTACTATCATAAATTCTGACAGGATATATGTGATTAATAGAGGGAGAGTAGCGGAACAAGGCACACATCAAGAATTAATGAAACAAAAAGGTTTATATTTTGAACTGTATACCACGCAATTTGAGAAAGTTTAGGATATTTTCATTTAGTTGCTTTAAAATGAGAAAATATACCAATGTACTACTTATTAACTGCGACAAATATAATGAAAGTGAGGGCTAAATGATTTTAGGAGCGCATGTTTCGATTGCAGGTGGAGTTTCAAATGCACCACTGCGTGCAAAACATATCGGGTGCGATACAATGCAGATCTTTTCAAAAAATCAAATGCAGTGGCGCATTCCGCCCCTGGACAAAAGTGAGGTTGAAAAATTTCATAACAATATTAAAGCAACAAAAATTATTCCTGGAACTGTGCATTCTTCGTATCTTGTAAACCTTGCAAGCCCCGATGATGCAACACATCAAAAATCAATATTTGATTTGTCAAAAGAATTAGAACGAGCTGAGGCCCTTGGTATTCCATATGTTGTTTTTCATCCTGGTGCTCATAAAGGGAAGGGCGAAAAATATGCGCTGGATAAGATTGTTGATAGTATCGATAAGATTTTTGGGCTCAGCAAAGCTAAAACTACAATGCTTCTTCTTGAGACGACGGCAGGAGAGGGAACAAATATCGGATACAAATTTGAACATCTTGCATATATCATACAGCACTCAGGGATTCCAGAAAGAATTGGTATCTGTGTTGATACCTGCCACATATTTGCTGCAGGTTATGATATAAGAGATAGAAGTGCTTATAAGAAGACAATAAACGCAATTGAGGAAATTATCGGATTAAGCCGATTAAAAGCAATGCACCTTAATGATTCTGAAAGAAAATTAGCCTCGCGTATTGATCGACATGCAGAGATCGGGGTGGGAGAAATTGGACTAAGGGCTTTTGAGTTTTTTGTAAACGATGAACGTCTGAAAAAAACATTAGGAATTTTAGAGGTGCCTGGCGATGAATCAGGGTACAAAAAAAATCTTCAAATACTGAGAAGTTTGATAAAATAATTATTTGGAACAAGAAATGATATTTATCTCTTGTGTGTCTAATGGTATTTTAATCAACTCTATTCTTTACAATATCTCAGTAAGCGGTTATGCAAATGCGTGCAGGCTAATTTCCGATATTAGATAGTTTCTTTTCCTTTATTCTATTTTTCTCGTCAACAAATATTATGGTGGGCGTGAAGCTTTCTAGCTCTTTTTCATCCACCATCACATAGGATACTATTATAATAATATCACCTGTTTCTCCTTTTCTTGCTGCAGCACCGTTTAACTCTATACAACCAGAGCCTTTTTCTCCATACAGCACATATGTAGAGAAACGCTCACCATTGAAAACATTGTATATGTCAACTTTTTCAAATTCTTTCAGGTTTGCCTGTTCTGCAAGATCCCTATCTATTGCGATACTTCCCTCGTAGTTTAAATCTCTTCTTGTAATGCATGCCCGGTGTATTTTTGATTTAAGCATTATTCTTTGCATCTACAATCACCTCTATATTGTCAATAAGTCTTACCTTTCCAAAATATGCAGCAACTGCGATGAGTATATTTCTATCCACATAGTGAAGGTCCTTAAGCGTGCACAGGCCTACAATTGATACGTAATCAATTTTTTTCAACGTTTTTTTACTCTGAATCATGTTTTTCATTGCCTGAATGATTTTTCTGCTGTTCCTTTCTCCATTTAAGATTATTTCTTTTCCTTTTTCTAAAGCTTGATAAAGGATTATTGCATCTCTTCTTTCCTCTTCTGTGAGATGTTTATTTCTTGAACTCATTGCAATCCCATCCTTTTCACGTACAATTGGGCAGGGTACAATTTTTACATCAAAATTCAAATCTCTACTCATCTTTTCGATTACTCTAAACTGCTGATAGTCCTTTTTTCCAAAGTATGCCCTATCGGGATTTACAATTTTGAAGAGTTTTAAAACAATAGTTGTTACACCTCTAAAATGTGTTGGTCGAGACCTTCCGCAGAGGTTTTTTGTAAGTTCTGTGACTTCTACGTAGGTTTGATACTCGACTGAATATATTTCTTTTGTTGTAGGAATAAATATTGCTGCAACTCCTTCTTTTTTGAGTTTTGCAGAGTCCCCTTTTTCATCACGTGGGTATTGATCCAGGTCTTCTGTTGGTGCAAACTGTGCAGGATTTACAAAAATACTTGTAACTACCGTATCATTTTCCTCTTTTGCTTTTCTTACAAGTGAGAGATGCCCTTCGTGCAGATATCCCATTGTTGGTACAAAACCTATTGACTTTCCACTTTCTTTTATTTTTTTAGAGAATTCTTTCATTCCTTCTACTGTTCTTATAATTTTCACACTATTCTTCCTTCTTCTTTGCGTGAAAAACATGTTCTTCAGATGGGAATTTTTGCGTTTCTATGTCTTCTATATATTTGCTTACAGCACTTTTAATTTCTTCATATAGATCTCTGTATTTTTTTACAAAGTGCGGGGTAAACATAGGATCCATTCCAAGCATATCAGTTATTACAAGAATCTGTCCGTCACAGAATCTGCCTGCCCCAATCCCTATTGTAGGAACTGAAACCGATTCTGTAATCTCTTTTCCAACTTCTTCCGGCATCCCTTCAAGTATGATACTAAAAACACCTGCTTCTTCCAGTGTTTTTGCATCAGTTATCAGCCGTTCCTTTTTCTTTTCCGTTTTTCCTTGTATTTTGTATCCGCCAAATAGATTTACGGATTGAGGAGTGAGCCCAATGTGCCCCATCACAGGGATACCGTATGAAACAAGTTTTTCTATAAGAGGAGCGACATTTTCTCCACCCTCGAGTTTTATTGCTTCTGCCCCTTCTTTTAAGAACAACCCTGCATTTCTTATTGCATCCTCTTGAGATGTTTGATATGAGAGGAAGGGCATATCCCCAACAACAAGTGCTCTTTTTACTCCTCTTTTCACAATTCTTGTGTGATACAACATCTCTTCCATTTTTACAGGTATTGTTGAACTCAGCCCCTGGATGGTTGTACCTACAGAATCTCCTACAAGGATAATATCAATTCCTGCTTCATCCAGTATTCTTGCAGTGAGGAAATCATATGCCGTAAGAGCAGTTATTATTTTTTTTCCTTTAAAGTGTTTTACCTTTGGAACGGTAATTTTATCCATCGTTTAATACCTTCTTCATTTCCTCAATTTTTTCTTTATCCAATTCTCTTTCTTCCGCTATCTTTAGTGTAGCAAAAGCGAGACTTTTGTAAATATTTTTCAGTAAGGGATCGTTGATATTTTTCAGATGAAGTTGTATAGTTTTTATATCTCCCCTGAGAATCGGTCCCGTAAGTGCCTGAGCGCTCCCCTCTTCTTTTATATTATTCAAAACCCCTTGAAGCAGTGAAAGAAGCGCATTCTTTGCTTCTATTTCGCTAAACCCAATGGAGCAAAGGAGATTTTCTGAAAGGTTAAAGAGTGTCACAGTATAATTGGCTGTAATTGTTGCAGCAAGATGATATATTGCTTTATTGGCTGTTTTAATCCTGATAAATGTTCCATTAATTTTCTGTATGATTTTTTCTATTTCATTTACGGCAGTTTCATCTCCTTCTACCGCAAAGAGTGTTTCTGAGAGAGTTTTTGCAGAAAGCAAAGGGTCTGCAAATGGTTTAAGCGGATGTACCGAGCATATTCTTGCATTGAGAAACTCCAGAATTGAAGAAGGAAATGCACCGCTTAAGTGGGCAACTATTTTCTCCTTACTTACTACATTTTTGATGTTCTTTGCCACATTTTCTATCTCTGAGTCTGGAACTGAGAGAAAAATTACATCACTTTGTTCTGAACATCGCCGTATTGATGTAGAGATGCCCCCAGAAATTGCTGCTGCTTTTTCTGCGCTCTGTATGCTTCTACTTGCAATAAAAACATTGAAGCCTGCTTTTTTAAATGCAATTGCAAGTGTAGTTCCCACTTTTCCTGCTCCAATAATTCCTATATTCATGCATCCAGTATAAAGTGATTAAAAAAAAATGAAATAGTACGATAGGAAGCATTTTTACTAAAGTTATTTACTCGACAGTTTGCAGAAGTATGATCTGCCTCTGGGTTGGGGAGGTAAGGCTAAACAGACATTATGGTGTTTGAAAAAATTTTGTAAAACACTATAATTTTTCGGAGGGAAATGTGATTAAGGAAAACGTTCAAAAAATTCTTCAGGAAATACCAAAAGATGTATTGCTTGTTGCAGCTGTTAAATCGCGTTTAACTTACGAAATCAAAGAGGCAGTTGATGCCGGTGTAAAAATTATCGGGGAAAATTATCTGCAGGAGACGGAAAAATTGTTTCCATACATTGAGCGTACTGTTAAATGGCATTATATTGGCTCTATTCAAAAAAATAAGATAAAAAAAATTATTAAAATTTTTGATATGATAGAAACAGTCGACTCTATTGATGTTCTTCGAGAAATTGACAAGCGGGCAAAAGCCGCAGACAAAATGATGCCTGTTCTTATTGAAGTAAACAGCGGCAGAGAAGAACAGAAAAGTGGCATATACCCGGAACAGGTAGAGAGTCTGGTAAATGCGGCTGCTCCGTTTGAAAATGTGTTGATTCGGGGGCTCATGACAATGGGGCCATTTACAGACGACCCAGAGAAATTGCGTCCTTATTTTAAGCTCACAAAAGATCTTTTTGACTATCTCAAGGTGCGTGAAACGAAAAATGCCCAAATGAAATATCTATCAATGGGGATGTCAGATTCGTATAAGATAGCAATACGGGAAGGAGCAAACATTGTCCGTATTGGCACATCGATCTTTGGACCAAGACAACGATAGATAAAAGCTCAGCTTTAGTGAATGTTATAAAATATGTTTATTTGCGGAGTTTTGTAGCAAGTTGACCGCAGGCAGCAGAAATATCTGGCCCCTTTGATTTTCTCAGTGTAGCCCGTATACCATTTTTTTGCAGGGATCTAAGAAACATATTCTCTTTTTTTGATACTTTAAATTTAACGTGCGGAACTGGATTGTATCGAATCAGATTTACTTTTACGAAATTAAGCTTTTTCAAAAAATCGACTAAGCTTTGTACATCACTGATGGTATCATTCACTTCCTTTAATAATAGATATTCAATCGTGATTGTATTGCCTATCTTGCGAGTATAGTAATTAATGGCCTTTCTTAATTCTATAAGAGTGTGGTCTTTTAGTCCCGGCATCAGAAAATCTCTTTTGCTTTGTTCTCCTGCATGTAGGGAGATTGCGAGGCGAGCGGATGATATTTGATCTGTGAGTTGATAAATTTTTCCGGGAATACCAGAGGTGGAAATTACTATTTTTCTTTTTCCCAGTGCTCTCCCATTCCCATCAGAAAGAACTTCAATTGCTTTTTTAACATTATCATAATTGAGAAGTGGCTCTCCCATTCCCATAAATACAACATTGTTTATTTTGGTTATTTTATCGATCTGCATAAATTGCTCAATGATTTCTCCTGTTGTCAGGTTTCTTAGCAGTCCCATTTGACCTGTGGCACAAAACTTGCATCCTAGCGGGCACCCTATTGATGAGGAGATACATAAAGTGTTTCTCATCTTTCCATATTGATTACTTTCGTGCATAAAAACAGTTTCTACAAGGCATTTATCGGATAATTGGAATAAGTATTTTATGCTTCCATCCTTTTTAGATTCATATTTTGAAATGATTTTAAATGAATAGATATAAAAGGTGTTTGACAGCGTTTTTCTTAAAGATTTTGGCAGAGTTGTAATATCATTGAAATTTTCCTTTTTTTCTCTGTATACTGCATGAAACAGCTCATTAGCGCGGTATTCAGGCTCATTGATTGAGAGAAAGTATTGTTTCAGCTCATCTAAATTCAAATCTTTTATATCTTTTTTCAATTTTTATCCTTATCTAACTCTACTTTTTCTCCAATTTTACGTTCATTTCCTTTTAAAAGCCTTTTAATGTTTTCGCGGTGTGAAATTTTGACGAGTAATACAATTACTAAACTAGACAATATAATCGTTTTGTCGGCGTGAAACAGAATGAGAAATATAGGAAAGAAGCAGACAGAAACAATCGAAGCCAGTGAAACATATCGCGTCAGGAGTATTATAAGGAAAAATATGCCTCCGGATAGTAGCCCGGTGTAGACCGATATGGCTCCGATGACGCCATATGCAGTTGCTACTCCCTTTCCTCCTTTAAAGTGAGGCATAAAAAGAGAATAATCATGCCCTATTATGGACATAATCCCCAAGATTATTGCTAGAAAAGGAGATTTCAAAAAATATTTTCCTATTATCACTGCCAAAAAACCTTTTGCAAAATCTAATAGAAACACGGTAACAGCGGCTTTATTCCCTACTACTCGCTGTACATTTGTCATTCCAATGTTTTTGCTGCCGTACTTAGTGATATCAATGTTGTAAAATTTTTTACATATAATATACCCATTGGGTATAGAACCAAGCAAGTAAGCAATTATACTTAATAACACTACTTTTCCCATATTATTTATATCCTTTCTTCTTGTTTATTATAATTTTATATGAAATTCTGTCAATTCTCATCGCTCATTGTCTGTCATTTGTTTTGTCTAAGATGGACTGCTCGAATTTTAAAACGCAGCAACTATACGGCCAAACACTTGACATGAATTGCAAAATTGCTATCATTAAACATCATATTTTAAACAAGGAGGATTTTATGAAAAAACAACCACCAGAACGAGTATCACAGAATGAAATTATCTTTAAGGTTGAAGAATTAGAGCCCTTATTGAGTCCACCCCCAATGGATTTAAAGCCGTGGACTCCAATGTATCTTGAGCTAAAAAATGGGGCAAAATTGGTGATAAGACAGATGAAAAAAGAAGAAGCTCCTGCCCTCCTACCATTTATTAAAAAGTTTATGGACGTGGATCATGATTTTTATGACATTGTCGGAGCAAGAGTGTATGCAGAGATTTTGGGATGGTATCGTAACAGGTTAAAAGATCCATATGTGTTTGTTGGTATCGTTGATGGAGAACTTGCTGCAATAGCAAATGGAAGAATTATGGACGAAGAGATTAATATTAGTCTTCATACAATGGCGTTTAAAAGGGGCGTAAAAGCAGGTGCTGCCATGTACTATGCAAAATGCTACTATGCTTTTGAAGTCCTTGAACAAAATGAATTTTGGGCAACATACGAAAGCTATAATGGATTTAAAAGATGGGGAATTGGAATGGCACAGCCATCTTACCCATGGCCGGAATATCAACATGAATTAGGTGGCGCAAAAGTATTTTATATAACGAAGAAATACTGGGACACTTCGATTAAAAAATATCTTGAAGATTATCTTGGCACTACATTTAAATCACCAGTACCTGAAGATCTCTTAAAATCCGCTGAGAATTTTAAAATTCCTTCTGAACCAGATGTATAAAAATGTTGTAGAACTACAGACCAAGAATTAATTCTTGGTCTGTTTATTCTAGGGAGGTAAAAGTGGCAATATCAACGCCGGTACAAATTGTTTCGATAGGGAGCAGTGTTCCTTTGTGCGATACTATTTTTACTGTTCATTCTACATTTGAACGGGTTGCCAATCTTTTATATTCTGGCGGTATTGTGTCTGTTGTGACGGAAGATATTGGCGGAGGACCTAACAATATCGTTATAAATGGATTTAATTTTTTAAATCTGAAAGAAGCGCAGATTATCAATGATGAACTCATCTTGAATGATAAAAAAATATTCTTACCCCAAGCCTCTATGTATGATTCTATGATTAAACTTGATGCTTCAAAGAAAACAACTTTTTTGTCCGGGTTACAAATTTTTGAAAGAGTTTTGGTAAAACACGCACATCCATTGAGTGGTGTATTTTTATTGGATGACAGGCGAAAAAGTTTCTTTATTACTCCGTTTGAAAAGAATTTAAGAAATCAACTTGATGCAGGAGTCACCGAGATATTAAATGGCAAACTATCTTCTGTAAATAAACTGAAGGGGATAGGTCTTGGTTTTACTCCTCAAGGCGACGACCTCATCAATGGTATGCTCCTTGCTATATATGTGTATCAGCTTTTGACAGATTATTCTACTACTCACATACGCGAGGAAATATATCGTCTTGCAAGAAGTAAAAATGTTATTTCCGATACATTTTTGTATTTTTCAGCTAAGGGAGAATTTTTCGAACGGTTTAAAAATCTTATCCATGCATTTTTTCAAGATAAGGAGTCAGTTATTAATGCTACCATGCAATTACTTGCCATTGGAGAAACATCCGGGGCAGATATTGGGACAGGATTTATCCTGGCGAGCAAAGAGGCATTTAAAAAATCTACAAATGGAGGTGTATTAATATGGCAGTAAAAGGAATTCTTAAAGAAGGGGAATATTATGATTCTGTTACGCTTATGCTTGTCGCAAGAGACGTGTTAGCGCTGGAAGGGGTAGAAGATGCTGCTGTTGTAATGGGGACTGATCAAAATAAATCAATTCTTGAGACATCCGGGATTCTTCTCGACATATTTAAAGACGCTATAGATTCAGATTTATTGATAGCAGTAAAAGCAAAGGATGAGGCAATATGTGAAGCAGCAATTCAGAAAGCAAAGGAACTTCTTACATCAAGGCATTTAAAAATGCAGGAAACTGGCGAGTATACGCCAAAAAGTCTTGAAGGTGCTGTGGACTTTCTGTCTGATGCGAATATGGCTATTATTTCGCTAGCGGGGAAATATGCAGGCGATGAAGCCATGAAAGCTCTTAAAAAAGGGCTTCATGTAATGCTGTTCTCAGACAATGTATCAATTGAAACAGAAATTGAGTTAAAAAAATACGGAAAAGAACATGGTCTTTTAGTTATGGGTCCTGATTGCGGTACTGCAATTATAAATGGGGCTCCACTATGTTTTGCAAATGTGGTTAATCGCGGTGACATTGGGATAGTTGCTGCATCTGGCACTGGACTTCAGGAAGTAAGTACTGTCATTTCGAACGAGGGAGCTGGAATATCTCAAGCCGTAGGAACTGGCGGAAGAGATGTTAAAAAAGATGTCGGCGGAATTATGTTTATTGAAGGAATTAAAGCACTGGAAGAAGATCCTGAAACAAAATACATTGCACTTGTTTCTAAGCCACCTCACCCTGAAGTATTAAAAAAAGTGGCATCTCTTATTAAGACAGAGATTAAAAAGCCTGTTGTTGGAATTTTTCTTGGAGGAGATCCAAAGGTTGTTGAAGGAGCAGGCGCAATTCCCGCAAGTACGCTTGAAGAGGCAGGTCTTATAGTATCTTCTCTTTCTAAGGGAAAATCAATGGATGAATTCAAAAAGCTGTTAGAGGATAGGGAAAAAGAAATTTTAAATCTTGCTGAAAAAGAATCGCAGAATAAAACAGCAACTCAGAAATTTGTACGGGGATTGTATACAGGTGGAACACTTTGTGATGAAGCAATGCTTATTTCACGAACAATTATAGGGGAAGTCTACGGCAATGCCCCGCTTAATCCGCAATTCAAGCTGGAGGATTCATGGCGCAGCAAAGAAAACACATTTGTTGATTTAGGAGAGGATGAATTTACAGTTGGACGTCCGCATCCTATGATTGATTTTACCTTGCGTAACAAGAAAATTCTTGAGGAGGCAAATGATAAAGAAGTCGCAGTGATACTCCTCGATGTTGTGTTAGGATATGGTTCTAATATGCAGCCAGGTGATGAGCTAAACCCAATTATTAAACAAGCGAAAGAAACTGCAGAAAAGGATGGTAGAAATATCACATTCGTGTGCACTATTACAGGAACAGATAAAGATCCCCAGGGAAGAGGAAAAGTAAAACAGCAACTTGAGGATGCTGGGGCGCTTATTATGCCATCCAATGCTGCTGCATCAAAACTTGCTTCATATATTGTCAAAAACCTTGGAGGTGTGAAATGAGGAAAATTTCAGATCTTTTTGAGCAGGTATTACAAGTAATTAATATTGGCCTTGTTTCTTTTAAAGAAAGTTTAGAAGATGTAGGAGTCAAAGTTATTCAGGTTGATTGGAGACCGTCTGCAGCTACAGATGATGAAACGAGGGATGCCCTTCAGAAGTTATTGGGCTCAAAATAAAATAATAAAGGGAGAGAAAAAAGATGAATAAAGAAGAATTTATCAAATTATTAGCCGAAGCAAAAATGTATGATTTAACACAGCCACTTAGCATTCACACTCCACCGTGGCCCAGTTATATGCCGCTTGGTATCCAATATTTTAAGAGGATAGCAGGCGCACATATGGGAAAAGGTGCAAATGGTCAGATTATTACATCAAGTAACCATGTAGGAACACATATGGATGGCGAAATTCATTTCTTTAGTTCAGGCCGCCCTATTGGTAAAGTACCCCTTAATGAATGGGTAGGTCCTGGAGTTGTAGTCGATATTTCTGACGAGGTGGGAGATTATGATTTATATACGCCGGATATGCTGATGAAAAAGGCAGATATTCGGAAAGGTGACATTCTCATTATTAATACAGGATACCATAGATATGCTTGGGATCAACCTGCATCTGATGAGGTACGTTATATGGTTAAACATCCTGGACCAAGTCCTGAATTTGCAGATTGGGCATTGGATATGAAATTCAAATGGATTGGCGTTGATTGTGGCAGTGCAGACCACCCTATGAATACTATTTTAAAAGATTGGCATCCTGGATTATTTAAGGAAGCAGAAAAAAAGTTAAAAGAAAAATATGGAAAGAGCTGGGAAGAAATGTTCCCATCAGAAATTTACTACCAGATAATGCATTTAAAACTTTTTCCAAAGCGTTTGGTTCATGCAGAGAATCTTGGCGGGGAAATTGATAAATTGAGCAATAAGAGAGCATATTTAGGTGCATTCATTGTAAAGGGAATTGAGATGTCTTCTGCCTGGTGCAGAGTTGTTGGGTGGGAAGCACCAGAAGAATAAATAGTGTGTAATGATATTAAAGTAGCTAATCTCATTTATATTTGATTTTTAAAATGGGCACAAATGTTTGTGCCCATTTTAATTTTATTATTTACTGTGGCATGAGTTATATAGAGCAATAGAAGATCTTTTTGCTTTAAGTATTGTTTATTGTCTTTGCGATAAGCTGGAGAGAAAAAACAGAGTTGACCCTAAAAAATAATTCATTTAGATAACCCTGTTTTTTCTATTGTATGCTGTTTATTTTGCAAGCAATGTAATCATTATTCCTGCTACAACTGCTGTTCCAATAACGCCTGCTACATTTGGGCCCATAGCATGCATAAGTAAAAAATTTCCTGGGTTTTCTTCTTGTCCTACGCGTTGAGAAACTCTTGCTGCCATCGGTACTGCGGATACACCGGCAGAGCCGATAAGTGGATTAATTTTGCCTCCGCTAATCAGGTAATACAATTTTCCCAGCAATACGCCCCCTATTGTGCTGAAAGAAAAGGCTATAATTCCCAAACCTATGATACCCAATGTTTTTGCCGTAAGAAATGATTCCGCACTCATGGTAGCGCCGACTGTAACTGCTAGAAAAATTGTTACCATATTGATTAGTTCGTTTGCAGCAGTGTGCGAAAGTCTTTCTACAACTCCAGATTCTTTGAAAAGATTGCCAAGCATCAGCATTCCAATAAGTGGCGCAACTGCGGGAAAGAGAAGACTGATAAAAACGGTAATCACAATGGGAAATAAAATTTTTTCTATTTTGGAAACAGGCCTCAATTGTTCCATTACAACGCTTCTTTCCTTTTTTGTTGTTAGAAACCGCATGATTGGTGGTTGTATAATAGGCACAAGGGACATATAAGTATATGCTGCAACTGCGATAGCACCGAGCAACTGTGGTGCTAATTTAACTGAAGTATATATCGCGGTTGGTCCATCTGCACCTCCTATGATTGCGATAGAGGCAGCTTCTCTTAAGCCAAAACCAAGTAATCGGGCGACAATCAGTGCGATAAAAACTCCAAATTGTGCAGCAGCCCCTAAAAGTATTGTCCAGGGGTTTGCAATAAGGGGACCAAAATCTGTCATTGCCCCGATTCCCATAAATATAAGTAGTGGGAATATTTCTGTTGAAACACCATATTTGTAAAGAAAGTAAAGGATCCCTCCCGGTTGCAAGGGACCACCTGGTTGGCTCATAAATCCTGCATTTGGGAGATTTGCCAATATGCAACCAAACCCAATTGGCAAGAGAAGAAGTGGTTCTGATTTTTTAAAAATTGCAAGGTAGATTAAAAATAATCCCATGCAAATCATTATTAATTGGCCAAAGGTGAAACTATAAAAGCCGCTTTCTTGGAATAAATTTACGAAAATATTTTGCATATCTTCCTCTACTTTTCTAGCTCAATTAATTTTTGCCCTGTCGTGACATAATCGCCGGTGTTCACAAAAATCTTGCTAATCTTTCCCTGCTCTGCAGCAAAAATTTCATTTTCCATTTTCATTGCTTCTATTGTAAGTAGCAAATTTCCCTTTTCCGCTGTATCTCCCTCTTTAACCTTTATTGCGAGTATTTTTCCTGGCAGCGGTGCAGCTACGATACGTGCTCCATTTTTGGAAACATCTGTTGTTTCTATCGATGTTGGTTTTGCTTTAATTGTTTTAGTAGGAGCAGCTGTAATTTCTTTTTCGTGAGCTTTTTCTACTTGAGTTTCGATAACTTTAGGTTGTTCAATTTTGCTGCTTTCTTTATTTACTTGTGTAATAGCTTGTTGTGGTCCAATTTCACTAATTTCGACTTCAAATGTTTCTCCATCTATTGAAACTTTAAATCTCTTAACCATTTCTCCACCTCTTTATTTTAAGCTTTTCGTAAGATTTATTTTTAGAAAATTTTTGATTTTTTGTTATTTTTTTATGTTCACTATTCAGGCAATAGTGTAGAGCTGCACTTATTGCTGCAACTTTTTTCTTACTTATTTTACCCTCTGTAATTTCTGCAGGTTGAGAAATTTGCCGTACTTGCGCATCTTCCCTGTAGAATATTAATCTAAATAAGAAAAGTATTGCTCCTATTAGTGCAAGTACAAAAAATACTCCTATCATTGCAAAAAAACCTAGTAAAATTCCATCTCCAAGTGTGTCGAATTGCATTTATTTATCTCTCATTATTATAGAGGAATATTTCCATGTTTTTTCTGAACAGGCTCTTCATTTTTTGTTCGAAGAAACTCAAGTGCTTTAGCAATTACTACCCTTGTATCCTTTGGGTCTATTATGTCATCTACATATCCTCTTTCAGCTGCCCGGTAGGGATTTGCAAATTGTTTCCTGTATTCTTTTATTTTCTCTTGCCTTAGAGCCTCTGGATTCTCTGCACTTTTAATCTCTGTTCTGAATATAATATTTGCAGCTCCTGCTGCTCCCATAACCGCGATTTCTGCTTGTGGATAGGCAAAAACTACATCTGCCCCAAGATGTCTTGAACACATAGCAATATATGCTCCCCCATATGCTTTACGAAGTATAACTGTAATTTTAGGGACAGTAGCCTCTGAGTATGCATATAAAACTTTTGCACCGTGTCTTATTACGCCTCCATGTTCCTGGTCAATTCCAGGTAAATACCCTGGAGTATCGACAAAAGTTACAAGTGGAATATTAAACGCATCGCAGAATCTTACAAACCGCGCAATTTTATCAGAGGCATTGATGTCGAGCACACCAGCAATATACCTAGTTTGATTAGCAACTATACCTACTACTCTTCCTCCGATACGTGCAAATCCCACTACTGCATTTTTTGCATAAAGAGAGTGTACTTCCAAAAAATCTCCATTATCTACTACCGTTTTTATTATTTCTTTTGTGTCATAGCTTTTAGATGGATCCGCGGGTACCATTTCTCTGAGACTTATTTCTTCTCTGTTTACGGGGTCTTCACTGTCTAAAACCTCGGGTTCTTGGAGGTAATTATCAGGAAGAAAAGTCAAAAGCTTTTTAAGGACTCCTATTGCTTCCTTGTCATCTTTTGCCAGGAAATGGGCAACCCCGCTTTTTGTATTGTGCACTAATCCTCCACCAAGTTCTTCATGGCCTACTTGTTCACCTGTAACAGCCTTTACAACATCCGGACCTGTGATGTACATTGTGGATTTTTCAGTCATTATGACAAAATCCATAATAGAAGGTGAATATACGGCACCTCCAGCCGTAGGACCCATTATGATAGTGATTTGAGGAATTACACCTGATGCTCTAGTATTTCTTATAAATACTTCACCGTATCCGTACAAAGAATCTATGCCTTCCTGTATTCTGGCACCACCAGAATCGTTCATTCCTATGATTGGTATACCTAATTTCATGGCAAGGTCTTGCATTTTTGCGATTTTTAGAGCATGCATTTCTCCCAAAGAACCGCCTATTACAGTAAAGTCCTGGGCGTACAGTGCAACCCTTCTTCCATTTATGTGTCCTGTACCCGTAATAATACCATCTGCTGCGATATCTTTTTTGTCCAGCCCAAAGTAGGTAGAACGTGTTTTGATAAAGAGATCAAATTCTTGAAAACTACCTTGATCAAATAATAACTCAATTCTTTCTCTTGCTGTGAGTTTTCCTTTTGCGTGTTGTTTTTCTATTGCTTTTTCTCCTCCACCTTCTTTTAGAGCGGCTTTTTTTTCTTCCAACTCAATAATTAACTCGTTTTTCTTCATTTCAGTCTCCTTTATTGTTTAGAGTTATAAAAGATATTATACTATATTTAGAATACAGTTTAAGTCAAGCAAAAATTACGCAAACATTCAAAAATTTAGCACAGTCCCTTGAACAATTTTTTCTATTCCACTCATCGTTTCTATAACGAGTTCCCCTAAGTTTGTGACTCCTAACACCTTTCCTTGAATGATATTCCTACTTTTTACAGTAATGTTTTTATTCATAAAAATGAGATGGTCTTCATACTCATTTTTAAATGGGGCAAATCCATTTTTGTTGAATATTGGGAAGAGTCTTTCTTCTTCTCTTTTTATTTCTTCAAACATTTTTGTCTTGTTTATATTTCCCAATTCCTTTAAACTAATTGCATACTTCTTGGCTTCATCGGGAATATCATTCTCAACATTTATACCTATGCCTACAAATGCAATATTGTGAGCTGTTTTTGTAAGTATTCCTGCAATCTTCTTGTTATTTAGATACAGATCATTTGGCCATTTCACTTTAATTTCCGAGTCATATTTTTTAAGAACTCGCAGAATAGGTATAGATATAAAAAGGGATAAACCTAAAATTCTTTCAGTGTAAAACACTTCTGTGAGCCATAATCCTCCCTCTGGAGAAAGCCATTTTCGGTTTCTCTGCCCATGCCCGGATATTTGTGATTCAGCTAAAACAATAAATGGTGGTTCCAGCATTGAGAGTAATCGTTTTGCAGCAATCATCGTGCTACCGGTTTTTTTTAAATAAATAATAATTTTAAACATCGGAGTGTTATAATAAATACAAATATAGTTTTGTTTTAAACCCTGTTTGTTCTGCTCTGATTTTCAAATTCGTTACTATCATATTAGTACCTTCTTTTTTGGAGGTTATTCCTTCATTTTTTATAAAATATATTTTCTTTAATACAAAAAAATAATAGCATTCTTCAATATTTTGTCAAATACAAACAGTGAAATTCAAATGTGTTTCTTGCCTTAAGACATTCTATTGAACAAACTTTTTGAGGTCTGGCTATGAAGCAATGGAATGTCAATATATTATATCTTTGATGGCAGTTTGAATTGTACTGCTTTGACTAAATTGTCAAATCCTATATCATATCAGTATGATTACAGTGGCAATTATTATAACGAGCGATACGAGAAGTAAGGGAATAAAAAGGGATGAAACGGTTCCTATATTAAGCAAGTTTTTTGTAAGTCAGGGTTGGGAACTCGTAGATGCTTGTATAGTTCCTGACGAATATGAAAAAATCAAGGATAAGATGATTTATTATGCAGATCAGCTGGGGATAGATTTAATTTTAACGAGTGGAGGGACTGGTTTTTCAAAAAGAGATATTACTCCAGAGGCGACTCGAGCTGTTATAGAAAAAGAAACCCCAGGATTTTCAGAAATAATCAGATTGGAATCATTTAAATTAACAAAAAAAGCTATTTTATCGAGAGCTATCGCCGGAATTCGAGCCAATACCCTCATAATAAATCTTCCAGGGAATCCACAAGGTGCAATAGATTCGTTAAATATCATTAAAGAAGCTATCCCTCATGGTATTGATATTATCAAAGGAAAGGGTGAACCACATACTAAAAAAGAATAAGCACGTTGATAGCAAAAAGGACAGACAAATATAAGCTATAGTTCCATTTATTTTAATTCAAACGGATGTCACAAAGAGTACACATAGGTAGTGTAAAAGAGAATTCAATTAGATGTAGATATCTCTTTTAGATTTAAGAGTCTCCGCAAGAAATGCTGCGCCGACAGCACCTGCATCATTTTTTAGCGAAGAAGACACGATTTTAATATCTTTAAGAGATGCTGTCAGGGCATATTTTTTTGTCACTTTTATTGTATTTCTCAGAATAAGTCCGGATTCAACTACTCCACCTCCAAGGATGATTAGTTCCGGGTTTAGTATGTTTATGATGTTTCCGCATATTTTTCCTAAATAATGTGAAGCCTGGCTATAAGCTTGAAGAGCTAGTTTATCTCCATGTTTTGCAAATTGAGCTATCTTTTTTGCTGTAATTTTGCAACCTATCATTTCGGTTTTTACTCCTTTTGTTATCTCTGCTCCTACGTACCGCTCAATTCCTTTTCCTGAAGCAACTGTTTCCAGGCAGCCTTTTTTTCCACAGTTACACAGAAGACCATTTTCTTGAACAGTTAAGTGGCCTATCTCGCCTGCAAGTCCATTTTTCCCGGTGTAAATTCTACTCGCGATTAGAATTGCACCTCCTATACCCGTGCCCACAGAAATAAAGACTACATTTTGCTTATTTTGTGCTGCTCCTAAGCAAGTTTCTCCTAAAAGCGCAGTGTTGACATCGTTTTCAAGAAAGATGAGGACACTTAGTTTTTTTGAAAGGCGCTCTATGATAGGAAAATCTTTTATTTTTCCAATATTTGGAAGGAAGATAATTTGTCCAGTTTTACGGTTTACCATTCCTGCCAGTCCAATACCTATCGCAGATGGGTGGATAGAAGTCTTTCGCTCCACTTTCGTTACACCTGTAAGGATTTTTTGGACAATGTCATCTCCTGAATCGATTTTTCCTGTTGAGATCCTCATTTTATAAATTATTTCATTATTTTTTAGTAGGACAAAATTGATTTTAGTTCCGCCAAAATCAATACCAAGAAAAGATTTTGTTTTCATATTGTTAGTGTATCGGATTTTGATGAGTAGTCAATAATTTATAGTTAGTAAGATGATACCTTATTTGGCTAAACTTTAATAAAAATTTATTTAGATAGCGGAAAAAACGTTTTTTAGCAAAATGTTTCATAAGTAGCGATATCTTTGAGATTACTCCGTTTGGTGTTCAAAGCACGCCCAGGCAATTTTGCTTTAGCATTGCTGTATCACATTTTCAATTGCTCTTCTTCACCTGTTCAGAGAGGCGTGCATATATAGAGGTAGTTTTTGGATTCTTATGACCCAACAACTTTTGCATAGTTGAAATATCCGTTTGGTTTTGCATAAGAAGTACCGCAAATGTATGTCTAAGAGTATGCGGTGAAATTTTTTTATCTATTCCTGCATTTTTGGCTCTTCTCTTGATAGTGGCATATATCTCTATCTTGCTTAATCGTGTGCCTCTGTTTGATATGAACAGTGCATTACTGTGTGTATGCACTTCTCTCCATTGCACATACGACTGTAGTGTGTTTTTCAGTATCTTGTCTATTGGAAGCTTTCGTTTGTTCTTACCTTTTTCTGTTATGTCCATTCTGCCAGATTTGAGGTTTATACTGTTTATATCAAGATTATAAAGCTCAGATGGTTTTATTCCTGTAAAAAGAAGCATATCAATGATAGCTTTATCTCTAATTTTTTTGCAAGCATTTCTTAATTTCACAATCTCATCGTTAGAAAGGTAGGTAGGAACTCTTTTTGGTTGTTGCAGGGAAGAAGGAACATCAAAATTTATATTGTATTCTTTCACAATCCATTCGCCAAAGGCTCTTAACACATATACAATTTGTGCTTTTGAATTTTTGTTCCACCTCTCTTTCTCTATAAACTTATAAACAGAATCCCGGTCAGGAATATCAAAATCTCTCAGGAATTCTTGAAGTATCCATTTTCTATTTTGTATCGTATTGTGTGAGTAACCTTTCGCGGAAATATGAGCAAGATAGCGATTAACAAGGCTCTCTTTATTTTTCATGAATTTTTTTGAATCTAATTTCATTTCTTTTTTATCCATATCAGATACCTAATATTTATAATACGCAATTTGAGAAAATTTAAAAAAATTGACTTGTGCAAAATTATGGTTATAATTGTTACTATATTTATGAAAAGGAGGCGAAATGTTAAAAACGATTAATGCAACAGAGGGGAAAAAGAAATTTCTCGAGCTTCTGGATAATTGTAAAGAACAACCCTTTCTCATTATACGAAAAGGGAAACCAACTGCGGTGTTGATGGATAGCGTGCTGTACGAATCAATTATGGAAACAATTAAATTTTATGCATATCCTGAAATTACAAAAGAAATTAAAGAATGGAAGAAAAGATAAACCTTTCAGTAGAGAATTCAACGATTACCTTTAAAAATGACGGAATTATACTTTCTTCCTACGGAAAGAATCTCTTTTATTTTAAATACGCAGATATTCAAACGCCATATTTTTCGCTAATTATCCTTGCAGGGAGAGAAAAAAACTTGAAGAGGGTAAAAAAAATTATCACAACCTATTCTGCTCTTCCCGTGATTAGGGAAGTAATTGTTGTTGGAAATGAAAGTCAGTCAACTGATGCAATTGCAGAGCTGTCAAATGTAAAATTTACAATAAATGAAAAACCAAATGATCCTATTTCTGTGTCAGTAAAAAAAGGAATTTGCCTCTTAAGTAATTATTCTGAATTTAGCATTATGGTTTTTGCAAACAGGAAGATTTTGCCTAAAGAGAAGATGAATAAATTCATGCAAATAGTGTATAGCCAAAATGTAGATGTTGCAGTACTGATTGAAAAAGGAAAAAGAACACATCCTATTGTTTTTAGTGCAGAGGCACTTCAAAAGATAAGAAAAATACGAAAAGAACAGGGTATACGATATTACATAAAAAAATTTTCTAAGGAGGTAGCATTATGAAAAAATTGGCAATGATTATGATGGCAATGTTATTTATCTTTACGGCAGGATGTAAAACTTCGGTAGAAACGCTTAACATTGCAGTGGAATTAAATGACCATGCTGCATCTGCATATATTGCAAAGGATAGGGACGATTTTAACAAGTATGGTATTGAGGTAGATTTATTTGAACAGTATGATACAGGCATGACTCTTGCTGCTGCTCTTGCCAGGGGGGATATCAATGTCGGATATATTTGTGTCATTCCTGCAATTATTTCATATGCGCGAGGGGTTCCAATAAAAATTGTTTCTCTTACACACCAATACGGCTACGAGCTTGTATCAAAGCAGGAAATAGCGAGCGTACAAGAGCTCGATGGGAAAAAAGTTGCATGTCCTAAAGAAGGGAGCAGCGCAAACTTTGTTATGAAGCTTGTTGAAGAACAATACGGTATAAAATTTAATGTACTGGGAACAAATCCTCTTGTTGCAATGTCTGCTTTGAGTAATGGTTCTGTCGATGCTGTGTTTATCCCCGAGCATTATGCTTCAATACTTGTTTCACAAGGATTCAAAATACTTCTTCGTGCTCAAGATGTTTTTCCTGAGATGCCTGGAAGTTGTATTGTTGTAAAAAATGATATCATCGAAACAAAACCTGCAGTTGTAAAAAAACTTATAAAATTGAATATCGCAGAAACAAACTTTATTAATAAAAACCAGAAAGAAGCAGCAAAGATTCTTTCCGGATATCTCAACACCGATGAGATTATTATTGAAAACTCTATGAAGAATATTGCCTATACAAACAGTTTAAATGTAGCAAATATTCAGTTTGTGATAGATAAACTTGCGGACTGGGGTTATATTGATGAGCGATTCAACGCAGAGGATGCTATATGGGCAGAAAATTAAATAGTTTACTGCCAATTGTTCTTTTTTTGCTTATATGGGAGATTGTAGGAAGGCTTCCGACTGTTCCTACATACCTTTTCCCGCCGTTTAGCAGTGTTGTTGTTAAATTCTTCACGGTCAAAGGTTTATTGCTTGAAAATATCTTTTTTACCCTCTTCCGGGTTGCGCTAGGGTTTGTTATTGGCACAGTAAGTGGCATTACACTTGGCTTATTGGCCGGTATTAACGAAAAGGCAAATCAACTTATGACTCCGATTGCTTCGATTATATACCCTATCCCATCTATTGGTTGGATACCCGTGCTTATGATATGGTTTGGCATATCAAACAGCGTGCCAATTATCGCTATTTTTATCTGTTCCTTTTTCCCTGTCTTTCTTAACACAGTAAGAGGCGTAAAGGATATCGATCAAAGCATAATTTATGCGGCAAAAACAATGGGAACCCCAAAAACTTGCCTTATAAGAAAAATTATTCTACCGCTTGCTCTTCCGAATATTTTTACAGGATTAAAGCTTGAAAGTGGAATGGCTATAAGAACTGGAGTTGTTGCGGAAATGCTTGCAATACCGTCTGGTTTGGGATATCTCCTAATGAAAGGAGAATCTTTAATTGATACACAACTTATATTTGTTGTTCTTATTGCAATGGGCATTATCTCTCTTGTTACCGATTATACAATAAGAAAGGTAGAGGTAAAACTTCTTACATGGAAGGCCTAAAGATAAAGTCAGTTTCAGTGGGTATTCTTGAAAATATTTCGTGTATTCTTGAAAAGGGCAAAGTCGGTGTTTTACTTGGCCCCAATGGTGCTGGCAAAACTACGCTCCTCAATGCGATAAGTGGCATAATACCTGTGAAAAATGGACATATCTACCTCAATGGAAAGGAAATTACAACTGTACCAATCGAAGAAAGAGATATAAGCTATATATTTCAAAATCTGGCATTGTTTCCACATCTTACAGTGTACGAAAATATTGCGTTTCCTCTACACATTAAAAAGGAAGAAAATATCGACAAGAAGGTGTTAAGAATTTTAAAAAAAGTAGATATTCTTGCACTCAAAGATAGATATCCATTAAAACTCAGCGGAGGTGAAAAACAAAAGGTGGCAATTGCTAGGGCCCTTGTAACAAATCCTGAATTACTTTTATTAGATGAAGCGTTTGCAAGTCTTGATTTTGAAATGAGAAAATTTATAAGAGCTGAGTTTTTAAAAGTGATCAAGGAATTTTCACTGACAACTCTTATTGTAACACATGATCCTTATGAAGCAGAAGAACTGGGAAACAATATAATAAAAATAAGACAGGGAAAACTTGTTCACACTGGCAATGACGTAAACAGGATTAAAGTGAGTTCGCTTAAAAAAGTAACAAAGGATATTGCTCTTGCTGAATTTGATAATTTTTCTCTCATTGTACCGTTCGGTCCGGGGAAGAGTGATCATTATTACGTGGAATTTTTAGAAGAGGATCTTTATATTTCTTCACTAAGACCACCGGTTCCAACGCTCAATACTCTGCGAGGAAAAATTATTTCTCATAAGGAAGATGCAGAAAGGGTACATGTAAAAATAGACATAAATGGTACAATAATTAAAGGAAATATACCCTGGTATATGTGGCACGAGATAGATAAAGATGATGTCTATGTAATTATTAAATATAGGGGTACAAAATTGAAAGGAGTGAATGATGGCAATTTATGATACATTAACAGTGGAATTTGAAAAAATGGCTAGAGAAAATAATTTGCTGAACGAGAGTGTCGTAATAAAAGCTACTCCTCTTACTGCCGAAGAGGCAATAGGGAACCCTACAGATAAGGATTATCCTATAATAAGAGGACAAGAAAAATTAATGGAAGCACATTTTAGAGGCGCAAGAGGGCAAGCATTTACGGACTTTTATGGTGATTTTGTGGGAACGATTCAGGACGTATTAGATCTTGATCTGCGCACAAATTATCAAAGAGCGATATTCATTTCTACGCTTAATGCAATATTGAACTACCTGAAGCTAACAGATAAAACAATACACTGTAAAAATGATGAACCACGAGAGTGCGCAGAAAATGCTGTGGATTTTGTAAAAAAGGAATTTGGCAATCCCAAAATTTTTCTTATCGGTTATCAACCTCGTTTTGCAGAAAATTTTTCTAAACATTTCCGCTTGAGAATTGTTGACTTAGATATGGAAAGGGTCGGGAAAAAGGTAAACGGAGTGCTAATCGAAGCTGAAGAAAGCACCGGCAGAAATATTGAATGGGCTGATCTCCTTTGGATAACCGGGACAACTGTTGTAAATAATACAATTGAGCAATTTTTAAAGGTAAAAAAGGATAAAGTATTTTACGGTACAACAATAGCAGGTGCTGCTTATATCCTTAATCTCAAAAGATTTTGTTCATTAGCAAAATAAATTCATAATTTTTTCACAATTTGTTATATAATAAATAATATGGGAAAGATTAAATTTTTTGATGGTACTGACACAATTGGTGGGACAAAAATACTGTTAGAAATTTCTGAGAAGAGGTTTTTCCTCGATTTTGGTTTGAATTATAACAGGCGAGGGATGTTTTTCGAGGAATATCTGAATCCCCGTCCTGCAAATGGAATGGGTGATCTTTACTTTTTAAAACTGCTTCCTCCCATAAAAGGGATATATAGAAAGGATCTTCTGCAATTCATTCAACGAGAAGGTATTAAAGAATTGGGCGATGGCAGTGAACCTCCATCTGTGGACGGTGTATTTCTTAGCCATATTCACTTTGACCATTCTGGGTACATTACATTTCTTCGTGAAGACATTCCCATTTACACATCAAAAATTACCATTTCTTTATTGAAAGCAATTGAAGATACATCTAATACGCAGTTTGAAACATCTATTTTTAAGTTTATACGGCGTCCTGCAACCGGAAGCGCTAAAGACCCATTTTATTATGGCACACATAAAGCCAATGCTATTCACGGGGAGAAAAAAATCGGTGGAATTGATGTGACAGTGTGTCCTGTTGATCATTCTGTTCCTGGTGCAATGGGTTTCATTATTAAGAGTGAGAAGAAAACCATTGTCTATACCGGTGATTTAAGGCTTCATGGCAACAAAAGAGCTGATACAGAACAATTTGTCCGACAAGCAAGAGAAGCACATCCTGATATCTTAATTATAGAGGGCACAAATTTACGCGCTAATAATGATAATGAAGAGAGAGAATTCTGGACTGAACAACGCGTTTTTGAAGAAGCACAAAAAGAGATTCATAATAGAAAAAAACTTGTTATTGTAGATTTTCCTTTCAAGAATATTTATCGGTTCCTTACTTTTTTTGAACTTGCCAAATCAAGTGGACGGAAGTTCGTTATTTCTTTAAAAGATGCTTATTTTATGGATGCAATGAAAGATGTTGGTATGCCTGTTCCTTCTCTTTCTGACCCGAATATCTATCTTTACCTCGAAAAAAAGAAGACAGGGACTTACGACGAAAAAGATTATTCAAGCAGTTGGATGAAAAACATATTAGGAAAAGTGGATGCAAGTCGGATTATAACTGCAAAAGAAATTAGGACAAATGAAAATAATTTTATGCTTATATTGCGTTATTTTAATTTTCAACAACTTATTGATATACGTCCGACAAACGGCAGTATTTATATCCATTCGTCATCTGAGGCGCATTCGGAGGAACAAGAAATTGATGAACGGAGAATGGACAACTGGCTTAAGTATTTTAATCTTTATCCACGAATTCATATTCATGCATCAGGTCACGCAAAAAAGGACGATTTATTTAATATAGTATCAGAAATTAGTCCAAAGATGATTATTCCTGTTCATACTGAGCACGCAGAAGAATATGTAGAACAGTTTGGAAGCAAAGTAAAAATCGTTAAAAACGGAGATACAATAAAGTTTTAGGGAGGCAAGATATGGAAGAAACGACGAGGAGAAATTGGGTTGTAGCACTCATTATCGGGCTTATTATCGGAAGTATTGTTGGAGGCATTTTCGGAACCTACCTTGTGTTTCGGAATCCGGCAATTTTTCCCTGGGCACAGGTTAGTACAATAAATGGACAACAAAAAGAATATGTTTTTAGTAGCAATGATGCTCCATCTATTGAGAATGCTATTGTAAATGTAGTTAATGTAGTTTCTCCGTCGGTGGTGAGGATTGTATCGACAAAAGAAGCAATTGGTTCTTTCTTCTTACAGACTGAACCGCAACAGGGACTCGGATCTGGTGTTATTATAGATTCAGACGGCCTTATATTGACCAACTACCATGTTATAGAAGATGCTGATAAGATTGAAGTAACATTAAGTAGTGGAAAAACATATTAAGGCACAGTAGTTGGAACAGATCTTATCAGTGATATTGCATTAGTGCAGATTGATGAGAAAAATTTGCCTGCAGCAAAACTTGGCGATTCGGCAAAGCTTAAAGTAGGACAGTTCGTTGTAGCGATTGGTAATCCATATGGGCTAGATCACACCGTAACTACAGGAGTGATAAGTGCTCTTGAAAGGAATATTAATATTGGCAACAAAACAATGTATGGTATCATCCAAACTGATGCTGCAATTAATCCCGGAAACAGTGGTGGACCACTTGTAAATCTTGAAGGTGAAGTTGTCGGTATCAATACAATGATATATAGCCAGGCACAAGGCCTTGGGTTTGCCGTATCAGCTGATACATGCACGAAAGTCATTGATAGCATCAAAGAAACTGGGAAAATGGAGTGGCCATACATCGGGATAGAGCTTACTACAATGACTGAAGAACTTGCTGATAAGGCTAATCTTGAATATGTTCCGGGTATTGCCGTGATTACAGTGATGCCAGGTAGTCCCGCAGAGAATGCAGGAATTGAACAAGGAGATATTATTATATCAATTGATGGCGTTTCTGTTGATACGACTGATGAGTTTCTAAAAATTGTGCGTTCGCACAAAGCAGGAGATAGCATTGTGCTGGAGGTGAAGAGAAAAAATATTAGCGAAGTGATAAAATTAGAGCTTATTCTTGGAGTCCAACCGCCATTTGCAGAATGAAGCAGTTAATTGTTTATAAAAAAAAGTAAAATTTTTTCCATTTTATTTATTCCTATTGGAGTGGACGAAAAATGTTGAAAGGGTAAAGGATCTTAAGTTTAGGTTTCTTTACCCTTTCGTTTAAGATTAGATTGGAGCTCCAGAATCTGTTTCATTCTCTAGTCCCAACTTAAATAAACACATCTTGGTAGGTATTCCGTTCTTTGACCATCCTCTTACAAGATAATATTCATCAAGCATGTCTTGAAATTCCTTTTCTGTCACATAGTTTCCTTTAGATATCCCATTTTTAATTGGCTCGTGCGTGACACGGTAAGGAAGAGAATCGTCATTTCGAGTCAACCCTTCTCTAATGTTAATGAGTCTATCGAGATTGTAAATTCTTTCGCCAATCGTCATCAATTGATTTACATCATAGTCAATTCCCGTTACGGCCTTTAACCCATCCAACACTCCTTCAACCCAGAAAAGACCGCGAGAAAACTTGCACATGCCGAGGGTATCATAAACGGACATAAAATCTTCTCCGGTTTTTACTTCGTATCCCTTCCATTCTGCCGAGAGTCTATCAACATTAGTTAATTTCCAGAAACTTCCCGTAAGCTCAGGGGCGTAAATACCACCGGTAAGATGACAGGCGCCTCTCACAGATACAGCTATTGCAAGTGCCATTCCTTTTAGTCCTCTAACATCGTATCCAGGCGGTTCCAGTCCTTTTATTTCAAGAGCGAACTTTTCAGAACCTTTCCCTAATTTTTTTGCGGCTTTTTTTACGCCATCTCCGAGTAGTTCTCCGAGTTTCCCTTTTTTCCCGGCTAGCTTTTCCATTGCCTGAATGGCTGCGTCTTCATTTCCAAAACATAAATCAATGCCATCCGTATCGTCTTTTGTGAGAAGGCCTTTTTCGTATGCTTCCATTGCCCAACCTAATGTACCGCCGGCAGATATACCATCTACACCTGCTTTATCGCATATTTCATTGAGTTTTGCGGTGACTTCTATATTATCTATTCCTAATTCACCGCCCAGAGCATAGAGCAGCTCATATTCTACGCCTTCGACGCGTGTGCCTGCATATTTACCTTCTTTAATCACAAAGAATCTGCCACATGGCTTCGTACAATTTGGACATGGATGAAGTTTTTCGGTATATTTTGGGGACCAGTAGTAAGGGTCGAGAGGCGATTTCTCATTTTTATGTTTTTCGAAGCTTTCTTCAAATATGCTTTCTTGCCAGTTTTTTACAGGAAAGACACCTCGTTCTTTATTAACCCATTCGTAGAACTCTCCCGAGCCGTATGCCATATCCAGTTTTTGCGCTTCTGAGCCGTTGATCTTTTTATTCCAGGTAGTAATTGCTGCTTTAAGCAAATCTTTATCTGCATAGTCCACATTTCCGGTTCCCTTTACCGCAATTGCCTTGAGTAATTTGCTTCCCATCACTGCGCCACCACCGGCTCGTGCTGATTGCCTTTCCTCAAAATCAATACCTGCAATGAGCGAAAGTTTTTCTCCGGCGGGTCCTATTGCTCCGGTTCTAAACTCTTTGCCAAGTTTTTCTCTCAGAAAAACTTGTGTTTCTATTGCATCTTTGCCCCATAAATCAACTGCATCCCTTATCTCTACCTTTTCGTCTTCTATATAAAGATATACAGGTTTGTTGCTTTTTCCTTTGATTATCATTCCGTCAAATCCGGCTTTTTTAAGAGCAACGCCAAGATATGCTCCAGCAACACTTCTCCCAAATGCATTGGTTTCTGGCGATTTAAATGTAACTGTGGTTTTTGATGCAGTTGAAAGTCCGGTACCTACTAGCAACCCCGGAACAATAATGAGTGGATTTTCTGGAGATAACGGATCTGTTCCGGGTTCAAGATAATCATAGAGTAATCTTGATGCAATTCCTAAACCACCCAGATACTTTGCGTAAATTTCTTCTGAAAGCAGTACAATCGTGCTTTTTCCATTAGTTAAGTCAACGAAGAGTATTTTTCCTGTGATTCCTTTCATTTGTACCTCCTATTTTTCTATAAATTTTTTCAAAAGTTTCACAGCATTTTCGACATCAGCAATATCAAGCGTTTCACCGGGAGTATGAATATAACGAGTGGAGATAGACACTGCAGCGGATTCTACTCCGGTTTTTGTAATTTGTATCGCAGCGGCATCTGTTGAGCCCTCAGTAATGACTTCTAATTGATAGGGTATCTTATTTTTCTTTGCTGTATCAATTAACAGCGTTCTTATTCTCTTTGAAGCAATCATTCCTCCATCCATAATTTTTATAGCAGGGCCTTTTCCAAGAGCAAGTGAAATTGCTGGGCTTTCGGGCGTGTCCCCTGCATCTGTCACATCCAAAGCAATTCCTATATCTGGAGTGATATCGTAAGAAGATACTTTTGCTCCTTTTATTCCAATTTCTTCCTGCACTGTGAATACCACATAGAGGTCATATTTAACCTTTTTGCGCCGCAAAGTTTTTAACAGTTGTATTGCTACAGCACACCCGATTCTATCATCCAGTGCAGGTGCAGTTATTCTTGTACCATTTACATAAAAAGAAGGTTTGTATATGCCCTCTGTTCCTATTTGTACAAGTTTTTTTGCGGACGTTCTATCAGTTGCTCCGATATCAATATAGAATTTCTCCAATTTTTGGTCCTTCATCTCCCATGGAGACTCTTTATTTTCATAATAAACAAAACCTTCTACCCCTTCTTCAAAAAGAATTTTTTGACCCACAAGAAGGGATTTACGCAACCCTCCTATGGAACCGACTCTGAGGAATCCATTTTTATCGATATTTGTAACCATAACACCGATCTGATCCATATGTGCTGCAAGCATGAGTGATTCGTTAGGACCTTTAATATGGCCAACCAGGTTGCCAAAGTTATCTTCATATACCTCATCGACTTCTTTTGCAATTTCTTCTCTGATGATTTCTTTTACGCTGTTTTCTTTTGAGGACGGGCCAAAAGCATAGACAAGTTTTTTAATTAAATTTTCCATAAATGCCTCCTTTAAAACTTTTTGAGAAATTCATTCAACAGTTTTACTGTGTTTAGATAATCTTTTTTAAAGAACAGAGAGACCGGAGAATGAATATAGCGTACTGGTACTGCTACAGTCAAAACTTTGACGCCTTTTTTTGTGGTTTGTATTCTGTACGAATCAGTACCCCCTGCAATGACTTGTTTGAATTGATATGGAATCTTATTTTGTTTTGCAGTTGAGATAAGCTTGCTGCGCAATTCATTATCGGTAATTACACCCCTGTCTTTTACCGTGATAACAGGACCGTGGCCCAATTTACTGCATTTCAAATGATCCGGTACTTCTGGTAAATCGTTAGAGATAGTTCCTTCAATAGTTATTGCAACATCGGGAGTGTATTGATGGGCTCCTACAGCTGCTCCTCTCAGACCTATTTCTTCCTGTGTAGAAAAAAGCGCAATAATGGAAACATTGTAGTTTTGTTTCAGAAGATCGACAATAATGGCACACCCAAGCCTGTCATCAAAGGCCTTTCCAATAAATTTATTCTCTGTAATTTCTTCAAATTTTGTATCAAATGCTACAAAACTACCCCTCGGTGTTAGACTTTCTGCTTCTTCCATATCTTTTGCACCTATATCGATGTAGAGTTCGGAAGATTTTACGCTCTTTTTCCGTTCATCCGCTTCTTGCAAATGAATTGCCTTTGCCCCAATAACGCCTCTAATTTCTTTTTCTCCGACAAGCACTCTTTTCCCTAACAACACTCGGTCATCTATTCCACCTACTTTTTTAAACTGCAGAAATCCATCTTTATTAATGTGATCAATGATTAATCCTACCTCGTCCATATGGGCATTCAACATTATTTTTGGTCCCTTCTTTTCCATTCCTTTCAGGGCAACAAGATTTCCTAATGCATCAGTCACTATCTTTTCAGCATATTCCTTTATTTCATTTTTCAGTATTTCTCTGACTTTTCTTTCATCTCCTGAAACACCAGGAGTATTGCTAAGTTTTTCGATAAGTTCAATGCTCTCCATAAAGTGCCTCCAAAAATAGATCATCAATTTCTTCGATAAACAATGAAAGTAGATTCACTGTTTTATCTACATCTGTCGGATCAATTACTTCAATTGGAGTATGCATATAGCGTAAAGGAATACCTATGATTCCTACAGGTACGCCCCTTCCAACGAGTTGAATTTCTGTAGCATCAGTACCGCTAAGGATGCCTATCTCTTGTTGTAAATGTATGTTAAATTTATCTGCAACTGCAAAAAGTTTTTTGTTAATGATGCGGTCAGAAGAAGGTCCTATGAAAATAACGGGTCCTTTACCCATTTTGCACGTTTTTCTCTCGGAATCATTCGGGGAGAGTCCAAAAGTTGTATCAATTGCAATAGCAAAATCTGGTTTCAACGTGTAAGTAGAAGTGATTGCGCCCAGCCCTGTAATCTCCTCTTGCGATGAAAAATGCCCTATAATATCAATCAAAGGCAATTTTCTCTTTAAACTCTTTAGAACTTCTATAATAGTATAAACACCAACTCTGTCATCAAGAGATTTATTTGAAATGAGCTTGTTAAGCGAACTAAACCCAGGCATAAACGTAATACTGCTTCCAATTGGTATCAATTTTTCGACTCTTTCCTTGTCCATACCGCAATCAACAAAAAGTTTATCAACCGGAACAGCTTTTTTAGTCTCTTCTTCTGATTCAAGATGATATGGTTTTAGACCAATAACCCCTTTGAATTCTTGCTCTCCATGAACACACACAATGGATCCGGGCAATACTTTTAAATCAATACTCTTTGTATGAACACGGAGGAATCCTTCTTCAGTGATTCCTGTCACAAATAGAGCCACTTCGTCTAAATGTGCATCAAGCATAAAGCTATACGTGCCCGGGTTACCCCTTTTTAATACATAAATAGATCCATTTTTGAGGGTTTTAATTTCATCGACATAATTCGATAATTCTTTAGTTATCAGGGAATGTAATGCTGATTCTTCTGATGTTGCAGCATGCACATTAGTTAATTCTTCAATTAATTTTTGATTCATAACACCCCTCCCCTAATTTGATTGGAAAATCACACTGTACTTGGAATTGATGAGACAGCTGATACTTATAGCAAGAAGTATATTTTTGATTTAATATCATATAATTTTTGTGATTTATCCGTAACATAATTTTAAATATTGTGTCCTTGTTGCGTGTAGAATAAACAGAGATATTTGTTATCATATTTTATGAAGCAAGAACTTTATTGTTGGCTTGCTGTTGTTCATTTTATCCATTTCGTATCCTTTTTTTGTCATTTTCTTATTTTAACGAAATAGAGCAAAAAATTCAAATTTATAAAACTCTTGCAGGGTCAGCGTTTTGTTAAATGGAAAAACTACGAACATAAATAATATATCTGCAAGGAGTATTGTTTGGCTTAATTAAAATTTTTTTATTTTTTTAATTGCGTCAAATCAATAATTACTCTGTATTTGAATTTTCAGAAAAAAAGTTCTAATTCTCTTTTGGCATCTTGCTTAGAGGAAGATGCATGTACTATGTTTTCAGTAAGATATGGAGAGAAGTCACCTCGTATTGAACCTGCTTTCCTTTTTTCAGGATAAGTTTCTCCTACAACAATCCTGCAGTTCATTATTGCTTCTTCTCCCTGTATTTTCATTAATACTACTGGTCCAGAAATTGTATACTCAATAAGCATGTTAAAAAAATCTTTTCCTTTATGCATTTCATATAGTTTTTCTGCTTTATCTTGGTCAAGGTGTTCCATTTTAATGTCGACAATTGTCATCAATTTCTGTTCTAATCGCTTGATGATTTCGCCAATTAAATTTCGTCTAACTCCATCTGGCTTGATCATTACAAACGTTTCTTCTATCATTACTCCTCTCCAAGTTCATCTAAGTAGATTTCTTTTTCTTCTGGATTATATCCGATGAGTTCAGCATATCGGCCTAGATTTATAACTGCTTTTAGCATATTTTTTGCTTCTGTATCTCTCATTTCTTGTTGTAAGACAATAAGAAGTTCGTTTTTATCGATTGTTTTATCGGGTATATTCAGAAGCAACTCAATAAGTTCTTTAAATATGGGAAGCTTTTTTAAACTTTTTTTGAATATAAGCTTTCTTTCATTCTCATCTCCCTTTAAAAGTGATTTACCCAAATTAGTTAGAATTAAATCTCCTTCTTCAATTTTAACAAATTCCAAAAGTTCTGCAGCCTTTATAATTGGGAGAAGGTCATCAATTTCAAGATTTAAATCAGATGCCAGTGCATATACATCTGTCCTCCCGCCCTCTTCGGCCAAATAATCAAGCATTCCAAATATTTCTCCTACATCTACAGCAGGCAATGGTGATACATCGTCCATTAGTGTTTCCCCTTCGGGATTCACCTCCTTCTTATATTTTATAAATTATAACCTTTAGTAACAACAGTTGAATATAGTTTATCATAAAGTTTTATGAATTCAATACTATCGCGATCTCTTGGTCGTGGAAGTGTAATTGGTACATCGCTGATGATTTTACTGGGGTGGGTAGAGAGTATAATGACTCTGTCAGCCAGATAAATAGCTTCTTCGATATTATGCGTCACCATAAGGATAGATTTCAAAGAAAGCTCTCCAGAACCCCATAGCCTCAATATCTCCTCCCTTAAGTTTTGGGCAGTAAATGCATCCAGTGCAGAAAATGGTTCATCCATGAGGAGAAGTTCTGGTTCCATTATCAATGCTCTTGCAATGCCTACTCTCTGCTTCATTCCGCCAGAAAGTTCTCTTGGGTATGCTTCTTCAAAACCTTCCAGTCCCACAAGGTCGATGTATTTAAAAGCTTTTCGTAACCGTTCCTTCAGAGGAAATCCTCTTGCTTCTAATCCAAGCGTTATGTTTTCCGTAACATCTAACCAGGGAAGCAATCCAAAAGTCTGAAAAATGATGCTTACGTTGGTATTAATCTCTTTTACTGGTTCCTCTTTAAAAAGTACCTTTCCGGAGCTTGGGGTTACTAACCCAGCAATAATACGAAGGAGCGTACTTTTTCCACAACCAGAAGGGCCCACAAGTGCAACAAATTCTCCATTGTTGACAACTAAATTAATGTCATCAAGAACCACTAATTCTTTATTTTTCAGCGGGAAGATCTGTTTGATTTTTTTTAGCTCTACCAGTGCCATTATACCTCCATTGTGAATCGCTCAGAAATTTTAGCATAAAGTGGTCGATAAACAAAATGATTAATTGAGAAGATTGTGAAAACCATAATTAGTAGTGAAATAATAAATATTCCTTTCTTGTCTTCGTTCAATGAAGTATTGAGAATACTACCAATACCTGGGACGGAATATATTTTTCCTTGAAGACTAATGTACTCGGCAATAATTAAAGCATTCCATCCCCCACCCCATGCTGTAATCGTTCCGGTCATAAGAGAAGGTAGCGATGCAGGAAAAAGCAATCTCTTGAATTTTAAAAACCTTGTTGGCTTAAATGAATCTACAACTTCTTTAACATCACTCGGGATTGCTTTCAATCCACCGAATATATTAAATAATAGATACCATTGCATGCCAGTAAGAATAAGGATGATTGCTGTAATGTTCAAGCCGTTAGGGATTTGAATGAAATAATAAAGAAACAGTGGAAATATTGCTACCGCGGGAATTGAGGCAAATATTTGGATAAACGGGGAAATAATTTTTGCACCACGAGGGTGGTAGAACATAGTAATTGCCACTGGAAGAGTCCAGATAAGTGATATAAGATATGCAATTAAAAGGCGGGTAAAAGAGAATAAAAGTCCCTTAAGAGTTGCAACAAGATCAAAAAAGGTAATTTCGTTTATGATGCCGGGGACGCCCCTAGCAAGAAGATAAACTAAGTAACTTACTGCTATACTAATTCCGATTACCATTATTTTAGAAAACACGGCAATGCATTTATGAACAATCTTGTTTTGTATGATTTTCAAAATCTGTGAAAAATTATTTTCCGTTCTTCCAGTGAGTGGTTTTAGTTTGCGAAGGATATTACCGACAATTTTCCAAAATGTCTTGACGATTTCCAGTACTTCGCTTGCTTCTTCTTCTCCGGGTGATAAATCATATCGGAATCGGCGTGACCACTGCGAAAGCGGTTTCCAGATAAAGAGGTCGATAAAAATAATTATTAACACAAGAACAAGGATGCCAAGCAGTGTCAACGAAATTTTTGACTGAGTTGCGGTTTCCATAATGAAGCTTCCAAGCCCTGGGAGCCGATACGAGGCTCTCCCTACTGCAAATATTTCACATGCTACGAGAAAATACCAACCATTCGTCCAGCTCATTATGCTGTTATAAATAAGCTTTGGAATAATTGCGGGAAAGAGAAGTCTTCGTGTTCGTAGCCGTCCTTGCGGATCAAAAAAATTGTAAGGTTCTGCAATGTTTTTTGGTATGGTCGAGAGACTTTCATAAATGCCAAATGCAATGTTCCATACTTGAGAAGTAAAAATTAAAAAAATTGCGGCAATTTCTACTCCAATGGATTTACTTGGAATGACAGCAATAAAAAAGAAAATAGCAGCAGGGAAGAAAGCAAGTATTGGTACTGACTGGAAAATATCCAGGATTGGCAGCATAATCCGGGCTCGCCTTTCACTTGTTGCAGCGGCGAAGCCATACAATACCGAAAATAAGAGCGCAAGCAGATACGCACAGGTCATTCGGAATAACGAACGCAAAGCATATGAGGGAAGCTGTCTTACGGAGAGAGTAGAAACAAAACTAGTGACAGAGATTTCTTTTCTATAAAATATATACGCAAGGGCAACAAGAGCAACAAGAAGGAATAGTTCTAAAAAGATGTTTTCAGTTTTTGCTTTTTCTGTGTTCATAGTAAATGTTAAAAAACAGGAGGTTCTTCGAGCTCTTTTTCGTCATTTTCTCTTGAGAGCTCAAAAATTACTGTATTATCTGGATCAGGGCAAGAAATATAAGCTTTATCAGGATTTTTTTCCCATGGCAAAGTCCCACCATACCTAAGCGGGGTGATAAATGGCCATAAAGTCACAAATGCCCAGCCACAAAAATTAATAGGCACAGGTTGCCCATTAGTGTCGATATCAAAAGTATCTCCTACTTTTAGGCCTGCGGGACATTTTCCAGAGCCTCTGATTTCAATAATTTTTATTTTTATCTTATACATTTTTGCCATTATATTATTTCACCTTAATGAATTTTAGCACAAAGCCAATTTGTTTCCAAGTAGGTATTTTATTGAATTTTTACTATAATAAAAAAATTGTATGAGAGGAGTCGAGATGGGTCGACAAAAAAGCAACAAGTCTTTCAACCTATTTTTAACAGTCATTGTTTTAATACTAATTCTTGTTTATGGTTATCTTTTTCAGGGTTTTGCTCCGATCTTTTCTCCGCAAACAACTCTACCTACCTTGGAAAGTGCTCAATTATTCGTTGAGCCAGATGATGGAAGGTCATATATAATAGATGCAATAGATAATGCAAAAGAAAGCGTGGATCTGGAAGTGTATATGCTATCTGATAGTAAAATTATAAGCGCATTGATTGATGCAAAGAACAGAGGAATAATAGTTCGGGTGATTTTAGAAGAAAATCCCTATCTTGGATATGGAGCGAATAAAGAAGCAAAAAATAAACTTGCTCACTACGGGGTTGACGTTAAATGGTCGAACAGAGTATACAGATTTACACATTCAAAATTTTTTGTAACAGATATGGTAAATGGGTACATACTGACACTTAATCTTTCAAAAAGTGCGTTTACTAAGAATAGAGAGTTTGGAGTGATAACTCAGGATTTAATATCTGTCGGTGAACTTGAAAAAATTTTCCAGGCAGATTGGGATAGAAAGCCATATAAGGTCGCGGAATCGCCCCTTGTTGTAAGTCCTGAAAACGCAAGAATAAAACTGAAAAACCTCATAGAAGACGCAAAAAAAGAAATTCTTGTTTATGCAGAGGTGATGAATGATGCAGATTTTGAAAAGCTGCTTGTTACCAAAGCACAGAGTGGTGTATCGGTGTGTGTTATCCTGGCAGATCCTGCAGATATCGAATCTAATGCTGAAGCATACGAGCGGTTCTTAACTTCTAAGATTCTTGTAGCAATTTGCTCAACTCCGTATATTCATGCTAAAGCTATCCTTGTTGATGATTCTGCTGCGTATATTGGGTCAATTAATTTTTCTACTACCTCCTTTGATAAAAATAGAGAAGTCGGTATTATTGTGTCCTCGCCAGAGATTATTAGTAAATTAAAAGCAACCTTTTTGTACGATTTTCGGCCATGACTATATTTTGAAACTACGACTTTTTAATAAATTTTGAACAATATTTACTTGTTTTTTGTAAAAAATTAAACGATATATATAATAAAAAACGGGAAGAAATGGAATGCATAAATATTTTTTTTGTTAAAAATGTTTACTTAGCCAGTAATAAGGAGAATTAAATGAGTAATAAGGCTGACAAAGGGTGGTTTGAATCATTTCCTTATACAATTAATGACAAGGTTCTTGCACGATTTGATCAAAGAAGAAATATATTTGGACGAATACTCAATGATACAAAAGCACCTTTTTATAAAAAAAGCATGTACAAGAATGTTAAAAAAATTATTACTCAAGGGATCAATGGATATTCTCGGATTGAATTTGCCAAAGTTTTAGGAGCGTGGGCTGTTTATGATTATTTTTACAAAGCATTTGCGTGGGAAAGACCGACCGAACAGAACAATATTATGAATAAGCCTGACCTTGAGAAATACCCTGTCGAAAATAGAAGAACAATGAGCGAAGAGGTAAAAGACGCAGTAAAATTGTACGGCGCATCTCTTGTGGGTATATGCGAGATCAACCCGTTCTGGATATACTCAGTTGATTTGTTTGGACAGTCAATTGATGTCCCCGATGACTATAAATATGCAATTGTTATGGCAATACCTGTGGATGATAAGTTGCTCAAAAGCTCGCCAACCTTCCCAGCCTGTACTTCTACTGCAATCGGATATTCAAAAATGGTTTTTTGTATTGCATGTCTTACAGAATTTATTAGAAATTTAGGATATAACGCTATTCCAATGGGTAATGACACTGCTTTAAGCATCCCGCTTGCAATTGATGCCGGTCTTGGAGAATTAGGACGAAATGGTTTATTGATTACGCCCCAGTATGGGCCAAATATAAAACTGTGCAAGGTATTTACAAATTTACCGCTGGAACCAGATGAACCTATCGAGTTCGGAGTTGCAAACTTTTGCAAAAAGTGCAAAAAATGTGCAGAGGCCTGTTCGGCGGATGCCATACAGTTTGAAACGGAACCCTCTTTTAAGACAGTATCGCCATCGAATAATCCCGGAATATTACGTTGGGCTGTAGATCATGACAAGTGCTATACGTTCTGGATTAAAAACGGGGGTGATTGTTCGAATTGTATTGCCGTATGTCCTTTTACTCCTTCATCCGTTTAAACAATAGGATCTTATAATAGAAAGGTTTGATTTAAAAAAGGAAGCGATGAATATGGCAAAACTAATTTTATTAAAAGTATTGCATTTTTTTTTAAAAGGTAGTAGTATTACGGGAGATTTTGAAAGTTAAAATCGAAATTGTATAATTTTGCATGCTGCTTTTAGCTATGGAGACATAATGGAAAAAAGAATAATGAACTAGTATTTAGCAGAGCGGAAAAAGGTGTATTTGCAGGTGAATAAGTTATCGGAAAAAGTGCAGGTTTTTTAAGGAAAATGGTTTTAGTTCAGAGACAATTGAAGTAAGTAAAGGGCAATAAGTATTTCGTAAAGAAATACTTATGAATAGGTAAAAAAAATTACACAAGGAGGAAAGAATGTTTAAAAAAGTATTAATTGTAGTGGTAGCACTGGCTTTAATAGTAGGTTTTGCCGGATGCAGACCTGCAGCCGAAGAAACTCCAACAGTAGAACAGGTATTAACGTACAATGTGGGAGCTGAACCGCAGTTCTTTGATCCGAGAAAAGCAACAGGAATACCAGAATTTACAATGTTGCTTAACCTTTTTGATGGGTTAATGAGGTATGACATTCAAGGACAATTAGTCCCATCCATGGCGAAGACCTACGACGTTTCTGATGATGGTTTAGTCTGGACGTTTCATTTAAGAGATGCAAAATGGTCAAATGGCGAACCTGTTACAGCTTATGATTTTGAATATTCCTGGAAAACTGCTCTGGCACCTGAAACTGAATCTGAGTATGCTTATCAGATGTACTATATCAAAAATGGAGCAGCGTATAACAGCGGGGATATTACAGATCCTGACCTAGTAGGAGTAAAAGCTTTGGATGACAAAACACTTGAAGCGACTTTAGAGGCACCAACTGTTTATTTTACCTCACTTCTTACCTTTACTACTTATCTTCCAATAAATAAGAAACTCGATATGGAGAACCCTGATTGGGCAAAATCTGCGGACAATTTTATTAGCAATGGTCCATTTACGATTACAAAATGGGAACATAACCATCAAATTGAAATGGTAAAGAATGAAAATTATTGGGATGCTGATAAGGTTAAATTGGATAAGATTATTTTCCTTATGATCGAAGAAAGCTCTACAGAATTAATGATGTTTGAGAACGGAGAAATAGATTTTGGAACCAACCCACCTTTACCCGAAATCGACAGACTAAAGACAGAAGGAATTTTGACAATTAGCCCGTATCTTGGAACATACTATTATATGTGTAACGTAACAGAGCCTCCATTCGACAATGTGCTTGTAAGGAAAGCTTTTGCTGCTGCAATTGATAGAGAATCAATTGTAACAAATATTACAAAAGGTGGCCAGTTACCTGCAACAGCATATGTTCCGGGTGGAATACCCGATGCTGCACCAGGACAGGAGTTTAGAGGAGTTGGTGGTTCTTATTTTGAACCATATGAACCTGAAAAAGCAAAGGAGTATTTAGCTGAAGCCGGTTATCCAAACGGCGAAGGATTCCCAGAATTTGTTCTTCTTTACAATACAAGCGAAGGTCATAAAATTATTGCAGAGGCAATTCAGGGAATGTGGAAAGATACTTTAGGTATCACTTGTACTTTAACCAATCAGGAATGGCAGGTTTATCTTGACAATCGAAGCACACTGAATTATCAGATTGCAAGAGCAGGTTGGATTGGCGATTATACCGATCCTATGACATTTATTGATATGTGGGTTACCGATGGCGGAAACAATGATACCGGCTGGAGTAATGCTGATTATGATAATTTTGTTGCTATTGCAAAAGGCACCGGGGATCAGGCTGTCAGAATGAAAGCAATGCATGATGCAGAAGATATTTTAATGGATGAAATGCCCATAATTCCTATATATTTCTACACAAATCTTGCACTTATTAAACCATATCTAAAAGATTATTATAGATCCGCTCTTGGGTATACAGATTTCAAACTAGCATATATCGAAGAACATTAACATTTATGGCCCCTCTCACAGAGAGGGGCCATAAACTCTTAAAGAAGCAGAGCGGAGAAAAACATGAAAAAATATATTATAAATAGAATATTTTCGATGATACTTGTCCTCTTAGTTGTTTCGTCACTAACCTTTTTTTTGGCAAAGGCAATTCCTGGCGGTCCTTTTACAAAGGAAAAAAAGGTTCCCGATATAATTTTACAAAGACTTGAGGAAAAATATCATTTTGATGATCCACTGTGGAAACAATATGCATCTTATATGGGTACTCTCATGAAGGGTGATTTAGGTCCTTCATTTAGATATGATGCTCTAACTGTCAATGATATCATAGCGAAGGGTTTTCCCGTGTCGGCTACAATTGGTTTTCTTGCGGTGTTGCTTTCGATTATACTTGGCATACCGGCTGGAATAATATCTGCTTATCGACAAAACTTCTGGCAGGACAATACTGTAATGTTTGTTTCTCTAATTGGAATCTCTGTTCCTAGTTTTATTTTAGCAACTGTATTTATGTATTTTTTTGGGTTAAAGCTTAAAATCTTGCCAATTGCAGGGTGGGGTGGATTCCGTTATATGATTCTCCCTGCAATTACACTTGCTGCATTCCCAACAGCATACATAGCAAGGTTAACCAGATCTAGCATGCTAGATGTGTTGAGCCAGGATTATATTAAGACAGCAAGATCTAAGGGCCTTTCAGAATTTAAAGTTATTACATTACATGCACTAAAGAATGCAATCCTCCCGGTTGTTACCTATATGGGGCCGATGATTGCTGCAATTTTCACTGGTAGCTTTATCGTTGAAAGGCTGTTTTTTATTCCCGGCCTTGGAAAATATTATGTTACAGCTATTTATGATAGAGATTACACAGTAATTCTTGGGACAACAATATTCTATGCATTTTTTTTAGTAATGGCAAACTTTATTGTTGATATTCTTTATGCATTTCTTGATCCGAGAATTACATATGAAGAAAAAAAGTAGGGAAGATATGGATGAGAAAAGACTTTTTACACCTGTAAAAAAAGAAGAATTAGGAATAAAGGAATTTGTGAGACCCTCAGTAGGTTATTGGAAGGATGCCTGGAGAAGATTAAAGAAAAATAAATTGGCAATTGTCGGGCTTATGATGATAACCTTATTACTTTTATTCGCTATTTTTGGTCCTTCACTTTCCACTTATAAGTATGACCAAACCGAACTAACAAATTGTTATGCGCCTATGTCAAAAGCACATCTATTTGGCACCGATGCACTTGGAAGAGATGTTTTTACGCGAGTTGCATTTGGAGCACGTATATCTCTTGCCGTTGGTGTTGTAGCAGCATTTATTAGCTTCTTTATAGGAGTTTTTTATGGTGGGATTTCAGGATTTATTGGCGGAAGAACCGATAACATTATGATGAGAATTGTCGATATTTTTTACAGTGTTCCCGTGCTTCTTATTGTCATACTTCTCATGGTAATACTCCGGCCTGGTCTTACAAATATATTTATTGCACTTGGAATTGCTTATTGGGTTGGAATGGCGAGGATAGTCAGAGGGCAGGTTTTAAGCTTAAAAGAACAGGAATTTACGCTGGCTGCTCGTGCTTTAGGAGCAAGTAAGCGAAGGATCCTAACAAAGCATCTCATTCCAAACACAATGGGCCCAATTATTATTACTGCAACTCTTCTTATTCCAAATGCAATTTTCTTTGAGGCATTTTTGAGTTTTATTGGGCTTGGCGTTTCTGCTCCAATGGCTAGCTGGGGTGTGTTAGCATCTGATGGCATTCAGGGTTTTCGATCTTATCCTAATCTTCTCTTTGTACCAGCAATTTTTATTTCATTAACAATGTTATCGTTTAATTTCCTTGGTGATGGCTTAAGAGATGCTTTGGATCCACGACTCAGAAAATAGGAGGAGAATGAATGACAAAACCAATACTAAAAGTTGAAAATCTTACAACACAATTTTTCACATATGCAGGAGTTGTCCAGGCAGTTAGAGGAGTTTCTTTTGAAATTTATCCGGGCGAAGCTGTTGGGCTTGTAGGAGAATCTGGATGCGGAAAATCTGTAACAGGATTATCTATTATGCGGTTAATTCCAAACCCACCAGGCAAAATTGTTTCCGGGTCTGTCTATCTTGATAAGGAGAACCTTTTAGAATTTAGTGAAAAAAAAATGAGAAACGTGCGTGGCAATGAAATCTCGATGATTTTTCAAGATCCAATGACATCTTTGAACCCTGTTTTTTCCATTAGGTATCAACTAATGGAGATGCTACTACTTCATCAGAAAATAACAAAAAAGCAGGCAAAGGAAAAAGCAATTAAACTGCTTGATATGGTGCACATAAAATCTCCCGAAGAGGTTATTAATCGATACCCTCATCAATTAAGCGGAGGAATGAGGCAAAGAGTGATGGCGGCAATTGCAATTTCCTGTGATCCGAAAATAATCATTGCAGATGAACCAACTACATCCCTCGACGTTACAATTCAGGCTCAAATATTGAATCTTCTCACCGATTTAAAGACCAAATTGAATTCGTCGATAGTTCTGATTACACATAACCTTGCTGTGGTAGCAGGCTTATGTAGCAGGGTACTGGTGATGTATGCAGGACTAATAATGGAAGAAGGAACTGACATGCAGATATATAACGGCCCGATGCATCCGTATACCTGGGGATTGATGAAGGCTGTGCCTAAAATTAATGAAGAAGAAAAAAAAAGATTAATGACAATACCTGGTTTACCGCCAGATCTTCTATCACCTCCTGAAGGATGTCCTTTTGCACTAAGATGTGATTATGCAATGCATATATGTTTTGAGAAAAAACCACCTTTTTTTGAACCTAAAGAGGGACACAAGGTAGCATGCTGGCTGATGGATTCAAGGGCACCTCACGTGAAAAGGAGCATGTAATGAATGTCAAAACAATTGATGAACCAATCCTTCAAGTTAAACATTTAAAAAAATACTTCCCGATAAAAAGAGGTGCTTTCTTGAAGAAAGAAACTGTTTTTGTAAAAGCGATTGATGATATAAGTTTTAATGTCAGAAAGGGGAAAACTCTTGGTCTTGTAGGAGAAACTGGAAGTGGCAAGACAACTGTAGGAAGAACAATAATCCGCTTATATAAACCTACCAGCGGACAAATTATTTTTAATGGAACGGATATAACTACTTTAAATGAAAATAAAATGCAAAAAGTTCGGAAAGAAATTCAGATGATTTTTCAGGATCCATACGCCTCTCTTGATCCGCGGCTTACTGTTGAAGAAATTGTCACAGAGCCAATGGAAATTCATAATCTCTACACTCCTAAGAAGAGAAGAGAGAAAGCAAGAGAATTACTAAATATTATTGGACTTAATCCCGAGCACTTAAATAGATTTCCCCATGAATTTAGTGGTGGTCAACGGCAAAGAATAGGTCTTGCAAGAGCATTGGCAGTTGAACCGCAATTTCTTATTTGTGACGAGCCCGTATCTGCTCTTGATGTATCTATTCAGGCCCAAATAATTAATACTTTTGAAGATCTACAAGAACAATTTGGACTCACTTATCTATTTATTTCACATGATATTGCGATGGTAAAACATATCAGCGATGATATTGCTGTAATGTATCTTGGTCGAGTTATGGAAACGGCTCCAAGTAATGAAATCTACAAACACCCAATTCATCCATATACTCAGGCTTTGATGACAGCAGTACCAATTCCGGATCCTCAAGCAGAAAAAAAGCGGGTTAGAATCCTGCTGGAAGGTGATATTTCAAGCAATATAAATCTTCCTAAGGGCTGTAGATTCAGGCCACGCTGTAAGTATGCGAAAAAAATATGCGAAGAGATAGAACCTGAGTTAGAAGAAAAAGAAACAAATCATTTTGCAGCTTGCCATCTTTATTGATTAGCGAATATTTTTTGACAATTTATAAAAATTTTTGAAAAAAATAGGTTTTAAGTATTGACATGGATGATAAAATCCATATAATAGTTTGGCTTATGAGAATAAGCTGAAAGTTTGTAAAAACTTTCATTTTTTCCTCCTTTTTAAGGAATATCAAACAACAAATAAAGCCCCTCCCCCGGGGGCTTTTCTATTTTAACACTCAACGATCTGCTGAAGATAATCTTAAGTGTAAATATTTAAATCTACAAAGTATTAAGCCATTGTATACTCAAGGAAGCGCGTAAAAATTACACATATATAAGATCTTAGGTTTCGATTGCTTTATCGATAATTGCACTTAGTTTCTCAACTTCTTCTTCATTTCCTTTTATGATGGGATATTTAGGTACAAACTGGCATTGAGAGTTTGTAGAGATAGAGATATCATACGTGCCAATATAATTAGCAATTTTTTTAATTTCGAGCTTATCTAATCCAATGAGAGGTCTATAAATGGGGAAATCGATGTCTTTTTGAATGATATGGATATTCCGAAGTGTCTGGCTTGCTACCTGTCCTAAAGAATCGCCTGTAACGACACCTTCAGCTTTTATCTTTTTGGCGATGCGTACTGCAACGCTAAGCATTCTGCATTTACAGAAAACACAAATGTAGCGTTCTTTATCGCATTTTTTGAGAATTTTTTTCAAACTATCCAGGTACTCATTGTGCGGAACGAGTATGAATTCTGTTTTGTGATCAAAAAGTAGAAAATGCTCATATAATTTCCGTGCTTTCTCTTCTTCGCCTTTGTCTGTAGCGAAATGCACAAACGTAATTCGCGCACCTCTTTTTAACATAAGAAAAGCGGCGACAGGCGAATCAATGCCTCCAGAAAGAAGAGCAACAACACTTCCCTGTTCACCAACAGGAAGCCCACCAATTCCTGTAAACTTATCGGTATAAAGATAGGTTCCGTTACGTAAAATTTCGATGCCTATAAAAAGATCGGGATGTTTTAAGTTAACATTTAGATTGGTTGCATCTTTGATGGTACCACCCACAATACGCTCTATGTCAGGACTTTTTATTGGATATTCTAAATAGAGTCGCTTAACTCTCACTGCAAAGCTTTTAATCTTTTGTTCGGCTTGCTTGTCTTTTGCTAATTGAACAGCAGTTTTTTCAATTTCGTTTAGGTCATGGCCAATTTTTATAGCCGGACTGAATGAAACAATTCCCGGGAGATAGCTCATTTTTTTTGCATTATCCCAGTTTGTATATACGACAAGTCTTCCGCCAACAATCTCTACTTTACTGCCATTAAACAGTTTCTCAATTTGTTCCTTCAACCTGCGCTTCATGCTGTTTTGCGCTTTTCGTCCTTTAGTTCCGATTTCGCCAAATCTGCATATAATTGTATGCTCCATTAAATACCTCTCATTTTTTTGAAAAGAGATTTATAATTTTCTTGAATACTTACGCTTTCTTTTTGAAGCAATTCGCTAAAAATTTGTTGCAGCGATGATTTTTCATAGGTATGTATCACTGCCTGTTCATGAGCCTCTTTGAGTGCCACAGGATACCCCATTCCTTTTTCTGCCTGACTCAATAAAAGTTTGTGCAAAAGGTCAATTTTTTGTTTGTCCGCTGCTACAAATGCGGGAATTTCTACTCTTGCTATCTCGCTTCCCACATTAAGATAGAAGAAAAATATTGGAGCAGCGTAATAACGCAGAATCGGCGCATTGCTCCTAAATAGTATGGAACGTTCGCCATTTTTAAGCAATTTGCTAAAGATATCAGTATCCCGGAGTACATCAAATTGCTTTACATCTTCATTATTTGCATTCTTTTCACTGCTAGCAATTTGCAATTTTACTACACCAGTAACATCTTTTGAGCGAGATCCGCTTATATAGCCTGCAATAGGAATATTTAACTCCTGACTTTTCTGAAAGAGCAGCTGGAATCTATTGATAAATTCTTGTTTTAACTGCTCATTTCGCTCTTTTATTTCCCACTGAATTAATGTTCCGTCAAGAAGAGATATTATTGGAATATTTTCATTTTTTGTCTTTTCAAGGAGAGAAGAAAGCGAAATACTCTCTTCTAAAAACATTTTGGCATCTAATAATTCGCCTTTAATCATCAACTTTTGTTCGCCTATATCTACAAAAAGATCCTTCTCCTTATAAAATATTTTGGGCACCGAATTTGCAAAAAAATAAGAAGTATCATCATATTTAATAATAATTTCTCCTATATTAATAACATAGTAATAAAGAGGAAAATCGAAGTTAATAGGAATCTCTGACCTGTCTGTCGCAACAACAATATAATCGCACATATCTAACTTAGCATGGATTTTGCTAAGAGGGTTGCTCAAAGGTGTAGCTACAGGAAAATCAACATGCATAAAATTTCGCTTCGTTTCAATTTCACTTGATGAAATATCTTTCAGGATTTCTAATGCTTTTTCAATAAGATCTTTTTTAATTACCTGCAAATCTTTGCTCTCTTTTACCGCATTTTTCATTTCTGACATTATCTTTTCAATTTTTAACATTTCACTCTCCTTACTTATTATAGAAAAATTTCAAAAAGAAGTAAATTAATTATTTAGTAGCTTTGTATCAATTTATAACCAGCTGGTAGCATAATTACAGTACAATGTAACATTGATTTTTTGGTACATAACAGTATAATTGCTATATGAATGATGTGATAACACTTTTTTCGATATTAATCTTTTTGGGAGTACTTGTAAGACTTAAAATAAACATCGGAATAACAATCTTGCTATCTGGTATTGTGCTTGCCATTTTTAAACACATTCCTCTGATTGAGATTGCCAGAGCATTCTATGTAGTGGCTACTGCCTGGGATACCGTAAAATTGACATTAATTGTGGTAATTATTACATATTTTGTAGAATTACTAAAAGAGGCTAAATTTCTCGATAGAATGGTAAAAAGTTTTTCAGAAATATTTTCCGTTAAATTTTTTGTGCCAATTTTTGCACTTATCATCGGCACATTGCCTCTTCCTGGCGGTGCACTAATCTCTGCTCCGCTGGTTAATGAAGGAATGAAACAATCAAGTGCTACACCGGAGGAGAAGACGGTAATAAACTTTTGGTTTAGACATGTCTGGCAGCCAACATCGCCACTTTACCCGGATATGTTGCTTGCTTCATCAATTTTAGGAGTTTCAATATTGCGCATTATCTTTGTACAATGGCCGTTTTCAGTTTTAATGATCATTTCCGGGTTAATTTTTCTTATACCGAAGATCAATTGTATTAATTGTACAAAAAGAAAAATTAGTAAAAGTGCTCTGTACGAACTGATATTTAGTATTATGCCAATATTTATTATATTAAGCCTGATACTTATCTTCCACATATCGATTATCCTCTCTGGAATCGTTGGAATAATATATGTAATTATAGCAAGGAAGCTCACGCCTAAAAACCTTTTAAAAGCTTTTCGTTGGAGGCTTCTTTTAAAATTAGCAATTCTTATGTTTTCGATTTTCTACTTAAAGCATATTTTTATAAAAACCGGTATCATTGATGGAATATATCTTTTTCTTAATGAACGAAACTTTCCTCATTTTTTTATTTTATTTTCTTTGCCGTTTGTAGTAAGCCTTATGACGGGAGCAGCAGCTGCTACAGTAGGGGTTTCTTACCCATTGCTTCTTCCATTACTGCTAACTCCACAATTAAACAATGCTAATCTTTTTATTGCTTTTCTCGGGGGATGGAGTGCGCTCATGCTTACTCCAACACATTTATGTCTTTCGCTGAGTATGGAATATTTTGATGCAGTGCCAGCGAAAATGTATCCACTACTTTTAAAAAATATAATATTTCTTATGTTGGGTGCTACATTTTGGTTTTTAGCAGTTTTTCGTTAAACTATTGATTTTTTGAGTAGTTTTGGTATTATTGGCTCGCAAAACAGGATGGAGAGATGACCGAGTGGTTTAAGGTGCACGCCTGGAAAGCGTGTGTGGATCACAAGTCCACCGTGGGTTCAAATCCCACTCTCTCCGCCAAGAAAATGCCAATAATGAACCTCGAAGTTTTAAGAATAAAAGTATTATTTTTTTATATTTTCTTTTTTCAAGTTAAAATAAAAGAAATGAAAGCATTTTAAAGGAGAGGGGTCTATTAATGATATATAAAATACTTGCTGATGCGATCGTTACAATGCATTTTGGATGGATACTTTTTATGCTGCTTGGCTTTATATTAACTTTATGTGCCTTTTTTAAAAAAGATTTTTGGGACAGATGGCTGTTTCGAACAATACATCTCTTTGGCATAGTATATGTCAGTTCTTTGGCTATTATGAGAAAAGATTGCCCCTTAACCCTGTTTGAAAATGCTTTAAGGGCAAAATATGACTCTGCTCTGATTTATCCCGGCTCATTTATGGTTTATTACGTTGAAAAATTTGTTTACCCAGACGTTAATCTACTGTTAATTCTTATTCCGACAGCCTTTATTGCCATCTTTTCTATCATTATTTTTATTATAAAACCCCCAGCAAAAATAAAATTAGTATTCAAAAACGTTAAAAGCATTTTCTAATTTTTCCTTAGACAGCCATTTATTAGTCCTTATTTTTTGCGTTTGCTTAAGCTGTCTCCCTTTGACAAAAACATCGTAAATCTTATACTTTAATAAAAAGAAAGGAGGTTTTTCTTATGATGCTAAATATTACTTTAAAAGGGATTGAAGAGTTATTGCCAGAAACAGAAGTTAGAATTAATGAAAAAATAGGTAAGGTAGAAAAATATTTCAACAACATTCAAGATGCGAAGGTCTTGATTGTTAAACAGCGTGGTCAATTTATTATGGAAGTAACATTACATACCGCAGGCAAAATATTGCGTGCTGAAGGTAGAGGTACCCTGATAGATAAAGCATTAGCTGAAGCCTCGGAAAAATTAGAGAGGCAAGTTCTCAGATACAAGGAACGGCTCACAAATACGAAAAAAGAAAAGCCAATGCCAGAAATGTCTTCGACGGTTGAGGAACAACCTCACATTGTAAAAACCAAAAGCTTTATCATGAAGCCAATGAGTCTTGATGAAGCAATACTTCAGTTGGAATTACTTGATCATGATTTCTTCGTCTTCAAGGAAGTAGACACAGAGCATTTAAAAGTCATTTATAAACGAAGGGATGGTAATTACGGACTCATCGAGCCAAAAGAATAAATATGCTATTAGATATATTTGACCCCGTCAAAAAGAATCTTAAAAAGTACGAGGCGATTATAAAAACAATAAACAGTTATGAACCTGAGATTAGCAAGCTCTCTGATGAAGATTTGGCACACAAAACAGTGGGTTTTAAGGAGAGACTGTCAAATGGGGAATCCGATCAATCCGTTTTGCCGGAGGCATTTGCCGTTGTAAGAGAGGTCGCTAAGCGCACTGTTAACATGAGACACTTTGATGTAGAATTGGTCGGAGGAATCGTACTATACAATGGAAATATTGCCGAAATGAGGACAGGTGAGGGGAAAACACTGGTTGCTACCCTTCCCTTATACCTCAACGCTTTACAAGGAAAGACTGGACATCTTGTCACTGTTAATGATTATTTAGCGAAAAGAGACAGTGAATGGATGGGCCCGATTTATAAATTTTTAGGACTTACCGTGGGAATAATACAGCATGATTCTACTTACGAAGAACGGAAGAAAGCATATGTTTCTGATGTGACATACGGCACAAATAATGAGTTTGGTTTTGATTATCTCAGAGATCACATGGCAATCAATCCCGAGCAAATAGTTCAAGGGAATCTCCAGTACGCAATAGTAGATGAAGTGGACAGTATTTTAGTCGATGAGGCACGAACGCCGCTTATTATATCAGGACCCTCTGAAACATCCACCGATATGTACTACACTGCTGCCAAACTGACGAAAAATCTCAATGAAGACGTCGATTTTGAAGGCGATGAAAAATTAAAAACGGTTTCACTTACACCAGAAGGTGTGCAAAAGATTGAATCGATACTCCATATTGACAACCTCTACGAGGAAAAATTTGTGGATATAGTAAAACATATTAACCAGGCATTGCGTTCAAAGATGTACTTTAAAAAAGATGTCGATTATATTGTTAAGGAAGGCGAAGTTGTTATAGTCGATGAATTTACCGGCAGATTAATGTTTGGCAGAAGATACAGTGATGGGCTACACCAGGCGATAGAGGCAAAAGAAGGCCTTGTCGTTAAGAGCGAAAGTCAAACGCTTGCAACTATTACCTTTCAAAATTATTTTAGAATGTATAAAAAATTATCCGGAATGACAGGGACTGCATTCACTGAGAGAGATGAATTCCGGGAAATATACAATCTGGCAGTTTACTTAATACCCACGAACATGCCAGTTATCCGCGATGACGAAGTGGATGTAATCTATAAAACAGAGAGAGCAAAATTTAAAGCAATAGTCCAAAAAGTTGCAGAACTACATAAAAAAGGTCAGCCCGTACTTGTAGGCACGCGTTCTATTGAAATTTCTGAAAGATTATCCGCTATGCTAAAAAAAGAAGGAATTCCGCATAATGTATTAAACGCAAAGTATCATGAGAAAGAAGCCATGATTATAAAAGATGCCGGACAATTCAAGACAGTCACTATTGCAACAAACATGGCAGGTAGAGGCGTTGATATAAAACTTGGGAAAGGAATTACTGATTTGGGAGGTCTGTTTATTCTTGGGACGGAAAGACATGAAGCAAGACGAATCGATAACCAATTGCGGGGAAGATCTGGTAGGCAGGGAGATCCGGGTGCATCACGATTTTATCTTTCACTTGAAGACGAGCTTGTACGTATTTTTGGAGGAGACACAATTAAGAAAATTTTTGATACATTAAAAGTTGACGAAAATGAACCTATTGAAAATAAATTCTTGACAAGCGCTATAGAGCGAGCACAAAAAAAGGTGGAAGCATATAACTTCAGTGCCAGAAAAAACCTATTAGATTACGATAATGTAATGGAAAAACAGAGAGAAGTAATATATGAAGAAAGGGATCGAATCCTGAAAAGTGAATCGATTCATACTGAGATTATAGAAATAATAAAAGATGTCGTTAATACAATATTTACCGCACATTATAATGTTGATGAAGATGTTGAAATAAGCGATGAGGAAGTAAAAAACCTCGAACACACTCTCATGCATCTAATAAATAGGCCTGTACATTTTGACCTTGCAACACTTCAAACGATGAATGCAGAATCAATACTGTGCTCTATTACGGAATTAGCAATAGAAGTTTATGAAGAAAAAGTTGCTTCGATAGGGCCTGAATTGGCTAATCAAATTGAAAAATATGTTTTTCTTAGAACAATTGATTCTAACTGGAAAGAACATCTCTACGGAATGGATGATCTAAAAGAGGGGATTGGGTTGCGGGCATATGGACAGCAAGACCCATTACTGGCCTATCAAAAAGAAGGACATGAACTTTTCGATAGCATGATGGAGCGAATCAAAGCAGATACGGTTGAAACTCTTTATAAAATACAGTTGCAAAGTAAAGATGAAACGCAGAAAACACAGGAAACCAGTAACGTGAAAACTTTTCATAACAAAACATCGGAGTCAAACATCTCTAAAGAAGAACGGCAAAAACGAAGAGCTTTAAAGAAAAAATTGAAAAAAAGAAGGAAAGGTTAATTATGTTTTCTGATATGATGAAACGTAGAATCAATTTATTTCTGCAACGCATAGAAAAAGGACTTGATTATTTCTGACTGAAAAAAAAGGAAGAGGAAGAAGCGTCACTAAAGAACATACATTCCCTTCCTGGATTCTGGACCAGAAACGATGCTAAAGAAAAGGCACAACTATATTCCATTGTGCAGAAAAAAATTAAAAAGTTCAAAGAGTTGGAACAATTGCATTATGATATTAAAACAATGGAAGAACTTGCAAACGAGACAAATGAAATAATGGACGATGAAATGGAGCCTCTTGTCAAAAAAGGTGAAGAATTACTTACTGAATGGGAGGTCGAACAATTTCTTTCCGACCCATATGATAGCTTGAATGTATTCGTGTCTTTTTCCTCAGGAGCAGGCGGCACTGATGCGCAGGATTGGACTGAAATGTTAGTGCGAATGTATATTAGATGGGCGGAAAGAAAAAAATTCAAAGTAGAACTCCTGGAAGAAATGCCCGGAGATGAGGCGGGTTTAAAAAGCTCTCTCCTCCACATTAAAGGAGATTTTGCTTATGGGTTGTTGAGAGGAGAAGCTGGAGTACATCGCCTTGTTCGTATATCGCCGTTCGATTCTAATAAGAGAAGACACACATCCTTTGCACTTGTAGAAATTACTCCAGAGTTAGCAGATATTGAAGACATAGAAATAGATAGTAAAGATCTCAGAATCGATATTTATTGTGCAAGTGGACATGGCGGACAAAACGTGCAAAAAGTGGCAACTGCGGTACGTATCATTCACATTCCGACAGGAATCACCGCAGAATGCCAGAATGAACGTTCTCAATTGCAGAATAAGACAATGGCAATGAAAGTACTCAAATCTCGACTTCTAATGAAACAAGAAGAGGAAAGAAAAACAGAGTTAAAAAAAATAAAAGGAAAACATAAATCCGCAGAATGGGGCAATGAGATACGCTCCTACGTGCTACAACCGTACAGAATGGTTAAAGACCATCGAACTGATCATGAAACTGGGCAAGTGGATAAAGTATTGGAGGGAGATTTAGATGCGTTTATATGGGCATACCTTACGCATTCAAAAACATATAAAACCGACTAAAAAGTCAATAGTCGCTGGACTGCTAAGCATAGCAGGTATAACAATAGGTTCGGCAATATATGCCGCTGGATTTAATATATTTATCTTGCCAAATCATATAGCACCCGGTGGATTCATCGGTATTGCCGTAATTCTCCAGCACTATTTTCCACTTCTACAAATTGGAATAATGATAATTATTATGAATGTCCCTCTCTTAATCATCGGATTAAAAAGACTTGGATGGCATTTTTTATTCGGAACTATTGTAGGTACACTGCTTTCATCCGTATTTATTGATCTATTTGCACCATATCTTCCACAACTCCAGACAGACGCGATTCTTGCCGCAATATACGGAGGATTCCTTATGGGCGCAGGAATAGGTATCATCTTCAGGTCATTTGGTTCAACGGGAGGAAGCGACCTGCTTGGACAAATTATATACGATTTTACCGGATTGCCTTTTGGGCAGTCAATGATGCTCATTGATATAGCTGTTATTATCCTTGCAGGTGTTGTATTTCGTAACATCAATATTTCACTTTACTCAATTATTGCTGAACTTATAAGCAATAAGACAATTGACATCGTGCAGAGTGGCCTTACATTTTCAAAAGCAGTATATATTATTACACAGAAACCTGCTAAAATTAAAGAAGTGATTTTAAATGAAATAAAAAGAGGGGTAACAGAAATAACAGCGATGGGCGGGTACACCGGAGAGATTAAAAAAATGCTTCTTATTGTGGTGCCACATACTCAGGTATCAAAGATTAAAAAAGTTGTAAGAGAGGCAGATCCTGAAAGTTTTGTAATTATAGCAGAACTTTCCGAAGTGATAGGCAGCGGATTTAAATCGATAAAGGAGCGGATATGATAGAAATTAGAGAGGCAGTAAAAACATTTGAGAATGGCGTAACTGCGCTCTCAAAGATTAATCTTCACATTGAAGAAGGTGATTTTCTATATATGACTGGGGAATCTGGGGCAGGAAAAACAACTCTTTTGAAACTCATTCATTGCGATGAATTCCTCACGTCGGGGGAAATTTTATATAATGGAGCTCCGATTCTTACACAATTTCCTTTGCATATTTGGAGGAGAAAGGTAGGATTTGCCTATCAAGATTGCATGTTAATGGAAAATAGAACAGTTTTTGAAAACATAACGCTTCCAATCCAGATAAGAGGAGAGAATTTTCCCAAAATGAGTTCTCGCGTAAAAACTGTATTACATGCATTGCAGTTGCAAGACAAGGCAAATAAACGTGTCAATGAACTTTCCGGCGGCGAAAAACAACGTGTTTCAATGGCAAGGGCCCTTATTGGAAAACCAGACATACTGCTCCTGGATGAACCACTTGGTAACCTCGATAAAGATACTGCTGCAATTGTATTTAAATACATTTCAGCTATGAATGAAGAAGGTACTACTATCATTATGGCAACTCATTATGTTGTTCGCGTAGACAGCCGTCCGCTAAAGATGATAAAACTCCGCCATGGGAGGCTTGTGGAGAAAGAATATGTATAGACTTGTGCACATATTAAAACAATTTTTTCTAATTCTAAAAGAGAGTAAAAAAGCGATATTCATTTCGATAATCTTTCTTTTAATAGGACTTATAACATTGGGGAGCAGTTATATTGTGGGCAGAAAACTTTTTAGAACCTCTCTTACATTGAAAGACACAATATCCATCACTGTATTTTTTAAATTAGATAATACTGAAGACGAAACAAATAAATGTCTTGATGTTATAAAAGAAATTGATGGCATAAAAAATGTAACATTCATTCAAAAAGAACAAGCAAAAGAAGATTTTGAAAGATTGTTCCCACAATACAAGGATGTTATTGCTGCTCTTCCTGAAAATCCGCTCCCTTCAACTGCAAAAGTAGAGATAGACGATCTTTCAATGGGTAAAAAAATCGTGGATATTATTGCTACATTTCCTGTTGTGGACATGGTAATTTTTTCAGAAGATTTAGCAAAAAAAATTGATAAATTAATTAATCTTATATGGTTTTTATTTATTTCAATTCTACTGGTGGTAGCATTAGAATTTATCTTTACTGTCCAGAGCATTACTTCACTTACCGTTGACTTAAGAAAAAGGGATATAAAAGTAATGAAACTTGTTGGAGCTGACAATGTATTCATAGAGATACCCTTCATCCTTTTATCTCTTTTTTCAGCGCTTGTAGCCTGGTCTATTTCAATTTTTGTGCTACAAAAAATAAATGGTTGGAGCAGCGGTGTAGTTCAAGATTTGTTGCCTTTCTCTGGTAAAATTTCTGATGTAAATACTGTACAAATTTACAGTGTGCTTCTCGTTTTTTCGGTTGCAATGAGCTTGATAGGTAGCATTATTTCCATGAGGCAAGTAAAATGAAAAAAATCTTGTTAATATTTCTTATCTTTTTTGTACTTCTTGCCTTGTTTCCACATACCGCATATTCAGATCTGGATGAAGAGCAAAAAAAACTTGAGGGATATAAAATTGAGCTGGAAAAAATAAGGCAAACAATAAACGATACAAATATCAATGAAAAAACTGCTCAAGCTTTGCTTGATAGTATTTATAATGAAACCGACAAAATTGCTTTAAACATCATCGTAATACAAAATAAAATAAATGTCATTAACGAAGAAATAACTGAAGCGGAAAATATGATTCAACAAAAGACTCAGGATATTCTGCGAAATGAAGACCAGATTAAAGCTTCTATTAATTTATCGTATAAGCTTACAGCAATTTCTCCTATAGAACTATTGTTAAGCGGGCAAGATCCCGACACAATTAATCAACGCATTGCGTACCTCTCATACATATCTCTTTCCAGTAAAACGATACTTGACAAAACAAAGGAAGAAAGAGAATTATTAGCACAAAGGAAGGAAGACCTCATAAAAAATAAAGAATATTTAGATCAGTTTCTTTCCGAAAAATGGAATCAGCAAGAAGTTTTAAAAGAAGAAATAGCAATGCAAAACAAACTTGTTACAACATTAAAAATCAGAAAAATTATTTATATACAGAGGAAAAGTGAAATTGAAAAAGAAATTGAAAAAGAAAAAGCGCTGATCGAAAAACTTATACTGGAGGCAGCTGAAGCTAGTAGAGTGCTCAAAACGGGGCTTATCTGGCCAGTAAAAGGCCCTATTACTTCCTATTTTGGCTGGCGGACACATCCTATATGGGGAGTGAGAGAACTTCATGAAGGTATTGATATAGCAGTGCCAACTAATACTAAAGTATTGGTAGCTGCAAGCGGAAGCGTAACATACGCAGGATGGATGACAGGATACGGGAATGTTGTTATCATTTATCATGGCTCAAATATATCTACACTTTATGCGCATCTTAAGCAGTTTGCAGTTAAAAACGGTGATTTGGTGGCGCAAGGACAAATTATAGGATATGCTGACAGTACAGGTTGGTCTACTGGACCTCACCTACATTTTGGGGTCTACCTTGGCGTTAAGGCAGTTGATCCTTTAAAATACCTTTCTCGTCCTTGACGAAATCTCTATTTTCTGTAAACTTAATAACTCAAATAAAAAGAGGTGAGAATACAAATGACCGAAAGTAAAATTTATGTAGAGCTTTTAAAAAAAAATGAAGAAAATAAATACAAACTGGTCCACCGAATTATTAAGGAAGGTAAAGCACTTGTAAGGCTAAATCCTGATTTTACACCGTTTTATCCTGCAGATTGTTTGCAAAAAATTTCGCAGGTTTTATTGAACAAAACAAGCGATGACGAAGAAAAATAAAGTCCTTCTAGTTGTGACTGGCAGTGTTGGAGCTTACAAGGCTGTTGAGATATTAAGGACTTTACGAGATTTAAATATAGACGTCAGAATTATCTTGACTGAGGGAGCAGAAAAGTTTATTTCCGCACTAACCTTTTCTTCTTCTGGTGCAGAAAAGGTTTTTACAGAACAGGATCAATTTTCGGTCGATAGTGAAGGTGTCTCAGCCCACATTTCATTATCAAGGTGGGCTGATTGTATTCTTGTAGCGCCTGCCACTGCAAATACGATTGCTAAAATACTGGCTGGTATTGCAGATAGTCTTGTATTATCCACAATTTTAGCCTCCAAAAAGCAGATATTTATTGCGCCTTGCATGAACACTAACATGTTTGAAAATTCAATTACACAAAGAAATATCAATGCATTAAAAGAACACGGAGTGATATTTATCGGACCAGAAGAAGGAAAACTTGCTGATTTTTCTGTGGGTATGGGCCGACTTACCGATCCGGAAAAAATAGCACAGTTTATTGTTTCATTTATGCATAAAGATACTGAATTATTCAAAGGAAAGAGGTTTGTCGTTACTGCCGGCCCTACAAGAGAATATCTTGACCCAATAAGATTTGTTACAAATGATTCTTCAGGAAAGATGGGAACTGAAATTGCAAAAGAGGCAAAACGAATGGGAGGATATGTACATTTAATTTGCGGTCCTTCCAATGTTGATGTAATCGGATTGGATAAAATAGATAAAATTATGACGACAGAAGAGTTATTTAAAAAGACAAAAAAAGCGATGGAAAGAAGTGACATTTTAATAATGGCCGCTGCTCCCACAGATTTTAAGCCAGAAATTGTGCAACCAAGTAAGATACAAAAAACATCGCAGCTTAATGTTCAATTTCGCAAAACAGTTGATATCATAAAAGAAATTGGGCAACATAAAAATAATAAAATTATTGTAGGTTTTGCGCTACAAACTGAAGATATCGAAAAAAATGCTGTGAAAAAGATGCGTGAGAAAAAAATGGATATAGTCATTGCAAACAGCAATTTGAACATAGGACAAGATTATGGAAGCGTTTTAATTATAGATAAAACAGGTAGAAGAAAAGTTGTTCGGAATGAAACAAAACAAAAAATTGCAAGAGAAATTTTAATATTTTTAAAAGAATTTGTGAAAAAGGAGGGGAGAAATGGTTAGAAATGGAAGGCAAAGATTTGTTACTACAGAATCTGTGACAGAAGGCCATCCGGATAAACTTGCAGATCAGATTTCCGATAAAGTACTGGATGAAATTATTCGGAAGGACCGTGAGGCAAGAGTTGCCTGTGAAACATATGTGACTCATGGTTTAATTATTGTTGGCGGCGAAATTACAACCTCTGCATGGGTCGATATTTCTGAAATTGCAAGAAGCACAATAAAAGATGTTGGATATATTGATCCAAAATACGGTTTTGATTATCACACTTGTGGTGTTCTTAATGCGGTAGGACGGCAATCTACAGACATCGCGCAAGGTGTAGACAGGGGTGGGGCAGGAGATCAAGGCGTTATGTATGGTTATGCAATTAACGAAACAGATGCACTTATGCCGCTTTCAATTGTTGTTGCACATAAGCTTACTGAGCAGCTTGCAAGGGTAAGAAAAACAGGTAGCCCAATAAACAATATTGGACCTTTTCTTGGCCCCGATGGCAAAGCTCAGATTACTTTAAGATACGAAGAAGGTAGAGCAATAGAGGCAACAGATGTGGTTATATCCACTCAACATACTGCAGAATTACTTGATGGGAAAAATCCATTGCAAATGTCTGCTGAGGCACACCAAAGAATCATAGATGCAATAGCAATGCCTGTTATACCAAGCTATCTTGTCACTGACAACACCCACTTCCACGTTAATCCCACGGGGAAATTTGTCATAGGCGGCCCTCAATCCGATACTGGAATGACTGGCCGAAAACTTGAAGTTGATACATATGGCGGCATGGCTCCTCATGGAGGTGGTGCATTTTCAGGGAAAGATCCTACAAAAGTAGATAGATCTGCAACCTATATGATGCGTTATCTCGCAAAAAACATTGTTGCAGCTGAGCTTGCGCAGGAATGCCTTATTCAGGTTGCTTATATTATCGGAGAAGTTCAACCTGTTTCATTTACTATAGATACACTTGGCACGGGAAAAGTCGACGATAAATTACTTGAAAAAACCATTATAGAGCTTGTCGATCTTTCGCCAAGAGGGATTATTGAAAAGCTTGACCTTCTCAGACCAATCTACCAAAAAACTGCTTCATACGGACATTTTGGGAGAAATGAGCCTGAATTTACCTGGGAGAAAACTGATCTTGTAGAATTATTACAAAAAAAACTTGGATAACAACACATTGTACGGGGGCATCGTAATTGATGGACTTGTTCTGAACAAGGATCTATTCTATTACAAAATCCCCCGTTCTTTGGTTAATACCGTTCAAATAGGTAGCAGAGTTGCAGTGCCATTTTCCGGAAAAAATGAACTTTATTCAGGATTCGTATTCGATATACAAAAAACTCTTCCTCACGATGCTCAAAAAGTAAAAGAAATTTCAGATATAATTGAAGAACCGATATTTGGGGAAAATATAAGAGATCTCTTTACATTCACTGCAACACAATATCTTTTGCCATTGCACTTTCTTGTCAATCAATACATAAAAAACATAGGAGGAAAACGGTTAGAAAAATATATACAATACACACCGGATCTTAAAAAAATTAATAAATCTCTGCAAGAAGAAAAGGGCATTAAAAAAGAGCTTATTGATTACCTCGCCAATAATAAACTTTGTTCTTTGTCATCCATTAAGAAAAATTTCGGTCATACAGCCTTGCAGCACATAAAAGATTTAGAACAGATTGATATTGTTAGACGTATTTCACTAGAGACAGGGAAAACTACTAAATATCTAACTCTTACACATAGCGAAAAAGAAACAGAAAAAATGCTGGACAGTATCGAAAAGAAACGATTTCGCAGTGCTGTTTCAATCATTGAAAGATTGAAAAAAGTAAAAACACGCATACTGGACGAAAAAACACTTATTAAAGGAATAAAATATGGGCGTGCCACGTTAGAAATCTTGCTGAAAGAAAATATTCTGAACGAAGCACCTTTGATAATTCAAGGAACTACCAATACGCAGACGCAAGTTCCCCAATTTATTAACGGTAGTAGTTTAAAGACAAGAAATAGACAGATCATTCGACAGATACAGACCGAGATAACGCCAGAAGGGAAAGCGTTGGTTATATTCCCAGAGCTTGCTCTTATCCAGAGAGTTGAAGAAGAATATAGAGAGGCATTTGGAGATGATCTTTTTGTATGGAAGGGAGCAAATAAAAGAAATTTTATAAAGGATGTAAATATGACGGGAAAGCGTGTCATCCTTGCTACACCCTTTTCTCTATTCATTGAAATTTCGCAACTTGAACTCATTGTAGTTGCTAATGCATCGTCTAAACATTTTAAGCAAAGTGATTTTCTTCCATTTAACGCACTAATTGTTGCTCTAAAAAGGGCTTCTCTGGAAAAAACAAAACTTATATTCTCATCTGCGTTGCCAGAAGATAATATTTTCTTCCTATGTGAAAAGGGACTAATTCAGCAGAAGAAAAAAGAAGTGCTTCAATCAAATATAAAGATTGTGGATATGCGAAAAGAATTTAAACACAATAATAAAAAAATGCTATCAAAATATTTAGAAGACCAGATGCGTAAAATTCTAAACGGAGGAGGAAATGTGGCACTTCTTCTTAACCGAAAAGCTTACTCAACATTTATAATGTGCAGAGAATGCGGATATGTAATTAAATGTCCCAATTGCGGCACCTCGCTATATTATGACAAAGAAAAACACAATCTTGTCTGTCCTACCTGCAGATATAGAACTAACCCTCCGGATATTTGTCCCCGTTGTGGTAGTCCTAGCATACGTTATTTTGGAGGTGGGGTACAAAAGCTTATTGAGCAGGTAAGTAATCTTTTCCCAAATATTGATGTGATAAAAATGATAAGTGGTACCAAGGTTTCCGAAAAAAAGCTTTTGGATTCAAAGAATTATTCGCGCACTGTGTTTGTTGGCACTGAATTTTTATTAAGCCATTTATTACTGGATAATATAGATTTGTTTGGTTTTATCAGCATTGATGCATTTTTGCATCACTTTGCTTTTGATGCTGTAATGAATGCCATGTGCGTTGTGTCAGAAGCCGCAGGAGAAATGGATGGGAAAGAAATTATTGTACAAACATATCTTCCGGAACATTACGCTGTAAGTGCCATTCAAAATATGGATTATAAACAGTTTTTTAAAGAAGAATTTTTAATTCGAAAAGAGTTGTCATATCCTCCATTTAAAAATCTTATAATCTTTACTTTGAAGGGAAGAAAAAATTATGAAACAATGGAGAATGGTCTTGAGTTTAAAGAAGTACTTTTGAAGAAATTTGGAAAAGAAATAGAAATTTTAGGCCCATCTCCTGCACCGATAGAAAAAAAAGGTGGATATTTTTTTTATGAGCTAAGCATTAAAACAGGTTTGGAAGTAAAATCATTTAGAAATATATACTTTGAATTTTTAAAGAAAAAAACTGTAAAAATTCGCCCGGAAGTGCACCTTTGCCCTCTAATTATCTAATAAAATATCTGTTTTCTACACGGTTTTTGAGTCTTAATTAGTTGCAGTTTCAATTGTACGTCATTCACACGAGGTCTCTGAAAAACCCTATTTTGTCACCCTGAATTTATTTCAGGGTCTCTTAACTTATTGATTTTATTGGACACTGAAAAGATCCCGAAACAAGTTCGGGACTAAAGGTCCACCAGCATGACATTTTATTCTATTTTCATACTTTTTCAGAGACCTCCACGCATCTTTTTGACTACATTTTTCTTTGTCATATAATAAAGAAAGTAATAAGTAATTGTGGAGGCAAGAAATAAAAAATTTAAATAGGGGTGTAGCATTGTGAAAGAAGTATATCCGAACTTCGAATATAGCACCAAATTGGAAGGATATACGAAGTAAAGTGTGGATATAATCAAGTTATATGAAATGCTCGACTGTTTGTTTCAGTGCCTTGCCTTCCATGGCAAAGCCGAAGAAAGTTATATTTAGTTGTAAGAACAAGGAGTTAAAAATGTGGACAAGAGAATCAATAAAAATTATTGGAAATAATAATAGACACATTAAGAATAGAATTTTTAAACACGAAGACAAAACAGATCTTTTAACAATCATTGTAGCAGGATTTGGATATACAATGGATGCTCCATATATTTATTATTCTAAATATATACCCTATCAATTAAACTCTGATGTATTATTAATAGATCTTGATTACAGCCAAATAAATGAGTTTATTGAATTACCTGATGATAAACAAGATGAATGGTTTGAAAAAGATTTGATAGGTATAAAGAAAGGTATCAATAATTTATCAAATTATTCAAGACTTTGGCAAATTGGTAAATCACTAGGTACATCAGTTATATTCAATCTGTTAAAAGAAGAAGAAATAATAAAGAAAACAGAAAAGGTTGTTTGGCTTACACCTGGAACACAGGCAAAGGAAATATATTCTATAATATCTGACACTCCCATTTATTCATTTGTAGTATATGGAAGTAAAGACCCTTACACTAAAAGTGACCAAATAGAAAGATTAAGATCAGCAGATAATATTACAATATTTACAGTGCAAGAAGGAGATCATACTTTAGAAACTGATGATATTGTGGAATCATTAGAATATTTGAAAACGTATGTAAAAGAACTAAAAGGTTTTTTAAGCAATGATGCCCTAAAGTACATCCGTGTACTTTGAGGGTGATTCTCTGAGGGCGTCGAGCACATCAGTTAACAGCGAATGCCTGGTTCCACTTCGCTTCACCCAAATCGACTAAAGTTTACTTCGTTAAATACCATTAGCCTTTGTATTTGCATTATTGCTAAATTTGCCCTTTTTGACATTGTTTTCATTTATCCGGATATTATTTCGTATACAGCGTGTTTGTGAGAGGGAAAAGATCTTGTTATTCGCTATGGAGAAGAATACCTTGAGTATAAGAGAAAATGATAAAAGATGTATAATATTATAGGGATGAGTGATATGACAATTAAAAAAATTTCAAAGTTTAAATATTTAATAGAGAAAACAGGAAAAATGAGGGTGCCTGTGTTACTTTACAGCACAGATAACCTTATAAAACTCATCGGCAAAGATAAAGCACTCGAACAGCTTATAAATGTAGCAACTCTTCCGGGAATTGTAAAATACGCACTTGGTATGCCAGATATGCATCAGGGTTATGCATTTCCAATAGGTGGAGTAGCCGCATTTGATTCAGAAAATGGTGTTGTTTCTCCGGGTGGAGTAGGTTTTGATATCAACTGCGGAGTAAGAGTCATAAAAACCAATCTTTCCTATAAAGAGGTAAAGGGACAGCTGAATAAATTGGGGAATATACTCTTTGCAAATATTCCAGCTGGCGTCGGTTCTGAAGGAAAAGAAAAATTTGGTTCCGAGGAAACAAAAACCGCAATGAGAATCGGTATAGCATGGGCAAAAAATAAAGGGTTTGCCTGGAAAGAAGATGAAGATGCAACTGAAGAAAATGGAAGAATGAAAAACGCAGATCCAGCCTTTGTTAGCAAAAGGGCAATAGATAGAGGAAAAGTCGAATTAGGCACTCTTGGTGCAGGCAATCATTTTTTAGAGATAGACAAGGTAAGTGAGATATATAATGAAACGATTGCAAAGCAGTTTGGCTTGTTTAAAGATCAAATTCTTATCTGGATTCATACAGGATCACGGGGGCTTGGACATCAAGTTGCAACAGATTATCTACAGATGATGTTTCCAAAAATGGAAAAATATGGGATACCATTTATCGACAGAGATTTTGTATCGCTACTATTATCTGCCCCGGAATCCGATATGTATCTTAAAGCAATGGCATCAGCTGCAAACTTTGCCTGGGTAAACAGGCAAATTATTACATATTTTGCGCGACTTTATTTTTCTTCTGTTTTTAACGAATCCCCTGAGAAATTGGGAATGCACCTTCTTTATGATGTAGCACATAACATTGCAAAATTTGAGAAATACAAAATAAACGGAAAAGAAAAACTTCTTTTAGTACATCGCAAAGGAGCAACGCGTTCTTTTCCAAGAGGGCATCCGGAGCTTAAAGGCATTTACAAAGAAATAGGCCAGCCGGTTTTACTCCCTGGTGATATGAAGCGAGGCTCTTATATACTTGTTGGAAATGAGAAATCGCTTTCTGAAACATTTGGCAGTGTCGCGCATGGTGCAGGAAGACTCCTCAGCAGGCATAAAGCAGTGAAAACACTTACATTAGAACACGTACAAAAAGAAATGGACGAAAAGAATATATTACTACGTGCAAAAACAAGACGTATCATTATGGAAGAAGCCCCGGAAGCTTATAAAGATGTTAATGAAGTGATAAAACCTATAATAGGAGAGCAACTTGCAGTACTTGTGGCTCATTCCGAGCCCCTCTTTGTATTAAAGGGTTAATTAGTAATTCTGAAGAAACTCTATTCGAATTTAAAAAGAAGAACAGAGAGGGAAAGTGTTATAACAGAAATTGTAATGAGTACATAGAAATTCGGTAGAACTGACATTACTCCAAACCCTCTTGTAATAATTTTATTGAACCCATTTATCGCCCAGTATTGAGGAGTAAACCGTGCGACATTCTGCATAAAATTTGGAACAATTTCAATAGGCCACCATGCACCGCCAAACATACTTGTTACTATTGAAATAAGCACAGCAAACGCACCTGCCTGAGCAGAAGTCCGCACAAATACAGAAAGAAGCGTTCCAATCCCGGTAACAGAAAGAACATAACTTATAGTAAGAAGCAAAACCCCCACAAGTGAATTCCCCCAGTTTACTCTCAGAATAAACTGGCCAAAAATAATAAGAATCATGAATTGAATAAATCCAATCAGGAAAAAGCCGAACATTTTCCCCGAGATTATAGAGAATTTCCTCGTTGGTGTTGTTAAAAACCTCGCAAGCGTCTTGTTGTGTCTCTCTCCCACCATTGCAGCCGCTGCAAAGAGCACCCCCATCATAACAAACATTACGGCAAATCCGGGAGAAGATGCATTCATTCCGATGGGTATACTTTCCTCTCTTTTTTCAACGGATAAAATATTATACTCCACCCGAATAGGGGGGATAGGATTAAATGATGTGTCCGCTTTTTGGAATATTTTTCTCCATATATTTTCTTCCTGTTCGTCCGGAATAATTTTTCTCTCTCTTAATTTTTCAAGTGTAAAATTCGCTGAAAGTGCATCAATGGATATTCTGTTTGCTGTCTTCGTTATAAGCTCATCTAAAAAATAAGAGAAACTCTTTTCTGATTTCAAAACCTCAATTGTCGTGGATTTACCATTCATAAGATTTTCTGAAAAATTCTCAGGTATCAATAAACCTGCAAAAAACTCAGACTTTTTTACACGATCTTTCATGTTGACTTTGTCGCTTTCTTCAATAATTTCAATGCCTTTTTCTTTTTCTAATGTACTTCTAAATGTTTCCCCGTAGATTCCCGTATCTCTGTTGAGAAAACCAACAGGGATTTTTTCATTTCCGCTACGCGGAGTGCTCATAGCCCCTGTAAGAATAGTCCAGATAATTGGCATTAAAATAAGCCAGATAAGAGTCCCTTTATCACGAAATACTATTTTTAAAGAATGAAGCGCTATATAAAAAAATTTTTTAAGCATCTTTACACTTCCTTCAGCTTGAGCCTGAAAACACCAATAGAAAAGAAAATACTTGCCATACCGAGAAGGACAAGTGCGTATGGAAGAATTGAGATAACTCCTCCTCCATCGTACATTAGATTAAAAAATCCATCCAGAGCCCACCTATTCGGTGTAAGTTTGCTTGCTATGTTCATCCATTTAGGAAAGGTAAATACAGGCCACATTGCACCACCAAGAAATCCAAATATCATTGATAACGCAGGACCTATATTTCCAATTTGCTCTTCACTTTTTGCAAAAGAAGCTAGAAGTATCGAAACACTGGAAAAAGCTAATACAGACGAAAGAGTCATAAGAATAATACCCGGGATAGACTCTCCCCAGCTCACTCTATAGAATATACTTGTAAATATTATAATGATGACAAATTGAAGAAGGGCAACAAGAAAAATACCAAAGAGTTTCCCTCCGATAATTTCTTTTTCACTTACAGGAGTAACTTTTATTCTGTCAAATGTCTTAATTCTTTTTTCCGTAAAAATTGTTTCAGCACCTGAATTTGTTGCAAACAATAGATACATAACCCCCATTCCGACTGCATAATATTCCATTGCAAGAGGGTTTTTGGTATCCTTTTTTTCTGTCTCTTTATTAACCAAAACAAGGTTTTCTTTACTTTCTATTTCCGAAAGCCACGTGGAAATCAAGCTTTGAATCTCCGAAGGTTGTATAAGATTTTCCGAATGCAAGAAACCAAGGGCAGTTTCCACTATTATTCTTCTTTTCAAAACCTCAAGAGTAAATGACTCGACAATATTCTTCACAACACCTGCTTTAATAGTCTGCTCGGGATCACCATAAACATTAATTTTAGTATTTTCCCCTTTCACAATAGATTCTGAGAATCCCTTTTCAATGACGACACCAGCCGCAATTTCACCCTTATTTATACTTTTTATTATCTCTTCCTCGCTTTTAACAAAGCATATTTTTATCATATCCTTTAATTCATTCGAGCCAAATACATCATTTATCAGAACATTTGAAATCTCTCCTTCATCTTCATCTAAAACAGCAATATTAATCGTAAAAGGTTTATCTGTCCACAAAGGCTGAAAAACCATACCCAGCACAAGAATCAAAATCAATGGCATAGCAAGCAACATAATAAAAGAGGCGCGATCCCTCGCTCGAATTCTTACATCCTTAACGCCAATGAGAAACATTTTTCTCATATTAATCCCTCAACTCCTTTCCTGTAAGGTGAAGGAATACACTTTCTAAATTTGGCTCTTTAATTTCAACCGACTTAACCTTGACATCGCTCTTCCCAAGGATTTCCAATACATCCGGTAAAAACTTTCTCCCATTGAGTGTCAATATTTCAATTGATTTATCAACTATCTCTACCTCATTTGTACTGGACATTTTTTTAATTGCTCCTGCTAAACTCCGGGGTATTTCATTTATCGTTACAATTTTTAGTGAGTCCATTTCGCCAACAAGAAGCCTCAATTCATTTTGAGTCCCGGATGCAATAATTTTACCTAAGTCCATAATAGCAACTCTATCACACAAAAATTCAACTTCTTCCATATAATGACTTGTGTAAAGAATTGTGAGGCCATTTTTGTTCAATTCCTTTAATGTATCAAGAATATTTGTTCTTGATTGAGGATCAACTCCTACTGTTGGCTCATCCAGTATAAGAAGCTCTGGCGAAGGCAACAAGCCCACTGCGATATTAATTCTTCTCTTCATGCCGCCGGAGTATTTGTTGATTAAATCTCCGCTTCTTTTAGTTAAGCTAACAATTTGAAGAACTTCGCCCACTCTTTCGTGAAGTTGTTTCCCACCGAGTCCATACATTTTGCCCCAAAAGAAAAGATTTTCTCTTGCGGAGAGTGTAGGATACAATGCAATATCTTGTGGGACAACGCCTATTCTCTTTTTTACCTCCATCGGCTCTTTTATTATTGATTTCCCATTCACAAATGCGTCACCTGAAGTAGGAGAAATTAAACAAGAAAGCATTGAGACAGTTGTTGTTTTACCTGCTCCATTCGGACCGAGAAGCCCAAAAATCTCCCCTTTTTCTATTTTAAGGCTTATACTATCTACCACCTTTCTTCCATCATAAATCTTTGTAAGTTCATTTATTTCAACAACACTCATATTCCACCCCTACAATTTTTACAATTATATTATATCTAGTTAAAAACACAATATTCCCCAAATTAAGTAGCTACAAATCTAAATTTTTAATTATATTTAGATATAATCCAGTGTTAATGATGAAAGTAAAATTTCTTTGTTTAATTCTTCTCTGAATTCTGCTTTATTTTTTTCTACCAACCTTTTTTATCATAGCAAGAGCCCTTTGTTATTAAGTGTAGATTAACAATTTTTATGAGAGTTTTCTGGTTAAGAAAAATAATTGTTAATAATCTCAATCATACATAAAATAAAATTGCAAAATAATGTGCTATGCTGCCGCCAAGAACAAATAAATGCCAGATGGCGTGATGAAATGGAATCTTTTTCCCTAAATAAAATATAGTACCTAAACTGTAAAACACCCCGCCAACGATAAGTAACAGAATGCCATTAGCTGGCACAGATTTCATTAAAGGGTTAATGAAAATAATAATAAGCCAACTCATAATTAAATAGAGAATTGTAGACAGAATTTTAGATTTATTAAGAAAGAATATTTTTAGTATTATTCCTGCTGCTGCAATACACCAAATATATATAAATAAATTCTTTCCTCCTGCTGTTCGCAGTGATATTAATGTAAAAGGCGTGTAAGTTCCGGCAATCAAAAGATAGATTGCAAAGTGATCAAACATTTTTGCTATATGCTTTTTTCGGCTTGACCGTACGCTATGATACAAGAAAGATGCCCCATATAATACAACTAAGCTGATCCCATATATATATAAACTTGTTATTCGCCAGTTATTTCCACTTTGTGCTGCGGAAAATACGAGAACAATTAGCCCAACAATACTCAAGCATAGGCCAATAAAAGGAGTGATACTATTCGCAATTTCTTCCTTTGTTCTAAATTTCATAAATCTTTTCATATCTATAAATACAATACTTATATTTAGAAAATATACAATAAAATTTCAATTAATAACCCCATAAATTTTCTAATTTATTGAACAGAGATAGTGATTTTGAATGAATAGATGGTCCTAACTCTTGACTAAAATGTAATTTTCAATAAACTATTAGCAGTCAAGCTAAAGGAGTGCTAATTTAAAATTGGTGGAGGTATGATGGAAAAGAAAAAAAATATTTTGGAAAAAGATAAACAGAAGCTGACTAAAGAGCAATTGGACGAGCTCGTAAACGCATTGAGTGAGAAAAATGCTGAAATAGAAAAATTACAAAATGAACTTGAAAATTTAAAGATAGAAAGCGCGAAAATGCATGAACAAAAAAATGGTGAAATAGAAAAATTAAGAAAAGAACTTGAAGATTTGAAGATAGAAAGTGTAAAAATACAAGAACATTTTGACAAAAGCAGAAAAACACTTGCAAAACAAGCGGAACAACAAATAATGAAAGAAAAAAAGCAGTTAATGAAAGATTTGTTAGAAATATTTGATAATTTTGAGCGAGCACTTAATACGCTAGATCGAGATGATAAGTCTAGCACAAAAGAAGGCGTAAAACTTATTCACAACCAGATTCAACAATTCCTAAAACAGCATGGAATTAGAGAGATGGAGCTCAAAGACAAAAAGTTCGATCCTGCTCTATGCGAAATAGGGAAAATTACTGAATCTGAAAAAGAAGCTGATACTATATTGGAAGTACTTCGTAAGGGCTATTACTTAAATGACGAAATTCTTCGTACGGCAATGGTAGAAGTTGCTGTACCAAAAAATATAACAATTAAGGGAGGTAACTAATATGGGAAGAATTATTGGTATTGATCTTGGAACAAGCAATTCAGCCGCTGCAGCAATGGTAGGGAATAAGCCAACTATCATACCGGCTGCTGAAGGGCCTTCCGTTGGAGGCAAGACAGTGCCATCAGTTGTTGCATTTACAAAAGATGGTCAAGTTCTTGTCGGAGAACCAGCAAGAAGACAAGCAGCAATTAATATTGAAGGAACCATTACTGGCGTCAAAAGGTTAATGGGGGCTAAAACAAAGCTTAAAGCTTTAGACAAAGAATATACGCCTGAACAAATTTCCGCATTTATACTGCAAAAAATAAAAAAAGATGCCGAAGCATTTCTTGGCGAAAAGGTAGAAAGAGCAGTCATTACTGTGCCGGCTTATTTTAACGATGACCAGCGACAAGCAACAAAAAATGCAGGAGAAATTGCAGGATTAGAAGTGGTGCGACTTGTGAACGAACCAACAGCTGCTGCATTTGCCTATGGCATCGATAGAACTGACAAAGAATTAAAAATTCTTGTTTTTGACTTTGGCGGAGGTACGTTAGATGTTACAATTATGGATTTTGGCGGAGGCGTCTTCCAGGTAAAATCTACCGCTGGAAATACACAGCTTGGCGGAAGAGATATGGATGAAACATTAGTCAATTATATTAGTAATGAATTTAAAAAAGAGAACGGCATTGATCTTCGCAACGATAAAATGGCAATACAACGCATTAGGGAAGCTGCAGAAAAGGCCAAAATCGAACTCTCTTCTATACTTGAAACTCAGATTAACTTGCCATTCATTACAGCAGATGCAACAGGACCAAAGCATCTTGTAATGAACATTACTCGTGCTAAATTAGAATCACTTGTTGACCCAATAATAAAAAAATGTAGTGGGCCATTGGAGAGTGCAATAAAAGATGCAAAGCTTACTCCACATCAAATCGATAAAATTATACTTGTAGGCGGACCTACCCGTATGCCTATTGTGCAACGCTTCCTAACTGATTATGTTGGAAGAAAGCCAGAAATGGGTATCGATCCTATGGAGTGTGTCGCAACTGGTGCAGCGATCCAGGCCGGTATCATTGAAGGAAACGTGAAAAATGTCGTACTGGTAGATGTCATTCCTCTTTCACTTGGTATCGAAACTCTCGGTAGTGTGTTCACAAAGATGATCGAGCGAAACACTTCCATTCCTACTAAAAAAATGCAAATATTTACAACCGCAGCGCCTAACCAAACTCAGGTCGAAATACATGTACTTCAGGGTGAACGGCCACTTGCAAAAAACAATCTTTCGTTAGGTAGATTTATTCTTGATGGAATTCCATCAGCACCTCGAGGAATACCACAAATAGAGGTAACATATAATGTTGATGAAAATGGAATTCTTCATGTTACAGCAAAAGACAAGGCAACTGGCAAGGAACAACATATTACTGTAACAAATACAAATAAGCTTTCTGACGAAGAAGTGGAACGAATGAAACAGGATGCAGAAAAATTTGCCGAAGAAGACAGAAAACAAGCTGAAGAAATTGAGCTTAAAAATAAAGCAGATCAATTAGTCTACAGCGGGAGGAAATTTATACAAGATTATGGAGAAAAAATTAAACCAGAAGATAAGACAACCCTCGAAAATGATTTAAATGAACTTGAAAAAGCAGTAAAAGAAGGAAACATCGAGAACATAAAAGAAACAACGGATAGAGTAAATAGCATAATGGAAAAAATTGGAACAGAAATGTATAAGTCTACCGACACAGATCAAACGACTCCACCTCCTGGCGATAACGAAGAAGAAGGGCCAACTGTTGAAGGCGAAGGAACAACAAAACAGTAAGATATGGCCAAAGATTATTATAAAATTTTAGGCGTTTCAAAAGACGTAACAGCCGAAGAAATTCAAAGGAGGTACCGGGAATTAGTGATGAAGAACCACCCGGACCTCCATAAAGACGATCCTGATTCATCAAAAAAAATGGCAGAGATTAACGAGGCTTATGAAATATTAAGCAGTCCTGAAAAACGTGTTCAGTACGATCGTTTTGGCGCTGTCGGACCCGAAGGTAGAGCTGGTTATGGTGCAGGTGGATTTGATTTCAATGATTTTTCTGCAGGTGATTCATTTAATTTTGAAGATCTCCTGAGAAATTTTGGATTTGGAGGATTTACAGAAACCAGGCAACGAACTACACCAAATGTGAGACAACGCGGAGAAGATATGCAATATCCGATTGCTATCACTCTCAAAGAAAGTATACTTGGGACGAAAAAAGAAATTAGAATAACTAGAAATGAAACTTGCACTGTATGCAATGGAAGTGGACTAAAACCCGGTACTGGTTATATAACTTGTTCAACATGTAAAGGTACTGGAACCGTAAAGAGAGTCCAACGATCTATTTTTGGTGAATTTATTATACAAACTACTTGTCCCGCCTGTCAGGGTCTGGGTAAAATAGCAAAAGAAAAATGCTCATCTTGTGGAGGCACTGGCGTTGCGCGCGTACAAAAGACGGTTGAAGTAACAATTCCCGCTGGAGTAGAAACAGGAATGAGAGTAAGAATACGAGGCGAGGGAAATGCTGGTTTGCATAAAGGTCCTAGAGGTGATCTTTACATACTAATACGGGTTGAAAAAGATCCGCGGTTTGAAAAAGTGGGAGACAATCTTTACTATACTGCCCATATTGCCTTTCCCGAAGCTGCACTCGGAGCAACCAACCAAGTTCCACTTATCGAGGGTGGGTACGAGAAATTAAAAGTACCGGCTGGCACCCAGAGCAATACAGAACTGATAATACGCGGAAAAGGAGCTCGGCTTGTTGGAAATAGAAGAAGGGGCGATCTTATTGTCAAAATACAGGTAGATGTACCGACACGCCTTACACCCAAAGAGAAAACTCTCATTAAAAAACTAAGCGAAATTTATAATGATAAAAAAAATAGCTGAGTGTAAAACAAAAATAGTAGTAACCTTAGGGCCATCTACCCTAAGCCAGAAAAAAATAGAAACTCTGGCAAAGCTAGGAGTCAGTGTTTTTAGAATTAACTTTTCACATGGCACATATGCGCAACACAAAGAAACGATCCAATCTATTAGAGAAGTAGAAGAAAAACTCAATTTACCACTGGCCATATTGCAAGATCTGCAGGGGCCTAAAATAAGACTTGGAGAATTTGAAAGCGGAACTGCTTTTTTAAAAAAAGGTTCAGAATTTGTACTTACTACAAATAAATTAAGGGGAAACAACCGAATCTCCTCAATAACTTGCAAGAACATCGATAAGGATGTAAAAAAAGGAGAGCTCATTTATCTAAACGATGGATTAATTAAATTGGAAATCCAAAAAATTACGGGAAAGAACATATACACAAAGGTTATAGAAGGTGGGATAGCAAGCAATCATAATGGAGTAAACTTCCCCACCTCTCATCTCTCCGTGGCATCAATTACAGAAAAAGATAAAAAAGATCTCAAATTCGGACTTGAAAATAATATCGATATGGTTGCACAATCGTTTATAAAAATCGCCGAAGATGTATTAAAACTCAAAAATTTGATGAAGGCAACGGGAAAAGTCGTTCCCATTATAGCTAAAATAGAAAAGTGGGAAGCGGTTAAAAATATAGAAGAAATTGTTGGAGTTTCTGACGGGATTATGGTAGCAAGAGGAGATCTTGGTGTAGAAATGTCAATTGCTGAAATTCCAATCACGCAAAAACAAATAATATCTCTGTGCAATAAAAAAGGGAAGCCGGTAATTACGGCAACTCAAATGCTCAGTTCAATGGTAGACAATCCTACTCCAACGCGTGCAGAAGTAACTGATATATCAAATTCTATATTTGATGGCACTGATGCTGTAATGCTTTCCAATGAAACAGCCGTGGGAAAATTCCCTATCGAATCAGTGGAAATGATGAAACAAATTATCCAATCTACAGAAAAGAGTTCATTATTTAAAAGCGTTGTGGTAGAAAATACAATCGCACCAGGGTACGATGTTCCCGATGCAATTGCTCACTCGGCAGTAGCAATAGCCAGGAGTACAAAAGCAAAAATCATTATATCGGCAACAGAATCTGGTAAAACTGCAATGCTCGTGTCAAAATACAAACCTCCTGTTCCCATATTAGCTCTTACTCCAAAAGAGGAAACACTCAGATTTCTTTTGCTAAAGTGGGGAGTATTTCCTGTTAAAGTAAATACATTCAAAACTGTGGATGAAATATTATATACAGGTCCAGAAATTGCAAAACAGCTGCATTCCCTAAAAAAGAATGATTTGTATATAATTACCGCAGGATCACTTACCGGCATAAGTGGAAGTACTAATCTTATAAAGATTGACAAAATTTGATTGATGTCTTAAAAATTTTTCACTACTTAACAGAATCCTTTAATCAACTTTCTATTGTCATCTCGAATTGATAAAATTTTCTGAAATTAGTTTCTTGCTTATAATATTCACATGACAAAAACGGAGAAAAAAGCAATTTTAGGTATCATTGTTATGACTCTTGTTTGGGGAGGAACCTTCCCTCTAATAAAAATTCTTCTCAACTACATATCACCTGCGATACTTCTTATGTATCGATTTTTTTTCTCAGCACTTTTAGCCATTCCCTTTTTTATAAAAAAATTTAGGAAGAATAAAAAAAATCTTTTAAAAATAATAATATTAGGAATCATTTTATACATTGCTTACCTAACTCAAACAATAGGACTTGAATATACTACTTCCTCTAAAAGTGCTTTCATTACAGGTTTATATATTATTTTTACACCTATCTTTGCACTATTCTTTATCCGTGAGAAACTTACGCGTAAGCTCGGTATTTCACTTATTTTCGCAATAACTGGTCTAGCGCTACTGGCAAATATTTCTTTAAAAAGTTTCAATTTAAATTTCGGTGATTTTATTACCATAATCTCCGCAATAACTTTTTCTCTACAAATTGTCCTCACAAATATATATGCACAAGAAACGGATATCATCTTTATTGCTGCAACTCAGATGATTGTGATGTTCCTTGTAGGCCTCCCTTTCAATGGAAATTTTTTACAGATATCGTTGAGCCCCCTGATACTTTTAAGCCTCATATTTTTAGGGAGTTTTGCGGGATTTATTGCTATTCTCGCCGAAACATACAGCCTGAAATATTTAGATCCAGATAGAGCAGTAATTCTGTTTACACTTGAACCAATATTTGCAGGTATTTTTTCATTTATCTTGCTTCACGAGAGATTGTCAAAAGGTGGAATCCTTGGAGTTTTTCTTCTGCTCGTCGCAATGTGTCTTGCTGCTACAAGCAAGGTAAAAAAAGCTACCGAGCATATAGTAACGGAATAAGCATCTCCTTATAGGAGAGTCAGTAATATTTTCCTTAAAGATTTATTCCGGCTATCTTTTCCGAACAGGAAAAACTCTTTTATAGCTGCCAGCAAGAATTAACATTTTTTGGATCGATATTCAAAATTAGCAAAGAAGAGTTCAGATATCCTACAGAAAATATGCTTAATTTTATCATTTTCACCTAATATTTATATTTTTTTGTACAAAAAGGTAAATTATAGTGTAATAAAAGCATACGGAAAAAAATCAATTTTGCCCAGAAAAATTCTTGCTTTCGTCGAGTTTTTATTAAACCATTCAATCTATTTAAGCGCAAAATTCAAGCAAATTGATATAAATGTATCTTCATGAACAAATTTTTTCGTGGCAGCTACTTTAATTTCGCGCTATAAAAAATCTTATATATTGCGGAATAATTTTGTATATTACTGACGACTATTTCGTGAGTACGAGAATTTTTTTTGCAAATTTGCGAAAGGACCCCAGGAAAAACATTTGTTTCTCTCGTTATTGACTTTTTCTGTAATATTGTTAATATTGCAGAAAACATAGAAAAGCATAAATTTTAGAAAATTTGTTAGTGGTAAAAAATTAAAAATTTGGAATATCGAAATATTTTTATTTTGATAAAATTAATTTATGATAAAATTTTTGTAAATTAAAAAATAAGCAAGGAGAAGAAGATGGTAAAAATTAATAAAGAAAAATTTATCGATGAATATATTAATGAAATGAAAAATAGAGGGTATTCAAAAATGACTGTTCGGAATGTTCACTACCTCTTAAACAATTTTATGGATCATTACGAACTCCCGGATAAAAATAATATATCGGATTACCTTTTTAATGTAGATGTTAGTAAAAACACAAAAATTACACGCTCATATATTTTACTTGCCTTTGCAAAATATATAAAAAGAAAAACCGGTATTAATTTTGATATTGGCATCCCAGGGTTAAAAAAATCAAAAAAGATGCCAGTGTATTTAACTAAAACTGAATTAGGAAAACTACTTGATGCATCAAGAAAAAATATCAGAGATTTTACAATTTTAGCATTTTTTATTCAAACGGGATTGAGAATAGATGAATTAATAAACTTACATACCAAAAATGTGGATTTGCAAGATAAGACAATAAAAGTCCATGGCAAAGGTGACAAAGAAAGAATTGTTCCTTTGTCACAGGATCTTGTAAAAATTCTTAAGACATATCTTAATGGAAGGACAGAAGGATATTTGTTTATGTCACAAAAGGGGAAACCATTTTCACCCAGTGCAATACAAAAAATGGTAAAGAGATACGCGCAAGAAGCACATTTAAAAAAGAAAATATCTCCGCATAAATTAAGACACACGTTCGCAACACTTGCACTTGAGGCAGGAGTAAATCCATTTACATTGAAGGAACTTCTCGGTCATAGTTCTTTAAACACTACACTCATCTACACTCATATTACCCCGGAAATATCGAGAGACGCAGTAAAACGTGTAGCCGAAATAACTAAAGAGATATTTGAAAAAAAGTAATTTTACCATCTGACCTTCTGCTGTTAGTTGATTTTCTTACTTCGGAAATATGACCTTATCATAGCAACTCTCAACCTACTCTAGAAGAAATCCAGGAGGCGTTTGAAAAAGGAGTTTACAACAATAGTACCTCCTGCAAAACTTTTTGGATCGTCCTAGACAATGATAAATGCATTGGCTTAATTCGTTTGTTCGACTTGCAGGATAGTACTCCTTTATTTGATATCCGAATTCTTAGTATCTATCGAGGCAAGGGAATTGGTAAACGAGCAATAAATTGGTTCACCCATTATATATTCACAACCTGGTGGCCCAACAAACATCGAATTGAAGATTACACACGACAAGATAATCTGGCAATGAGACGAGTATTTCAAAAATGCGGCTATGTGAAATAAGCTTGTCACCGTAAGGCCTGGCCATCACGAGATGGAAACTACCTTGATGCTGTCGGCTATGGGATTTTAAGAGAAGATTGGAAACAAAAAAAAGTAACACCAAACAACCGGGATAATTGAAGTTTTTAGCACTTTGCTCTATCAAACGATGAGATTAATAGTAAATGCAAGATTCTGCAAAATTTCTCTTTTCGCAGTTAGAATATAGTAATAATTTTTAACCTGATAAACCCCCTCTTTAAGTCGCTGGGACTCAACATGCAAAATCCAATTTATATTATCAAGAATATTCCTTTTAATAGAAAGTGTTGTATCAATTAAAAGTATAAAACTGTCCGGTTTAAAATAATTTACTCTATCAAAAATAGATTTGAGTTCTGCTACCGAGATATTATTTGGAGGACTTTCTTTGCATTCGATCATCACTAATTTTGTGCCTATCCTTGCCAGAACATCAATATCTCCACCGGGCCCAAGATTTTTCAATTTAACATTTGTTATGGTTTCAAGGTCAAGTTCTTCATGCAGATATTCTCCAATGAACCATTCAAGGATAGCACCCATATCACCAAGAGAAAATTGCGTGACTAAGAATTTGTTCTTTTTTTGAATAATACCCAGAGTTTCGATCTTTGCAATATAATTTTTTGCAACTTCTCCCCACTTCTCTTGAATTAACTCTTTTTCCTTTTCTCCAATTTTTTTAATAAACAAGACGTCTCGCAAAACCCTTCTAAAATAATAACTTTTCAATAGAGAATAAAAAAGATTCTGATCTCTCTTTTCTATAAGATCAAAAGTTTCTCGTTTGCGGATAACCTTAAAACCCCTCAACAAGAGAAGCTTGTCAATAGAAAATGGAAGATAATCCTTTAGTGTATCTTCGAGATAAGAAATTCTTTTTTTTAAAAGCTTGATTTGGAACTCAAGTGCTTGTATTTTATCAAAATCCATAATAATTTTCTGCTTTACCTCTTTTTGTTTTTTTTATAATCATCGCAGCAAGAAAACCAAATACAAATCCTCCTACATGTGCCCAGAAAGCAACACCAGCCGCAGCTCCAAATGTTGTAAAGGCCGACGAAAGTTGCATAAGAAACCACACAATCAAAAAGAGAGAGGCAGGTACTTCGATAAATGTGATAAAAAAGAAAATAAAAACAAGTGTTTTAACTCTAGATCGCGGAAAAAGATAAAAATATGCCCCCATTATCGCTGCAATAGCACCACTTGCGCCAATAATTGGCACTTTCGAGATAGGATTCATTGCTACTTGGGTAAGTGATGCTACAGCGCCGCCCAATAAATAAAAAATAACAAATCCTTTTGTTCCAAGATAATCCTCTACATTATTTCCAAAAATCCAAAAATACCATAAGTTACCAATGATATGTACAAAACCACCATGAAGGAATATTGAAGTAAAAATGGTTAACCATGCCGGTCGAAGCGACGGCACAATGTAATTGCCAGTTGTTAATTGATATGGAATAAGACCATAACGCAAATAAAAATTATTTAGTACAAGTTCGGAATTGTTCGCAGTTGCTGACAGAAAAAGCATTCCTAAAAATATAAGAATGTTAATTGCTATAATTATAAGCGTAGCTACAGGAAATACACTAATTTCTTGTGTATCTCTGAGAGGTATCACTAATTACAACACCTCAACCCGAGCTCCGGTAAGTGCTGTTCCACAGGGACAATGCCTTTCTTGCGGGATTTTCTCGATCATACTCTTTAGTATAGTCACAAGTTTGGAATTATTTTCGGCAAATTTTTTAACAACCATCTCTTGCGTTACTGGTTCAACATTACCACCAGCAACAACGCCAACATCATAATCTGTAACGACTGCAATGTTTACATAGCACATCTCAAGCTCGCGAGCAAGTACTACCTCCGGATACTGTGTCATATTAATAATGTCCCATCCCATTTTCGTAAACCATTCACTCTCTGCTCTTGTCGAAAATCTTGGACCTTGTATAATCACAACTGTACCTGTTGGATGAAAAGACAGTTTCATTTCGCTCATCACATCTACAGCAATTTTTCGAAGCTCAGGGCAATAAGGTTCTGCAAAACTAACATGCACTGTAATTGGTCCTTCGTAAAATGTACAATCTCTTCCAGAAGTTCTATCCACAAATTGACTGGTTATGACAAAGTCACCTACTTTCACATTTGGCTGTAAACTTCCTACCGCTGTTGGTGCAATAATTCTTTCGACACCTAACGATTTCATTGCCCAGAGATTCGCTTTATACGGAATTTTGTGTGGAGGATACTGATGTAACTTACCATGTCTCGGTAGAAAAGCAATTTTTTTATCATTGTATTTGCCAATTGCGATGCGATCCGATGGAGGACCATACGGTGTTTCGATTTTTATCTCTTCTACATCATTTAAAAAAGAATAAAACCCTGAACCCCCAAATACGCCTATTTCTGCCTTTTTTGCCATTCCTTCCTCCTTCTCATTTCTCATTATTTTAATGATATAAAATTTCTCTTTTAACTTTATTATACAATTTTTTTGCTTAATTGCTACTTTTCAAATTGAATTCTCAAGAATGTATTCGAAATTGTATTGCTATCAATTAAAATACATAATAAATGGCTAAAATGAAAGTAAAGAATTAAAAGAAAACAATTAAATTTTAAGAAAATCATTAAATGAATTTCGCACAGAAAACTGAATGAGACAATACAACGTTATATATAGAAAAAAATTTAGCGATAGTAAAAGAAGATATAATCAAGTTCTTATCTTTAACATTTTTTCTTGATTAAGTCCATATTTTTATGTTCATTATATTCGAGTTGAATGGTAGTATGTGAAATCCCATATTTAGTTTGTACTAACCGTTCTATCTGCTTTCTTATTTCTTTAGTCTCACTCATCAACATATCATCAATACAAATGTGTCCTTCAAACAATAATTGTCGATCAGAAAGCATCCAAAGGTGAACATGATGTAATCTCTTTACATGTTTAATAGATTCAATATCTGTCTTAAGTTGATTCAAATTAATACCTTCAGGGGCACATTCCATAAGAATAGTGGTAGTTTCTTTTATAACCTTAAAGCCTTCTTTAAAGATGAAGCAAGCAATTAAAATAGCAATGAGCGGATCGACCCAATAAACCTTAAAGAAATGCATAAGAAGACCCCCGACAACCACTCCAATGGAAGAAAAAGCATCAGACAAAAGGTGTAAATATACACTTCTGATATTAAGACTGTGCTTCGCAGATTTATGTAGTAGAAAAACAGATATCCAATTTGCAGTTAGTCCTATTAATGCAACCCATATCATTATAGAGCTTTTAATGGGCTCCGGTGAAAAAAACCTTTTATACGCTTCAAATAGAAGAAAGATAGCAATTCCAAGCAAAAGACTTGCGTTAAAAATTGCAGAAAGGATTTCGGCCCTGTTATACCCAAAGGTAAACCTCTCCGTGTGTTCTTTGTGGGAGAGTTTAAGCGTCCATAGTGTCAAAATGCCTGAAATTGTATCTGATAAGTTATGAAGGCCATCGGATATTAGAGCAAGACTTCCTGAAATTACCCCACCTACTATTTCTGTAACTGTTATTATTGTATTCATAATCACGCTAATTACAACATTTCTCTCTGAGATCTCACTTTGCTTAGTATCCATTTAACATCGCTCCTTTTAAAATACCCATTTCAATAATTAATTATATCATCAATAGTATATGGGGTTAATTCGTTTTACAAAAGAAAATAGCCCCACTAGAAGCGGGGCTATAAATATCAATTCAGTTTTGTGTTACAGTTCAATACCTGATTCTTCAAGTTTTAAAAGCCGATCCCATTCTTCATCAATCATTTTTTGCATCTTCTCTATTACATGTTTATTTTCAGCTCTAAACAAGTGCTTGAATCGTCCCTGTCCCTTGAGGAATTCCTCAATAGGTTTTCTGTTCTTCGGTTTATAATTAACATGAACTTTCCCATTTTCCACTTCATACAGTGGCCAAAAATTTGTTTCAACTGCTAATTTTGAACAAGACATTGTAAGCGCAGGATCAAATTTCCAATTTGTAGTGCAAGGCTGAAGAACCGCAAGGAAAGCAGGTCCACCCGCTTCAAAACCTTTCTTTGCCTTGTTATATAAATCTATAATATTATGATTTGCTGCCTGAGCAGCATAAGGGATTCTATGTGCAGCAGCAATTTCAACAATGTTTTTCCGCCACTGAGGCTTGCCAAAGCTTTTTGAACCAGCTGGCACTGTTGTTGTATTTGCTCCATACGGCGTTGCAGCACTCCGCTGGTTACCCGTATTCATATAACCTTCGTTGTCGTATACGACATACATAAAATTATGACCTCTCTCTAATGCTCCGGAAAGAGCCTGAAATCCTATGTCATATGTACCGCCATCACCACCAAATGCCAGAATATTTACATCCTTGTCAATTTTTCCTCTCTTCCTTAAAGATTTATACGCTGTCTCTATTCCGCTTGCTACCGCCGCCGCATTCTCAAATGTGACATGTATCCACGGTACTTTCCAGGCAGAGTAAGGATAAATTGTTGTAACAACTTCTAAACATCCTGTTGCGTTGGCAATAATAACAGGTTTATCAGATGCAGCAAGTATGGTTCTTACTATAGCGCTAATGCCACATCCTGAACACATTCTATGTCCGGGAGCAAGTCCAATAGGTTTTGATACTATTTCTTGTAACGTTGTCATTTCATTACCCCCTTAGCCCAATGTATTTTTCTACTTCAGAGTTTACATCTCCCGAAAGTAGCTCGTTGAATGCTTTTTCAATATCGCTTTTAAATATGTCCTTTCCACCGAGGCCAAAGACATAGCTCTGAAGTTTTGGCCTTTTGTCCAGTTCAAAGAGAGCATTTTTGATTTCAGCATAAACAGGTGCATAAGCACCAAAAGCCATTGAACGGTCCAACACACCAATTACAGGTATACCTTTCAGCACTTTCCTTATCTCTTTATACGGAAAAGGCCTAAATAGCTTTGGTTTTAGCAATCCAACTTTTTTGCCTTCTGCTCGCATTTTATCTACAGTATCTTTGGCAGTACCAGCTGTAGACGAAAGAACTACTATTGCAGCATCTGCATCATCCAATTTGTATGATTCAAAATATGGATATTCTTTGCCAGTAATTTTGGAGAGCTCTTTTCCCATCTCTAGATAAATTTTCTTTACGTGTCTCATTGCCTCTTCCTGCTGTCTTTTAATTTCAAAGTAGTAATCAGGTAAAGCAAGTGGACCGATTGTATATGGATGCTCCACATCAAGTAAAAATCTGTCTGGTTTCCTTGTCCCTACAAATACCCTGACCTTATCATCATCAAATATTTCAACATTTTCTACGCTGTGACCAGTTATAAAACCATCCTGCATAACCATTGCAGGAAGTAATATGTCGGGGTGCTCTGCGAGTCGAATTGCTAACAGCATATTTTCGTATGCCTCTTGACCGTTTTCAGAAAATATTTGTATCCATCCAATTGTTGTTGCGCCCATAGTATCAGAATGATCACAATGAATATTAATTGGTGCAGATAATGCTCTATTTACAATAGGCATTACAATGGGCAATCTTAATCCTGGAACTGCCGCCACTACTTCCCACATCAGCGCCAGTCCTTGAGATGACGTTGCACACATTGCTCTTGCTCCTGCAGCAGCTGCTCCTACAGTTGCTGACATTGCGGAATGCTCAGATTCTACAGGTATTGTTTCTGTATCGACAATACCATTTGCAACATATTGCGCAAAGAATTCAACAATTGGAGTTTGGGGAGTAATAGGATAAGCTACAACTACATCAGGGTTAATCTGCCGCATTGCCTCAGCGACAGCTTGTGTTCCCGATAATGGTTTCCAAGTACTCATTTTTTTCACCTTCTTATTCTGAATCTGAAGAAGTGGCTTCTTCTTCTCTTATCATTTCAATCGCATGTGTAGGGCACTCATGGGCACAAATTCCACAACCTTTACAGAAATCAAAATCTGCCTCGAGTCTTACAGTACCTTTATAAATTCTTCCATTAAAGCCTTTTACACCTTCTTCAGACTTAACTATTGAAATGGCCATATCAGGACAGTATGCAACACAAAACATGCAATGTGTGCATTTGTCAGGATCCCAAACAGGTCGTGAAGTTCTCCATGATCCTGTTTTATATTCAAGCGAAGATGCTGGTGGAAGATCAGCTCCGCGCATAAGATCTTTCCATCCTTTTTTCTCTGTCATTTTGCTATCTCCTCCCATGCTTTTCTTAGACCCTCTAGATTTTTTTTGACCTTCTCCTCTCCTAAAGTTGCAAGGAAATGTTCTCTTATCACATCTCCAACCGATTCAATCGACACAACGTCAGTAACCTTTATCAATGCCCCAAGCATAGGGACATTCGGTGCATCAATGCCCAACAATTTCAGTGAAATGCCAGTTGCATCAAGCGTATAAATTTTACCATTAAAACCCGTAATCTTTTTTATTTCTTCGACAGATTTTGTAGTATTTACAATAAGTATTCCGTGTTTTTCACAAAGTCCCTGTGCAACAGGAACACTTCCTGCAATACCCTGGTCAAATACAAGCACTGCATCAGGATTAACAATTGGTTCATGCGTTCTAAGTTGTTTATCAGATATTCTTGTGTACGAAACTGTTGGCGCACCTCTTCTTTCTGATCCATACTCAGGAAACGATTGAATCCATTTCCCAAGTTTAAATGCAGACTCTGCAAGAAGTTGAGATCCAGACTTTGCCCCTTGACCAGCTCTTGCATGCATTCTTACCTCATAGATTTCCTTCACGTTGGCCTCCCAAACTTAAAACTAAATAGTTTCCCAGGGAGGATTCCTCCCTGGGACTGTAACATTTGAAATAAAAAGATTTTATGCTATTTCTTCTATTTGGATACACTGTACCGGACAATTTTCTGCAGCATCTTTGTTGCAATCTGCATCTGATTCAGCAGAAATGGGAGCTGCTTTCCCATCATCATCCATTATCCAATTCTCCGGGCAGATTGAAGCACATACGCCACATCCGATGCAAGCTTCTGTGTCGGTTGTAGCTTTATATTTTGCCATTTTTCACCTCCATATTCGTATTATAAAAAAATTTTAGGTATTTGCAATGTATTTACTAAAGATTTTCCTGTTTTCTTCATGGCTCAATGAGAAGCATGGCAGAAAGAAACAACAAAGGAATAAAAATAATTCCACTATACTGCTCTATTGTAAATATGCCAATTGCCCGTAAAGTCCAGACATTAAAAAATGCGAAAAGGGACAACGACCCAAAAGTAAATAAAAAAATTCGATTTATTACAGAGGCACCATTTCTTCCTTTTTCAATATTATGATGAATGAGGGAAATTATACAACTATTTTATTTTTTTCAAAACGTTGTATAGTAAATTTGCTATAAAAAGTTTGTTTATGGAGGCAGTGTGTTATGAATATTGTTCTGCGAAATAGAAGTTGCACTGGTCATTTCAACGACTACATACTTTCAGCGTATCTTTATCAATATGCTTGGTTCTCAAATCATTTCAACAACAATTCTTTACGTTACCATCTCTGCTATTATTGTTCAATTAGACCAAAAATGGCGTTCCCAAAAAATACAGGAGTAAAAGCAGCTAACATATGACATTAAAACTTGCAGCAGGAATCATATTTATAACAGTCTATTTACTTCTTATTCTGTTCCCAAAGAAAAGGCACCACATCGCTATTATAGGTGCGGTTATCTTTATTGTTTTAAGCATTGTGCCGTTAACGTCTGTTGCACTAATAATAAATTGGAATGTATTGGGGATTCTCTTAGGTACAATGGGAGTTGTAACACTTCTTATAGAATCACACATCCCTTCCCTTTTAGGAGATGTCGTTATTGATAAAGTGCCAAATGTAAAAATGGCGATTTTTGCACTTGCTCTATTTGCTGGTTTCATATCTGCGTTTACAGAAAATGTATCAACCCTTCTTCTCGTTGCACCTGTTGCATTTTCTATTTGCGAAAGAATCGGCATTTCACCTGTACCTGCAATTATCTCCATTGCTGTTACTTCAAATCTTCAGGGTGCTGCAACGCTTGTAGGTGACCCAACTTCAATGCTTCTTGCAGGGTATGCACATATGAATTTCCTGGATTTCTTCTGGTATAATCATCATTTAAGCATTGCGATTCCTACTGAAATTGCCGCACTTGCTGCTTCTCTGGTTTTACTTTATATTTTTAGGAAAGAAACCCATCCGATTCATCTTGAAGAAAAAACTGTTGTAACCGATTGGTTCCCAGGATACCTTGCCCTTTCTATGCTTGGTGCACTTATCCTGGCTTCATTTCTTCCGTTTAAAAACATTAATGGATTTATATGCGTAATATTTCTCGCTATCGGTACAATGAGGGAAATCTTTGTGAAAAAATACTTTATGATAAAAAAGGTAGTTAAAGAAATAGATTGGGATACGATACTTCTTCTTACTGGCTTATTTATTATAGTGCAAGGATTGGTAAATACCCAGATAGTGCAGGATATAGCACACTTTATGACAAATCTATCCAAAGGAAACATCTTTCTAGGGTATACAATTATCGTATGGGGATCTGTTCTTGCATCAGCATTTATTGATAATATCCCATATGTAATCACTATGCTTCCCATTGTGGGAACAATGTCAGTTATGCTTAAGGCGCCCCCGGAGCTTTTTCTTTTCGGACTCTTAATCGGCGCGACTCTTGGAGGTAATATTACTCCAATTGGTGCATCCACTAATATCGCAGCAACTGGTCTGCTACGAAAGAAAGGACACTCAGTAAGTTTTAAAGAGTTTGCTTCAATAGGTTTACCTTTTACTATTACTGCAGTTACTGCTGCATATATTACTTTATACCTTATCATGCTTCCATTTATGCGCTAAAAGTACTAACATGATTGACAAAAAATAGCATCTACGTATATTTATGTTATGAGGAAATTCATATTATGAAAAAACGTTCGATCAATGCCGTTACTATCTTTTTAATTGCTCTAATTATTTATCTCTCGGTTGAAGTAATAATAACAACACGGTACTACTTAGATAACAGAAAAAATGTATTAGATTTGCAGCAAACAATTGAAAAACTTGAAAATGAAAATGAATTTCTTCAAAATGAGGTTATAATTTGCACAGAAGAAGAATTTGTCGAAAAAGAAGCCAGAGAAAAATTGATGCTTGCAAAAGAAAATGAAACAATCGTCTATTTTAAGTGGGTTGAAAGTGAAGAAGAACCGGTAGTAAACGAAGAAACCGAAGATTTTTTTATGAATATGTGGCAAAATCTCTTGAAACTTTTCAGAAAATAAATATAGTATATAAACATATGGGGAAAGAAGAATTTACCGGAAGAGTGATTAAAATAATGCCATATGGAGCATTTATAAAATTAGACAATGGCAACATTGGACTCATCCATGTGTCGCAATTTAGCGATGTGTACGTAAAAGATGCCAGTGATTTTGTAAAAGAAGGCGAAAAAGTTGTAGTAAAGACTGTTGGGAAAACAAAAAAGAATGGTAAACTGAATCTTGCGCTTGTAAAAAAAATTGGCGAGATTGCAAAAAAACCAGAAATTAAAAACGGTCTTGATGGAAAAATTAAAAAATTCTTAAGAGAAGCGGAAAAATCAAATTCTGCAAATAATCGCAGAATTGAAAGAAAAATACATTAGGCGGCGTAGCCCAGGGGTCAGAGCATCCGGCTCATATCCGGAATGTCGAAGGTTCGAATCCTTCCGCCGCCACCAGATAACTCCTCTTAACACCTTTATTTTTGTAAAAACATCCTTGTATGACAAAATCCATTAAACAAAAAGCAGACAAAATATTTGGATTGTCAAATTAAAGGACCAACTCGAACGTCCCTGGATAAGTCAATTATAGATTCCTAATTTTTCCATTTAAAATAGTTCACTGAAGATACTGTTAGGAAAGAAATAGAACGAAATTTATTTACAAAAATATGATATTCCAATATAATCATAGAAAAATTAAAAAGGAGTAGCGCATGAAAAAAGAGAAAATTGCTTCAGAGAAGTTTAGTAATCTTGCCTATTTTGCTTTTGCACTCATTACAGCACTGGTTGGCTTTAATTGGTTTATGTGGGGGCCGCTACTGGGATCTTTTATTGAACCAACATATCATGTCTCTGGATTCCTTCTTGCTCTGTTCATAACATCAGTACCAATCATGCTTGTACTTTTATCGTATTCTACAGGTAGCCTTGCCGATACAGATGTAAAGAAAACGACTGCTCTTGCTGCACTTATAATGGCAATAACAGTTATTGTACGGCCTTTCACTATAGGAAATTTCTATGCTCTGTTAACAATCCAGATTATTTTTGCGACAAGTGCTGTTTTCTGCTTCACATCCTGGGCTCCATTTACTTACAGATTATTTAAAAAAGAAAAAGCAGCTTCTCGTGTTGCAGGCTTTACCGCCTCACTTACGCTGGGCCAAATAATTACATATCTCATCACATACCCACTAGTAAAGAAGTTTGGATTCTTTAACATATTACTTGTATATGGTGTCATTACAGCGGCTGCCTCAATTCTTTATATAGTTGTAATAAGAATGCAAGAATTTACAGAACAGGTGGAAGCACCGAAAAGACCGTCATTTGCTCAAAGCCTAAAAATTGTGCTATCCGAAAAAGCAATGACCCCGCTTATGATTATTGCTTTTCTAGATATAGGCGTTTTTGCATGGCTTGCAGGTTGGTATCCAGCAATTCTTACAAAATTCAAAGGTATCACTCCAACTGAGGCAGGAATTGTACATAGCATGATTCTCCTTGGATGTCTTATAGGGGCAATAACGGTACCTAATATAAGTCACCACATAAAGAAAGTAAAGATATTTCTTGTATCCCTCCCCATAATTTGCATAATTATGCTGCTCCTTATACCCAGACTTTCTGGGCTCGGCGCATTTGTCATAAATGGCATCATATTGGGTTTTGCGCTTTTTCCAATGTATCCATTAGGGGTACACCTTCCAAGTGCATATTCAAAAATTGGCATTGCATATGCTGGAGTTAGCAGTGGAATAGTTCTCATTGCTGCCAACCTGGGAGGTTTTATTCTGCCAGAGCTTGGAGCACTTACCCGCGGTATCACATCTGCAATCGTCCTTTTTGGAATTGTTCCTATGGCACTTATGTTCATAGCTGCACTGTTCTTTAAGGACCCGGATACATATAAATAGATGAAAAAAATTTGCGCTATATTACTTTTGCTGTTTCTTATTTTTGCATACATTCCAAAAATTTCAGGCGAAACTCTTATTTTTGACAAAAATTTTCTTATCAGCGACGAGGATTTTACCGATTTTAATAGCATGAATCACATCGAGATAAATGATTTTCTTTTCCAATATGGAACTATTCTTCCTTTTTATCAAGAAAATGGAGAAACAGCAGCGCAAATAATTTTCAATGCAGCTCAAAAATACAAAATAAATCCAAAAGTCATCATAGCCACAATACAAAAAGAGGAAAGCTTAATTGCAGCAACTACTTACAACCAGCACGCACTGGATTATGCGATGGGGTATCACAAGCCATCTACTTTTGCCACACAGGTTGATAACGGAACAAACCTTTTAAGATATGCTTTTGATATTAAAGCAAGCGAATATGGATGGGAAGTAGGTAAACCACATAAAACCCTTGATGATCCCAAATACGTTGAAAATATAATCATTCCTGAAAATGCAGCTACCGCGGCTCTATACCTCTACACTCCATATATTGGTGGTTATTACCAGGATAATGGCGTATATATTGGAGGAAACTATCTGTTTGTTAAAGTATATACTCGATGGTTTGGCGTGAGTCAAAAACTTTCCTCTAAATTTTCCGAAAAAAACATTTCTTTTTATGTGCCGGAAGAAACTGCTTCGACCTTGCCGATAAAAGTGTTTAATAATGGAGAGGTCATGTGGGGAAAGGGGTTTTCCCTTACAACAATTCTGCCTCCAAAAAATATAAATATTATTTCCTCTACGCTCGAAAATAATATAGAGAATGGAGAATTTACTACATTTTATATTCAGGTTCCACCACTAACCAATAGCATTAAAATCCATATGCAGTTACTCACAAATAATGAAGAAATTTTTGGCGAAATAGTAGAGATAGAAGTAATACCAGTAGAACTTACCACCACAATAAAAATAGATGAAGAGAGTATCAAAATATCCGTCGCAAATAAAACAGTGGATATTCCTTATTTTACACTAAAAGAAGAACTATTAGACAGCGATGGGGCAATTATTCAAGAAAAATTCATTGCGAATGGGGAAAAATTTACAAAATACCATTTAATTTCAGAAATAGATAAGACACCAAATAATATGAGTAGCTTTCAAGTCGTGTTAAAATGCATCGGGGCTAGCCAGCCAATCGAGCTAAACGCCAATATAATCCCGGTTTTATCAACTAAACCATATTCAACTGGAAAATTCCTTTTAACCATCGGGACAACCCCACAAGGAGCATCGCTTACCCTAAATAATGAAGAAACGGAATACATTACGCCACTCTCTATTTTAGTAGCACCAGGGCTTCATCGCATAGCACTCGAAAAAAATGGATTTGAAATAATAGAAAATGATATTGAAGTTGCAGAAGACACAGAAATAAATTTAGAACTTACTAAGACAGATTTTGAACCGCCAGAACTTTCGGTCAACAAATCTGAACTTGTTAATAGTACACCTATATTGGTGAAAGGGAAGGTATCGGACAACATCTCAGTAGAATCGCTTCAAATAAACTACCAAGCTGTAAATTTCGATAAGGAAGGTAATTTTTCCATTTATTATCGCCTCCAGGATGGGGAGAACAAAATACAAATCAGTTGCACCGACACAGCCGGAAATCTGACAGAAGATTCGTTTATTGTGACACTAGACAGAATACCACCAGAAATTTTATCGAGTGAAACGCCAAGAGTAACGCCAAATGTCTTTATCAAAATAAACATTCAAGCAATTGATGCAATAAATCTTTACGTAAATGAAAAACAATGTGACAACACAAAATATTCCGAGTACATAAAACTAAATATCGGGAAAAATATTATAGAGGCAATAGCAGAAGATGAAGCTGGAAATAAAATGGTAAAAAATATTGTAATAGCTTATTCGCCGCTGCCGCCAACAATATTACAACTCTTTATCGGTAAAAAATACATCTACGTCAACTCTACAAAAAAAATTATTGACACCGCCCCAATTATTAAAAACGAGCGAACCTTGCTCCCAATAAGAGCTATTATAGAATCACTTGGCGGAAAAATTTTCTATGAAGCGGAAAATAAAGAAGTTATGATATTCATAAATGGCGCAGAAATCCATCTCTTTATGGGAAGTAATATGGCAATAGTAAACGAGAAAGAAGTACAAATAGATGAAAACAAAAATGTTTACCCGATTATCATTAATTCAAGAACCTATCTGCCGCTGCGCTTTATAATAGAAAATATTGTTGGCAGTGTAGAGTGGGATGCTAATGAAAGGAAAGTCACAATAACATATCCGCTTATTTAAAATCTTTTTCTGAAAAGGATTCTACTTGATAAATATAGACTTCTAAACCATCCATTTGAAAACAATCCTCACTTAATCCTGCTTTTAAGCACAGATGTTTAAAAAATGCTTCCTTGTCAGGCAGTTCATCCCATACCTGAGGTAAAAAGGTTGCCTGGTACGGGCCTCTTCGTATAATTACGCCATCGATATTAGGACGAACCTTGTTGAGTAATTCAGCAGGAGAGGAAAATTTTAATTGTGCGGGAACAGTAAGAATCGACAATTCAATAATTACTGTAGAAAATTCTTCTCTTACAAGCGGATAAAAGCGTGGATCCCTGAATGAAGCATTAATTGCGTTGTCTATCACATCAAAAATCAGAGGACGAACAGGAGTAATCGTTCCAATGCAGCCTCTCAACTTTCCATTTATCGTGAGAGTTACAAAAGTGCCCCTGTCTTCCCAGAATTCAGGATCTGGAAAATCATCCTCTGAAACAACAATTTTTTCCTTGTGGTCCAGATAATTCCCTATGGCATCCCTTGCAACTTTCAAAAGATCTTTTTTAAGTCGCATTTTCATAATTATCACCCTTTATAGAAAACATAGGCACCATATCCCACTACCTGTGTCTTTGAACCCACAACATCTCCACTTGTTGCATAATGAAGTACTTTACTTTTCCATTTGTTTTTCTTGGCAAGATATATTACAGTAGCAATTCCAACTTTCCCACACGCCTCACAGATCGCAAGCTCTTTCAGGCTAAGTTTTTCCACAGCATCATTGCAATGACTATCAAGATCCCTTGCTGTTTCATAAGAATGGTAATGACTTAAATCGGAGCTCACAAGAAAAATAGAATTTTCAGGAGCATAATTAGCAAGAGCCGTCCCTAAATAATTGGGAGATATATCACCGGTAATAATAGGGACTATTTCAAAATGAGGTAGAGCTACCTGCAAAAATGGCAGCTGTACTTCGAGAGAATGTTCTTCAAGATGAGCTTCTAAAATAAAGTGAAAATCCTCTTTCGAAAGAAGTTTTTTTGTGGTTTTCGAGACATTAACAACCCCTAGTGGCGTCTTATAAATATCAAACAACCCGACTGATACGCCCTTGAAATAAGAATAGTGAGATGGTCCAATCAGGAAAATGGTCCAGTGTTTACTTTTATCCAGATTGTCCAACTGCCTGTAGCTGTATCCAGCAACAGGGCCAGAATATATATAGCCAGCGTGAGGAGCAATAATTGTTGTTATACAGGGAATTTGTAATAATGGTGCTGCTGCAATAAACTGCTTCACCATCATTTTTAGTTCTTCTTTGTCAGCAGGATAAAAAGCACCCGCAACTACAGCATCCCGTACCTTCATCCATTCACCCCCTTCATACAATCATTTTACACTAAATCCTCAAAAAGTCCAAAAGTAAAAGTATTAGCATTTGAAGGTATAAGACAAATAAAACTATCATGAATATTGTTTTTGTCTGCAGAAATATAAACAAAAGATTTTCATTTTTTTTTTTTTTGTAAACTTTTTGTTGTTTGGCACTCTTTTATTCCCAAGAATAAATATAGCAAGCCATGTCAGAAAAATAAAAATGATTAACCTCAAGGCCTTGAAGTTTTGATAAATAATCAAGCAACCCTATTGCTTATTCTTTTTATTTTTTTATAGTATACTTTTATAAAGTAAAATTATTAAGAGGAGGCAAAAGTATGGACAACTTTACATTTAAATTACCGACTAAAATAGTTTTTGGGAAAGGTGAGTTTGAAAAACTTGGGGAAGAAGCAAAACAGATAGGAAAAAAAGCATTAATTGTCACAGGAAAACACTTTGCTAAATCTTCAGGATTGTTAGATAAAGCCCAAAAAATGCTTAAAGAAAATGGAGTAGAATTTGCAGAATTTTGTGAAATAGAACCAAACCCGGAGAGCGATACTGTAGATAAAGGCGGAGAATTAGCACGCAAAGAAAATGTCGACTTCATTGTAGCAATTGGCGGGGGAAGTGTAATTGATGCATCAAAGGGAATTGCAACGGTTACGGTAAGTAAGCATCCTGTGTGGAACTACTGCGAAAGGCCACCAAAAGCAAAGGTGCCCGACAATGCACTGCCCATTCTTGCAGTTATAACAGTAGCCGCAACAGGCTCTGAAGCTGATGCGGGTGGAGTAATAACAAACAGTAAGACAAGAAGTAAAAGATCGTTATGGGGAGAAAGCCTGTTTCCAAAGACATCCATTGTAGACCCACTCCTGACATTGTCAGTGCCAAAAAAGCAAACTGTTGATGGTTTAATTGATATGATTATTCACATTTTCGAAAGTTATCTTTCATCTCACGCGTTATCACCCGTATCAGATCGTATCTCAGAAAGCTTAATGAAAGAGGCGATGAAGCAGGGAGAGATCACAATAAAAGACCTCCAAAATATAGATGCAAGAGAATCGCTCTCCTGGATTTCTACATTAGCTCTTTCGGGTTTTCCAAATGCAGGAAGAAGTGGAGCAATGCCAATGCATGCACTTGAACATCCGATATCCGGGCTATACAAAATTTCGCATGGAGGAGGACTTACAGCACTTCTACCATCATTTTTGTATCACACAAAAGAGATGCATTCAGATAGACTTAAATTGCTGGGAAAGTCAATTTTCTCAACAGATTCTCCCACGAAAACCATTGAGCGCCTTGTCCATTGGATGAAAAAGATTGACGCATTTACCTCGCTTAAGAAACTTGGTATAAAGAAAGAAAGCATAGAAAAATTTACACTTATGGCAATAGAGGACGCAAATGCAAATGGCATTGTACATGCAAGAGAACCTCTTACAAAAGAAAAAATCATGCAGATTTACGAAACAGCATACAATTATAAAGATTTATTCCGAAAGGTATAATGAATAGAAAAGAGTAAAAAGTAACCCTGGCAAGTCATATCTTGTCTCTTGTAACAAATAATTTATTTCTATCCAAACTTAATTCTGACCACTCATTAGATTTATCCATACAATCCAAAACTCCTATCCATTTTCCAAATATCTTTCGGCCGAAAATTGGAAGTGTTATCTATTTTTAATATCTTCCGCAACATGTATTTTTTTATTAATCGCACTCTGTAATTAAACCTGCAGTGTCTTTGCGTTAATAGCTACAATAACTGTGCTCAAAGACATAAGGATTGCGCCAACAGCCGGGGATAAAATAAATCCAAAACTATAGAGAATACCAGCTGCCAGTGGAATGGCAATAACATTGTAACCAGCTGCCCACCAGAGATTCTGTACCATTTTTGAATATGTGGATCTCGAGAGTTCAATGGCTTTAGCAACGTCCCTTGGGTCATTCTTTACAAGAACTATATCCGCAGATTCTACCGCAACATCAGTGCCTGCACCTATGGCAATGCCGACATCTGCTGCAACAAGGGCAGGTGCATCATTTACCCCGTCTCCTACCATTCCGACCTTTAACCCCTTTTGTTTTAGTTCTTCAATTTTTTTCTGTTTCTCCTGTGGTAAAACTTCTGCAAAATAAGTATCAAGTGACAGTTCATCCGCAACCCACTGTGCCGCCTTTTTGTTGTCTCCTGTCAGCATTGCACATTTGATGCCCATCTGTTTTAATTTTCTTATAGCCTCAATTGATTCTTCTCTTATCTCGTCTGCAAGCCCAATAACTCCAAGCAACTTTGTGTTTGAAAGAATAGTTACAATGGTCTTGCCCTGCGAAAACAATTTTTTAACCCTTTCGTCTTTTATTTTTCCATATTCATCTTCAAACGCTGCAATGCTGAGGAGTTGTATATCTTCTTCATTCAGCTTTGCATGAACGCCTTTACCTGGGATTGCCCTAAAGTTCTTAGGCTCTTCAAAATTTACACCCATTTTTTTTGCCTTGTTTATAATTGCTTTTCCGATAGGATGCTCTGAATTTAATTCAAGCGATGCAGCTTTTGTAAGAATATCGTTCATTTCAGCTTCTCTTATGGGGATAATATCTGTTACGGCAAATTTTCCCTTAGTTAAAGTACCTGTTTTATCAAATACAACCATATTCAAATTCCTTGCATTTTCAAATGCACTCCTATCGCGTATTAAAAGTCCGTTTTTTGCACCTATTGAGGTAGAAATCGCAACAACAAGCGGAACGGCAAGCCCGAGAGCGTGCGGACAGGTAATAACCATTACTGTTACAGTTCTCTCGAGTGAAAAGAGAATTGTCTTCCCAAATGCTAACCAGATTACCAATGTAATCGCACCTGCAGCAATAGCGATGATGGTGAGCCAAAATGCCGCTCGATCTGCTAAATTTTGTGTATGCGATTTACTTTTCTGAGCTTTTCTTACCAAATCAATAACCTGAAATAAGTAAGTTTTGTTGCCAACCTTTTTTATCTGAACTTTAATTGCGCCATCCTCGTTAATAGAAGCACCAATCACGCTATCTCCTTTTTTCTTTTGAATGGGAAGCGATTCCCCTGTGAGCAATGACTCGTTAACAGAAGTAAAACCCTCAATAATAATACCGTCAGATGGAATCTTTTCTCCGGGCTTCACGAGTACAATATCTTGGACTTTCAAATTACTCAGAGGAACGTCTGTTACATCTCCGTCATCTTTAATGAGGTGAGCTTTGGACGGAAGTAATTTAACAAGTTCTTCAAGAGCCATCGAAGCCCCCATTACCGACTTCATTTCAATAAAATGTCCGATAAGCATAATATCAATTAGTGTAGCAAGCTCCCAGAAGAATACTTTTCCTGGTAGCCCGAAAACGACCAAACTACTGTATGCATAGGCGACAGATATAGCAAGAGATATAAGTGTCATCATTCCCGGTGTTTTCTTTTTTATTTCTGAAATAAATCCTTTAAAAAACGGGGTGCCCCCATAGAAAAATATTATAGAAGATAGCAGAAAAGAGATATAAATCGAACCAGAAAGTGTAATTTTAAAGTGGAAAATATTTTGGACAGTTTCAGAGAATAAGAGAACCGGAATCGTCAATATTAGTGAGACATAAAACCTTTTTTTAAAGTCTATAAGCATCATCATATGATGATGCGACATACTGGAATTATGTTTTTTCATACCAATGTTGTGAAATTTTTTACTTCTTTCCACATCGCACAGTGGATACTTCGCTTTTGAAATGTATTATTCATATAAATTCCCTCCATATTCTTTACTAAGATTTCCCTTTTACAAGATAATCTATAACTGTTTCAAGCTCATCTATTTTTTCTTCTGCATTTCCTTCTTTAATTGCATCCTTTACACAAGTTTCTAAATGTTTTTTAAGAACTTGAAGATTAATCTTCTTCAGAATTGCGTTTACAGCAAGAATTTGTTTTGAGACATCAATACAATATTCATCATTCCTTATCATCTTTTCTATTCCTTTGAGGTGCCCTTCGGCGGTTAAAAGTAAATTCAACACATCCTTGTGCTTTGGTACTTTTTTCTCTTTAACTTTCATTCTTTTATTAGACCTCCTGCAAACTTTTACAGCAACTCTTTTTTCATTCTTTCAAATTCATCCTTGTTTATTTCGCCGGATACATACCTTTCTTTCAGCTTGAAAAGTAACTCATCTTTACGGTCACTATCTCTTCTGTTATTACTGGAAGCAGGATTTACAATTAATTTTAAGAAATATACTATGCCAGCAATAATTAGACCAAACATAACTATTCCCCATACCCACATAAATGTGAAAAAACCTCTAACAAAAAACCACGGTCCAAAAAATCCTTCATGCATCATAACTTTCACCTCCTTTGTATTTCCCACCCCACCTGGGGTGGGATTATTTAATTATAACAATTTCCCCTTTTCTGTCAAGAGGTAAAATCTAAAGATGATTTCCAAGCATACAATGCATATACCATCAAGAAAAATGTATTAGGTGCAAAACTTAATCTTTTTCCATTTTAGAAAAAATGGCCTATACTAATTTTAGAAAGGAAGGGTGAAAATGAAGGCACAATTGGAATGTATTCCCTGCATGATGAGTCAAGCACTCCGTGCAGCAAAGGCAGCAACCAGTGACAAAAAACTTATAAGAGAAATATTAAATAGAGTGGGAAAAGAAATAAAAAACATCCAACTTGAAAAAAGTACCCCTCCTGAAGCAGCTATTCCTGTCTATCAAATTGTAATGGATGTGACAGGAGTTAAAAACCCGTACAAAAATATAAAACAAGAACATATAAGAGAGGCTCTCACCTTATATTCTTCAATGATAAAAAGGGTACGGGAGAGTAAAAACCCTTTAAAGGAGGCCGTGAAGATTGCCATAGCTGGAAATGCAATAGATTTGGGAAGCACTAAAGATAAAATAGACATTACAAAAGAATTCAAAAGAATCGAAAGTACTCCTTTCCATCTAAATGCATTCAAAACCTTCAAGGAAAAAGTAGAGAAAGAAAAGGAAATTTTATACCTTGCTGACAATGCTGGAGAAACAGTCTTTGATAGGCCTTTAATTGAACTGCTAAAAGAAAGTGATAAAAAAATTTATTATGCGGTAAAAGAAAAACCAATCATTAACGATGCGACACACCTTGACGCAGAACTTTCAAATATTAAAGCTGAAATTATTTCTACAGGTTCAGGAATTGCAGGAACAATTTTAAAATATTGTTCTAAAGAATTTATAAATTTTTTCCACAATGCTCCACTTATCATAGCGAAAGGTCAAGGCAATTACGAATCATTATCTGATGACAAGGCTCCTATTTTCTTTCTATTTAAAGCAAAGTGCAAGCCAATTGCCAGAGAAACAGGATTTAAGGTCGGAACAATGCTTCTTATGAGGTCGAGATATTTTAAATAAGCGGATATTAACTCAAGATTTCAGTTTACCCCGCGCATCTGAATCAGCAAACAGTAAAAACACAGTTTAAGTTTATGGAGAAACTTAAACTGTTTACCTTAAGTCTCGTACAATATATGTAACTCATACAAATACTTGAAAAATTTCATTTTTTTGATATATTCCCTTATAATTAATTTGAAAGGAATAAAAAAGGAGGTGGAAATTCGTAAAAAAATAATGAAAAATAAGTAAAAAAATCAAAAAAGGAGGAAGAAGAATGAAAAAAATTTTAGTACTTTTACTTGTAGGAATGTTTGTAACAGTGGCTTTTGCTGGATGTAAAACAGCAGAAGAAACTCCTGTGACACTTGTATTTGCAAAAGGGGACGCAGTAAGATTGGATCCGGCTGATGTAACAGATGGGGAATCCATTACTGTAATGGATAATATATTCGAAGGACTTGTTAAGTACAAACCAGGCACTACAGAAGTCGAACCAAACCTTGCAACAAGCTGGGACCCTTCATCTGATGGATTAGAGTGGACATTTTACCTAAGAAAAGATGTAAAATTCCATGACGGAACTCCATTTAATGCAGACGCAGTTGTTTTCTCTTACGAAAGACAGCGCGACGAAAACCATCCTTTCCATAAATATGGACAATGGGAATACTGGGGATGGTGTTTTGGTGAGATCGCAAAGACCGAAAAGGTAGATGATTACACTGTCAAAATTACCCTTGACACGCCATTTGCTCCGTTTATTAGCACAATGGCTATGTTCACAATGTTTGTAGTAAGCCCTACAAGCGCCAATGAATTGGGAGAGCAATGGTTTACTCATCCTGTTGGCACAGGACCATTTACATTCGTTGAATGGGTAAAAGGCGATCACATTACGCTAGAAAAAAATCCTGATTACTGGGGAGAAAAAGCAAAAATTGATAAACTTATATTTAGGGTAATTGATGACCCGTCTGCCCGTCTTCTTGCACTCACCAAAGGAGAGGTTCAGGGAATGGAATTTCCAAATCCTGATGATTTAGACAATATAAACAGCAACCCTGATCTTCAGGTTCTCAGTAAACCGGGTTTAAGTATTGGATATCTTGCAATGAATATGGGAGAAGACACACCAGGATATCAAGAAGAGTTTGGAGATGTGAGAGTCAGACAAGCAATAGCTCATGCAATCAACAAACAAGATATAATTGACTATTTATACAAAGGGACTGCTATTGTGGCAAAAAATCCTATTCCACCGACCCTTTGGGGATACAATGATGATATACAAGATTATGAATACAATCCAGAAAAAGCAAGAGAGCTTCTCGCAGAAGCAGGCTATCCAGATGGCTTTAAAACAAACCTTTGGGCAATGCCTGTTTCTCGGCCATACATGTTTGATCCAACAAAAATCGCAACAGCAATTCAGGCAGATTTAAGCGCTGTTGGAATCGATGCAGAAATAGTAACGTATGATTGGGGTACTTACCTTGACAAAACAGAAGCTGGAGAACATGCAATGTGTTTACTGGGCTGGACAGGAGATTATGCAGATCCGGATAATTTCTTATATGTACTGCTTGACCCAGATTCAGCAACAGTAGGATCCGCTGGAAACGTAGCATTTTATCGAAATCCTGAGGTTCACCTACTGAATATGGAGGCAGTAACTTCAGTTGATCGTGCAAAAAGAACAGAACTTTATAAACAAGTTCAGGTTCTTGTCCATGAGGATGTACCATGGGTTACACTTGCTCATGCAAACCAAATCCTTGTATTTAGAAACAATGTCAAAGGATTTGTCTTATACCCAACAGGTGATTATCACTTTGATGCAACATATTTTGAAGGAGAAGGATAACACCGACTAATACAAAAAGGGGAGGATTCTCTTCCCCTTTTTGCCAAAACATAAAAAATGAAAAATTATATTCTAAGGAGAATTTTAAACCTATTTTTTGTTTTGTTTTTGGTTTCTGTTATTATTTTCTTGCTGCTAAGACTTGCTCCTGGAGATCCCGCAAAAGTTATAGCAGGAGAACATGCATCAAAGGAAATAATTGAAGAAATAAGAATAAGATTGGGTTTAGACAAGCCTCTTATTACACAGTACTTTATTTGGTTTAAACAGATACTACAGGGGAATCTTGGCACATCAATTCAATCCCGTGACTCTATTATGAAAGAGTTACTGCTAAGATTTCCAAATACATTTGAATTATCGGTTTTTGCAATGATTTTTGCCGGAATAATAGGCTTCCCCGCAGGAATTATATCTGCCGTACGAAGATATTCATTCCTTGATTATGTCAGCATGTTCATCGCACTATTAGGTGTTTCCATGCCAGTATTCTGGCTCGGTATTATGCTTATGATGATATTTGGTGTAAAACTCGACTGGCTACCAATCGGAGGACGGTTAAGCGTCTACATTCCACTAAAACACATCACACACTTCTACCTGATAGATAGTCTAATCACCCTCAACGGCCGTGCATTTTTCGATACGTTAAAACATCTTATTCTTCCATCTATTGCGCTGGGAACAATACCTATGGCATTCTTAGCAAGAATTACACGTTCCAGCATGTTGGATGTCTTACATCAAGATTATATACGAACCGCAAAATCAAAAGGACTGCCTCAAAACACAGTTATTCGAAAACATGCTTTAAAAAATGCCATGATACCAATCTTGACGACGACAGGTACAACATTCGCACTGCTTATGGGAGGTGCAATTCTCACAGAAACTGTATTCTCATGGCCTGGCATTGGCACATACGTAGTGCAAGCTGTATACGCAAGAGACTATCCAGTAGTACAAGGTTCCGTCTTATTTATTGCCTTTTTGGTTACTGCTACCAGCTTAATTGTTGATATACTTTACGCATACTTAGACCCAAGAATTCACTATCAATAGGGAGGAAATTATTAGATGCACCACTATTCCGTACTGTATGATGCAATAAGGTATTTAAAGAAAAATAAAGGAGCAATGTTAGGGCTACTTTTAATTGTCGCATTTATTCTAATGGCAATTTTTGCGCCTCACATAGCCCCTCACAATCCAATTGAACAAAGTCTAAAAAACAATTTAAAACCTGGTATTTGGGCTAATAATCCGACAAATATCCTGGGTACAGATGAATTTGGCAGAGATTTACTCAGCCGAATTATATATGGTACAAGAATATCTTTAAGTGTTGGCCTTATTGCCGTGTTTATCGGTATGTTACTTGGTGGCTCAGCGGGCATCATTGCTGGTTTTTTCGGTGGAAAGGTTGACGAAATTATTATGAGAATTGTGGACATAATGTTTTCTCTACCGTCTATCCTTCTCGCAATTGTAATCGTTGCAATCCTGGGAAGAGGTTTGGATAAAGCAATGATTGCAATAGGAATTACTTACGCCCCGCAAATTGCAAGAATTATTCGCGCAGAAACGCTCGTTGTCAAAAACACAGAATATGTCGAAGGAGCAAAGGCCATTGGAAGCTCTAATATGAGAATAATGTTGGTACATGTTTTGCCGAATGTTATGTCTCCTATTATCGTTTACGCTACACTAAGCATGGGAAGTGCAATTCTTGACGCAGCTGCCCTAGGTTTCTTGGGATTGGGCGCACAACCTCCTACACCAGAATGGGGAGCAATGTTAGCAGATAGCTTTCACTCAATCACGGGTGGATATTGGTGGGTCGAAACATTCCCCGGAATAGCAATAGCACTGACTGTTTTGGGATTTAACCTATTTGGTGATGGATTACGTGATTCATTAGATCCAAAACTCAGGATATAACCCACTAAATTACGCATGAGTATTCATTTGGCATACCCTATTTAAACCTAAAGATTTTCTATTGTTTTCTTCAGTAATTTGATCTCGAATTAAAATAAAACGATTAAATAATCGAATACCATATAACAGTTCAAAAAACAATCAAATAACACAAAACATCAGGAGAAAAAATCGAAATTTTACTAAAATCTTATTGCAAAAACCCTTATGTGATAGTAAAATAGAAAAAATTATAAAACAGGGGAGGTACAAATGAAAAAATTTAGTATCTTTATAATTGTTTTATTACTTATTCTTATTGCAAGTCTTGTCTTTGTGCTACAAAACAATGCTCTAGTGAGCTTGAAATTTTTCACATGGGAATTTTCAACAAGTATGGGGTTACTTACAATAGTTGTATTTTTTGCAGGATTTATTGTAATGTGGCTTATCTCTGTGATGTTTTACATTAATGCCGCTACAAGACATAGAAGAGAAGTTAAAGAAAGAGATAGTATTATCAGAAAACTTGAAGAAGAAAAAAGTAAAATCAAAGATGAATATGAAACAAAATTAAAAACAGGCGAAGCAAAAATTAAAACGTTAGAAGAAAAATCTCTACAACCAAAAACTCAACCAGAAGCTGAAAAAACAACCGAAAAAAGCATAAAGGAAGAATCTGAAGAACAATCAAATAAAGAACCATTGCCAGAAAAACAGGAGAAAAAAGGTTTCTTTCGCAGAAATAAATGAATAAAAGCATAAAACGATTAACGCACATCGGAGTTATTGCCGGATTATACGTGGCACTTACCTACCTCACTTATACAATTTCTTATGCGCCAATACAAGTGAGAGTTGCTGAAGCTCTCACTGTCCTCCCGTTTATATACCCAGAAGCAGTGTGGGGAGTGGCAATTGGTTGTTTTATTGCAAACATAGCTTCGCCTTTCGGACCAATTGACATAATTCTTGGCACATCCCTTACACTTATTGCAGCACTTTTAACCCGCAGACTTGCCCGAACAAAAAAGCTGTATCTCGCCCCTCTTCCACCTATTATAATTAATGCATTTGGTGTTGCACTGTATGTGACAACACTGGCAGGATTACTTGGCCCAAAAGGACTGACAATATCAAAGCTGGGAACATTCACATATATATTTACTCATTTTGAACTTAGACCTTATATCATAGGAGTTATCTGGATAGCCTTAGGAGAGACAATCGCAACCTATGCATTAGGATTGCCACTACTCTACGCCTTGACTAAAAAGAGAGAAAGAAATGAAAATTAAAATAGCACTTGCGCAAATAAACCCTCTGCTCGACGACATAGAAAAAAATCAGGAAAAAAGAGACAACTATTCCCGCTTGCAAGAGAAGAGGATTTAAATATTATACAGAACAATCTCAGTAGAATGCTGGAGGAAAACTATGGAAAATTTTAACTTAAATTGCGAACTTGTAAAAAAATTTATTACAGAATTTATCAAAGAAGAAGTGCATAGCAACGGATTTAATCGATGTGTCATAGGATTATCGGGTGGATTAGACTCGGTACTTGTTGCGTATCTATCAAAAGAAGCATTGGGAAAAGAAAATGTAAAAGCAATCATTATGCCCTACAAAACCAGCAACCCTGCATCCAAAGAAGATGCACTTGCAACAGTAACACAACTTGGCATTTTATATGAAATAATTGATATTACGAAAATTGCAGATGCCTACTTTAAAAAAGAAAAGGAGATGACAAATATTCGAATGGGTAATTTCCTTGCAAGAGTCAGAATGAGTATACTGTTTGATAAATCGCGAGAATTTAAAGCACTTGTAATGGGGACAAGCAACAAAAGCGAATTGATTTTAGGATACAGCACATGGTATGGCGACATGGCTGCAAGCCTTTATCCAATCGGTGACCTGTATAAAACACAAATATTCGAATTTGCGCAATTTATGCAGATTCCAAAAAAGATCATAACCAAAAAACCTTCTGCAGACTTATGGCCAGGGCAAACAGACGAAAAAGAACTAGGAGCAAAATACATACAGATTGACTCCATATTAACCCTTTATGTAGATCAGCGTAAAACAAAAGATGAAATCATAGCGATGGGCTACAGCCAAAAAATTGTAGAAAGTTTACTAAATAGAATCAAAAAAAACCAATTTAAGAGGACCATCCCTCCAGTTGCAAAATTTTCTCCTACTCCTAGAACTTTTGGATTAGACTTCCTTTACCCGCATGATCTAGGGAAATAACATAAATTCACTTTTTATATATGGGAACTGCAGCAAAACTTAGAAATTTCCTTTAGTGTAGGAGTATAGACACCAACATGTGTTGTTGAAAGTGCCGCAGCATAGTTTGCAAATTTAAGACTCTCATAAACGTCTTCTCGGCTTAGATATGTCTTGAGAAATGCCGCATTAAATACATCACCTGCTCCAATACCATCCAGTGCGTTAACAGGTATTCCATCTATGCTATATTTTTTATGTTTTGTATATGCCTCAACCCCTTTTGAACCTTTTTTAATAACTACAATTCCGTTTGTTGCAATTTTATCGTTTACAATTGAGAGAGGTAAATCTTTTATTTCTTGCTCGTTTGCAAACACAATGTCTGCACTTTTGAAAATAGCAATATTGGCCTCTAAAAACCCTTTTACAGACCGTCCTATCCTGAACTGTGGATCAAAAAATATCTTTATGCCTTTCTTTTTTGCCATTTCAACAATTTTCACTACTTCTATCTGCACCTTTTTCTCAGTATTTATCCCGGAAGAAATATACAAATAGTGATATTTATCGCTTATTGTTAAAAATTCCGCAGATGATATATCCGTATACGCACATTCGTTTATTAAAGCAAACGTCACTCTTTTCCCAGCATTGTCCACTAAAGCAAAGATTAAAGATGTAGGACGATTGCTCCGTTTCTTTAGAAAAAGAATTTTATTTTCATTAAATAGTTCGATAAAAAAATCTCCAAAATGATCTTTGGATATAGGCGTAAAATAATATGGATTCCCGTTAATTTTTGAAAATGCTAATGCAAAATTTATTCCTGAACCTGCAGGTCTCATACTATACTGTTCGATAATATTATTTTTATCACTTCTCATACTATATTTTCCCTTTAAAACAACATCAAAACAGTTGTCCCCGATAACAAGCATTTTCATTTTGACGCTTCCCTCGCCTTTTTCACAAATAATGCCACTTTTTCAATATCTTTTCTGCCACTCGCAAAAGGTAAATCCAATGATGTTTTTGCGTCTACTCCTGCAGGATGCACCATTGTTATTGCTTGCTGTACATTCTCCGGAGAAAGCCCACCTCCTAATATCACAGGGATCGAAACCGTTTCAATGACACGTTTACTGACCGACCAATCGTGCACCTTACCCGTTGCCCCGACAAATCCACTCATCTGCTTACTCTCATCTGGTGAGTCAAGCATAATATAATCAACAATTTGGCTAATTGCAGCAGCTTTTTTGATAGATTCTTCTGATTTAACAGGAATAGCGTACATAAGTTTAATATTATATTTTGTGAGCATTTGCTGGATGCCCTTCAATTTTTTTAAATTCATTTCAGAACATACATGCAAGATATCCATTTTTAATATCGAAACAAACCTTTCTATTTCGGTAATGGCAACAGTATTTACAATTACGCTACTTTTTTTCTGCTCATTTTTTATGGTTGCTATTATTTTTTTTGCTTTTTCGAGCGACACAATGCCTTTTTCCTTATCTCCCATTTCGCTCACTACAATGCCAATGTGGTCAACTCCAAGTTTAGTAAGTGAAAGCACGTCTTCCTCAGAAATAATTGAATAAATTTGGATAATCATCGTTTACCAATAAATTCTTTAAACTTCGCAGAAGAAAAAGTGTTTATGACATCGTCTTTTGTAAGCCAGGCCCGTCTTGCAACGCCTACGCCATACCGCATATCTTTCATTCCGTCAATTGAATGTGCATCGGTCCCTATTTCAAAGTTCAGATTATATATATCTTTTGCTCTTCTTGCATTTATATCATTCAAATCTAACCGTTGTGGTGAGGCATTAATTTCAACTACGGTATTATGTTTTTTTGCTTCTCCAAATATTAAATCGGCATCTACATCATAATCATTTCTCCTACCGATTGTTCCACCCATAGGATGAGCAATAGCCCTTACACCAATATAGGACATCGCATTTATAATGCGCTTAGTTATCTTTTCTTTTTTCTGATTCATTCCCGAATGAATGCCATTATTTCTCATTTAGAGCAATCCCTCTATCTCTTTTTTTAATGTAGAAAAAAAATCTTCCATAAATGCAATTCTCTTCTTTGCTATCTTCTTTGCTGCGTCTGTAAAAAGTCTTTCCGGAATATATCTAAATTTTGTCTTTAACTCAATATTAGGTGCGTGTTTTGAAATATCTTTGATGCGGCCGCTAATTTTTCCACCTAATAAATTTTCCTTCATATAGCTATTTAAATCAACATCAATATATACACTTTCTCCTCTTTCCCCTGCAATCATATAAGCTCGCGCAATACCTACGGCTCCAATAGCATCAAGTTTGTCGGCATCAAATAATATTTTTGCTTCTTTTGTTTCTGGCGGGACTTCTCCCCTATAACGATGTGTTTGTATGCAATGCTTTACGCTTTGAACTATCTTTTCCGGATAATCTAAACTACGTAATATTTTTTCTGCCATTTCGGCACCTAAAAGCGCATGGTCAATATTTCCGCTTAAGTCCGAATCCTCTTTAACACGCGCAATATCATGCAACAAAGAAGCAATCTCTACTATCTCCATATCGACAGTCTGTTCCTTTTTTGCAAGCATACATGCAAGCTCAAACACCCTGAATGTATGCTCAAGGTCATGCGAAGAGGATGAAAGCTCTTTTTTAACTATCTGTTTGATTGTATTTATCTTTTTATTCATTCTGCTTTCAATTATAACAAATTTTGAATAAACTGCGAATTGTAATTTCATTTATGCTAAGATAAATTTCAATATTTAAAATGGTTTAAACGTCCGGATAAACTTATGAAAAATATATAAAAGAAAGGGTATTTTATCCCGTTAACTTGCTGGTAATAAACAATTAACATTGCTTAAAGAATAAAAAAGGAGTGCCAGATCAAAGGCACTCCTTCAAAAAAATATTACTAATTGGATTATCCTTCGGTAGGAACAATCGGAACAGTTTTGGGTTTCTCCTTATGTATAATCTGTTTCTTCCATTCACCTCTATAGTAAAAGAACAATGCAACAATTGCCGCACCCACATTACTTAGTGCCATCCCCCACCATATACCGGTAGAACCAAACCGCATACCAAGAAAATAGGCAAGTGGAATTCTTAATGCCCATAATCGAATAATATCTGCTACCATGGGCTGGACATTATGCCCTGAACCTCTAAATAATGCCGTAATTGCTCCAAATAAGCCAAAAAATGGAATACCAATTATGAAAATTGAGAGAAAACGAACCCCTTCTTGAATGATATCGGGTCTTCCGGGTATAAACGCTTTAAACAATGGAACCCTTAAAGCAAAAACAAGTAATGCCTCAAGAAGAGCAACAAACACTACAATTTTGAGGCCTTCCTTTGCAATTTTTTCTACTCTATGTATCAGGTTTGCGCCCAGGTTTTGACCAATCAAGGTCATAATACCCATTCCCAATCCATCTACCGCAATAAATATGATGGAAATAAGCCTATCTCCTACCCCATATGCAGCAAGAACAGTTTCGGGATTGCTTACTCTCCCAATAATTCCCATGACAAGCACAAATCCAAATGCGGTTGTAGAATTTCCAACTGCAGCAGGAAGTCCTACTTTAAAAATCTTCTTCATCCATTCCCATATCGGGATGAGTCCCTTTAATGTTATTTTTATGCCTTTTGTGCCCTTAAAAAGAAAGTACATGGAAATGGCAGCTGCAATGCCCTGGCAAATAACCGTCGCAAGAGCTGCGCCAAAAACACCCATACGAGGGAACCCCCACCAACCAAAAATAAGAAATGGATCAAGAATAATATTTAACGTTACGGTGAAAAGATTTATCTGCATAGGAGTCACAGTATCACCCTTTGCAGAAAGAATACTCTGGAATACAACAGCAATAAAAATAAAAGGCATTCCCCAAAAAACAAGTTTTAAATAAACTATAGCTGTCTCAGTTACCGCAGCTGCTTTTGTAATTAAGGGAACTAAGTATGGCGTTCCAATAACTCCAAGCACCGCAATTGCTATACCAAAAATAATGGCAAGCGAAAACACCTGGCTTGCTGCAATGTTTGCTTTCTTATGTTCTCCCGCACCTGTGTGCTGAGAAACAAAAGCCACCCCAGCCATACTGAATCCAAAAGAAAAAGCTATAAGCAACCAGATGATAGGCCATGCAATCTGTAAACCCGCAACAGCTCCACCACTCTCGGCAGTTGGCAAATGTCCTAACCAAAATGTATCGGAAAGGTTATAAAGTGTGTGTAAAAATTGGGAAATCATTATAGGAAAACTCAATAGGAACATAACTTTTACAGGATTGGCATTTAAAATTTCTTCTCTTGTAACTTTTCTCATTTTTCTCCTCGCTAAAAAATATATTATAACATAAAGCTACTATTAAACAATTTCTATTTCTACGTGTTTTCCGGTTTCTTCATCCGTTACATCAATGATTTTGCCAGAAAATTCTGAGTCATTCATTGCTTTTTGTAATTCCTCCATGTCAATGGGTATATCCTCACCTCCTACATTAAACATATTCTTTTTGCCCATCTTATTTGCAATATTCAACCCCCAATTAACTAAACCAAATGGTATGGTAATGTTCACCTGGGGTTTCCCTTCTTTTTTCACAAGGACCTTCAAAAACCTTTTTCTTTTACTCTGTGTAATAGATTGTTCATCTCTTTTAACTTCTTTCAAAGCTTCAATAAGCTTTACCGCCTCATCTTTTGAAACCTTTCCTTCATCAAGCATTTCTAATACTTTTTTAATTTCGTCTTGCATTATTTTCCTCCTTTATTTAATTTAATTTCTTCAATACGAACATCGCCGCTTATTGTTTTTAACACAATATCATATTTACCTTCTCCCGATAAAAATTCAGAATTTTGTATATTCTTAATATTCCCTTCCTTATCTTTAAATATTACATCTCCTGTTTTTGTTTTAGCTACTATCTTTGCATCTAAATTTTTTGCTTTCAACACGCAATCACCGGAAATAGTTTTCAGAAATAGATTGCCGTTCAAGCTTGCATCAACTATTCCCACATCTCCGCTAAATGAAGTTAGCTCTATCCCTTCTAATGAAACGTCCTGCAATAAAACATCGCCGGAATAAGTTTTTAAAGCTCCGTTTAATTTTCCTTTGTCAATGACTATATCTCCAGATTTTAGTGATGCAGTAATAGCCCCAAATAAATTGCTGCCATTTACATCGCCACTTATAGATTCAAGCTTTATGTCGCCAGTAACGTCGTTTATTCTAATATCTCCATCCACAGTTTTTGCAGTAATATTACCTGAAATGTGCTCAAGATACAGATCGCCGCTTACAGTATGCAAAGTCACATCGCTTTCCGATGGGATTACAATGCTAATTGGCCGGGATGATAATAACGCATTTCCTATATGTATACCCAAAATATATACTGTCCTTTTATCTTTATATTTCGGACGTACCATAAAGGTGTTTTCCTTTTTCTCTATTTCCATAAACTCTTTCCCTTCTATAATTTTCACTTCATTCAGGTCTTTTTCTCCAACTATCTTTATATCTGTACTTACAAATTCAGATAGATTTAATTCAATTCTTTTTCCATCTGTAGGAAAGACGCTGATTTCATCCCCGCTATCTTCCTCAATTGCTTCCTCTAATTTTCGCTTCTCTTCGTCAGATATCTTTCCCTTAGCTAACAATCTTTTCAGCTGATCTTCAATCTTTTCATTCATTCTTCTGCCTCCTTTATTAATTTTACTGCCTCTTTAGCGCTAATCTCTCCTCTTTCCAGCGCATCTAAAATTTCTTTTTTGCCAGGTTTTTCTTCCGATTCACGCAACCCTAAAGCAAGTAATGCTTTGTCCAGACGATTTTTTGCAGTTGGATATGAAATTCCCAATCTTTCTTGAACTTCTTTAATATTTCCCCTTGAACGAAGAAAAATAGCAAGAAATTCTTGGTCTTCTTGCGAAAGTAGCAAAAGCTTACTAATTGAGAAATCGCCTTGTATAACAGTGTCGCATTTTGAACATCTAAGTTCCGATATTGTAAGAATCGCATTGCAAGCAGGACAATTCGTTGGCATTTTTTTCATCTTTCACCTCCATTTTTAATATTATTTACTTTCATTTTAATAATATTAATATGAAATTTAGTTTTGTCAAGAGTAAAATAGGAGAATTTTAAAAAATTTTAATAAAAAAGTTGTAATTAGAATAAAACCAGAAAAAAATGAGACTTAAGTGCTTGACAGAAATTTAAAAATCAGTACTCTATAAGAGAATTCATATTAAAGGAGGTAGGTATAAATATGCCTATATTAAAATCTTCAAAAAAATCAGTCAGGAAAGATAAGAAACGTACCGAAAGAAATAAAAATTATAAAATTGCGCTAAAAAAAACGCTTGATTTCACAAAAAAGAGTGGGTATAGCGAAGATAAAGTAAGAGAAGCGATAAAAACTATTGATAAATTAGAGGCGAAAGGAATTATTCATCAAAATAACGCTTCGAGAAAAAAATCTGCCCTGATGAAGAAATTAAACCAGGCAAAAAACACAAAAACACCTGTCAAAGAAGAAACGCCTGAGCAAGAAACATCTGATTAAGATCGCTACATATTCTGGATAAAGAGTCTGATATGCAGGGGACGGTCTAATTCCCCTGTTTTTGATTTTACATCAATTTCTTCAATCTGATGAAATACTTCCAAGAGCTGAGACATCTGAAACTTTTTTGCAAGAGATAACATTTTGGGAACAGCAAATCTTTTGATACCAAACTGCTTAGATAGGCTATCCATGCTAAATGCACTCCTACTTGTAGTAGTCGCTAAAAGCTCCTTTATGAAAATAACCTGAGAGAACGTCTTTAAAAGTAAAGAAAGCATCATCCCATCAGCAGTATTATTTTCCGTAAGTAGTTCATCAAACATTTTCAGTGCAACATCTTTTCGTCTTTCTACAATTGCATAGATTAAATTAAAAATTTTTGTTTCCGGGGTGTATTCTACAACTTCCTCCACATCACTTTTCTCGATCTTTTTATTATCTCCAATAAATAATGTTAGCTTTTTTATCTCTGATAACAGTAAAAATAAATCTTCGTTGCATCGAGCCAGAAGTTCACTGACAGCATCACCAGATATTTCTTTGCCATTTTCTTTGCAACGGCTTTTAATCCACGTCTTAAGTATATCAGACGAAACTGAATACTCGCGAATAAACACAGAATCTTTCTCAATTACAAATTTTTTAACCGTCTCGGATTTTTTGGAAGATTTAGACATTATGATAAGCACTGACGATGAAGGAACAGTCAGTAAATAGATTTGCTCCGCTTCACTTACTGGAAGTTCGTCAATATTCTTTAAAACCACTACTCTTCCTTTGCCGATTTTACTAAAAGGAATAGAATCTAATACATTAGAGACATCATGTACGGTAATGTCTTCTCCGGATAACTCAACAAAATCAAATACAATTGTTGCGCTGTCTACAAACTTTTCTATGATTTGTTCAACGATCTGAAATTTGAGATAAGCGTAAGAGCTTTTTTCACCAAAGAGTAGATACATCCGATGTACCTTATCTTTTTTAATATCGGTTAAAGCTGCAATAGATTTCTGTTCAATCACGGATATATTTTACCAAGTAATCTTGGGAAAGGTATTGTTTCACGCACGTGTGGAAGTTTAGCAATCCAGGCAACAGTTCTCTCAATACCTACGCCAAATCCTCCATGCGGCACAGATCCATATTTTCGCAGATCCAGATACCACCTATAATCCTCCTCTGAAAGGTTATTTTCTCTAATTTTTTCAAGCAGTAAATCATAATCATCTATTCTCTGGCTACCGCCAATAATTTCGCCATACCCCTCAGGCGCTAATAAATCAGCAGCAAGAACAGTATTTGGTTCCTCGGGGTCTGGTTTCATATAAAAAGCCTTTGCACCAACAGGAAAATGGTGCACAAATACAGGTTTATTAAATGTGTCTGCAAGTATTGTCTCTTCTTCGCCACCAAAATCGTCACCCCACTCAACTGCCTTCCCATGTTTCTTCAAAACTTCAAGTGCCTCTTTATAATATATTTTTGGAAAGGGTGGTTCAACCTTCTCCAGTAAAGAAGTGTCTCTCTCTATAATATCGAGTTCATCTTTTCTATTTCTAAGCACGTCTTTTACCACATATGTAATCATATCTTCTTGAAGCTTCATATTCTCTTCAAATGTGATATAAGCAATCTCCGGTTCAAGCATCCAAAACTCCGTAAGATGCCTCCTCGTTTTTGATTTTTCGGCACGGAAAGTAGGCCCAAAACAATACACCTTCCCTAGTGCCATTGCTGCTGCCTCCATATAAAGCTGGCCACTCTGTGAGAGAAAAGCTGGTTCACCAAAGTAGTCTGTTTGAAATAGCGTAGTGGAACCTTCGCAAGCATTTGGCGTAAGAATAGGAGCATCTACAAGTGTAAAATCTCTATTATCAAAAAAATCTCGAAACGCTCTTTCAATTTGGTGTCTGATCCTTAAAATTGCCCATTGTCTCTTTGACCTGAGCCATAGATGTCGATGCTCCATTAAAAACCCTACACCGTGTTCTTTCGGTGTTATAGGATAATCTTTGGTAAGTTGTATTATTTCAATTTCTTTTAATGTCAACTCACAACCATTAGGAGATCTTTTATCCTCTCGAATCGTTCCTCTTGCAATGACAGAAGTTTCTTGAGTAAGTGCTTTTGCCCTGGCAAATGTCTCGTCCTCAACTTCATTTTGTACCATCACACACTGCATAAACCCGGTTCCATCCCTCAATAAAATAAATAAAATTTTGCCGCTTGACCGTGAATTGTACACCCAACCCTTGATAGTTACTTCTTTCCCTATGTAATCTTTAGCTTTATTTATATACATCATCTACCCAAATTACGGGAACCACCTCCTCATTTTTAAGAAGAATATAAAAGATATTTAAGAATTATCAAGTGCCCTACACTTCTGGCAAAGAGAGTAGAGAGGAATCGTTTTTAATAAAATGCCCCTGGCAATTTTTACTGTATCAATGTAGTCACCATGATAAACAAACATATCAAGATCTTCTATAGATTCTTCCTCTGACATATTCACTTTATTCTTGATTTTAGGTAAATACGTTTCTTCAAAACTTATATCAAATACTTCTTCGAATTTTTTTAAACACTGCACACAAACTAATGTTAGCTTTAAAGTAATACGCCCCTTGAAATACACCTCATCTATTGTTGGATTACCAACCATCTGCCCTGTTAACAAAATGGGTGAATCAATTGTTATATTGTTGCCTAAGTCAATATCCAACAATTCCTCGTGACTTTCTATAATCTTATTCCGACTGCTCGCTATCGGGACTTTCATATTTTAATCCTTCTTTGCCTTCTTCTAGCACAGATTGTGCTTTGTGTAAAATAGTCTGAGTCTTTGATAAAAGTTTAAAAACATAATCCTCGGCATCTTTCTGCATTTTTTCTGCTTCCATTCGCGCTTCATCCAGTATTTTCGCCTTCTCTTTTTTCGCTTCTTCCAGAACACCTGAATCTTGAACAATTTCATCGCGCCTCACCATTGCGCTATCAAGAATTCTATCTCTCTCCTCATTTGCTTGAGCTAAAATTACATTTTTCCTTTTGGAAACAAGATATGCTTCTTTTACTTCTTCCGGAAGTAGTTCGCGAATGTGCTCAATTTTAGAAATAAACGAATCTTTATCTACAGCGACCAATTTGGAAAACGGTATAGTCTTTCCTGATTTCAACATTTGTTTTAATAACTCAATCTCTTTAAATACAGAGTCATCTTCCATTTTTTACTAACCTCCTTTTAAGCCTTTTTTCAACGCAAGGTGGAACAAACTTAGAAACATCACCACCTAAAAGTGCAATTTCTCTCACCAGACTTGAACTTAAAAACACAAACTCACTGTTGCTTATCATTAACACAGTTTCTAAATCAGGATAAAGCTTTTTGTTGATAAGAGCCATTTGAAACTCATACTCAAAATCAGACATAGTGCGTAAACCTCTAAGAACGACTTTAATATTATTTTCTTTTAAGCAAGTCGTTAAGAGACCCTCAAGCGGCATTACAGAAACACAATTAAATTCTTTTGCAAGACACTGTGCCATTTCAATTCGTTCCTCAAACGTAAACAATGGATATTTCTCATTGCTCTTTGCAACAAAAATAACAAGCTCATCAAATAAATTCGCTCCACGCTTTATTACATCCAGGTGTCCATTTGTGATCGGGTCAAATGTACCCGGATACGCTATAATCTTTTTCATATTTTTAGTATATATTTTTATACAGATGTTGCAAATCTTTTAAAAAAATAATAGAATATACACATGAAAAAGATACTCACAGGAATAGTAATAGCATTACTTATTTTAATAAATTTTGGTTGTAGCACCAATGCAGAGATCGAAATAGTTAAAGTCCCCAACATCATTGGTTTTAAATTGGGTGATGCTGAAAAAGAACTGGCAAATCACGGATTAATATTAGAAATAACTGATTCAGAATTCAATGACACAATACCGCTTGACCATATTATTTCTCAAACGCCAGAAAATGGTGAGGAAGTAAAGAAAGAAACAATAGTAAAGGCAGTGGTAAGTAATGGTTCACTAAACATCACAGTACCCGATCTTATAGGGAAAAACCTTGAGGAAGCAATATCCATACTAAAAAGTATAGGTCTCACAATTGGCGAGATTACAGACAAAGAAGATAATTCCCCCGTAGGAACAATACTTTCGCAACACCCAGCTGCAGGAAGTATATTACCGCCATATGGAAGCATAAAAATGGTTGCAAGCATTGGCACGTTTGTCATAGTCCCCAATGTTGTCGGAATGGATGTTGAAGATGCAACAAAACTCCTTCTTGATGAAGGTTTTCAGATTGAAATAATTGAAGAAACAGATATTGCAAAAGGGACAAAAGGAATGGTTCTTTACCAATATCCTATGCCAGGATTAAAGGTTAGCCGTGGCGCAGAAATAAGGCTAAAAATATCAAAATGAAATTCACCGTCGCACCTTCGATTTTGGCAGCTGATTTCGCGTGCCTTACAAAAGAGGTAGAAAAAATTCATAAAATACCAAACAGCCAGGTGCATTTAGACATTATGGATGGGCACTTTGTACCAAATATTTCAATCGGCCCTTGCGTCGTAAAAAACTTACGAAAAGCTACTAACCTTCCATTTGATGTACACCTTATGATTGATAACCCTGAAAACTTTTTTTCCCAGTTCAAAGACGCTGGCGCAGACTACATCACATTCCATATAGAGCAAACCCGCGACCCTATACCGTTAATTAATAAGATAAAAGAACTTGGCATAAAACCAGGAATATCCATCAAGCCATCGACAAGTCTCGACAAAATAGAATACTTGCTCCCACAAATAGACGTGCTCCTTATAATGAGTGTTGAACCCGGATTTTCAGGCCAAAAATTTATAAATTCCTCGCTAAAAAAAATAGAAAAGGCTCGGAAAATAAAAGAATCAAAAAAATTAAACTTTCAAATCTCAGTGGATGGCGGAATAAACAACAAAACCGCAGAAGTAGTGCTAAAAGCGGGAGCAGACATACTCGTAATGGGTAGTTATTTTTTTAAAAACCCTTTTGAATTAGTAAAATCAGAAATTGAGAAACTCAGAGAAAAATAAAAGGCCGCTACAAACATAGCGGCCTTAATCTAACTAATTACTAGAAATATATTTCTCTACCTTTGTTAGGATAGTTCTTTTTGGCACAGCTCCAATTATTTTATCAACAACCGCTCCATCAACAAAAATGGCAAGTGTAGGAATACTCATAATTCCGTATTGCGCAGCGAGATTTTGATTTTCATCGACATTAACTTTAACAATTTTAAGCTTTCCTTCAGTTTCTTTCGCAATTTCCATTACTACCGGCGCAATCATTTTGCAGGGGGTACACCAATCTGCCCAAAAATCTACAAGAACCGGTATTTTAGAGTCAAGTACTTCCTGTTTGAAATCAATTTCATTAACTTCCATACAAATATCCTCCTATTCTTCTAAAAGTTTATCAATTTCACTTGTGATAAGTTCTTCCAAATCTGGAATATTGCCAATTTTCGTAGAAGCAATATTTCCGTCCTTATCCACAAGAAAAAATCTCGGAATACTCGTCACGCCATATAACGACGCAACATTGCCGTTAGCATCACTGATAACAAAGTACGTCATTCCATTTTCTTTTATGAATTCTTCCACTGCTTGTCTCTTAGATGATACATCCATGTTAACTCCAATTACTACAACATCCTTATCCTTATACTCATTATATATTGACTCAACGTGTGGGATTGTCGAACGACAGGGGCCACACCAGGTTGCCCAAAAATCAAGAAAAACGACTTTCCCCTTAAGGCCCGAAAGATGCACAATTTCCCCGTCTAAGGTCTGCCAGGAAAAATCCGGGGCTACCTCTCTCTCCTGAGCAACGCCTTCTTGAGGCCCATTGTTCCCAGTACAACCAGCAAAGATAGGAACAATAAACAAAAGCACAATAACTGCAAATAACATTCTTTTTCTCATAATGTATCCTCACTAAATTATGGGACGATTATAACAAAAAAAGCAGAGTTGTCAAGTAATAATATTTACTTAAATTTTTTGCCAAGATCGTTTATAATGGCTACTACCCAAGCAAATTTTGTTCCTTTTTTTCTTTGCCTATTCACAACTAAACATCATTTTCGCTGCTTTAATTCAAATCTCTCTTTATTACTCAAAATATATTGGATTTCTTCTTTTTTAGAATGCAACATTCCCGTTATTCTTAATCGTAAAAGCTCGTCAAAAATTTCTTTGTACTGTGGTCCTGGTTTTAACCCCAATTTTAATAAATCTCGCCCTTTTACGCCAATTTTAATATTTGATAAAGTTTCAAGATAATCAATTAGTAGAGCGCGCTCGTCAGAAGAAGCCCAGGATAAATACGAAACAATGAAAGCCCTATCAATATTTCGTAAAAGGAAAAACAGGTCTATCTTATCAATTGTCTTCGTAGTACTGTGTAATTTGCGAAATGCATTTTCTGCTACAACCACTTTTTCAATCAGTCGTTTAGAAAAAGAAAAGTATTGCAGGATATCCCTTTTTTCAACATCACTCCTTCCAAAAACAAGCAAGAAAAAGTAAACCTTCGCTTGATCGATAGGAAAATATTTAATCCATCTTTTTGCCTGAAGTATTGCCTCTTTTCTGCGAGCACTAAGTCTTTTAATTCTAAAAAGATCCTTAAGTATCCCTCTTTTTTCCATTTTTAATATAGCAAGCGGTGCATCAGAGGAAGAAAAAAGTTCAAATAATTCATCGAGAATCCTTCTTGATTTCTTAAATCGAAGCACATTAAGGCATACTGTTTTTACCAGCAGCTGTTCTGTATCGTCAGACAAATGAAAATTAAATTTGATTTCGTATTTGATGGCGCGTAGAATTCTAGATGGATCCTCTAAAAAAGACAATGAATGAAGAACCCTTATCTCCCTTTTCCTTAAATCTGAAAAACCACCAAAAAAATCATACAAATTGCCAAACTGGTCCGGCAAAAGGTCTATTGCAAGCGTATTGATAGTAAAATCCCTTCTTCCTAAATCTTCCCTTATTGATGCACGCTCTATGACGGGGAGAAGAGAATGAGAATTATAATATTCCCGTCGCGCAGTCACAAAATCAAACATATAGTCTTTATATGTACAAGTAGATGTCTGAAATTCTGGGTACAATAAAACATCTCCGCCAATTCCTTCCTGTAACCGCTTTCCAAACAGTATAGCATCTTTGCTTACAACAAAATCCAAATCAAGGCTTTTCTTGTTCAATAAAATATCTCTAACCGCTCCCCCTACAAGATAAATTTTCTGGTTCGACTCAAGAGCAATAGCACCCATTTTTTGCAATAAGTTAAAAATATCTGGTGGAAATTTCTTTTTTAATAACAAAGCAATTTCCTCTTTTTTGGGGATAAATGCCGCATTTGCACTAAATGAAGATTCGCTTATATATTCTTTCGTGTAAAATGCTTTTAGAAGATCGCTTCTTGAAATAATCCCAACAATTTTTCCTTTTTTTGTAACAATAACGCGACCCACATTCGTTAAAACCATTGCCTCTTCTATCCCTCTAAGGCCTGTGTCTGGAGAAACTTCCACTAGATTAGATAAAAGATACTGTTTTACAGGACGGTCTCGATTTTCAATAAGCATAATTTTTTCAATGTCCCGCTTTGATATGATTCCTATAATTCTGTTATTCTCCTCAACAGGGAGTCCTGAAAACCCAAACCGCACCATTATTTTCAAAGCTTCCTTTATACCGGCCTTTGCTGAGATAGTTTTTACCGGAAAACTCATAATATGCTCTGCCTTTAATACAGGAAAATATATTTTCTCAATGTTTTCTAATATTTGCTTTTTTATTTCCAGGACATCCCCGTTCTTAACAAACACAGATGCTGCAGTCGGATGACCACCACCGCCAAGAGGAAGCAATACTTTTTTTAAATCATACTGCGGGCTACTACTCCTTCCAACGATAAATATGCCATCCATTGAAGACACTAAAACAAACAAAAAATCCGAATCCACTATTTCTCTCATTCGATGTGCTATAAGCGATATGCCGGGTGTATAAGCCGACATTTTCCCGGATGCAATAGCAATTCTTGCCCCCTTAATATTGCACTCTTCAATATTATCGAGCAATTCTTTGTATAAATGAATCTGATCCTCACCAAGAGATGGGGAAAGAAAATGGTTTACCACTTTCATATTTACACCGAAAGAAGCAAGATATTTCATAGCGGCAAAATCAGCAGCAGAAGTTGAAGGAAACATAAATGAACCGGTATCCTCATAAATGCCAAGCGCAATAAATGTTGCCTCAAATGTAGTGAGTGGAATTCTTTTCTTTTCAAGAAGTTCTACAAGAAGAGTAGTATTAGCACCGTAGTTTTTAGAAATAATTTTTGCCTTTTTGATGTCATGTGAGGAAGGAGGGTGATGGTCAAAAATAATAACCTCTACTCCTTTTTTTTTGATAAACTCTTTGCCATCTCCAATACGGTTAAAAATTTTTGTATCAACAACTATAACTCGCTCTATGCTGTCCTTTATTTTATCAGGAAGTTCCTTTACCTTTATCAATCTTAACATATCTCCAAAAAAATGTGCCAATTTTTGCGTGCTTACATCAAGTGATCCTGGATGTACAAGAAAAGAGCCGGGATATAATTTCTCGGCTGTATACATCGAACTTATTGCATCAAAATCAGAGCCTGAATGAGTCAGGATGACTGTAGTTTTACTCATCAGAGAGTTTTTTAATTTCTTCTTTTGAAATACGATAATAAAAAAGTGGGAGTGGTTTTACCTGCTCTTTTTTAAGTTCAATACAGTTTAAAAAATCTTTAGCCGCTCTATCTCCTTTTTCGGTATCACTGGCAAGAATCATTGCAATTTTTTCATCCTTTTGGACAAAATCTCCAACTTTTTTCGGAAAAAGAATTCCAACAGCAAGATCAATCCTTTCGCCTTTTTTTGTCCTCCCTGCCCCGAGAGAAACAGCAAGCCTTCCAATAGTTTCGGCCTTAATAGCCGATATATACCCACTCTCTCTGGCTAAAACAGGTATTTTAAACTGTGCCTGAGGAAGAAGTGAAAAATCTTCAATAATATTCGCATTGCCTCCCTGGGCTTCAATTATTGTTTTAAATTTTCTCAAACCTGCGCCATTATGTATTGCTCCTTGTATCTTATGCTGACCTTCAATTTCATTTTGCACTTTTCCACCAAGTCTAAGCATCTCTCCGCCAAGCATTTCTATTACCCTGACAAGCCGCTTTCCACCGCTACCTTTTAACACTTCGATTGCTTCTTCAACTTCAATAGAATTTCCAATTGCATCACCAAGTGGCTGATTCATATCAGTAATATAAGCAACTGTTTCTCGCTTTGCCAAAGTGCCAATGTCAACCATAATTTTTGCCAGTCTTTTTGCATCTTCCAAATTTTTTACAAAAGCACCATCTCCGACTTTTACATCTAAAAGCACAGCATCGGAACCAGCTGCTATTTTTTTACTCATAATACTTGCAGCTATGAGTGGAATGCTATCCACCGTGCCTGTTACATCTCTGAGAGCATACAGCTTCTTATCTGCCACTACCAAATCACTACTCTGTGCAACAATTGCGCCACCATTTCGGTTTACATGATCAATAAATTCTGCTATAGGGAGCTCGACTCTAAAATTAGGTATTGCTTCCAGTTTATCTATTGTGCCACCGGAATACCCCAGCCCTCTTCCTGACATTTTTGCAACGGGCACACCATTTGCAGCGACAAGCGCAACCAGCGGTAATGATACTGTATCGGCAACTCCACCAGAACTATGTTTATCAACTTTTATGCCTTTTATTTGAGAAAGATCTAATGTTTTTCCACTTCTCACCATGGCAAGCGTAAGCTCGGTAGTTTCTTCGCTATCCATACCATTAAACCATATTGCCATAAGAAGAGCAGAAATTTGGTAATCCGGAATGGTACCGTCAGAATATCCCTGTACAAAAAAATTGATCTCTTTATTTAGAAGCTTTGTCCCTCTCTTCTTTTTTTCAATGATATCAACAATATTCATATCATATCTCCTTAAGAAATTCTTCAATTAAACAAGATATATTTTTGCCGCAACGATTAGCCATATCTAAAACTTTTTCATGCGTCACCTCGCCATCTACAAACACACTATCTGTAATGCAAGAAAAGCCCAACACCTTCATGTTGAGATATCGTGCAACAATCACTTCGGGAACTGTAGACATTCCCACTGCATCAATACCGAGCCGACTCATAAGAGTAAGTTCTGCCATTGTCTCATAATTGGGGCCAGACACAGCACAATAAACGCCTTCTTTTACATTTATTCTTTTTTTGCGGGCAATTTCATTTACTTTTATCCGATATTCTTTATCATATGCATCAATCAAGCCCACAAAGCGCTTATTTCCTTTTTCTCCACGCAAAGGATTGTCCGCAAAAATGAAGTTGACATGATCTCTGATCAGCATAATATCACCTACATTCAATGCAGTATTCACGGCACCAGCTGCGTTTGTTATAATCATATTATTAGCCCCTATCTCATGTGCAAGATACACACTTGAGGTAATTTCTTTCATACTATAACCTTCATAAAAATGCACTCTTCCATTAAAAATTAAGATATTTTTTCCGGAAAGAGTTCCAAAAATAAGCTCTCCTGTATGCCCTGCAACTGTTGATACAGGATAATGTGGAATTTCTTGGTAAGAAATTTTTTTAACAATTTGTACACTGGCAAGAATCGATGAAAGACCTGACCCAATAATAATGGCAAAATCTGCTTTAAAATCTATCTTATCTTTGACAAATTCAGCATAAGTTTTCATCTTTGCCTCACTCTAACGATACAAGGTAATAATAAAACGGCTGGCCTCCATAGACAACATCCACCTCTAAATTCGGAAACACCTTTTCAATTCTTTTGGCAACCTTTTCTACATCTTTTTTATCTACCTCTTTGCCATAATATATGCTCACAAATTCATAGTTTTCAACAGTTTCTATATTTTTCTTAAATAAATTAAATAAAACAGTTTGCGGATTCTTACCTTTCAACATAATTTTGCCGTTTGTTAACCCCAAAATATCACCCTTTTTCATATCAAGTCCATTTATTTTCGTATTACGCACCGAGTACGTGACAGAAAATGAGTACGCTTCAGAGAGAATTTCATTTGCACGCTTTACATTTTCTTCAAATGTCCCCTCCTTATTAAACGAAAGGATAACGGGTATTGCTTGGACCATATTTTTTGTAGGTATTACCTCTACAATCTTGTCTTTTACTAAATCTTTTGCTGCATTAGCTGCAAGTATTATATTGAGATTGTTCGGAAAAATAATAACATATTTTTTTATGCATTTATTAATGCCTCCAAGAATATCATTAATTGAAGGATTCATAGTTTGGCCGCCTCCCACCAAAACATCAACTCCTAAACTAAGAAAAATCTGGTCAAATCCTTCTCCTTGAGAAACGGCAACAATAGACAAGAATCTGTTAGTAGGAACTTTGGGAGCTGCCAGGGCTTTACTTGCAAGAAATGCATCTTGTTCATCTTGCATATTTTCGATTCGTGCTTCTTTAATAGGCCCATGCTTCATAATAAATTCTATGACACTATGTGGCTCGTTAGAATGCACGTGCAATTTTGTCAGATTTCCTGATTTTGCTACGACAATACTATCACCAAATTGCTCTAAATCCTTCCTTAGTTGATCAGGATCAATATCAGCAATCTCCAGTAATAACACTGTATCATACTTAAATTCGAGCTCTTCACCTAAAATATGCTGGTCCATTTCTTGAACTACTTCTTCAAAACCTTTTGTAATTTCCAGTTCTCCCTTAAGTCCATAAAGAAGACCTTCTGTAATGAAAACAAGTCCCTGGCCACCAGCATCCACAACACCAGATTCTTTTAAAATAGGGAGAAGCTCAGGCGTATTTGCCAATGTCTCCTTTGCCCCCTCCAATATTTTCTCAAGAAAGGATGCAAAATCAGATTCTTCGCGTGCAAGAAACATCGCTTTCTGCGACATCGACTTAATAACCGTAAGAATAGTTCCTTCAACAGGTTTAATAACTGCCTGGTACGCAACATTTGAAGATAAAACCAATCCTTCCGCAAACTCCTGGATTGTTACTTCTTCTTTTCCGTTTATATATTCAAAAAAACCTTTAAAAATCTGCGAGAGAATGACGCCAGAATTTCCTCTCCCACCAATTAAAGTACCCTCACACACAGCCTTTCCAAATTCATTCAAATTTTTTGCTTTTTGTTTACTCAATTCTTCCAGGGCCGTTTTTAATGTAAGATACATATTTGAACCCGTATCTCCATCCGGCACTGGGAATACGTTCAACTTATTAACCAATTCTTTGTGCTTATTCAGATTAGCAACTGCTCCCTGAAACATTCTGTCAAATTCAACAAGGGTTAATTTATTCACTTATGCCTCCCTTTTCACACCTTTTATGACCACGTTTACATCAATATCTTTCAGCCCTGTAAGTTTTTCCAGTTTATAAGACACCTGATGAACAATGATCTTAGCCACTTCAGAAACTTTTACGCCGCTCTGCAAAACAACATATATCGTAAATGATACCTGTCTGCCTTTTATTTTTACATCTACGCCGCGACTAAGTTTATCGCCGCCCAAAAGTAAAAGAAACCGCTTACCAATGCTCACAGGAACAAGCCCCACGACGCCATAACATTGCATTGTGGTTAAAGCTGCAAGCTTCGCTAATGCATTTTTCGAAACGATTATTTTTTTCATTTTTACCTCCTATTTATGCATGTTATTATAGCAGACTATTGCATTGAATGAAAATTTTCTTACAATGTAAGAGTATTATTTTAAATTGGAGGTAACGCAATGAGTAAAAAATGCGAAATATGTGGAAAAGGCCCAATGGTTGGGAACAGCATAAGTCATTCACACAGAAAAACCAAAAGGAGAACTCTTCCAAATTTACATAAAGCAAGGGTTCTTCTAAATGGGAAAATTAAAACTGCTCGAGTATGCACAGACTGCCTAAAAAAACATAAAATTGCCTGATGAAATTGGTTTCTTTAAAATTTAAAGGGGAGACGCTCTATATATTAGACCAGAGGAAGCTCCCCTTCGAATTTGAAAATATGCTCTGCAAGACCAAAGAGGATATCTGGGAAGCAATTAACAAAATGATGATAAGAGGGGCACCAGCAATAGGAGTAGCCGCTGCATACGGTATGTATTTGGGTGCTAAGGACCTCGAGGAAGAAAAATTTTTTCAAAAATTAAACAAAATCAAGAAATATCTTGACAGCGCACGGCCAACTGCAGTAAATCTCAAATGGGCAACAGAGAGAATATATCAAGCCGCTGAAAAAAATAAAGGCAAAACAGTAAACACAATTATACGCCTCATTCTTAAGGAAGCCAAAACAATGGAAAAAGAAGATGCAGAGCAGAATCTCAGTATAGGAAAATATGGCTCGACTCTTTTCCATGATAACGATACCATTATGACCATCTGCAATACAGGCGCCCTTGCAACTGTTGCATATGGGACAGCATTCTCAGTAATAAGAAGATCGTTTGAAAAATACAAAAACATTAGCGTAATTGCTCTGGAAACACGCCCATATCTTCAAGGAGCAAGGCTTACTGCACTAGAGCTCAGAGAAGCAAAGATACCCTTTCATCTTATTACCGACAATATGAGTGGATTTATGATGGCAAAAAAATTAGTAAACGGTATTGTAGTAGGAGCAGATAGAATCGCCAGTAATGGTGATACTGCAAATAAAATCGGGACATATACGCTTGCTGTCCTTGCCAGATACCATAAAATTCCATTTTACGTAGTTGCGCCAACATCGACAATCGACCCTAATATATCAAGTGGTGCTGATATCCCCATTGAAGAAAGAAGCCCGGACGAAGTTACACATTGCGGAGGAAAAAGAATCGCACCTGAAAAAATTAAAGTGTACAATCCTGCCTTTGATGTAACCCCAAACAAATTCATCGATGCAATCGTAACAGAAAAAGGAATACTACGAAAACCGTTCAAAGAATCAATAAAAAGAATCTTAAAATAATCTATCGAGATTTAAAAAACAGTTTAAGGCCTATACGAGCACTGAGTGGCTCAGATGTGATAATATATTCATAACCAATTTCAGCCATTCGATAAGAAATAACAGCAATAATTTCAGGTATATAATCGTCTTCTTCATGAAAAATTTTTAACAAACTCTTATTAAAAAAAATTATAGCGTCTCCATTTTTTATCTTTAGGAAATTTGCATTACCCGGAAATACTGCCTTAACAGAATAAGGTAGCAATTTTTTTGAAAAAATCGGTACCATTAAATATTTGGTGGCCACTCTGCTCTGTTGTTCGGTTTTTACAACAACTGTCACAGGCACATCTACCTTGCCCTTCAAAAAGTTATAGATTTTAAGAGCATCTTTGAAATTCCCTATTATAGCTAACCCATTAACTCCATCTTCACACATTTTATAAGCAGCATTAATTGAGTTTTCAAAATTATCCGGATAATTATCAAAAATAAACAGTGACCTCAAATTAATTAATCCGAATATCTTCATTGTTTTTCAATTTCTTTGATTCTATCCCCTAATATAGAAAGTCCGGGAAACTTAACATTTGACTGCGCAATACGTGTGTAATATTCTTTTGCCTTTTTGATATTTTTCTTTTCTGCATAAGATTGACCAATGCCAAGAAGAATGGCCATTCCGTCTGAAGAAAATGGTGGTTTCTCAGGTTCAAACTCCTCAAACAGAGCAAGCGCCTCTTTCAATTTTTTTAATTCCATAAAAGCAGCACCTAAAATACGGACATTCTTCAAACTTAAATCTTTTTTGGGAATCTCTTTCATTATTTCAACAACTTTTTCCGTATTTCCAATATTATAAAATATGCTGGTAACAAAATATCGAAAAAACGGCGTATCATTCTCTTTTAATCTGTTTTCGAGAATAAATGCCAATTTAAAGTAGTACTCTGTATTTTTCCCGGGCTGATCAAGAATATAATTCACATTATTCTCATTTGCATTGATGGCAATCGAATCAAGAACAAGCTTAACTGCCCGTTCAATATCTCCTTGCCCAATTGCCCGCTTTGCATTCAACAACCGCGTTACAGCCCGAGTGCTTGGGGAAAACATCCGAAAAATATGTAAAATTACTGCTGCATTAAGAACAATAATTGCTACATAATTTATTTTAAATATAAAAAGAATTGCAGCAGCGATATAGCCAATAAGAATCAATAAAGACATAGAACATCACCCTCCTTAGTATTTTTAGTTATCTTCAATAAATGATAGCAAAATTTTAATTAAAACCAAATTGCCCTACTCTAACTTAAAAAAAGTTCTAAACTTCGATTCAATATTCTTTTTCTATAGAATATTGAAGTAGCATGCCCTGAAAACAACCAGTGTCTTTCGGGCTTTCCCATTTCCTGCCACAGTTCTTCAGCAGCCTGCCTCGGAATAACTTCATCAAGCAATGCATTATACATAATAACTTGTCTTTCCTTCAGATAGTGTCCAAAAGTCAGGGGATCAAACAAAAAACATTCCTTTGTAGGTTGTACGTTCTCCAGATCATCAAGCGTCTTCAATTTTTTAATATAATCAAAATAATTGCTATGAACTTCAATGCATTTTCTTTCAGTGCAGCCGTATAAATCACTATTTGCATCTACCTCATATTTTTTCCTTAACACTCTTGTGGCTAAACTTTTCCAGGTAATATGTACAAAATTGCCGCCAGTTACAACAAACACCGCTTTTTTAATTCTTTCATCTACTGCCATTGCAATTATTCCTATCATTCCTCCGAAACTAACCCCCATCAAGTTAAACTCTCCACTGTAATTACAGTCTCTTTCAAGAAAATCCATACTTGTTCTTAGGTCAATGACAGCATGCCTGAAATCCTTCACTGTGTTCTCCATATTATCAAGCAAAAACTTTTTCCCGCTCTTCATTCCTTTTGGCGTGCGCTCAAAATGGTATGGCACAATCATAAGAAATGAAGGAACACCATTTTTGGCGAATTGATGTGGGAACCAGCTCAAAGGCACAAGATTCTTGTCCCCCATTCCATGTAAAAAAATGAGTGGTATATTCGTTTTAGGTTGCTCGGGCTCAAAAAGGTATCCTATCACTTTGTTTACCTCAGGGTATGGAGTTTGAATAAAACTTTCATATTCAATTTTTGTTCTCAGGACATCTTTACTAACCTTTACAGCTTCTGTTTTCACTATCTTAAAATCCCTTTTCTCATAATCATAAAGCATTTCCTTTTCGCTACCTCCTTATCATATTATACATAAAAAGAGAACTCTGCGCATTAAATTTAAAGTTTTGGTTATGTTATCTTATCGTTATAATACAATATTAACTATAATAATGCGAGAAATATAAATAATCTATGTAAAATTATCAAAAAATGACAGCAAATGTGATAAAATATGAAGTAAAGAAAACTTTAAAATAAGGATATGCCATGAACAATAAATTTATGCAACTAGCAATAAAAGAAGCACTGAAAGCCGAAAGAGAAGAAGAAATACCGGTTGGTGCAGTTATTGTCTGTGATAACAAAGTAATCTCTGCCGCTCATAATATGCGAGAAAAACTAAAAGATCCCACAGCTCACGCAGAAATACTTGCAATAAGAGAAGCTGCAAAGAAAAAAAATGATTGGAGATTAACAGGTTGTACAATTTACGTGACACTTGAGCCATGCCCTATGTGTGCTTCAGCAATACTGCTGGCAAGAATAAATAAAATTGTATTTGGAGCATATGATTCAGAAAATGGCGCCTGCGGAAGCATAATAAACATCCCCGTCACCTACAAAATATTTGGATACAATGCAAGTGTAGAAGGTGGAATAATGAAGGATGAGTGTAAGATAATACTTCAAGAATTTTTTAAAAATCGAAGAAACAAATATAATAACAAAGGGGAGAGATGGCCGAGTGGTTGAAGGTGCCTGTCTCGAAAACAGGTAGAAGGGCAACCTTCTCGTGGGTTCAAATCCCACTCTCTCCGCCAGAGCAAGAAGCAAAAGAAATTCTTTCAATTTACTTTTCTTAATTTGAACTCTCCTGATTAATTCTAGGGGAGTTTTTATTTTTTGTTTTTATAAATTCATTTGACTTTAAAAAACTACAAAGTATAAAGTATTAAGGAGTTTTATGGAGATAAATAGAAAGAGTAAATAGTGAAAAGTGCAGAAGAGATATACATCCGAAGCAAGTGCGGATATAACCGAGTTAGACAAAATGCTTACTTCGGGGCACAAAATATAAAAATAACAAATAATTATTATTTAAGGAGGTAATAAAATATGAGTTGGTTTGCTAAATTCCATTCTAAAAATATTGAAAACTTTGTAAAGTTGTCAAGACCTTTATTAGTTACATATATATTCTGCAAAGTTTTATTTGGTATAGGTTTCGGATTTCTTTTAGCAAGCTATTTGCAAGGTTTTAATTGGCAGCTATATGGTTGGTTGTTAATTCTCTTATCAATTATAATAACTATCCTTAGAATGAAAAAGTTGCTAAACCCTTTGCTACCAAGGATATGTATACTGTGGAGGTTTTTACTATTATTTTGTATAGGTCTTGGGTCCCTTTTAGCAAGCTATTTGCAAGGTTTCAATTGGCAATTATATGGTTGGTTGTTGATTCTCTTGTCAGCGATAATAAGTATCCCAAGTCTTTATAGAATACTTAAAAAATAGGCACCCTCTTTGTTCACGCTATCGTATAACAGGCGGATAAAAGGTTTCGCTACGCTTCGCCTAAATTGCCCTTTTGTTAATCGGTAACTTCTTGTGCTCGCAAAACGTTATATGACATTCCGCCTCTTTGCCGTTAGGAAATATATAAAAAGCCAGTAATATTAAGTAAGGAGGGAGGTAAAAAAATGGCAACAATAGATGAGATACTCAAGTCAAAGAAAAAGCCAAAAGAAATTGTCAGTTCTTTAGCGGAAAAGTTAAAGAGTGATAAGAAACTAATTACAGATCTTATCAGATATTTTGAAAATGGCTCTGTTGCCGAGAAGGGTAATTGTATGGAAGCAATAGAATATATTACAAAAGAAGATCCGGGATTTGCAAAAAATTGCTTCAACTTTATTATCGAACATATCAACGACAAAGCTCCGAGAGTAAAATGGGAAACTGCCAGAATAATCGGGAATGTTGCTCAAAAATTTCCAGACAAAATTAAAGAATCAATCCCAAAGCTTTTGGAGAATACAAAGGATAAAGGCACTGTTGTGAGATGGAGTGCAGCCTTTGCCTTAACTGAAATTGCAAAAAGCAATCCTAAACTACAAAAAGAACTTATTGCTAAATTTAATGAGATATTAAAAAAAGAACCTAACAATGGCGTGAAGAATATATACTTAAAATATCTGAAAAATGTTGAAGAGGAGGTATATTATGAGAAAGATTGATTTTAAAAAGGAGCTCAAACACCTGTACAATCCGCCAAAAGAGGTTGTGCTCGTTGATGTCCCTGAAATGAATTTTTTGATGATTGACGGAGCAGGCGATCCAAATACAGCACAAGAATATAAGGAGGCAATAGAAGCTTTATATGCTGTATCCTATGCCTTAAAGTTTATGATCAAAAAAGTAAAAACAGCAATAGACTATGTCGTTATGCCCCTTGAAGGTCTTTGGTGGACGGACGATATGACACAATTTGTTATGGAAAACAAAGATATATGGAAATGGACATCGATGATTATGCAGCCAGAGTATGTAACAAAAAATTTGTTTAATAAAGCTCTTGAACAAGTTAAAAAGAAGAAGAACCCACCTGCCCTTTCTAAGATAAGATTTGAGGTTTTGAATGAAGGATTATCAGCTCAGATAATGCACATCGGCCCATACTCTGCTGAAGGTCCAACTGTTGAGAAACTTCACAACTACATTAAAGAAAAAGGGTATACTTTCGAAGGCATACGGCAAAAACATCACGAAATCTATTTAAGTGATCCTCGTAAAGCAGCACCAGAAAAAATGAGAACGGTTATAAGGCAACCGATAAAATGAATGGGCAAAATTCATCACTTAAGAGGTTAGTACTATGTTAATCTTACATATTACGAAGCAGGAACAATGGGAACAGGCAAAGTTGGCTGGGATCTATCGCGGTGATACGTTGGATTCTGAGGGCTTTATCCATTGTTCAACTCCGGAACAAATCATTAAAGTAGCCAATGCTTTGTTCCATGCTCAAAAGGAGTTAATACTCCTCTGTATCGAATCTGATAAAGTCCGGGCTGAGATTCGTTATGAGGGTCTCGAAGAAGGGGAGCATTATCCTCACATTTATGGTTCTTTAAACGTTGACGCTATTGTTAAGGTATTGGATTTTGAGCCAGGCAAAGATGGCAAGTTTGAGTTGCCGAAGGAGATCACTGACATTACTTAACAGCGTGTTTGCTACGCTTCGCTCAAATTGCCTTCGGCTGAACTTCTTTTATCTGCAAAACGTTATACCCTTTTATCATAAGTAGAGAACAGAGTACCGTGTTCTTACACGATGGAGTTGTAAGCGATCAGCCTGCCGTTAAGAAAGTAATTACGAGCCGAGCGATTTTCCGTTTAGTTGCTGTTAAATACCCTTAATCAACGGGAGGAGCGCAGCGTGGTCGAGGAGCGCAGCGTGGTCGAGGAGCGCAGCGTGGTCGAGGAGCGAAGCGACGAAGAAGTTTTCAATAGGGGCAAAAATTATTATAATTTTTAGTGCGGGACCGAAATTTCCACAATCACATAAATCAGAACAAAAAAACCTATCGTAGTAGCCAGAAAAACAAAAATAGAGCGTTCCTTGGTTCTTATGATACTAATAAGTCCGATAAAAAAAGTGGCAATACCGGAAATTCCTGCAAGGAGCGTGGGGATTGCAAGTTTAACATTGCTAAAGAATGTATCGCCTCCCCTTTCTCCTAAATTAACAAATAGAAAGAACAATCCGAGAAACACAAAAAAAGTTATAATTAATCCAACCGATAATTTACCTAGGTAGGTTTTTGGTGTAGAAGTGGTTTTCATATTTTTCACCTCCAATTTATAATATTAATTGCTTACTTAACAAATATTCTCATTTTTTATATCATGTAGCGCCCATCGAAAAATTATATTTAACTTCGGTATAGCCGCACTTCGTATCTTCTTCTCCAACGCTACCTTCTGTTTAAATTTTTTATTTCTCGCTTCCACAATTACTAAGCTTCTCTTTTATTTTATGACTAAGAAAAATATTGTCAACAAAACGAATTGCCTCATCGAAAATCTTATAAATTAAGTTTTCTTTTCCTTGACTTTAAAAAATTGTGGAGTATAAAATGGTAAGATGTTTTATGAGAATAGATAGGAGAAAACAAAGGATAAAAGGTGCAGAAGAGATGTATATCCACAGTAAGGTGCGGATATAACCAAGCCATATGAAATCGTCAAACATACTTAATAAATAAAAGAGGGAACGTAATTGAATAAAAAACCGTTGATATTCGTTATAATATCTGCTTCATTATTTGGTATCAGTCCTCCTCTAACTAAGCTACTTGTTAAAGATATCCCCCCGGTGGCTTTGGCTGGACTTCTCTACCTTGGTGCATTTGCTGGTTTATCTCTGTATTCTATCGGAAAAAAGATAATAATGGCCGATCATGATAAAAAGGCCGCAGCATTGGAAAAAAGGGATTTTCCCTGGCTAGCAGGTGCAGTACTTACAGGTGGAATAATAGGCCCGATAAGTATGATGATGGGATTGACCCTTGTTTCAGGTTTCTCCGCATCATTACTACTCAATCTGGAAGGGCTTGCTACTGCTATGATTGCTGTTATCTTCTTCAAGGAAAATGCAGGGAAACATTTATGGTTGGCATTGCTATGTATGACTATAGCAGGGGTATTTTTAACTTGGGATCCTAGCCTGGGCAAGTTCAGCATAGTAGGTCCATTATTAATCATCTTTACTATGATATGCTGGGGAATTGACAATAATCTAACCCGTAACATTTCTCATAAAGATCCCATACAGATTGCTAAAATCAAAGGTTTCGTTGCTGGAGCAACATCCATCTCACTCGCTTTAATCCTTGGAATGAAGATATCTCTGGACTTTACAATCGCATTCGCCCTATTATTGGGTTCATTCAGCTACGGTATTAGTTTGGTATTTTTCATCAAAGCACTTGAGGGATTGGGTTCCTCAAGGACGGGAGTATTCTTTGGTCTTGCTCCTTTTATCGGCGCTACCGCTTCACTTATTATACTTAGAGAATGGATTGGGTGGGTGATGTTTCCTGCAACGGGATTCATGATAATTGGCATATGGTTAATGAGCACTGAAAAACATTCACACTTTCATATTCATGAACGGATAACCCATACCCATTCACATGTTCACAATGATATGCATCATCTGCATAAGCATTCCGGAGTTTTTCATGAGCCCCATACCCATGAGCATACTCATGTTGAAATAGCTCATACTCATGTTCATTGGCCAGATACTCACCATAGACATGAGCACAAAACGGATAAGCGAGATTAGGTTTGACGACATCATATAACACGGTGTATGCGGTTTGCCCTTACGGGCTCACTCCTTCATATGACAGCAGGCGAAAGGGAAAATCCAAAATTTATCAAAATTTAGATATAATAAATTTTTTATAAATTTATTTGACTTTAAAAAATTGTGGAGTATAAAATGACAAGATAGTTTATGAGAATAGATAGGAGGAGTAAAGGATAGAAAGTGCAGAAGAGATGTATATTCGAAATAAGGTGCAGATATAACCAAATTATATGAAATCGAGCCACACAGTGGCTTAAATGAAATAAATATAAAGGAGGGATAATTATTATAAATATGGCAACTTCAATTATAAATTTTCTAAAAATAACCAAGGAAAAGGTGATTATAACTTTAATATTTCCTCTTGCGGCATTTTTAATATATTGGCTTGGTGCTATAGCTTATGAAATTCATGGGTTTATTATTGATATCATATATAACGTGCTCATTTTCTTTATTTTGCTACCGTTTGCATTGGGGAGGCTTATGATAAAGGAACCCATTGATAGTCCTGCTTCTCAAGTTCTTCTTGCAATCGCTCTTGTACTAACATTTATTTGGTGGTATATCCTACCATGCATTTTAGTTTTTATTTTGGAAAAAAGACGGGAAAGATAATCACTCCGCGACTCCGGCTGAGTCTGTGGTCGCTTCATTTCATTTCGCTTCCTTGCCCTTTGTGTCATATAGCGGTAGATAAAAGGAAAAATCAAAAATTTATACAAGTTCCCCTTCGTTAATCAGGCAACTTCTTGTGCCTGCAAAACCTGCAGACAATGCAACGACGTTTCTCTTTTGTCTCTGCGCTCTTTTCCTTGATTCGCAGAAACAAGTAAACAAAGTGAGTGACGTGGGCAGTCCCAGAGTAATATTTCTTTAAATTTTTGTTTTCATAAAACAATGTTTTGTTGTTAAAGAGGAGATTGTCGCACTCGTTTCACTCGTTCACAATGACAAGTTCGGGGATTGCAACGTCGCTATCGCTCACTTGGCGTAATGTGTGTCAAGGGAAAGAGCGCAACGACGATAAAGCTGTCGGATTGCTTTGTCGGCTTCGCCTCTGTGCAAGGACAAGAAAGTCAAGTTCAGCGCAATTCTTTCTCTTTTTTAAATTTAAATCCTTTTTCTTTGAAGAGTTTTATGCAAACATCTACAACTTCAGAGTCATAAAGAATACCTTTGTTCTGGGTGATTTCCTCCAGGGCTTTATCAATACCAAGCGCTGGTCGGTAAGGACGATGAGAAGACATGGCTTCAACAACATCAGCAACACCTAAAATACGAGCTTCAAGGAGAATCTCATCTCCTTTTAAATTATTGGGGTATCCTGAGCCATTCATCCTTTCGTGATGTTGAAGAATAATCCAAGCAATAGGCCAGGGAAGGTCTATATTTTTTACTATATCATAGCCAGTTTGCGAATGAATTTTAATGATGTCAAATTCGATAGTGCTAAGCTTGATTGGTTTGACGAGAATTTCAACAGGTACACTAATCTTTCCAATGTCATGGATGGCGGCAGCCATATTAATTATATTAATTTTTTCATTCGAAAGATTCATCTCTTGCGCAATAGCAGAAGAAAGTTGCCCCACACGTCGTTAATGGCCAGCAGTATACGGATCTTTCATTTCAGCCATCATTGCTATTGCCTTAATTGTGCCATCCAAAGCTTTTTGCCATTTCTCAAAATTCTCTTCTAATTCTTCTTCTAATTGTGCATGTTTTTCTTCTGTTTCAATATTATGCAGGGCAAAGCTTATGTCTTCGGCAACTTCCTTAAACAAACTTTGTTCTTCCTGGTCGTCAACAAGATGAGCAGGGATACAAACAGACATAAAACCATAAACTTTTCCACTATATTCTAATCGGATGGTCATCGCTCTTCGGTTAGAATGTTGCTTTATCAGCGGACATTCAGGGCAGGTAGATGCCGGGTCTTTGATTGTTACAACCTCCTGTTGCTTTAGGGCTTTCTGACCACAAACGGTCAACTCACCTTTCTTTACTGTTTCAATCATGGGTAAAATTGCTTTTCCTAAACCAGCTTCAGCATATGTTTCAAGTTTTCCACTTTTATCCAGCAAGGCTATCCAGACATTATAATAACCTCGTGTCTTTATAAGATTATTACATACACCTTTGAGCAATCTTTCACGGTTCTTTTCTTTTACAATAAGTTGGTTAACGTTGCGAATGGCACGAAGGACGAGATTAAGGTGCTTTATTTTCTCTTCTGCTTTTTTGCGCTCAGTGATATCTTCTCCCGAGCTAAGGTGACCAGTTATATTGCCATTTTTATCTTTGATAAAAGAATTATGCCAAGAGATTAATCTTTCCTCGCCACTTTTAGTCAGGATAGCGTTTTCGTGATATTCTACAGGTTTCATATCACTGGCTAATATCTTCTTGAAGGTACTATTTACTTCTTTTTTAAATCTTTTGGGAATAAAATTTTTAATCCAATTTTTCCCTACTATTTCATTTTCTTCATATCCTAAAATTTCGCATGTCTTCTTATTTACCAGAGTAACAATTCCCTTCTTGTCAATCACAATAAACATAATAAGAGATATATTGAGATATTGTTGAGCTTTATCTTTCTCTTGTTTTATTTTTTCATTTGCTTTTTTGCGCTCGGTGATATCCATTAAAGAAGCTACACTTTTTTTGATGCCGGGTATCATACCAATTTTTAAAAATATGTCTTTTATATTGCCTTTTCTATCTATAAAATGAAATTCATACTCTGTAGCAGCTTTTCCTTTAGTTTTTCTTCTTGCAATATGATATTTTTTCATTTTTTCTAAATCTTCCGGAATAACAAAATCTGTCCATTTCATTTTATTTTCAATTTCATTTTTAGAATATCCGCTTAATTTCTCAAATTGGGTATTTGCCATAGAAATAACTGTATCTTCTTCGATTACTACTGTAGCTGTACCTGTATTTTCAAATACGGTTTTGTATCCTTCCTCTAATTCTTTTTCTCTTTTGTTGCTCTTCTCAAGATCAAGCATCTTCTTCTCGAGTTCCTGTACCAGATGTTCGCTGTAAAGCTTGAATGTTTCCTTCTCTTTTAAAATCGGTTTTTTAGACATTATCTTGCCTTCCTTTATTTATGAATAGAAAAAATAACAATTTCTATTCTATTTGAAGTATAGGCAATTAAAACAAAAAAAACAAATTGTCAAGTGTCTGTCTGAGAAATAAATCTAAAAAAATGGAGCTATACTAAAGCAAAAATATCTTTAGAATATTGACTTTTCTGCAGTATCTCTCCCATTTATTAACAATATTAACAGCAATACATATCGAAAGCTTTGTGGTTTAGGCGATTGCAAATTAAATTCATCTGACTTGAAAAGATTTAAAGTTTAGAATAGAATTCATATTAAGGAGATGGATAATGAAAGCACAAAATAAGACCATTAAGGATTATGCTACTCAAATCAAAGTAGAAATGCCAATAGTTATTTCCTTTGGTGTCGGTAACTTATGAAGAATTATAGTGTAATTATTATAGGCGGAGGGCCTGCCGGAGCAACAGTAGGGCAATACCTAAAAGAAAAAAATATCGACTGCCTCATTATAGAAAAAGGAGAAAATTATAGAGACAAAGTATGTGCCGGCGGTATCCCTAATGGAGTAATTGACCTTCTGCCTGATAATTTAAAAAACTTTGAAAAAACGGAATATGATGCACTATCAGTAGATTTTAAAGGGAAACCGAGCAACACAGTCAAACTGAATAAACCATTTTTGTATGGCGTAGAACGAACAAAATTTGACCATCATTTAAGAGAGGGATTAAACGTTCATTACAATGAAAAGTTTATCGGCCTTAACAATGAAAAAAACAACATATCAGTCCAAACGGATAAAACAACGTATACCGCAAAATTTCTTGTTGGAGCGGATGGAGTGGGAAGTAGAGTTTCCATATTGAGCGGACTTGCCAGAAAAAAAAGATTCATCCTGGGAGAAGAAAAAGAAGTTTTTCAAAAAAATATCACAGAACCAAATACTGTAAAATTGTTCCTCAGGTACAACTATTTAGGTTATGGATGGATATTACCAAAACAAGACCATTATTCAGCAGGAAGTGGTGCATTACAAAAATATTTTTTAAGCTCCTCTAAAGGAACTGTTGAAAAATTTGACAAAGGGAAAGGAGAAACAAAAATCTATCCGATATCTCTGTGGGGAGGAGAGGAACTACTAACAAACGGACGAATAGCGCTGGCAGGAGAAGCAGGAAATCTTGTCGATCCATTTACAGCGGCAGGCATATATCCGGCTATGCTCTCTGCAAAGCTACTGGCAGGAGTCATTGAAAATGCTTTAAAAAACGGAAAAAGCAACCTTCAAGAATATAATAAACTGCTCATAGATAACTTAGGAGAAGAATTTAACTGTGCACTGCTGCTTTCAAAAATGTTTTACCCATTTTTGCCTCTAATAAAAAAAGTCATTATCAGTAAAAGTACAATGCAGCAAGCTATGGAAAGCATTTCATCCGGATACATTTCATATAAAACATTTTATCTGAAAGTACAAAGAACCAAAAAAATCCCCGTAAAAATTGTATACTTCCTTGCGCAAAAATTTGCTGGTTAACTAATTATCTCTTTATATAATTGATACTCTAAAAATATTTTAAACATTTAAGGAGCTATAAATGAAAGATATTATTTTTAAAGCAAAAATCATTGAAAAAAGCGAAAATGAAAAAGGGAAATACATAATTCTCGATCATACTGAATTCTATCCGGACGGCAAAGGCGGACAATTAGGTGACAAAGGTACAATTAACAATTCAAAAGTAGTAAAAGTTGACATATCGGACAACAAAATCCTTCACTTTGTAGAAGAATTTCCATCCGTCAAACCTGATGAAGAAGTAATTTGCATAATTTCGGGAGAACGAAGAAGAAATATATCAATCCAGCACACTGCCCAGCATATCCTCTCAGGAGCATTTTTTAACCTGTTTAACATTGAGACAGTAAGTTTTCACATGGGAGAAAATTATTGCACAATAGATCTATCTACTCCAAATATTTCACAGGAAGAGATAAAAAAATCAGAAGAACTTGCAAATAAAATTGTAATGGCTAATGTACCGATAAAAAAGTATTTTGTGAATAACGAAGCACTTGCAAAACTACCCATCAGAAAAAAACATGCCGTAACGGGCAAAACAAGAATTGTCGAAATACCGGATTTTGACATTTCAATGTGCGGAGGAACACACGTAAACTCCACAGGTGAAGTAGGAGTAATTAAAGTTACAAAATATGAAAGAGTGAAAAAAACTTTTCAACGTATTCATTTCGCTGCAGGAATAAATGCCTTGAAAGATTATCAAAATAAAACAAAGATTCTCTCAACTATCTCCAACTTTCTTACAACAGGAGAGAATGAATTGACAGAAAAGGTTGAAAACCTTTTAAAAGAATCAAAACACCTGCAAAAAGAAACAGTCAAGCTAAAAAATGAGCTGCTGGAATACGTGGCAAAGGATTTAATAAAAGAAAGTAGAAGAATAGGAACCTTTGATGTCTTAATAAAAGAGCTTAAGGATTACACAAAAGAAGATATTATAACTCTATCGAAAAAATGCATAAGCAAAAAACCTTTACTCACAATCCTATACAGAAAAGACAATGAAATAGAAATTGTTATTTCTAAAAGCGATAATGTAAATATTGATTTAATGAAATTAAAAGAAGAACTTTCTAAAAGATTTAAGGTTAAGGGTGGTGGAAATAACAAATTTTTAATACTCCAAATAAATGAAGATGAAGGATTTAAAGAATTCATCCTGGATTTTATACAGCGTAATTAGGATTAAAGAAACAGTTCTTTATATAGTGTGTTATGTACTTTTGCGCAAATTCACCCTTCACCATTGAGAGATATAAACAAAAAATATTTTATCTAAACAAATATTTTGCTAATCAAATCGCCAACAAAATGTGTTATACCTATAACTACCAGCGCAATAATCAAATGCTCTGCTACTGCTTTCCATGTTTTTGCCTTTTGTGCTCTGGCAAGGTAAATATTAAAAACGGTTAACAAAAATAGACCCCAGCTTATACTAATAATAATTGCTGTTGATAGCTGAAACAACAGAATGGGGATAACAAACGACAACGCAATAACAAATTTGGCTACAAAAGTTGAGATTGTTGATTCCCATATCTCTCTTTCTGTGTGTATGTTTTCTGCTTCTTCAGAAATATGAATACCCAATGCATCCGAAAATGCATCTGCTATTGCAATTGTTAATATCCCGCCAAGAACCACAAGCTCTGAGTGCGTGCCAGAATGTAGGCCTACCATCAACCCCAGAGTTGTAATTACTCCGGATGTTAAACCAAAACTAAATCCTGTTTTTAATGAATGATTCATTGTCATAGTTTACCGCCTTTAAATTGGATTATTCACATTTAAAATTTTTCTTATACATAATTATTCAGTAGTATATAACAATAGATGCAATAGTCAATTTTGGAATTGAATCATCTTTCTACAAACCCAACTCGTCTGCTATCTCTTGCATTGCTTTAAGCGAAATTTCAAAAAACTCGTTAAGGGGAATGCCAAGCTCTTCCTCGCAAGTCCTCATTTGATCCCTGCTTGCACCTGCTGCGAAGCTTTTGTCTTTGAATTTTTTCTTTATAGATTTAACTCGTGCGGTAGCTAATTTTTTGTCCGGCATAACCAGCCCAATCGCCACGATAAAACCCGTAATTGGGTCCACAGCATACAGTGACTTATCTAACAACGTTTTTCTGGGCAATCCATGTCTTTCGTTATGTACCTTTGCAGCATAAACCACATCCTCCGAAAGGCCTAGCTCTTTCAGCCACTCTGCACCTATTAAGCTGTGCTTTTCAGGGTCGTCTTTGGTTAATTCGTAATCGATATCATGCAGCAATCCTGTGATACCCCATTTTTCCTCATCTTCGCCCAATCTTTTTGCAACAGCTCTCATAACAGCTTCCGTTGCCAGCATATGCTTAATGAGATTTTCATCCTTTACTCGATTTCTTAATTCACCAAAAAGTTTCTCTCTATCAAATGCCATAAAAAACCTCCTTAACCCATCTAAATTTATACGTCTTCCTCGTTATAACACTTTTGTACTCTATTTTTTGCGCCGGAATACTCTGTAATCGAGAAACGGAAAAATACTGTCCCTCTCCTCTAAAAACTCCAACAAATTTTTATCAATTATATTACTTTTTACTTCTTCGTAAAGTTCATTAAATGCGTTAATATGAAATTTCACTCTATCTATCGAATAGTTTGATGCAGTCCCTGTTGTGATAAGAAATGTCCAGTCGCTACTCTCAGCAAGAAGCAACTCTCTTCCCATCTGAGTTAGTACACGCTCAATAGTATTGTCAGGAGTTGTTATTTTCTCTGCCAGTTCTATCATCCTCTTTCCCATCATATAAAGGTGAGAATACACCCAATCATTTTTCTCGTTGAGCCAAACACTAAAATACCCTCCGTCACCCCACGTGGATGGAGCAGGGAGAGATAATTGATTGGTGGGATATTTTTTTAGATAATTAAAGGGTGTAATTGTTTCAATCTTATCTGAATATTTATCGATTTTTCTCAAAAGAAATTCAATAAAATCGGACCCCTCAAACCACCAGTGCCCAAAAAGCTCCGTATCAAATGGAGCAACAATGATGGGCTCTCTGTCCATAATGCTAAGCAAATATTCTGCCTCCTTCTCTACGTTAAACATAAAATTGGCAGCATGAGTATCTGCTGTCGCAATGGCCTTTTCCCTATCGTACAGCTCTTTTTTGTTAAGCGGCACATTCCCGGTAATCTTGTGCATTTTAATGCCGGAATCAAATCTAAATCCCCCGGGATGCAGGTACTTGTTTACTTTTTCAGCTGAGATTTCATACCCAATATCCCTGTAAAATTCCCTGTAGTTAAAATCGCCAGGGTAACCTTCCTTTGCGCTCCACACCTGTTTTGAGGCCTCTGGGTCTCTTCCAAAAAATGCAACACCTTCTTCAGAATAAATTGGCGCGTGCACGCCATACAGTGGCTGAGGTTCCGCATATAAAACACCATGTGTATCAAGAAAAGTAAATTTAATGCCGTTACTTGCAAGGATTTTTTCCACACCATTTGTATAAGCGCACTCGCCAAGCCATATACCTTTAGGAGCACGTCCAAACACTCTCTTGTATGCGTCAATGCCAACTTCAACTTGCACTTCTCGTATGCGCTCGTTTAGCTCAAGAGGGAGTATCTCGTGCGTCGCGGTGCAAGTAATTATTTCAAGAAATCCTTGCTCTTGAAGCTCTTTAAAACCGGAAAGAATATCCCTATTTAATTTTACATCAAAAAAATAATTAAGCTCCTCAAATCTATTCAAATAGAATTGCAAAGTCTTTTTTTCTCTTGCACTTCCTTTATCTTCTCGAATTTCATCTCTCAAAAAGGATAGCCTGCTATCAAGATAGCGTTGATACCGCTCCATAAGCAAAGAATCTGTTAGCATAGAAATGAGTGGAGGGGTTATGGACATTGTGAGCTGAAATTTAATGCCTTCTCTTTTTAATCTTTCAAAAGAAATGTAAAGCGGAAGATACGTCTCAGTAATTGCCTCAAAAAGCCAGTTTTCCTCAAGGAAAAATTCGTGCTCGGGATGTTTGACAAAAGGAAGGTGGGAGTGCAATACAATGCTGAGATATCCCCGCTTGTTTTTCATCGTTCTTTAGGAATTTTTATATATTTTACTGTCTTTGCAGTTTTTTCGGTCTTTTCATTTCTTTTTTCAAGAGCATCTTTGTCTTGTACTTTCCTTTGCCTCTTCACAATCCTCCTTATATCCGGATCCACATAAGCCCATTTAATCGTCTTTTTCGCCGAAGGTTTGCTGCGAGGAACTACAATCTCTTCGGAAGAAACGACAGAAACAAACCTTTTTCCTTTTTTAAACCCAATAGAAGCTGTTAGAGGTTTACCTTCTTCAACACGCAAATATCCTTTACCTTTGTATGAGGCAACAGGAATTTCAAGCACTGTCTTGCCCTTATTTTTTAATCGAAGAAAGATGTCTGATTTTTTTCCTTTGCCTACAATTTTCCAGTGCACATAAACATTGCCGGGCTCTTTAGGTAGAAGTTCTAAATGATTCACTCCGTAGTGCACATCAAGTTTTCTTCTTTTTATCTTTTCCTCGCTTTTAGCAATTTTTTCTTTCGTTTCACCTTTAAGTTTAATCGCATCGATTAGTGTTGTTTTATTCATCTTGTGTCTTCCTTTTATTTCGTGACGCTTTGCCACATCTAAAAGCTCTTTTTTAGTCATTTCACCATAACTTTTTTTATTCATTTTAGTACCTCCTTAAATCGATATACGCGGAAAGCTTTCAGGAAACCTGTACCCCCGTGGTATTACAACAATGCCAGAATTGGACACATAAAAATATTTTTCATCCACTTCCCGATTAAATCCTATCTCTACATTATCGGGAACAAAGACCTTTTTGTCTATAATTGCTCTCTTTATGCGGGTATTTTCCCCAATATTGGTGTTATTGAATATGACTGAGTCTTCAACGCTACTCTTTGCGCCAATCCTCACCTTTGGAAAAACAACAGAATGAAGGATTGCCCCTCCCTCAACAATCACACCATCAGCTATCAAGGAATCTTTTGCATAACCGAATATCTTCTCTCCGTTAACTTCTTTGTAAGTAAATTTCGCCGGAGGAAGCTGTCTTGCATGAGTGAAAAATGGCCAGCTTTGATCGTAAAGGTTTAGCTTCGGTAGAGGAGACAAAAGATCCATATTGGCATTATAAAAAGAATCAATTGCACCAACATCCTGCCAGTATCCCTGCTCGTTATTTTCATCCACAAAACGATAAGAAAATACTTCATTTTTATTAGATACGGCAAACGGTATAATGTCTTTGCCAAAATCATGAGACGAACTTTGTATTTTTGCATCATGAGCAAGAAGTTTGTTTAATGTTTCTCTGTTGAATATATATATTCCCATAGAAGCAAGAGAATAATCGGGTAAATCAGGCAAAGTAAAAGGATTTTTTGACTTTTCTCTAAAATCAACAACTTTGCCGTTATTGTTTACTTGCATAATACCAAAGGATTTTGCCCGCTCCTTTTTTACAAGAACCGCTCCAATGGTAATCTCAGCTTTATGCTCAATGTGGAATTCAAGCATTTCCCGATAATCCATTTTATAGATGTGATCGCCAGAAAGAATTAATACATATTCAGATTCTTCTCTTTCAACAAAGTACAAATTTTGGTAGACAGCATCAGCCGTGCCTACATACCACCTTTCACCAAGACGTTGCTGCGGCGGGATGTCTGTTATATACTCACCGAACCTGTCACTCAAAAACCTCCATCCTAACGCAAGATGTCTGCTGAGAGAAGCTGATTTATATTGAGTAACAACAAGAATTTTCTTCAGGCCTGAATTAACACAATTACTTAGCGTAAAATCAATAATCCTGTATTTTCCCCCAAATGGTACGGCCGGCTTTACTCTTTCTTCTGTAAGCGGATATAGCCGTTGCCCTTTTCCCCCGGCAAGCAGAAATACTAATGTCTTTTTAATAATCTTCTCGCAGTCCATGGCTTCCTCCAAAGGCTTTCTTTTATTATAAGATTAATGGAGGAAAAAGAAAAATACAGGCTAATAAAAGAGGGAATCCTCGTCTTTGATGTTCAGATACCGTTTTGCTTTGTCTGTGGCAATTCTTCCCTTTGGCGTTCGAAGAAGAAAATTTATCTTCATAAGATACGGCTCTATAATATCTTCTAGTGTTCCTCTATCTTCACCGCATGCCGTTGCAAGCGTTGTAATTCCCACAGGACCACATTTGAATTTTTTAACGAGATTGCTCAGATATTTCCTGTCCAAATCATTCAGGCCAAAACTATCTATATGGAGATCCTTACAGGTTTCCTCCACAATATCTTTAGTGATGACTGTATTGTTCCTTACCTCTGCAAAATCTCTTACACGTCTAAGCAGCTGTATAGCAATTCTGGGTACCCCTCGCGCTCGTTTTCCAAGAATCAATGACGCATCATCATCTATGTTGATACCTAAAATTTTGCTGTCGCGAAGTATAATTTCTCTCAATTCATCCGGATTGTACAGCTCAAGATGATAAACTATGCCAAACCTATCCCGAAGCGGAGGGGAAATTAAGCCAAAACGGGTTGTAGCTCCGATAAGGGTAAAAGGATTTAGATCAATAACGATAGTGTGAGCCGAACGTCCCCCGCCAGCCACAATGGGCAATTTAAAATCTTCCATTGCCGAATAAAGAACTTCTTCATTTGCTTTAGGAAGACGGTGAATTTCATCGATAAACAGCACGTCGCCCTTTGAAAGGCCTATAAGAATTGCCGCAAGATCTGCGACTCTCTCCAGAGATGGACCGGTTATATGTTTAACATGAACACCCAACTCATATGCAATAATAGAAGAAAGAGTAGTTTTGCCAAGGCCTGGCGGACCATAAAAAAGTGTATGATCCAGTGACTGTTGCCGGGAACGAGCAGAATCCAAAAAAACTCTCAAGCTTTTTTTGACCTGCTGCTGTCCAATAAACTCGTCTAAACTCTTTGGTCTTATAGGGTTACTCATTGCTTAACTTTTTTATCGCCATTTTAACGATATTTTCCACGGAATCGTTTTCGTCCATAGTTTTCAATGCTTTTACAGCGTCTGCAGCACTATAGCCAACGGATATCAGCGCATTCTTCGCAATTTGAAGATTTTCATTTAAAGGTACTTTTTCTTCCAGCAAGTCTTTTATTTCTCCGCCTAATTCGATGACTACCCTCTTTGCAGTTTTCCCACCAATTCCGGGAACAGTTTGAAGCTTTTTGAAATCACCGGTTTCAACCAGAGAAATAAACTGCTCTCGTGAAAACCGTTTAAAAATTTCAAGTGCCGTTTTTGCTCCGATACCACCAACTTTTCTAATGATAAGCCCGAATAATTTCTTTTCCGACATTTCTGTAAATCCGTAAAGAGTTGTTCCGTCGTCTTTCACATCCTCATATATATACAAACTAATATCATCCCCAACATCAAAATTTCCAATTCGTGGCAATAATACTTCAAAACCAATACCATTAACGAGTACAATAAAATTATGGCCATTTATTTCATAAATATTACCCTTTAATAGTGCAATCATTTGGTTTTCTCCAGATATGGAATTGTATAAATATGACAAAGCGCAAGCGCAATACCATCCGCAGCATCATCAGGACGAGGCAAACGATCCATTTTAAAAATGTTCATAATAGCATATTGCACTTCCCTTTTGGTAGCTCTACCTGCGCCAAGCAAGGCTTTTTTTGCCTCCGACGGAGTATACTCGAATACCTCATTATAATATTTGGAAACAGCGAGCATTATAACTCCCTTTGCCTCACTAACATTAATCACGGTTTTTAAATTCGTATTGAAAAACAGTCTTTCAATTGCTACATAATCAGTCTTATTTTTATCCATAAGTTCCAATAATTCTGAATACAGTTTGTTAAGCCGCTCAGGGATATTAAGATTCGAAGGTGTTTTTATCACACCATAGTTGATTAGTTCTAACAAATCACCATCTTTCTGTACAATACCAAAACCTGTAGAAGCAATACCCGGGTCAATACCCAAAACTCTAATCATTCTCTAAATTCCAATCTCATCGAGAATTTTTTTTAATTCGTCGTCATCTATATCGTAATTTGTATAATAATCCTGCACGTCATCGTGATTTTCAAGTTCGTCGCAAAGTTTAAGAGTTCTTACTGCATCGTCGCCGGAAACTTTGACTGTAGTTTTTGGCCTGAGTACAACATCGGCATTTTTTATTTCTATCTTTTGCTCTTCCATTTTTTCTTTTACTGTTTCAAGTGCTTTTGGATTAGTTATCACCGTGAAAGCACCGTCTTGCTCTTCAAGGTCTTCTGCTCCGGCATCGGCAGCAATCATAAAAAGATCATCATATTTTAGCTCAGATGATTCTATTTCAATTTCTCCCTTTGTTTCAAAATTCCAGGAAACCGCCCCTGATTCTGCAAGACTTCCATTAAATTTACTCAATGCCCTTCTCAACTCTGAGACAGTTCTATTTTTGTTATCTGTAGATATCTTCAAAATAAATGCAATGCCACCAGGTCCATATGCTTCATATGTAACTTCTTCGTACGTGACGCCAGGAAGCTCGCCTGTTCCGCGCATAATTGCCTTTTTAATATTATCCAAGGGCATACCTGTTTTTTTAGCTTTCTCAACAGCCCCTCTCAAACGCGTATTAGTCTCGAGGTTACTTCCACCTTGTTTTGCGGCAACGATTATTTCTTTCGTTAATTTTGTAAAAACTTTGCCTCTTTTGGCATCCTGAGAACTCTTCCTTGCTTGTATATTATGCCATTTCGAATGTCCAGACATAAAAGCCTCCTTATTGTTTGTTTAAAAAACTTTTTACTATATCTAAAAAATACTTATGGATTCTTAAATCGTTCCCCAGCTCCGGATGAAAAGACGAGGCAAGAATATTTCCCTGCTTCACAAAAACAGCACCCTCGGGAAGTTCGGATAGAATTTCCACATCTTTACCAGGATTCTTTGCAACTGGAGCTCTGATGAAAGTTGCATGAAAGGGGGTATCAAAGCCTTTTATCGTAAGATCCGCTTCCATACTATCCACCTGTCTGCCAAAAGCATTTCTTATTATTGTAGTGTCAATTAACTCTAATGTAGGCTGGTTAAACCCGTTAATGTGCCTGGACAAAAGAATCATTCCGGCACAGGTCCCAAATATTGGCATTCCTTTTGCTGCCCTCTCTTTTAAGGCAGCATCTATCTTATAGAGACGAATAAGTCTTCCTATGGTTGTGCTTTCTCCTCCGGGCAGTATCAACCCGTCTACAGAATTAATGCTTTCTACCGTCTTTACAGCTAATGCTTCCGCTCCCGCGTGCTTTAACATATTAATATGTTCTGATACAGCGCCCTGGATTGCAAGTACTCCTATCTTCATCTACTCTCCTCTTACCTGCATTTTATCTTTATCTGTGAGATCTTTAATGTCTATACCTGCCATCTCTTCGCCAAGGTTCTCCGACACTTTTGCGACTATCTCTGGCTTGTCAAAATAAGTTGTCGCAGCAACAATTGCCTCTGCTCTTCGTTTTGGATTAGCAGATTTGAAGATGCCAGAACCAACAAAAACACCATCGGCCCCAAGCTGCATCATAAGAGATGCATCAGCAGGTGTCGCTATGCCTCCAGCAGCAAAATTTACAACAGGAAGCCTCCCCAATGCTTTTATCTCCCTTACAAGCTCTATGGGTGCTCTTATCTCTTTTGCTTCCGTAAAAAGTTCATCGTCACTCATAGTCTGAATCTTTCGAATTTCATCCGTCACAACGCGCATATGCCGCACTGCTTCTACTATATTTCCTGTACCAGGCTCTCCTTTTGTTCTAATCATTGCAGCGCCTTCGGAAATCCTGCGTAATGCCTCACCAAGGTCCCTTGCCCCACACACAAACGGTATTTTAAAATTCCATTTATTGATATGATGTACTTCGTCAGCCGGAGTAAGCACTTCACTTTCATCAATAAAATCCACCCCAATTGATTCTAAAATCTGTGCCTCGGCAAAATGCCCAATCCTTACCTTTGCCATAACCGGAATAGAAACAGCATTCATTATATCCTTTGCTAACTTTGGGTCGACCATTCTTGCAACGCCACCCTGTTTTCTGATGTCAGCAGGAATTCGCTCCAATGCCATTACAGCAACTGCGCCTGCTTCTTCAGCTATTTTAGCCTGCTCAACAGAAGTTACGTCCATAATGACTCCACCTTTGAGCATTTCGGCCAATCCTTTTTTTACTTTTATCGTCCCATAAATTTCTTCCATAAGCTATCGCCTCCTCTACTATTGTATGCTTTTCCTTCTAAAAATCAACTCGTTAAGGGTCATTGGAAGCGAAAAATCCAGCCACAAAACCTGTAGAAAATGCAGCCTGCAAATTGTAGCCACCGGTGACACCATCGAGGTCTAACAATTCTCCGGTAATATATAAATTTTTAATGAGTTTTGACTGCATCGTTTTCGGGTCAACTTCTTTTAATAAAACCCCGCCTTTTGTAACAACAGCATGCGCAAAACCTTCGGTGCCAGTAACGGTAAGAGGAAAGTGTTTCAACAGATGAAGCACTTTTTTCCTCTCTTCTTTCGTAATTTCGTTGCACTTTTTATTCGGAACAACAGCTGTTAATGACACAAAAATTGGAATAAAACTGCGCGGAAGAAGATCGTCTAAAGAATTTTTATATTCCTTATTTGAATATTTTGCAAAATCTTTTAATAATCTTTTGTCAAGAACTTCTTCGTCAAGCGCGGGTTTTAAATCAATTTCTAAAGGCAAAGGTTTAGTAAGATACGGAACAATTTCCGATGAAATCGATAATATGATAGGACCTGAGATTCCCTTTTTTGTAAAAACCATATCGCCAAAATGGGAAAATTTCTTTTTACCAACGCTTGCACTGACTCTCACATTTCTCAGTGATAACCCTTCCAGCTCTCTTACCCATTTTCCCTCCACAACAAGCGGGACAAGCGCAGGATATAACGGCTGGATTGTATGCCCCGTTTTTGCAAGCATACCAAACCCGTCGCCCGTGGTACCGAGGCCAGGAAATGATTTTCCACCTGTCGCAAGAATTACCGCATCACCTAATATCTTTTCGTCAGATTTAAGCACAATCCCTTTTACCTCATGATTTACTATTATAAGATCTTTTACGGATGTCTTTTCCTTTACAGTCACATTTCGGTGTTCAAGTTCAATTTTCAACGCATCGAGGACATCCTTACCGTGATCACTTGCAGGAAAAACTCTGCTACCTCTTTCCGTTTTTGTCCTTACGCCAATTTCTCCAAGAAATTTGACAAGATCTTCATTTGAAAATGCATAAAATGCATGATGCAAAAATCGGCCGTTCCGTCCAAATGCCTTGGTTAATTGGTCAATAGGCCCGGCATTCGTCACATTGCATCGGCCTTTTCCTGAAATAAGAATCTTGAGGCCAAGCCGTGGCATCTTTTCAAACATGTAAACTTTGCTCTTTTCAGCAGCTTTTATGGCAGCCATTATTCCTGCTGCTCCACCGCCAACAATTAAAATTTTCTTTTCCATGAGATAATATTATATATTAGAAATGGTATTTATAAAATATGTACATCCTTGTCTGTCAGAATAAAAATAATTATGCCTTTTATACAACTTTTTTGTCAAATTGTTCACCTGGTGCCAGGCACCGGATGAACAATAGTAAGATGAGATGAAATCTGGGGAGTGGCATGGCAGTCCCATAGTAACATTTCTTTACATTTTTGTTTTTCCAAAACAATTGTTTGTTATTAAAAAGATAAAAAGTGGTTATTTTTGTGCCAGGCACCATTTTAACCGTTTTTGAACGATCGACCGATTTATTTGTTCTCGGCAGTGAAAAAAGCGCAATGACACAGAAAAAAAAGTGCAATGACAGTGTAGAAACAAAAATGGCTATGCGCTTGCATCCGACTACCCTTTCCTAGCGGTATGATAGCAAAAAGCTCCAGTGAGATGTTCCTACGGCACATATTACATCCTCTTACCGCTGCTTCTTTCCAGATCTCACGGGGTTCAAGGGTTCACATTGCGTAGGGTCCCACCTTCAACACTTTTTAACTGCCTCCAGCCTAACAAAAGATAGGCCTCGTACAAGTTTTCAGCCCCGGTATAGCAGATTCCGGGTTACAGGGCACTGCTAGCTCCCCGCTTTAGCACAGCCATTATATTATAACAAAAATCCGAAATTACTCTATGGGTTATTTTCAGGAAGTTTCAACAAAGGAAACAGTAAACTAATTTCCTTGCCTTTCTCGACCTCAACAGTTGTGGAAAAAGGCAAATACCCGACTTTTTCAATTCTCACTTTATAAATGTTAGGTTCTATGTCGATTGCAGTGTGGGGAGTAGTGCCCACTAAAACATTGTCAATATATAGATTAGCACCGGCTGGCACAGAATCAATTGTTAAAAAGGTGTCTGTTTTTTTAAGTGTAATTTTTCGATTTGTGGTCTCCCCTTTAATAGTTTCAATTTCTTCCTCGTATGACGTGTAACCATCTTTTTTTATGGAAAGTTTGAATTTTCCAGGGTCGAGATTTTCAATTTTTACTGGCGTTACACCCTGCTCTTCATCATTTAAATAAACGTTTGCTCCCTCAGGGTCACTCACAATATCAATAGCACAGTATTGTGCTAAAAGTTCCGCATCTATTTGCAAAATTTTGTATTCTTCTATATCTATTTCTTTTGACCAGGTGGTAAAATTTTCTTTTCTCACTTCGATAAAATGTTTGCCATACAAAACATTTTCAAGCCTGATAGGCGTAAACCCCTTCTTTGCACCGTCAACATACACTTCGGCTTCTGTCGGATAAGATGTTATTTCAAGCGCAAATGTCGCATGGCTGAGATTGGCAATAATAAGCTGTTTTGAGTTGTTTTTATCCAATTTTCGCTCGTATATTTCTGTTTCATACCCTTCTTTTTTGACCTCAATTCCATACATACCAAATTTTAATCCTGATATCGTAAGAGGAGTTGTACCTCTTAAAACACCATCAACATAAACATCAGCGTCTTTCGGGTATGAATCAATTGTAATAACACCTGAGGCATTTGCGTTTAAAGAAACAATAAACCAGATTACAATAAAAACAATTATTAAAAAAGCGATAATAAGCAGTATTTTCCCTCTTTTATCCATTGTTCGACTCCCAACGAGAAATAAACTCCCATATAGAATTTGCTACTTTTTCCGGTGCCGAGGTTCCATCCACCACGACAAACCTCTTATCCTCTCTGGCAAGTTCAAGATAACCTTCTCTCACTTTGTTCAAAAAATCCATCCCACCTCTCTCTATTCTGTCTTTTTCAGCAAGTCTTCTAAGTCCAATTTCAGGCGAAATATCTATAATGAACGTCAAATCGGGCTTCAGTCCGGAAAGGATATTTTGATGAACAAAATTAATAAAATCAATAGGAACCCCGCGCCCAAAACCCTGATAAGCAAGCGATGAATCAGCAAATCTGTCCGAAATGACAATTTTACCATTTGACAAAGATGGTATGATAATTTTTTTAGCGTGCTCTTTTCGGTCAGCCGCAAAAAGCAAAAATTCCGATACCGGATTCATATTATCGTTTAATAAAATCTCCCTGATTTTCTTACCCAAAGGAGTTCCCCCGGGTTCTTTAGTAAGCACGACAGGACGATTCAGCTGATCGAACCGATCTTTAAGAAGCATTGCCTGAGTTGATTTCCCGCTTCCGTCAATTCCTTCAAATGTAATAAATAGACCTTTCATATTGCCTTCCTTTTCTTTGCATAGATTATTACCCTTCTATTAGGTTCAAGCCCTATCACTTCGCTATTTAACCCAAACCGGGCAATAAACGCCTGTTCTTCATCTCTTACTGTTTTATTTCCGGGAGGAAGCTCCACGCTTCCACCGTTTTTCAGCACGCCTTGAATAATTTCTTCCAATTTTTCATAATCGATAATTACTTCCTTCAGCTGTTTTTTTCTTGCTCTCCTTAAAAAATCTTTAATATTTTTCAACGTATTTTTTTCAATGATTTCCACTGGAATACCCATTTTTTGTGCTACTTCTAATATTTCTTTTTTCTTCAATAGTTTTTCTTTACTCACAAGAATAATATCAGCCCTGCCTATATCCTTTACAACATGCATCGGCGCCCGTACTGAACGAATCCCCCTTTCAAGATAGCTCGTATTAATGCACAAAGGAAATATCGCCGTGCTTACTTCTTTTAGTACTGTAATTGTAAGATCTTTTTTTTCGGTCAAATCTTTTTTCCCCGAGAGGCTGCTTATCGTTTTGATTTCAGGAGTTATAATAAATCCCCTCAGCAATGCATCAACCGTGTCGGCAAGGTTACTATAAATGGCAAAAACTCCTCTCTCCCTTAACTCGATAAGTATATCAAAAGTTGGCGGAGATTTTCTCTCGAGAATTGTTTTTTGCGTACCTCTTCTATCTGCTTCTTCATCCCCGAGTGTCACCGCAGTGATACCACCTATAAGGTCCTGAAGAGTAGGATTTACAAGAAGATTTTCGATGCTTGTTCCATGCGCAGTTCCTATCAGTCTCACTCCGCGCTCTGCAATTGTTCTGCAAGCTTTTGCCTCTTCAGAACGCCCTATTTCATCAATTATTATTACTTCTGGATAATGGTTTTCAACAGCTTCTATCATTACATCTTCTTGTCCTCGGTTAAAAGGAACCTGCATTCTTCGTGCACTGCCAATACCCGGGTGCGGAATATCGCCATCACCTGCAATCTCATTAGATGTGTCAACAACAATAACCCGCCTGCCAAGTTCTTCACTAATGACCCGAGCAGCCTCGCGCAAAAGAGTTGTTTTTCCAACTCCCGGCTTACCCAAAAGTAAAACATTTTTGTCACCTTTTATAATATCCCGTATCGGTTCCATTGTTCCATAAATTGCCCTTCCCACCCGAGAGGTAAGGCCAATGATATCCTCACGCCGATTTTTCACGGCAGATATTCTATGAAGCGTGCGTTCTATGCCGGCACGGTTATCCTTATCAAAATCTCCTACATATGATATAACAAAATCAAGTTCTTTTTGTGTTACAGGATCCTCCGTCAGATAAATAGTCCTGTTGGCGAAACGAGCTTCAGGTTTTCTACCGAGATCCAAAACGATTTCAATGAGTTTATCAAAATCGCCAATCGATTGCAGTGCTTCTCTTATAGTAGGGGGGAGTATCCCCAAAAAAACTTCTTTTTCAAAATTTTTTTGCTCGTCCATATTTTTGGTCATTTCTTATTCTTCCTGCACCAAAAAAAAGTTTCTATCTCTTTCCGTACATCATCCAGGTCTCCAAACAGACTAAAAAGCTCATATTTATCTGTGTCGATCTGAATGACAGGAGCTATTTTAAACTCATTCATCCAGCAATCGTACTGCTTATTAAGTTTTTTGATATAAGATCTCTGAATATTTTTTTCGTACACTCTTCCCCGTTCTCTGATGCGTTCCATCAGCGTAGGAACAGATGTTTTCAGATAGACAACCAAATTGGGAGGGGTAAGTGTCTCTACTATAAGTTCGTACGCACGTTTATATATTTCATACTCCTTCCTGGAAAGCACAATTCTGGCAAACACTTCGGCATCTTCATAAATTGTTCTATCCAACAAAAGGTACTGTGCATTTTCTTCTGCTATTTTTTGCATTCTTGCTCTTTCTGTAAGAAAGAACAACTGTGAATGAAATGCCCATTTCTTGGAATCTTTATAAAAGTCTTTCAGAAATGGATTTTTTGCTTCCGGCTCAAGGACAGATTGAAAATGCCATTTTTCTGATAGGTGTTTAGTCAGTGTAGATTTGCCTGCACCTATATTCCCTGCAATTGCTATTATAAATTTTGGCTTATTCACACCCTTATCCCTTGTTCGATGAATTTAAAAGGAAGCGATGAGTGAGATAAAAGTTGTATATGAAATTCTTTTTCATCCATCTTTTTTCTAAGTACTTTTTCCTTAATTGCCATAATAAAATCAAGTCCTAGAACGCCTTTTAGGCTTTTTCCATTTTCTGTAATAATACTACTGGCAAACTCATCTTTATCAAGAATAATCCTGTCTTCTTCGACAATCTTTTTAAATTCTTCAATCCCTATTCTGTTGTTAAGCAGTTCATTTTCGATAAGCGCCTTAAGTAGTACGCTGTACTGGTCATATAAAAAAACAAGTTCAAACTCATCCCCGTATCTATTTTTTAATTGATTGCTCATCACTCGTTTGACATAAATTTCCCAGCCCGCATCAAAAAGAGGATTCACAAAAAAAGCTCTGAATTGAGATTCTTTTCTTCTTTTAATTTCAGATTCGTAACTTTTCCCGGGATACCCAAGAGAAGCAAGTTTAAACACAAGCGTCGAAAGTGTCATTGGGGAAGTAAACGTCAAAGGGATAACTGTATGCGTATCAAATGGTCCAGAAGGAATAATGATGCCGGGACTAATTCCTTTAACAAAATCAAACGCTCTATTTTCGTTTTGTAGTATAAGCTTAAACTCTACGGAAAGATCTGTATGCCCAAATATGTTTTCACCTGTGCTCTTAATATGGTCAAAAATTGCGGCTACCTGCTCAATCGTGAATAGCTCCTTTTTATCCAATATATCCTTAATCGTAACACTACAGGACTGAGAAATCTTTATCGCTCGCGCCTTTTTTTCGATAAGCTCGTGCAAAGCGGAAAGTCGGTTCCTTAAATCGACCCGAACCTCGCTTAGTGGAAAATTCCCCAGATATTCTCTCTTTAGTTCTTTTACAAAACTTAAGCTTCTATTTTCCTGAGAAAGAGTGATATTATCAATAAAATTCAGCATTTTTCCTATTTCGCCAAGTGCTTCCGCCTTTGCTAATTTAAAATCGTCTTTGCCATCTCCATTACTTTTCCCCAAAAGATAGCCACTAAACTCATCGACAAATATATTTAAAAACTGCAAGTCTTTAAGTGCTGCCGCTTTTTCAAGGTAATTTGAAAATTGCAGATTTTCCTCAACCCCCTTGCGTATTGTTCCTATTGCAGATAACCTGTCAAGAAAATTTTTGCTCCCCACATTAAAAGACGCATGAGATCCAAAAGCAGAATAAAGCAAACCATCCTTAATTACAGAAGTATACATCAATGGATTTGTTACATATTCTTTATCATTTGCCACCCAGTTGAGTTCGTTATCAACTCGCTTCTCAAGCAACAAATAATCAAGTTTTCTCCCCTTTTTTACCTTTATCTTTGAAAGAAAGAGTTTTTTCTTGATGTTTTTAAGTTCAGCTGCCCAGCTATCAAAATCCATTCTATCAAAGCTGCCAAATCTATAATCATATCGATGTATTCCTAATTTAGTAGCTTTTATAGAAAATCTATACAAAAACTCTTCAAAATATTCTTCAAATATTTTATCCAGTGCGGAATCAAAGTTCATTTGTTATCTTTACCTCACCGTTTATATTCTTTACATTAAGCACAAGGTTGTAGACAACATTGGTTGCGCTTTCTGTTGATTCAAAATTTACTTCTACAGGAAATCCGTTTTCTGAAATTTCAATTTCCATATTTCCATTCTCCCAGGTAAAATAAATCACATTATTTTCAACCCTTGTTTCGTTGGGGATGTCAGATGGAAAAATTAAAGCAAATAATTCTTGTATTGGAATAAATACTATATTTTTCTCATAAAGAATCTGCTTCTCTTCAGCAGTAAGTGGGCCTTCAACAAGTAGATTGTCGTCACTTTTATACATCTGGTTATCAATAGACCATATTTTTATATGGGAACCCGAAAAATCACCATTACTTTCAAAAAAGAAATTTTCCCCGTCACATTTAGCTACAAATTCTTGGCTTTTGCTATTCTCTCCCGCAACAGTCAAGTGATATTCGTACTCATAGCTTGCCACACCGCCAAAAATATCGAGAATCTGTCCTTGAATCTCCTCATAGCTAGCAGTATCCAAAAAAATTCTTGCACTTGAATAAAATATCGCAAATGGCAATTGCACAGTTTTTTCAGCGTAACCAAGATGAAAAAACTTCACTTTCTCAGGAAACGCCAGCCGAAAAAAAGATAAATTTCCCTGATAATTCGTATAGTAATTGCTTTTACCTCTGGTCACAGAGGTAAAAGCAATTGGCTTCCCATCGTTCTTACTGTATACTGCTACTCTACTGAAGGAACAACCTACCAAAAGCAAACATAAAACAACTAATAAAATAACTTTTATGCTAACTTTTTTCATACTTATTCTGGTTGAAACTCATCAGGAACCACAAGATTCATTATGTTTTGATAAAACCATCTCATAAATCTTTTGTATCGATTGTCAATAATGATTTCAGATTCATTTTCGTCCATTAAATTTGTCCGTAATTTAATCAAATACTGCTGCTTTTCAAGAGTTAGTGCGCTTCTCTCGATTTTATCATACTTCTCCGTGAATATTTCTTCACTCGTCTTACCCTCTTCAGCGAAAGCAAAACTCCATTCTTCGTAGTAAACATAAATTTCTTCCGGAGTCAGCACAATATGTTGTGTAAGTTTGTCAATTTCTTTTTGTGCTATAATTTTTTCTCTTAATACAGCGCGTAGCTGCTGCTCAGTAATCCTGCGAAAAGCAAGTTCGCTTGCAAAATTTTCTTCTTGATTATCCGGAATTCCTGTAGCTGCTTTTTTAAACTCGTACATCGCTGCATCCAATTCACTTGCGGTGCAGTTAAAATTGTCTTGCAATCCCATCAGATAAAAGAATTTTCTAGATATCACTTCCTTTTTAGCAAGACTATTAAGTGCAGAAAGGGTTAATGCGCTTTGCGGATCTCCACCCAGTAGTTGCAGCACGCTTACATTCTTTTTGTAAGCCTGGTCAACAATTTCATTAGACATCTCATAAGAGTAAATCGGTTCGCCTTTCACGTACGCATAAACATTTTTCCCGGAATAGATATATCCATAGATCCCTAAAAGTATTGCTGCAACAATAACAATGATTGTGAGAATAAGGAGAGGTAATTTAAATAATCGCCTAAAAAATCGTTCCTTTTCTTTCTTTTTCATTAATTCCCCTCGCCTATTGGTTGAAGAGGCTCTCCGCCCTCATTTCCTTCGTCTGGCAAAGGAATAATAGAAGTGTCAGGTATTTCAGGTATAGCTTCCTCTGAGGTTTCGCCAGTGGTAACTCTGTCCCACCATGCGACAAAACTACGCCACTCATCTCCAAAATGTCTATCAAAAAACGCTGTTATACTAATCCATGGATTTGTCGTTCTCACCTTGTACTTCTTCTTCAAGGTTTCAATAAATTCCTCTTCCACTTCAAGTTTTTTCTCGTTCATAACATCGTCTTTTACCTTTGCATACACTTCTTCACTGTCTAAAGAAGCTTTCACCGCTTCCTTCTTATCAATCACATTGACTGCTACGTAACCATCAGATGTTTTAATCGGGCCCGCAATATTTCCTATTGCAAGTTTTTCTACTGCCATAAAAAGTTCCGGACGGTCAGCTTCTGCAAAGAACCCTGTTTCTCCATCATTTTCCTTCGTTGCATCGTCCTGAGAAAACCTTTTCACCGCTTCGATGAAATCCATCCCATTTTTAGTTTGAACAACAATAGAATTTGCACTCATTTTAGCAGCATCCTCACTCTTTGTGTCATCTTGCGTATACTTAAATAGAACAAGGCGAACATTAATCATTGCAGGCTCATCATATTTTTCACCTGCTGGCTTCTTGCCCAATATATGGATAATATGAAAACCAAAGTCAGTCTTTACAGGTTCAAGAATATCACCAATTTTAGTATCAGGATCAAAACAAACCTCTTCAAACTCTTTTACCATCTGACCTTTAGAGAAATATCCAAGACTTTCGTAACGTGCAACTTCTTTACCGGTATCGGCTGCTGCTTTATTTAATTCTTCTGCTTTTTTATTTGAGAAGCTTGCAAAGTCAAATTTATCTCCTTCTTTCTTCTTTTCATCCATTATTTCGTTGTAGATATCTTCTATTTGGGTTTTTACAGCAGCAATATCGCTCTTAGAAGCATCCGCTTCTACTTGTAATAAAAAGTGTTCTGCATCAACTTGATATACAGAATTCCAATACAAATTCACATCGTCATCCGTAATTTCTATTGTTTTATACTGTTCTTCCATTGCAGCCTGCGAGAGTAAAGGCCTTTCAACGTAAGGAGTAAGCTGTTCCCGTAAGTACTTTTTATATTCATCCATTGAGCCATACTGAGCAACTACATAATCATTAAATATAGCTTCACCCTGATTGCTCTTTCCCTGTTCTATGATTTGATTAATCTGGTCATCCATATTTTTATTAAAAGTATCCTGATCGACCTTAAGGTGCTGTGCCTGTGCATACTGAACAAGAAGTGACTGGTTTATAAAGCTATCCTTTACGTTTTTTTCCAGGTTAACACGCATTTCACTATAAGATGGGTCGGTTAAATCCAATCCATACTGCTGATACATCTGGATATAATAATCAATTTGATCCTGAATTTCTTGCCTGTTGATTGTTTCCTTACCAACGTGCGCAACAACATCTCGTTCAAGATATCCCCACACTCTTGCTATTCCAAAGAGCATTATAAATACGAGCAACACAGAAATAAGGACCTTAATCCATCTCCGCTGTTTTGTTTTTTCTCGTACAGGAGCTATAACGCCCTCTTTTCTCAATTTTCTAATTCTACTTTCTCTTCCCATAAATTCACCTCTCTTATATTTTACTTAAAATAGTCATCTTTTAAAATTCCATTCGTAAGTATTATATTTTTCGTGATATAATTTTTCTGCTAAAATTTTTTCATCCTTTGTAAGCTCAGTAGGAATCAGTGTTTCGTCCGTAACCTCTTCCATTCCTCTTTTCAAAGCATCTTTTATCGCGTCAAACGTAATTTCCTTGTTCAATTCATCAGAAAGTGATGAAATTTTCTTTTTGGACAATTCCACAAGTCTTTTCCTTGCATTCTCATCCAGGTTAAAACAATAAAATATTTGCTCAAGATCGACATGATAAAGGATTGAGCCGTGCTGCAATAAACCATAATCATTCCTCATCTGTGCAGAACCTACAACTTTTTTACCATTCAATAAAATATCCGAAAACGTCGGTGCAGCAAAACATGAAGGAGAAGATATTTCATTGTCCTCTCTATCAGAAAAATATGCATTCCCTCCAAGCAAACCTATTGCCTTTATAATGCCTTCACAGAGATAATGAAAAGAATCGAGAAGATTCATCTCCAAAATCCTATGGGGGTGTGCCATAGTTACGCTATATGTCAGCTCCTTATCGTGCAACACTGCCCTGCCTCCTGTAGGCCTCCTGACATAACCAATGCCTAACTCCTTACAATGAGTAAAGTTTACTTCTTTTTCCATCTTTTGAAAATAACCAATAGAAAGTGTAGGGGGAACAAATTTATATACGCGAAGCGCAGGTGGAAAGCCTTTCTCTTTTTCTATTACAAGGAGCGTCTCATCAATTGCCATATTCATTGCCCCATCATTTTCATTTGTTTCAATAATTCTTATCATAACAAGCCATATTGTAATAAATAATGGCAAAAAGTCAAAATTTTTCTAATGCTTGACTGTGCCTCGCAAAACTGTAAACTATGTAAATAAAAGCTATCAAAGGCAGGGAAATATCAAATACAAAAATGCTGGAAAAAAATTGGATTCAAAAACTAAATAAACTCCGTTAGATAAATTAATACCTGGAGAATAGCTAAATACAGGAAATAAAAAATGAAGAAAATTAATATAAGCAATGAAGTAAAAGATACAATAGAAAAATTTGCCCTCATTAAAAAAGGAGAGCGTGTCCTTGTAGGCGTATCCGGAGGAGCAGATTCGATGTGTTTATTGCACATCCTGAATGAATTAAAAGACGAACTTGGTTTCTCAATTGCAGTAGCCACATTCAATCATAAAATAAGAAAAGAATCTGAAGAAGAAACAAAATTTGTAAGCAATATAGCTGCTAAGCTCGATATTCCATTGTTCTATAACGAAAAAGACATCAAAAGACTTGCCAAAGTGCACTCACGCTCATTGGAAGATATGGCAAGAGAAGAAAGGTTTGCGTTCTTTTTAAAGATTAAGCAAGATGAAAAATATGACAAAATCGCACTAGCACATACTATGGACGATCTTACGGAAACCACTCTCATCCATTTATTGAAAGGCACAGGCGTCACAGGGCTCATTGGTATTCGACCAAAAAGCTTTCAAGGAATTATCCATCCATTAATTCGCATAACCAGAAAAGACGTAGAAGCATATATAAAATTGAATAAAATTCCTTTTAGAACAGATTGGACAAATTTTTCACTTGACTACTTGAGAAACAGAGTGCGCCATCAGCTCGTTCCCTTGCTTGCCTCTCTAAACTCAGAAATTAAACAGCATATTTTAAATCTATCATTAACTTTACTTGAAGAAGAACAGTTTATAAATGAAATCTCGCTAAAGGACAAAGTACTCCTCTCCAACAAAGGACGATATTCTCTTACTATTTTTAACACCTTACCTTTATTCGAAAAACGAAGAATCATAAAATTAATGCTGGGAAAATATGCAATATTCGACAGAATAGAGCGAATTGTACAATTTTTATCAACAGGAAAAAGTAATAAAGCAAATTTGTATGGTAATCTTTATATGCAAAAAAATAAAAAAGAATTCTGGATAGAAAAAGTCAGTCGTCTACCTTTTTCACTAAAAAAAGAATACCCGATTATCACGCCGGGAACAACATCAATAGAGAAAGCAAATATCATAATAAAAGCAGAAATTATTGATAATGTTAAAAAATCAACGCTAAACAACAATAAAATCGTTGTTAATATGGATAATGTCCCTCTGCCTCTCAAAGTGCGATTCAGAAAAAAAGGAGACAAAATCAGCCTCGAAATGGGAAGCAAAAAAATACAGGATCTCTTTGTAGATCAGAAAATAGATGTAAAAATGAGACATAAAGTTCCACTACTTGTGAGCAGCAAAAATGAAATCATCTGGGTTATAGGTGTGCGAAGAAGTAATTTATATCAAATAACCAAAAATACAAAAAATAAACTACTTTTTACCGCTACTTTGAGAAAAACCATTTTCTGATATAATTAGACTATGAAAAGAAATGTTAAAGAAATCCTTTTTTCAAAGGAAGATATTGAACAGCGTATTAAAATAGTAGGAAGTCAAATTAATACAGATTATAAGGGCAAGTTTCCCTTATTCGTCTGTATTTTAAGAGGGGCTTTTATGTTTCTTGCGGACCTTTCTAAGGAGATAAAAATTGATATGTCGATCGATTTTATGGCAATTTCAAGTTATGGAGGAAACACAGAATCTACAGGGCAAGTAAAAATTTTAAAGGACCTTGATACCCCCATCAATGATAGACATGTACTTATTATTGAAGATATTGTAGATACAGGCCTCACAATGGATGCAGTAACGCGATTGCTTAAAACAAGAAATCCAAAAAGCATAAAAATTTGCACATTGTTAGATAAAGAAGAACGGAGAAAAATTCCTATAAAAGTCAATTACTACGGATTTAAAATACCAAATAAATTTGTTATAGGCTATGGATTAGATTACAAAGAAAAATATAGAAACCTACCATTTATAGGCGTATTAAAAGAAAAAATTTACAGCTGAAAGGGGATAATAAAAATAAATTATGGCAGAGAAAAATAAAAAAAACTTCTTAAAAAAAGAAATTATTGCCTGGGTGATTCTTATAATAATTTTGTTCTCGGTTTCAACTTTCTTCGGCAGAAATAGTGGTGCTCCTGTTGCAACAGTGCCTTACTCAGAATTTATTGATAGAGTGAACTCCGGGGATGTAACATATGTACAAATAAAAATGAAAGAAAATTATCCATCTCAGGTAATTGGCACACTAAAAGACGGATCTTCCATAGAATCGTATCCACCTGGCAATATAGACACTCTTGAAAAGAACCTGATAGAAAAGGGTGTTACCTACGATGCTAAACCAAACAATAGTACATTCTGGATGATATTCTGGAATATTGCACCATGGATTCTTATCATTGGCGTGTGGTGGTTCTTCATGCAGAAAATGATGCAAGGAGCAGGTGGCGGAGCAAATCAAGCATTTAGCTTCGGGAAAAGCAAAGCCAAACTGTTTCTTGATAATAAACCGCGAGTTACCTTTAAAGATGTGGCAGGTGTTGAGGAAGTAAAAGAAGAACTTAAAGAAATAATAGAATTTTTAAAAAGTCCAAAAAAGTTCGCACAGTTTGGTGCAAAAATACCAAAGGGAGTATTGCTTTTAGGGCCTCCTGGCTGCGGAAAAACATTAATAGCAAGAGCTATCGCCGGAGAAGCAAAAGTTCCTTTCTTTTCTGTTTCAGGCTCAGAATTTGTAGAAATGTTTGTAGGTGTCGGCGCATCCAGAGTAAGAGACTTATTTACCCAGGCAAAAACATATGGACCTTGCATAATATTTATAGATGAAATTGATGCCGTAGGTAGGCATAGAGGAGCAGGAATTGGCGGAGGACACGACGAAAGAGAACAAACCTTAAATCAGCTACTTGTAGAAATGGATGGATTTGACCCACATACCGGTATTATTATAATTGCTGCCACAAACAGACCAGACATATTGGATACTGCGTTATTAAGGCCGGGAAGATTTGATAGAAGAATTGTAGTAGGACTGCCTACCTCAAAAGAGAGAGAAGAAATTCTTAAAGTTCATGGAAAGAAAAAAACATTTGCAAAAGAAGTAAACTTTAAATCAATTGCCCAACAAACAGCGGGCTTTACTGGGGCAGACCTTGAGAACTTATTAAATGAAGCAGCACTTTTGGCAATAAGAAAAAATAAAAAAGAGGTTTCCCAGCAAGAAATTGAAGAAGCAGTCGTTAAAGTTATAGCAGGACCAGAAAAAAAATCGTTAATACTTTCAGAAGAAGAAAAAAGAGCAGTTGCCATCCACGAAACAGGACATGCTATAGTCAACACTGCTCTTCCTACCGGCGATATTGTCCATAGAATTTCTATCGTATCAAGAGGAATGGCGTTAGGATACAACCTTCAACTTCCTGAAAGAGATAAATATCTACAGAAAAAAAGCGAACTGATGAATAAAATTTCAGCACTTTTAGGCGGACGAGCAGCGGAAGAAGTAATGCTCCATGAAACTTCAACTGGCGCAGCAAATGATCTTGAACGCGCGACCGATATTGCAAGAAAAATGGTAAGAGCATATGGAATGAGTGATAAGTTAGGGCCAATCACCTTTGGCAAACATAACGAAATGATTTTTCTTGGTAAAGAACTAGGGGAAGAAAGAGATTATAGCGAAACCACTGCTAACATTATCGATGCAGAAGTAAAAAAAATCATAGAAACGAGCTACGAAAAAGCAAAACTTCTCATCGAAAAACAACTTAATACGGTAATGACCATTACAAACGCACTGTTAGAAAAAGAAACGCTTCAAGGTGAAGAGCTTAAAAAATACCTATCGCTGGTAAAAACAGAAAAAAAGAGAATTGCAAAAAAACATTCCAAACGTATTTCAACTTCTTCGTAATGAATTTGGTGCACAGGACTGGTGGCCAGGTGAAACACCATTCGAGGTAATGGTAGGAGCCGTTCTGACGCAGCAAACTTCCTGGAAAAATGTTGAAAAAGCAATAAATAACTTAAAAGAGGGAGGAGTACTTTCACCTTCCTCTTTTAACAAAATATCTCTCGAAAGGATAAAACAACTTATAAAACCTGCTGGTTTTTATAATATAAAAACTGAACGGCTAAAAGCGCTTACGGAGTATTTCATCAAACAGTATAATGGCAGTATATCTCAGATGCAAAAGAATACAGTAGCTAAACTAAGGAAAGAGCTTCTGTCAATAAAAGGGATTGGCAAGGAAACGGCAGATTCAATTCTTCTCTACGCATTAGATAAAAAAATCTTTGTCGTAGATGCTTATACAATAAGGATGATACATAGAACAGATATTTTAAATAGTGCTGATTACGATGAAGTAAGAAAAATTTTTGAAACAAACTTGAAAAAATATAAAATTAACGGATATTCTACTGTTGATGTTTTTAAAGAAATGCATGCGCTTATTGTCGAGTTAGGCAAACGTTATTGTAAAAAAATACCAATTTGCAATGGATGCCCGTTAAACAAAATGTGTAAAAAGAAAGGAGTACAAAATGAGTACACTCGGAATCAAAAAATGCAATTCGTATAAAAATCAAGAAGTGAGTAACGCATTTAACGCTGCTGCTGCACCGTTTGATAAAGAAAAAATTAAAGGGAAAAAGATTGCTGTTTATTTTGATTTCCCCGCGCCAAATGTAGCAATTTTAAGAGAAACAATCCATTTTCTCAAAATAAATGGTGCAAGTGAAATCGCAGTAGGAGCATCCATCTTTGTAGACAAACTGCCCGAAGAAATAGTTAACCTTTTAAAAGAAGAAAACATTCAATTCGTGGACTTCAGAAAAAATTCTTATGAAAGGTTGGATGTCCAAAGAACGGAAGAAAAAAGTTCTGAACATTTCAGAGGATTTGCCTTTCTGTCACCCATACAATATGTAACTGAAAAACAGATAGCAAAAATGGGCGTAAGAGGAAAAAGAATAATCAAATACGCTTTCATTCCAACAACTCTTACAGAAGCAGACTATATTGTCCCAGTGATAAAAATGAAAGATTCTCCCACTACAAAAATAGGAGGAATTGTAGCATCAACCCTTACTCTTATGCCAACAATGACTAGAAATCAAGTACTATTAACTAAATTAACATTCCAATTTTGGAAAGCTCTTCTCGAAATATATTCTTTAATAAAAGATAATATATTGTTTGGCGTTGTTGATGGAGTGGATGCTGTAATAAGCAATAGCAAAGAGATAAACAAAATGAACGTAATCCTCTTCTCTGAAGACCCACTTGCTTTAGATTCTACCACCGCTGTGCTCACAGGTCATAGATCAAAAGAAATAGAATCAAACAAAGTGGGCGATTTTATGGAGCTTGGCAGCGGTTTATTTGATCATATTACAACATATGGAGATACTTTTCTTACATTTAGAAAAGAAGTAAAACGCTCTTTAAGATACCCTGTAAGCAGATCAATCCGAAAAATTATTCCACGCATCACTTCTGAGCAAAACAAACTGATAGATACCGTCTCAAATTTTTGTCCAACCGGTGCTATTGTGAAAGAAGGTAAAAATTACAAAATCGATAAAAGAAAATGCACATCATGCTTTTTTTGTGTACAATTAGCTCCTGACCTTTTAAAAATTAATAACAATTAAGGCAGCGAAACAGTCATTAGTATGCTGTTCCATAATCATTCCCTTCTGCAAGGCCTACCTTTGGGACAATAAAGAGTGCTGCAGCAAATGCTGTAACCAACAAAGCTACTAAAAATTTTTTAGCCATCTCATGCCTCCTTTTTTTGACTATCCATATATTAGATACTCCTAAAAAGAAAAAGGTTCACATAAATTATAAAATACTGTATAATAAATTAAAAGCGCTAATATTAAAATAGTCCGGCAACACAATTAAAACAAAAGGCGCAGAGAAAGGAAATACATATGAAAAGCGGATTTATTGTAATTTTGGGCAGGCCAAATGTAGGGAAATCTACATTACTCAATTATCTTGTGGGTACAAAGATTTCTATCATTTCGCCAAAGCCACAGACCACGCGCTTCAAAATTTTAGGAGTAAAAAACCTTCCTGATGCGCAATTAGTATTTATAGACACTCCCGGAGTACATAATGCCAGGAGTGCCTTAAATAAATATATGGTAGAAACAGCCATAAGAAGCATAAAAGGAGTTGATCTTGTATATCTTATGATAGAACCTGAAGATTTCCCCGGAGAAGAATACCCTAAAATAATGGAAAAACTTGGCAAAATAGATATTCCGGTATTTCTTGTAATAAATAAAACAGACCGGCACAGTGAAGACCAAATTAAAGCCACTGAGCAAGAATTTAGAAAGCTATTCCCATTCAAAGAAGTGGCAAAAATCGTTGCATTAACAGGAAAAAATGTTAATTTGCTCGTTAGCAAAACAAAAAAATATCTTCAAGAGGGACCAGAATACTTTCCAAAAGATATGTTAACAGATAGGCCGCTGCCACTTTTAATCGCTGAGGCAATACGAGAAAAATTATTTCTTCGTCTTGGAAAAGAGCTCCCTTACTCCGCTGCTGTAAACATAGAAGAAATGAAAGAAAAGAAGAACGGGATGCTATATATCCGCGCTGTAATTTCTGTCGCAAGAGAATCTCAAAAAGGCATCGTAATAGGAAAAAAGGGTAAAATGCTCAAGAGAATTGGGACAGAGGCACGTATTGACATACAACAAATCGTGAACAAACCAGTTTATCTGGATATTTTTGTACGCACAGAAAAAGATTGGCCAAAATTAGAAGAAAAAGTAAAAAAATTGGGGTACAGAGTCTCTGATTGAGATTTTATTTTTTCTCAGGAAACGTTGTTTATCTTTCAGGCATTGTGCCTGTACGTAACAAAAAGGTTATAGCAGGAAAATTCGGGAAAAATTTTAACTTAGAAAACGGTAAGGAAATTGCAGAGCTATGTGCGCTACAACTCATTTCAAACTTAAAAAAAACCATAGGAGACCTGGACAAAGTAAAACAAATTGTTAAAATCGAAGGCTTCATAAATTCAACAGCTGAATTTACAGAACAATCCAAAGTAATGAATGTAGTATCCGATTTTGTAGCCACAATTTTTGATAATAATGAAAAAGGCAAACATTCAAGAACAGCAATCGATGTAATCAGTCTACCTATCGGAGCCGCAATGGAAATAAGCGCAATAGTAGAATTATATTAAGTTCAGGCTATTTAGATGATACTACAAGCACAGGAATTGATGCCCTCCGTAATACGTTCAATGCAGTGCTTCCCAAAAAAAATGAACCAACAGCACCCCTTCCTTGTCTGCCCATTACAATAATATCCGCTTTATACTCCAACGTTTTTTTGATAATGACCTTGTCAGGTGGGCCAAACTCCACACACGTTGTCACATCAAACCCTATTTTTTCAAACCTTTCTTTAAGGGGCTCGAGTCTGAGATTCATTTTTTCCTGAAAACTTTTCAATTCCAATTCTTTGTATAACACATGTTTAAAAATTTCATTATACTCCACTACATAAATAATAATAACTTCTTTTCCCCCTATACTCTTAAATTTTTCGATATAAGGAATTGCCTTTTCTCCATATTTAGAAAAATCGTATGGGAAAATTATTTTTCCAAACATTTTAATCCCCCTTTCTTCTCCTTACAAATTAAGTAAATATAAATCCAACAACACCAAGTATTATACAGTACAAAGCAAAAGAATAAAACTTTACCCTTCTAATAACCGCAAAAAAGAATCTTATCGACAAGAAACCAAAAATAAACGAAGCAAGAAAACCTGCTAAAAGTGTACTGAAAGAAACTCCGGAAATGGATACGTTCAAAGCGCTCTTTAATTCAAGAAGGCCTGCTCCCCCAATGATAGGAATGGAAAGAAGAAAAGAAAATTTTGCCGCATCTTCTCTATTCATTCCAGAAAAAATTCCACCCGCAATAGTAGAACCCGAACGAGAAATACCAGGAAACAGTGCAATAATCTGGAAAAAACCCACAGCTAATGCGTGCTTCAAAGAAATGTGTTTCAAAGTGTCACGCTCACTATAAAAATTAATGCTGGATACGATAAGAATAGCCGCAGTAATAAACAAAAATATAGAAACAATATGCGGCTGAGCAAATACTTCGCCAATTCTATCCGAAAAAAGTAGGCCCACAATACTGGCGGGAAGCAGAGCTACAAAAAGAAGCCAGAACAATCGAACATAAAAGCTTTGTTCATCTGTTTTATTGCTTTTAAATGTGTGGAAAAACCCCACAACAAGCTTCTTCACGTCTTTTAAATAGTATAAAAGAACGGCAAAAAATGTTCCCAGATGCAGGACCATTGCAAAAGAAAGCGTTGGTGTGCCCCATCTAAAAATTGCAGGATAAATAACAAGATTACCTGAACTGCTGACAGGTAAAAATTCTGTCAATCCCTGGATAACACCTAAAACAATTGCCCTGAATATATTCATCTCGTCTCCTTAAATATTTTCGAGTTTATTTTCTGTATATACGGGTTATTCTTGTCTCTTAAAAACTTTTCTTCCAAGAAAGCCAATATAGCCACTCCAATTTTCTTTGTTATTATTTGCTACTTCAATAAAACTTTCAACCCTGCTATCCAGTAGATCAGCATAAGCAAGTGCAGCTGCTTCTACGGTGCATGGAATTTTTGGAGAGCCAAATTCACGTTCGCCATGATGTGAAAGAATGAGATGTAATAGGTCAATTTTAAGATTATCAGGAAAAGATTGTATCTTTTCAATCTCTTTGCTTATAAATACCATTTCAAGTGCAATATGCCCTAACAATTTACCACTGTCTGTGTGTTCAATTATTTTGCTGTAGTTATACTCTTCAATCTTCCCGATATCATGCAAAAGTGCCCCGGTTATTAATAGGTCTCGATCCACCACTGGATACATAGATACTACTGTTTCACATATTTTTACGACATTTAAAATATGTTCAAGCAGGCCTCCCACATAACTGTGGTGTATAGAGACACTTGCAGGAGCATTTTTTATGCCGTCGATAATTCGCTCGTTAGTAAATATATTTTTCAAAAGAGATTTAAAGTATGGATTTTGGACGCTTCCCGCTATCTCTAAAAAATTTTTAAGCAAAACATCTCTATCCTTTTCTGTAACTGGTAAAAAATCAGCTCTATCTATTTCCTCTTCGCTGCATTTTCTCAAGGTTTCCACGCGAATTTGAGGTGTTTCCTTGTAGGCTGTAATACTGCCTGAGATCTCGACAATATCCCCTTTTTTGAACAATTTACCAAGTTCCGTAGCATTATCCCATATTTTTCCATATATTCTTCCTGTTTTATCTGCAAGAATAAGTGAAATATACGTCTTTTTGTCCTTTGTAAGCGCCTTTTCTTCTTCTGCGACAATAAAAATGCTCTTCACAAAAACGCCTGGTTTTAAATCCTTAACAAACTGTTTTTTCATTGTCTATTCACCCTTTTTTAACAATACAACAGCTAGCGCAGCAATGCCTTCTTTTCTGCCAATAAAACCCATTCCTTCGTTCGTTGTTGCTTTTACGTTAATTTTGTTCAAATTAATATTAATAATTTTAGAAAGATTCTCATTTATCTCTCGAATAAATGGCATTAATTTCGGTTCCTCCGCAATAATAGTAGCATCAATGTTTTCAATATTCCATCCATCACTATGCACACGTTTTAATGCCTCTTCAAGCAGAATACTGCTCCTTATATTTTTATATTTTTCTTCAGTATCCGGGAATAGTGCGCCTATATCGCCTAATGCTGCTGCCCCAAGAAGTGCATCAATAAGAGCATGTATCAGTACATCCGCATCTGAATGACCTTCCAATCCGAATTTATAGGGAATCTTGACTCCTCCAATATACAAAGCCCTTGATTCGCTAAATCTATGAGAATCATACCCGATGCCTACTCTTTGTTCCATTTTTTCAATACTCCCTCCATTAAAATTAAGTCAAAAGGCGTTGTAATCTTCAGGTTTTCTTCTATCCCCTCTATAACTTTTACTTTTCCATTCGTCTTTTCTATTAACATCGCTTCATCAGTTATCCCGATGAGATTACTCTTGTGATATGCATCCAACAATGCTTTTTTCCTGAAGAGTTGAGGCGTCTGAACGATAACTAACCTTTTTCGATCAACTGTTTTCTCCACAAAAGAATTCTCATCAATATATTTTACTGTTGATTTTACTGGTATTACCGGTATTACAGCGTCCACTCCTGTAGTCATACCCGCAAAGATTCCATCCAAAAGCTCTTCAGTGATAAAGGGACGCGCAGCATCATGTATTAATACAAATTCCTCTTTTGCTTTTAGCACGCCGTTTCGCACGCTTTCAGCACGCGTATCACCGCCAAGTACTGCTGTTAATTTATCAGACATCAGTAATGCTTTTCCTTTTTTAATATTTTTGCTATTCAGTACAACTATAATCTCCTTAACAAGTTTATGCTGAGATAAACAATTAAAAGAATAAGAAATAACAGGCTTTCCAAGTAAGTTCACAAAATTCTTGTCTAACCCGCCTATTCTTTTTCCTTTGCCTGCTGCAACAATAATTGCAGAAACTGAGAAGTTCATCTTAGAAAAGAATTTCCTTAACGTCTTTTATATTATCCACAAAATTAAGGTCTATGCCTGCAATTTTAATTTTATCCTTAAAAAAAGACGGCAGTATAAAGTTCTTAAATCCAAGTCTCTTTCCATACATTACTTTCCGCTCCGCTCCGATTGTGGGTCTTATTTCGCCACCTAAACCTAACTCACCGAACACCACTGTTTTCTCGGAAATATTCTTTTCATAAATATTGGACATAATTGATACCGCAATAGAAAGATCGATTGCCCTATCCTGCGTCTTGAAACCTCCAACAGTATTTGCATATATATCAAAACTGCCTAATTTAAGATGTAACCGCTTTTCTAAAATAGCAATAATCAACAAAAGCCTGTTATAATCCACACCACTGACAACTCTTCGTGGTATCGGAAAATATGTTGGCGTTGCAAGCGCTTGAACCTCTATAAAAATTGGAAGACTACCTTCTAATGTAGCAGTTATAACAGAACCAATTGGAAACTCATTTTCCCCTGAAATAAAAGTGAGCATTGGATTTTCAGCTTCGATAAGCCCTTTTTCCTGCATTTCAAAAATGCCAACTTCATTTGTTGTACCAAATCTATTTTTGACTCCCCTTAATATTCTTTTTATATCTGTTCTCTCGCCTTCAAGATAAAAAACACCGTCCACAAGATGCTCAATTGTCTTAGGCCCTGCTATTATCCCGCCTTTCGTCACATGTCCTACAAGCATAATGGGTATTCCATTTTTTTTAGCAATGTCAGTAACAATTCTTGTGCATTCCTTAACCTGATTGACACTACCTGCCGAGCCTTCCAAATGCAGAGAAAACATTGTCTGCACAGAGTCAATGACTACAAGTACAGGATCTTCTTGTAATATTGTATTTCCAATAAGTTCTATATTCTGTTCTATGAGAAGGTATAAATTATCTAATTCCGTTCCAAGTCGTTTAGCCCGCATCCTGATCTGAAGATAAGATTCTTCCCCTGAAACATATAGTACTTTACCTTTTTTTGCAAAAATACTCGCTATTTGAAGTAAAAGAGTAGATTTTCCTATACCGGGTTCTCCACCAATGAGAATAATGGATCCTCTTACGATGCCCCCGCCCAGAACTCTGTCAAACTCGCCGTTGCCAGTCTTTATCCGCTCTTCAGATAATTTTATTGTGTCAGATGTAATAGAAATTGGAATGATAGTTTCTTTGTTGCTTTCACTTATTTCTATAAAGCTATTCCATGCATCACATTCAGGACATTTGCCCAATCTAATTGGAGACCTGTATCCACAATCAGTACAAACATATTCTTTACTCTTTTTCTTCCTCATCCGCTTTTGTCTTAAGTTGCGGAAAAAGAATAACCTCTCTGATAGATTCCTTTCCCGTAAGAAGCATTATCAGTCTATCAATTCCTATGCCCAATCCACCAGTAGGAGGAAGACCATATTCCATTGCCTCTATATAATCTGTATCCATCATATGTGTCTCTTCTCCGCCCTCATCCTTTGTCTCAAGCTGATCTTTAAATCTTTCGTATTGATCAATTGGATCATTAAGCTCGGAGAAGGCATTTGCAATCTCCATGCCGCCTATAAACAATTCAAAGCGTTCAACTGTATGAGGGTCATTATTCTTTCGTTTTGCAAGAGGTGAAATTTCTAAGGGATAGTCATACACAAATGTTGGCTGCACAAAATGCGTTTCAACTCTTTTATCAAAAATTTCATTTATGACATTGCCAAATGTAAGAGATTTATTCATCTTTATCTCCAATGTCTCAAGCACCTTTTTAGCCCTTTCAGTATCTCTTAATTCGTCTACATCTACATCTGTATATTTCTTAAAAACTTCTGTAAAACTAACTCTCCTAAATGGAGTAGAGAGATTAATATCATCTCCTTTAAATTGTATGCCTTCCTTTCCCATAGCTTCCTTTGCCGTTGCATATATGAGCTCCTCAGTAAGGGTCATCATCTCTTTATAATCTGCATAAGCCCAATACACTTCCATCATAGTAAATTCAGGATTATGCTTGGTAGAAATACCCTCGTTTCGAAAATTCCTGTTGAGCTCAAATACTTTTTCGAATCCACCGATGATAAGGCGCTTAAGGTAGAGCTCCGGTGCAATTCTTAAGTACATATTTTGATCAAGAGCGTTATAGTAAGTAGTAAATGGTTTAGCCATAGCTCCGCCTGCAACAGATTGGAGCATAGGCGTTTCAACCTCGAGAAACCCTTTATTTTTTAAAAATGTACGGATTGCATCGACAATTTCACTTCTTTTCACGAACAGATCTAATACTTCTCTGTTGGCAATAAGGTCTAAATATCTTTTTCTATATCTTATTTCAGAATCTTTTAATCCGTGCCACTTTTCAGGAAGCAAACGTATCGACTTAGATAAAAGAATAAAATCTTTTACCTCAACAGTAATTTCCTCAGTATGCGTCTTGAACAGTGTTCCTTTTGCTCCTATAATGTCTCCAACGTCTACAACTTTTTTAAAGAATTTATATTTTTCCTCACCAAGATTGTCGAAGCGAAAATATAATTGTATATCCGACGAAAAATCTCGCACAACAACAAACGATGCCTTCCCGTGGCCTCTTATTGCAATTACTCTGCCTTTTACTTTTATCTCCTCGTTGCCATGTTTATCGAATTCTTCCTTCAATTCTTTATTAGTATGCAAAGTAATAAATTTTTCACCAAATGGATTAATGTCCATTGAACGGAGGTACAATATAAGCTCTTTTCTTTTCCCCTCTACTTCATTTAGATCGCCATTAGCCATTAATCTTCGCCTTTTTCGATCTTTACAATTTTATATTTTATAACGCCTTTAGGAACTTTTATCGCAATAGTATCATTAACTTTATGGTCAATCAACCCTTCGCCAATAGGAGAAGCCCAGGATATTTTATGGTTTTCTGGGTCTGATTCCAACCTCCCCGTAATGATAAAAGTAGATGTTTTTTTAGAGTTTGGGTCCTTTACAGTAACTTTAGAGCCGACTTTTACAGTGTCCGAAGAAACATTTTCTATAATCTCAGCGTGAGCCAGCTCTAATTCAAGATTTTTAATCTCACTTTCCAAAAAAGCCTGCTCATCTTTCGCCGTGTTATATTCAGAATTGTCGGTAATGTCTCCAAAAGCAATGGCTTGCCTTATTTTTTCTGAAATCTCTTTCCTTTTTATCGTCGTGAGATATTCCAGCTTCCGCGTAAATTCTTCAAAACCCTTTTTAGTAAGAAAAAACTTCTCGTCTCCCATACTACCTTCATTAATCATTGTAACCCTCCTCATATGTTGAACAAATATCCTCGACAATTCTGCCAAGGTCATCTTTGTCCTGAACTTTATTGATCCTATTTCTAAAATAAGCTGCATTTCTGTTGCCTTTTATATAAAAAGGTAAAAGTTTTCGCATCTCTTTAACTCCTCTTTCTCCTTTCTCTTCTACCACTAAATTTATATGTTTTATCATTATATATTTTTTTTCTTTTAAAGAAAATCTAATTTTTATTCCTTTTTCAACAAATTGGGCGGATGATGCTATAAACCACGGAGCGCCCAGAACTGCTCGCCCCACCATTACCCCATCTGCGCCAGTTTTTTCAAACATCCCTTTCACGTCTTCTTCTGTTTTTATCCCACCATTTCCTATAACTGGTATTCGCACAGATTTTTTTAAATCTTTGATAGAATTCCAATCCTCCGCTTCTTTGTTAAAACCCTCTCTCGCAGTAATCCCATGAATAGTAATAGCATCTACGCCTTCTCCTTCAGCAATATTTCCGATTTCTTTTGCTACCTCTTCTCCTCTGTTGAAACCTTTTCTTATCTTTATGGTAAGTGGGATCTTTGTTGCAGCCCTTGTCTTACGCAAAATCATCATAATCCGTTCTTTATTTTTGAGAAGAGCTCCTCCTGTGCCATTTTTTACCACTTTAGGTGCAGGACAACCCATATTTATGTCGATTGTATCGAATCCTCTATCTTCTAAAAATGCTGCAGCGTATGCAATTTTTTCGGGGTCGCTGCCAAAAATTTGTGCCCCAATTGGCTTCTCTAATTCATTATAACGCGCAATATCTATTGTTTTTTTATCCTTATAAAAAATGCCCATACTACTTATCATTTCGGTATATACCAGCCCTGCCCCAAAACTCTTTACCATTTGCCTGAATGATGAATCGGTAAAACCAGCAAGTGGCGCAAGCACAATAGGGGGATACACCTTAAGATTGCCAATTTCAAACGCCTTTAAAATATTCATATATATAATAAATTCCTTTCAAGGTCAACTGATCATCAAATTTTTCTATACGTTGAGTTACTCCCGCCATTACATGAGAAATCCCGCCAGTAGCAATAACACGCAAAGATTCACCTAACTCTTGTTCAATTTTTTCAATGAGCCTATCGACCATTCCGCCTAATCCCACTACTACTCCTGACTGCATCTCTTCCACAGTATTTCTACCTATCACGCTTTGTGGAACATTTAATGCTATCCGCGGTAATTTGGCAGTCTCCACAAAAAGAGCATTAGCTGCTGCAATAATCCCAACAGCGATTGGCCCACCAATAAAACGCCTATCCTTTGTTAAAACATTAAATACTGTTGCCGTACCAAAATCAACTATGCAAATATTTTCTTGCGGAAAGATTGTAGCTGCCCCCACCACATCACAAATTCTATCACTTCCCACAAGATGAGGTTCTTCAACATCAATTTTTATTCCTAAATCCATATTATTTGAAATAGTTATGGCTTTTTTGCAAATAATTTTTTCTGATACGCTCTGGAAAATTGGCGTAAGCGGGGGTACAACAGAAGATATAACAAAATCTTTAATATCATTTTTATCTATCCCCTCTTCTTTAATAAATGAAATTAGGAGAAGTTTGTACTCATCAGAAGTCCTTCCCCTGTCGGTAGCAATTCTGAGAACTTTTTCCGCTTTACCGTTTTCCATAAAGCCTATAACAATATTAGTATTGCCAATATCGGCCGCTATAATCATTTCAATCCTCCAAAAGTCCTTTTAACTTTTTAATTTCTTTCTCCATATCTTCTTCACCTCTCATTATACACTCCTTATCCTTAGAAAAATCCGTAGTATCCAGGTCAAGCCCTGTTTTTATAATTAAATCCCCGCTCTTAAGTTCTTTCTCGTATATGTGATTCTGAGCAATTTTAACTACGCGCCGGGCAGTATCAAAAGGAGTTCTGAAAGTTTCCTTCTTCCTTCTCCTAATATCTCCAATTACATCTACTGCCAATACAATGTCTGCCACGATTTTTTGCGCTATATCAACAGGTGCATTGCTTACAATTCCTCCATCTACAAGAAGCATTCCATTATACTCAAAAGGCTCAAAAATCAAAAGCAAGGAAATTGTCGCTCGTATTGCAGAAGAAAGCTTTCCTTCATTTAAAACAATTTTCTTCCCACTTAAAAGATCTGCTGCTATACATGCAAATGGAATATCTAACTCCGAAAAAGTTTTCTTTGCCAGCGTTTTATTAAGAAAATATTCAATTTTCCTTCCGCTATCCAGCTCCCTTTGTCTGGTCAAAACACTTAACGATGCTCCTATCCCTCCATATTTTGCCGGTTCTGCCTTCTCTAATTTATTTTCTTCAAAATAAATTAAAGGTGATTTTGCATCAAGCATTTTACTCGCTATAATCTCCATTGCAAATTTTTCCATTTGCGATAGCTTTAATCCAGCAGCATAAAATCAGCCTATCATTCCGCCCATAGAAGTCACGGTAATAACACGCTAGGAATCAAATTATGTCTTTCTAACGTTTAGCACACCCCTATCTCTGCAAGACTTCGTGCGTCACCGCCAGATAGCATTAACCAAAATTTTTCACCTCAAATCTCCTACAATCACTTTCATTTTTACACGTTAAAATATATACTATAAAGGAGAGATGTCAAATGAGTGATATTATTGTAAATGACCCGCGAAAAATTTATCAATATAAAAAAGATGACAGGTGCCCGATATTTAATGTCGTCACGGAGAATAATCTATATTCTGAATATAAATTGTATTTCGAAAGCCACGTAAAACTTCCGCAAAATGAAACAAATATCGCTTATGGACACTACTTTAAGGCGAAGAATGACAGTGACAAACTTATTATTATTTTGCATGGATATGGACACAATGGAAAGCAATGCATGTTTTATTTCCCCCCGCAGTTTGCAAAACAAGGTATATCATCGCTTGTACTAACACTTCCTTTTCATGGCGAAAGGAAAAAATACGAAAAAAATGATGGCGAAGACTTTTTTGTACTGGACCCCACCACTATGCTCTCTCGCTTCAGGCAAATTGTAGTAGACGTACGAACTCTCATTGATTTTACAGAAAATGGTAGTATTCAAAACGTAAAAGAAATCAGCATATTTGGACTAAGCCTGGGCGGAATGAGCGCAGTCCTTGCTATGGGAGTTGATAAACGCATCAAGAAAGGCATATTTGTACTTGCAGGCGGGAACATTGCCAAAATATTCTGGAAAAGTATAGCGACCTTTCCTTTAAGGAGCTACGTATATGCAATAAAGCAAAGCCATGACATTTCACAAAAAGAAAAAGAGTACACTGAAATTTCCTTGTTATACGATCCTTTAACATTTGCAAAGTTTATGAAAAATAGAAAAGTTATAATGATTAATGGCATTCAAGACCCGGTTATTCCAAGAAGTTCAACAAACGAACTACGCAAATTGCTAGGGAACCCACCGATAACATATTTACCCGGAGGACATAGCAGTATAATGATTTTCAGAAAACTCGTCGCTAAAAAAATCTGCCGATTTTTACTTGAAAAATAACAATTAACTTTTTGCGGTCTTTCATAAAGCAAAATTCAGAATATAAAACCCGTATCAATTGTAAAATATTCAACAAGTAATATCGACTCTAACTATTTCAAAATAAAATTTTAAATATACCTTTTAATAGCTTCTATGGCCTTATCGCATATTAAATCCTTATCAAAATCCATCGTTGCAACATGATAAGAGTTTTCTAACCATACAATTTCTTTGTCTTTAGAAGATATTCTGTCAACCGTATATTTTGGATTATCTAACGGGACAACATGGTCTTCCTTTGATTTAAAAATAAGGACAGGTTGAGTAACTTTGTTCAGGTTGTTCCGCGTAATTTTTAACAATTTAGCCATTTCGCCTGCTCCTCCTGTAGGAGTCCTATCGTATGCCAATTCTTTTTGCGATGGATCCTTTATGTCTGAACCTATCGCCGGTGTCGATTTAATAAAATATTTAATCAAAGGTATAAGAGGTAATCGAGGATCATGCAATAAAACAACATGGTTTACAAGGATTACGCCTAGAATATCAGGATGATTTTCTGCAAGATATAAAGCAAGCGTACCACCCATAGACAAACCGCTAACAAAAATCTTTTGCGCTCTTTGTTTAAGAACCGCCAATCCTTCCTCCACATCATTAATCCAATCGGCATATCTTACCTTATTTAGATCTTCCCATCTAGTCCCGTGCCCAGTAAGACGAGGACCTTCAACATTAAAACCAGCTTTATTCGCAAGGCATTTTCCCAAGTAGATAACACTACTTGTAGTTCCCGTAAAATCTTGTAATACCAAAACACCTACATCAGAATCGCTTTTAAAAGAAAATGGTTCAGCCCCTTTTAATAATTCCATACTTGCCTCCTTATTTTTCCCAATTTTTAACACGCTCGACAGCTTTTAGATATTTTTCATAAGTCACTTCTCGTTTTATATTATTCCCTAAAGGATTAAATGCCTTTTCTACAGCAAAACAATTTTCAATTTCTTCTTCCTGCAAAACACCAGCCCCGATAGCCGCTAACAAAGCAGCCCCTCTTGCGGTAGATTCTTTGCATACAGGCCTTATTATTTTAATGTGAGACATATCCGATTGAAGCTGCATAATATAATCATTTTTTGCTACCCCTCCGTCTACTCGCATCTCAGATATCTCCGGGCATTTTTCTTTCATAAATCTTAATAGCTCTTCTGTCTGTAGAGCAATAGAATAAATTGCCCCCTTCACTATGTCTTCTCTTTTAGTTCCTCTGGTTAAACCAAATATCCCTCCTCTTGCATATGGGTCCCAATGAGGCGCACCCAATCCCGTAAAAGCAGGCACAAAACATATATCCGTTTCAATACCATTTGACAAAATATCGTTTAGTTCATCAAGACTTTTTAACAAGCCAACGTCCAGCAACCAATCTATTAAGGCCCCAACAATAAATATACTACCTTCTATGGCATATTGAGTTTTGCCTTTAATTTTCGATGCAATAGTGGTAAGAATCCCTTTGTCAAAAAATTGTGGTTTATCGCCCGTATTTAAAAGCAAAAAACTACCAGTCCCATAAGTATTCTTAACAATACCTTTTTTAACTCCTCCCTGACCAAAAAGTGCAGCCTGCTGGTCTCCCATAACACCCGTAATAGGGATTCCATCCGGAAGAACATTAATACCGGACGTTGTACCAAACATATCTACGCTCTCTATCACTTCCGGAAGCATCTCTTCATTAACTTTGAAAAGATGCAAGAGTTCCTTATCATACTGCAAGTTATTTATATTAAAAAGCAAAGTTCTTGAAGCATTTGTTATATCCGTTTTAAAAAATTTGCCCCCGCTCAGTTTATATACAAGAAATGCATCAATTGTACCAAATAATGTCTTTTTATTGCTCACTTGAGGAACATTTTCCAGCAACCAGCGGATTTTTGTTCCGGAAAAATATGGATCAAGAAATAACCCTGTTTTCTCATGAACAACCTTTCCCATTCCTTGTTCCTTCAAAGCTTCGGATAACTGTGTAGTCCTTCTGCATTGCCATACAATAGCATTATGCAAAGGTTTTCCGCTATCTCTTTCAAATGGTACAACTGTTTCGCGTTGATTGGTTATTCCGATGGCTAAAATGTCTTTTGAATCTATTTTCCCTTTTTGTAAAGCCCCCTGGATCGATTCTACTACCTTTTCAAATATTTCTTCAGCATCCTGCTCTACCCAACCAGGCCTTGGGAAATACTGATTAAACTTCTTTTGAAAGGATGAAACTTCTCTCATCTTTTCATCAAAAATTATTGTCCTCGTGCTCGTTGTTCCCTCATCAATGACCAGAATGTAGCGTGCCATATATTCTCCTTAAAAAATTTATGCACAGCATTAAACAGATACTTTTTCAAAACTCAGGTCAACTCAAAAAATTAAATTAACCCAAATGCGTACTACTCCCACTCAATAGTAGCTGGAGGCTTCGAGCTGATATCATAAGTAACTCTGTTCACGCCTACCACTTCATTGATAATACGCGATGATACCTTTTTCAAAAAATCAAATGGGACTTTAGCCCAATCAGCCGTCATCCCGTCACTACTTTGAACAATTCTTATAACAATCACTGAATCGTATGTTCTTTTATCGCCCATAACGCCAACTGTTTTCACCGGAAGGAAAACACAAAAAGCCTGCCATACTTTATCATATAAACCTGCCTTTCGCAGTTCATCTAAAAGTATATAATCCGCTTCTCGCAAAATGTTCAATCTCTCTTCGGTAATTTCTCCGATAATTCTAATAGCAAGCCCGGGGCCTGGAAACGGATGGCGTGCTAAAATTTTCTCTGGGATACCCAGCTCTTTTCCGAGCACACGCACTTCATCTTTAAACAATTCTCTAAGCGGCTCAATAAGAACAAACCTCATATTCTTCGGAAGGCCTCCAACATTATGATGCGACTTAATTTTTACAGAATATTTCCCTCCCTTTTTCGACTCAATAACATCCGGATAAAGTGTACCTTGAACAAGATACTTGATATCACCCTCATCTTTAGCAACCTTCTCGAATACTTTTATAAATTCCCGTCCAATTATCTTTCTTTTTTTCTCTGGCAAAGAAACCCCTTCTAAATTATCAAGAAACTGCTTCTTTGCATCTACAAATAGCACTTTAAGCCCCAAGTCCCTGTGAAAAACATTACTGAGCTCAATGGCTTCGTTTTTCCTCAAAAGGCCAGTATCAACAAAAACAGGAATCAAATTTTTACCAAGTGCCTTTGAGACAAGAATAGTTGCTACTGATGAATCCACCCCACCGCTAAGCCCCGATATAACTTTGCTATCCTTTGCGGTTTCTCTAATTTCATTGATTTTAGCAACTGCAAAACCAGAGATGCTCCAGGAAGGAGAAACCTTGCATATTTTAAATAAAAAATTGGAAATCATCTCTTTACCAAATTCAGTATGGTCAACTTCCGGGTGAAACTGTATGCCAAAAATATTGTCTTTCTCAATTGATGCAATAAGGCCATTTTCACTTATTGAAGTGATATTAAACCCGGCTGGCACTTTATCTACATAATCACCATGACTCATCCACACAATGCTTTTTTTAGGAATAGAATCAAATAAAAGAGATTTTTGAATAACTTTTATCTCATTTCTTCCAAATTCTCCAAGTGTACCCCTCGTAACTCTTCCGCCAAACATTTTGACAATAAGCTGGAAGCCGTAACATATGCCAAGCACAGGGATACATAACTTAAAAATTTCTTTATCAATGGAAAGAGCATCTTTCTCGTAGACACTGCAAGGACCACCGGATAATATTATTCCTTTTGGTTTTAAAGAAACAATCTCATTAATCTTAGTTTCGGGTGAAACAATCTCAGAATAAACTCCAAGCTCTCGCACCTTTTTTGTTATAAGATGCGTATATTGTGAGCCAAAATCAATTATTACAATGCTTTCTTTAAAGTTCTTTAACATCATGCACTCGGCTCTCATTAAGACCCATTCCAGTAATCTGGTAAAATCTTGCTTTCTTTCTCAGTTCTTCGATATTTTTTGCCCCTGCATATCCCATACCAGAGCGAAGCCCCCACACTAATTTGAATATTACATCCTTAAGTGCGCCAGTGTACAACGTTAAAGCTTCAATTCCTTCGGCAACCATTTTAACTCTCGCGCCTCCGCCATATCTATCACTGCTTCCCTTTTTTAACGCAGGAATCGACCCCATTCCTCTGAAATATTTATACTTCACTCCTTCTTTTTCCACTAGTTTTGAGGAACTTTCATCACAACCCGCAAAAATGTTTCCCATCATGACAGAATTTGCTCCCAGTCCAATAGCTTTAACAATATCCCCGGAAGTTTTTATACCCCCATCAGCTATCATAGGAATGCCTTCCTCCTGACATGCTAAACGAACATTCATAATAGCAGAAGCCTGTGGAACCCCAGCGCCAGAAATTATACGAGTAGTACATATTGATCCCGGCCCAATTCCCACTTTGACGGCATCGCTCCCTGCCTTAATCAGAAAAAAAGCACCATCTTCAGTTGCCACATTTCCTGTAATTACATCTGTATCAGAAAATTTATCCTTTGCACGCTTAACAAAATCTCCAACTCGTTGTGAGTGCCCATGAGAAGTATCTATAACAATAAAATCGCATCCAACCTCTACCAAACACTTTACTCTGTTAATTTCCCCGTCAGCAACTCCTACTGCACCGCCAACAAGCAATCTACCGTCTTTGCCGAGTGCACTATTTTTAGTAACTTTCGTTTCTTTCACTTTTTTTATTTGAAGCGCTTCTTCCTCTTTTTTCATATTTCTATGTATAACCCCAACCCCACCAAGTCTTGCCATTTCTATAGCCATCTTGCTTTCGGTTACTGTGTCCATAGGAGCCGAAATAAAAGGAATTTTTAAATCAATATTTCTTGTTAACTTAGTATGTATATCCACTTCATGAGGTAATACGTCAGAATACAGGGGAACAATTAAAATGTCATCAAAAGTAAACGCTAAACCGATAATTTTTGGCGTATCTTTCATTTGTTATTCCTCCTTTAAATCCCTCATATCATAATGCTTGGCAAAATATTACGCATATCTAATTTATAATATATCATATACTTTTTCTTTAGAATAATCAAGATTTCATAATTAAATACTAAATAATTTTGAGGGAATTAAATTAACTAATCGGTAGATTTTATAAAAATAAAAAATATACATATAATAGATTAAAGTTTAAAGAGGATAAAAAACTTTATGGCTAAAAATAAAGGAAACAAACTAACTGAGGCTATTGTTTCAACCCCAATTCATGAATACTTTCATGCTAAAAACCTCTGTAGACATAATATAACGTTGTTGCCAGATAAAAATAAAGCAATAAAACAACACAATGAATTAAAGAAAACAATGCAAAATTTTGGATGCCATATTATTGATGTCAAAGAATTAAAAGGACATCCGAACTCGGTATTTGTAAAAGACGCAGCAATTTGCACATCAAATGGATACATTAAATTACGAATGGGATTAATCAGCAGGAGAGGAGAAGAGCAATGGATTTCAAAAACGTTGGAATCTCTAAATATACCGCTTATTGCCTCTCTTAAAGAACCTGCTACTGCGGAAGGTGGTGATATAATACTTACAGGAAAGATTGCATTTATTGGGCACTCGTCGAGAACAAACAAAGAAGGAACAACAGCAATTAGTCGTATCCTGTCAAATATGGGATATGAAACACGAATAGCCAACGTACCTTTGCCATTCCTGCACATCGGTGGAGCAATGACTGTGTTAGATAACAACTACATAGTTCATTGCAAACAGGTGTTCCCAGATAACTTCTTTAAAGATTTTAAAGAAATAGAAATCCCCTGCAATACATTTATCAGCGGTAATGTTATTAATCTTGGAAAAAACGAAGTAATAGCAGAAGTATCCAACACACTACTTATCAGAGTACTTCAGGAAAATGGTTTTATTGTTCACTCAATAGATTTGTCCGAATTTGTAAAAGGAACAGGCGGACCAAGCTGCCTTGTTTTATCTGTAAAAAGGGGATGATTGTCGGCCAGAATATTCATCTGTAAGTAATTGTTACAGTTCTTGTAACACCATCCCAATCAACCACGCATCCCAGATTCTCTGCAACAAATCGAAGAGGAATAAACGTTCTATCATTCACAATAATGGGAGACACATTGTGATTATTCGCATCTATCCATACGGGAATATTGTTCACTAATGCTTTTGGATTATCAATCCAGATATATATAAAAATAGTGTCAAGTTGAACAGTAACCTTTCTTTCTTTTTCGTCCCATTGAATCGTACCACCCAGAGCTTCTACAATTGCACGTATCGGCACAACAGTTCTATCCCAGCCATTCACAATCACAGGAATTGTGCCTCTTCCCGGATCTATTTCTTGTTCAAACCCATTTACCAGCATATATGGATTGCCTATCTGTAATTTTATAACGATATTCAGCTTTCCTTTAAAGAAAACGATTTTTGTAACTGCAGTTTCTTCTCCTCCGGAGTAAACTGCAACTGCAGTAATCATATTTTGTTGAGCAGACAGCAAAACAGTTGCATCAAAAGTTCCATCTGCTTTTACATTTATTTTTTTGCCATTAATTGTAAGGAAAGACCCTGGCGAGACCTTGCCTGTAAAAGAAAAAGTCGAATTTGAGACAGTAATTCCATCTGTAAAATTAAGATGCAGATAAGGCTTCACCGTAAAGATACCTTTTTCAATTAAAATTTCTAAGCGCTCATTCAAAACATTCTCTACAATTACATTTTGCAATTGAAGAGTATTTGTAGAAATTTTTTCACCTTTTACAGTAATAAAAGCTACATTGCCGCCTCCTGAAACAGCAGTTTTACCTTTTACAGAAACAGCAACAAGAATTTTCCCACTGCTAACTTTATGGACAATTAACCCGTCCTTAAATAACGCACCTTTCTCTACATTAATAATGGAAATATTATTACTATTATACGTAATAATAAAAGACAATCCCCTCATATCGTTTACCCCTGTTATATCTATCGGGATAGTAGCCGTTTCACCCTCCATTGCATCGCTATTACCAATAGATAATTTAGCAGGAAGATGTGTAGATATCATCACCGTGACAACGACTGATCTAGTTAAATTATGAGAAGATACTAATTGCAATGTAATGTTTGCACTATCCCCATCCTTTGCTGTAATTGGTACCGTAATAGTAAGGTTGATTTGTTTTGATTCATTAGCAGCCAAAAAGAAGGAATTATCAGCCACACTTGTATCCCAATCTTTTGGTGCGTTCTTTACCGAAATATTATAGCCATCACCATTAGAACCAACATTCATAACACTCATAGTAATATTTATTTTCTCTCTGGGACGCGCTAGCACTACTTCAGGATGTGCTGAAAAATAAGCATCATAAGGTGAACTGCTTATATCCTCGAAAAGAACACGTATAATATTGTGAAAACAATCTGTTACAAGAAAAGTGCCATTTTCTACCTCGATAGATGTTATTTCATAAAATATTCGCTCGCTTTGATATAGAAGGTCTCCTTTTGTACTAAAAACCGATATTCTCCCATTCTCCGTATCAGCAACTACTAAATTCCCGCCTTTATCCATTGCTACATCCTCAGGTATATAGAATTGCATTGTTCCTCTGCCTCCACCCTCTCCAATAGTGCGTTGCTCTGTAAATGTATTATCGAAACAATGAATTTTATTATCATAAATTGAAGCAATATAGTAATTGCCATCTTTGTCCTGTGTTATTCCTGAAGGAAATTTACAGACAGAACGGATCTGAATGATATTGCCAAGATAATCAAACTTTACCACACTATTTTTGTCAAACAAAGTTGCATAAAAATAGTTGTCAATTCCCTTTATGATTTTTCTCACCTCACCGAGTCGATCATCATATAAAACATTCTTTACACTGCCATTACTGCCATAAATTGCAATCCCTCCGTACAAACCTACGAAAATGTTGCCTGCCTTGTCCGACAGTATGCTGTATGCAGAAGGAAACGCGCCTCCTTTCAGTTTGTCAATACGCCGTACTAATGAGCCTGAAGGAGAAAATTGCACCAGCTCACTTGTTGCAAATCCACCATAATTTACAACCCAGATATTTCCATTCTCATCAAGAGTTGCCCCAATTGGATTTACGAGTCTTCCATCTATATCTTTGGGAGACTCTTTTTTTGACAAAAATATACCTGTTTCACTAAAGACACTAAGCCGTGACCCCATAGAATGCCCAAAAGGTGCATCAGAATTTACATCCCAATAATAATAACCTGCATCCATCACATATATATTCCCAAGCATATCAGCGGCAATGCCAGCAGGAGTTAATAATGCACCATCCTGCTTAGAATAATAGCTTTCTGCTGTTTTTCCAATTTTCTTTATATATTTTCCACTGCTCGAATACTGAACAATTCTACCGTTTATAGCTCCACCTTGTGAAAGACCCCTGTCAGATACAAAGATATTTCCACCGGTTCCTATAGCCACATCAGATGGAAACAAAAGTTCCTCTCCAATCACGACTAACAGTATGTTCAAATCCGCATCAAACTTATATACATTTTTCCCGCTCATACTTACAGCATAAATATTGCCATCAGTATCGGAAGTAAGTCCCCCGGGATAATCAATATTTACAGTTTTTTTAATGTTTCCATTCATATCCAATTTATAAATAGTATTCTCAAAACAATCAGAAACAAACAAATACCCTTTTGACACGGTAACCCCCGTAGGTGTATTTAAAAAACTGGCACCTAAAGTTTTTATAAACGCACCATTTCCACGAAATAACTGCACTTTCCCACCAAGTGCATCTGATATATAAAAAATGCCTTCCTTATAATCAATATCTGTAGGATAAATGAGAGTACTCAATGAGCCGAATGTAAGAACATCGTCCAGGAAGCCGCCTAAGATATGTACTCTGCCATAAGAATTGTCTATTACAGCAATCCTTCCTGTTCCGGCAGTACAAATACCTTGCATCGGAAAAAGGTATTTTGAGTTATAATCATCTTCATACAAATTCGCTTCTGCAAGGGATATTGAACCAATAAAATCATCACCTGGAACTGCTATATTTTGAATTACACTAATGTTTTTAACAGAATCTGCCTCGACTAACCGTGTCGGTAGTCCCAGTAACAGAATTAAAACAATAGCTACAGATATTGTTTTTCTCATCACCGTCTCCTATGGATACAGTTCTCCGTAGTGCTCTGTCAAAATCAGGAAATCTTTTCCGTCTACACTACCGTCTCGATCGAAATCACACATTGAGTTAAAATTAGCCTCATTTTTATTCAAGCCAAAGCTTTCTCTGAATATTTCTACATCAAGACTATCAACCTTTTTATCGTTATTTACATCCCACATTCGAGAATAATCAGATACTTTGTACTTTAAAGGCTTTAAAATAAAATATTCCTTCGGCGAAGAAGACACATATCCGGGATAAATGAAATCAACACCGTTTTCAATCGCTTTGAGATGCATCCTTGCTACAATCCCGGTTTTTCCAATTTCACCAGAAAGCGTAATATAGACAGTACCCGACTGTACAGAATCAGTGAAAGTTACGTTATCATTCAGGGATACTTCTCCCTGCACTATTTCTAAAATCTTAAGTAAAAATGGATCATACTTATAGGAGATAAATAATGTTGCTAAAGATTGGCCTGTTTTAAAAGAAATATCCACCCAGAAATCTTCTCCTTTCTTGAGTAAAGGAGTTTTGCCTCCTTCCAGGTCAATGTTAATATAACTTGTCCGGCTGTTTACAACGTTAAAGCTACCACTCTTTTCATCCCTTGATATCACAGGATGTATATCTATTGTGCTTTCATCATTATTTGCTTCAAGATATGAAATTTTATAATAATATTTCCCATTCTTTAAAAAATAATTGGCAAAAAGATCTCTGCCATTTAAATTAACACTGTAATCACCAATGTAAACTGAAGCTTCATCGAATATCGTATCGATAAACCTTCCATTTGTATCGTATATATCCACTCTTATCTCGCCTGCATTATTTTCTCTATATGGCTCTTGAGAAGTATCGTCTTCAATGCCCAACCCAACAGTAAAATTTATTTTAATATTATTATCAGCAGTTAAAGTATCTCCACTCTGAAAAATATTCTCAATGTAGTGCCTTTCTCCTAAGGAAGGGAGGTACACAAATGGAATGTGGAGAGTTGTACTCTCTCCCTTCAAATATATAAATCCGTACACTTCTCCTTGTATACTCTCATCTGCCTTAAAAGCTACTGTAAAACTCTTCTCGGAAAATGGCGCAACATAAATATTTTCCGGGTAAGTAAGATTCACTGTTTCATTTGAATAAGTAGAATATGAAATAGAAAAAAACAAACTAATGTTTGATAAATTTCTAACAGTAAATTTGCCTATCTTTTCCTTTCCATCATTACCAAAAATAAATGAAGCAGGCCTAACAAGTGCAGTTGAGTTAACGGCACTTTGTACGTCTACTCTCCCGGAACCTTGTATCAATGGCGAATACGGTGCACCGGATACAGGATTTTCTAATATAGACGCCGTATTCATAAGAAGAGATTTAATCTCGGCTGGTTTAAGGGATTTCTGTGCTTGTTTTATCAATGCTGCACTCCCTGAAACGAAAGGAGCTGCCATAGATGTACCGCTAGCAAGTGATTTATTATTATTCAAAACTGTCGAAGTTATATCAACGCCCGGAGCAACCAAATCTGGCTTCATGTAAAAATCATACGTAGGGCCATTAGCCGAAAAAGAAGCTATTTTGCCTAATCCATATTTATTGCTTAATTTTATCGTAGTAGAATCCACCATTCGTTGTTTAATGTACAATCCATCCGTATATGAAATAAATAAAAACGGTATAAAGTCGGTTTCTTGAGGGTTAGATTGAGAATTCAACTCGACATCAGGCAAGCCACTTACGTTATTAAAAACAATTATTCCTTTAGCTCCTGCCTTTTTTGCATTGATATCCTTGTCTCCAAAATAGATAATTCCTCTCGATACCAATGCAATTTTTCCTGTAAGATTTTTCCCCGAAAAATCACTTTCCAGGCCATACCCACAATACACTATATTATAGTTTCCATCAGCAAAAAAGGGAGAGCTTTCCGGGTATACGCCCACAATATCCTTGCCCCAAAAAGCAATAACACCATGCATTGCATCATTGCTTGCTCCTACACCAATGGTACTCTCGTTAGATGCCGGCGCACTCATAGGAAATGGAACCAAATCCGACCTGCTACCATAATTCCCTGCAGCAGCCACAACTACTATTCCATCTGCTGTAGCATTTTCCACTGCAATCGATTCCGGATCTCCTCCCACTCCTGCACCACCTACTGTACCAATAGATATATTTATAATATCACATTTATCTTTAGCGGCCTCTTCTATCCCTTTAACTATCGTTGAAATTGAAGCCGTTTCTGTATTTCCAGTAAATACTTTATAGGCACGAATTTTTACATCAGGTGCAACACCATAATTAGATCCACCAATAATTCCTGCCACATGCGTACCATGCCCATCAGTGTCCATAGGGTTGCTATCCATATCTGCAAAGTCATACCCGCCTATTATTTTTGCGTTAGGAAATCCTCCTCCACCCAATTCTGTGTTTCCATAATCCACACCTGTATCGACAATACCCACTACAATGCCTTTTCCTGTAATATATTCCCCGCTGCTATCAGTCATTCTGTTAACAACGTCTGATTTTATTATCTTAGTAGCATAGGTTCTCTCTAGATATGCTTTTTTATCTTCAAAAATTCTTTTGACATTTCGATTCTCCGCAATATTCGTCATATATTTCCTATCTACCGTGCATGAGAAACCATTAAAAAGATACGTATAATTAAACTGGACTTCTACGTTAAATCTTTCCATATATTTTATCAAATCGTTTTGCGTTAGCTCTAACTCCGTTGCATGCCTTTCTGCACTATCATCAATAAAAATAGTAAGAAGTCTGAACTTTAAGGTTTTCTTATAAACAACCACTGGCGCATCTGTTAATTCCACAATAATTGACACATTTTCTTCTGATGAATGCATCAATGATGGCGAAATTTTCTCTTCAGCACTGCCTGCCATTTTTACAGTGAAAAGAGATAGAATAATTGTCAAAGCTAGTACTGAAACAATAAATTTTTTCATTCAAGCTCCTCCTTCATATAATTATACATTTATTGACAGAAAATCAAAATGCACGTATATTTATCCAAGGTGAGAATGACAATAGACTTAATTGTATTTGATTTTGATGGAACACTTTTTGACACAAGCGAAGATATAACAAAGGCAATGAACTTTGCTTTAAATAAAGCAGGCCTACCTCCTGCAAGCAGAACAAAAGTTTGGAGTTCTACCGGAGATGGAACATCCCTGCTTGTAAAAAGAATTATAGGTAAAAACAATAAACACCTACACCATATCGTGCTTAACGACTTTATAGAATATCATTCTTCACACTATGCAGATTACACAAAACCCATGGAAGGAGTAATAGATATCCTTGAAAGATTTAAAACAAAAAAAATGGTCATTCTGTCAAATAAATATAAAGAATTCATTGATAAAATACTAAAAAAATTTGAAATGGATAAATATTTCTCAGCAGTTTATGGAAAAGAAAGTTTTAGTAAAAGCAAACCCCACCCATATCCATTGTTATACACAATAAAAAAGATGGAAGTTACAACTCAAAAAACAATATTTGTCGGTGACAGCCTAAATGATGTATTTATATCAAAAAATGCCAATGTAAAATGCTTTATCATCCCATCCGATGTGACTCCGATAGAAAAAATCGAGGAACTAAAACCTTACAAAATACTTAAAAATATTAAAGAACTTGTAAATTTCATTAAATAACGTAAAATATTAAAAAAGGAGGAGTCTATCATGGCATATCTACTGGTAATAGTATTAAATAAAACAGAAAAGATAGAAAGTATTCTCGAGCGATTTATCGAAGTGGATGTACGTGGAGCAACAATTATTGATTCAGCAGGCATGGGAAGAACACTTGAATCCGAAATTCCCATATTTGGCACACTCCAGGAGATTTTGTCCGGTGGAAAAGGAAAACGTCCCGAAAACAAAACCATTTTTACTGTAATTAAAGAAGAAAGAACGTTAAGAGATGCAGAACGCGTCGTAAAAGAAGAATTATCCAATTTTAAAGAACCTGGCACAGGCATTATGTTTGTCCTGCCAATAATGGACTTTAAGGGATTATCCCCCTCGCTAAAAGAAGAAGAAAAAAGTTTGAAAGAACATCGAAAAATCGAAAAAATTGTTTAAAAGACAGTTTTTTAAATGATATATCTCCTTAAATAGAGGTACCCCAGCAGCACAGATGAACCTATGATTACATGGATATTTTCAAGGTAAAACAATTCAAGGGGAATGAGAAACAAAAATGCAATAAATTGTGCAATCCCTCTCTTCTCCTTTTTTTTCATTAAAACTATCAAAATCACTAAAACAAGCCATATTATCAATACCCAACGCATTTCTCTCCAGCAAATAACGCTAAGTACGCCTATTATTGGCGCAATACCCATACCACCTCTAAATCTATAATATATAGGGAAAGAGTGTCCTAGCACTACAGCAATACCCGCAAGAATGGCTGTATCTTGTGAATGCGGCATCTTAAAAATAAATGGGAGAAGTGTTAAAATAAAACCTTTTCCCACATCGATAATACCAACAGCTATACCCCATTTTTGTCCTACAACTTTAAATGTGTTAAATGTCCCGGGATTTTTATCGCCTAATTCTCTTACATCACGCTTTTTCACAATACGAATAAATACAGTGGCAGGAGAAAAAGAGCCAATAAGATAAGAAATAAAAATATAAGAAAATTCTAATATAGAAACCACATCACCACCCCGCTAATAATGGGGATCGAAAGGTTATCATTTATTTTGAGAGAAACAAGCTCAATAAATGTGCCGGTTAAAGCGCCTGAAAGTCCTACCAAAAATGGTAATTGCAATTTCCATTGCGCCCATATTACAACAAACAACATCGCAATAAAACAAGCAATAGACCCTTCAAGAGTTTTGTCATGAAAGATCTTAATGCGACCGATGCTTTTCCCGATAACCGTTGCTACCATATCTCCAAAAACATTAAACAATATCGCGGGAATACCAATATGTTTCGGGAAAAAAATTACAATAATCGTACACCCCATCAATGTGTACGTAGTCCCGGACAAATCTCTCAACTCTTCTTTTTTCGCAATGAACCGCATAAAACGCGCAAATGGCTTGAAAATACGTCGCACCACTTCATTTGCTTTAGGCGAAATAAGACGAATAATGTCCAGAGAAAGAGTAAAAATAAAAGCTAAAAAAACAGATAATATGACATACTTTATGGGCCAATAGTAATAAATGACAACAACTACTATGAGTACAAGACGATAAATTTTTCTAAAAAGAAGTTTTTTCATTTTCTCCACCCTTATGGTGGAGGTGGCGGGAGTTGAACCCGCGTCCGAATAAACACACCATGCCGCCAGGCTACAGGCTTAGTTACTTTTTGTTTTCATCTTTCTTGCTCAAGTAACAGAGCTCGAAAGCATAGTCTAAATTGTTACACTGTAAACATTGGCTTAGACAAACCTTTGTCACAGGACCTGTATTCCTACGTTTTAAGCGCCCTACAGGCGAAAGCTACCTAAAACGTTAACCGCTTAATTAAGCAGCTAATGCGTAATTGTAATCAGCGTTTATCTTTTTGGTGGATATTTTAAGAGGCCAACCACCGTCCTCTGCCTGCGCCGACATGTCTTGTTTATCCGTCGAACCCCAGCACCCCCTTCTTTAACACTATATTATACAAAATTACTCAGTTTTTTCAAGGTAAGTAACAAACAGAATAGTTTTAATGAAAACCTGCAGCACATTACTTTATGTCTAATAAGGTAATTCGAATGCCCAAAAATGATCGTAATTGATTATTATATGAACTCTGTTTCTTTCTCTATAATTCCAATATTTTACGGACTGTTTAATTAAATAAATTTATTACTGCTGCATTACCGCAAAAAGTTATTAATCCCCACATATTTTACAGCGAGGATCCCTTTCTATGCTTAAAATAGAAAAATTATTGTCCAGAGCATCGTAGATGAGTAATTTATTGAAATACTTGCTGCCAATGCCTACAAAGAATTTTACAACCTCTGTTGAAACAATACTGCCTATAGTGCCAGCAAGCGAACCCAATATGCCCATTGAACGGTTATTATCTGTCATTGAATGAACGATTTCGGGATTTTTTTCCGGGAAAACACAATTATAACATGCAGTTTTGCCTGGCAATATGCTCATAACCTGCCCTGTAAACCGACCAACTGCACCTATAAATAAAGGTTTACCTGTCTTGATGGCTGTGCGGTTTATAAGATAACGCGTTTCAAAATTATCCGTTGCGTCCACAACTACCTCGTATTTCAGAAAAATCCCAGGGGCATTTAAGCTCGAAAGCCTCTCCTCATAGACATCAAGCTTTACGTTTGGATTTAGCTTATTTAATCTCTCCTGTGCTAAAAATACTTTCTTCTTTCCAACATCATTAGTTGTATAAAGAACCTGCCGCCCTAAATTTGAAACAGACACCACATCAGCATCAACAAGCCCTATTTTTCCTAAACCTGATGCAACAAGATACATTGATACAGGATTCCCCAGTCCTCCTGCACCAATAATTAACGCTGAAGAATGTTTAAGCGTTTCTTGCCCTTTTTCTCCTATTTTATCAATTAAAATCTGTCTACTGTATCTTTCTTTTTCTTCGCTAGATAATTGCATATGTGCCTCCCTGATTATTTTAACAAATAAACCGGTTTAAGCAATTTGAATGATGGGAAAATCTTAAGATAATTTGGAAGGAGCTGGTTTTTTTAAAAATTCAAAAATAAAAACACACAATCCTAACAATATAATAATATCGCCAATGCTATATACTCCAACAAAAGGATTTAGTAATTGTGCGGTAATGTTATCTCCAAGAAAATTCAGATGTGTTTTTTCTGACATTATCGTTGCATTATAAAAAGTGCCGTACTGCTGTAAAAGCACTATTTTTGTATGTTCTCCTACAAGTTCTAATTTTGATAAATCCTGGGGCATAAAACCCTTATTTACAAGTATTGCCAAAAGGTTTAATGAAAACCCCACCGCAGCAATCAGTATTCCCTTATAATGCAAATTTAAAAGTAAAAAGGTGAGTAATATAAACAATGAAATAACATAAAAGATAGGTGTTACAGAGCTAAAAAGAGAATTACTAAATTTCTCGTTAAAAATAAGAAGCTGTATTAAAAAACCAATAAAGATTAAATAAACTGCTTTGACTTCTTTATTTTTTATACCGTTAACTCCCTTATTAATTATAAGAGCTATGACAAATACGAAGGCAAGTATAATTATCTCAATCATTTACGACCGGGAAAAACTCTTTCCCGTTAACATGTTCTTTTTCTTTTTCTTCTTCTTCTTCTGCTACCTTTTCTCTTACCATCTGGCAGAAGACTTCAGCAACAATAGGATCGAATTGCTTACCTTCTGCTTTTCTAATTTTATTCAATGCCCCTTCAACTGTTATCAATTTATTTTTATAAGGCCGCGGACTTATCATTGCATCAAAAGCATCTGCCACACTAATAATACGTGCTCCCAGAGGAATTGATTCGCCTTGCAACCCATCAGGGTAGCCTTTGCCATTAAAATATTCATGGTGATGCCTTATGATTTTTGCGCCATCTTCAAAGCGAGAAAAATGATTTAAAATCTCATCACCTTTTAAGGGGTGCTGCTTTATTTTACTGAATTCTTCATCTGTTAAGGATGCAGGCTTTAAAAGGATAGAGTCAGGTACAACAAGTTTGCCAATATCATGCAATTGGGCAGCAATAGTGATAAAGTAGCTCTGTTCTTCAGATATACCTAATCTGTTACACATCTCTTTTGTCCAGTTTGCAACACGGATAGAATGTTTCATTGTATCGGGAATCCTGTCATCCACGGCCTTTGCAAATGTTAACAAAGCATTTGTAGTCTCCTCTTCAAGCTGTACCTTTCTTTTAGATGAAAAGTATATAGCAATAAAAGTTGGAAGTAGAAATAAATTCATCCACGGATTTACTTGCAAAAAGTAAATAATCATTACTCCGAGTGGAATAAGAGTAAGTACCTCCACCCAGATAGTTTTTACATTTTCACTCCAAAAATTAAAAAATGTAGCCTTGTTGATAATAGAGAGCAATCCAAACAATATAAATGTTTCAGCAGAAAAATAAACAAAGGCAGCGCCTGCAATAACAAGCAGATTAGAGAAAGATAAAAACAGGATAGAAACATTAAAAAATTTACTAAAAATAATACTCGTTAACCCTACAGAAATTGCAGCAAGAGAAGTATTAAAAAGGTTTTTATACCAGGGCTTTCTATGAACGGAATCTGCAATCAAATTCTCTACCGCAACAACAAGCACTGCAACAATAGGTGTAAATACAAAAGCTATTGCAATATCCAAAGCCATTGCAACGCTAACTTGCGCCTTAGAGCTGCTTCTTAAAATGTAAACAATCGGGAATCGATCGGCAACCATTAACAACACAATAAAAAATAACGATAAAGTCAAAACAGTATAGATATTTTGCCCGACTCGATACCAGGATGGCATATAAATAAAGCTAAGAGAAAACAGTGTTACAGCCAGTAGATAAATAAAAATTATAAAAATTTGTGCTTTTTTCCCAAGTTTTTTCATCACATTACCTTTAGCAGTATAAAGAAAAACAAAAAAAAGTGCAAGAAATCTTATGTTTATTTGATAGAATTTTTTTTATAAAAAGGAAGGATCGGTTTTGCCATTGGCTCAGTTTGAACTAAGGCAACCAAATGCAATCCAAGCTTCAACGCCTTCCTACTTTTTATAGAATCTATCCTTGCATACTAATACCATTTCAGGCGTGCAGAAAGAGTGATTAATAAAACCGAGATGCTAAGAACGAATGCTACTAATTTTCCCCACTTCATGATATTTTTCCTCCTTTTTCATTAAAATTTGTTTTCTTTGCATACTAATACCATTTCAGGCGTGCAGAAAGAGTGATTAATAAAACCGAGATGCTAAGAACGAATGCTACTAATTTTCCCCACTTCATGATATTTTTCCTCCTTTTTCATTAAAATTTGTTTTCTTTGCATACTAATACCATTTCAGGCGTGCAGAAAGAGTGATTAATAAAACCGAGATGCTAAGAACGAATGCTACTAATTTTCCCCACTTCATGATATTTTTCCTC